>Ga0335070_10000096_pt1 | contig 97838 bp, 92 predicted proteins | sample Lox_Sample_13_FD_206722 | JGI IMG/M metagenome (GOLD analysis project Ga0335070, IMG submission 206722) | Soil microbial communities from Loxahatchee National Wildlife Refuge, Florida, United States - Lox_Sample_1.3 | ecosystem: Environmental > Terrestrial > Soil > Wetlands | place: USA... | reverse complement strand
GTGGGACGGAGAGCAAGTCTGGCTTGGATTTGGTGTCTATTTCAGCCGCGAGCGCTGGCGCGGGCGGCGGCGCCCGGTCAACCCCGACCGGGCGTAACTTAGTGATTACTATCCCGCGGTTCCGAATGCGACGGCGGAGAAACGGTGGCTTGCGCTGAACCTGTTTCGCCGCGAAGCTAAGCTGCGACGCGAGAGAAAGCTGGCCAGCGGCATTTCTACCGATTTCCGCGACCGCCGGCATGCTTCTGCTCGGGCCTGCGCAAGTTCTTGCATAGGCAGCGGAGGACTCTATTGACAACCTTCGCAACCTCGCTAATATGGTTGCGCTTCATAGTGTGCCCCATCGCGCTATGGCGCCGGCGTAATCCACTTGGTGTCCTCCCTCCCCGGCCACTCAGGGTTGATCGCGTCGCAAACAGGGTACGGGACCGGGAGTTGCCATGAAGGGATTCACCACCGCCAGGATTTTGGGGGCGTTTGCGGTTCTGGTTACACTCGCAGCGCTCAATGTTCGAGCTGACTACCCCTTCTACCAGCCGGAGGACGCAGAGAACGGACCCGAGGAAGTGCATCTCGGTCCGCAACCCTTCCCTGCCATGGAGGAGACATCCACGATAGTGGCGGCACAGCCTGCCACTTTCAGCGGAAATCCTTACCTGGTGGGCCCGCTGCGGACGCCCACCACGACCCGGCCTGAGGCCGAGACCAACATCGCCATCAACCCAAACGATCCTTCCAATCTCGTGGCCCTGATCACCGATTACTCATTGCGCCCGGGCGGGCTCTCCACCAACGGGGCCGGCAAGTTCGCCATCTCCAGCGATTTCGGCACCACCTGGACCGAGAATTTCGTTCCTGTTTCCAACTCCTATCCGGTTACCAGTGACGGGGTCCAATGGCTGGTCAACCGTGACCCGGGAATTGCGATCGACAAGTTGGGAAATGTGTTCTTGTCCGGGCTGTATTTAAAACTCGCGCCCGGGCAGGATACGAGTGGCGGCAATTCCTTTACCCGCGACCACCCTCCGGGTGGAGTTTACGTGTGCGCGGGGAGGCTGCCATCGGTCGCGATGACCAGTGCCAGTTGCCGTCCCGTCTTTACCTATACCCAGCCGACAGGGAACCCCAACGACGTCGACCGGGATTGGATTGCGGTGGACAACAGCGCGTCGCCGCACTCCGGCAACGTGTATGCCGTCTGGACGCATTACACCGGCTGTGCCGGTTCGACGTGCGCGACCAAGTTCATTGCCTTCTCGCGTTCCAACGATCACGGCGCGACCTGGTCGCCACTCATTCAGATCAATCCCTCGGACCAGGCGGTGGTGGATTGGTCCATGGTGACAGTGGGAAGCGATGGAACTATTTACGTCGCCTACCAGAACTATGTAAGCCTGCGGAACCGGCGTCAGCACTGGATGGCCAAATCCACGGATGGAGGAAAAACTTTCACCCCGGCGGTTGCGATCACTCCGATCTTCAAGGATGTCTTGTTCCAGTGTCCCACGCGCAAGAATTCCGCTCCCAATCTGGTGGTCAGTCCGGTGGCTGGGGCCGAGTACGTGTACGACGTCTTCGGCAACTCCGGAGAGCGGGGAACCAACATCGGAGTCACACGTTCCTTGGAGCCCAAGGGGGCCGGGGGATTCTCGGCAATTACCACCATCAACGACTCCACCGTAGGGCGCAGGGCCTTTCCTGCCGCCACCGTAGACAACAACGGGACACTGCACGTGGTCTGGATGGACACTCGTGACGCCCTCACATCGTTTCAGTATGGCGTTTATGCCACCTACTCCAAGGACCAGGGCAAAACCTACGCGCCGAACGCGCGGGTTAGCCCAACGCCTACCAACCTGGGAACCGATGCGGGAGAGTCGTGCAGCACCATGTTGCTGGGGGATTACTTCGGAATCACCGTCGAACCCGACACCGGCGTGGCCCACGCGGTATGGACCAACGCCGGCTCCAACGGTGGGCAACTCGAAACTACGACGCTCACGCCGCAATAGAGACACGGCAAGGCTCCTGCCCAGCTCGATTCGGTTCATGCCTGTGTGCAAACTCTTGCACAGCCCCAAAACCGGCTATTGACAAGCTGTGCAGCCCCGGTAACATGGATTCACTTCGTGGGGTGTCCACTGCGCGAGTGGACGCAGGGAACGACACACTTCCTTGGCGGCACGTCCCGCCACGCCACCTCAACTAATTTCCGAACACTCGGCAGGTCAGTACAGGAGTTCTCAATGAAGGGTCCCATCGCCAGACGCCTCGTGGTTTGTGTCTCCGCGCTTTTCATGCTTGCAGGGCTCAATTTGTTTGCCAGCTACCCCTTCTACACACCCGACGAGCCCGACAATGACCCTGACGGAGTGCATCTCGCGCCGCAACCCCTGCCTCCCTTCGACCCCAATCTGAAAGCGGCTCCTCAGGGACAAGCCGCCTTCAGTGGCGATCCCTATGTGGTCGGACCGATCATGACGCCGACGACCACGGCGCCGGAGGCGGAGACCAACATTGCCGTCAATCCCGTCGATCCTTCCAATTTCGTGGCGCAGATCATCGACTATTCCTTGCGTACCGGCGGGGTTCTGACCAACGGCGTGGTCAAGTACGCACAGTCGAATGATTTCGGCGCCACTTGGCAAGATAACTTCGTTCCAACCTCCGGAACCTACGCATTCACCAGCGACAACGTGAAATGGTTGACCGAGCGGGATCCGGCCATGGCGATTGACGGTTCCGGGAACGTTTATTTGTCCTCGCTTTATGTGAAGCTCGCCCCCGGACAGCAGTCCAACTATGGAAGCAATTCATTCAGTAGCAACCACCCTCCCGGCGGGGTCTATGTGTGTGCGGCCAAGCTGCCCGACCTGACAATGACCAACAGCGATTGCCGGCCGGTCTTCACCTACACCCGCCTCGGGGGAAATACACATGATGTCGACCGCGACTGGATTGCCGCGGACGCGAGCACGTCCCAGTTCGCGGGAAACGTCTACGTGGCCTGGGTCCTCTATAGCGGGTGCTCCGGTTCGACCTGCGCGAGCAAGATGATCGCCTTTTCCCGCTCTACCGATCACGGAGTGACGTGGTCGCCGGCGATACAGATCAACGGTCCACAACAGGCTGCCGTGGGCTGGCCCATGGTTACAGTGGGCAGCGATGGAACAGTGTACGTGGCCTATCAGACCTTCATTCAGAGCAACAATCTGCGCCAGCACTGGCTGGCCAAGTCCAAGGATGGTGGTGTGACATTTGCGCCCGCGCAGTCGATGACGCCGCTGTTCCGCGATGTGGTGTTCACCGCGCCCTACCGCAGGAACGCAGCTCCTAACCTCGTGGTCAGTTCCGTCCCGGGCGCGGAATACGTCTATGACGTCTTCGCCAGCCAGCAAGGTCCGGGCACTAACATCAATTTTGTCCGCTCCAAGTTGCCGAAGGGCGCTGGCGGATTCACCCCCATCGTCAAGTTGAACGATTCTTCCGCAGGACAGCGCGAGTATCCTGCCGCAGCCGTGGACGCCAATGGGACGTTGCACGTCGTATGGATGGATACGCGCAATTCTCCGACCGTCAGCAACTACGACGTGTACGCCACTTACTCCAAGGATCTCGGCGTCACCTTCGCCCCGAACGCGCGAGTCACCCCAGCCCTCATTAATGGCGATACCGATTTCCTGGGGGACTATTTCGGCATGACAGTGGAGCCCGCCACGGGAGTCGCCCATGCAACATGGAGTAACGGTGGCCTCGCCGGAGGCCTGCTGCAGACCACTACCCTGACCCCGCCGTAGGGAGAAGCAATCGCGTGGTGTTTTTGGCGGCAGACGCTTTTGACTCGCTGCGGCCAAGCTGGCCACACGGGTCTATCCCGCCCGCTGTTTCCGCCGTGTTAACCTTTCCGGTGGCGTGCGGAAAGGTAGAGATATGTGTCGACATGGTGTGTTGTTTTCTTCGCTTGATGCACAATCCCGCCGCTGCTCATCGCGCTTCTCACGGGCAACGCTGGTCGCCTTGGTGATCTCGCTGCTGTGCGGTCCGGCAGCACTCGCCGCCTCCACTCCGGCCCCACCTGCCAAGCCCATTCCCGCCACGTATTTTGGATTGCACGCGCAGAAGAGCGTGACCCGCCGCGGGCCGGCCGCCCCCTTCCCCACGGTTCCCTTCGGCAGTTTTCGGCTCTGGTCTATCCCGGACTGGTTTCAGATCAATGGACGTCCCGGACAGCAATACAACTGGACGGCCTTGGACCGGTTTCTCGACCTCGCGGAGAAGCGCGACGTCCAGGTGATGTTCACCGTCGGGCATACACCGCGGTGGGCATCATCAGATCCCTACGATATGGACTGCGCCCCGTCGCTGCGTCCCGGAGGGTGTGATCCTCCCAAGGATTTGAAGCGTGACGGCAGCGGTTCCGACGACTATTTCCGCGACTTCATCAAAGCGCTGGCGCGCCACGCCAAGGGCAGAATACAGGATTGGGAGATGTGGAATGAGCCCGGTGGCCGCCGGCAGTGGACCGGCACCATGAAGCAACTGGTGCGCATGACGAAAGACATGCATGACATCGTCAAGCAGGTGGATCCCTCTGCGCTTATTGTGAGTCCAGCTTATACCGGGGTCGGACGAGACATGGCTTCCAGTCTGCATGACTTCTTCCGCGAAGGCGGCGGTGACTACATTGATGTGGTCGCCTTCCATGGCTACATCTACCGGCGGCCTCCAGTCCCGGAGGAGATCGTGGATACGGTCTCGGCGATCCGGGAAGTCATGGAACGCGATGGACAGGGCGGCAAACCGCTCTGGGATACAGAGGGAAGCTGGGGACGAAACCCGGAGTATCCGGACGAGGACTTGCAAGTCGCCTTCGTAGCCCGCATGTATCTTCTTCAGTGGGGCCTGGGCGTGGAGCGTTTCTACTGGTGGACTTGGGCGGGATATCCGTCGGGCACACTCTGGGACATGGACGAAGACCGGCTGACAAAAGCCGGGGTTGCCTATAAGCAGCTCTACGACTGGATGGTGGGGGCCACACAGACTGAGGCATGCCGCGAAAAGAAGGCGGTCTGGATCTGTGGTTACACGCGCCCGGGTGGATATCAGGCGCAAGCGGTGTGGGACGCAAACATAGATATCCGCAAAACCAAATCGTACACGGCACCGCCGCCGTTTACGCGTTACCGTGATCTCGAAGGAAACGTCAACGACATTCCGAAGGACCGCTCGATTTCAATCGGCCAGAAGCCGGTTCTGCTGGAGACGGGATCCCCAGGCCAGTAGGCGGCGCAATCGGACTTAAAGGGGGCTCAAGCGCTGCACCGCGTTTTTTGGGTGGCGCAGCGTTTCAGCGCTGCGATAAAAAGCTTGTTTCAGGCGTCGGCTTCAGCCGTGAGGTCAGGCTGAGGCCGCAGCCTGTGGAGCGCTCCTCCGGGAAATTCGAGCAGTAGCAGACGGCATCGGCGAGCTTACGAGCCTTCGTTTTCGTAGGGTGGTCTGACCAGGACGATAGCAAAGGGCATGTCCTTCTCTTGCGTGCCGGTCCGCTGATGCAGACGTACCTGCAAGGTGCAGAATCCTCTGTCATCGGAGACTGCCCAAGGAACGGTCTTATAGGCGGGATTGACGGGCACAAGGCTGAGCACAGCCGGTCCATCGTCGTGGGAGACGAAGCGGCTGCGCTTCGTCAGCTCTTCCAGAGGCACAATGTCATCGGCGGCTCTGTCCGCCCAGATGGGACTGAGGATTGCGAAATCGCGATACGGGCTGATCGCCTGTTCGGATCCATTCTGATCTAACTCCGCGTAGCGCATCGTATACATGCCAGCTTTCACCATGTGGTGCTGGAAGTCTTCCCGGTCGGCCAGGTAGCTGATGACTCCCAGAAAGGCTCCGGTCTTCAGAGCCCCGTAGACCAGGTTCTGCGGGGCGGCAGAGCGCGCCTGCGCGGGAATCTGCTTGCTCCACCACACATCGCAGATCGCGGTCTTGCGGCCGGCTATGTTGGCAACCAGGCGGAAGCCTTGCGGATCCAATGACGGAGCCAGGATCTGAGGTACAGCCCGAAAAGCATCGCCTGGGCTCAGCTCCGCCACGTAGGAATCACTTCCCCAGGCCAATCCCACCTGCAGCAACACCGGAACTAAGAGCCAACGCGCCCGAAAGCTTCGCAGCATACCGCCATTCTAATTGGAATTGTGTTGCCGATCCGAAAAAGCTAGTTGAGCCCAAAAAGCGGAGCCCTTGGAAACCCTCCAAGTGTTAGCACACAAGTCAGTTACGGACCGCGAAGACGGCGGCACGGATCGCACAGCGCCGCACCGCCAGCAAACATCGCGACAGGAAACTTTTTTGCACATCAAGCGGTGGATTGACCTCCGGCAATGACATAGCGTCCTATTGCCCGTCGGAGTTCTCACTCGCAGCGGCCTGGGACGCCGGGGCAGCCGCCCGAGTCTGGCTGGACGGGAATTCCTTTGTAGGAAATAACTCCTGAGTCGAAAGGCATCATTGACAGGCTGTGATTGTCGCTATAGGGTGATAACCCGCGTTTGCAGTACCAGTTCGCTGTTCGCTGGGGAACCAAGAGCACGCAAGAGGGGACCACGGAAGAAAACATCTTTGCCGGAGCCGGCCGTGTCGAGACACAGTTGGGTCCGAGAAAGCGAACCTTAAGGAGGAGCTTAATGCTCAAAAGTATCCGTAAAACACTGTGTGTGGCAGGTCTTGTTGTGCTGTCCGCTGCAATGTTGAGTGCACAGGGCAAGCCGAAGGTTGCACACAACAACAATGGCAAGTCGCATGGGTCGGTAGTTCTCTACACCAACTTCGTCGGCGCGTATCCCTTTTGGGACACGACTTCGGGCTACTTCGTCGATGGGGCCAACTTCTTCAACCAGGTAATTGCGCAAGGGTTCAGGGTGAGCAACACCGGGCCTTTTGCTGACACCGCCCTGGCCCTAGGCATTTACAAGACCGGTGGCAGCGCGAGTTACGTAAGAGTAAAGACTTACCTGATGTCAGATGCGGGCGGGGTACCGGGTTCGATTCTCGATGGTCCTCTCACGCAGCAATACAGAGTGCAGCCGTTCGAAAATGGCAGGGGCGGAGGCATTGTCCAGTTCAATTGCGTGACCTGCCCGACGCTTAATGGTGGATCCTCGTACTGGATCGCGGCGCTGCAGGACCAGGCGCGGGTGGAAGACACTTGGGACTTCTCGTTTTCGGACTTCAGCAGCCCATTTGCCTTCAACCAGACCGGTACCCTTACCGGTTGGTACGCGGTTCCCTCCGGGTACATCCGGTCTGCCTACCAGGCGGATGGCAATTAAGCTTCGAACCTGAGTCTGCTTGACTCCGGCTTTCAGACTGAAGGGATGTTGCGGGCCCAACCTGGAAAGGTTGGGCCTTTTTTCTTGGGTATAGCTTTCAACGCGGTGTCCATTGCGCGACTCCAGCCTGCTCTGCGGCCGAGTCCTCATGTTAGACTGGTCGCTCCGATGTGGGTTCTTCGGCGGGCTCTGTGCGTGTTGATGTTGGCCGGCTGCGCGGCCGACGCGGCTCCGGCGCGGCCGGGTATGCCGCCGCCCAGCGTCGTGCTCATCACATTGGACACTACCCGCGCGGACCGCATGGGTTTCCTCGGTTGCCCCCGAGGACTCACCCCAAACCTGGATGCCCTGGCCCGCCAGGGGATCGTGTTTCCCCGTGCCTACGCCCATGTTCCGCTGACCACTCCCTCGCACGCTAGCATTCTGACTGGCACTTATCCGCAGTTCAATCATGTGATTGACCTGGGGGACCCGCTGGCGCCAGGCATTCCGTATCTTCCAGAGCTCCTGCACCAGCAGGGTTACGCAACTGGGGCGTTCGTGGGCGGTGTAGTGTTGGATCCGCAAGCGGGTACCGCGCGCGGCTTCGAGCGCGGGTTTGATATCTATGACGCGGGTTTTCACCATCGCCGAACCGGGGAAGACCGCTACCAGAGCATGGAACGGCGCGCCGACGTGGTCGTTGACCATGCCATTGACTGGCTCGACAAACATCCGCAGCGGCCGGTGTTTCTGTGGGTCCATGTTTACGATCCGCACGATCCCTACGATCCCCCTGAACCCTATAAGAGCCGCTATGCGTCCGACCTCTACGACGGCGAGATCGCCTACTCGGACGCTGCCCTAGGGAGGTTGCTGGCGCGCTTGCACACCGACGGACTCTACGACAACGCGATCGTCGCGGTGATGGCCGATCATGGTGAAGCCTTTGGCGAGCACGGGGAGTACAGGCATGGCGTGTTCGTTTACGATGAGACGATCCACGTACCCCTCGTGTTCAAACTTCCCGGACAACGTTACGCGGGGGCGCGGGTGGAGGCCCGGGCGGGGTTGGCGGACGTGGCCCCTACCATCCTGCAGGTGTTAGGGATTACGGCTCCCCCTGAAATGCAGGGACAGTCTCTTTCCAGCCTGATGGCACAGCAGGCCTCGAGCGAACCCAGTTCCACACAGGCCGCGAAGGCCGCGGATCGTCCAATCTATGCCGAGTCGCAGTACGCTCACATTGCCTTTGGGTGGAGCGTGCTCCGCTCCTGGCGAGCGGGAAGGTTCCTTTACATCCAGGCACCCAGACGGGAGTTATACGACGAAGCGGCGGATCCACAGGCACGGCATAACCTGTCGGCCAACGCCAGCGCGGTCGCCGATACTATGGCGTCTCAACTGGAAGAATTCTTCCAGAAGACGCGTGGCGGCGCAGCCGCTACGCCGCAAGTGGACGCCAAGGCTGCGGAGAGCCTGCATGCTTTGGGCTATGCGACGGCTGACGCTGGTGCAGGGAATGAGAACACGCAAGCGACCGGCGCCGATCCGAAAGACCGCATCGAAGTGGCCAATCTGATGCACGAGGGCCTGATCGCCATCGAGGACGAGCAGTATCAGGAAGCCATTCCGAAACTCGAACGGGCAATCAAGTTAGACCCGGAGGCAGGGTTGGTCTATTCGGAGCTGGGGAATGCGTTGCTTCAGTCGAGGCGAATTCAGGCATCGATCCCCATCTTGCGGAAGGCTGTCGAGCTGATGCCTCGGGCAGGCCTGGCGCACACCCGCCTGGCCCAAGCCTTAATGGCCAATGAGGATTGGGCGGCGGCGGCATCTGAATTTCAACTGGCGATCGCGCACTCTTCCAATGGGGCTGACCTTCACTTGCAACTGGGCATTGTGTATGAGCGGTTGCAGCGAGTCGCCGACGCAACGCAGGAGTTCAAGACGGCGGTGGAGCAAGCCCCCGATGACTTCCGTGCCAACCTATTCGCCGGACGTTTTCTGGGGATGCAGGGACATCCAGCCGATGCCCTTTCCTACCTGCAGAAGGCAACCACGCTCGATCCGGACTCGGTGGACGCTCACCGCTTCCTGGCGAATGTGTACTCCGCGTTAGGGCTGCAGCCTGAGGCTAGCCACGAGCGCGACGAGGCGGAACGACTGAAGGCTCTTGCCAACCACGACCCCTCTCGGCCTACGCACTTGCCGGAATAAAACGCATCTCACTGTTGCCGCAGGATGGAGACGCTATTCCCAAGCTGGTTGGCCACTGCAAGGTCGAGCTTTCCGTCCTTGTTGAAGTCCCCAGCCACAATCCCCACCGGCTTTGAGCCGACCAAGCGATCCTTGTGGGGCTGGAACGTGCCATCTCCATTGCCGAGCAGAATGGAGACGGAATTACTCGTCGAATTGGTCACTACCACATCCAGCTTGTTGTCGGCGTTAAAGTCGCCCAACACGACAGCGGCCGGAGCTTGCCCGGTGGCGTAGGAATTCACCAGGGTGAAGGTTCCGTTGGTGTTTCCGCGCAGCACGGAGATTGTGTTAGCGGTCTGATTGACGGTGACCAAGTCAATGATCCCATCGCCATTCAAGTCGGCCGCAGCGATGGCCACCGGTTTGGCGCCGGTGGTTGTCTTGGTGCCGATTTTGAAGCTGCCGTCCCCCTGGCCCCTGAGTACGGCCACGTTGTTGGCCGTCGAATCGGCGATCGCCGCATCCACCTTGTTGTCGGCATTGAAGTCGCCGAGTGCCACCCCGACGGGTCCCACTCCGACCAGCGGAGGAGTGCTCGCATCAAGGAACGTGCCGTCGCCATTCCCTAACATGATGGAGATCGTCGGAACTACGCTGTTGGGGCATATCAGATCCAGTTTTCCGTCGCGATTGAAATCCGCCACGGCCACACTGGATGGCCAAACCGCAGGCTGGCTCACTCCCTGAACGAAGGTGCCATCGCCATTTCCCATGAAAATGGTCAGGCGGTTGGCAAAGTTGTTCGCCACCACGAAGTCAAGCTTGCCGTCACCATTGAAATCCCCCACAGCAGCTGCCACCGGCCCGGCTGCAGTACAGGCGCCGCTACTCTGGGTCCAGGTGCAGAATGCCGGTGTCACCGTGAATTGGCCGGTGCCGTTGCCCAGCAATACACTGGCGGTGCTGTCGGTAGTGTTCAGAACCACCAGGTCAAGGCTGCCGTCGTTGTTGAAATCTCCGACCGCGATACCCTGCGGGCCGTTGCCCACGGCGAGGTCGGACCGCACTAGGGCGATGCTGGTGCCGGGATTGGACACCTGGAAATACCCGAGATTGGAAACGCCGCCGCCAGGGACTGGAGTGGTAACCGTAATCCTTCCCGTACCCGGCGCCGCAAGGTTGCTGCTGGGCACGATTGCTGTGAGCTGACGTCCGCTGACAAACGTCGTCGCCAGCGGAGAGCCATTCCAGTTAACTTTCGACGTCCCCACAAAGTTAGTACCTCGCACCGTCACATTCGTATTGCCGCTGCCCGGCGAAACACTGGCGGGCGAGAAGGCCTGGGAAAGCAATGGGATGGGGTTGTTCAGCGATGCCGTAGCGGTTCCTGCCAGGGAAATCACCTGCGGGCTGTCAGCCACGAGGCAGGACCCGTTGACATTCGGGGCGCACTCAAATACCGAGAGGTTGCCCTCCAGGGGGCCGGAGACGACGGGAGAGAAACGCACGTTAATGGTGCACCCCGCTCCTGGGGCCAGACTGCTTCCGCAGTTGTTCACCTGCCGGAAGTTCAGAGTATTCGTACCGGGTTGCTCGCTGTTGTTGCCCGTGATCGTGATGGTGTTGATGGGCAAGCTTGAGGTGCCGACATTGGTCAGAGTGACCGGTTGAGGCGGACTGATGGTGCCAACCGCCTGGTTGCCGAAGGTGAGACTGGGGGGATTCACCGAGACTTGTGTGCCCACTCCGGTCAAGCCCAGCACATGCGGGCTGCCGCCGTCGCTGTCGGTGACCGTGACTGTGCCGTAGCGCGTACCTGTCGCAGTCGGAGTAAATACCGCATTGATTGTGCAGCTCGCACCCGCCCCCAGACTCGCCGGACAGTCGTTGGATTGAGAATAGTCCCCACTGGCCGCGATACTCGAGATCGTCACCGGCGCCGTGCCCGAATTGGTGAGGCTCGCCATCTGCGACACACCGCTCAGGAACACTGTCTGGATGCCGAAGTTCAGCAGGGTCGGGTTCAAGGCGACGTTGGTGCCCACTCCAGTGATGTTGACCATTTGCGGACTGGTGGGATCGTTATCCACCAGGGTCAGGGTAGCGGTCTTGGGCCCGGAGCTGCTGGGCGTGAAGGTAACGCTCACCGCGCAATTCCGCGGAACCTCTCCCACCAGGGTTCCCACCCCGTTGGCGCAGGAATTGGTCTGGCTGAAGTCGGAAGAACCGGTAAGACTGATACTGGAGAAGTTGAGCTTGGAGGTGGTGCTGAAATTACGTACTACCACGGACGACACCGGGCTGGGCACCCCTACCGGCTGCGTCTGGTAAAAGGTCAAGTCGGTGGTGGAGGCCGGGGAGCACTGTCGCAGCGGGCGTGTCACCGGGCCCCGCGGGCCCTGGTTGAAGTCGAAAATGGCAGGGTCCGCCGCGATGTGGTTGGTCAAAGTCGGATCGTCGCGATTGGTCAGATGCGGCAGATTGAACAGGTCCTCGATGAAAAGCAGCACCGAGGAAAACTCATACTGCTCGCTGCTGATCGAGCCCTGCTTGGCATAGGGAGAAATCACGATCAGGGGCGAACGCATGCTCAAGCCGTACTGGTCCACGATGGGCGGAGACACGTGATCGTAGAAGCCGCCGGGGTCGTCCCACACGATGAAAATCGCGGTCGGCTCCGTGGTCCAGTACTTCGAGTTCATGATGGCGTTGATGGCATTGACGGTGTAGTTTTCCCCAAAGCACAAACTATAGGGTGGATGGTCGGTAGCTTCTCCTGTGGCCATCAGCCAACTGACTTGCGGCAGGTTCCCGTTCTGGACGTCGGTGACGAACTGCTTGTCGGATACGTTCTTGGCCCAGAGGGGACCAAAGCGGAGGTGACTGATCAACTCCATGGAGTTGAAGGGGATTTTGGGGTCTACATAGTATTTCCAGGTCACTCCCGCGGTCTCGAGCTCATCCATCAAGGTGGGCATTTCGATGCAGGGGAACTTGGAGGAGAAGTTTCCGCTGCCGTCAATGACCGCCAGCACCACGTTCGTCGGCGAATCGCAACCGGAAGGGGCATTGGTAATGACGCCCGCCGATTGCGCGCCCACCGTGTACAGGTGGTTGGGACTGGTGGAAGCCTTATTCGAGGTAAAGAAATTGTCGGCAAGCACAAAATTGCTCGCGAAGTACCAGTAGTTTGGGATGTCGCCTTGATTTTGCTGGGTGTAGCACTCGAAATCACCATTCACGTTGCACGGTGAACCTGCGTCCAGCAGGTCGAACCCATCCATCTTGCCGTTGTCAATGGCCTGAATGAAACAGCCCCATCCGTGACAGATGTCGTGCGCGTACGCGTCGGGCGCAGCCTTCAACGGGACCACCAGCCCGGTGGACATCTTTCCCGTGGTGGCGCCGTTGGCTCCCGGGAAGGTCCCAAACAAATTGTCGAAGGACCGGTTCTCCCGAACGATGAAAACCACGTGCTTGATCACGCTCAGGTCCGTGGGCACGGTTTGTCCCCCCTGAGCAGCTTGTGAGACCCCTTGGGAATAACCAAAAGGAACGAAGCACATGAGTGCCACGACGAGCGCCAGAGCAGCGCAAAGATTTCGCTTCTCAAACCGGCTACTAAGTCTCATTGGGTCCTCAGAACACATAAGGAAAACAACTACGTTCTCGCTTCACTTGCGCAGGGACACTGCGGAGAAACGGCGGTTGAATTCTGGACGACTGCGGGCGGGCTTCTCAATGTGCAAAGTCTTGTCCCTTAAGGGCAAACCTTTCGCATACGTCCGCCCTAGGCTGACCGTAAGAGCCTGGTCGAGTTACCCGCTCCGGCAGACACCCCCGTCTGCCGATCTACTTGAAAGCAATTGCCTTGCCAGCCGTTGAGGACATCCGCAGACAGAGACTTTCGTCTCCGGGCCGGTGCCCTTACCCTTACATTCCCCGAAACAACGCCGCCTGGACCTCGTACGCAGCCTCGCACAGGATTGCGCCCACCGGCAGGAACAATCCCGCCAGGAACCCAGCCATGGTAGCGGGCGCAAGGCGAAAGAGCACGTAGGCCGCCGCTACCGCGAGCAGATAGCGCAGCACAAAGCGCAGAACCACCCTGCCCCCCGATGGGCGCTGGCCGGAGCGGGTGACACCTTCGGCAAGCGCATCAACCACTCGTTTCAACCAGTGGAAGTTCAGATACGCAATTGCGCACCCGCTGACCAGGCCCAGGGCCGCAGGCCATCCGAACCGCCACCAGGCCCCTGCGGCACACAAGACCGCGAGCACAACCATGAAACGAGAGATACGGGTGAGCGCGCCCGAGTAGAAGGACTCGGACACAGAACCGGGCTCGGTGGTGGCAGGTTCGGATTTCAAATTCTCTGAGGTGCAGCCTGCGGCCCGTGACTTGCCGAGTTGTTCACCCCAAATACACATCGCAGAATATACCGGATCGCAATGCCTGAAGCGGGGCGTTCCCCCGCTACTCAGCGTCAGAGGAGGTCACCGCACGGATTAACTCGACAAACCCGGCTACGATCCCGAGGACCAGCCCCACCAGGTACAGCCAGGTCGTGTGCAGCCAGCGATCCAGCGCCACGCCGATCAGCCAGCCTGCCACCGTGGCCGCCGGAAAGATAAATGCTAGCTGGCTGTACTTGGCGATCTGCAGCCAGAGGTTCTTCTTTTCGGGATTCTCACCAGGGGACGGCATGAGGCCACAACCTCGAGAAGTCCGAAGCCTGAGGTCCGAGGTCTGCTTTATCGCATCAGCCGTGCCACGGAAGCCTGCGCGATGGGCAACGACCAGGTTACGGCCTTGATGAAGTACTCCGGCAGCACGCCAATGAAGACAGTTCCGAACGCCGTCACTCCCAGCGCCACGCGCATGCCGGCGCTGAGCGGAAGCCGGGTCTTGTCCATGGCCTCGCGCATGAACATGGCGTTCGCGATCTTCATGTAATAGTAGAGCCCAAACAAGGCGTAGAGCACTGCCAGCGATGCCAGCACGTAGTGACTACTCTCGATCAGGCTGAGGAAGATGAAATACTTCCCGTAGAAGCCCGCCAGGGGAGGGATGCCCGCCAGGGACAGCAGAAAGATCAACATCAGTACGGATTCGGTCGGGGCCCGCTGATACAGCCCGGCGATGTCGTCCAGTTCGTCGCCGATCACGTCGCGCTGCCGCAGCGAAGTAATCACCGCGAAGGCGCCCAGGTTCATGAAGGTGTACACCAGCAGGTACAGCAGGATCCCTTTGAAACCGTCGAAGAACGCCGGCGCCCCCACTTCCACTGAACCCAGCGCAACCAGGCCCAGCAGCATGTAGCCGACGTGGGCGATGGACGAGTACGCCAGCAGCCGTTTGAGGTTGCTCTGCGTCAGCGCCGCCAGGTTGGCTCCTGTCATGGTGGCAATCGAGACAAACACTATCAGCGGTACCCACACCGTGCGCAACGGGTAGAGCCCCCAAAGAATAATGCGGAGCAACATGGCCCAGGCCGCTGCCTTCACCGCCACCGACATGAAGCCTGTAATGCTGGTCGGCGCGCCTTCGTAGGCGTCCGGCGCCCATTGATGGAAGGGGATGGCCGCAATCTTGAACAGCAAGCCTGTAGCTGTGGTCAGCAGGGCCAGAATCGCTACCGGAGCCACCTGGCCGCGGTTGGCCTCGACCTGCGCTGCCAAGTGCTGTTCAATCACGATCAGGTTGGTGCTCCCGGTGAGTCCATAGAACAATGACAGCCCGTAGGCGAATATGCCGGAGGAGAACGCGCCTAACAGCAGGTATTTCAGTGAAGCTTCGTTCGACCGCCGGTCGGTACGCAGAAAACCCACCAGCACATAGGTCGAAATCGCCATCAACTCCAGCCCGATGAAGATGAGCACGATGTCGAAACCCGAGGCCATGCACATCATGCCCACCACGGAGAACAGGATCAGGGAATAGAACTCGCCATGGTGTTCGCGCTCAATCTCCAGGTAGCGCACCGACATCAGGACGGCGATCGCCGCCCCGGCCAGGAACAGATACCAGAAATAGATCGCGTAGTGGTCCACTCCCATCGAGCTCATGAAGGCCGACTGGCCGCTGAGTCCGACGCGATCCAGTGCCAACTGAATCTTCACCACCCCTGCGGCTGAAAAGCCGATCCCGACGAACGCGGTCACCGCGTTGGCCCACTTCCACTCGGCCGGCACCATCAAATCAATCAGCAGAATGCCCAGCGCGAACAGCGTGAGCAGGACGATGGGCAGCGACATCAGATAGTCGGTGGCGGTGAAGAATTGTGAGATGCCGCCCACTTACTTCTGCCCCTTTCTGTTGTTGGCTGCAACTGCCACGGGAGTCGTCGTTCCGGGGAGCACCACTTCGGGCCGGGATTTGGCGTTCACTCCGCTTCCCTGCGCCGCTTGGTAGTTCTCCACGATCTGGTTTACGGGCTGCTCCAGAATCTGGAAAAACGGCTTGGGATACAGCCCAATCCAGAACGCCATGACGATGAGCGGGGCGAAGGTCAGAATCTCACGCGGCGTCAGGTCGTGGAGCTTCTCGTTTTTCGGATTGGTCACCGTCCCGAAGAACACCCGCTGGTAGAGCCACAACAGATAGGCCGCTGCCAGAATCACTCCCGGAACCGCCCATGCCGCCCACTTCCAGTTGGCCATGAAGGTTCCCTGCAGAATGGTGAACTCCCCAACGAACCCATTCAGCAGGGGCAGGCCCATCGAAGACAGGAACATGATCATGGTCACGGTGGCGTACACCGGCATGACGTTGGAGATGCCGCCGTATTCGGCAATCTCGCGCGTATGCCGGCGCTCGTACAGAATTCCCACGATTAAGAACAGCGCGCCCGTCGAAATCCCGTGATTGACCTGCTGCAGCACCGAGCCGCTCAGTCCCAGGGGAGTGAGCACAAAAATTCCCAGCGTACAGAAGCCCAAGTGGCTTACCGACGAGTACGCCACCAGCTTCTTCATGTCCTTCTGCATCAGCGAAACGAGGGCGCCATAGATGATGGCTACGATAGAGAGGCCAATCATCCAGCCGCGCGGGGTCATGCTCAGCAAGGTCTCTGAGCTGGACAGCACCTGGGGGAAGAACGGCAGCGAGAAGCGGATGAAGCCGTACGTCCCCATCTTCAGCAGAACTCCGGCCAGGATGACCGAACCCGCCGTCGGCGCTTCGACGTGCGCATCCGGCAGCCAGGTGTGGAAGGGGAACATCGGCACCTTGATGGCAAATCCCAGGAAAAACGCCACGAACAGCCAGATGGCATAGTGGAACGGAATTTGCGGCGCGGTTTTGTAAAGCTCAGGAATGCTGAAGGTGTAAATGCCGGTGGCGGTGTGGTGATGGAAGTACAGGAACAGAATGCCCAAAAGCATCAGCACCGAGCCGAACAAGGTGTACAGGAAAAACTTGATCGCCGCATACAGCTTGTTGGGCCCGCCCCAGATGCCAATCAGCAGGTACATCGGGACCAGCATGGCTTCCCAGAACACGAAGAACAGGAAGAAATCCAGCGACATGAACACGCCCAGCATGCCGGTCTGCAGCACCAGGAACCAGACGTAGTATTCCTTCACCCGGTTCTCAATCGCCGTCCACGAGGAGAGGATCGAAACCCAGCCCAGCAGCGTGGTCAACATGATGAGCAGAAAAGAAATGCCGTCGATGCCCAGCACGTAGCCCGCGCCGATCGAGGGAATCCAATTGTTGCTCGCGCCCTCCATGAACTTGAAGGGCTGGGTGGTATCGAAGCGCTGCGCCCAGAACATCGGCACCAGCGGCAGGGAGACCAGGAATCCGGCCAGCGCGAAAATGTTCGCAATCCAGCGGATGGCATTCTTGCTCTCCTTCGGAACAAACAGGAGCAGCAAAGCCCCCACCAGCGGGGTGAAAAGAATGATCGAGAGTATGTGATTCTGCATAAGAGTCAGCTTCTAGCTTCTGGCCTTTGGCTCCTGGCAACCGACCGCGTGATCTAGCCTGCTAGAAGCCAGAAGCTAGCAGCTAGTAGCCCTTTACTTCCACACGTAGTACGCCACAAACCCGGCCAATCCCGCGGTCATCACCAGCGCATACCACTGCACCAGCCCCCATTGCACCAGGCGCGCCGGGTAGGACAGCAGTCTGGCCAGAATCGCCGGCCCGTTGACGCACAGCCCGTCAATGATCCACTGGTCCCACCACTTCGAAAGCGTCGCTGTCAGGCGCGTGATCCAACCCGCGCCGTTCACCGTGCCGTCGATGATGTTCACGTCAAACCAGGTTGATGCCTCGCCCAATCCCATCGCGCCCAGGCGGACTGGGCCGAGCTTGCGCCGTCCCGTGAAGGCGTAGTCGTAGGCTTCGTCCACGTAGTACTTGTTAAGCAGCGCGTCGTACACGGGCGGGACGGCGGCCGCGATCGGCTCGGTGAAGCCCTTGCCAGCCTGGCGATAGGCCCGGCCGGCCATACCCCAACCCGCCGCCGCTGCGCCCACGGAGAGCAACATCAGAAAATATTCAGTCGGATCGGTTTTCTGTTTGGCGGGCGCAGGCGCCTCGTGTTCCGCTCCGGCCAGCGCAGCTTTGTGCTCGAACACCGGCTCGAGGAAACGCTCGAAGGCGTTGCTTCCCCCCAGGCTGTGAGGAATCCCCAGAAAACCGGCCGTGATCGAGAAAAACGCCAGCACCACCAGCGGCATGGTCATCGACGTCGGCGACTCATGAATGTGATGCTCCACCTCATGCTCCACGCGCGACGGGCTCCAGAACGTCAGATACACCAGGCGGAACATGTAGAAAGCGGTCATCAGCGCGGTGGCAAAGCCGATGGCCCACAGGATCGGGCTGTACTCCCAGCTCCGCCACAGGATTTCATCCTTGGAGAAGAAACCCGCCAGGGGCGGGATTCCCGCGATGGCCAGGGTCGCCACCAGCATGGTGCGGAAGGTGGTGGGAATCTTCTCCGCCAAGCCGCCCATGTTGCGCAGGTCCTGCTCGCCGCTGAGTGCGTGGATGACCGAGCCGGCCCCAAGGAACAGCAGCGCCTTGAAGAACGCATGGGTGAACACGTGGAACACCCCGGCGGCAAACGCCCCAACGCCCAAGGCCAGGAACATGTATCCAAGCTGTGACACCGTCGAATACGCCAGCACTCGCTTGATATCGTTCTGCACCAGGCCGATGGAGGCTGCGAAAATCGCCGTCAGCACGCCGACAATGGCCACCGTCTTCATCGAAGTCGGCGCCAGCACAAACAATGCGTTCGATCGCGCCACCATATACACGCCCGCGGTGACCATGGTAGCGGCGTGGATCAACGCCGAAACCGGGGTGGGACCCTCCATGGCGTCCGGCAGCCAGACGTAAAGCGGGAGCTGCGCCGACTTCCCGCATGCGCCTACAAAGAGCAGCAGCGTTGCCGCGGTGATGATGGGATCGCCCATCGCAAAATGTCCGCTGCGCGCCATCTCGGTGACATCGGTGAAGCGAAACGACCCGAAATACCAGGCGATGGTGAACATTCCCAGCAGGAACCCCGCGTCCCCGATGCGGTTCACGATGAATGCCTTGTTGGCTGCGTCGCTGGCCGACTTGCGATGGAAATAGAACCCGATAAGCAGGTACGAGCACAGGCCCACGCCTTCCCACCCGACAAACATCAGCGCGTAATTGTTCCCCAGCACCAGCGTCAGCATGGAGAACATGAACAGGTTCATGTAGCCGAAGAAACGGTAATACCCGCCTTCGTGCCCCATGTAGCCGATGGAGTAAATGTGGATCAGCATGCCCACGCCGGTCACGAACAACAGCCAGATACTGGACAGGGGATCGAGCAGGAAACCTACATCCGCCTTGAATTCAACCGGCGCGCCGCTGTGGGTGGCATAGGTGAGGTGGCCGGTATCGCTGCCCAGCCAGGTGTAGAGCACCTGCTGGTAGGGCTGATGACCGTTCGCCGCCGCCCAGTCGGTGTACTGCCACACCGCCCCGCAGGCCCAGAGGAAGGCGACGACCACAACGCCGACACAGACCGCGCTGACCGCCGACTTCTGCAGCTTGCGGCCAAAGAAAAACATCATCGCCGCCCCGAAGGCGGGGAGCAGCGGAATCAGCCAGATGTAGTCGAGAAAAAACATAGCTTCTAGCTTCTAGCTGCTAGCTCCTGGCTATCCCGCCCTTAGCTACGGGCCAGGAGCTAGAAGCTGCTTCACCACTTCAGCAAGTCCACCTCATCCACATTGACCGTCTCCTTGTTACGGAAGAAGGCGATCAGGATGCCGAGGCCCACGGCCGCTTCCGCCGCCGCGTCAGTAATGACGAAAATCGAGAAAATCTGCCCGTGCAGACCGTAAAGCCGCGAGAAAGCCACCAGGTTCAGGTTCACCGCATTCAGAATCAGCTCAATGGACATCAGAATGATGACCACATTGCGCCGCGTGAGCACGCCAATGACCCCGAGAACGAACAGCGCCGCCGCCGCGACCAGATAGTGAAGTGTCGTTATGGGTGCCATATGCTTTGGTGGCTGGCAGCGGGTTGCTGGTAGATGGTGAATTTCCCAGCTACCAGCCACCGGCCACCAGCTACTAAATCCTCTTCTTCGCCATTACCACCGCCCCGATTATCGCCACCAGCAACAAAAGCGAGGCGATCTCGAAGGCGAACATATATTGCCCGTAGAGCAAAACTGCAATCTCCTGGGTGTTCGACTGTTCCGGCAGCTGCAGCGCGCGCTCCGGGAACAGCGCCTTGCCCTTCATGTACACCAGCACGAACAGAACACCGAGCGCCGCCGCCGCCGCAATCCCTACCAGCCACTGCTTGTTGAACTGCTCCTGCTTCTGGGCCTTTTCGATATTCACCAGCATGATCACGAACAGGAACAGCACCATGATGCCGCCGGCGTAGAGAATGATCTGGACGCCGGCCACAAACGGCGCGTAGAGCATCAGATACAGGCCGGCCTGCGCCAGCAGGGTCATGATGAGCGCCAGCGCCGAGTGCACCGGATTGCGGCGCGTGATCACCAGCGCTCCGCCCAGGATCGCCAGTCCCGACAGCAGGTAAAAGAAAAAGGTTGTGGCAACAGGCTGCATATCAGAGCACGACTCCCAGAATGGCGGTCAGGATCAGCACGCCAATGGCGATCGGCAGCAGCACCTTCCATCCCACTTTCATCAGCTGATCAAAGCGATAGCGCGGCCACGTCGCCCGGTACCAGATGTACAGGTACATGAAGACCGCAACTTTGGCGGCGAACCAGTAGATGTCCTGAATGCGGTCGCGCACCAGCGGAACAAACAGGACCACACCGATCAGCCCCAGCACGGCCCCGAATCCCCCCAGCCCGGCGGTCTGAATCTTGAAATAAGGATGCTTGGGCATGCGGGCCACGCCGATGAATGCAATTGCGGCCAGCCCGAGGAACGTGAGACCGGGGAACAACGAGAACACCAGGTCCCAGGTCTCCCCTGCCAGCCAATGTGGGAACGGCCGCATCCACCCGCCCAGCCACAGCGTCACCGCGATCGACGACACCGCGATCATCGCCGCATATTCGCCCAGCATGAACAGCGACCAGCGCAGCCCGCTGTACTCGGTGTGGAAGCCGGCAGTCAGCTCGGATTCCGCTTCCGGCAGGTCAAACGGAGCGCGGTTGGTCTCGGCCACCATGGCAATGGCGAAAATCGCAAATGCAATCAGCCCCAGCGGGAAAAATTTGAACAAGAACCAGACCTGCTGCTCCTGCTGCATCTTCACGATCTCAATCATGCTCAGGGTGCCGGTCCCCGTGCTCTTCGCCGCGACCCCATACATCCCCAACCCGTGCAGGCTGGTCATCAGGATGGCCGATACCACCGCCATCCCCATCGCCACTTCATACGAGACCATCTGCGCGCTCGAGCGCAGCGCCCCAATCAGCGGGTAGTGCGAGTTGGACGCCCATCCCGCCATCACGATGCCCAGCACGCTGAGCGACGCCACCCCGAGCATAAAGAGGATGCCGATATTCAGGTCGGTAATGGCGTGCGTGGGCCCGAACGGCACGACGATATACACTGTGAACGCCGCACAGAGAATAATGAGTGGCGCGATCCAGAACACAAACGTGTCTGCGCCCGAAGGGATGATGTCTTCCTTGGTCAGCAGCTTGATGGCGTCCGCGATTGGCTGCAGCAGGCCGTGCGGCCCGACCCGCATTGGCCCTAGGCGGACCTGAAAGTGGGCCAGCGCCTTGCGCTCCAGCCAGTTCATGGCAATCACCGCCACCGAGATCCCGCCGAAAACAATCAGGATGTAAACCGTCACCCAGAAGACATTGCCCGCCTGCCCCGGCGTCAGGTTGCTGCTGAGATAGCCCTGGATGTAGTCGAGCATCAGCGGTCCACCTCGCCCAGAACAATGTCGAGCGTGCCAATTACAGCAATCACGTCCGCCACGAGTTGGCCGCGCACCATCAGATCCAGCGCCTGCAAATTAACGAATGACGGCGGCCGCACCCGCACCCGGTACGGCTGGGTCGAGCCGTCGCTCACCACGAAGTATCCCAGTTCGCCCTTTGGCGCTTCGATGGAGTGGTAAATCTCCCCCACCGGCGGTTTCAACACCTTGGGGACCTTCGCCATGATCGGCCCTTCGGGAATCTTCCCCACAGCCTGCTCGATAATCCGCAGCGACTGCCGCATCTCCCGCATGCGCACCAGGTACCGGTCGTAGGTATCGCCGTTCTGCCCGGTAGGAATTTCAAAATCGAAGTCGGAGTATGACGCGTAGGGCTTGGCCTTGCGGATGTCCCACTTTACCCCGCTGGCCCGCAGCACCGGCCCGGTCACGCCCAGCGCGATGCAATCCTTGGCTGAGATCAAGCCCACGCCGCGAGTGCGTTCCAGCCAGATGCGGTTGGTGGTGAGCAGTTCCTCATATTCGTCAATCTTGGGCGGAACGAACTTGAGGAAATTCTGCACGTCGCGTTCAAAGCCCTCGTAGGTCTCGTACTGGCACCCACCGATGCGGAAGGCATGCGTGGTCAACCGCGCGCCGCAATATTTCTCGAAAATCTTGAGAATCTCTTCGCGGTCGCGGAAGGTGTAGAAGAGCGGCGTCATCGCGCCGATGTCCAGCGCGTGCGTCCCCAGCCAGAGCATGTGGCTGGCCAGCCGGTTCAGTTCGGTGAGAATCACCCTGATGTAGTTGGCGCGCGGCGGCGCTTCGATGTTCAGCAGCTTCTCGATCGCTTCGCAGTAGCCCAGCCCGTTCGAGACCGCCGCCACATAATCCATGCGGTCCACGTAGGGGTTGAACATGGTGTACGTGCGATGCTCTGCGATCTTCTCCACCCCGCGGTGGAGGTAGCCGATCACGCATTCCGTGCCCAGGACCTTCTCGCCATCCAACTTGAGAATGACGCGCAGCACGCCGTGCGTCGCCGGGTGCTGCGGCCCCATATTAATAATGAGTTCGTTGGAATCGAGGAAGGTCTGGTCGGGTTCGCCCAACTCGAGGTGAGAGAGGTACTTGGTGGCGTCGGTCATTGTCCGCTCTCAATCCCCAGGTTGATCTGCACCCACTCGTTGTCCTGCTGGATGATGCCGTAGTCCTTACGCAGCGGGTGCCCCTTCCAGCCGTCGGGCAGGAGGATGCGCTTCAGGTCGGGATGCCCGTCAAACTTGACGCCGAACATGTCATACACTTCCCGCTCCAGCCAGTTGGCCGTCGCCCAGATGGGCGTGGAACTAGGCAGGGATTCACCGTCGCCGGTCATGGTCTTCACCCGAACGCGTTCATTGCGGGCGAACGAGTACAGAATCCAGATCACGTCGAACTGTTTTTCGCGCTGCGGATAGTGCACTGCCGTCACATCCACGCAGTAGTCGAACTCCTCCTGGTCGCGCAGCACGTGCAGCAACTCGTTGAGGATGGACGGTTCCACCACCATGTAAGCCTGGCCGAGATAGGTGTTGGCCTCGCGGATTCCCGAACCATACTGTTGCTTGAGCCGGGTGACCATGGGCGACTCCCACGGAATAGGAGCGGTTCCGGCGGGTTTGGCCGGGACGGCAGGTTTGGCAGCGGAAGGCGCGGCCGCCGCCGGTTTCGGCTCACCGCCCGGCGGCGGCGATGAAGGCGACTTGGTCTCCTCAGGCATCAGGAACGCACAAACCTCTGGCGCCGCAAAAACCTTGCAGGGAACGTTAACTTCTAACAGCTTGGAAATTCTCTGTCAACGATGCAGGTCACTGCAATTCGTCTCCACCGGCTCCGCAATCCACGCCGGGGCTAATTGCCAACTGCTAATTGCCAATTGCGGGTTTCCTACACCCACTCCAGCGCGCCTTTTTTCCAGATCCAGATGTAGCCCACGATCAGGATCGCCAGAAAAATCATCATCTCCAGCAACCCGAACAGGCCCAGCGCCTTGAACTTCACCGCCCAGGGAAACAGGAAGATGGTCTCCACATCGAAGACCACGAACAGGATGGCAATGATGTAAAAGCGGACGGTATAACGTCCCCGGGCGCGGTCCACGGGATCAATCCCGCACTCGTAGGGCAGCAGCTTTTCCTTGTGCGGATTCTCCGGCCGCACCAGCTTGGCCGCCAGCAAAGTGACCGGAATCAGAACTCCCACCACCGCAATAAAAATAAAGATAGGAACGTAGTTCTGCGGCATGACTCCTCGCGCCACCCCCGGCTGACTCACTGAACAGGAGAGCTGTTAATAGTAACGCTGAAGGGCGCGGGCAGCAAGGAGGAGACCGCGCCGCTCGGGTTGGCCGGTAGTTTTGATGGCGTCATCCGAAGCCCGGCGCCCTTCGGCCGGGCGAGGGATCTGGCGTGCAGTGACTCTGCGGGGGCATTCAAGCGGCGCTGACTGGATTACGCACACCGATCAGGCAATACAAATATCTGGCGCGCCAACTCCGAGGCTAACGTTTCCTTCTGGTACGTTCGCTGCACGATCCCGTCCTTCCACACCAGCAGATCACTATTCTGCGCCACGAACTCCTCCCAGCTCAGCGACTCTCCCGCCCGCGCCATGCGCTCGCGAATCAGAAACAGGTACGCCCACGTGATGGTCTCGTGGTACAGGCCTGGCTTTCCGTGCGCCAACGCGAAGCGCTTCAGCGCGCCCGAAAACCGCTCCAGTGCTTGGAGAAGCGGATATCGCCCCAAATACGCGAAGGCCACCCTCACGTGGTCGGCATGATGAAATGCTTCTCCGGGAGCGCGGCCCTGCTCGAAGCGCTCGATGATCTCCTGGTCCGTCATATCAAGCCTTGGCGCGCTTGTGCGTGCTGTGGGTACTCTTGATCTCCTTCAGTCGGTGGCTGGCCGAGGAATCGAGCTCGAGCCCGTAAAACCTCTTCAGTTCGTTGATCTTCTCAAGCGATGCCTGCCCGAACGGGACCTTGCCGTCAAAGGCATGCAGGACGATGCCCTCCAGCAGGTCACCCAGCGTGAGGTCGTGAAAGTCGGCGAACGCCTTGAGCACCTTGAGCAGGCGCTTTTCGATGCGGACGCCGGTCTGGACCCGCTGCACCAGGAGTTTCGAATCTTCGATCATGGTACCAGTGTACCATGGTACCGAGCTACGCAACCAATAGGTTCCCTCGCCACCCACTACTCCCTGCTCCCACCCGCTATAATCACTCTTCACCTCAATCCAATGGCCCTCGACGATAAAATCTACGAGCTGCGCCGCGACAAGCTCAAGCAAATCGAAGCGCTCGGCCAGGAGTCATACCCGCGCAAGTACGAGTTCACCCACACCATCTCGCAGATCCTCGCCGACTATTCCGACAAGCCCGCCGAGCAACTGGAGAACCCCCGCGTCAATGTCCGCATTGCCGGGCGCATCATGGCGATCCGCCTCATGGGCAAGGCCGGCTTCGCCCATCTTCAGCAGGACGGCCAGCGGCTGCAGATCTACGTCAAGAAAGATGCCGTCGGCGACAAGGGATTCGAGCTGTACAAGCTGCTCGACCTCGGCGACCACATCGGCGCCAGCGGCTACCTGTTCCGCACCCGCACCGGCGAACTCACTGTCCACGTTGAGGAATTGACGTTTCTTTCCAAGGACCTGCTGCCGCTGCCGGAAAAGTGGCATGGCCTGACCGACGTCGAGCTGCGCTACCGCCAGCGCTACGTGGACCTGGTCATGAATCCGGAGGTGCGTGAGGTGTTCATCAAGCGTAGCAAGCTGGTGCAGTCGCTGCGCCGCTTCATGGACGCGCACGGCTTCATTGAAGTCGAGACTCCGATGATGCAGCCCATCGCCGGAGGCGCAGTCGCCCGCCCCTTCATTACGCACCACAACACGCTCGACATGGATCTTTTTCTGCGCATCGCGCCTGAGCTTTACCTCAAGCGGCTCACCGTGGGCGGACTCGACCGCGTTTACGAGATCAATCGCAACTTCCGCAACGAAGGCCTGGGCTGGCGCTGGAACCCCGAGTTCACCATGCTCGAGTTCTACCAGGCCTACGCCAACTATCGCGACGTCATGGACCTGACCCAGCAACTCATCGAGCAGGCCGCCAAAGACGTCACTGGCGGCACCAAGACAAAGTGGGGCGAGCACGAGCTCGACTGGGCCAACTGGAATCGCATGACCATGCGCGAAGCCATAATTCACTACTGGCCTGAAAAAGCCGGAGCCAAGCCGCAGATGTCCGACTTCGCCTCCCATGATTCGGTGTCCGCGCTGGTGAGGCGTTTCAACGCTGTCCACACTCACATCGCCTACGATCCCAACGAGCCCACGGGGAAAACCATTGCCAACCTGTTTGAGGCCATTGCCGAGGAACATCTCATCCAACCCACCATCATTTATGAATTCCCCACCGCGGTCTCCCCGCTCTCCAAGCAGAAGCCCGACGAGCCGGACTGGACCGAGCGCTGGGAGATTTTTGTCGGCCAGATGGAGATCGCCAACGGCTTCAGCGAGCTCAACGATCCCGAAGATCAGCGCCGCCGCTTCGAGCAGCAACTGAAGGAGCGCGCCCGCGGCGACGAAGAAGCCCACCAGATGGACGAAGACTACATTCGCGCCCTCTCATATGGCATGCCCCCGGCGGGAGGTTGTGGCGTCGGCGTGGACCGTCTGGCCATGCTGCTCACCGATTCGCACACCATCCGCGATGTGATTTTGTTTCCACTATTGCGTCCGGAAAAGCAGATAACCACGGAGGGCACAGAGGACACGGAGGCAAAATGACTCCCTCCGCGTCCTCCGTGTCCCCAGTGTCCTCTGTGGTTGAGCCGGTTTGACCGCAACTTCTGGATAGACCTGCGCGTCTTTTCCCTGCAAGCTGCAATCCAATGGCTATGCACTTCGATCTCGACCGGGACGCTCGTCGTGAACTCGGCTACCGCCTCATCGACCGCATCAACGACTTCTTCTCTTCCCTGCCCGATCGCCCGGTGCAGCTACCCGCTGACCAGCGCAGCTACGGTCTGCTGCATGATGCGCTCCCTGAACTCGGCGAAGATCCGGGGAAGGTCCTCGACGACATCTGCCGCGAACTCGTAGACAAGGGATTTCATGTCCCCAGCGCAAATTATTTTGGCTTGATGAATCCCACACCGACCTACGTGGGCGTGCTCGCCGAGGCATTGGTGGCCGCACTCAACCCTCAACTAGCCACGCTGGCCCGCTCCCAGTTGGCCTCGAAGATCGAACTCGAAACCATTCGCTGGATTGGCGAACGCGTCGGATGGCCGGGAGAGTTCAACGGAACGTTCACCAGCGGCGGCAACGAGGCCAACTTCAGCGGGCTGGCGTTGGCCTTGGCCGCGAAGTTTCCGACCTCCATCGAAAGCGGTATAGCCTCCATCGGAGCCCAGCCCGTCGCCTACGCCTCCGCCGAATCCCATCATTCCCTCGACAAGTCGGCCGGACTGCTGGGCATCGGACGCAAGGCGCTGCGCCGCATCGCGGTGAATGAAAGTCTGCAACTTGATCCCCAGGCCTTGGAGCAAGCCATCGCCGAAGATCGTGCTGCCGGCAAGAAGCCGTTTTGCGTGGTGGCTACGGCCGGCACGACCAACTCGGGGACGGTGGATGACCTGGCCGCCCTCTCAGAAATTTGCCGCCGCCACGAGCTCTGGCTGCACGTGGACGGCGCCTACGGCGCATCCGCTATTTTCTCTGATCGCCATCGGGACCTGATGCGCGGGCTCGAGCGCGCCGATTCCATCACCCTCGACCCTCACAAGTGGCTGGCGATGCCCTTCGCCGCAGGCGTGATTCTCACCTGCCACCCCGAGATCCTGGAGCGCGCCTTCGCCGTAGCTGCGCCTTACATGCCCAAAGCAGCAGGCGCCCATCTGCCCGACAACGCCCGCATCAGCACGCAATGGACGCGGCGCATGAACTCGCTGAAGCTGTGGCTGACGCTGCGTGTGCACGGCCGCCAGGCTTACGAAGAACACATTGACCGGCAGATGCGACTGGCGGGCCGTTTCGCCGCCTGGGTCGAGGCGTCGGACGACTTCGAACTTGCTGCGCCTCATACCTTGCCCATCGTCGCATTTCGGCTGAAGTCTAGGGACCTGCGTTCTGGAGAGCTCGCTGTCGCGCACGCCGCCATTGTGGAAGAAGTCACGCGCGACGGCCGCCGCTGGATTTCAGAAACCGTGGTGAACGGTCACAGCGTAATACGCATGATGGTGATCAGTTACCTCACCGAGGAACGCCATCTGGAGGACTTGGAATCTGCTCTCGCAAACGCGGCGACGAGACTGAAGGCCGGCCAGGCGGTGGGCCTGGGACCCGGGACCTGACACCCCGGGCATGATGCAAGGCGAGGTAACCACCTATGTTCCCGGTATCCGACAATGCACTGTCATTGGTGCACCTGTCGGCCTACACTCCCGTCAGTTTGGGCTCATTAGTAGGCAGCGCTACCGTAGCTTCCCCGGGCCTCTTGGGAGCTGGGTCGGTAGCGCCTTGCTGTTTGCGACTTCGATGGCAAACAAAAAGGAACAGAGTCGTCCGGGATGAGCAAACTCTGTTCCTTCTCTCCTGCCGTACCGGATTTACTTCCCACCCGGCTTTAGTGTTGGACCACGGCCAGTCCCATCGGGATCTCCCCTGCGTGAATGGGGAGCTTCAGCGCTGGCTGGGTCTCGGTCAAGGTTCCGTCGGCGGCAACGTTCAGCACGTGCAGGAAATTGCCAGTCGTCCCGCTCGCGTTCAATCCAAGCACGTACAGAAATTTCTCGGTCGGATCGAGTTTGATGTTGGCCGGGGCTTCCCCGCCAGTAAGCGAGAAGAACTGCAGCTGCGCCGGGTTGTTGAACTTCGCCGCGCTAATGTCGTAAACGGTGACCGTGTTGGAATCCCGCTCCGAGGTGTAAAGGCGAGTGCCCAGCTTGTTGGTGGTCATGGACCCCAGATGCGATCCGTTGTTGCCCGCGAGCTTGGCAAGGGAGAGCCCTCCCCCGGGATTGTAGTTGAACACGGAAAAGAACCCGGCGTCAGCGATCCCCACGTAGGCAGCGCGCTTCTTTGGGTGCAAAGCTGCCCCCGAGAAAGATGTCCCCACACTTGGACCGAAGCAGTTGTTTGGAATCAGTCTGCCCACGCTCCCGATGGCGTAAGAGCAGAAGCTTCCGCCAGCCTGGTACTGGTCAATGAAGACGAGCCGTCCGCTCGCGTTGATCAGCGCCTGCCCGGGAAGAGAGCCATCGGCTAAGGTGACTGTTGAGTTCCCTACCGGGGTCAGGGTGCCGAGGGATTCGTCGACCCTGAAGGCGGTGATGTTGGGAGTTTGTCCGGGCTGATTGGGATCGTCCGCCTGATTGACCACCGCCAGATACGGTCCCACCGGAGAATTTTCATCCAGGCCCAGGCTCACAGGTTCCGAGCCGTTGGAAGGGGCCGGCGTCGTGCTCAACAGGGTCAGCACGCCGGTGGTGGCGATGCTGAACACGGAAATCGTGTTGGAGCCGCCGTTCACGGCAAACAGTAAGGTCCCGGCGGCGTTTGTCACCACTTGCTGGTCGGATAGAAACGAAGGTCCGTTGACGGGGATGGCGTTGAACACACCGGTACCGTTGGTAAGCACCTGGCCCCCGGGGAGCGGCGTGAGCACGCCGGTTCCATCATTGGACAGGCCCATGATCGCGTTTTTATTGGGCACCTGGCCAATGTTGTTTTCGATGTATACGGCGTTGACTTGAGCCAGGGCGACCGGGGCTACGATCAGAACGAAGGCCAGCAAAACCCGGACATGTAGCGACCATAGCCGGCGGAGTGCGGGAGAGTTGCTCATCTTACTTGTCCTCCTGTCAGAATTCGTGATGCCGGCATTAGCCGGCGGGCACGCCCCTGCTTCGCTTTGCCGTCGGAAGCCAGACCCCTTTGCACCGCACGCGGTAAATGTCGGAAAGCTCGCAGACTCCCCACCTCTAGGTACTCGGCAGGGTGAGGAGGTTCGCGCGGCGTCTTCGACCCGGAAAATCCTGGACGGCAGTTTTGCAGGTGATGGGCCAAACCCGCTGCGTGAATCGCAACGGTTTACGTTATCGGCGAGGCCGACCTGTGCACATCGCTGCACAATCTGGAACCGCTTCTGCACCCCTTTTCTTCGGGTATTCTCCCGGTCTCGTGCGGTGGCTTCGGTTATCCTCCTCTTTTCTCGGGAGCCTGATAGAGACGTTGGACTCTACGCCACGAGCCTTCATTGCAAGGGGGCGCAACCGGGCCTTTTTCTCACGGGCAACTTGCACATAATAGGCAACGCCCTGCATAAGTCACCGCCGCCTGCTGCCAACCATCCCCAGGAAGACAGGTTTACACTTGGCAGCAAAATTGCCAGATTGGACAATAACTCCCTCAGCGTCCCAGTATCACGCGAGAAATCCTATGAAGATCCAAGCCAGCCAAGACAACACCAGTAACGGCCCATTGGCCATCAAAGCAGGACTTACGGTCTCCTGTCTTCGTTGCAATACCGAGTTGACCGGCTACCGGCGGGCTCGTTTCACGTTCCTGCCCTACGGGATCAGCCGCGCTCATGCCATGGTGGTATGTCCGAAGTGCGGCCATGTGGAATTTTTGTCGAAGGACAGTCCGCTATTGAGTGATTTGGAACCTATCGCCAGCGACGTCGGCGATGGCGACTGACACCGAGAGCGCAGCTCAGGCTCGCTGGCCGACCGATCGCCGTTTCTGATGCCAGTTCCACGCACTGGAGACGATCTGCTCCAGAGAGCGGGTCGCGCACCAATCCAGCAGCTTCTGCGCGCGGCTGGGGTCTGCCACGAGTTCCGCGGGATCCCCAGCGCGGCGCGGGGCCATGCGTTTTGGAACCTCATGCCCGGTCACCCTTTCAATCATGCAGATGACCTCGCGCACCGAGTGCCCCCGCCCTGTGCCCAGATTCAACAGGGCAGAACTCCCTTTCTCCAGGTATTCCAAGCCGAGCACATGCGCCTCGGCGAGATCGTTGACATGGATGTAATCGCGGACGCAAGTGCCATCTGGTGTCGCATAGTCGTCGCCGAAAATCTCCAAGGCCCCTCGCTGGCCGCTGATGGCTTCAAAGGCTGAGGGAATCAGGTGAGTTTCCGGAGAGTGGATTTCCCCGATGGCGCCGCTCTCCGCGGCCCCGGCCGCATTGAAGTAACGGAAGCTCACGTATCGCAGGCCATAGGCGCGGCCGTACGCTTCCAAGGCTTGCTCAAACGCCAGTTTGGTCGCGCCGTAGGGATTGACCGGCAGGCGCGGCATGTCTTCGGTGATGGGAATGGTGGCAGGATTTCCGTAGACGGCGCAGGTGGAGGAAAAAATGAACTTCCGAACCTTCGAGTCCACCACCGCATTCAGCAGCGAAAGTCCGCCCAGCACATTGTTCTGAAAGTATTTCCGCGGATTCACGACCGACTCGCCCACGTAGGCATGCGCCGCGAAGTGCATGACGGCGTCCACACGCCGCAGCACCGAGGCCAGCTTTGCCGAATCGGCAATATCCCCGACAATCAGCTCAAACCCGGCGGCAAGCGACGCGTGGCCGGTTGACAGATTGTCGTAGATCACGACTTCCTGTCCGCGCTGTCGGAGTACATGCGCAGCGTGGCTGCCAATGTAGCCCGCACCGCCGACGACCAGGACAGACAAGGATCAGCTTCTCCGGTACTGGAGTGACCAACAAAACGAGGATGCTGGATTCTAGCAGAAGGGATCGGCGACACCCCGGTTTCGTCACCGCCCAATGCGAGGCGGCGCTTGAATGACAGATGGTCCGGGTATATGCTGCCGCGGCTGAGCTGCTGCCCTTCCCCCCACGTCACGCAGCCCGGTGGGAGGTTGCGACTCGCGCGAGATGTTCGCATCGGCAGTCCGGTTGGAGGTTTGCTATGTTGTCGGCTCTCTGCGGCCGCTCATTGCATCGGCTGTGGTCGCGGCGCTGGTTGGCTGTGGTTTTGCTGAGCTCGTCGGTTCTTACTTCGGCCTCGGCCCAGACCATTGACGCGCTGGTGAATTTCAACGGCTCGAACGGAGCCAATCCTGCGGGCGCCCTGGTGCAGGGACTTGACGGCAACTTCTACGGCGTAACGCTGATGGGCGGCGCGACAAACGCGGGGACTATCTTTCGGGTAACCCCGGCGGGCGTTCTGACGACCTTAGTGTCTTTCCGATCGGACGCCAAGGATAAGGAGCCGTATGCCGGATTGTTACTGGGCGCCGATGGAAGCTTCTACGGCACCACCAGCAACTACAACGCTTCGGGCGGCTGCGGCAATGCCTTCAAAATGACTTCGGATGGCGTTGTGACCGTGCTCGTGGAGTTCGGAGGGAGCAAAGGATGCATCCCGCTGGTGCCGTTCATCCAGGGACCGGGTGGGAAGTTGTTTGGTGGCACCGGGCTGGGTGATCCGAACGGAAACGGCAACCTGTTCAGCTTAACAACTGCGGGAAGCTTCAGAAATTTTCTGAACTTTAGCTTCACCAACGGTTCCGGCCCCATCCAACTGCTCTATGCCTCGGATGGCAACATTTACGGCCTCACCACCGAGGGTGGCACCGGCGGCTGCCTGTTCCGCTGTGGGACGGTTTTCCGACTCACACCAGGAGGCCTGACGAAGCTGGTAGATTTCCTTGAGCACAACGGCGAGTTTCCCATCGCTCTGCTGCAAGCCCTCGACGGCAATTTCTACGGCGCCACGATGCTGGGAGGTCTTGCCAACTGCAACGATTCGCCGGGCTGCGGGACTCTGTTCGCGGGCACGTTGCAGGGACATTTCCGTACCCTGGCAAACTTGGATGACCCTATCGGTGACGGAGTCACTGCCCTGCTTCAGGCATCGGATGGAAACCTTTACGGGGCTACCGCTTTCGGTGGCTCATCCACCAACTGTTCAATTGGATGTGGCGCGATCTTCCAGTCCACCTTGCAGGGCCAGCTAACCAGGCAAGCCAGCTTTGATTCGGGCGATGCTAACTTTGGACAGTGGAGGGTCACCCTCACTCAGGGCACGGACGGCAGTTTCTACGGGACCACCTACTATGGGGGCTCGTCGAACATGGGCTCCGTATTCAAGTTGGATCTGGGCTTGCCGGCGTTCGTGATTGCAAGTCCGAGCTTCGCGAGTATCGGCTCCCAGCTCAACATCCTGGGAACCAATCTCCTCGGCACGAGCGCGGTGAGCTTCAATGGTGCTCCGGCAACATTCACTGTCGTTTCCGCCACTCAGATCATAGCTACGGTGCCGAGCGGCGCGAGCTCAGGACAGATCAGCGTGACCACGCCGACGGGCGTCCTGAAAAGCAACTCGAATTTTCGGGTCATCCCGTAGTTTGCGTCCCCGGTCGATTTCGGGAAAGCATGGCTGGTGGCTTCGTCCCCCTGCAGGTTGGTGGTTCAGACCGGCCGGCTGCCTCTCGTTCTGGTGCCGGTCTACTTGCCGCTTGCCACACCACTCGGAACCGAAAAGCCATACGTGCGCAATAGATCCAAGATCGGGGGCGTCTTCATGAAAGCCACGAACTGGCGGGCGGTTTCCTTGTTCTGTGACGATTTGAGGATCACCGCTGCCTGCTCCAGGGGGGGATATTCGTCTACGGGAATTTCTACGTAGCGTCCCTTGTCTCTCAGGGAGGGAGCCAACGCCAAGGATAAGGCCACAATGCCCACGTCAGCGCTGCCCGCAACCACAAACGATGCGGTCTGGGAGATGTTCTCACCGAGCGCGAGCTTGGTGGAGATCGGGTCGTAAAGCTTCTCGTACCGTAAAGCCGCGACCGCGGCCCGGCCATAGGGCGCGTGCGCGGGATTCGCAATGGCGATCTTGCGGATTCTGGGATCGAGCAAGACTTGCAGGCCACGGCTCAGGTCGAGTTTGGATCCGTTCGGCGCCCAAAGCACGATCTTGCCTGCAGCGTAGCGGTACAGCGTCCCGGGCTCGGCCAGTCCCGCGGCTTCGAGTTTCTGGGGGTACTCGATGTCGGCCGAGAAAAACAGGTCGAAGGGGGCTCCGTTCTGAATCTGGGTGAAGAAGTTGCCCGAGGAACCGAAGATCAAGTTGATCTTCTTGCCAGTTTCCTTCTGGAAGCGCGCGGCTACGTCCTGGATGGCAAACTGAAGATCGGAGGCGGCTGCCACCGTGATCTCCTGGGCGGAGCCGCTCTGAACTGCCAATGCCAGGAACAGAATCACGCCGGCCCAACGACTCTGCCGTCCCATGTCCTTACCCCCGCCGGAGATTTTACCGAGTCACACCACTGACTCATTGGTGATGGGATATTCCCGAGGACTCCCCTGAAGCAGAAAACCCGCTTTTGGAGGTTTGGGTAGCAGCGTAAGCCTGCCGCTCTAAGTGGCCGCCATCAGGCCCCACTTATGCTGCAATCGGCGTTCGATGGTCTTGAACACCAAGCCGTCAACAATGTAGCCAATGGTGATGATGAGCAGCATAACCGCGATCACCTGGCTCATGTCGTTGAGGTCGCGCCCCATCATGAGCAACTGGCCCAGGCCCAGGCTGACGAAAATCATCTCCCCGGAAATAAGCGAGCGCCAGGCAAACGCCCAGCCCTGTTTCAATCCCGACACGATATAGGGGAGGCTGGCGGGCAGAAGCACGAACCAGAACAGTTGGAAACCTTGTGCCCCCAGATTGCGTCCCGCCATGCCGAAGATTCTGGGCATCTGCTTGCGTCCGTCCTCCATCGCGATGGTCACCGAGAGCAGTGAGCCCATCACCACCACGAACAGGATCGCTTTCTCGGTCAACCCGAACCATAGCACGGCCAAAGGCAGCCAGCAGATGCTGGGCAGGCTTTGCAGGCTGACCAGCAACCCACCCATGGTTTCTTCCAGGAATTTGTTGCTGGCGACCCCCAGGCCCAGCACCATGCCGAGCACCACCGAGATACCGTAGCCCAGCAGCATACGCCTCATACTGACCGCGATGGCAATCCAGAAACTGTGATCGGCAAAGCCCGCCCACAGCGACTCCGCGACCGCCCGCGGGCCGGGAAAGATGTACGGAGGCCATATCCGCAGCTGGACCAACAGCACCCAGGCTCCGAGCAGCCCTGCATAGAATATTGCGTGCCTAGCGAACCGGTTCATGGCCGTACTCCGCTTCCAGGGATTTGTTGATTTCTTCCCGCAGTTCCTTAAGGACCTCGCCCGCCTTTTGGGCGACGGTTGCATCTTCCAAATGGCGAGGGCGCGGCAGGTCAATTCGGAATTCCCTCTTGATTCGTCCCGGCCGGAACGTGAACAGCACAACGCGATCGCCCAGCCGAACGGCTTCGCGCACATTGTGGGTTACGAAAATTATCGTGCGGCCGGTTTCCGTCCAGATGCGCTCCAATTCGTCGTGCAACAGGTCGCGAGTCTGCGCATCCAGGGCAGCAAAGGGCTCATCCATCAGCAGGACATCGGGTTCACTGGCGAGCGCGCGGGCCAGCGCCACGCGCTGCCGCATCCCACCCGACAACTGGTGCGTGTAGCTGTCTTTGAACTGCGCCAGATGCACCAGCTGGAGGTAGTGCTCCGTCTTCTCGCGGCGCTCTGCCCTGGAGATCCGCTTCATCTTCATGCCGAACTCAACGTTCTCCCCTACCTTCAGCCAAGGAAAAAGGCCGAGTTCCTGGAAGATCAGAATGCGGTCCGTGCCCGGGCCGTCCACCAGTTTGTCGTCCACAAAAACCGCGCCGGCGGTCGGCTTTTGCAGACCGGCAATCAAGTGGAGCAGCGTGGACTTGCCACATCCCGACGGGCCGACGATGCAGACAAACTCTCCGGGACTCACCTGCAGATTGATGCGATCGAGAGCCCGTAGACTCGTTCCACCGCTCGCCGGATAACTGAGCGAAACCTCTTGCAGCGCCACCTTGGGGACTCCGTTTGCGTCAAGGGGCCGCAGCAGCAGAGCCGGTCCCTGTCCAGCGTTCCATTGATCCTTGTGCGCGGGCCTGTGATTGTCCGAAACAATTTGGGGTGCGGTGGTCATTGAATGGCCTTCCTTCCCTTTTCCGCCAACACCTGATTCAACAAAGTCAGGTCATACAGTCCGGACAAATCCGGCATCCGGCGGCCGAGGAACCCGGCTTCGAACGCCGAACGCGCCGAGGTCAGCAAAGTACTGCGCAGCGGATCGTAGGTAACCTCAATGCGCGTGAATGCTTCGTCCACGATAGCCGGCGGAAGTGCTTTGCCGGTCTCCCTCTGAATTTGCTGGTTGAGCAGCTTCTTGGCTTCCGGCAGATGTCCGTTGATCCAATCCGTCAGTTCAACATTGGCGCGGACCCAGTTCTTCACCAGTTCCGGATGCTGCTGCAGAAATTTCCTGCCCACGATCAGATTGGTGACCACGAACTGCCCTTTCGGCCACAGGTCGCGTTCATCCAGAAACAAGCGCCCGTTGCCCTCGCGGATCAGGCGGGTCGCCCAGGGCTCGGGGGCCCAGGCGGCGTCCAGTTCCTTTTTGAGGAAAAGCGTGAGCTGGTCGGGATTGGCCATCGGAATGACCTGTACATCCCCGCCCTTGTCCGTGGACTTCATCCCGTGCCCTTTCAGCCAGGCGCGCAGCGCCACGTCCTGCGTATTTCCCTGCTGGGGCGACGCCACTTTCTTGCCGTGAAAGTCTTCTGGTCTTTGGATCCCGGAATCGGCGCGCACCACCAGAGCAGCTCCGCCACTGGCCGCTCCGGCCACCACCCGCAGCGCTTCGCCCTGAGAGCGTACGTATCCACTGATGGTCGGATTCGGGCCGATGTAGGTCATGTCGATCGCGCCCGCAAACAACGCCTCGATGGCCGAAGGGCCGGCATTGAAGCTCTTCCAGTCGATTTTCACGTTCGGGCCCATGGCCTTCTCGAAGTAGCCATTGGCCTTGCCCACCATCGCCTGAGGATGGGTGATGTTGGGAAAAGCGCCCACACGGACCAGGGTTTGCGCAAGGCCCGGCAATGCCAGCGCAAGCATGAAACCCAGTGCCGCCAGAACTCTGTCAGTCACCTTTGCCCCTGTTTACGTTCCCGTGAACCACCATCGGTAAAACCGCCGCTTCCTCACTTTTCTTCTTGCGTCGTTTGCCCGGCAGAGACGATCCCGGACCGACGAGGTCGGCCAGAGTGGTGTGCTCCAGGATCTTGGCGGCGGCGTCGCGCACGTCGAGGAACACCTGGTACAGCGCGCGGTGCTCGGCGTCGCGATCGATCAGACTGCGCAGCTGCTCTGCATCGGCAAACGGTGCCAGCGGACCGTCAATCAGGCGAATGATCTCGCTGAGATGGACCTCGTTGGGAGGACGCCGCAGCCGATACCCGCCCTTGGCTCCGCGCACGCTTTCCACCATGCGCGCATTCTTCATCTCCAGGAGGATCAGCTCCAGAAATTTCTCCGGTAATGCTTCTTCGTACGCGATGTCGCGAATGCGGATCGCGCCCTGGTGGTAACGGCGGGCCAACATCATCATGGCCTGCAGCGCGTAGAGACCTTTCTGCGAGATCTTCATGTCCCGTATGATGGCACAAAGTCTAGTATTTTAATAGACTTTCTTGACATAAGGACACCCGCAACCCCGATGCCAGCCCGGAGGGGGCGGCGAACATGTTGTGGTCTCTATTGCTTAAGCGGATTCCCGATCTGGCGGCCCCACACCCCGCCGGGGGGAAGGGGTGAACTTCCCTGCCAGGTGCTGCGGCAGATTCGTTCTAGCGGCCGTCTGGACGGCCGTCGGCGGCGACACGCAGGACCTGCATGGTGATGTTGTCAGGGCCGCCGCGTTGTTTCGCGGTGTGCACCAGTTCGTGGCAGGCTTCATGGGGATTCCTGGCGCTCACCACGCTGCGAATCTCGTCATCGTGCACGACGCCCCACAGTCCATCGGTACACAGCACCAGCACGTCTCCCGGGCTGAGGGCAACGGGCTGCTCGGGCATCTCCGGTGTAAGGTCGGATCCTGCTCCCAGAGCCGCGGTCAGGATGTGGCGTTGCGGATGCGACTCGGCCTCTTCCGAACTGATGACCCCATGTTCGACCAGGCGGCTGACGTAGCTGTGATCGTGGGTAAGGCGGGAGATGCTTCCATCCCGCACCAGGTACAGGCGGCTATCGCCGACGTGCGCAAAGTACAGGTGATGGCCGAGCAAAGCGATTGCGGTACAGGTTGTCCCCATACCGTGGAGTGCAGAGCGTTCCGTGGCTTGTTGCTGGATGCGGTCATGCGCCGCCTGGAATGCACTCAGCAGCAGCGCTTGCGGCTCGGAGTCGGCCGTATCGGCGTAAACCTCCTCGATGGTTTCCACCGCCAGGCGGCTGGCTTCCTGCCCCCCCTCATAACCGCCCATGCCGTCCGCAACGATGGCCAGCCTGCCCTTAAGTTGGAACTGGGCATCGTCGGCCGGCTCCCAGTAGGAGTACCGGTCTTCATTATTCTCCCGGTGACAACCCACATCACTCAGGGCGGCCAGTTCAATCCCTGGGCGAATCCGCATCATGTCTCGCGCGCTTTCTCCGCTTTTCTTCCGGGACAGCATCGTGCCTCGCACTGCAGGTTACCAAACCAGGGGGACAATAGGGAGCAAAGTCACAGCCGATCAGTTTTGGCCAGGAGAAGCCAGATTGCACGCCGCCAGACTGGAAAGCCGCCCCGTACAAAGCAACCGCTTTGGATTATACCGGACATTGAACACCGGGTGACATTTGTCACCTGCTCGCGGTGATGATCTCCACTGGCGTGAACTGTATGGTTCCGCGATGATGGCCTCAATTGCAGGACAGGCGTTGTCCGGCAAGCATGAGGGAAACGAAGATGATCACGACCTTGCAGGAAAGCTCTCAGCAGGAACCCGCCGTGGGCGCAGCAGTAGTCGCCCGTTTGCACGGCGTCAGCAAGAACTATGGAGACGTCAGGGCCCTTCGCCAGGTGGACTTCAACATCCATGCAGGAGAATTGGTGGCCCTTCTGGGACCCAACGGCGCCGGCAAGACCACGGCCGTGAAGCTGTTCCTTGGCCTGGCCAAGCCCAACGGGGGCACGGTCAGCATCTTTGGCGGCAACCCCATCCATCCCGAGGTGCGCGTGCGCACCGGTGCCATGCTGCAGGTCGCTCGCGTACCGGAGACCCTGCGCGTGCGCGAACACATTGAGCTGTTTTCCAGCTACTACCCCGAGCCATTATCCATCGGCGATACCCTGGCCGCCGCCGGGCTGGAAAGCATTAAGGACCGTCTCTTCGGCGATCTTTCCGGTGGGCAGAGACAGCGCGTTTTGTTCGCGCTGGCGCTGTGTGGCAACCCCGACCTGCTCTTCCTCGACGAGCCCACGGTCGGGCTCGACGTGGAAGCTCGCCGCGCTCTGTGGGACCAGATCCGCAAGCTGGTCGCCCGCGGCAAGAGCGTGCTGCTCACCACCCACTACCTCGAGGAAGCCGACGCGCTGGCCGACCGCATCGTTGTGATTCATCAAGGCGCCGTCATCGCGGAAGGCACTCCGTCTGAGGTCAAGGCCCAGACTGCCGGAAAGAAAATTCGTTGCGTGACACGCCTGGAAGCCGCCGTGGTGCTGCAGATGCCCGGCGTGCAGAATGTGCACCGTGACCGTGAAGCCTTGGTGATCCGCGCAGCCGTGGCGGAGCCGGTCATCCGCGAACTTCTGGCCCGCGACCCGCAGCTCTCCGGAATTGAGGTTTACAGCGCCGGCCTGGAGGAAGCTTTTCTGGCTTTGACCCGGGATGGCATGAATGCTTGACGGAGTCATCCCGAAGCCCGGCGCAGTCCAGCCGGGCGAGGGATCCGGCGCGCCGGCGGCACGGCTGACGGCCCGTAATAACCACAGAAGGGAAAACGAAATGGCTACTGCTACTACCACACTGACGAGCTCCGCCGTCCAGCGGCCTCGCCGCCGCGTGCTGCGAATCTATGTCAACGAAGCCCGGTACGAATTCCTGAAGAACCTGCGCCTCCGCGCCTATTCCGTCTCCACCATCTTCTTCCCGGTGATGTTTTACATCCTGTTCGGCCTGGTGCTGGGGAGGAACACCATCGGCGGCCTCAGCAGCAGCGCCTACCTGATGGCCACCTATGGCACCTTCGGGGTGATGGGGGCTTCGCTATTCGGCACTGCCGCTGCCCTCGCGGCGGAGCGTGGCCTGGGGTGGCTCCAGGTCAAGCGCGCCAGCCCCATGCCCCCATTTGCCTACTTCGCCGGCAAGGTCATCATGAGCATGATCTTCAGTACCACTGTTGTGATGTTGCTGCTCCTGCTGGGATTCGCCTTCGGCGGCGTGCACATGGGCCTGGCCCAGACCGCGAAACTTGTGGCCACCCTGGTCGTGGGCTCGCTGCCCTTCTGCGCCATGGGTCTGGCGATCGGGTACTTCGCCGGTCCCAATTCCGCGCCTGCCACCATCAACATGATCTACCTGCCGCTCTCGTTTTGTTCTGGGCTGTGGGTGCCGCTGATGTTTCTCCCCAGTGTGCTGCGCGAGTTTGCCCGGTTTCTGCCGCCGTACCATCTCTCCCAGTTGGCTCTGGGAATCGCGGGCGCCGGGCGTCATGAGTCCAACGCAACGCACTGGGCATACTTGATCGGATTCACTGTGCTCTGCCTGGGCGTGGCCCGTCTTGGATTTCAGCGCGATGAAGGAAAACTGTATGGCTAACTCCAGGTGCTTCGGCTGGTTGCTTCTGTTCGCCGGACTTGTCCTGTTGGCGGGATTCCGCCAGCTCGACTTGCTGGTAATCCTGGTCCCGCTCTCGATCCTGGTGGCATGCGTCATGACCCGTTTGGAAGACAATACAAGCGGGCTTACCGACGGCATCAAAAAGCGGTAGGCTAGAGCTGGCCATGGCATATTGCGTCAAAAAAGACGAACTGGGCTGGACGCCATTCATCTGGCTGTTCTACCTGGTCTTCTTTTTCTTCCATCCGTTTTACGATCATGTCGGCTGGAAGGAGTGGGTCGCTACGATCGCCACCGCCGCGGTGTTCGTGGCCCTCTACTTCGCGGTTTTCTTCACCAACCAGCGTTACTGGAAGTTTCTCAGCGTCGCCGCAATCGTGCTGCTAGGCGTTGGATTTGCCCCTTTCAACGCGGGCGCTTCGGTGTTCTTTATCTATGCCGCCAGCTTTCTGGCCTTCCTCACCCCGCCCCGCACTGCCATCACCTTGCTGGCCGCGCTGATGGCGCTGGCAGGGCTGGAAGCCTGGCTGCTACACCTGCCAAGTTCCTTCTTGATTACCGTAATCATCATCTCGGTGCCGGTAGGCGCCGCCAACATCTACTTTGCCCAGCGGAATCGCGCCAACGAAAAACTTCGCCTGGCGCATGAGGAAATTGAGCATCTCGCCAAAGTCGCCGAGCGCGAGCGCATCGCCCGCGACCTGCATGACGTGCTGGGACACACGCTGTCGGTGATCATTTTGAAGTCGGAACTCGCCGGCAAGCTGATTGATCTCGATCCTGCCCGCGCCAAGGCGGAGATCCGCGATGTGGAGCAGACCTCCCGCGAGGCCCTGGCGGAGGTGCGCACCACCATCCGCGGCTACCGCGCCTACAGCCTGGAAGAGGAGTTAAAACAGGCCCGTTCCGCTCTCGAAACCGCTGGGGTCACGGTGAAGGCAGAGTCTGCGGCCGTGGCGCTGACTCCGGCGCAGGAGAGTGTGGTCGCCCTCGTGGTGCGTGAAGCCATCACCAATGTCGTCCGCCACGCAAATGCACGCCATTGCACGCTGCGGCTGGCGCCCAGCAATGGAAACTGCCATCTGGAAATCCAGGACGACGGTCGCGGTGGTTCCGATATCGAAGGCAACGGCCTGCGCGGCATGCGCGAACGCGTCGAGGCCCTGGGCGGTACCCTCGTGCGCGAAACCCACTCCGGAACTCGCTTGCTGATCCGGTTTCCTCTCACCCCGAAAGCGAATGGCAGCCATTGAATCCCACGGTCAAAGACGCGCGCAAAGCCATCCGCGTGGTCATCGCCGAAGACCAGGGCATGGTTCTCGGGGCCCTCGCTGCCCTGCTCGAGATCGAAGGTGACATTGCCGTGGTCGGCCAGTTCCGCAACGGAAAAGAAGCTCTGACCGCCGTGCTCGCCCAGAAGCCGGATGTGTTTATTACCGACATCGAGATGCCTGAGATGACGGGCCTGGATGTCGCCGCCGAGCTCAAGCGCCGCCGCGCCGGGACCCGCGTCATCATTCTGACCACCTTCGCCCGCGCCGGCTACCTGCGCCGCGCCCTCGAAGTCGGGGCCTCCGGCTATCTGCTCAAAGACATGCGCGCTGAGGAGCTCGCCGATGCCGTGCGCCGCGTGCAGCGCGGCTTGCGCGTGATCGATCCCGAACTCGCCACCGAAGCCTGGGTCGAGCCCGATCCGTTGACCGATCGCGAGCGCCAGGTTCTTCGCCTCGCCGGCGACGGCCTGGCCAGCTCCGACATCGCCGCAGAACTGGGCCTGTCGGAAGGGACTGTTCGCAATTACTTGTCCGAAGCCATCAGTAAGATGGGCGCTGGCAATCGCATAGAAGCCGCCCGCCTCGCCCGCACCAAGGGCTGGCTCTAGCCCCAGCCGTAGCCCGCGGCTGCGGGCGTCACAGCACCACCCCAAACTCCTCCCGCAACACTCGCACGCGCTCCTCGTCTGTCAGCACCGTCTCCGATCTCTGTCCCGCCCGCGTCACGATCAGCTTCTTACCTGCCAGCGTGATCCGCCCATCCACGGTCGCGCGCGTGCACACGCTCTTGCGGGTAAATGGAGACTCGGGGGAGGTCTGATGGTAGTGGCACATCGCCGAAAAATCTTCCAGCCGCCGCTCCGCCAGGCCGAAGGAATACTCCCGTTTCCAGGGCTTACCCGGCTCAAGCCTTTCCACATGCAAGGAACCACGTTCTTCCACGATGCGGAAGCTGCGTCCATCCTGCGGCTGCTCGCTCCCCAATTCCAGCCGTAGCGGATCAAGAAACGAGTCGCCAAAGCCCACATCCGCGAGCCAGGGCCCGTTGAGATCAACGCGCAGCGTCAAATGGTCGAACTCAGGGCCATCACTGCCGTCTTCCCGCGGCACCCGGGCCGAGAGCAGCGTGACCTTGAATCCCAACCCGCGCAGCAGCGCCGCGAATGCCCCATTCATCTCATAGCAAAACCCGCCGCGTTTTCGCCCGACGATCTTCTTGAGGATCCTGTCCTCGTCGCAAACAATCTCCCGCCCCCGCGCAATGTCAAGGTTCTCGAAGGGGACCGTCATCATGTGCGCCCGATGCAGCGCGCGCAAGGTCTCCGCATTGGGCACGGTGGGACCGGTGTAAGCGATACGGGCGAGATAGGGTCTTACGTCGTTCATGAAGGGCCGGGGACGCAGCTATTGGATTCTGTCTCTCTTCTCTAGGTTATGCTTGGCGCAAAGAATTTGTATGTTCTTCGGATCCTTGGACGAACCACCCTGCGAGTACGGAATAATGTGGTCGAAATGGAGGTTTTCTTTGCTGCCGCACAGCGCACCCCCCTCTGTCACGCTTCCAAACCTCGAGCTTCACGGCTGATGGGATCACGCGATCATGGTCGGTTTCTGGTTTCAGATGTTTGGAAAACTCTCGAGGTTGATCAACGATTTGCAGCTTGAACTTAAACACCTGCCGACAACCCGACGCCTCTTGCCATGCATCGACTAGTCGGAACAGTCCGTTATAGACCCATATGCCAGGCCTAATCTTTTCGAAAACTCGAACAATTTCGGCCTCTGCTTTTCCCGTCCTGAATCGCCGGACCGCGGCCATGAACAACCCATTTTGTGTAAGTCGGCCGTTGGGCTGGAACTCTGGTTGATCAACACTCTTTGGATCTGGCCCATCCTTCATGCGCGAAATGTCATGTCCCTCATAAACAACAACCTTTCCACTTTGCTCTACTCGATCTTGATATGGAGCACCGGGCTCATCAAGATGAGACTCTCGTTGCTTCTTAAGCGGAAATTCATTCCTCTCTGGAGATTGACTCCAAGTTCAGCGCAAATCCTCGATATAAGAAACTACGTCGCCAGGGCTAATCATCGCCTTTCAGTCGATCATTTAGTTGGTCACGTGATCTGCGACGTCTCCAGCGCAGGTCGAAGCCTCTCTGCAAGCGGGCCAGCGCCCGCTCTTTCGCGCGCTTATATGCCGCACGCTCGCGCACCATCTTCTCGAGGCTTGCAGCTAGCAAAGCACTGATCGAGGTACCTTCATCGGCCGCCAGATTGCTCACCTCGAGCAACAAATCGGAGTCTAGTTTCAGGGTGATGCTCGTTTTCATATCTTAATGGCGCTCACTTCTGGCACCCTGACACGTACCCGAAAGACGGACAAGCTTCACCGGTCGTGGGTGTAAACGCCAGTGCTACGATTGGTCCGAGTTCCAAGGGTCTGACGTCCGAGGTCCGTCTCTATACCGGCAGCTCCTCCTGCGACCACCCCGCTACCTCGGGCTTGGGCTCGGCCGTCAGGTCCAGCACCAGCTTTTCCAGCACCAGGCGCTTGCTGGGAGGATTGGAGCGCAAGGCCAGATCGGTTTTGGCCACCAGGCGGATGGCCCGCGTCAGCTCGCGCTTTGATTTGTAGCGGCGTGCCTGCTTGATGATGTCGTCGGCGGCAAACGGCGGCACGCGGAACCCCTGCCACAACGCCGCCCACAGCATGCGCTGGTCGCGGACGTTGCGCTCGAGAATCACCAGCATCTGACGGAACGTCTTGGCGAGCATGTACAGATGTCCGATGGCGGCTTCGTCCCCGTCGCCCGTGCTCAAAATGGCGTCCAGTATCTCCAGTGCACGCACCCGGTCCTTGGCGGAGATGGCGTCAGTCAGTTCGTACAACGACCGCTGCTTGGCCGCGAGCACCATGGTTTCCACATCACCCAGGGTGATCCTCTTCTTTTCGCCCACGTAGAGGATGAGCTTCTCCAGTTCATTGGAGACCATCATCATGTCGCCGCCGAGCGCGTCCACCAGCTCACGGGCCGCGTCGGCGTCCATCTTAATGCCGCGCGTGCCGCAGTACTCGCCGATCCAGCGCACCGCCTCGCCCTCTTCCACCCGCGACAGTTCCACGATGCCGCAATACTCCCCGAGCGTTTCGCGAATGCGTTCGTAGCGGTCCTTGTCGGTCAACTCCATCTTTCGCACATCGGCGGGAATACTGATGTGGTCGGCGACAAAGATCAGCACGGCGTCGGGATTGGGGTCCTTGCAGTAGGCCTCGATGGCCGCGAGCTTCTCCTCGTTCGATCCGCGCCCGAACAGGTTCTTGACTCCGCGCACGAAAAACACCTGGAACGGCGCCATCAGGGAAGGCGTGCGCGCCCGATCGAGAATTTCGGCCAGATCGGTCTCCGCCAGATCGAAGTCGAACACGCTGAAGTCGCGCAGGTCGGGCGGAACCAGGTGTTGGAGAATGGCCTCCCGGCAGCGTTTGCGGAAGAACACCTCATCGCCCACAAAGACGTAGGCCGGCCGCAGTTTTCGTGCCTGCACCTCGGAGACGAAGCGGTCCGCCTGCGCGAAGGCCCGCATCAGAAGCCCTCCAGGATGTTGCTGACCAGCGTGCGGGCGAACGAGTTGGACAGGCGCTGCAGCGCGGGCGAGTCCTCCTCGAAAAAGCTGGAGAGTTCGCGCGACACCTGGTACTGCTCGCGGAACACATACGAAGGATTCTCGTAGAGAATTTTGCCCTGCCGGTCGGTGAGGGAAACCTTCATGCCCACCACCACCAGCACGCTGGCGGCGCGCCCGGTCTGCGAGTCGTAGGTCAGCGGCGAGGTGTAGGTCGAAGTTACGGTGCCGTGCAGGGTCGCATCCGCCGAGTCACTGGCCTGGTTGATGATGTGATAGTGCGTGCGCGTGACCATCTCCCGCACCACCGCGGCCGTGAGGATCTGCTCGATTTTGTAGGTCTCGGTTTGATTCACAAAACTGGGAATGGCAATCGTGCGGACATTCTCAGGAATGGTGACTGCGTGACCAGCGGTGTGGTAGCCGCAGCCGGTCAAACCCAGGCACAGGACAACCGCCAGGTACATGGCGCATCGCCTCATGGTCATTGAATCTTACCCCGCGGGCGGGTTGCCGCCATGGTTTCTGCGCACTCTACCGCGGTGCACGCCGCGACGCGGAGATTGTCCACCGCAGCCCATAACCACACGCCGTTGGCGCGACTGGCGTCGGGGACAATCGAGACCAGGATGTCCGCCTGCCCGGCGGCATTGACATTACTGGGAGCATCGTCGGCCATATGGGTAATGCGGAGGTGTTCGCCCGCCAGCGCCTGCGACAGCCCCTCAATGTCTGCCGGCTCAGCCATCTCCATGTGGATGGCGAACGTATGCCCGTGGAAGATAGGCGCCTGCACCAGCAGCAGCGAGGGCAGCGGTGCGTCCTGGCCGGCAATGCGGCGGTAATGCTTGACGATTCGCTGTTCCACGCTGGCCAGCGCCGGAGATGACTGGTCGCCCAGGCGGTTCACCATGTTGAAGGCCACCTGGGCATCGAAGACCGCCTTGGGCAGTTGCTGGAAGGAGAGCAGGTTCACGGTCTGTTGGTGAAGCTCATCCATGCCCTTCTGTCCGTGTTCCGAGGCGGGTTCGAAGACCGAGGCCACCACCTGCCGGACCGTTCCCGCTTTCTGGGCCCGCAGCAGCAGCAGCGCCAGCACCACCGCCGCGGGATGCGCGATGACCGAGGGTCCAGGCTGTAACTCGCGGGGCAGCGCCTGGCCTAGTTGCCGCTCGATCCAAGGGGATCGTACCAGGGCATGGGGCTCATCCTCGAGGGCGAAGGAAAGATCCACGATAGCGCTGCCCGCCTTCTGCGCCGCCTTCCAGTTCTTGCGAGTGCACTCCTGGTCGGAGGCGAAGAAGGTGAAGTCCACGTGCTCGAACTGTTCCGTACGCACGCTCTGGATGAAAGAGATTTCGTCACCCACCGACTCCAGTTGGCCCAGGGACTCGTCGTCGTCGAGCAGCTTGACGTCCAGCGAAGGAAAGTTGCGGTCGCTGAGCACCTCCGCCACGTCCTTCCCCTTGAGGGTACCTGCGCCCACGATCGCGACGCGGTAGAGATTGCCGCCGCGTGCCGGCTCGGCATGCGGAAGCCCGGTCTTGACAGGGGAACTCATGAGGTCAGCGAGGCCTCCTTGTACGCCGGCGGAGGTGGGTTTCGCTTGCGCCGGAACATCCACTGCAGTCGCCACACCACGCCAGAAAACATGTAGAGCAGCGCAATCAGGAACAGCACCCACTTCGAGAAAAACCAGATGGCGGCAAAAAGCCCGCCAAACAGGATAATGAGCCGGAAAGGCTGACGGGCGCGCAAATCAATGTCCTTGAAGCTGTAAAAGCGCCAAGTGCTGACCATCAGGTAGCCGACCGCGACCAGCATGAGCATCCAGACCACAGCCGTGTACCAGGAAGCGATGGGCTCGCCGCCGGAAAAGTGCACCACCGCAGCGATCACTCCCGCTCCGGCGGGAATGGGCATGCCCACAAAATACTTCTTCCCGGGACGCCCGGGGTTGGAGGGCTGCGGGTTGATCGTGATGTTGAAACGGGCCAGGCGGCTGGCACCTGCCATGAGGAAGAGAAAGCTGGCAATGGCACCGAACTGAACCAGCTTGGCATACAGCTGCCCGATGTCGTCGGCTGGGAGCAAGCGGAACCCCCACATCCACGCCAGCATGGCTGGCGCCACGCCGAAGGTGATCACGTCGGCAAGCGAGTCCAGTTCCCGTCCAAAATCGCTGCTGGTGCGGGTCATTCTCGCGATGCGGCCATCCAGACCATCGCATACAAATGCCAGTCCGATGGCTTTCGCCGCAAAATCCAGATGCCACGGCTCTGCCAAGGTGGCGTGCGTGACTTGCAGAATGGCGTAATATCCCAGCGCAATGTTAGCAGTGGTGAAGATGGAAGGCAGGATGTACAGGCCCTTGCGCAGCCGTCGCGGAGGCTGGTCCTCCTTGCGCCGCCGGGGAATCTCGGGTAGGTCCGAATCCATCAAAGTGCTCCTTGCCGAGTCTGTTCGGCGCCCACGGCGGCGAACGGCCCCGTCTCCGGACGCAGACGGGCCAGCACACTGGCCCCGCCTTTCACCCGGTCTCCAATCTTGACCTGCGGGCTGGCGGAAGCGTCCAGCAGCACATCCACGCGCGAGCCAAATTTGATGAGGCCGATGCGCTCGCCCCGCCGCACCGGTTCTCCCACCTTCTTGTTGAAGACGATGCGCCGCGCCAGCACACCCGCGATCTGCTTGAACATCACGCGGTGGCCGTCCCCCTCGACCGTGACTATGTTCTGCTCATTCTGTTCGGCCGATGCCGGGTTCATGGCGTTGAGGAACTTCCCCCTCTGGTACCGCACGTCGCGGATCACGCCAGCCACGGGCGACCGGTTGACGTGCACGTCGAAGACGCTGAGGAAGATGCTGATGCGGGTACGCCGCACTCCCTCCACCGTCAGCGGGGACACGTCAGTGACTTTGCCATCGGCAGGCGAAACCACCAGTCCCGGGGCATCCGGAATCGCCCGCTCCGGATCGCGAAAAAACCACAGGAAGAAGCCTGCCAAGAGCAGGGCAGGCAGGGCCCAAGAAGCACTCGCCAGCCAGCCCACCAGCAGGGCGACGCCCACCAACGGAAGCGCGTAATAGTAGCCGTCAGGAACCATCGGGAGATAGGAGGATTATAGTGCAGGCTTGGCCGCTGAACCGGCCTTTCATGTTAAATGCAAATAAAAAAGGCGCTTAGCAGCGCCGCACTTGCAAGCGTATAAACCCCGTAGGCGGCGCGAGCCGCACCACGTTGGGCGTGGGTTAGGCGACCTGGTGCTGTACCTGTTGCCGAAACTGCCGCTCGATGGACTCCATCTGGTCCTTCAGGCGCAGCTTCAGCTTCTTGAGCCGGACTTCCTCTAGTTTTTCGTCTTCGGTGAGGTAACGCTTCTGGGTGAGTGAGTCGAGACGTTGTGCGTACTGCATGTGCTCCTGCGCCAACTTGCGGAATTCGTCGTGACTGGCGAGGAGGTGGTCCCTAGGAGTTAGCATCCATCAGACCTCCTACCCAATTTTCAACTCCAAAGTACCACAGGCCCTACCCTGCTTCAATCCCATTTTTCACAGATTGGATGGCCTTGGTCACCTTGTCAAAGTAACGGTTGTACACGAGGAAAGCTTTGCAACTCAATGAAACATCATGCGATAGAGGATAGCGTCCTCCTCGGGATCGCGGTAGTAGCGCGCCCTGCGACCGCTCTCGAGGAACGCCCATTTTTCATAGAGTGACCGCGCGGCCCGGTTCGACTCGCGCACCTCCAGGACCACCGCCTGTGCTCCTTGTGCGCGGGCAAGATCAAGGAACTCGCCGAGCAGGCGCGTCCCCAAGCCGCGTCGGCGGGCCGGGCCCGCGATGGCGATGTTCTCCAGCTCCCATTCGGCACCGACAGCCCGCGCTACGACAAAGCCCTGGACCGTAGTCTCTTCTTCCAAAACCAGAGCGATACGGCGGGGGTGGGGTTGGGTAAGAACCGCTTCGTACTGCGGCCGCGACCAGTGCGCGGCCGTCACGGCATGCTTCTCCACGGCCATGAGGGTAGGAATGTCGGCGGCGGTGGCGGGACGGATGTTCAAATCAGTCTCGGCTTTGAGTTTCAACTGGACTTAGCAAAGATCTCGGCATCGGAGCGGCGAATGTAGTTTGCCTCCAAGGCATCGGGCGAGACCGTATCGCCAGACAGGATCTTCTGCCATCCCAGGCGTCCGATGGCATCACTGCGGGGACGTTCGACTTCCCTCACCTGACCGCCCTGCTCGCAAGCCACTTCCACTACACTCCGGTCGGGAGTCAGAATCTCCCGGTTGCTGGCGGATTCCACCAGCTCCTCGCGTGTCACCAACCGCTCCCGAATCAATTGTGCGCCGGAAGCCTCCACTTCGTATTCCCCGGCGTAAATCTCGTTCCGTCCAGCGTCGAGCGCCGCCAGCACTTGGCCTCGGGTGCCGCCTGCGGTGGCAATGGCTTCCAGCAGCGACACCACGGCAATCGGCCGCTGCAGCACTTCGGCCAGCGCCTTGATAGCCGCCAACCCCACGCGGAGTCCCGTAAATGAACCCGGCCCCGACGCCACCGCGAAGGCGCCGATGTCTTCCTTGCGAAATCCATGCTTGTCAAGAAGGGCCGCAATCTGCGGTACCAGTTGGGCAGAAAACGTTCCCCCAGTCAGGGGAACTAGCTCAATCACTTCGCAACTGCCGTCGGAATTACCGCGGACCAGCGCGATGCTGCCGTGTTTTCCCGACGTATCAGCCGCTAGGATCAGCATGTTGCATCGCAATCGCGTAGGGACAGCCGCCTCGGCTGTCCAGCCGAATTCCGTTCTTGCCCGTCTCAGAAAATTGGCTGACCTAGTCCCCAGCCTCCACTAGCTCCAGCAGCACCCCACCAGCAGACGAGGGATGCACAAACACGTAGCGATGCCCGCCCGCCCCCACCTTGATCTCTTCTGAAACCAGGCGCACTCCATCTTTCTTGAGGCGCGCGACCGCCGCCGCCAGGTCCGGCACCCGCAGCGAAACATGGTGCAAACCCTCGCCGCGTTTAGCGATGAACTTGGCGATCGGGGAGCTTTCCGAGGTCGGCTCCAGCAGTTCCAACCGGCTTTCGCCTACCGGAACCATGACCAACCGCACCTGCTCGGCCTCGACGGTCTCTTCGGAAGAAACGGTCAAACCCAGCTTCTCGTAGATTCTTTTGGCAGCGGCAAGGGACTTGACCGCAATGCCCAGGTGATCAATTGTGGTCATTAGTCTCGCTCGTCCAGGTTTTCAGAGCGCGATGTCCGAGCCACCAAAGCGCGAAAGCGGCAGCGGCAACGTCGAATCGGCGCTCCATCATCCGCCCGAATAAGCCGGATTCCAGATACTCCCACAGCCTGAAGACTGCAAAGCTCAGCCCGGCGACCACCACGAGCAGAGAAGCCCTCTTCACCCCGTGCCACCCTCCGCTGCGGTAGGCGGTCCGCAGATACAGGAACATGGCGACCGGCAGGGCGCAAAGCGCGACCAGCAGGAGTCCTAGCAAGATCCGCTCAGACATTTCCATAGCCCGCTAGTGTTGACCCAGTTTACCGACAATCTCTTCGATCAGCGAATACGGATCGCGCTTGTGCTCGGCCACCTCGGCGGCATATTTCTTGAGGTTTCCATCACTGATGTGCTCGTGCGCCTGGTCCAGCATGGCCTCACGCAACATCTCGATGATCCGCTGCTGCCAGTTTTCCGCACTACGCTTGAGCACAAGGTTGTTCTTCTGCAGGTAAGCCTCGTACTCGGCAATCGCCTTGGCCAGGTCCTCGGTGCCGACTCCTTCGCTAGCCACCGTCTTCACGATGGGGGGTGTCCAGTGGTCGGTACGTACCGCCAGGGATTGCAGGGCGCGAATCTCGCGCTCCACCCGCTCGGCGCCTTCCCGGTCGCTCTTGTTGATAACGAAGATGTCGGCAATTTCCATGATGCCGGCCTTGATGCTCTGCACGTCGTCGCCCATACCCGGTACCAGGATCACCACCGTGATATCGGCGAGGCGGACGATGTCCACCTCGTCTTGGCCCACGCCCACGGTCTCGATCATGATGAGATCGCGTCCGGAAGCATCCAGCACGGTGGCCACGTCCGCGGTGGTGCGCGCCAGCCCGCCGAGGGAGCCGCGCGTGGCCATGCTGCGAATGTAGATTCCCGGATCGGAGAAGTGGTCCTGCATGCGGATGCGATCCCCCAGGATGGCCCCGCCGCTGTAGGGGCTGGTGGGATCCACGGCAATGATCCCGACGCTGCGATTCTCCTTGCGGTAATGCTTGGCCAGTTGATCCACCAGCGTGCTCTTCCCTGCTCCCGGCGCCCCGGTCAGGCCGAGAATGCGGGCATGGCCGCTGTGCTTGAACAAGGCCTTGAGCAGCTCCGACCAGCCCGGAGCGCGGTTCTCGACCGTGCTGATAGCTCGGGCCAGGGCACGCGCATCGCCCGCGCGCAGCCGCTCAATCCAGGCGTGAATTTCGGGGTTCAAACTGTTCAGTGTAAAGCAGCGGCGGGACAAACTGAAACTGCGGCCTCCACGGCCGCCGCACGCAAACGCCCGATTCCCGCCTAAGCCGGTTCCGTGGGAGGGTGAAATTTGCGGTAGATTTCGGGATGGTTCTTCTCGTAGCACTCGGGACAGACGCCATGCGTAAACTCTGCATGGCTGTGCTGACGGACGTAACTTTCAATTTGCATCCAGCTTCCCTCATCCGTCCTGATCCGCTTGCAATAACTGCAGATGGGCAGAATCCCGCGCAGTGTTCGGATCTCCTCCATCGCTTGCCGCAACGCCCGGTTTGCCTCCTCCAGGGACTCGACGGTGCGCCGGCGTTGGTGCTCCAACGAGGCCACCAATAACGACACGGCACAGAACACGATAGCCCGCACCAGGCCGGCCAGGCTGAAATCCAGGTGATAGGGATTCCGGTCAAAATACCAGTCAAAGATGACGACTGAGAGCAGGGCCGTGCAGATTCCGGGAACCGCTCCCCCGTACCGCGAGGTGACCACCACCGCGGCAATGAACAGCAAGGTCAGGCTATGGGGTGAAATGGAGCGGAGAGGAAAGGTCAGTAGTGTGGCACACACGAGGCTGACAACGACGATCGCAGTTGTACGCACATAGAAAGGTACAGCGCGTTCCGATGGAGTCATGAGTGGGCACCAAATTCATTGCACTGCACACTTTCGCTGGAAAGCTTGTATCACAACTCTCCCTGCCCGTCGGTGACTCATATCACCGCGTTCAAGGCACGCAAGGATGAGCGTTGAAAACTCAGGACTGAAGGGAAGCGCCGTCCGGCCCAATCTTCAGAATTCGACGGGCCACAGCGCCCAGCACGGGATATTCCGCCCACTCGCCGCGGCCGGCTTTGACCCCGTACACGATGGCAACAACCAGCATGACCACCCACAGCCCCATGAACCCAAGCCAGATGAGCGGGAAGAAAAAAAAGACCGGGGGCGGGGGACCATTTTGCGGCCCCGAATGCCGGAACACGGTGGCAAACATGATGACGAACCAGCCCCCCATCAGCACGCCCCCCACGACCATGTAGAGCAGTTGTAACAACAGCGCTTGCAGAGAATGAAACGAGACAAACCGGGATTCCCGCTTGATCAGGAAAATCACCAGCGGCGCGATGAACCAGCCCACCAGCTGCAGGACGTGAGCCAGCGTCGCCATGGTGCGGTCATCTTGTGTGGGCTCCGGCGTCATTACCGGGACGGCGTCTGACATGGGGCTTGTATCTCTCTCTCTACTTCAGGCCCTCGACCACATACAGGTAAGACAGAGTGCGGGGCACATCGTAAACGTAGAAGCTCCCATCGGGTGTAATTTCCCCGCCACCCACACCGGGAACGCCCGAAAGGTCCGCGGGGGCGTTTTCATGGTGCAGCTTTCGTTGTCCCGTCTTCAGATCCATGAGGTAGACCTTGGCGGGTATCCCCGACTCATCCGCCACGTAAATCGAATTGCCGTCGGCGGCCCAGCCTGCCACCCGTTCGTCGGGTTTTACGAACGGGATAGGCTGCCCCGCCTGTTCGCCGGAAAACGGAATGATCCAAGCCGCTCTGTCCTTGTACCCCAACACACTCTTGCCCTCGGGTGAGACCAAAGTGCCGCGAAAGTCCTCCGGCCCGAGAGCCCGTGGAGCACTCCCGTCCAACATCTGAACGTAGGTGCGGGGAGCATGCCCGGCTTCCGCAGCCACCATGATGACCCCCTTGCCATCGGGCAGAAAACGCAAGCTCTGCGAGTGGAACAGTCCGCCATCGCCCAGGGTCAGCGGTTGTCCCGCCCCCGACGGCAGCAGCACTGTGGGTGCCGGTTGCTTCACGCCGGTCGAGGCTACCCACTGGGTATCGGGTGAAATATCCAGACCCATGCCGCTGCCCAGGCGAATCGCCGGTGATCCATCGGTCTTGCGCAGGAAGATCGAATACTGCGGCCCCCCGCCCTCTCCGTCTTCCTCCAGCACCGCCCACTGTCCGTCATTGGAAACGCTGCGTGCGATGGTCCAATCAAACCACGAGAGATCAATGTCTTTGGCCTGACCGGCGCGATGGCCGTAAGCCTCCAAGCGCGTCGCCTCGTTCGTGATTAGCACCTGTCCGTCTTTGCTGATATCGAACAGGTGCAGCCGCCCAGGAATGTGCAGCAGGTCGCGCAGTTTGCCATTCAGATCCACCGCGTACAGCGCGCTGTTGATGCCGGCATCGCTGCCTGTGAACCAGACCTCATCCCCGGAGCGCGACCAGGCTAGCCCCGTCAGGTCGCTCCACTCCTTGGTCAGCCTCTTCGCCTTGCCCGCAAGGTCGGTCACCGCCACGTAGCCCCGCGTGTCCCCGTTTTGCGGATGGTCGAAATACGCAATCCACTTCCCATCGGGTGACACCGCCACATTGGTGATGTTGCCCGTGCTGGTGGTGAGAATGGTTTTCCCAATCGGATACTCCAGCCGGTTTTCCCCCGATACGACGTGCACCGCGGCCAAGGTATCTCCCCCCGGACCCCAGGCTGCATCGATCACATCCCCCAGCAACTCGCGCGGGGCGCCTCCCGTCAGAGGCACCACCGAGAGCATCCCGCGGGGCACCTGCCCGCGCTGGGTGGCCTGGCGGATCGCCATCTCTCCCTTGGACGAGATGCTCAGGACTTCGCTGTCCATCAGGTCAATCGGGCGGGACATCAGCGCGTCCGTTCGTGTGGTGTAGACCTGCTCCTTCGGGGCGCCGTTCCACGCCGCGCTGAACAGGATGCTCTGGCCATCCGGAGCAAACCGTGCTCCGTAGATCGTGCCTCGCTGGAAGGTGAGCTGATGAAAGCGCGGAGTCAGCGGAGGCGCGCTGCTTCTGGCTGCGTAATACGTGAGCGCCAGCGCGGCTACGACCACCAGCGCTGCGACTGCCTGCTTCCAATACGCCCGCCGCTCGGCCGCCACCGCCTTCAGGCGGGAGCCCGTGGCCGAGTGGCTGGAGATGGTCTCCAGATCGAACGCGATATCGCTGGCCGACTGGAAACGCTGCGCCGGATTCTTCTCCAGGCAGTGCCGTACTACGCGGTCCAATCCCGGCGACAGGTTCGGGGTGACTTCTTCCAGTTCCGGCGGCTCCTCCTTCAGGATGGCGTTCATGGTCTCCACGCTAGAATCGCGTTTGAACGCCCGCTGGCCGCTCAGCATCTCGTACAAAATGGCCCCGAAGGCGAAGATGTCGGTGCGGTGGTCCGTCGCCTGACCGCGCACCTGCTCCGGCGACATGTAGCCCACCGTGCCGACCACCTGTCCGGGAGTGGTATTCGACTGCGGATGGTCCACCGTTTGCAAGTCGGGTGTTCCCGACGCGAACATGTCCCCCTGCTGCAACTTCGCCAGGCCGAAATCCAGAATCTTGATGCGCCCATCATTCAGCACGAAAATGTTGTCGGGCTTCAGGTCGCGGTGCACCACGCCCTTCTCGTGGGCCGCTGCCAGCCCGCGCGCAATCTGCATCCCGTAGTCCACCGCCTTGCGCTGCGACAGGGGCGCACCTTGCATGTGCTGGCGCAGGCTCTGCCCTTCCAGCAACTCGGAGACGAGATAGGGAGAACCATCCTGCGTGCCGACATCAAAGATCGCCAGAATGTTGGGATGGTTGAGCGCACCCACCGCCCGCGCTTCCTGCTCGAAGCGCCGTAAGCGCTCAGTCTCCTGGGCAAAGGAAGCCGGCAGAATCTTGATAGCCACTTCCCGCCGCAGGCGCGAGTCGCGCGCCCGATACACTTCGCCCATTCCACCCGCCCCCAGCAGGGACAGGATTTCGTACGGCCCAATTTTCGTGCCCGAGGTCAATGCCATAGGTGGGAGGGATTATACCCCGAGGATTAGGACCTGCCCCTGGGAACGCCATTCTGCCTAAACGGTATAATGGCGCGCATCCATGCCCCTGAACCCTGGCAGCAAACTCGGCCCCTACGAAATCATTGCTCCACTCGCTGCCGGCGGCATGGGTGAAGTGTATCGAGGCCGCGACACTCGGCTGCATCGCGAAATCGCTCTCAAGGTCCTGCCCGAATCCTTTTCTGCTGATCGCGATCGCCTTCGCCGCTTTGAGCAGGAAGCACGCGCGGTTGCTGCCCTGAACCACCCCAACATTCTGGTTCTTTACGATATCGGCGAGCACGCAGGAACGCACTACATCGTCTCTGAGTTGCTCGAAGGCGCCACCCTGCGGGACAAACTGAACGCGGGCGCGATAGGCACGCGTCGCGCGCTCGAGTATGCGCTGCAGCTTGCTCACGGCCTTGCCGCCGCACATGAGAAAGGAGTCGTCCACCGCGACCTTAAACCCGAAAATATATTCATCACCAGGGAAGGCCGGGTGAAGATCCTTGATTTTGGCCTGGCCCGCCAGAATCCCCTGGTCCCATCACAATCCGGCCAGGAAGACGCGACCTTGGGATTGCTCACCCCCGCAGCCACGACCCCAGGCGTCGTCCTGGGAACCGTGGGATACATGTCGCCGGAACAGGTACGCGGCGAAACCCTGGATCATCGCGGCGACATCTTCGCCTTCGGCGCCATCCTTTATGAAATGCTCTCTGGACACCGCGCTTTTAGACGCGATTCCTCAGCCGAAACCATGACGGCCATCTTGAAGGAGGACCCGCCGGATCTGGCTATCCAGAGTCAGGTGCCTGTGGGGGTGGAACGCGTCATGCGCCGCTGTCTCGAGAAGTCGCCGGCGCAGCGGTTCCAGTCCGCCAAGGACCTCGCATTTGCCCTGGAGGCGTTGAGCGGCAGTTCGCAAGCTCTGGCAGCACCGGCTTTGCCCGCAGGCGCCCGGCGCCGGCGGTGGATACCGGTTGCCGGGGTGATTGCGCTGGCAGCTCTCGCGGCCCTGGCATATTATGCCGGTCGACACCGCTCCTCCTCCTCGGCCCCATTCGAACGCCTCACCTTTCAACGGGGATACATCAAAGGAGCCCGATTCGCGCCCGACGGCCAAAATGTGATCTACAGCGCTGCTTGGGAAGGCCGTCCATATGAGGTTTTCTCCACTCGCATCGGCGATCACAACGCGCGTCCACTTGAGCTCGGAAATGCGATGGTGGTTGGAATCTCCAATGCCGGCGAGCTGGCGCTGCTGACCAATGTGCGGCGCATCAGGGAGACGAATTGGCTGCAAATCGGTACCCTGGCGCAAGCCTCCACCTCGGGCGGCGCGCCACGAGAAATTTTGGAAGATGTGTGGGATGCCGATATCAGCCCCAATGGCGGGCAATTTGCCGTTGTGCGCTCGCCCTCGGGCCCACAACAGCTCGAGTTTCCCATTGGACGGGTGCTTTTCACCAACAACGGCTACATTAGCCACCCGCGCATCGCGCCGGACGGCAAGTCAGTGGCGTTCCTTGAACACCCGGTCTTTGGCGATGATCGTGGCTACGTTTCCGTGGTTGATGCCAGCGGAAAGGCCAGGCGCCTGACAGCAGAGTATGCGGGAATCGAAGGTCTGGCCTGGTCGCCGGATGGGCGAGAGCTCTGGTATTCCACAGCCGAGCCAGCGGATGTTTCCCAGGAGCGCATGGTTTACGCCGTCACCCTCCAGGGTAAGGAGCGAAGGATTCTGCAGGTTCCCGGCGATACCGTGGTTTGGGATATCGATAGCAAGGGACATCTCCTGTTCTCCCACGAGAACATGACCGGCGCAGAGATGGTCGCATCACCCCCGAATTCACCGGAACGAAACGTGTCGGTTCTGGGGTTTGGAATTTTTGGGGCACTTTCTGCTGACGGGAAGATCATCAGCTTTACGGAGTCAGGCCACGGCGTTTCGACCGACTACTCGATATTTTTCCGGCGGCTTGATGCGGCTGCTTCGGTGGAACTCGGCGAAGGCACAGTCATGGGGATCACGCCCGATGGCAAGTACGTGGTTGCCTCCGTCCCCAGCCAACCCACACAACTTCGCGTTCTGCCTACCGGAGCTGGGCAGTCACGCAGCTTCGATGTCGCTCCGGTGGTGGTGGATCGCGGATTCTTGTCCTGGCTGCCGGAGGCAAACCCGTCCTTAGCAGGAGAAGCGAGGGAATTCGTCTTCCTGGGGCATGAGGGAGAGAAGCCGCGCCGCGCGTATCGAGTGTCCCTCGCGGGTGGCCCGGCACGCCCCCTGACCACGGCAACCGGGGCGGAGTTCTGGAACGTTGTTTCACCGGACGGCAGGTTGGTGTTGGTGGGGTCCAGCGCTCGATCTGACGCCAAGAGCCAAAGCACGGTTGTGGACTTGACCACTGGACAGAGTCGCCGCGTTCCGCTCGAACCTGCGGACATGCCGGTAGCCTGGGACCAAGACGGGAAGCATGTCTTTGTCGTGCAGGTCGAGGATGACCGGGGCACCATCTTCCGCGTGGACCTGGCCACGGGGCATCGCGAACTGTGGAAGGAGGTTCGGCCCTCGGACCCGGCGGGCATTCTCTCGCTCTCGCACTTTTACATCACGCCCGCCGGCAATGCCTATGCTTACCACGCTGCTCGCATCCTCTCTGCTCTGTACCTGTACTCGCAAGACTGAACCCGGAGGAAAGCCTGTTCTTTTTGTACTGCTGCTCCGCTTCACCCGGAGGGAATAGGCTGCTGGGTTCTTAGAGCGCCGCCACTTTCCGCTGCAGCAACAGGAAATACAAAGCCATCAGGATCAGCCCCAATCCATTCACCCCCAGCACCACGGGCGCGGTAAACATCGGGACCAGCCATCCCGACAGCAGGTTGCCCATGGGCATGCCTCCGCGGAAGGCGCAGTTGTACACGCTCATCACACGTCCGCGCATTTCGTTGGTGGTGATCAGTTGCACCAGCGAGGTCACGGTGGCAAACACCACCATCATGGAAGCCCCCACCACCACCAGCATGACGTAACTCAGCGGCAGCCAGCGTGACAGCGAGAAGCCCACAATGCCCACGCCCAGGGTAATCAGCGTGATGAGCGCCACCCGCCCCTTGTGCCGGATGTTGCCCATCCCGGCCACCAACAGCGAGCCGCAGATCGAACCGATCCCCATCAGCGAAAGCAGGGCCCCGTAAGTCTCCGGACCACGATGAAAGAAGTCTTTGACGAACACCGGAAGATAGGTGCGCATGGGCATGGCCAGCGCGGTCATGCAGAACGCCAGGATGATCAGCGCCTCCATGGATCCCTGCTGGCGAACGAACTTGATGCCTTGCTTCAGGCTGCCGAAGATCGAGTCAGTCGTTTTCTCCGGCAGGTAACGGGCGGTGATGAGCAGGAGAGAAACGATCGGTGCCAGGAAGGATACCGCATTCAGCCCAAAGCACCAGGATTCACCTAGCTTGGCCAGTGCCTGACCGGCCAGCGCCGGTCCGACCGTGACGGCCATGTTGAATTGAATGGAATTCAGGGCAATCGCATTGGGCATGTCTTCCCGGCCCACCAGACTGGGAATCAGAGCTTGATACGCGGGTCCGCCAAAGGCCTGGGCCAGGCCGGATACGAAAGAACATGTCAGCATGTGCCACACGCGGATGTGCCCGGTAGCCACCAGCACGGTAAGCACGGTCGCGCAGGCCATCTGCACGTACTGGGAGCCAAGCAGCACCTTGTGGCGCTCAGTCCGGTCGGCCACCACTCCGCCGATCAGCGAAAAAAGGAAGATAGGAATGCCTCCGAGGAACTGATCCAACGCGAGCAGGAAGGCGGAATGGCTCAGGCGGTAGATCAGCCACCCCTGCGCCACAATCTGCATCCAGGTGCCGATGCTGGACGTGCAGGCGCCGAACCACATCAAGCGGAAATCGCGATATTGAAATGCCTTGAATACCCTGCGAAGAATAGATCTCTCCTCGCGCCCGCCGTCCCTCGCACCGGCGTGCATTCCGCCCTACATGAGTACTTGTTGGACTACTGCGATGCTGGGCTCTTTCGATTAGCCCGAGTCATCGCCGGTTGAATTTGTTTCCGGAGATTCGTAGCGATGCAGTTTGACAACGCTCGATGTTAGTCTTTGCGACCTCGGCGAACCGTTGGCGCACTTTGCGGTTTAAAACCTTTTACCGCAAAGCGCACAAAGAAAAGCCGCTAAGCTCGCAAAGCCGGAGAAGTTCGAGATTCGCAAATTGCACCGCCACCCGGGAATCGTTGGTCCGGAGGGCCTACTCTTTGAGCAATTGCCTAGCAATCACCAGCCGCTGAATCTCACTAGTCCCTTCGCCAATCGTGCACAGCTTGACGTCGCGATAGTACTTCTCCGCCGGATAGTCCTTGGTAAAGCCGTATCCGCCAAAAATCTGCACGCCTTCATTGGCACAGCGTACGGCCACCTCGCTGGCGTAGAGCTTGGCCATGGAGGATTCCTGGGTCGTCTTAAGTCCCGCGTCTTTCATGGACGCGGCGCGCATGGTCAGCAGACGGGCCGCGTCGATCTCGGTGGCCATGTCGGCCAGCTTCCACTGGATGGCCTGGAACTCGCTGATGGCCTTGCCGAACTGCTTGCGCGTCTTTGAGTATTTCAAGGCGGACTCGTAAGCGCCCTGGGCCATGCCCAGCGAGAGCGCAGCAATCGAGATGCGGCCGCCGTCCAGCACCTGCATGGCATCAACGAAGCCGGCGCCTTCCTGGCCTAGCAGGTTCTCCGCGGGAATCAGGCAGTCTTCGAAGATCAGTTCGGACGTATCGCTGGCCCGCAGGCCGAGCTTGTTTTCTTTTTTCCCGGCGCGGAAGCCCTTGGTTCCCTTCTCCACGATGAAGGCCGAAAGCCCGTGCGTGTGGGCGGCGCGGTCGGTCACGCCGATCACCACCACTACGTCGGCATAATGGCCGTTGGTAATGAAGGTCTTGGTGCCATTCAGCAGCCAATGTTTTCCCTTGCGCATCGCGGTCATGCGCGCGCTGCCCGCGTCCGACCCGGAAGAAGGCTCGGTCAGACCCCAGGCGCCGAGATACTCTCCGGTGGCCAGCTTGCTCACATATTTTTTCTTCTGCTCTTCGGTCCCAGCAATGAAGATATGGTTCGAGCACAGCGAGGTATGCGCCGCGACGATGATGCCCACCGAGCCGTCCACCCGCGAGAGTTCTTCGATCGCAGTGGCGTACTCGACGTATCCCATGCCCGCACCGTTGTACTGCGCCGGGAACACCATGCCCAGCAGCCCCAGCATGCCCAGTTCTTTGATGGTGGCCAGGGGAAACTCGCCGGACTCGTCCCACTTCATGACGTTGGGGCCAATTTCGCGCTCGGCAAACTCGCGCACGCTCTTTTTCAGTTGCAGCTGCTCTTCGTTCAGTAAGAAATCCAAGATTCCTCCGAAAACCTCAGGCCCCGGCTCACCTGCCGGCGCCACACGCGGGATGACTGCGCAGACCCAAAACATTTGATTAGACCACAGGATGGGACCGGATGAAACCACCGGCGACGGAGTTCACCGCCGCAGCAGGCAGCGAAAAGCCCAGCTCGTCGTCCACCAGAAAGCGGGCAGCAGGTAGATAGCGACCACGATCAATCCAATCACGAGAAGTGTGACCCGCGAGCGGCGCACCGCCTGCTGCTGGACTTGGAGGGCGCGCTCCTGGTTCTGCAGGGCCAGCTTGTAGTTCTCCAGGTGCTGCTTCTGGAGGTCGCGGATTTCCCTCAGCATGGAAAGGATCTGTTCTTCGGGCATTGGCGCTCCCCATCCGTATGACAAATGATTTCGACCGCAGGCGAAAGAGCGCGGAAGAGCTAGAACTCCGGTGCGGCCGCGGCTGGCCGGCGAACGTGGACGCTATGGCTGCGGTTCCACCACGGAAAGAAAGCTCTCGAAGACTTCGTTGGAAAGCAGCCTGCCCCGCGGGGTGAGCCGAATGCGCTCGCCTTCGTGTTCGAGCAGCCCGGAGCGGACATTCTCCGCAATGGCCCCGCAAAAGGCTTCCGCCGCATCCCGCCCGAACCTCTCAGCTACCTCCTGCATATCCACACCCCGAGTCAGGCGCAACCCCAGGAAGAATGTCTCCTCCAGAGCGGCCCGCGCGGAAACGGCCGTATGGCGAGGTGGCCGCCCCGCCATGTACTCCTCGAGCGAATCCGGCGTGGAGAAGCGCACCCCCTGGCCCGCTGCGGCCTCCAGCATCGAATGGGCATCCACGCCAAATCCAAGATACGGCTGGCGGGTCCAGTATTTCAGGTTGTGGCGGGACTCGTATCCTTCGCGGGCAAAGTTGGAGATCTCGTATTGCCGCACACCTGCCGCGTTCAGGCGCCCACAGGCCATGCTGTACAGGTCAGCGGTGAGATCTTCGTCAGGAACGAAGTGCGCGTGATATCTTGTACCGCCCGCGATCAGTTCGCGGCCGAGGCGGGAATCTTCGTCCACCTCCAGCATGTAGACGCTGGCGTGGGGTGCGCCGGTGGCGAGGAGTTCAGTCAGGGACCATTCCCAGCTCTCCGCGGTCTGATGGGGCAGGCCGGCAATCAGATCAATGTTGACGTTGCTGATACCGGCGTCGCGCAAGTGAGCGATGTCGTCGAGCACCCTGGCCCGGGAGTGGAGCCGCCCAACTGACGCTGCTTCCTGGTCCACGAACGACTGCACGCCCAGGCTCACGCGGTTGACGCCGCAGCGTTGCAGGGTCTCGAGCATGGGCGGCGTCAGGGTGCCGGGAGCGCACTCGACCGTGATTTCTGCGCCGGGCTGGAGCTGGAAATTTTGCGAAATGGTGACAAACAGCCGCTCCAGTTGGGTTATATCGAGCACTGTGGGGGTCCCTCCGCCCAGATACACGGAGTCAACCACGCGCGAATATTGCCCGCCCATCTGCTCCGCGGTCTGGCGGGCATGCTCGATGTCGAAACAAACGCGGTCCACATAGCGCTCAAAGACTGCGCGGGAAAACACGTCGGAGGCGAAGTTGCAATAGCTGCACTTGCTGCGGCAGAACGGCACCGAGATGTAGAGGCCCACAGGCATCCTGTAGGATTATCCCACTTCGCTGTAACCAGGGAATGAAGGGCAGCATCAGAGACTAGTTAGCTGACCAGTTGGTTTGGACGCAGTGCCGAATTCCATGCTTCCTCGTGTTGTCATCACCGGCTTTGGCGTGGTCAGCCCGAACGGCATGGGCAAGGAGGCATTCTGCCGCGCCATTCTCGCCGGGAAATCGGGCGTGAAGCGCATCTCGCGTTTCGATCCCACCGCCCTCCCGGTACACATCGCCGGCGAGATCCCTGACTTCGACGAACTGGCCTGGGTGGACGCTCGCGAGCGCAAGCATGTATCCCGTGTGGTGCCCCTGGCGCTGGCGGCTTCGAGCGAAGCCATCCGCGATGCCGGCCTCGACCCCGCCGCCATGACCCTGGAGGAAAAGCGCGAGATCGGCGTGATTCTCGGCACCGGTGGCGGCGCCCAGGAATTTTCCGAGGAGCAGTACCGGCTCTGGCATTCGGGCCAGGAGAGAAAAGCGAGCCTGTTCTGCATTCCCAGCGGCACCATGGGCACGATCTCCAGCGAAATCAGCATGAAGTTCGGATTCCGCGGGTACAGCCATGTGGTCACAACTGGATGTACCTCTTCGACCGACGCCATCGGCTACGCGTTGCAGCACATCCAGGCAGGCGTGCAGCCCATGTTTTTAGTGGGTGGGGTGGATTCGGCCATCACGCCGGGAATCATCAAAGGCTATTCCCTGCTGCGCGCATTGACGGCCTCGTGGAACCACGCGCCCGAACGCGCCTCCCGCCCGTTCTCCGCGGACCGCGACGGCTTCGTCATCGCCGAGGGTTCGTGGATGTTCATCCTGGAAGACTACGATCACGCCCGCGCCCGCGGCGCCCGTATCTACGCCGAGATCGCCGGATACGCCTCCACCTGCGAGGCCTTTCACCGCGTGCGCATGAGCGACTCTCCGGAAGAACCGGCTCGCGCCGTTACCCTGGCCCTGGAGGAAGCCGGCATCGCGCCCGAGGATGTGCAGTATGTCAACCTGCACGGCACTTCGACGGAGATGAATGACCGCGTGGAGACCCGCGCTCTCAAGCTGGCGCTCGCCCAGCACGCCCTCCAGATCCCGATGTCCGGCTTGAAGTCGCAAATCGGCCACGCCCAGGGCGCCTGTGGCTCCGCCGGGGTCGCCGCCACCCTGATCGCCATGGAACACGGCAAGATTCCACCCACCATCAATCTCGAGGTTCCTGACCCCGAGTGTGACCTTGACTACGTGCCCGACGCCGGCCGCAGCGCCAAGATCGAACATGCCATCTGCAACTGCGTAGGATTCGGGTCGAAGAACTCGGCGCTGGTCGTGCGCAGGATGACATGAGGGTCGCGCACACTGCCAGGGGAATCAACAAACGGAGCAGGCTGGCCCCGACCGCTCGGGGGTAAGTTAAAATCTCGCTGTGCAGGATGACAGCGGCGTGTTGCGCCAGGGGGCCAGTATCATTTCAAGGGAGCGTCGGGCGGTGACGGCGAGGCCACCGGAGTCCGGCCCACTGCTTCAAGCCTCCGTGACGAAGAAAGTCATCACAGCAATTGCCTTCCTCCCGTCGACGACGGAAGCCCGCATGCGGAGTCCAGAACAGCGTCCAGCCACGGCAAGTTTGGTTCACGACTCTGCTATTCAACCGCTCGTCTGTGGTCCCCACTGATTGCGCATGCAGGTATTTCACAAACTCGACGACGTCCCCGCGGACTTCGGTCCCACTCTGCTGAGCGTGGGCAACTTCGACGGCGTACACCGTGCGCACACCCACGTGCTGCGCGAGATCGTCAGCCGCGGGCGGCAGCAGGGTGTCAAAGCCATGGCTGTCACCTTCGAGCCGCACCCCATCCGCATTCTGCGTCCCGACTCGGGCTTCAAGCTCCTCACGCCGACTCCCGAGAAATTGCGCCTGCTCGAAACCACCGGCTTGGACGCGGCGTTGCTCTTGCCCTTTACCCGCGACCTGTCTTTGATGACGCCGCACCAGTTTGCCCATGACATTTTGAAGAAACGCCTGCAAGCCCGCGAAGTACACGAAGGCTACAACTTCCACTTCGGCCACAAGGCTGCCGGCAACGTGGACATGCTGGCCGGGTTCGGACGGGAGCTGGGCTTCACAGTGAAGGAATATCCTGAGATGCGGCTGCGCGGCGAGCCCGTCTCCAGCAGCCATATCCGCAAACTTCTAGGGGAAGGCCGGGCCAGCCGGGCGCGTCATCTGCTCGACCGCCCCTTTGCCATTCTCTCGACTCCCGGCCGCGGCCGCGGCTACGGCTCGCGGTACACCGTGCCCACCATCAACTTGAGCCGCTACGAAGAGCTCGCACCCCGGGACGGCGTGTACATCACGCGTACCCGAGTCGGCCAGGAATGTTTCGACTCAGTGACCAACATCGGCAATCGCCCCACCTTCGGCGCCGAGTCCTACGCCATCGAGACCCACCTGCTGAACTTTCATCCCCTGGAACTTGCGCCCGACACTGAAGTCGAAATCCACTTCCTCGACCGCCTGCGCGACGAGATCAAGTTTCCCTCCATTGAAGCCCTGAAGGAGCAGATCGGGCGCGACGTCCGCAAGGCCCAACGCTATTTCCACCTGCTGGCCGAGCTGGGCGCATGAGCGTCCGTCTTCGCAAGATGACCATGAGCGATGTCCCTGAGGCGCTGCGCCTCAAGGACCTGGCAGGCTGGAACCAGACCGCAGCCGACTGGGAACGATTCCTCTCGGCCAGCCCTGGAGGCTGCTTCGCAGCCGAACAGGAAGGCCGGCTGGTCGGGACCTCCGCAACCATCATCTACGAAGGCAGGTTTGCATGGATCGGCATGGTGATTGTTCACCCGGATTATCGCGGGCAAGGCATTGGCCGCAACTTGCTCAAGCGGGCCGTCCAATACCTCGATAAGCAATGCGTCCCCTGCATGAAACTCGACGCCACGCCCCAAGGCAGACCGCTGTACGAAAGATTCGGCTTCGTGAGCGAATATGAGATCGAGCGCTGGATGCTGAAGCGAGCAGGCCACACGCGGGCCAAGGTTGCAGACGGAACCGCGCAAGATATCGAAGATGTGATTCAGCTCGATCGCAAGATCTTCGGCGCCGACCGTGGCGCACTGTTGCGGTCTCTGGCACTTGGCGAGCCTGAATTCACATTGGTGGTTCGCCAGGGAGCAGAAATTGCAGGCTACGCCTTCGGACGGCATGGTGCGCTTGCTGACCACCTGGGACCGTGGATGGCTCGCAATCAGGACACAGCAGCCATGCTTGTGGACGAGTTCCTGCGCCGCTCGGGGCGTGAGATGGTTTTCGCCGATTGCCTGCACCCCTGGGCGGTGGCGCTGCTCAAGGCGCATGGCTTCGAATTTTCCCGCCCTCTCACCCGGATGTTTCGGGGTGCTAATCAGTATCCCGGACAGCCGGAATTACTCGCTGCTGTGCTCGGGCCGGAGTTTGGCTGAGTCGCCCAGAATTGGCTGAAGCTCGAGCCGTGTCCGCCGCACCAACCGCTCCACCACCAAAATCAGCGTGCGTCGCCGTCAATGTTTTCATTTGCCAATTGGCCATCAGGAACTGACAATGGCGCGGATGGCCACCAGCCTCACGCTCACCCTGTCCCAGATCACCTCGGCGCAGCGCCGCACCTTGGTCGCCGCCGCCCTCGGCTGGATGCTCGATGCCTTCGACGCCATGCTCTACGCGCTGGTGCTGGCGCACGTCATGCGCGACCTGGGCATGACCAAGGCCACGTCCGGGTTCCTCTACACCCTTACTTTGCTCGCTTCGGGAATCGGCGGGGTGCTCTTCGGGTTTATCGCCGACCGCATCGGGCGCAAGCGCGCCCTCATGCTCAGTATCCTGACCTACTCGGTATGCTCGTTCGCATCCGGTCTGTCGACGACGATCCTCATGCTCGCGCTGTTCCGTTTCATCCTCGGCCTGGGTATGGGCGGCGAGTGGAATACGGGCGCCACCCTGGTCGCCGAGACCTGGCCCACCGATATGCGGGCCAAGGCTCTCGCCGTGGTGCAGAGTTCGTGGGCCATCGGGTACGCCTTCGCCGCGCTGGTCGCCGGCATCGTGCTGCACTACGCCGACTGGCGCATGGTGTTCTTTGTCGGCATCCTGCCCGCGCTGGTGACGCTATGGATCCAGCAAGGCGTGCCCGAGTCGGAGATGTGGCAGGAGCATCACCGCCTCGCCGAGGAGTCCCGGCGCGTTTCGGAAGCCCAGCGCAAGTATGACCACGACAGCTTCGCGCGCATCTTTCAGCCCCCGTATGTGGGACCCACCTTTGCCCTGCTCTTCATGAACTTTTTTGGCATGTTCGGGTGGTGGGGACTGTTCACCTGGATTCCCCCATATCTCTCGCTGCCCGTCGAGCAAGGTGGCCGCGGCTTCGGTCTGATGGGAACTACCACGCTGCTGCTGGTGCTGAACCTCGTGGGCATGTTTCCCGGCTACGCCAGCTTCGGCTGGGTCGCGGACCACTTGGGGCGGCGCAAGTCCTTCATGCTCTATACCTTCGTGGCCGCTCTTCTAGTTCCGCTTTACGCCATGGCGCGCCGGCCGGAAACGCTGCTGGTGGTGGGCACGGTGGTCGCCTTCTTCGGCACGGGATTCTTCTCCGGATCCTCGATCATCGGCAGTGAGATTTTTCCCACGCGGGTGCGGGCGCGGGCCTTGGGTTTCACCTACAACGGGGCCCGCGCCATGAGTTCGGTGGCGCCGTTGGTTATCGGATGGGTGGGGCAGGTCAAGGGGCTCGGTTGGGCGTTCTACATTTGTGCAGCTTCCTTCTTGCTGGCGGCGCTGACAGCCACGCAGATACCGGAGACCAAAGGCAAGCACCTGGAATGATCAACCGGGAACTGGCATCCGCGAACTGAGAACTGATTGATCGACAGAAACTCTTCTTGCTACTCGATCGGCTCAACTACCGTGACTTCTTCGTGCAGCTTGCGGTCCGGCATCTGCACCACCACAATCGCCGCCAGCACCATCACGATCCCGACTGTTTGCAGCGGCTTCATCACCTCTCCCAGGGCAAGCGCCGCAATCACGATGGAGAATACTGGTTCCAGGCAGCTGGCCACGATGGCGCGAGTCGGTTCCAGGTGCTGGAGTCCTGCGAAATACAGGGAAAACGGCCCCAGCACCGACAGGAGAGAAAACACCAGCAGAAACAGCCACTGTGCTCCGGCGTAGTGCGCGGCGAGCACCTTCCACGGTGGATTCACCACCACCCAGAAGGCCGAGGCTGCCAGCAGCGTCCACAGCAGCACAATCCAGCGGTCATAGCGCGCCAGGATGCTGTGGCCGCCAACGTTGTAAATGGCAAACGAGAAGGCGGCCAGCAGCGCGGCGGTCACACCGAGAGTGTCCAAACGCAGCTTGCCCGGGCCAATCACGCCGATCACCATGGCACATCCGGCCACGGCCAATACCACGGCGGCGACGCGCTGCACGGTAGCTTTCTGCAGCCCGCGCAGCACCATGTAGAGCAGCACCCACACCGGCGCGGTGTATTGCAGGATGATCGCCGTTGCCACATTCGTCCGCTGGATCGCCAGGTAGTAAAAGTAATTCGACGCGGCCACCCCCAGAATCCCGAGCAGGAAAATTCGCCCCACATCCGCCGCCGGCAAACGCAGTCCTCCCCAGCCCTGGCGCAGCGCCAGGGTCGGCAGCAGCACCAGCAGGGAGAACGTGGTCCGGCTCTGGGAGAGGATCAGGGGATCGATGGGCTGTAGCGCTTCTCCCCCCGGCAGCAGGCGGCCGGTGAAGGCGGCACGTCCCAGGCTGGCGGCAACGCCCCACAGAAAAGTAGCGGCAGCGATGTAAACATAGCCGCGGACGGGATGCGCTCTATGGGCCAAGGAGCTGGTCGAGGCGTTCGGGATCGAATCCTATCATCACCTCGTCTCCGATGACGATGGTAGGGGTGGAACGGCTGCGGTACTTGTAAACCAGGTCTTGCACCGCCGCCGGGTCGCGGCTGACATCGCGATCTTCGTACGCAATCCCTCTCTCCGAGAGGTAGGCCCGAACCGTCTGGCACGGCGGTCAGCCGGGCTGGGTGAAGATGACAATCTCTTGGCCTTGCATGGCTTATTTGGGTATCACGTCACCTGCCGGTTCTCGATTGCCAATTGCCAATTTTCGATTGCCGATTAACAGGCCTTGCCTTGGACCTAATTCCTTCCTTCAATCAGCAATTGGCAATTGACCATCGGAAATCTACTCATTCCGCATATTCGATCTCGAAGCTGATCTTCGCGGTCTTCTGCAGCATGGCAGAGACCGAGCAGTACTTCTCTTCCGATAGGCGCACCGCATCTTCGACTGCCTTATGGGAGACTTTGCCCCCGACGCGGTAGATCAGCTTGATGTCAGTATAGACGGACGGAGGATTGGCTGCCCGTTCCGCCAGGGCACGTACTTCCAGGCTGGTAAAAGGCTCGCGCTTCTTGCGCAGAATGCTGGCCACGTCATAACCGGTGCACCCGCATAAGCCGATGAGAACCAGTTCCATGGGGCTGTTCGCAGACTTCTTGTCCCCATCCACGACCACGGCGTGACCACTGCTGGACTGGGCCACGAAGCGGAAATTGTCGACCAGGATGGCTTTGGCTTCAGTCATAGCGCCTCACAAGGCTTGATTTTCGATTGCCAATTGGCGATTTCCGATTGTTTCTCTTTACCGTGCGACGCGAGGCAACAAAGATGGCCGTAATCTGTCTGGCCTCGGATGTGAGCTCAGTAAGTCTCTCGCGGCGAACCAGACCTGAGTCCGCTAGAAATTCCAACCAAAAGGCGCTCTCGTCTGCCTCCTCTTCTACAACTCCGAGTTTGTACAAGAATTCCGCCCGAGAACGCGCTCGACAAGCTGCGCGATAGTTGGCCGCGACAGAAGTCCCGGATCGGAGAAGTTGCTGACCGATGATGCGTGCCTCTGCACAATTGGGAAGCGCCCTGTATACCTTCAGGATCCTTAGTGCAAAATTGGTCGTACGTTTCTGCAACGCTTCCGCTTTCGTTCGCATGTCAACGCTCCAATTGGCAATTGGAAATTGGCAATCGAAAATGCGCTGTGACGGCCGTCACTACCTCCGATTGTCCGTCTGCGGCTCCGGGTGGATCAGCACGCGGAACAGCTCCGGCGCCTCCTGTTTGAAGCGGATTTCGAGTTCGGTCTGAATGTCGTGCACGCGGGAGAGCGGCAGATCGTCCGACAGGGTGCAGTGGCAGGAAACATACAAACGCCCGCGCACCCGCTTGAACAACACCTCGTGCATGTCCAGGATGTCGGGGAATTCCCTCGTCGCCGCCTTCAAGCGCTTTTCCAGGCGGGCATCGCGCACCATCTCATCGCCGGTTTCAATGGTCGCCGGCTCGCTCTCGATGTGGGTCAGGATGGAGGAGATTTCCGGAACCTCGCGGCGAATTTCCGCTTCCAGCAAGGTCACGCGGTCGTGCGCTTCTTTCAGCGTCAAGCGCTCGTCCAGTTCCAGGTGCTGCTCGACGTGCAATTGCCCGCTCAGGTCCTGCACGCTGACGTCGTGCACATTGAAGTTGTAACGGGTCGCCACGGCCCGCACCCGGTCAAAGAGATTTTCCGAGTGCACCGCGCGGGGCACCGAGCGTACCACCACATCGGCGTCCGGCAAGACGCCATGCACGGCTGCGGTCACCGCATCGGCTACCTGCCCGGAGCGTTGGAAGGTAACGTTGCGTGCCAGGCCGATGGAAAGGTCGGCAAAATAGCGGTTGCCCGCGCGGCGGATGCGCACCCGGTCGACCTCCAGTAGTCCGTCCACCTGCGCAACCGCGGCGATGATCTGGTTGCGCACTCCGGCGGGGGCGGCGTCCAGCAGGGCGTCAATGGTCTTGCGCGCCAGCCGCCAGCTTACGTACACCACTACGCCCGCCACAAACAGCGCCGCTACCGGGTCGGCGTCGCGCAGCCAGTCAATGCCATAGGTTCGGCCGAGCAGCACCAGCAGCAGGCCTGCTACCACCACCCCGCTTGACCAGATGTCGGTCGAGAAGTGGAGCGCATCGGCTTCCAGCGCCTGGCTGTCGTACTTGACCGCGATTTTTCCCAGCGCACGCGAGCGCCAGAAATCGACTGCCATGGAGCAGAACATCACCAAGAATGCCGCCAGGCTGGGCTCAATTTCCACGTGGTGAAAGAACAGCCGTTTGACGGCCTCCCAGACGATCCAAAGGCAGGTCAGCAGCAAAAGGCCGGTCTCAATGAACGCCGAGAAATTCTCCACCTTCCCGTGCCCGTACTGATGCTCGGCATCCGCTGGTTTGTCGGAAACTCGCACGGAAAAGAAAGTGATCACTGCCGCCACCAGATCCAGCCCAGAGTGCGCCGCTTCGGACAGAATTCCCAAACTGCCGGTGGTGATGCCCACGATGATCTTCAGGCCGGTAATGGCGATGGCGGCCACAACCGAGTTCCCCGCCACGGCGCGCTTTTCCGCGCGCATGGACTCGGAACTGTAGACCACCGAAGATCCTGCCATAGCCGCATTATCGCTGTACCGTGCTCCGCCGCCAAGTCGGACCGTGCGGCTTTTGCCGGGTGAGACAGGGCGCAACCGCGACTCTGTGCTAGGATTCTGTTTACACTCTTTCTGGAGGAACCCTCAAGATGATTCACCGTGTACTGGTTTGTCTGCTGCTTGCCGGCCTGGCATGGGGACAAGCGACCAGCAAACCTGCCACTGCCCCCAAAACCCCAGCCAAGGCCCCGGCAGGCACAGCTCCGGCTGGCACCGCCCGGCCGGCCGCGGCCCCGGCAGGCACCACCTCAGAGGCCAAGCCCGCAACCCCGGCGGAAATCCCACCCGATGCCCCGGTGATAACGGTGCCGGGGATTTGCGAGAACCCACCCGCTGACCCGTCCAAGGCCGCCGACTGCAAAACGGTCGTCACGCGCGCTGAATTCGAGCGGCTGTTGGCCGCCGTCGCCCCCAACATTGCCCCCCTGGCTCGCCGGCAAATTGCCACACGTTATGCCACGATACTGGTCATGGCGGACAAGGCCCATAAAATGGGCCTCGACCAGGGTCCCAAATATGAAGAGATGATGAAAGCCATACGCACCCAGGCAATGGCCGGGCAGTACCAGCAGGCCGTGCAAGAACAAGCTGGGAACGTCTCTGACCAGGACATTAAGGACTACTACGATAAGAACGTGACCGCCTACGAAGAAGCCGACCTGCAACGAGTGTTCGTACCCCACAATCGCCAAGTGGACACCTCCCAGGACAAGGAGAAGCCCAGCGAGGCGGAGATGAAGAAGCGGCAGGAGGAAGGGGAAGCCGCAATGAAGACCGAAGCCGAAGCCCTGCAGAAGCGCGCCGCGGCCGGTGAGGATTTCGTGAAACTGCAAGACGAAGCTTTCACCTTTGCCGGCCTTAAGGCCAAGCCTCCTCAGACCACCATGACTCATATCCGGCGCACCAGTCTGGCTTACGATCAAGCCTTCGTCTTCGACCTGAAAGCGGGCGAGGTCTCATCCCTGATCACCGACGCTTCCGGATACTTCATGTACAAGATGGGGGAAAAACATACCCTGCCGTTGGCGGACGTGAAGGACGAGATCCACAACCTCCTGCGGACACAGCGCATCCAGGAAGCGATGCAAAGCATTCAGCAGTCCACCAACCCTATTTTGGATGACAATTACTTCGCAGTGCCTGAGGGCGGACCGCTAGCGGGAAGAGCGCCGGGCGCGAAGCCACAACCTAAGCCTGCTCCCGACCACAAGTAATGGCCGCCAGCAGTCCAACTGTCGTAGTCACCGGCATTGCCGGCAATCTGGGCCGGCGTCTGCTTGCGGAATTGGCGGACTTTCAGGTTGTTGGCCTCGACCTCAATCCGCCCCAAACCTCCCTGCCTCTGCGCTACCAGCGCATGGATCTGGGGCAGGAGGAGTCCTGCCGCGAACTCTACCTGCTGCTGCGGCAGACTCGTCCGGTGGCGGTGGTCCATCTGGCCTTTGTCATCGACCCGGTACGCACCGGGGTGCTCGACGTGGACCGCATGTGGCACATCAATGTCGCCGGCACTGCTCGGGTCATGGAGGCCGTCACCGAGGCCAACCGCGATGATGTCCTGGTGCAAAAGTTCATCTTTCCCAGCAGCGTCTCAGCCTACGGCCCCGACCTTCCTGGCCCGGTAAGCGAGGACTTTCCCCTGGGAGCGCACACGCTTCCCTATGCTATTCACAAGATGGAGTGCGACCAGGTGGTGCAGCAGCGGGCCCCCGCGCTGCGCGGCTGCAGCGCTTACATGCTTCGTCCCCACATCTTTGCGGGTGCGAGCGTACAGAACTACCTGATGGGAGCCTTCCACGGCACTCCCAACGGCCGGGGAAGGATCGCCGCGAAGTGGCGTGACCAGGGCAAGCGTCTGCCCTGTATCCTGCCCTACGGCAAGAGGTATCTGAACAATCGCATTCAATTCGTTCACGTGGACGACATGGCCCGGCTGATCGCCCACATTATTCGCAAGACCGAACCCGAATCCCAGCGCCTGACCGTATTGAACGTCGCCGGGCGGGGCGAGCCGTTGACCTTTGCCCGCTGCCTCCAGATGGCCCGCGCCAATCTGGTTCGTTCCCCTGGTAAGTGGGCCATGCGCTGGGTGCTCAGGTTTGGCTGGAAGTCCGGTATCTCCGCCATCCCCCCCGAGGCTGTGCCCTATATGACGGGCGAGTACACCATGAACACCGATCGCCTGCGCAAGTTCCTCGGCACAGACTATGAAAACGTGATGCGTTACACCATCACCGATGCTTTCACCAGCTCGTTTGTGCCTGAAGAGCAAGCGGCGGCCCAGAGATCCGGCGCAGTGTAGACCTTCACTGCGCTGCGGCTGGCGGCGCTACTTCGTCCCGCGATATAGCCCCGCAATTCCGAACGTGTAGGGCGTCCAAGTGCCTTCGCGAAATCCCGCGCGGCGCATGCGCTCCAGCATCTCCTCGGGCGCTGGAAAGCGTTCCACCGAAGCCGGCAAGTATGCGTACGGCCCTTTCACGCCGGAAATGACCGTGCCCACCGCCGGCAGCACCCGCTTGAAATAGACGCGATACAACTTGCCTATCAGGCCGCGCGGTTCGCCAAAGTCCAGGATCCCGCACTTCCCTCCCGGGCGCAGCACGCGCAAGATTTCGCGCAGGCCGGCGTCGTAATCGGCAAGGTTGCGAAAGCCGAACGCAGCAGTGATCAAATCGAAGCGTCTGTCCGCGAAGGGCAGCCTTAACGCATCCGCTTCCACCCAGCGCAACGAGGTCCCCGCGGACTTGTTACTGGCCCGCCGCAGCATGGCATGGGAGAAATCGACCCCCAGAATTCTCGCCGTCCCTGTCGCGCGCCGCCGCAGCGCGAACGTCATGTCGCCCGTGCCACAGCACAAGTCAAGAACTTGCGCGTCCGCCCGGCCCAGGATGTCAGCAAAGCTCCCTGCTGCACGCCGCCACCACAAACGGTCCACGTTAAAGGAGAGCAAGTGGTTGAGCAGATCATAGCGGTGTGCAATCGAGGTGAACATCTCCCGCACGGCGCGCGCCGCCGCCTGCTGGTCGGCCGCGCCCTCAGGGACTGCACCCAGGATGTCGGTTTTGGATTGATCGCGCAATTTGAAATGAGTACCACCACGGACCCACACAGAACCACCGATTGTCAAACCAGCAGCACACTGACCTCAACAGTGGAGATCGGCAATCGAAATAGTCTACCGGGACAACCGACGCAACTCCTCGACTGCCTGACCGACAACCTTTTCCGGCACATCGGGCACGATCTCGACCCTGCCAATCGCCGTGGGCAGAACAAAGTGCACCACGCCGTTGCGGGTCTTCTTGTCTGCCTGTAGCCGGCACAGGACATTGCTCTTCCGCACATTGATCCGGGGCAGCGGTCCCAGGCCCAGGACTGCGTCCGCAATGCGTCCTGCGGTCACGCTGTCAACCCTTCCCATGGTCAACGCGATGTTGGTCGCGGCGATCATCCCCCAAGCGACTGCTTCCCCGTGCAGCAACTGGTGGTAGCCGGTTTCCGCTTCCAGGGCGTGCCCAATCGTGTGTCCGAGATTGAGCACCCGGCGCAAACCGGATTCGCGCTCATCCGCAGCTACGATCTCCGCCTTCAGCTTCACCGACTCGGCAATTACCCACTCCAGCGCCGCGGCTTCGCGCTTCAGAATTTTGTCCTTGTTGTCTTCGAACCGTTGAAACAACTCCGGCTTGCCGATCACGCCACACTTCAGCGCTTCGTACAGCCCGGCGCGGAATTCGCGTTCGGGCAGCGTCGTTAGCACCGCAGGATCGATCAACACCGCGCGGGGTTGATGAAATGTGCCCAGCAGGTTCTTGCCCGCCCGCAGATTGACTCCCGTCTTGCCGCCGATGGAGGCGTCGACCTGCGCCAACACCGTCGTCGGCACCTGCACGAAATCCACCCCGCGCATGTAGAGCGATGCCAGCAGCCCGGCCACATCGCCGACCACGCCTCCGCCGAAGGCCACGATGACCGCATCCCGGTCGGCGCCCAGTCCTGGCAGTTTTTCCGCCAGCTCGTCCACCGTAGCTAACTTCTTCGCGCGCTCGCCGTCCCGCATCTCCACCCACTTGGCTGGGAAACCCGCGGCTGACAGCGATGCCATGAGCTTCCTGCCCCACTTCTGCCGCACCGGAGGCACGGTGACCACAAACAGACGTTCGCCCCCGGCCAGGATCTCCCGCAGCCGCTCCCCCGCCCGTTGCAATAGGCCGGTCTCGATAACGGCCTCGTAGGGCCGGGGCTGGATCGGGATCGAAACGCGGATCATGGAGCTTCATCATAACGTAACGTTCCGCACAGTCGGCGGTGTTAGCTGCGTGATAACATTTTCGGTTTATGGGGGGTGTGCCAGCCGAAACCGACTTTCTGGTGATTGGTGCAGGCGTCGCCGGGTTGCGGGCCGCCATCGAACTGGCCGCCGCCGGCCGAGTGGTCGTCCTGGCCAAGCGGGAGGTCACGGACTCGGCCACCCACCTCGCCCAAGGCGGCATCGCCGCCGCGCTCAGCGACGAAGATGAAATCAGCCTCCATCTGCAGGACACGTTGAACGCCGGCGATGGCCTCTGCAACGTGGAGGCCGCCAAGGTCCTGGTCGGGGAAGGACCCGAGCGCATCGAGGAGCTCATTCAGTGGGGCACCGAGTTCGACCGCCAGGGCACCAAACTGGCATTCACTCGTGAAGGTGCCCACAGCCGCGATCGCATCCTGCACGCTCACGGCGACTCTACCGGACGCGAAATTCTGCGCGCCCTTTACGCCAAGGCCAAGACCTTAAAGAGCATTTCGGTGCTCGAATTCGAATTCTCCACTGATCTCGATGGGGTGGGTGACCGGATTTCTGGCGTCCACCTGCTCGGGGACCACGGCGAGCACCAGCACATCGCCGCCTCAGCGGTGTTGCTGGCCACGGGCGGCCTGGGACAGCTTTATCGCAACACTACCAATCCTGCTGTCGCCACGGGAGACGGTGTGGCCATGGCGTACCGCGCGGGAGCGGAAATCAGTGACATGGAGTTTGTCCAGTTCCACCCCACCGCGCTCTACCTGAAGAAAGCTCCACGCTTCCTGCTGTCTGAAGCCTTGCGCGGGGAAGGCGCCTATCTCCGCAACCTCGAGATGCATCGCTTCATGAGCAAGTATCACCCCATGGGGGAGCTGGCGCCCCGCGATGTCGTGGCCCGGGCCATCGTTCACGAACTTGAGGTCAGCCGCGCCAAGGACGCGATTGTTTACCTCGACCTTACTCATCTCCATGCGGATCATGTGAAGAAACGTTTCCCGCGCATCTACGCGACATGCATGCAGTACAACATTGACATCACTACGGATTTGATTCCTATCCGTCCTGCCGCCCACTATGCCATGGGCGGGGTGCGTACGGACCTCGACGGCCGGACGAGTGTGCCCGGCCTTTTCGCTGCAGGGGAAGCGGCAGCCACCGGCGTCCACGGCGCCAACCGGCTGGCCAGCAATTCCCTGCTGGAAGGTCTGGTGTATGGCGCCCGCGCGGGCAAAATCATGCGCGACGAACTCCGCCACTCTCCCGCCCGGCCGGGCAAAAACCAGCGCGCGGCCTTCTCCAACGGCCCCGTGGATGCCAGCGACGAAGAAACGATCGGTCAGATCCAGGATTTGATGTGGCAGGATGTGGGCATCGTGCGCAACGGAGCTGGCCTGAGCCGAGCGCTCCAACAACTGGAGGAGGTCGCTCCCCGCATCGCCCGTCCGCACACCCGCCGCGCCTGCGAAGCCCGGAACCTGCATCTTGTGGGCCGGCTGGTTGCCCGCTGTGCTTTCGCGCGCGAGGAAAGCCGCGGCGCCCACTACCGCACCGACTTCCCGGCCCACAACGATGGCCGCTTCCTCAAGCACTCGATCATCCGGGGCGACTCCCTCCGCTTTGCGTAACCTGACCTGGAGGACCACTTGACTGCCGACGAATCCGCCATACGCGCTGTAGTTGCTGATTTCATCGAGGCCTATAACCAGGGCGATTGGGACCGCATGCAGCACGTTCTTGCCGACGACGTCGTAGACATGTCAGGCGGATCGGTCACGCGCGTGGGCCAGGCGGCCCGCGCCTTCTTTCGCTCCCGGGTGGAAGCGGCGCATGCGCGCAACCGCCCCACGCTCAGTGTGACCATCGATGAACTGCAGGTGTGCGGCGACTGGGCTTTCGATCGTGGCAGCCTGGTAGTTGAACTCAAACCGCGTGATGGAGGAGAAGTAACCCATATTCGGCAGAGATTTCTGGAGATTTGGAAGCGCAATGCTGGCGGACGCTGGCAGGTTTGCCGGATCATGGACAACGAGGATGGAAGCGGACAGAGCACGGCCGAGTTGCCCCGGTGAGAGAGATCAGGATTTCTTAGGATGAACCACGGACGCGAGCACGGAAATCAGCAGCACCCCCGCCACCGTTCCCAGCGCCACTTCTGTCGGCAGGTGGTAGTAGTGCGACACCAGCATCTTGGCGCCGACGAAGATCAGGACAATCGAGAGCCCGTAGTGCAGGTAGTGGAACACTTCCATCATGCCGGCCAAGGCGAAGTACATGGAGCGCAAGCCGAGAATCGCGAATACATTCGACGTGTACACGATGAAGGCATCCAGCGTGATCGCCAGGATTGCGGGGATGGAGTCCACTGCAAACAGCAGATCGGTCGTCTCCACCACCAGCAGCACGATCAGCAAGGGAGTCGCATACAAGCCGGGGCGGCGCACGAAGAACTTGCCGCCTTCATAGTTCTCGGTGACTGGCATCCAGCGGCGGAACACGCGCAGCACTGGATTCTTTTCCGGGTGGATCTCCATTTCCTCCTGGCGGAACAGTTTGATACCGCTGTAGACGAGCAGCGCCCCAAACGCATAGGTGATCCAGTCGAACCGCCGGATCAGTCCCACCCCCAGCAATATGAAAACCCCGCGCATCACCAGCGCGCCCAGAATTCCCCAGAACAGCACCTGGTGCTGGTGCGCCGGAGGCACATGGAAATAGCGGAAAATCAAAAGGAAGACGAAGAGATTATCGACACTCAAAGAAAGCTCGATCACGTACCCGGTGACGAATTCGAGCGTCGGACCGCGTCCGTGCCAGAAGTAAACCAGCACTGCAAAGGCGCCGGCCAGCGCAATCCACATGATGCTCCAGGCTAGTGCCTCGCGAAACTTGACCGTGTGAGCGCGGCGATGGAATACCCCAAGGTCGAGGACCAGCATCGCCACCACGAACAGGTTGAACAGAATCCAGAAGACTAGTTTGTTCAAGGGCGTCCTGCATCAGACGGTTAATTGTTGCGCAATTCCCACTCCAGCGGTTGTCCAGCCGGCGTGAAGCGTTCGACAGACTATTGCGACCGCCCGCGTTTTCCGGTTTGCCATTCCGTCCACATGCCGAAGATCTTCAGTTGCTCGTCCAGGCCGGTCTCCCGCAAGGTCTGTTCAATCTCCGCATGCGTCAGCCGCGGACCCAGCCGGTCTGGCGCGTCGGCGATGGCGAAGCTCACGGCGGCAGCCTCGGCGACATGCTTCTTGAGTTGAGTGAGGTCCACCTTGTCGAATGTGTCTGACATGGCGTGATAGTTGATCAGGTAGTTGCCTTCTTCCTGATTGGCCACCAGCGTGGGCACGCCTTCCAGCAGAAAATCAAAATTGTCGGTTCCCCACTCCGCATCGGTGGTGAGGGCCGTGGCGTTGAACTGCGCCAAGGGAGCCACGAGAGCGGCTGTCGCGGCGATCACGTCCTTTCGCCCGCCCAGCGAAAAGCCCGTCACCCGGCCAATCCCAGAGTCGAAGATCACAACCCCGGCCACCCGATCGAGCTCGGTCCTGTGCGACACCGTGTAGGCGTGGGAGCCGATCATGCCCTCTTCTTCCCCGGAGAACAGAATAAACCGGATACTGCGCCGTGGGCGCAGGCCCGAGGCCTTGATGGCGCGCAGGGCATCAATGACCAGCGCCGCATTACAGCCGTTGTCCAAAGCGCCGGTGCCCAACTCCCACGAATCCAGGTGCGCTCCCAGCACCACGAATTCATCCGGCTTCTCGCTGCCGCGCAGTTCGGCGACCACGTTCTGTGCCGGGATTGGCCCCCCAATGCGATTGGGAATGCTGAGGTCGGCGTACAATTTCTGCCCCGCAGCCAGCAGCCGCGCCATCCGTCCCGCGTCTTCCCGCGCCACCAGCACCATGGGAATCCGGTCAATCTCCCCATCGGTCGAGTTGGTGTGCCGGTACAGCAGGTCATGCGGGCGCGTGGACTGGAAGGCGATGGCCAGGGCGTTTCCCTTCACCGCCCGCTCGATGATCCCTGGCGCATTCAGGTATTCGTCGAACAGGTCTTTCCATTCCTTCATCTCCTCCGAGTGCACCAGCAGGATGGCGCCGGCCGTACCTCCCGCGTGGGCAAAGTCCGCCGCGCTGCCCCGGCCCACGTCAACCACCGGGACTCGCTCATGTGCCACCAGGGCAGGGGCCCACGCCAGAGAAATCGCCCGTATCTGGAATGCTTCCGGGGCAACCGCGCTCATTGCAGTCGCGCCTTCGGCCCAGGACGAGCGCACCGTGAACTCCTCGGTGTGGACGCTGTCCGCTCCCGCCGCCTTGAACGCGGCAACACCCCAGTCCACCGCCTTCTGCATGGCCGGTGTACCGGGCACTCGCCCGCCAATCCGGTCCGTCAACTGCTCAAGATTGTCGTTGAGCGAGGAAGGCTTCAGTGCTTCGGCAATAATGCGGTCGCTGGGTGTCTGCGCGAAAACCGCAGCCGCCAGGCAAAAGTGGACCAGGACACGCAGCTTGATGGTTGGCATATCGCCGCATTAGAAACGAAAATCGAAAAAAGTGGAAGGGTGGGCCGCAGCGTTGCGCGTTCTACCGCTTCGTCCGCCTGCCGGGCTGCAGGGCTGCAGGGCTGCAGACCCTGCGTCACACAGCAGGACTTCGGAGCGCAAGAACGTGTTTTCTTGAATTGGACCCAGTTCTCAGTTCCCGGTTTCTCAGTTCTCAGCCCAAGCTACTTGATCTTCTCCAGCAGACGTACCGCTTCCAGCGTCACGGTTCCTGCAATCTCCAGGCTCTTGGGGCTGAGCTTGTCGAGGGTGTCTTGCGGAGTATGGTGAAATACGTTGTTGTAGCCATAGTCCAAGTCAATCAAATCGGCGGATGGCACGCCCCGTTGCACAAAAGGCAAGTGATCGTCTTCGATGGGAATGGTGCGGGCGAAGAAATGGGACTGGTATCCCAGGTCAGTCGCCGCCTGGTACACCAGGGTCTCGAGCCAGGGGGTGGAGTTGGTCTCGTGCTCGATGTTGAGGTCGGCGTCGCCAATCATGTCTTCCAGGAGGAAGGCTTTGATGTTCTTGATGGTGCCGTCCTTCTCCCACTTCTCCGCCAGGTGGCGACTGCCATAGAGGCTGTCCGTCGCGGTCCACTGCTTGACCGCTTCTTCCCCATCGGTCCAGACCAGCCAGATGCTGTAGCCATCGCGCTTCTTACGGCGCAACTGGTTGGCGAATTCCAGCAGGATGGCCGTCGACGAGCCGCCATCATTGGCTCCAACAAAACCCGTATCGCGCAAGGGATAGTTCGTATCGTAGTGGCCGGCGATCACGATGATTCCATCCCGCGTCCCAGGGAACTTGGCAATAATATTCCGCACCGGAAACTTGCCTTCCGGCGTGTCTGCCGTGAACGCGTCGTCTTCTACGAGGTCGCCCTTCAGGTGCGCGTAGATGTAGTCTTCCAGCTTTTTGTGATTGGCGCTCCCGATGGGGCGCGGTCCGAAGGCCACGATCTCCCGCACGTACTGCATTGCCCGCGCGGAGTTGAACGCGGGAGCGGGCGTGGGCGCCGCAGGGGCTTCCGGCGCTTTTACTTCGGCCGGAAGCAGCATCGAAGACACCACCGGTTTGGGCGCCGGCGACGACTTCTCCCGGGCGCAGGCCACCAGGGTCAGCCACACCAACAGGCAAACCGCCGTTATCGTCCGCCACGGATGTCTGGCTTCCGGCTTCGCGTGATTCATTCCGCTTTCCGTTCGCGACGTGCCCGTCGCTGCTTGGGATGCACGATGTAGGCTACACCGATGCTCAGGACGTACAGCGCAACCATGGGGGCGGCAAAGATGCACATGTTCAGGATATCGGTGGTGGGAGTAATGACGGCCGCGATGATGAAAATCACCAGAATGGAATAGCGCAGGTTGCGCCACATCCACCCCGCAGTCACGATGCCCATCAGGGCAAGGAAGAACACCAGGATCGGCAACTCAAAGACAATGCCCAGTCCAACAATGATGGTAAGGAAAAGGTCGATGTATTCGCTGATCGTGATCATCGGCTGGAATTGCTTGCCGTAATCGATGAGGAATGTAAGAGCAGCCGGAAAAACTACCTTGTAGCCAAAGTAACCCCCTGCCAGGAACAGGAGCACGGTCGAGAACATGAACGGCAGCACATAGCGCTTCTCGTGGCGGTATAACCCCGGCGAGATGAACATCCAGACCTGGTAGAGCACGACAGGCGAAGCCACAAAGAGGCCGGCCATAAAGGCGATCTTCAGATACAAGTTGAACGGGTCGGTAGGATTCAGGAACACCAACTGCTGGGTTTTGCCATTCTTTTGCAGGGCCTCCATGACCGGTACCTGCATGACGGCAAAGATCCTTTGAGCATAGCCCCAACAGATGAGGAACCCGGCCGCCGCTGCGATGAGGGAGTAGATGATCCTGCGGCGCAGTTCCTCAAGATGGTCGAGGAAGCTCATGGCGGGCATCGCCTCCGGCGACTGCTCGGAAGGAGGTGTTTCCGCGGCAATCTCAGGCATCGGGAGCCTTGGCGGCCTGGGGAGGCGTGGCCGGCGGGGAGACCTCGGGCGGGGGCGTGGGGCTGGCTACCGTGCCGCGTACCGGCTCGGAGGGGGGAAGGATCTGGCGTCGCATCTCAGCCGCGTCCAACTGCCCGATTTCCGACTCGATCTGCGCCTTAAATTCGTTGCTGGCACGCTTAAATTCGTTCAGCGCCCGGCCTACCTGCCGTCCTATTTCCGGCAACTTCTTGGGTCCAAAGATGATCAGAGCCATCACAAAAATGAAGATCATCTCTGGCCAACCCAGATTCATACTTGCCATCATACTGCTGGCGAGGATTGCCAGCAATCGGCTGGCAACCGGCCCCCCGCCGGCAAGGTGCGCTTTCAACGCACCGTCCACCTCCGCCGCTGCATCCTAGTAAAGGAGACCGGCATTACCTGGCTGGTTACTTAAGGTGCGGGGAAACCGGGCGCGTCGCCGGTTTCGAACATGTTATACTGCGCTGGGATGCGGGGCATTTTGTGCCCGAATTGAAGGATATTCATGATGGTGCGTAGTTCTCGTCGCTCTCTCTTCCTGGTCGTTCTCATTCTTGTCACATGCGGTTTTCTCGGGCTGCTGTTCGGCCAGAAAAGCCCCGCCATCGCCAGCAGTTCCGATGGCGACATCCGCGACAGCTTGCGCCAATTCACCTCAATTTATGACGTGGTTGAGCAAAACTACGCCGAACCGGTGAATGCCGACAAGGCCATCTACAACGGGGCCATCCCCGGCATGCTGCACGTGCTGGATCCGCACTCCAATTTCTTTGATCCTAAGTCCTATGCGCTGCTGCGCGAAGACCAGCGCGGCAAATACTACGGCGTCGGCATGACGGTTGGGCCGCGCAACAACAAAGTCATCGTGATAGCGCCCTTTGTGGGCACACCGGCTTATCGCGCCGGCATCCGCCCCGGCGACATCATTGTCGCAGTGGATGGCAAGCCCACCGACAACATGACCACCTCCGATGTGGCTGATCTGCTGAAAGGTCCGAAGGGCACGACTGTCCACATCACCGTCTTGCGGGAGGGGGTGGACAAGCCCATCGAGTTCGCCGTAGTGCGCGACGAAATTCCCCGCTACAGCGTGGATTTGCACTTCCTGATCCGGCCTGGGATCGGGTATATGCACATCTCCGGCTTTAATGAGACCACAGAGCACGAAGTCGGCCAGGCGCTCGATGAGATGGGCGATCTCAAGGGCCTGATCCTTGATCTCCGCCAAAACCCCGGGGGCTTGCTGAGCGAGGGCGTTGGCGTCGCCGACAAGTTCCTGCGCAAGGGCCAATTGATCGTCTCGCACCACGGCCGCTCTTCTCCGGAGAAGCGCTACGCCGCCACTCACGGCAACGGGGGCAAGGAGTATCCGCTGGTGGTCCTGGTAAACCGTGGCACGGCTTCGGCGGCGGAAATTGTGGCGGGCGCGATTCAGGACCATGATCGCGGCTTGATCGCGGGTGAAACCACCTTTGGCAAAGGCCTGGTGCAGACCGTCTATCCTCTGTCCGAGAACACCGGCCTGGCCTTGACTACCGCCAAGTACTACACCCCGAGCGGGCGGCTGATTCAACGGGACTACTCCAATGTGTCGCTCTACGACTATTACTTCAATCGCGACACCGAGGACAACACTGCTACCCACGAAGTCAAGCTGACCGACAGCGGGCGCACCGTATACGGCGGCGGCGGCATTACACCTGACGTGAAAATCCCGCCGACCAAGAGCAATCGGTTTCAAGACAGCCTCTTGCAGCATTACGCCTTCTTCAACTTCGCCAAGCGCTACATTCTGAATCATCACCCGACGAAGAGCTTCGAGACCGACGACGTTACCCTGCAGGACTTCCGCAAGTTCCTCGACGAGGAGAAGATCCCCTACACCGAGGCGGACTTCGTGGAGAATGACGCCTGGCTGCGCTCCAGCATTCGCAGCGAGATTTTCGTCGACGCCTTCGGTCAAGAGGAAGGCCTGAAGGTGAAGGCCGAGAGCGATCCCGAAGTCGTCAAGGCCCTGGAGCTTTTACCCCAGGCGAAGGCCCTGGCGGACAACGCGCGCCGTATTGTCGCCGAGCGCACTTCCTCGCATAGCCTGAGCCGCTAGACGGAGTTCCAAGTTTCTGCCCAAAGGCCCGACGCGTTCGGGCCTTTGGTTTGTGGCGCCAGACTTGGTGTTGACCGGGCCTGGTTGCCTCGGCCCGCTCTTCGCCGGGGCTGGCGGTACTGGCTACGGCTTTCCCCACTGCCCTATACTCCATGGGCATGGTCACGGGAGTTTGGATCCTGGCCGCAGTCCTGGCCATAACCGCGGGTTGGACCGACTGGCGATCTCGCCGTATCCCCAATTGGCTCACAGTCTCCGGGCTGATATTGGGGTTGGCCGTCAGGGCGGTGGCCTTTGGCTGGGCCGGAGCCAAGGACGCGCTGCTGGGCGCGGGGCTGGGGCTGCTGCTCCTGCTTCCCTTTGTGATGATGCGGGCTCTGGGCGCAGGCGACTGGAAGCTAGCAGGGGCTTTCGGTGCTTTTCTCGGTCCAGGACCGTTGATCACTGTCCTGTTCGGTACTATCCTCGTGAATGGCCTGATGGCGGCGGTGATGGTGGTCCGCAAGGGCCGGGTGCGGGAGACATTACGCAACTTGGCGCTTATGGTGGCTGCTGTGTTCACGTTGCGGATGCCAGGACCTGACCTGACGCTGGACAACCCGGACCTGATCAAGGTTCCGTTTGGTGTCGCCTTTGCCATCGCAGTGATTCTTTTTATCGGGGGGAAGGTCTGGCAGCTGTATTGAAGCGTATGGCAGGATGGCGGAGAGTCGCAGTCGCTTCCGGCGGTTCGCAGATCGCCGAGGCCGCCCTGGTGTTGCCTATTGTGTTCTTGCTGCTGCTTGGCATTTTCTGGTTCGGGCGGGCTTATAACATCTACGCCACCATCAACCATGCCGCGCGCCAGGCGGCGCGCGCGGCCACCGCGCGCAGCTGCGCGACCTGCGGCAATGAGGCGCTGCCTGCGGACTCCGCCGCCGATGCCGTGAAGCAGGCCCTGATTGCTTCCAGCCTCGACCCCAGCCAGGTCAGTTCGGTGGCCCCGGTGTTTTGTGCTTGCGGGTTCAACGCCTGCAGCGGGAGCCCCGTAGCCTGCTCCACGGTTTCTGCCGGCGAGCCCCAGATCTGCGTTCAGTACGACGTGCAGCTTAACCCCGCAGCCACGACTCCGGGAAGCTGTGGCGTTTCAGTGAGCTTCCGCTATCCCTACCAGTTCTATCTGCCCTTTACGTCCTTGAACCAGCAGCAGATCTACTTGACAACACAGGTGCAGATGAAAGGGGAGAATTAGCCACGTGTTGAGCTACTTGAGGAGAACCTGGTCGCAGATCGCCGGCACGGAGGCATCCCAGCTGGTCGAATTTGCGGTTGCCCTGCCTCTGCTGGTGGTCTTTGTGGTGGGGATCTTCGATTTCGGCCAGGCCTTCAACCTCAAACAGAAGCTCAGTAATGCGGCGCGGGAAGGCGCCCGCCTGGGCTCTAGCCTGCCTACGGGCGATCTGGGAACCACGGGTGTGACCCCCACGTCGGTGGACGCCGCCAAATCGGCGGTGACCGCGTACATCATAGCCGCAAACATCAACGACTGCGGCTTGGCGGCTCAGGCTGCGGCCTCGGCTGGGTCGCTGACCTGGACTTACACCGCTTCCGGAAGTGGCTGCCCCGCAGCTCTTACGCTCACGATTGAGCGCGGGTACAAGTTCCAGACCACGGTGAACTCGACCCAGGTGGATGTGCTTTGTACTCGCGTCACCATCAGCTATCCCTACCAGTGGCACTTCAGTCGCGTCATCGAGTTGCTGGCCCCGGGATCCAATTATGCGGGAGTGACCCATATTTCAACCGACGCCATTGCTCCGAACACTTATTGACGGCACAGGAATGCAGGTAGAGGGAAAAAACATGCACCCCCGGTACCCGGAGAGCGGTCAGACGATTCTGCTGGTGGCTGCCTCTCTGGTGGCGATTCTGGCCATGGCGGCGCTTGCCATTGACGTGGTGACGCTGTACACCGCGCGCAGCGAGGCCCAGCGTGCCGCCGATGCGGCGGCCATCGCGGCCGCCAAAATGCTGGCTGACACCGGCCTCACCACCGATCCCTGCAATGCCGCGCTGGCCACTACCGCCCAAACCCTGGCCACCCAGCAGGCGACCGTGGTCGCCCAGCAAAACCGGGTCGCCGGACTCGCGGCGCAAACCATCAACGTGACCTTTCCCAACTACAGTGCCGGCGCCGGCTGCCCGAACGCCTTTGGCGTCAATCCACAAGTCACGGTGAATCTGCAGCGCACCGGCTTGCCGACTTTTTTTGCGCGCCTCTGGAGCAGCACTCTGGCTTCCGTCAGCGCTTCCGCGACCGCAGAGGCCTACAATCCATCCAATTCGAGCACTGTGGTCGCCGGTCCGGTGGCACCGGTGGCTCCGCGCTGCGCCAAACCACTGCTATTGCCCAATGAAGATCCGAACCACGCAGGACAGCATTTTGTCGATCCGACGACCGGTGCCATCGCCAATCGGGGACTTTCGGGTGTCGTCAACAACCTGCTGACGCTCACGTCCGGCTGCCAGCCTGGGTTCCCGACATGTAACGTTAACCCTAACCCTCCTGCAGCGGGCACCTATGTGCCGCTCATGATGTCACCCTCGGCTCTCCACATCTGCCCCAGTTGCGGCAGTGCGCTCTCCGGCTTCGCTTCCGATCTTGCCTGCTGCAACGCCTTCGCACTCCAGTGCGGACAGCAATACAACCTGGACCTCTCCGTGGACCCGGACGGGGCCGGAGGCGCCGCCCAAACCGGGGGCCAGTGCCTGATCCACCAATCGCCGGGCAATGGCCAGGACACCGTTGACGCCACCCAGATTCCTCCCGAGATCACGGCGGGCGACAATAACCCGTTTGTCGCAGGCGGCACCGTGGCCGCCGGGGACGCCATCACGAACAGCGACTCCATTGTGATGCTGCCACTCTTTGACGACACCATCCCTTTCACCGGCACCGGTCCGGTCACGATCATTGGTTACTTACAGGTCTTTATTGTTGATGTGGACGGTACGGGCACGGTCCACGCCAGAGTGCTGAACGTCATCGGCTGCGGCAACAGCCTCACCGGCCCACCCGTGCAGGGTTCGGGCGCGAGTGTGCCCGTGCGCCTCATTCAGCAGCCATAGCTGCAGCGTTACCGTCGGTTCAGAATTCCCCTGCCACGAAGAGGGACCGCGCTGCTTCTAATTCGGCTTTTGGTTGGAGGAGTCCGGACCCGGAGCCTCGTCCGTATCCGGTTGCTCGTCGCGCGACTCGGGGACGGGCTCTGCCGGAATGGTAGCCACCGCCTGGCGCGGATCACTGGGTTGGTAATTCATCGCTCGGGGGATGGCAGTTCCCGGGCGGGGTGTCAGGATCACGCTGTGCAGTTGGTTCGGATCGGCATCCGATCCGACCATGATGAAGTTAAAACGCGAACCGTTGAGCAGGGAGGCCAGTACGTCGCGCGCTGGAGCCGGGCCCAGATCCGCCACGACCAGTTCCTGGTCTGTTCCCGCGGGAATGGGGATGTCGGCGCCAGTCTTGCGACGTACCTCCTTGAGCAGTTCGGCCAGCGTGACTTTGTCCGCCCAAATCCTCAGCTGGCCGTCCTGAAACTGAACTTCAACGTTGCGCGGCACCGGCACCGGAGAAGAGGCATTCACTGCCCCCGGCACGGTCGCCGCTGGAGAGACGGCCGGACCGTTGACCACTTCGAACTGTGTTTCGAACCTGCCAGATCCCCCGGGACTCTCGTTCAATTTCACAATCACACGATTGCCCGTGGAGAAGACCTGATAGGCTTGCGCCTTATTCAGATCCAGAACCACCCGCGTCACGGGTGGGTTTGCAGAAAACAGTCCGGTCCGAACTCCTTTTACCTGGCCTCGATTCACCGCCAAACGGTGCAAAGTCGGGGCGGGGAGAGCATTGGGCAGATCAATCACGATGCGGTCCGGCCCGGTCACAGCCAGCGTCTGGGGGGCTACCGGCCCGCTGGCCACAATCTCCACCTCAACGCTGTTGCCGCTGCCGAGCACGCCGACCTGGCGGATCGTGACCACCCCCGCTGGCGCCGCAAAAAGAGGACAAGCCATCCCCAAGCTGGTGGCAAGCAGCCACCCTGCCAGCAACGCTCTGGTCTGCACACCCTGCATTGGTTCGTTGAAACAAGATTCTAGCAGCGTTGCCAGGCCCCAGCGGCACACTTAGGTCGTAGCACCAGGAAACCTGCGGCATCTGCTCCTCGACGACAGCGAAAGGGCACGGCTTAAAGCCGTGCCCTTTCAGGTTGCGAACGGATACTTTGACCGCTACTTCTTTTCCACCGCGGTAGGAACACCGGCGGTGGTGGAAAGGCGGGCGATCTCCGCCAGCTGTTTTTGCGCCTCGCCGACATCGGCGGGGTTGTGCACCAGGCGCAGATATTGCCGCATATGCACTGCGGCCTCTTGATACTCGTGCTTTTCCATCAGAACCATGCCCAGCACGTATTCCAGCTTGGGAATGGTATGCTCCTCGTCCACTCGGATTCCCTGGCGCGCGCTCTTCTCACTGCGCTCGAAATTCTGCAGAAAGTAACTCGACACCGCATTAAAGAACCAGGCATCCGGGAAGTCCACCGGATTGAGTGCCAGGAGCTTGTCGGTAAGGTTGACGACTTCCTGCCACTGCCTGGACCGGAACGCGAGTTGAGCCAGTCCCTGATAGGGGGTGGCGTACCTGGGGTCCGCCGCGAGTGCCTGGTTAAAGGAATGCGCCGCGCCGGCTGCATCGTTCTCATGCATTTGCACCCGGCCCAGTTCGCACCAAGCCACCGCGTAAGGCGGGTAGATCTGTACCGCCTTCTCGAACTCCTGCTGGGCTTGGTCCCAGCGGTTTTTCATCTCCTTATCGCGTCCCTTTTCAAAAGCCTTCTTCGCCGCACTGGGCGCGGCCGCGCTGGTGGCGCTGATCGTTGTTCCCTGGACGTGTTCGAGGCGGTGCAATACGATGCGGCCAACGTCGTTACGGTCTAAAGCGGAAACCCTTAAGCTCAATTCCACGACCTCAGAGGTAAAACCCGGCAGCTCCGCTTGCAGCTGACAATCTCTCCAATCGCGCTGCGTGCCGCGGGCCGACGTCGAATTTGTCAGGGGGGAATCGGCGTCTTCAATGCCAGCGCCGTTCTCCATCAAGGCCGAAGTACGAGTGACGAATTCGAAGCTGAAGCGCCCGTGCGAATCCGTGTGTGTCTCTGTGCGCCCCTGCCCTTTGCAGATAGTGCGAATCGCGGCTCGCTCCGTCAGCGGGGCACCATCATCGGTGACCACTTCTCCGGAGAGAAAAATGTTTCCCAAGGGACGATCAAATCCGTCTGCCGGGGAAGTCTTGCCTATCGTGTCGCCACGGTTTCTCCCACCGGCACCACGACCTTGGGCCGAAACCAGGGAAGGAGAGAGGATGAGTGTCAGAACAAGAAGAGCACAACAAAGCTGGCATTTCATGGCCGCCCCCACAACATTGGGGGAATTATATGCCCAACTTCGGGCCACTAGAGCAAGGTTTTTTCTTCACTTCGAAATCGGTCTCGGACTGCGAGAGGGTGGCCGGCGGTGGGATGGTTGAGCTCAAGCGCAATTTTGCGAGGATTCCTTGGCCCTCAACCGTTGGCGTCATTTTTTGGGTGGACCGGCTCACCGCTTGGGATGAATGAGGCGGCGATGATCAATCAGGTGCTGTTTGGCGTCTTTCAGCTGCAATTCGATCTGCTCATCGTCTTCCGACGAGGGCGGGAGCTCCATCCGGTCGGAACGAAGCTCGGCCAGCTTTTCCTGGCGGATGAGGGCCTCGCCGAGTTCGGCCGCGAGTTGGTCGCAGACATTACAACTGGCGGAAGGTTCTCCGGTTTTTTCTTGCTCGCTCACGTTTCCTCTCAAGCCCCGACACTCAGCAGTCGTTGCCCAGAGCCGTGGCCGGGTGGACCGAACACCGCGCCGCGGCAGACTACTGGATCGAACTGGCCACGGCGGAGAACGTATTATTAGCGTTGGCGCCGATCAGCCGCACTGTACCCACTACGATTACCAGGATCACGGCCAGCATTACGGCGTACTCGGCGATGTCCTGGCCTTCTTCGTCCGACCATATTTTGCGAAGAAAGTCAGCCACCTTCTTACCCTCCTTTCCCGTCCAAGTTTGGGCCGAAGTCGAAAATCGCTTCGCCCGCCAGGCTACACCCTGCCCTCTTCCTTCCACATTGCCCGGATTTCCCCGTTCGCACAATGGCCCCTTGGTGGCCGTTACACCTGTACTTTGCCCGCATGACCAGCGTACCTGTCGAAGCCGCCCGTCTGGGCCCGGGGAGTGCGACAAGAATCCTCCAGTCGCAGTTGACCTTCATGCGTGGGGATTGGCAATCGCTAGCAGGTGGGGATAGCCGCAGGGCCAGCCTGATGAGCAACTCAGCGACCACGGCGGCTCATGTAGCTATTGGATTGAGCTGGCAGCAGCGGAAAACACGTTGTTGGCGTTCGATCCTATGATCCTGACTGTACCAACCACGAGCACCAGAATCACCGCCAACATCACCGCATATTCTGCGATGTCCTGCCCTTCGTCCTCCGACCATACCCGCCTTAAGAAGTCTTTCATGATCACCTCTTGTTTCCCGTAGGCGGATTGTATCGGTTGTTGGGAAGTGCTCGCAGATGGCTTTGGTAACGGGAGCCAGTGACCAAGGTGTGAACCGGGCCTGATTCAAAAGGGGCACTCGCCCGATCCGCAACTTCGTTCCCCGTCGATCCCGGTCTCGTGCGGGATCCAGGTGCACCTCGTCAATCCGACGCTACCGCTGGCACTAAAGAAGCCGACAGCCAGAAGGAACGCAGATCGGCTTCACTGCCGTTAAACATGTCCCGATCGCAGCGCCCGATGCCCGCAACCTCGTAGGGAGGCGGACCCATCGCACCATCGGTGTACTGCCACATCGTCCACTGCGACCAGTTGCGCGGAATCACTGCGGTGGGACCGTACTGAGACAGCCACAGCCAACAATTAGCGAGCACGGGATCGGTATTGGTTCCCAGCAGCTGCTTGAGGTAGTGGCCGCCGTAAAGCCCGGGCCAGCGTCCGGTTACATTCTGAATGTGGGTGACGAAGGCACGGGCCTCTTCCAGATCCATGCTGGGACCCTGAGGATTGCCCTCAAAATCCAGGACCAACAGGGTTCCAGCGTCGGGGTTGACGGTTTCGAGGAAATGCTCTGCCTGTACTACTCCGTCGGCACCCACGCCAAAGTGATAGCCACCCCACAGCAGACCGGCTGCCATCGCCTTGGTCTTGTGGACTGCGTAGAGCGGATCTCGATATTGCCACCCCTGAGTCGCCTTATGGATGACCCCAACGATCCCCGCTTGGCGAGCCGCAGCCAGGTCCACAGTTGCATTGAAATGGGAGAGATCTACAACAATATTCGAAGTCGGCACGTTCGCACGCCCTCCGACGGAATTATCTGATCAGCCCTCCCGGCTCCGGGAGGCCCACAGCTCTGAAGCCTGCATCTTGCGCGTAAAGGGGGAGGGACTCCTCAAGAGCAAGCTATCCGCTTGAGAATCGAAATCATCAGAAAACGTCGGTTTGTTCCGAAATCAGAACAAGATGGTGGGTAGCGCATCCCCGGGGCAGGCAGTTACGGGCTCCGACCGGGAGCGGTCGCTGGCACTTACAGCTTTGATCAGCCCCTGCAGGCTCATGGCCCGCGGCCCGGGACTGTGGTTTCGGAATCCGGGCCTCGGGCTAGTGGCAGTTATTGATCAAACCATTGGCGATGGCTGCGGCCCCCTCAGGCACGTCCGCCAGCAAGTGCGGGGCGTTGGGGACGCACTCGAAATCGTGCTGGGACGTAATGGCATTCTCCCAGATTACGGCTTCTCCCGAGCCACTGCCTGTGTCCAGTCCGCCGAAGATGAAGTGGACTCGAGTGCTGTAGTTCAGGACCGACCGGTTGTCGGACGACAAAATGCTGTCGGCCTGCCAGATCGCGCTGTCAGCCTGGTCTTGAGACGAGCAGTGATTATTGCCATAGGCGGGGTCCAGGAACAAGTTGGCGTCGGTGCCGTAGCAAGTGTCCAACGTTCCGGCACAGTTGGAGACTTCCGACATGTTGCACAGGCATCCGTAATCAATGCGACTAAAGGGTGGACCGCCGGTGGGCTGAACGAAGTTGAAGATCGAGTCTTCCCCGTAACGGGACAACGCATAGGCGATGGCGCCGGCGCCGGCGCTGTTTCCGGTGGCGCAGAAGGCGGTGTTCGCGCTGCCGATGTTGTCGTGGATCCACTTCGCAGCTGTGGCCCAGCGGCAGGCCAGCAACAGCGGTCCGCCCGGCCCGTCCAGCCAGCCCACGGGGGTGTTGAAGTTGGTCTGCACCACCGTAAATCCCGCATTCACCACATCGTTAACCGCGACGTTGCCGTACACGAACTGATTTTCGTAGAGGTCGTTGCCCCCACCGCCGGTGGTGTAAATCACGGTTCCTTTGGGAGTCCCGACCGCATTGGTCACCTTCAGTTCGACCGGGTTGTAGACCGCGACTCCGGGGCAGGAGATGGTGAGATCCACGCATCGATCCCCGTTGACCGGAGGACTCACGGTCGAGGGAGGGCAGGGATTCACCTCACTGACCTTGGTCACTCTGCCCAGTTGGTTAGGAATGCCGCCCGGCGGCTGGTCGAGATTGGAGTTTCCCACGCTACAAGCAATCAGCAGGATCGCACAGCTGGAAAGGACCACGAGTCCCGTAATTGCAACCAAAGGATTGAACACACGGCTGGCTGGTGTCTTCATGAGGGAGGCTACCTTTTCGTTGCGTCTAGTCAACTAAACCCGTCTTCCGGGGTTTTGTTGCTTATCTTAGATGCCCTCGCACCCGATGGCGCTTACGCCAGAAACGCTTTTCTTGGTTGGGACGGCAACGCGAGGTCTGCCGGGAAAGAGCACCAGGTGCAAGCCGAGCAGCCACTTACGGAAATCTGCAGGTGATTCTTGGGCCGTTTCCCCAGGGTTGGGTAGCGGTGGCAGACTCACCCCGTGGGCAAAGGGGACCACGACTAAAATCAGAACCACGTCGCGTCTCGTACCATCCGCGCGATCCCGCGGCGCGGTATGGAACGCATCTATTGCAGAGGAGCCCCGGGGATCCCGCGACAAGCAGCAAAGTTTTTCATTTGGTGGAGCTAGTCGGGATCGAACCGACGACCTCATCGTTGCGAACGATGCGCTCTCCCAGCTGAGCTATAGCCCCACGTCGGTGGCGAAAAGGCGCCGTGCAGGGCAATTTTATCAGCCTTCCTCAAGGATGGACAAACGAGCGTTACCGCGAAAGATGTACCTCGCGCCCTGTCCGCCACGCAGGCTCGGCGCATGGCGCCAGCTATAATACGGGTGTGGATTCCGACTCCATCCGTCAGGTTGCTTCCGCTGAGTTTCCCACCCGCTGGGGCAAGTTCCGCATCTTCGGCTTCGAGGGCGAGTTCGGTGAGGAGCGGCGAAGCGAAACGGCAGTTGCCCTGGTCATGGGTGACGTGCACTCCGCGCCGCCACTGGTGCGCATTCATTCCCAATGCCTCACCGGGGACGTCTTCGGCTCTCTGCGGTGCGATTGCCGCCAGCAACTGGAGATGGCGCTCTCCATGATCGCCCAGCAGGGAGTGGGCGTGCTCATCTACGAACAACAGGAGGGGCGCGGCATTGGGCTAATGGCCAAGTTGCAGGCCTACGAATTGCAGGACGTCGGTCTGGATACGGTCGAAGCGAATGAGCGTCTGGGCTTCAAGGCCGATCACCGCGAGTTCAACCTGCCGGCGGAGATCCTCAAGCATCTCGGCATCGCCCGGGTGCGCTTGCTCTCCAACAATCCGGATAAGGTGGCGGCCGTGGAACGCGCAGGCATCGAAGTCACCGAGCGCGTGCCCTGCGAGGTTGCGCCCAGCCCCCACGCCGAGGACTACCTCAAGACCAAGAAAGAGAAGCTGGGGCACTTGTTCGGGGAACGGTAAAGAACAGGAATCCGCCTGGGTCTCTGGCTGGATTCGATTGATTCAGATCGGTCCGAGTTCGGTGATGAAGCCGTTTTCGGATTGCAGTTCCCGGCTCTCATTCGACGCGGACTTTAGTTCAAGAACGCCGCCAGGATCGCGCGCGTGGTGAAGACCCGAATCATCTCCCGGCGGTACTCGGGGGTGAGGGCGGATGTGGTGAGCGGCTTGGCAGTCTTCGCAGCCAATTCTCCGACGGCCTCGGCCAAGGCGTCATCCACCATCTTGCCAGCGAGTAATTGTGACGCGCCTTTGACGAGCACGGGTGCGGGATTCACCGCGGTCAGCGCCAGACGCGCATCGCTCACATGGCCGTCGGACTTCTTCATGACGACGGCAACTCCGGCCAGCGGATAGTCAATCGATCCACGCACCCGCAGTTTCTTGTAGATTCCTCGATAATCCGCGGACGATTCCAGGAGGAGCACGCGGGTGAGCAGTTCATCCGGTCGCAGCTTGCGGTAGTGGTCACCAATGCCGGTATAGAACTCGCGCAGCGGCAGCCGGCGCGTCCCGGATGGCCCGACGATCTCAACCTCGGCATTCAAACACAACAGCGCCGGCGGAGTATCGCCCGAGAACGCCGCCCAGCACTTGCTCCCACCTGGGGCCACGTGGCACAAATTGCCGTCTTTCTTGATGCAGAACCCGCAAGCCTTGCGCCAGGTGAGCGACTGGTTGTACCACAGGCAGCGGGTATCGAGGCAGATATTGCCCCCGATCGTGCCCATGTTGCGCAGCACAGGGGACGCCACGGTGGCCGCGGCTTCGGTCAACACGGGGTAGTGCTTCCGCAGAAAATCGGAGGATTCGATGGCGCTGAGCGTGGTCAGCGCGCCGATTTCAACTCCCACACCCGGCTGGGAACGGATGCCCCGCAGCCCCGCGACCTGGCGGAGATCCAGCACGTATTCAGGTTCGAACAACTTCTGACGCATCGAGGGAATCAGGTCGGTTCCACCGGCGAGCACACGGATGTTGCCGGAATGCCTGGCCAGGTGCCCGACCGCTTCTTCCAGCGAGCGCGGCCGCAACAACTTGAATTGCGGAAGGCTCAATCGTCACCTCTCGCAGGAGCCTCGCGCCGGCATGGATCGAGGGGATGCCGCTCTGGACCCTTGCCGCGGAACCAGAGCGCGCCGCCATGCTCGCGAAAACGGGCGGGGGCAGTGGGATCCACGCCTTCGGTGAGGTCGATTTTCTTCTCCGCCTTCTTCGCACGCAGGGCGGCCAGCAAACGCTCCGGCGTGAAGGGCGACTCATGCAGCCGCACGCCCACTGCATCGTAGATCGCATTGGAAATCGCGGGTATGGTCGCGGCGAGTGAGCCTTCGCTGCACTCCTTCGCGCCGAACGGACCTTCAGGATCGACGCTCTCCACGATGATCGCCTCGACTTCAGGAGATTCGACCGACGACGGGCTGCGATACTCCAGCAGTCCGGGATTCATCAGCATGCCGTCTTTCCACACCATCTCTTCGGTCAGCGCCTGACCCATGCCCATCCACACGGAACCGATGATCTGGCCTTCGACGGAAACCGGGTTCAGCGCCCGACCGCAATCATGTGCGGCCCAAACCTTGTGGACCGTGACTTCACCGGTATCTTCGTCCACGCTGACTTCGGCGACTTGCGCCGAATAGGAGTAGGCGGGCGAAGGGCCGACGCCCGCGCCCTTGTGCTTGCCGCCTCGAGCTTCAAGTGGAGGCGCATACGAACCGGTTCCGGTCAGTGCGCCGTGGAAGTCGATGGCCGCAACCACCGCTTCTTCGAAGGTCAACGAGTCTTTGGGCCCCTCATCCTTACGTTTTTGCTGCAGGGATCCACGCAGAATCTGGCCTTCGACACGACCAGAGACGGTGGCACCGGCTTCCGGGCCAGTCGCGGGCGAGGGCGTCCGCGCCACATGGTTCTTGCTCACCCCGTCCTCACGGAAAACCAGGTCCCCTGCGGCGCAGTTCATCTTCTTCGCCGCTGCCGCGGCAATCTGTTTTTTCACCTCTTCCGCCGCCCGCAGCGTGGCATTCCCGTTCATGAAAGTCACGCGGCTGGAATACGAACCGATATCGATCGGCGTGAGGTCGGTGTCAGCGGCCACCACCTTCACCCGTCCCAGCGAGCAGCCCAGCACCTCGGCGGCAATCTGCGCCACCATGGTGTCCGATCCCTGCCCGATGTCGGAGGCCCCGGTGTACACGACAACACCGCCGTCGCGGTCAATCTTGATGTTGACCGTGGAGTGCGGCATGTCCGAACGGATGATGGAATTGGCCGCGCCGCTGACGTAATGGCTGCAGGCAATGCCCAGGCCCCGCCCCTTGGGGAGCTTGCCCTTGCGAGTCTTCCAGCCCGAACGCTCGACCACCTGGTCAACGCACTCCGGCAGACCGTAGCTCTGCACGCGCAATCCGTTGATCGTTACGCAGGGTGGCTTGAGCAGGTTGCGGCGGCGAATCTCGGCAGGATCGAGATTCAGCTTCTGGGCGAGTTCGTCGAGTTGCGACTCAAACGCGAAGCGGACATTCACCGTACCATGTCCGCGCATTGCCCCGCAGACCGGCTTGTTGGTGAGCACACGGTAGCCGTCGTATTGAATGTTGGGGATGTCATACAGCGCGCCCAGAAGAGCGCCGGAGTAAAGAATCGTCACCACGCCGTAGGAGCAATAGGCGCCGCCATCCTGCACCACGCGGGCCTTCACCGCAGTGATGTGGCCGTCTTTGTCGGTGCCGGTTTTCAGATCAATGATGGTCCGCGGCCGTCCGCGGTGTGCCCAGAAAACTTCCTCGCGCGTATAGGTAATCTTCACCGGAGCCTTGGCCTTGCGCGCTGCCACGGCCGCGATGATCTCCAGCGGAATCACCTCGCTCTTTCCCCCGAAACCGCCGCCGACCAGCGGTTTAATCACCCGAATCTGCGACATCGGCATTTCCAGCACCAGCGACAGCTTGTGCTGCAGGTAATACGGCACCTGGGTCGAAGACCAGACGGTAAGCCGTCCAAGCTTGCCCGTGTGAGGATCAAGTTCGAACGACGCCAGCGTGGAATGCGGCTCCATGGCGGCATGCGTCACTTCATTGGCGATAAAACGCGCCTCAGCGACCACATCGGCCTCGGCGAAAGCCTTGTCTGGATCCCCGAATACGTGGTGATAATCCTTTTCCAGGTTGTGGGGCTTGTTGTCGTGAATGAGGTCGGTCTCCGCCTTCATCGACTCTTCGGGGTCGAAGTAGGCGGGCAGAACTTCGTATTCCACATCG
>Ga0335070_10000095_pt1 | contig 98222 bp, 89 predicted proteins | sample Lox_Sample_13_FD_206722 | JGI IMG/M metagenome (GOLD analysis project Ga0335070, IMG submission 206722) | Soil microbial communities from Loxahatchee National Wildlife Refuge, Florida, United States - Lox_Sample_1.3 | ecosystem: Environmental > Terrestrial > Soil > Wetlands | place: USA... | reverse complement strand
GAGACCGAGCGCCGCCTCGCCGGCGACGTCCTCGCCGGTGCGCTGGGCGGCCGCCTCGAGCCCTCCGAGCTGCGCCGCCGGCTGGAGCCGTTCGGGATCGGCGAGGAGGCGGCGGTCCTCGTCTTCGCCCTCGAGCACCCGGGAGCAGCGACCGGGCCGCTGGAACGGGCGCTCGCCGCCGACGCCTGCCCGGCGGTCGTCGCCCCGCACGAGAGCGGCGGCCGCGAGCTGCTCTGCGCGGTGATCGACGCCGCCGACCGCGACCCGATCGACGTCGCCGCCGACGCTCGTCGCGCGCTCGGGCCCGAGCGCGGCACGGTCCGCGCTGCCGCCAGCCGCCCGGCTTCGCCCGAGAGCCTGCGCCACTCCTTCCACGAAGCGCGTTGCGCGCTGGAGGCGACCGCCTTCCACAACGGCGCCGCGCCCGAGGTCGCCTCCTGGCGCGACCTCGGCGCCTTCACCCTGCTGCTCTCGATCCAGGACGACGACGCGCTCGGTCTCTACTGCGACAGCGTGCTCGGGCCGATCGAGGCGGGCGACGAGGAGTACGGCGGCGAGCTGCTGCGCTCGCTGGAGGCGTTCATCGAGCAGAACGGCCAGTGGGAGCGGGCTGCCCGCCAGGTCTACTGCCACCGCCACACGCTGCGTTACCGGATGCGCAAGGTCGAAGAGCTGACCGGCCGCGATCTCTCTCGGGCGCACGACCGGATCGAGTTCTGGCTGGCCCTGCGAGCGAGGGAGTTGATCGGATGAGGATCGGCGTTGTAGCGGAGATCAAGGCTGACGAGTACCGGGTCGCGGTGACGCCGGCGGGCGTCCGCGAAATGCGCGAGCACGGCCATGAGGTGCTGATCGAGGCCGGCGCCGGCAACGGCAGCGCGATCGCCGACGAGGAGTACGAAGCGCAGGGGGCGACGATCGTCGGCGAGGCAGCCGCGGTCTTCGAGGCGGCGGAGATGATCCTCCACGTCAAGGAGCTGCAGGCCTCCGAGATCGAGATGCTGCGGCCGGGGCAGCTGCTCTTCACCTACCTGCACCTGGCGCCCGACCCCGATCAGACCCGCGGCCTCTGCGCCAGCGGTGCCACCGCGATCGCCTACGAGACGGTCGAGGACGCGCGCGGGCGGCTGCCGCTGCTGGCGCCGATGAGCGAGATCGCCGGCAAGATCGCGACCCAGGCCGGCGCCCACGCGCTGGAGAAACCGCACGGCGGCCGCGGCATCCTGCTCGGCGGCGTGCCCGGGGTGGCCGCCGCCAACGTGATGGTGATCGGCGGCGGCGTCGTCGGCATGAACGCCGCCTTCATCGCGATCGGGATGGAGGCTGACGTCTTCGTCTTCGACCGCTCGATCGACCGCCTGCGCGAGCTCGACGTCACCTTCAGCGGCCGCTGCTCGACCGTCTATTCGACGACCCTCGCGGTCGAGGAGATGCTGCCGCGGGCCGACCTCGTGATCGGCGCCGTCCTCGTCCACGGCGCCCGCGCCCCCTACGTGATCCGCCGCGACCAGCTGGCGTTGATGAAGCCGGGCGCGGTGATGGTCGACGTCGCGATCGACCAGGGCGGCTGCTTCGAGACCTCGCGGCCGACCACCCACCACGACCCGACCTTCGAGGTCGACGGGATCGTCCACTACTGCGTCGCCAACATGCCGGGCGCGGTGCCGATCACCTCGACCCAGGCCTTGACCAACGCGACGCTGCCGTACGCGATCGCGCTCGCCGACCATGGCGTCGCCGGCGCAATCAGGCGCGATCCAGGACTGCGGCCCGGGGTCAACGTCGCCGCCGGCCAGGTGACCCACCCGGCGGTGGCTGAGGGAGTGGGAATGAGCTACGTGCCGGTCGAGGAGGCGCTTGACCTCGACGCCCGCGAGACTGCGGGCGCCACCGGGACGGAGATTTGAAAACCGAGATCCACAGGGAGCGTTGAATGAGCACTTACGCGGTAGTCAATCCAGCCACCGGCGAGAAGCTGAAGGAGTACCCGGAGATCAGCGACGCCGACCTGCGGGCGGCGATCGATCGCGCCGACCAGGCCTCGAAAGGCTGGGTCCCCTCGACCACCGTCGCCGAGCGGGCCGCCTTGATCCGCAGAGTCGGCGAGCTGCACAAGGAGCGCAGCCAGGAGCTGGCCGAGATCATCGTCCGCGAGATGGGCAAGCCGATCGAGCAGGCCCTGGGCGAGGTCGACTTCGCCGGCGACATCTACGCCTTCTACGCCGACAACGCCGAGGACCTGATGGCGGACGAACCGGTCAAGGGCTTCGCCGGCGAGGGCACCGCGATCGTCCGCCGCAGCGCCTTCGGCGTCCTGCTCGGCATCATGCCGTGGAACTTCCCCTACTACCAGGTGGCGCGCTTCGCCGGCCCCAACCTGGTGATCGGCAACCCGATCCTGCTCAAGCACGCCCCGCAGTGCCCGGAATCGGCAGAGGCGATGCAGAAGATCTATGACGACGCCGGCTTCCCCAAGGGGGCCTACGAGAACGTCTACGCGACCAACGAGCAGATCGAGTGGGTGATCGGCGACCCCCGCGTCCACGGCGTCTCCGTCACTGGGTCCGAGCGAGCCGGCTCCGCCGTCGCTGAGATCGCCGGCCGCAACCTGAAGAAGGTCGTGCTCGAGATGGGCGGCTCCGATCCGTTCATCGTGCTCGGCACCGACGACCTCGACGCCACCGTGCAGGCGGCGACCGAAGCGAGGCTCGACAACACCGGCCAGTCCTGCAACGCGGCCAAGCGGTTCATCGTCGCCGACGAGTACTACGACGATTTCGTCGAGAAGCTGAGCGCCAATCTCGGCGCGGCCAAGGGGGGCGATCCGACCTCCGAGGAGACCGCGATCGGGCCGCTCTCCTCGCAGACGGCCGCGGACCGGCTCGAGGACCAGGTCAGCCGCGCGGTTGGCGCCGGAGCTGAGGTGGTCGTCGGCGGCAAACGCGATGGCAACTATTTCGAACCGACCGTCCTGACCGGTATCGCGCCGGGCTCGGAGGCCTCCCAGGAAGAGTTCTTCGGACCGGTCGCCCAGGTCTACAGGGTCGCTTCCGAGGACGAGGCGGTCGCGCTCGCCAACCAGACCCCGTTCGGCCTCGGCTCCTACGTGATGGCGACCGACAGGGAGCAGGGCCAGCGGGTCGCCGACAAGATCGAAGCCGGCATGGTCTACGTCAACCTCGTTCTCGCCGACAGCCCGGAGCTGCCGTTCGGCGGCTTCAAGCGGTCCGGGTTCGGTCGCGAGATGGGGACCTACGGGGCCGACGAGTTCGTCAACAAGAAGCTGATCCGCAGCGCCTGACACCTGGATGAGGCGGGGGGTTGCGATCGCGGTTCTGGCTGCGCTGCTCGTGCTGAGCGGCGCAGCGGCCGCGAGCGGGGGTTCGGTGCCGAAGGGCGGTGAAACGATCGCCGCGCCGAGCTGCCACGGGCGCAAGGCGACGATCGTCGGCAGCGACGGCAACGACGTCCTGCACGGGACGCCGGGGCGGGACGTGATCTGGGGCGGCAAGGGCGACGACGTGATCTACGGCAGCCTCGGCAACGACCTGATCTGCGGCGGGCCGGGGAACGACGTGATCCACGGTGGCCGCGGCAACGACATAGCCGACGGCGGCGCCGGCAGCGACCGGGTGATGGGGGACCTCGGCGACGACAAGGTGCTGGGCGGCCCCGGCGACGACGACGAAGTCGCCGGGGACCTTGGGATCGACATCGTCAACGGCGGCCCCGGCGACGACGACCTGGTCCACGGCGACTACGGCTGGGACCGGATGTCGGGCGGCGCCGGCAAGGGGGACATCGCCTCCTTCGCCACCGCCCGCGCCGGCGGCAAGGGCAGCGGTGTCTGGGCTTCGCTCAAGAGCCACCGCGCTTATGGCGACGGCCACGACAAGCTGTTCGGCTTCGAGAGCATCGAAGGCTCGGCCTTCCGCGACACCTTGATCGGCAGCCCGCAGGCGAACGTGCTCAACGGCGGCCCCGGCGACGACCACCTGATCGGCGGCGGCGGTCGCGACGTGCTCGACGGCGGCCAGGGGAGCGACTCCTGCAAAGGCGCCAAAGGCCACACCTCTTCTTGCGGCAAGGAAGCGCCGCCCAAGGGCTCGGCCTACGTCGAACTCGACCCCGTTGCGGGCGGCGGCGCCGGCCTGCAGATCGTCGGCGGCGCCGGGTCCGACCACTTCGTCGTCTCCTTCGACGAGACCGCGCTGACCTTCACCGTGCGCGCACGCAAGGGGTTGACCGGTGGCCCCGGCTGCGTCTACCTCCCGCACACGCGCGACGCGGTCAGCTGTGCCACGAACGGGCCGGGGCGCTGGCTGATGGCCGATCTCGGGCCGGGCAACGACAGCCTCACCGTCGACGGCTCGATGCTCGCCGTCGGCAGTGTCCGCCTCGCCGGCGGCGAGGGCAACGACGTGATCAAAGGCGGGCCCGAGGACGACCTGATCGAGTCGGGGCCCGGCGCCGACAAGCTCTACGGCGGTGCTGGGGCCGACGGCCTCGTCGGCGGCCTGCCGGGCCCGACCTACCTCTACGGCGGCCCCAGCGGCGACCTGCTGGCGGCGGGCGGCGGCTGCGCCGGCGGTGCCCTGGTCGGCGGCCCCGGCCGCGACGACGCCTCCTTCGCCGAGACCCAGGCCCACCCCGGCCTGCTGATCATCTCCTTCCCCAAGCGCAGCGCCTGGATCACGACCGTGCCCAACTGCCGTCACGTCTACCTCTCGCCGACCGACGAGGACATGGAGGGCTCCTTCGACAACGACGTCCTGATCGGCGACGCCGGCCCCAACGCGATGCTCGGCCAGCCCGGCGAAGACGTCTTCATCGGTAACGGCGGCGATGACGTGATCGACGCCCGCGACGGCGTCCGCGACAAGTCGATCCAGTGCGGCCGCGGCCACCCGGCCGAAAAGAAACGCAACGGCAAAGGCCTCACCAAGCCGACCGGAGTCCCCGAAGGCCGAGCCCTAACCGACAGCTTCGACCCAACCCCGTTCAACTGCGCCGTAACCGTCCACAGCAAGCCAGTCCCAGGCCTCCACCCAGGCCGCCACGGCGCCGAGGCCAAGCACTAGCCCGAACCCAGGGGGAGAACCCGCAAGCCCTCGCACTTTGTAGCCCTGTGGGCGACAAAGTGCGAGGGCAAGTGGGGGACCAGGGGGCGGGACGGCATCAGCCGCTGTTCACGCTGGCGACCGAGCAGCACGGAGTCGTCTCGACTCGCCAGTTGGCGAGTCTTGGCTACACCCGGAGCTCGGCGTCCAAGGCGCATCGGGTTGGGCGCCTGCGCCGGATCCACCGCGGTGTCTATGCGGTCGGCCACAGGGACCTCGATTGGGAGGGGTGGGCGATGGCAGCGGTACTGGCGTGCGTCCCGGTTGCACGCCACGGTCACCCTCCCGTCGCCAGTCACCTCACCGCTGGATGGCTGTGGGGGCTGCTGCGCTTCCGTCCCGAAACGCCCCATGTCACCGTGCCCGGTGCGCAGCCGCATCGCCGTCCCCGTTTTGTCGTCCACGGCGGCTCGTTGATCGATCGCGACATCGCCGAGCAGGACCGCATTCCGGTCACTTCGTTGGCTCGAACGCTGCTCGATCTGGCAACGGTTCTCTCTGCTGGCGCTCTGGGCACGGCGATCGAGCGCGCCGATAAGCAGGGGATCTTCGACCTCAGGGCAATCGACGACGTGCTCAACCGGGCCGGCCGCCACAACGGCGCCGGGCGCCTCCGCGAGGCCGCCGACCTCTACCGGCCTGACCTGGCGACGACGCGGTCGGGGCTCGAGCGACGGTTTCGGAAGCTCGTCCGCGGGGCGGGGCTGCCGGAGCCGGCGATGAACTACGTCGTCGCCGGGATGGAGCTCGACGCCTACTTCGAGACGGAGCGGTTCGTCGTCGAACTCGACGTCTACGGGACGCACGGCGACCCGGGGTCCTTCGAGCGCGACCGTCTGCGCGAGGACGAGCTGCTCCTGCGCCGGATCGAGGTGATGCGGATCACCGATACCCGTCTTGAGCGCGAACCCCGCGCCACGATCGAACGGGTCGCCGCCCACCTCGAGCGTCGCCGCCGCGAACTCGCGCCCGGCCCGCCTTGAACTAGGCTAGGCCGATGGCACCGAAGACCGCGAGCGGAGACGAAGCGGCGGCGATCGCCGCCGCCGTAGCGCGGTTCGAGGCGGAGAGCGCGAGCGTGCCGGCAGCTGAGCTGGCGGCAACGGTCAGCCCATGGCAGCGCGCAGCGTTGCTCGAGGGGGTGGGCGCGAAGCAGGCGGTCCAGGAGTCGAAAGGAAAGGGATCGACATGGCTGTCGTGAAAATCATCGAGCTGGTCGGGAGCTCCAAGACCTCGACCGACGACGCTGCTCGGCAGGCGCTCGAGCAGGCGAAAGGCTCGCTGCGAAACATCCGCGCGGTCGACATCGTCTCGACCGGGATCCGCGGCGAGAACCTCGACGAGTACCGGGCTCACGTCCGCGTCGCCTTCCTGATCGAGGGCACGGAGGTCGGTTGATGTCGGAGGCAGGGCGAGAGGTATCGCGGGACGAGGCGCAGAAACTGCTCGAGGACGGCGCGCAGCTGGTCGACGTGCGCGCCGACCACGAGTGGGAGGTGGGCCGGATCGCCGGCGCCACCCACATCCCGCTCGCCGAGCTCGCCGAGCGGGCGACGGAGATCGACAAGGAACGGCCGGTCGTCCTCTACTGCCGCGGCGGCAACCGCTCCTCGATGGCGACGGCGGCGCTGGCCGAGGCCGGCTACGACGCGGCGAAGCTGCAGGAGGGGATCGTCGGCTGGGTAGAGGCCGGGCTGCCGGTCGAGCCCGAGGACGGCTACGTCGCCGAGTCCGGCGAAGCGGCGGCGGTTCTGCAGGCGCGCAAGCGCCTCGCGGACGCCTGAGCGGGCTTAACAAGCGAAATACCTGAATCCCTGTCAGGTTTTGCTATTTTCCTCCCCATGGAGGTCATAGTCGCTGAGAACAAGGAGCAGCGCGGCAAGGGCCGCGTCGGCACCGTCGAGAACCCCGAGACCTACGTCAACGTCCCGGGCCACGTCATCCCGATCATCGAGCGCGAGTTCGACGACTTCGACAGCGAAGCGGAGAGCTTCCTCGCCGGCCAGATCGAGGAGCCGGAGTTCATCGGCTTCCGCCTCAAACAGGGCGTCTACGGCCAGCGCCAGCCCGACGTGCAGATGGTCCGGGTCAAGCTCCCCTTCGGCGGGGTGACGCCGGAGCAGATGGACGTTTTCGCCGACGTCGTCGAAAAGTGGGCGCCGCTCGACAAGGGTCACATCACGACCCGCCAGAACATCCAGATCCACCACGTGCCGCTGCGCGACATGGAGTCGCTGATCCGCGACATCTCCGCCGTCGGCCTCTCCTCGCGCGAGGGTTGCGGCAACACCGTCCGCAACGTCACCGGCGACCCCTGGGCCGGGATCGCGCCCGACGAGATCTTCGACCCGACGCCCTACGCCGGCGCCTACGTCCGCTACTTCGTCCGCCACCCGACGACGCAGCTGATGCCGCGCAAGATCAAGACCGCCTTCAGCGGCTCCGACGAGGACCGCGCGATCACCGGCATCCACGACATCGCCTTCCTCGCCCGCGAACGGGACGGGGTCAGGGGCTTCGAGGTCCGGGTCGGCGGCGGCACCTCGATCATGGCCCGCGTCGCGCCGACGATCGTCGACTTCGTCGAGGCCGACAACGGCGACTACCTCAAGGTCTCCGAGGCCGTCTTCCGCATCTTCGACCGCCAGGACTGGCTGCGCGTCAACCGCGCCCGCGCCCGGATCAAGGTCCTCGTCGACAAGATCGGCGTCGAGGCCTTCCGCGAGCTGCTCGACGAGGAGCTCGAAGGCGACTGGGTGGCGGAGCGCGAGATCGACGCCGAGCTGGTCGAGCGCCTGCGCTTCGACGACGACGAGCAGACTCGTGCGCCGCAGGTGCCGCCGCAGTCGGCCTCGCCGAACGGCGACCGGACCGAGTTCGAGCGCTTCCTCGAGGGCAACGTCCAGGCCCAGAAGCAGGACGGCTTTTCCGCGGTCGAGGTGAAGATCACCCGCGGCGACCTCACCCCCGAGCAGTTCCGCGGCCTGGCCGCGATCATGCGCGACCACACCGGCGGCAACGCCCGCAGCACGGTCCAGCAGAACCTGGTCCTGCGCTGGGTCCGCGACGAGTCGCTCTACGACGTTTGGCAGGAGCTGACCGAGCTCGGCCTCGGCGAGGCCGGGGCGCGCGAGATCACCGACGTCGTCAGCTGCCCCGGCACCGACAGCTGCAAACTCGGGATCACCGCCTCGATGGGCCTCAATCGGGCGATCAAGGAGCGGGTCGACTCGATGCAGATCGAGGACGACCTGACCAAGCGGATCCACATCAAAATGAGCGGCTGCCCGAACGGCTGCAGCCAGCATCACATCGCCAACATCGGCTTCTACGGCGCCTCGCTGAAGGTCGGCGAGCGCCAGCTGCCCGCCTACATCCCGCACATCGGCGGCAACTTCGAGGGCGGCGAGGTCGTCTTCGGGACGCGGCTCAAATCGCGTCTGCCGGCCAAGCGCGTGCCCGAGGCGGTCGAGCGCTGGGTCCGCCTCTACGAGGCCGAGCGCGAGCCGGGCGAGGTGTTCAACGCCTTCGCCGAGCGCCGCGGCGCCGAGATATTCGAAGCAGAGGTGAAAGATCTGACGCTGCCGGTCGATTTCTCTCTAGAGACCATGCAGCAGTTCATCGACTGGAACCGATCGAGCCCCTACAAAGTCGAGCGCGGCGAGGGGGAGTGCGCGATCTAGCCGCGCTTGGTGCTCAGCGATGAAACCGCCTCCCGTCACTCTCTCGGGCACGGTGCCCACAATCACCGACCTCGACCACGAGGCGATCGCCGACGAGCTCGAGGGCCTGAACGCGCGGGAGGCGCTGGAGTGGATGTTCGACAGCTTCGGACAGGACCACTACATCGCCTGCTCGTTCCAGAAAACCAGCTCGGTAACGGCCCACCTGGCGAGCCAGGTCAACCCCGAGGCGCGCTTCTTCTACCTCGACACCGACTTCCTCTTCCCCGAGACCTACGAGACCCGCGACAGGCTCGAAGAGGCGCTCGGGGTCGAGTTCGACCGGTACCACAACCTGACCCCCTCCGAGCAGGCCGAGGAGTACGGCGACGCGCTCTGGAAGCGCGACCCCGACGCCTGCTGCGGAGTGCGCAAGGTCGAGCCGATGCGGCGGGCCTTGTCTTCCGTAGACTGCTGGGTCGCCGGGGTCCGGCGCGGCGATTCGAGCACCCGTTCCGCGACGCCGAAGTTCGCCTGGGACAAGAAATTCAAGCTCTGGAAGCTGAACCCGCTTGCCGACTGGACCGAGCGCGACGTCTGGAACTACATCAGTGAGCACCACCTCCCGTACAACCCCCTGCACGACCAGGGCTATCCCTCGATCGGGTGCACCCACTGCACGCAGCCGGTCGCGCCGGGCGGCGACTCGCGCGACGGTCGTTGGGCCGGGCTCGCCAAGAGCGAGTGCGGGATCAACTAGCGCCCGCCCCGCCACGGTGAACAGCTGATGGAGGAGGCGACGAAAGCTCGCCCGGCGGCCGTCGAGCTGTCGGATCTAGACACGCTCGAGGCGGAGTCGGTCCACGTCATCCGCGAGGTCGTCGCCGAGTTCGAGAACCCGGTGATGCTCTTCTCCGGCGGCAAGGACTCGGTGCTGATGCTGCACCTGGCGCGCAAGGCGTTCGCGCCGGCGCCGGTGCCGTTCCCGATCCTCCACGTCGACACCGGTCACAACTTCCCCGAGGTGATCGAGTTCCGCGACCGCACCGCCGCCCAGCACTCGCTGCGGCTCGAGGTCGCCTCGGTGCAGGAGCTGATCGACGCTGGCGAGATCAAGGTCGGCCACGAACTCGAAAGCCGCAACCGCCACCAGACCAAGGCGCTGCTCGACGCGATCAAGGGCGGCGGCTACGACGCCGTCTTCGGCGGCGGCCGCCGCGACGAGGAGAAGGCGCGGGCGAAGGAGCGGGTCTTCTCCTTCCGCGACGCCTTCGGCCAGTGGGACCCGAAGAACCAGCGGCCCGAGCTCTGGAACCTCTACAACGGGCGCCACCGCAAGGGCGAGCACATCCGCGTCTTCCCGATCTCCGACTGGACCGAGCTCGACGTCTGGCGCTACCTCGCCCGCGAGCAGGTCGACCTGCCGCCGATCTACTTCGCCCACGAGCGCGACGTGGTCGACGTCGAGGGTCTGCTGATGGCGGTCAACGAGTTCTTCCCGCTGCCCGAGGGCAAGACGGTCGAGCGGCTGATGGTCCGCTACCGCACCGTCGGCGACGCCACCGCGACCGGCGCCGTGCGCTCGCAGGCGACCGAGTACGAGGCCGTGATCGAGGAGACGGCCGCTACCCGGATCACCGAGCGTGGGGCGACCCGCGGCGACGACCGTTTCTCCGAAGCGGCGATGGAGGATCGCAAGAAGGAAGGCTATTTCTAGTGGCCCGTCCGGCAAATTCGAGCACTGCCTGGACGGCTGCAAACCTTCGCCGGCCTTTGTCCTCGGTCGGCCCAATAGTCACCACTATTGGGCCTCCCTGCGTCCGCGGCCGACTCGGTTTTCGCTCGCCCAGTCAGCACTCGACTTACCGGACGGGCCACTAGTGCCCTCGGAGCTGCTTCGCATCGCCACCGCCGGTTCGGTCGACGACGGCAAGTCGACCCTGATCGGCCGCCTCCTCTACGACACCAAAGCGATCTTCGAGGACCAGCTCGAATCGATCGAGCTGACCTCGCAGAAACGCGGCAACGAGCAGACCGACCTGGCGCTGCTGACCGACGGCCTGCGGGCCGAGCGCGAGCAGGGGATCACGATCGACGTCGCCCACCGCTACTTCGCGACCCCTAAGCGCAAGTTCGTGATCGCCGACACGCCGGGCCACATCCAGTACACGCGCAACATGGTCACCGGCGCCTCCAACGCGAACCTGGCGCTGCTCCTCGTCGACGCCCGCAAAGGCGTGCTCGAACAGACCCGCCGCCACGCGTTGCTCTCCTCGCTGCTGCGCGTCCCCCACCTGATCCTCTGCGTCAACAAAATGGACCTGGTCGACTACGACGAGGCGGTCTACGACGAGATCCGCGAGGAGTTCACCGCCTTCGCCGCCAAGCTCGACGTCACCGACCTCGGCTTCGTCCCGATCTCGGCCCTGGAAGGCGACAACGTCGTCCAGCGCTCGCAGAACATGAGCTGGTTCGACGGGCAGCCGCTGCTCGGGCAGCTCGAGGACGTCCACATCGCCTCCGACCGCAACCTGGTCGACAACCGCTTCCCGGTCCAGTACGTGATCCGGCCGCAGTCCAGCGAGCACCGCGACTACCGCGGCTTCGCCGGCTCGGTCGCCGGCGGCATCTTCAAGCAGGGCGACGAGGTGATCGTGCTGCCCTCGCGGCGCAAGTCGAAGATCGCCCAGATCGACACCCCCAACGGCGCCGTCGAGCAGGCCTTCCCGCCGATGGCGGCGACGCTGCTGCTCGAGGACGAGATCGACGTCTCGCGCGGCGACATGATCTGCCGCCCGACCAACCAGCCGACCGCCAACCGCCGCTTCGAGGCGATGGTCTGCTGGTTCGACGAGACCAGCCACCTGCGGACCGGCACCAACTACATGCTCAAGCACACGACCCGCTGGGTGCCGGCCGAGGTCGAGGCGCTGCGCTACCAGCTCGACGTCGACACCCTGCACCGCGACCTCGAGTCGGAGACGCTGGAGGTCAACGACATCGGCCGGATCTCGATCCACGCCAGCTCGCCGCTGTTCTTCGACGAGTACCGGCTCAACCGCAACACCGGCAGCTTCATCCTCGTCGACCCGGCCACCGACCTCACGGTTGCCGCCGGGATGATCATCGCCGCTGGCGGCGAGCCGGCGAGCGGCGAAATCGTCGCCACCAACATCACCTTCCACCCGAGCAAGCTCTCCCAGGAAGAGCGCTGGTCGGCGCTCGGCACCGCCGGCGCGACGATCTGGATGACCGGCCTCTCGGGTTCCGGCAAGTCGACGATCGCGACCGCGGTCGAGCACAGCCTCGTCTCCAGCGGCCAGGCGGCCTTCATGCTCGACGGGGACAACCTGCGCCACGGGATCAACTCCAACCTCGGCTTCAGCCCCGAGGACCGAGCTGAGAACGTGCGCCGCACCGGCGAGATCGCCAAGACCCTGGCCGAAGCCGGCAACATCGCGATCGTCTCCCTGGTCAGCCCCTACCGGGCCGACCGCGACCGCGTCCGGGCGATTCATGAGGAGGTTGGGATCCCCTTCTACGAGGTCCACGTCGACACCCCGCTCGAGGTCTGCGAAGAACGCGACCCGAAGGGCCTCTACGCCAAGGCCCGCGCCGGCGAGATCGCCGACCTGACCGGCGTCGGCAGTCCCTACGAGGCCCCGCCTGCCCCCGAGCTCGTCCCCGACGCCGACCTCGAGACCGCGGTTCGCCAAGTCATCGGCCTGCTCGGCTAAGCCCTCGAAGTTTGTAGCCCACAGGGCGACAAAGTGCGAGGGGTCGGCTATTTCTGCGGCCTGCGGACGATCACGGTGCGGCCGTCGCTGAGTTCGTAGACGGTGCCGATCGGCTTGCCGCGGCCGACGACCTTTTCGCCGGGCTTGATCCGGACCTGCTTGACCTTGTCGCCGCGCTTGGCGACGACCGCGTCGGCCGAGCGGGCCTGCTCGTGACCTGAGTCGGCCTTGCCGGTCAGGGCTCCGGTCAGGTTGAGCGAGGAGAGGGCGGCGAGGAGGAAGGCGACGGAGAGGACGATGCCGAGGTCGAAGAGGTTGACGAGGCCGTCGAGGGGGTCGCCGGCGCGGTCGTCGCGCGACCTCGCGCGAGCTGTGACCTTCACGGCGCCACCGCCCAGTGGCTGTGGGGTGCCGGCTGGCCGTTGGAGGGCGGGGTGGTGAGGCTGGCGGCGACGTACTCGACGTCGGAGTAGTCCTGGGCGTAGAGGCGGTCGCGGACGAGGGAGATGGCGAAGGCGAAGGCGCCGATCAGGAGCCCGGCGACGGTGACGCTGAAGGCGACGCGGAGGTTGTCGCTGAGGGTGGCGACGTCGCCGTCGGCGAGGCCGGCGAGCGCGGGGGAGAGCGGGATCAGGGTCCCCATCAGGCCCAGCGCCGGGCCCATGCGGACGAGGATGCGAGTGCGCTCGAGGCGGCGCAGGCTGAGGTAGTCGTACTCGGCGAGGCGCTTGGCGATCCGCGCTTCGGCACCGGGGCGACCGACCTGCTCGACGATGCCGTCGAAGGCGTCGTCCATCTGCTGGTTCCAGGAGAAGGGGAGGAGGGCGCCGAGCGCCTCGGTCGCCATCCCAGCGGCAAGGCGACCGCGGCACTCCTCGACCGCGCGCTCGAGGCCGAGCAGGCTGCGGTGTCGGCGGCGGCGCAGCTCGACCACCAGCCCCCCGGCTTCGACGACGACGACGCAGAGCGCGACCAGTGCCAGGACCAGGACCGGGATCCGCAGCGCTTCGGAGACGTCGTAGAGGATCTGCTCGATCACGCTGCTCGACCCCTGAGCCGCCGCCGAATGGCGGCAGCGCTGCCGGCCTCCAGCGCCGCCCCGGTCCCGAGCAGGGCGAGCGTCGCCAGCGTCCCCCAGGCTGCGGTGGGGACGCTGAAGCCGCCGCCGTCGCCATCGGTCCGCAGACTGCCGCGGCGGGCCGCGACCTGGGGCGAGGCATTTGCCGCCCCGATCGAGCCGGCACCCAGAACTTCCCCTTCCACCCGCACCCCCGATCGCGTGGTTCCTTTGTTGCGCCTGGCGCTACTTTCGAACCGCGCGGGTGGGGCGGATGCGCCTGAGTCGGTGGGTGCCGTCGGGGAGCCGGTGGGCTGGCCGCCGCTGGCGCCGTCGGCGGCGCCGTGATCGGGTGCGCCCTTGGCGCCGTTGTGGCCGCCGCCCTTGCGGTCGGGGCCGGCGAGCGGGGCGCCGACCTCGATCGTGACCACCGCCGAGGCGCCGGTTTCGTGGCCAGCGGCGCGGACGCCGACGACGACATCGTAGCTGCCGCGCTTGGCGAAGCTGTGGGTCGCGTGCCGACCGATGGCGGAGTGGCCGTCGTCGAAGTACCAGGAGTAGCTGAGGCTGGAGCCGGCGCCCGCGCGTTCGACGATCGCTTCGAAGGAGACTTTCTCCCCGGGCGGGGTGCGCAGCGGGGTCGCCTTCGCCCGCACTCGCAGCGGCTGGCCTTTGGCGAGGACGATTCGGATCCCCTGCGGGGCTTCGAAGCAGTCGCCCGCGTTGAGGTCGCCGGTGCCGGCGCTGGGACGGAGGAAGGCGGTGCCGCCGGCGCCGGCATGGACGACCGGCGGTCCGTCGGGGAAGGCGCCTTCGTCGAGTGCCTGGTCGCGGCTGAGGATCACCGAGCCGCCTCCCGGGCGCTGGACTTCGAGATAGGAGAACGAATAGGGGTCGGCGCCTGCCGCTTCGATCAGCGCCGCCAGCGAGAAGCCGGTCACGGTCTCGGTTGCCGTGCCCGAAGACGAGCGCACCGCGTAGGCGCGCTCGACCACGTCTTCGCCTCCCGCCAGCGCTTCCAGCGCCAGCGTCCGCTCGGCGCCGCCGGGCGAGACGACGCTGACCTGGGCGACGTCGGCGCGTGCCGGCGCCGCCCAGGCTGAGGCGAGGGCGGCCAGCGCCAGCGTCGCCACGATCAGCCGGCGGTCATCAACGAGAGCGTGAAGCACCCGAACTCGGTCCCCGGCGCGTAGAAGCCGGCGAAGGTCGAGGTGGCGGTGCCGGAGGGGATCGCCCCCGGCACCCGTTCGTAGGTGTAGGAGTTGCCGGCGGCCGAGATCTTCGCCGCCCGCGAGAGGTCGAGGTTGACCAGCACCTGCCGTTCGCCGGCGCCGCCGTTCTCGGCGACCGAGAAGATCGCTCGCGAGGCACCGCCGTCGATCTCGATTTCGGGATCGGCCGCGGTCAGGTCGATTTCATGGGCGCTGTAGTGGAAGCGGAGCGCTCCGCCGTAGCTGAGCAGGGCGGTGTCGTCGGCCGGGTCGGCGGCGTTGGCGCCACGGTCGAGCCAACCGGAGGCGAAGGGGAAGTGGAAGACGTAGCTGAGTGCGGTAGAGGTGCCCGGCGCGACCACCGGCGGGTCGGCGCTGGCGCCGCCGGAGACGCTCGTCCCCTCGCCGCTGGCGATATAGCGGATGAAGGATTCGCGCACGTGCCAGTCGAGCGAGGCGGAGAGGACTTCGACGGCGCCGAGCGGGCGCGTCATCGTCCCCAGCGGGGTCTCGGGTTCGGGGCCGGCGGTCGAGGGCAGCGGGCAGGTCGCGGCCTCTTCGGCCTTGCCTCCACCTTCGCCCGATCCAGGTTCGCCGCCGGCGGTGAGGCCGCTGACGCGAACCGAGAGGGTGCCGAAGCGCCCGGTCCCGGGGTTCTCGACGCCGAGCCGCTCGGCGAACAGGCGGGTCGCCGCCGCGGTCAGCTTCAGGCGCAGCCCGGAGGCCCGCACGCTGCCGGCGACGGAGTCGACCTTGCGCTGACCGCCGAGGACACGGAAGAGTTCGACGCGCTCGCGGCCCGCCTTCGCCTCGACCCGGGAGCGCCTGGCGAGGACCAGGGTCAGCCCGGTCAGGCTCAGCGCGCTCTTGCCGTGGCGCAGCCGGATCGCGCCCCGCTGGCGCAGCAGGCTGGTCTCGCTGCCAGCGAGCCCGGCGGCGACTGGGAGGACGACCCGGCGCGCGCCGCCGCTGGCGGGCGCGACCGGCGCGACCTTGACGCCGGCTTGCCGCAGCGCCATCGCCGCGGGACCGTCGAACGCAAGCGTCGACGACCCGGCGGCGGCCATCGCGCCGGCGGGCGGGACGGTCACGGCGGCGGCGACCGCAGCCGCCGCCGTGAGACCGACCAGCCGGGTGACTCGTGCCAGGGTCACCCAAGCCCAACCGTGATCGTGACCGGGTCCAGTGCCTGACCTTCGGCGTAGCCGGCCCCCCAAGCGGAGCCGCCTGCAGCGGTCAGGGCCGCCGGGATCGAGCTCCAGGAGACGGTCTTGCCGTCGCCCGAGTAGGAGGGCGTGACGCCGCTCAGGTCGAGCTTGGCGAAGAGGACGTCGTTCGTCGTCACCGCGGGTACGTCGGCGCAGGTCATCCCTTCCGGAGCGTCGATGTCGGAGAGCGCGTCGAGCGCGATCGAGGAGTTGGCGCCGTCGAGCTTCAGACGCAGGTCGGAGAACTTGATTTCGATGATGCAGTGGCCGGGCTTGGCGAAGGTGACGCTTCCCGCGGCTTTGAGCGAGAGCACGTCAGCCGCTCCGTAGAGGCCCCTTTCGAAGCTGCCGCTGGCTGCCGGGAACTCGAAGTAGGCCCCGGCCGCGCTGAGCGTCCCGTTTGCGGTCGCGCCTTCGTCGGTCGTGATCGTGCCAACCGAGCCCGGACCGAAGTTGCCGAGCACGTAGGCGCGCCAGCTCGTCAGCACGCCCCACTGGGCGCTGCCCGAGACGACGGCCTGAGCGGCGGCGTGAGTCGGCGAAGCCTGGGCGGAGAGCCAGATCATGCCGACGCCCTTGCGGATCAGCGCTCGCCCGAGGCCGAGCTTTTCCTTTAGCGCCTTGGCGGCGTCGGCGGTGAGCTGGAGCTTGCCTTCGCGCAGCGCGATCGAGCCGGCGCCGGGGTCGACCGAGGCGGCGGCGCCGAGCTTGAAGACGGGCATCTGTTTGCCGCCGAGCTTGCCGTCCAGCGTCTGCGCAGCGAGGTCGAAGCTGAGGCCGCTGAGGCCGACGGCGCGTTTGCCGTGCTTGAAGCGGAGGCTGCCGTCGCTCGTTGCGGACGCCTGCGTTGCGATCGGGTCCAGGGAGGAGATCGGCAGCGTCAGCTTGCCGTTGTCTCCAGCCGTGCCGCCGCCGGCGACCAGCTTCACGCCCTGGCCGCTGAGGGTGCGCCCCTTGCTGTGCTTGGCGACGGCGATCGTCACCTGTCCGCTGCCGGCGACCGCGGCGCCGGCCTGTGGCGCCTCGAGCGCGGCGAGGGCGAGGGCCCCGACGGCGAGGAGGGCCGCCGCCGCGCTCCGTTTGTTCAAGTTCCAGCTCATCTCTGCGATGTCTCCTTCAGTCTCGTACGTGCCTATTAGGGCACCCTAAGAAATCCACACTAACAGGATCGGAATTAGGGCGCCCTAACGTCTGCCTCGACGGGCGGCGCGGAGGTGCCCGGAAGCCAGGCGACGTGGAGGGCGGTGCGGCCGTTGTGCTCGCTGAGATGCGCTTCGGCGCCCCAGACCTCGGCCAGCCGCTGCGGCGTCAGGACCTGTGCCGGCGCTCCGGCGGCGACCGTGCGGCCGCCGGCGACGACGACGACGCGGTCGGCGACGGCGCTGGCGAGCGCCAGGTCGTGGACGACGACGATCACAGTGAGGCCGTCGGCGGCGAGGCTACGGAGCAGCCCGGCGACGCCGATCGTCGCCCCGAGGTCGAGTTGGGAGGTGGGCTCGTCGGCGATCAGGACCGGCGCCTCCTGCGCCAGCCCGATCGCGATCTGAACCCGTTGCAGCTCGCCCCCCGAGAGCGTCGTCAGCGCCCGCTCGGCGAAGCGCTCGACCCCGGCGCGCTCGATCGCGCCGTCGACCGCCGCCCGGTCGGCGCCGGTCAGCCGGCCGAGCGGCCGCAGTTGGGCCGAGCGCCCGATCGTCACCGCTTCGCGCACGTCGACGCCGGCGGGGAGCGGCATCCGTTGCGGGACGAAGGCGCGCACCCTCGCCAGTTCGCGGCCGCGGATCCCCCCCAGCGACCGTCCCGACCAGCGCACGCTGCCGCCGCTCAGCGGCCCGACCCCCGCCACCGCTCGTACCAGGGTGGACTTGCCGGCGCCGTTGGGCCCGACGATCGCGAGCAGCTCGCCGCGCTCCACCGTCAGCTCCGCCTCGCGCAGGATCTGGGCGCCGCCGATCTCGACCGCGACGCCCTCGGCCTCCAGTAACGGCGGCTCCTGTCGCCCGGCCATCTCAGACGGCCTTCCGCAGCAGCCAGAGGAAGAGCGGCACCCCGAGCACGACCATGAACGGCCCGACCGGCATTTCGACCGGGGCTCGCAGCGTCCGCGCCAGGGTGTCGGCGGCGGCGAGCAGGGCGGCGCCGCCAACCGCTGAGGCGGGGACGACATAGGCGTGGCTCGAGGTCCCGCCCGCCATGCGGACGACGTGGGGGACGACGAGGCCGAGGAAGCCGAGCAGACCGGCGATCGAGGCCGCGGCGGCGGTGAGCAACGCCGCCGCGATCCCGGCGCCGAGTCGGATCGCCTGCGGTCGCGAGCCGAGCGAGGCGGCAACGTCGTCGCCGAGCGAGAGGCGGTCGAGCGGCCGGATCAGAAACGCGGCGACGATCAGGCCGGCGGCGAAGTAGGGCCAGACGGTTTCCAGGTCTTCCCAGCCGCTCGTCGTCAGACCGCCGGCGATGAAGAAGATCGCCGAAGGGGCTTTGTCGGGATAGGCGGCGAGCAGCCCGGTGGTCGCCGCGGTGAACAGGGAGAGCATCGCGATCCCGGCCAGCACCACCTTGGTCGCGCTGCCGCGGTTGCGCCCCGACCAGGCGAAGGCGAAGACCAGCGCCGCCGCCAGTAGCCCGAAGAGCAGCGCGCTGAGCGGCAGCAGCGCGATCGATCCCGGGAAGAGGACGATGATCAGGATCGCTCCGAAGCCGGCGCCGCCGGTGACGCCGATCACGTCGGGCGAGGCGAGCGGGTTGCCGAGCGCCCCCTGCAGCACGGCGCCGGCGATCCCCAGCGCGGCGCCGACGATCAGCGCCTCGACCGTGCGCGGCAGGCGCAGGCTTTCGACGATCTTCTGGTCAGGGCCGCCGTGGCCGTTGCCGAAGATCACGTTGACGACTTCGGAGACGGGGACCTTCACGGCTCCCAGCGCCAGCGAGGCCAGGGTGGCGACGAGTAGCGCTGCCAGCAGCGCCGCGAAGACCAGCGTGCGGCGGGTCAAAGCGAGCTCAGTTCTGCAGGTACTGCCGGCGGACCTTGTCGATCGTGCGGGCGATGTCGGTCCCGGCCTGCAACAGCGAGTTGTCGACCGAGATGTAGACGTGTCCGCTCTGCGCCGCGGTCGTGCTCGACCAGGCTGGGTTCGAGCGCAGGTATTCGGCGAGGCTGGGGATGTCGTCCTCGCTGGCGTGGGGAACGGCGATGATCACTTCCGGGTTTTCGGCGACGACGACTTCGTCGGAGATCCGCTCGAAGCCGGAGCCCGAGCTGACGCCGCCGGTCAGCAATTCGCCGCCGGCCTTGCTCACCACGTCCCCGCCCCAGCTGTTGGGCAACATCACGAACGGGGTGCGGCCGACGCCGAGGATCACCATCACCTTGGGGTGCGATGAGATGCCGCTCTCCGCGGCCCGGGTGCGGGCCCGCATCCGTTTGAGGACCTCTCGCGCCAGGTGCTTCTGGCCGACGAGCATGCCGATCTTGTAGGTGTCGGCGAAGGCGCCGGCGATCGAGCGCGGCTCGCGAATGACGACGCGGATGCCGAGGTTGCGCATCGCCTGATTGCCCTTGGCCCAGGTCGAGGAGGAGAAGACGAGATCGGGGTCGAGCGAGGCGATCTGCTCGAGGTTGGGACCGTTGGGGTGGGAGAGCGGCAGCGTCTCGACCCCTTTCAGCTTCGACGAGAAGCGTTCGGCGCCGCCCAGCGTCTGCCCGATCCCGACCGGGGTGACGCCGAGCCGCGCCAGCGTGTTGGCGGCGAACGGAGTCAGCGCGACGATCCGTTTCGGCGGCGCCGTCGCGGCGGCGCTCGCCGGTAGCGCCAGGCAGAGGACCGCGAGCAGCGCCGCGAGCTTCCTCATGCCGGCACCCGGCTGTCGATCACCTCGTAGTGGCGGACCTCGCTGCCGTGGGCAAGCTCGCCGTCGGCGTGGCGATGGCTGAGCTCGAACAGCTCGCTGTTGACCCAGCCGCGGAAGGCCTCGTCGCTCTCCCAGCGGCTGACCACCACGTACTCGCCGCTGCCCTTGCGCCGCAGCAGCTCGAAGCCGAGGAACCCCGGCGCCTTGTGGACGTGGCTTTCCCGCTCGAGGAAGGCGCGCTCGAACGCCTCCCGCCGCTCCTCCGTCACCTGGACGACGTTCATCACGACTCTCACCGCACGCTCTCCTCGGTCCGAGGGTGCTTAGGGCACCCTAATTAGGCTTTCCTAATTAGGGTAGCCGAAGAATCCCGGTGAGGGCACGAAGGCTGGGTGCGCCGCCGGCCTAGGGGCGAGCTGGGACGACGGGCTCGCCGAGCCCGTAGGTCTCGTAGGCGCCGAACTTGGCGAAGGTCTTGTGGGTCGGCCCGTGGTAGTCGGAGGAGCCGGTGGGGACGACGTCGAGCTCGGCGCAGAGCTCGAGCAGGTGGGCGGTCTGCTCCTCGTTGTGAGTGGGGTAGAAGGCCTCGACCCCGTCGGCGCCGAGCGAGCGAATCAGGTCGTCGACCTGATGGCGGGCGTCGATGTCCCAGTAGGGGTGGGCGATGACGGCGACGCCGCCGGCAGCGTGGATCAGCTCGATCGCCTCGGCCGCGCTCGGCCAGCGGCGGGGGACGAAGGCCTTGGCGCCGGGGACCAGGTACTCCTCGAAGAAGGGGCCGAGGTCGCCGCTGGCGCCGGCGGCGCGGGCGATGTGGGGGCGGCCGATCGAGAGCGCGTCGCCGGCCTCGCGGACGGCGTCCTCGAGGTGCAGGTCGAAGCCCTCGTCGCGCAGCTTCTCGACGATCTCGCCGGCCCGCGTCACCCGCTCGTGCTGGGCGCGCTCGCAGGCGGCAGCGATCTTGCCGAGGTCGATCCAGTAGCCGCAGATGTGGAGGTCTTCGGCGTATTCGTGGACGCAGGACATCTCGATCGCCGGCACCAGCTCGATCCCCAGCCGCGCCGCCGCCTCAGCCGCCTCTTCGACCCCCGCGATCGCATCATGATCGCTCAGCGCCAGCGTCGTAACGCCAGCCTTCGCAGCCTCCTCCACGACCCCAGCCGGCGCCAGCTGCCCGTCCGAGACGGTCGAGTGAGATTGGAGCTCTACGAGCATCGGACCGCCCGCAGCTTCATTCCACCCGCTTTCAGCTCCTGACTCATGGCCGCGCAGCCTAGCTGCGCCCGGTGTGGAGGGGTCGGGCAGGTCCTCTGAAAACACTCCAGCGAGCGAAGCGAGCGTTTTCGGAGGACCTGCCCGACCCCTCTTCGCCAACCCAAATAGACTGCGCCGCCGTGTTCCAGAAGGTGCTGATTGCCAACCGGGGAGAGATCGCGATCCGGGTCGCCCGAACCCTGCGGGAGATGGGGATCGCCTCTGTCGCGGTCTACTCCGAGATCGATCGCGACGCCCCCCATGTGCGCGCGGCCGACGAGGCCTTCCTGCTCGGCCCCGCGGTGCCCGCCGAGAGCTATCTCAACATCGCACGAATCATTGACGTCGCGGTGGAGGCTGGGGCGGAGGGCATCCACCCCGGTTACGGCTTCCTCGCCGAGAACGCCGAGATGGCGCGCGCCTGCGACGAGGCCGGGATCACCTGGATCGGCCCGCCGCCGGAGGCGATCGAAGCGATGGGCTCGAAGACGAAAGCGCGCGAGATCATGGAGCAGGCCGGGGTGCCGATCGTGCCCGGCTCGACCGAGGTTGCGAAAGACGTCGACGATGCCCGCAAGCAGGCTGAGGAAGCGGGCTACCCGGTCGCCTGCAAGGCCGCCGGCGGCGGCGGTGGCAAGGGCTTCCGGGTGGCGTTGACCCCTGATGATCTGGCGGAGGCCTACGAGGCGTCCTCTCGCGAAGGCGAGAAATTCTTCTCCGACCCGCGCGTCTACGTCGAGCGCTACCTCGAGGATCCGCGCCACGTCGAGGTCCAGGTCCTCGCCGACGGCCACGGCAACGTGATCCACCTCGGCGAGCGCGACTGCTCGATACAGCGCCGCCACCAGAAGGTGATCGAGGAGGCCCCCGGCCCCCACGTCGACGAGGAGATGCGCGAGCGGATCGGCAAGATCGCGACCGACGCGGCTGCCGCCGTCGGCTACCGCGGCGCCGGCACGATCGAGGGCATGCAGGTCGGCGAGGAGTACTTCTTCCTCGAGATGAACACCCGCGTTCAGGTCGAGCACTGCGTGACCGAGATGATCAGCGGCGTCGACATCGTCCGCGAGCAGATCCTGGTCGCCGCCGGCGAGCCGCTCTCGATCGCCCAGGAGGACGTCGAGCTGCGCGGCTGGTCGATCGAGTGCCGGATCAACGCCGAGGCCGCGCACAAGAAATTCGCCCCCGCCCCCGGCCCGATCGGCTCCACCTACCACGAGCCCTCCGGCCCTGGCGTCCGCGTCGACTCCGGCGTCGAGCGCAACTCCGAGGTCTCGCCGATGTACGACCCGATGGTGGCGAAGCTGATCGTCTGGGACGTCGACCGCGAGAAGGCGACCCGGCGGATGCTGCGGGCGCTCTCCGAATACGACTCCGGCGGCCTGACCACGCTGATCCCCTTCCACGAAGCGATCCTCGCCACCGAGCAGTGGGCCAAGGGCGAGACCTGCCGCGACCTGATGGAGGACAGCGACTGGCTCAAGTCGACCGCCCCGGCCGAGGCAGGGGCGCCCGAGCCGAGCGAGGAGGGGGCCGAGATCCTCAGCCGCGATTACAAGGTCGAGGTCGGCGGCAAGCTCTTCGACGTCAAGGTGATCGGCGAGGCAGTCGCCGGCGCTGCCGCGCCGACGGCCGGCGGCCGCAAGCCGCCCAAACGCGAGCGCAAAGCTGGCGGGGGAGGCGGGTCGTCAAGCGAGAAGCTCGTTGCGCCGCTGCAGGGCAGCGTCTTCAAAGTCGTCGTCGCCGAGGGCGCCGAGGTGGCCGAGGGCGACCTGGTCTGCGTGATCGAGGCGATGAAGATGGAGAACGAGATCACGGCGCATCGGGCGGGCAAGGTGACGAGCCTCGCCATCAAAGAGGGCGACGCAGTCAACAGCGGCGATTTGCTCGCCACCATCGAGTAGGACGGCACAGCCACCAGGGTTTGGGGAGGGCCGGTGGACCCTCTGAAAACTCGCTCGCTGCGCTCGCTTTTGAGTGTTTTCAGAGGGTCCACCGGCCCTCTTTCAAGCTTCGGGAGCTGGGAAGCCCTTGGTGATGGTCGCGAGCGTTCACGGCAGCTCGCTGGGTCTCCCGCTGCGACGCCAAGGGCCAGGAGCTTCAAAGCCCGAGGATGCGAACCGGTGGATTGAAGCTGTCGGGACACGTCGGGGTTGGGAAGCTTCGTGACCGGGGAGCACCGGAAGTCCGGAGCGGTTCCGTTGGGGGGATCTGGTGATCCCTCCCAAAACACTCAAAAGCGAGCGAATGCGAGCGAGTTTTGGGAGGGGTCACCAGATCCCCCTCTCGCAAAGCCCCCTACTTCTAGTGCTTCTTTTTTTCGCGTTCTTTGCGAACCCGTTCCCGTTCCCGCTGTTCCTTTTCATGCTGCCGTTTGATCCTCAGCTGTTCCCGCTTCGTCAGCGGGATCTTGCCGGCGTTTTCGCGGCAGGTCTTGTCGCGGCAGACCTCGAGGCGGACGAGTTCCTTGTGGAGGAAGGCGCGGATCGGGAAGTAGTTGGGGTCGCGGACGATGTTGTTGAGCTCGTAGGGGTCCTTGGTGATGTCGTAGAGCTCTTTCTCACCGTCGGGCCACTCGATGTACTTGTAGGGACCGAGGCGGATTCCGTAGTAGTTCTTCGGCGGCGCCACGATCGAGGCATGGGCGCTGGCGCTGGAGCCGTAGCCGGTCTTCGGCCGTTCGTTGACGCTGGGGCCGCCGCCGGAGCTGCCGTTGGCGACTTTGGCGGGGGATGCCGCCGGCCCGCCGCCGTTCTCTTCGACGTCGCTGGTTTCGACGAAGGACTCGAACAGGATCGGGCGGCGGTTGCGCAGGCTGGGGTCGTGGGCGAAGGGGTAGAGCGACTCGCCGTCGACGTAGACGTCCGGTTTTACCCCGGCCAGTTCGAGGATCGTCGGCGCGATGTCGATGTTGGCGGCGAGCTGCCCGGTTTCGGTGCCCGGCTTGATCCCCGGCCCGCGCATCAGGAACGGCAGGTGGGTCGAGGGCTCGTAGGCGAGGAACTTGCCGCCGGTGAGGCGGTGCTCGCCGTAGAAGAAGCCGTTGTCGGAGGTGAAGAGGATGTACGTGTTGCGCAGCCGGTGCAGGGCGCCGAGCGTGTCGTAGATCATTTTCACCCCGTCGTCGACGGCGCGCAGCGACTCCAGCGCCTTGTCGTAGTAGACGCGATAGGTGTGGATGTCGTTGGCCGAGAGGAAGGGGGCTTCGCGGATGAAGCGGGGCTTGTCGTTGACGTTGCCCTCGTTGAAGCCCTGCGAGGTGTTGTGCGGCAGCGGCACTCCTTCGAAGAGTCCGTAGTCGCGCGGGGCTGGCTCAGGGCCGGCCGGCCGGCGGAAGTCGCCGTGCGGGGCGGTGTAGTCGAGCTGCAGGTAGAAGGGTCGGTCAGGCGGCGTCCCGTTCAGCTCTTCGGTCGCGATCCGGTTGAAGACGTCGGTCTCGTAGTAACAGGGTTTGCCGTTGAGCGGCGCGTTGGGGCAGCCGGGGTCGTCGCGTTCGCCGTATTCGCGCGTTTCCCAGCTGCCCGAGTCGCCGAACGGGCCGTCGATCGAGCCGTTGTCGTTGAGCGTGTAGCCGTAGAAGTAGTGGTCGGTGTCGGCGTTCAGCACCGTGTGCCAGGCGTCCCAGCCGGGCGGCACGGTTTTGCCGTTGTCGAACGGTTCGTCGCCGTAGCCGTTGAGGAACTTGCCGATGTGGATCGTGCGGTAGCCGGCCCCCTGCAGCCAGGTCGCGAGGTTGTGGTTGTAGGCGTTGCGGATCGAGAAACCGGGGTAACCGCCTTCGGGGGGGACGTTGCCGCGCACGTGGTGGTTGTGCGCGTAGCGCCCGGTCAGGAGGCTGACCCGAGAGGGGCAGCAGAGCGGGTATGAGACGTAGTAGCGGGTGAAGGTGACGCCCTTCTTGGCGATCAGGTCGAGCGTGTTCGGCATCACCCGGATCTCCGTACCGCCGACGTTGAGCGCGGCGTAGAGCTGGTCGAGGGTCTGGTCGTCGGTCTGGATCACGACGAAGCTCGGTTTCTGGGTGGCCGACGTCTGCGCCGTCCGCTTCGCCGTCGCCGCGCTGGCCGGGTCGCTCTGCCCGGCGGCGAAGACGACCGCGCCGATCAGGGCGAGGACGGCGAGGGCCATGGCGAAGCGCGCCGCCGCCAGGGCACGCGTCTGAGTGCTGGGTATCGCAGACCTATTCATCAGAGAAGAGATCGGGAAAAGCGCCTACCGCGAAAACCGGCTGGGGAAACCGGAGTTGCGCCTTGAACGCTAGAAAACGCTCAGGACGCGCCGAGTTTTTTCGCCGCGTCGCGGAGGGTTTTGACCGTCAGGGTCGGGGCTTTGCGCCCGTCGAGCTTCTCGCCGTGGCGGTTGACCCAGATCACCGGGACGTTCATTTTCAGCAGCGGCGCGACGTCGGTCGTGTAGCTGCTGGCGATGTGGAGCCAGCCTTTTTTGCCGCCGATCCGCCGCGCGCACTCTTTGAAGTGGACCGGGTCCGGCTTGTAGCTGCGGACCTGCTGCGCGGTGACGACGAGGTCGAGTTCGGTCCGCAGGTGGCGGCGCGAGATCCCCAGCAGTTTGTCGTCGATGTTGGAGATGATCCCGATCTCGTACTTTTTCCCGAGCCGGTCCATCGCCGCGTTGGCCTCGCGGAAGGGGAGCCAGTAGGCGACGCTGTTGGGCAGGAACTGGGCCCGCGAGGGCTCGACCTCCCAGCCCAGCTCGCCGGCGACTTTGACGATCGTGCGGCGCAGGACCTCGGCGTAGAGCTCGTAGGAGCCGGCCATCACTTCGGCCTGGACCTCCATGAAACGGGCGAGGAACGGCTCCTCCTCGAAGCTGAACCCGTCTTTGGCCGCCTCTTTCTTGCAGGCGTCGACGATGCCTTTCTCCCAGTCGATGAGAGTGCCGTAGCAGTCGGTCGTCACCCAGTTGATGGTTTTGAGGCTGGGAAGGGCCATTGAGCCGCGGCATTATGCCAAGTGCGGGGACTTTCGGAGTTCCCACCACGGCTGCCGTGACCGCCGAGCGCCCGAACACCGAAGTTCTATAGGGTCCCCGACCGCACTTCCCCCACCCCATGGACCTCCTCGAGTACCAAGGTAAGCAGCTGTTCGCCAAGCACGGCATCGCGGTGCCGAGCGGCGAGGTTGCCGACACCGTCGAGGATGCTGTGGCCGCCGCCGAGCGGATCGGCTACCCGGTCGCGATCAAGGCCCAGGTCCTGATCGGCGGCCGCGGCAAGGCCGGCGGGATCAAGATCGCCCAGAACGCCGAGGAGGCGCGCGAGTACGCCGACGCGATCATCGGCATGGACATCGTCGGCCCCCACGGCGAGGGTCCCTTCCGCGTCGACCAGGTCTGGATCGAGGGCGGCTCGGACATCGCCGAGGAGTACTACGCCTCGATCATTCTCGACCGCGGCGAGAAGAAGCTGCTGGCGATGGTCTCCGCCAAGGGCGGGATGGACATCGAGGCGGTCGCCGCCGAGGATCCCGAGGCGCTGGTCAAAGTCCACGTCGACCCGACCGCGGAGTTCGACGCCGCCGCGGCGCGGCCGATCGTCGCGGCCGCCGGGCTCGCCGAGGACGCGCTCGACGCCGCTGCCGAGGTGCTGGTCAAGCTGGCCGAGGTGGCGAGCGGGGAGGACGCGACCCTGATCGAGGTCAACCCGCTGATCGTCACCGCCGACCGCGAGGTCGTCGCCCTCGACGCCAAGGTGACGATCGACGGCAACGCGCTCTTCCGCCACGAGGACCTGGCCGCGGTCGCCGACGTCGTCGACGACCCGCAGGAGCAGATGGCGAAGGAAAAGAGCCTCACCTACGTCAAACTCGACGGTAACGTCGGCATCCTCGCCAACGGCGCCGGCCTCTGCATGTCGACTCTGGACGTCGTCGCCCAGGCCGGCGGCGCCCCCGCCAACTTCCTCGATGCCGGCGGCGGCTCCAAAGCCGAGGCGATCGTCAACGCCCTGGAAGTGATCAAGTCCGACGCCAAGGTGACGGCGATCCTCTTCAACATCTTCGGCGGCATCACCCGCTGCGACGAGATCGCCAAGGGCATCGTCACCGCCTCGCAGCAGATCGACCTCGGCGTGCCGCTGGTCGTCCGCCTCGACGGCACCAACTCCGAGCAGGGGCTGCAGATCCTCGCCGAGGCCAACCTCCCCGACCTACACCAGGAGAAGACGATGCTCGACGCCGCCCGCCGCGTCGTCGAGCTCGCCGGGAGCGGCTCGTGAGCATCATCGTCGACGGCAACACGAAGCTCGCCGTCTCCGGCCTGACCGGCCGCGAGGGCTCCTTCCACGGACTCCGCAACCGGGCCTACGGGACGGACCTCGTCGCCGGCGTCACCCCCGGCAAGGGCGGCCAGGACGTCGAGGGCGTCCCGGTCTTCGACACGATCGAGGAGGCGGTCACCGAGGCCGGCGCCAACACCTCGATGATCTTCGTCCCCGCCCGCTTCGCCGCGCCGGCGATCGACGAGGCGATCGACTCCGGGGTCGAGACGGTGATCGCGATCACCGAGGGCATCCCCGTCCTCGACATGCTGAAGACCTACTGGAAGGCGAAGGAGGCGGGTGTGCGGCTGATCGGGCCGAACTGCCCCGGCGTCCTCTCCCCCGGCAAGGCCAACGTCGGCATCATCCCCGCCCAGTTCTTCGACCCGGGCCCGATCGGCGTCGTCTCCAAGAGCGGCACGCTGACCTACCAGATCGGCAACGAGCTGAAGCAGGCGGGGACCGGCAACTCCTCGATCGTCGGCATCGGCGGCGACCCGATCGTCGGCTCCGACTTCATCGACATCCTCACCCTCTACGAGGCCGATCCCGACACCGAGCTGATCGTGATGGTCGGCGAGATCGGCGGCGACGCCGAGGAGCGGGCGGCCGAGTTCATCGCCAGCGAGGTGAGCAAGCCCGTCGTCGCCTACATCGCCGGCTTCACCGCGCCTCCCGGCAAGCAGATGGGTCACGCCGGAGCGATCATCTCCGGCTCCTCGGGCACCGCCGCCGCCAAGAAAGAGGCGCTCGAGGCGAAGGGCGTCCGCGTCGGCGAAAGCCCGACCGAGACCGCGGCGATCGCGGCCGAAGTCCTCGAGTCGCTCTAGCGAGCGGCGCTCAGTAGACCGGCTTCGGCCGCAGCTTCAGGCCGCGGACGATCGCTTCCATGCCGGCGTAGGAGTCGTAGGGCGTGTGGAAGAAGCACCCCTTCGGGCAGGTGGGCGGGTTGACGACGACTTTGACGCCGCCGACATCGACCCAGGCGCTGGCGATCGACGGCTTCTTCGCCGGGCAGGTTCCGTAGTTCTTCGCGTAGCCGAGGAAGATCGTCGCCGTCCGGTCCGGCAGCGAGATCGTCCGCTTCTGGGTGCAGTGCCAGCCGGTCAGCGCCCGTGCGCTCGCCGAATCGGCGAAGACGCTCCAGGATTCCGACGTCCAGGTCATCAGCTGGAAATTGAAGTAGCCAAGGGTGAGTTGACCGCTAGGCGCTTCGCCCAGTTCCAAAGGCCCGTGGCCCTGGATCTCCGGCTGCGGCTCGCGCTGGTAGTAGGCGCCGTAGAGCCGGTTGGAGATCAGCTCTCCGCCCGGCATGAAGGTGCGCCCCAGCCAGTAGACGGGGACGTCGACCTCGGGGTCGTCGAGCACGACTTCTCCGTCGTAGCGTTCGGGGGCCGTGTAGGGGGTCGGCTTGCGGACGTGGGCCTGCTGGCGCGGGGCCATCTCGGCGACCGTCGCGTCGGTCTCCGCGAACGAGTCGGAGATCGCCATGATCACCGCCACCACGTTCCCGGAGCGCCAGGCGAGGAAGGACGCCTTGGTGCCGGGCCTGCCGTAGGTGAACGGCACCGCGGTGGTGTGGAAGAGCCGCGCCTCGCTGCCGACCCGGAGCGGCGATGGTTCGCTCGCCGGTATCCGCTGGTGCTTGGTCACGCGGCTGAGCAGCGTTGGCACCAGCCTCCAGGCGGCGTCGGCGGCGGCGTCGCTGCCGAGCGCCATCGCGCCGCTGTAGACCAGCGGTGCCCGCGGTTCCTCGCCCGGCGCGGTAAAGACGCTGTCGTAGGCGGCGATGCACCCCTTGGGGCGGAAGGCGCCGACGAACCTCGCCAGCGGCGCCGGCGTGGACCGCGACTGTCTCAGCGATTCGCAGAGGATCCCGTCTTCTCCCCGCCCCTCGCCGAGGTAGCCGTTGACGTAACCGGTCGGCAGGTCGTGCAGGCGCAGCAGCATCTGCGTCTGGTCGACCCTCGGTGGCCGGTAGCCGCTGGCAGCTTCGGCATCGCTGGAGGAATCGCCGAGGAAGAGCGCGACCGAGAGTGCCGCAAGCACCCCGAGCAGGGCGAGAGCGCCGAGGCGCAATCTGGACGAGCCCCCCATGGCGCGCGAGTATAGGTCGCGTTGCTAGGGTCGAGGGCGATGGCCGCAGACACGATCTCCTTCGCCCGCGGTGCCCCGAGCGCCGACATCCTTCCCCACGAGCAGGTGCGGGATGCGGCTGCGCGGGCGCTTGCCGAGGACTGGGAGACGGCGCTCTCCTACGGGGTCGGGATCGGCCACCCCGGGCTCTGCCAGTGGGTCGCCGAGCGTCACGGGGGGCTCGACGCGTCGCAGGTGATGATCGCCAACGGCTCTTTGGAGGCTGGCGCGATGCTCTTCCGCCATCTGGTCGGGCCCGGCGACCGCGTCGTCGTCGAGCAGCCGACCTACGACCGCACGCTGCTGCTGCTGCAGCAGATCGGGGTCGAGCTGGTGCCGGTGCCGCTGGAGTCCGACGGGCTCGACCTCGTTGCCTTCGAGGCGGCCCTGGCCGAGGGGCCGATCAAGCTCGCGCACGTCATCCCCAACGCCCACAACCCGGCCGGGTGCACGCTCTCGGCCGAGAAGCGGGTGCGGCTGGTCGAGCTCGCCGCCGAGCATGGCTTCTGGATCTTCGAGGACGACCCCTACCGCGAGCTGCCCTTCGAGGGCCAGCCGCTGGAGACGATGCTGGCGATCGACCGCGCCGACCGCGTAGTCCACGCCTCCTCCTTCTCGAAGACGGTCAGCCCCGGCATCCGCGTCGGCTACCTGGCCGGGCCGGCGGCGGAGATCGCGAAGCTCGCCAAACGCGCCAACGAGACCTACATCTCGCCCAACATGCTGGCCGAGTCGATCGTCCTCGACCTCTGCAAGACCGGTGAGCTCGACCGCAACATCGAGTTCGTCAAAGGCGAGCTGAAGGCGCGCTGCGAGGCTCTGGTCGAGGCCCTGCGCGAGCAGATCCCGGAGGCGGAGTTCGTCGTCCCCGACGGCGGCTACTTCCTCTGGCTCGACCTCGCCGAGGGCACCGACACCGTCGCCCTGCTGGCCGAGTCCAAGGCCGAGGGCGTCTCCTTCGTCGCCGGCCCCGACTTCATGATCGAGGGTGGCCGCAACAGCCTCCGCCTCTCCTTCGCCCCGGTCCCGGCCGACCAGGCTGCGGAGGGCGTGCGTCGCATCGCCACCGCCCTGGACCGCCTGCGCTCCGGCGCACCTGCCTAGCGTCAATCTCGATCAGCTGTCGTGCGGCGGCGGAGTTGCCGCGGAACGCAGGGCGCCGGCACTGGCGATGACGACGAGGGCGATGGCGAGGATCTCTACTGCGGTCAGGTCCTGGGAGAGGGCGATGAAGCCGATCGCGGCGGCGACCGCCGGCTCGAGGCTCATCAGCACGCCGAAGGTCGCCCGCGGCAGCCGCCGCAGCGCCTCCATCTCGAAGACGTAGGGCACCGCGGTGCTGAGCAGGCCGATCACGGCTGCGACCGCCAGGTGGGCTGGGTCGAGCAGGGCGCTGCCGCCCTGGGCGATCCCGAACGGCGCCACCACCACAGCGGAGATCACCGCCGCCATCGCCGCCCCGGAGACGCCCGGCTCGACCGCGCCGACGCGGTCGCTCTGGACGATGTAGGCGCCCCAGCAGATGCCGGCGACGAGGGCCAGCACGACGCCGAGCGCGTCGATCCCGCTGCCGCCGCCGTTGGTGAGGAGGACGATGCCGACCGCGGCGAGCAGCGCCCAGACCACGTCTCGACGGTGGCGCGAGCCGAGCAGAGCGACACCGAGCGGGCCGACGAACTCGAGCGTGACGGTGATCCCGAGCGGCAGGCGGTCGAGGGCGGCGAAGAAGAAGATGTTGACGCCGGCGACGGCAAGGCCGAGCAAGACGACGTTGCGGTGCGGCCAGCGGCGCGCCCGCAGCGGCGCCCCGCGGACCAGCGCCAACAGGAGCAGGGCCCCGAACAGGGCACGGAGGAAGACGGTGCCGATCGGCCCGAGCTGGTCGAAGAGGCCGGTCGCCAGGGCCGAGCCGGTCTGGACGGAGATGATCGAGGTCAGGGTCAGCGCAACCGCGCCGCGCGTCCTCGTCCCCGTTGCCGCCATGGCAGCCATCGGACGATTCTGACGGCCCTATTCGACTTCGATCGTTCCCTTCATGAACGGGTGGAAGGCGCAGAAGAAGGCATAGGTGCCGGGTTCGTCGAGCTTCACCGTCGCGCTTTCGCCCTGCTTGATCGTCCCGGTGTCGAAGGCACCCGACTGCTTCGAGGTCGCCGTATGCGGCGAGCTGTCCTCGTTGGTGAAGCGGACCGTCGTTCCAGCCGCGACCGTGATCGTGGCCGGATCGAATTCGAAGTCTTCGATCGTCACCGCGGCCGGTTCGCCGTTGCCGCCGCTGCTGGTCGACGCGCCTGCGGTGGTCGATTCCGAGCCGCCGCAGGCCGCCAAGAGCAGGGCGAGGAGGACGAGCGTGAGCCCGATTCTCTTCATGCCACCTATTCGTGCGGCGGCTTCCCGCGGATCAATTTCCCCGATCGAATCGATTGTGATCCGCCCGCCCTGCGGCTCGCGTAGGGGACCGACAGATGGCAAACGAGCGAGGAGGCACGATGGTTCCCGAGGCGACGAAAACCAAGGTTTCACGGAGGGCGCTCCTGGGAGTGGGTGGTGGCTCGGCTGCTGCCGCAGCCTTCCTCGCCGCCTGCGGCGGCGGTGGCAGCTCGACCATGACCGGCTCGACGACGAGCCCTGCCGAAGGCGGCGCCGGCAAGTCCGAAACGGAACAGTTCGGCAAGGGCGACCTCGGCATCCTCAACTACGCCCTGACCCTCGAGTATCTGGAGACGGCGTTCTACGCCGACGTGGTCAAGAGCGGGCTGTTCAAGGGTGCCAACCTGGCGGTGATCAAGAAGTTCGGCGAAGAGGAGGCCGAACACGTCGCCGCCCTGACCGCGGCCGTGAAGCAGATGGGCGGCAAGCCCGCGCCCGAACCGAAGACCGAATTCCCGCTCGAAAGCGCCAAGGCCGTGACCGAACTGGCGGGGACCGTCGAGAACCTCGGCGCCGCTGCCTACCTCGGCCAGGCCGCCAACATCGAAAGCCCCGAAGTGCTCGCCTCGGCGCTCGCGATCCACAGCGTCGAGGGACGCCACGCGGCGGTCCTCAACACCGTCCTCGGCACCTCGATCACCCCCGACGGGGCGTTCGCCAAGCCGGCCGACGCCAAGACCGTCCTCAAATCCGTCGAACCGTTCATCGTCGGCTGAGGGCGACGGGAGACGAAAGGAGCAGCTATGAGCGACGCACACGACACTCACGCACCGGCCCGTCCCGATCTCGCCGCGGTCGAGGTGATCGACGAGAGCGGTGGCGACCTCTCGCGCAGCGAGGTGATCCTCAAGGGGGCGCTCGCCGCCGGCGCCGCCTACGGCACGCTCGCCGTCAGTCCCTACGTCCGCCGGGCGCTGGCGATGGGCAGCGGCAGCAATGGCGGCGACGTCGGGATCCTCAACTTCGCCCTCACCCTCGAGTACCTCGAGTCGACCTTCTACAAGGAAGCGAAGACCCGGGCCAAGGCGAAGGGCGACCTGAAGAAGCTGATCGGGATGCTCGCCGATGACGAGGAACAGCATGTCGAAGCGCTGCAGGCGACGATCAAGCAGCTCGGCGGCAAGCCCGTGGCCGAGCCCAAGTTCGACTTCCCCTACAACGACACCGCGGGCTTCCTGAAGCTGGCGCAGACCTTCGAGGACACCGGCGTCAGCGCTTACAACGGCGCCGCGCCGATGATCGCGTCCAAAGAAGTGCTCGGCGCCGCCGGCTCGATCGTCCAGGTCGAGGCGCGCCACGCGGCCGCGATCCGGCTGCAGAACGGCGAAGAACCGGCCCCCGCTGCGTTCGACCCCAGCCTCGACGAAGCCCAGGTGCTGAAGGCGGTGGAACCCTTCCTCGCGTAGGGGAAGGGCTCCGCGGCGCGAAGATTGGTGCGGGATGGCGGTTGACCGTGAGAAAGCCGAGCGCCTCGCCGACGAGGAGCTGATGCCGCTGATCGCGGCCAAGGACCCGGAGGCGTTCGCGGTCTTCTACGACCGCCACGGCGGCGCCGCCTACTCGCTCGCCTACCGGGTCGTCGGCGACGCGGGCGCCGCCGAGGACGTCACCCAGGAGGCGTTCATCTCGCTCTGGCGCAGCGGCGCCCGCTACGACCGCACCCGCGGCAGCGTCCGCGCCTGGATGCTGAGCATCGTCCGCAACCGGGCGATAGACGCGCTGCGGGCCGGTGCCGGCAGGGCCCCGAAGCTGAACTTCGACGACGACTCCGTGCTCGAGCAGCGGCCTGCCGAGGAGCGGACCGAGGAGGAGGCGATGCGACACGAGACCGCGGGCGAGATCCGCGGCGCCCTCGATCGCCTTCCCAACGACCAGTCGAAGGTGATCGAGCTGGCCTACTTCGGTGGCTTCAGCCAGTCGGAGATCTCGCAGATGCTGGGCGTGCCGCTGGGCACGGTGAAGGGACGGATGCGGCTGGGGCTGGAGAAGATTCGCGGCGAGCTGGCGGAGGGACTGGCATGAACGAGCACGAGCGCTGGAGCGAGGACGTCGCCGCCTACCTGCTCGGGGTGCTGGAGCCGGGGCGGGCGACGGAGCTGGAGCGGCACGCGGAGACCTGCGAGCGCTGCCGCCAGGCGATGAGGTGGCTGGCGCCGGCGGTCGACGCGCTGCCGGAAACGGCGCCGCGACGCGAACCACCGCCCGCCCTGCGCGAGCGGCTGCTGGCCGAGGTCCGCGCCGACGCCGCGGCTGCGCAGGGTGGCGAGGCCGACGCCGGCCCGCTGGAGCAGATCACCGGCTGGCTGCGCGGCGCTGGCCCGGGCCGGCGCTGGCGACCGCTGGCGGCCGGCTTCGCCGTCGTCCTCGTCCTCATCGCTGGTTTCGTCGGCTACCAGGTCGGCAGCGGGGGCGGCGGCAACTCGCCGCGCACCTACACCGGCGCCGAAAACGGGATCACGGCGGAGGTCGTCAGCGAAGGCCAGGGCGCCGAGCTCAACCTCGCCCACGTCGAGTCGCTGCCACCCGACAAGGTGCTCGAGGCCTGGGTCCAGCGCGAAGGCGAAGTCGAACCGGTGAAGGCCCTCTTCGTCCCCGACCGCGACGGCAACGCCTCGACGATGATCGCCGACATGCACGGGGTCGAAGTCGTGATGGTCACCCGCGAGCCGCAGGGCGGCACCTCGGCCCCGACCAGCACCCCGATCGTCACCGTCCCGATCGCGACCGATTAGCCGCCTCGGGAATCAGCGGCCGTAGCGGTCGCTGCTCAAAACGAGCTGCTCGGGGATGGCCGCGCGCGGCGGCGGCGCCGGGTCGGCGCGGACCGAGACGGTCTCGGCGACGCTGCGGCTGACCTCGTGCTTGGCGTCGGCGGAGGCGATTACGACCCTGTCCTCGTCGCTGCTCTCGAGCTTGCCTTCGAGGCCCGGCTCGAGCCCCGCCCCGCGCAGGTAGTGGAGCAGCTCCTCGGCCTCGTTCTCGAAGCGCAGGACGGTGACGTCGGCGCCGACCGCGACGTCGGCCAGGAGCGAGCCCTGCTCGCGGATGCCCTCGACGATCGGGTGGCCGTGCGGGCAGGTCGTCGCGTCGCCGATCGCGAGCCGCATTTTCTCTTCCAGTACCGGCGACATCGCGTGCTCGATCCGCTCCGCCTCCTCGTGCACCTCGTCCCAGGGAATGCCGAGGACGTCGGTGAGGAAGCGCTCGATCATCCGGTGGCGGCGGACGATGAAGCTGGCGTGCTCGCGCCCGGAGTCGGTGAAGGTGAGCGATTTGTTCGGGTTGCGCTCGACGTAGCCGTCCTCGACCAGGCGGCCGACCATCTCATGCACGGTCGGCGGCGAGAGCTGCATCGCCCGGGCGATGTTGGCGCCGGTCATCGGCAGCCCCGCCTCCTCGATCCAGAACATCGTCTCCAGGTACTCCTGCTCGGCGACGGTGGCGTTATCCGACGACACGCATTCCCTTTCTCCCGGGTCTTGACCTTGTCGACCCGATAGTAGTCGGCGTGCGGATCGGCCGAGCTCGGCCCGCTCTCATCTTCTCTTTATTAGGACTACCTAATGTGGGCACCCTAATGACGGCCGCCCTCAAGGAGAGCTTCAGGCGGCGCTGGCCCCTCTACGCCGGCGGCCTGCTGCTGGCCCTTCTCGCCTGGAGCGCGCTCGATGCCCACGGCGGCGTCCCCGACCCGACCGCGACCTCCCACCTCAGCAACGGCGCCGTCGTCTTCGACAGCGGCCTGCTGGTCTTCCGCGAGGGCCTGGAGACGATCCTCGTCCTCGCCGCCGTCACCGCCAGCATGACCGGCGCCAGCGCCGGCTACCGCAGGCCGATCGCGGCCGGGGCGCTGGCCGGCTTCGGCGCCACGGTTGCGACCTGGTTCGTCGCCGCCTGGGCGATCGGCCAGCTCGGAGCCGGCGGCCTCGCCGTGCAGGCGGCCACCGGCCTGCTCGCCGTGATCGTCCTGCTGGTGGTGATGAACTGGTTCTTCCACAAGGTCTATTGGACCGGCTGGATCTCCAACCGCAACCGGCAGCGTCGCCGGATCCTCGACCGCGCCGGCGTCGACGGCCGCCGCGCGGCGCTGATCGGGTTCGTCGTCCTCGGCCTCACCTCGGTCTACCGCGAGGGTTTCGAGGTCGTCCTCTTCCTCCAGAACCTGCGGCTCAGCTACGGCTCGGGGATCGTCCTCGCCGGAGCCGGGATCGGGTTGTTGCTGACCCTCGCCGTTGGCGCCCTCACCTTCCTCGCCCACCGCAAGCTGCACTACAAGCGGATGCTGATCCTGACCGGCGTGTTGCTCGGCGTCGTCCTCATCGTCATGGTCGGCGAGAGCGTGCAGGAGATGCAGCTCGCCGGCTGGCTGCCGACGACGCCGGTGCCGCTCTCGATCCCGGGCTGGGTCGGTCTCTGGTTCGCGGTCTTCCCGACTCTCGAGGGGCTGATCGCGCAGGTGCTCGCCGCCGGGCTCGTCCTCGGCAGCTACTTCGGGGCCGCGTACTTCAAGGTGAAACGACCGCGCCGCCAGGCGCAGGCGACTCAGCGCCCTTCCATCAGCGTCGAGACGACGGCCTCGTAGAAGCCGTCCCCCATCCGTCCCTCGGTCACCGTCGCGTTGTCCCATTTTGCGAGCTCGGCGCGCAGGCCGGCATCGCGTTCGGGCCCGTTGGCGACGACGAAGAAGCGGCCGACGGCGGCGGCGACCTCGAGGTCCTCGACCGAGTCGCCGACCGCGATGCACTCCTGCGGCGCATAGCCGCGGGCACGGGCGTGGGCGGCGACGGCGTTGGCCTTGCTGACCTGCCTGGGGACCAGGTGGTAGGCGTGGGTGGGGCCGTCGATCGCCGCCATCGGGGTGCCGATCGCACCGTTGTCGAGCAGCCGCAGGTCGTCGTCGCCGTTGGCGGCGAGCAGGTCGTTGGCGACGGCGACGTCGACCTTGCCGCGGAAGAGGTGGGAGAGGACACGGCCGTGGTGCCAGGGCGAGTGGTACTCAAGATGGTCGGGGAAGCGCTCGAAGAGCAGCTTCGGCACCCCGCGCGCCTCGATCTGCTCGTAGATCGTGCCGCTCTCGTCGGGCTGCAGGTCGCCGGTGAGGAGGGTCGTCTCGCGCTCGATCGAGAAGGCGCAGCCGGCCTCGTAGATGTAGGAGGTCTGGCCCATCAGCCGCGCCGCCTCCTGCACCTGCGGCTCGCGGCGGCCGGACATGATCACGACCTCGGCCCCGGCCCGCGCGCAGGCCTCCAGCGCCCGCGCCTGCGCCATCGAGAAGGCGCCGTCGGCGTCGCGGAATAGCACTCCGCCCGGTCCCAGCAGGGTCCCGTCGAGGTCGGTGTAGACGCAACTCAGCGACATCGCGGCGGTTACCGTAGCCGAGTTCCGTTTACCTGCAACGCGATCCAGCGAACGGGGGGAATCGAGTGGCGAGGATCAGGTCGGTGGCCATGGCGGTTGCGCTGGGAGCGTCGATGCTGGCGACAGCTGCGCCGCCGCCAGCGGGCGCCTCGGTCGGCAACTTCGCGATGGTCGTCCAGCCCGACGGCAAGATCCTCGTCGCCGGCGGCGCCGGGCGGCTGATTCGGGAAGGGAGGCGTCGGGAATTCGGCGCTGTCGCTCGATTTCTCCCCGACGGTCGTCCCGATCCCTCCTTCGGCGACGGCGGGATCACGATCGCTCGACCGCTGGCGCCGTTCACGGCTATCGCGCTGCGGCCCGACGGACGTATCGACCTCGCCTCTTCCCTGAGCCAGGTTACGCAGCTGCTGGCCGACGGCCGCTTCGATCGGCGTTTCGGTATTGCCGGGCGAGCCGCGCCCGGGACGTCGTCGTCCTGGTACCCGACGAGCATCGCGGTCGGCGATGACGGCGCGATCCTCACCGGCGGCATGGACGGCTATCCCAAGGCCGCCGGCTCGGGACTGTACGGCCGCCTGCACGCGGTCGCTGCCGACGGCCGCAGCGGCCCCGCCTGGATCGGCGCGATGACGAGCGGCGACGGCGGCCCAGGTGAGCCCAATTCGGTCCTCAACGACTTCCTCATCCTGCCCAGCGGCGCCATCGTCGGCGCCGGGAACGTGGTGGCGAAAGAAGCGGGCGCGCGCTCGCATGCGGCGCTGGTCGGTCTGGTGCCGGCGCCGACGGACGCTGGCGGCTACCCGACCGGGCCGACGCCGGCCTTCGGCGGCGGTGTCGGCCTGGTCGAATCGAGCTTCTTTCCGGCTGACGCCCGTCCAGAAGCCGCCAACGCCATTGCCCGTGATCCCCAGGGCCGCCTGCTGGTCGCCGGCGAAGCTGCCGGGCAGATGCTGCTCGCTCGCTACAGCGAAGACGGAATCCTCGACCAGAGTTTCGGCGTCGCAGGGGCGGCTCTCACCCGGTTCCAGGGACCCGCGCGTGCCAATGCGGTTCTCGTTCAGCCGAGCGGCCGACTCCTCGTTGCCGGCGAGAGCGATCGCGACTGCATCGATTGCTCGCGCCTCGCACTGGCCGCCTTCCTCGGTGACGGTCAGCCCGACTACGGCTTCGGTCATGAAGGTGCGGTCAACCCTTTGGTTGACGCTGCCAGAGGCGAAGGGGCCAGCGAAACGGCGTACGCGCTCGCCAACCAGCCGCACGGGGCGATTCTGGTGGGCGGATTGCTTCATACCGGGCGCGACGCGACGAGGTTCTTCCTGCGTCGCTTCCTCTCCGACGGGCGCCCGGATCCCTCCTTCGGCGTCGGTGGCGAGGTGACGCGGCTCCCCTTGGTATGCAGGGGAACGACCGTGCAACTGCGAGCCGCCGGCTGCCTACCGCGGGCGCAGGTGACGTTGCGGAGCCGCGACCTCGGCTCGCCACAGCCGGTCGTCGACTTGACCGTCCAAGCTCCGCCCTGGGAAGGGCTGCACGCGATCCATCTTCGGCTCCCGCGGGGGATGGACGCCGATCCGAGCAAGGTCCTCGCCGGGGCCCAGGTGAAATTCGATTCGAATCCCTCCGGCACCAGCGGCACGCTGCGCGCAGGCACCCGGCGGGTCAGCGTCGTGCCCCAACGCGAGTACCACCGAGAGATCGAGCTGCGGCTCTCGCGGGGTCAGATCGAAGCCGTCGGGGGCAAGCCGCCCTCCCAGGGCTACCGCTTCGGGGTTCTGGTCGAGTTCAGCGGCGGCAGCAGCGAGCTGGTGAAGGTGAAGCGGCGACCCTGAGGATCGGGGGGCCCGGGGCGGGCAGGGCATAAGCTCGGCCGATGAGTCGCTGGCGCCTCTCCGATCGCACCCTCGACCTGGTCCACCCGATCGCGGCCGGGATCGTCAACGTCACCGTCGATTCGATGTTCGAGGGAGCGCGCAGCGGCACACCCGAGCAGGCGGTGCGCGACGGCTTGGCACTGGCCGAGGCCGGGTTCGAGATGCTCGACGTCGGCGCCGTCGCCGCCAAAGCCGGACCGCTGGTCCCGCCCGAGGAGGAGGCCGCGGCGCTGGTGCCGGCGATCGAGGGACTCGCCACCAGCGGCGTGCCGGTCTCGGCCGACACCTTCTCGGTCGAGGTCGCGCGGCGGGCGCTGGCGGCGGGCGCTGACGCCGTCAACGACATCTCCGGCGGCAGCGAGGAGATGTTCGAGCTGGTCGCGGCGACGGGATGCGGCTACGTCCTGATGCACATCGAGGGGCCGCCGCGGGTCGACCGGCCCTGGCGCGAGTACGACGACGTCGTCGACCACCTCAAGGCCTGGTTCGAGGGGAGAGTCGAGCTGGCCCGCGGGCTTGGCGTCGGCGAGGAGCAGATCGCGATCGACCCCGGACTCGACTTCGACCTCAGTCCCGCGCAGGACCTCGAGATCCTGCGCCGCCTCGGCGAGCTGCGTGATCTCGGCCTGGCGCTCTACGTCTCGCTTTCGCGCAAGGACTTCATCGGCGCCGTCCTCGCCGGCTCCTGGGAGGAGCGCTGGCCGGCGCGCGAGCGCGAGTGGGGGACGGTGGCGGCAACCGCCCTCGCGGTCCGCGAGGGGGCCGACATCTTGCGGCTTCACGATCGCTCGTCTCTGCAGGGGATGAGGGTCGCCGCCGAGATCCGCGGTCGAGCGAAGCGGGTCGGCTGATGGCGCGCGGCGGCTCGCTTCTCGCCGAGACGTGGAGCATCGCGATCGATCCCGGGCGGCGCGACGGGCGGATCGTCGCTCAGAGCTCCGAGGGGGAGCGGCGGGCGCGGCCGGTCTCGCTGCCGGGGGAGCTCGACCCGGGCTTCGCGGAGGCGCTTCGCCGCGGCGGCATCGAGAGCCTCTACAGCCATCAGCTCGCCGCCTTCGAGGCTGCGAGCGCCTCGAACCTGGTGATCACCAGCGGCACCGCCTCGGGCAAGAGCCTCGCCTTCAACCTGCCCGTCCTCGACGGCATCGCCCGCGACTCGAAGGCGCGGGCCCTTTACCTCTACCCGACCAAGGCGCTCGCCCAGGACCAGGCGCGCAAGCTGGCCCAGCTGCGGCCGCCGTCGCTGCGCGAGGCGATTTACGACGGCGACACGCCGAAGGACGAGCGACCGGCGATCCGCCGCCGTAGCAACCTCGTCCTCACCAACCCGGACATGCTCCACGTCGGCGTCCTCCCCAACCACAAGAGCTGGGGAGACTTCTTCGCCAACCTGCGCTGGGTCGTCGTCGACGAGGCCCATACCTACCGCGGCGTCTTCGGCTCCCACGTCGCCAACGTGCTGCGGCGGCTGCGGCGGCTGGCCCGCGCCTACGGCTCCGAGCCGCGCTTCCTGCTCGCCTCGGCGACGATCGCCAACCCGGTCGAGCTGGCCGAGCGGCTGGTCGGGACGCCGTTCGAGCTAATCGACGACGATGGCGCCCCGCGCGCCGGCCGCGAGCTGGCGATGTGGAACCCGCCGCTGATCGACAAGGCGACGGGGACGCGGCGCTCGGCGCTCTCGGAGGCCGCCGATCTGCTCGCCGAGCTGGTCAGCCAGGGGGTGCGGACGATCTGCTTCCTCAAATCGCGGCGCGGGATCGAGCTGATCCAGCGCTTCGCCCGCGAAAACCTGGAGCGGCGCGGGAAGCCTGAGCTGGCGGCGCGGATCGCTCCCTACCGCGGCGGCTACACGCCGCAGCAGCGGCGCCAGATCGAGGACCAGCTCAGCGGCGGCGAGCTGCTGGCGGTGGTCGCGACCGACGCGCTGGAGCTGGGGATCGACGTCGGCGAGCTCGACGCCGCGATCTGCGTCACCTTTCCCGGCACTGTCGCCAGCCTGCGCCAGATGTGGGGGCGGGCGGGACGACGGCGGCGCGGGCTCGCCGTCTACGTTGCCGGTGCCGACGCGCTCGACCAGTTCTTCTGCCGTCACCCGGAGGAGTTCCTCGAGCGCCCGGTCGAGGCGGCGATCCTCGACCACGGCAACGAGCAGATCGCCTCCCGCCACCTGATCGCTGCCGCCTACGAGATGCCGCTGACCGACGAGGACGAGGAGATCTTCGGCGCGGGTTGGCGCCAGCGAGCCGAGCGGCTGGTCGAAGCGGGGGAGCTGCGCGGAGCAGGGGGCAAGCTGCTGCCGCGGCGGAATACGTTCGTCGCCGGGCGGATCGCGCTGCGCTCGGCCTCGGCCGACTCGGTGGCGGTGATCGAGCGCGACTCGGGGGAGATGCTGGGCCTGGTCGAGGCCGAGCGCGCCTTCACCACCGTCCACCCCGGCGCTGTCTACCTCCACCTCGGCCGCTCCTACGAGGTCGAGCGGCTCGACGTCCAAGAGCGGCGGGCGATCGTCTCCGCCTTCGACGGCGACTGGTACACGCGGCCGAAGAAGGAGACCGAGATCTACATCGAGCGGATCCACGAGCAGCGCTCGACGGCGGGGGTCGAGCTGCACTCCGGCGAGGTCTCGGTCAGCGAGCAGGTGATCGCCTTCCAGCGGGTCTCGATCTCCGAGCAGGAGCCGATCGACATCGTCGCCCTCGAGCTGCCCGAGCAAAGCTTCGTCACCCAGGCGCTCTGGTATGTGCTGCCGGATCGGCTCAGCGGGTCGCTCCCTCCCGATGCCCTGCTCGGCTCCCTGCATGCGACCGAGCACGGCCAGATCGCGGTGCTGCCGCTGATCGCGATGTGCGACCGCTGGGATATCGGCGGCCTCTCGACCAACGTCCACTTCCAGACCGGGCGCTCGACGATCTTCATTTACGACGGCCATCCCGGCGGGGTTGGGATCACCAGGCGCGGCTACGAGGAGTTCGAGCGGTTGCTGGGCGACGCCCGGCGTCTGATCTCCGAGTGCCCGTGCGAGTCCGGGTGCCCTTCGTGCGTTCAGAGTCCAAAGTGCGGGAATCTGAACGAACCACTTCATAAGGCGGGGGCGCTGGAGCTGATGGGGTTGATGAGGAGAGAGGTGTGATGGAGGGGAGCCAGAGGGGGTCTCGTCGGAGCGAACCGCGGGGCGGCTCCGTCGAGACCCCCTCTGGCTCCCCTGCTCTCCGCGCTCGCCAAATCGCCGTCATCGGGTCCAGTCGTTGTGCAGCTGGTTCGGAGCTCCCGGAGCTGGCGCGGGATGTGGGGCGGGGGTTGGCCGAAGCGGGGGTGACTCTTGTTTGTGGAGCTGGCGGGGGTGTGATGGAGGCGGCGGCTCGGGGGTCGGCGGAAGGTGGGGGGCGGGTGATCGGGATCGTTCAGGGGACCGCGCTCGGGGACGCCAACGAGTTCTGCACCGAGGTCGTCGCCAGCGGCATCGGCCACGCCCGCAACCTCGCGGTCGTTGCTTCGGGCGAGGCGGTAATCGTGGTTGGGGGCGAGTGGGGGACGCTCTCGGAGATCGGCCTGGCGCGGACGATCGGCCGCACCGTCGTCGCCCTGCGCAGCTGGGACCTCAGCGGCCACGGCGAAATGGTCGATGCCCCCGGCCTGATCCGCGCCGAGACCGCCGCCGACGCGGTGGCCGCCGCCCTCGCCTCGTTCGCCTGACGCGCGGCACGGCTTTGTTGCGGATAGCGCCTCGAAAGCTCTGCCACATCCAAGGCGCTCCCACCGTGGTTGAGCTTTCCGGCGCTATTCGAAGGAAAGCTCAACCACGGTGGTGGGTGGGCCAGAGTTGGAGCAGGGTGAGGACGGTGAAGGCGTGGGACCAGGCCAGGGGGGTGGTCGAACGGGGGGTGCCGGTGCGGGCGTCGACGCGCTCGGGCAGGGCGCCGGCCGGGGTGGCGGCGCGGCGCAGGTCGCCCAGCAGGTGGAGCGCAGCCGCCCGGTCACCCAGCGCGGCAAGCGCCCAAGCGCTCCAAGCGGTCGGTGCGGTCCAGGGATCGGAGCCGCCGCTCCAGCCTTCGCCCGGGGTGATCCCGTACCGGGTGCCGGTGGCGAGCAGGCGGAGGAGCGTCCGGCGAACGGCCGGGAAGGCGCCGCGCCGCGGGAATGGACGCACCGCCCAGGCCGCGGCTGAGTCGAGGCCGGAAGCCGGGTCCCCGGCCTGCCGAACCAGACCCTTCGGCGTGGCGAACGGACCCAGCGGCGCCCCGGCCGCGATTGCGTTGCCGAGGTATTCGCCACCCGATCCCTCCTGGTAGTCGGCGCGGCCTCGCCAGGGAAGCGCGGAGGCCGCGCTCTCGAGTTCAGGTGAGCGCCTCGAGCCTTTCACCACCGCGGTTGCGCGCTCCGCCGCCCTTACCCAGCCATTTGCGTCGCCTTGTGCCGCGCGTCCCGGAACGGGGCTTCCGTCTGCCTCGAACCGCGCTGCCGCGTCGAGGTTCAGTCGCGACAGGAAGCGAGCGACCCGTCGCGCGTCTCCCTCGTAGCCCGCGGCCCGCAGCGCCAGCGCCGCCGTGGCCGCATCCCGTGGCCAAACGTAGGCCCACCCGTCGCGAGCGCCGGCGGCTACCGCCCCGGTCCGGCTGTCGGTCAAAGCACGGAGCACGAGCAGCGAGCGCCGGTACATCTCCTCGGCCCACGCCGGCGCTCCCGACCCGAGCGCTTCGGCCCTTCCGAGCCAGCGGCGATCGTCTGAGGCGCTCTGCCGGATCACCGCCCGGGCTTGCTCTGGGATGTCCTGCGCTGCCGCGCCGAGGGCAGGGGGGACAGCTCGACCCACCCTGCAAAGTAGGTCGAGTTGTCCCCCCTGCATGTCGCGAGCGCAGCGAACTCCGCCCGCGACCGAGACCCCAACGGAGGGCTCCATCCGCTGGCCCTTCTCCGGCCAGATCCGAACCACCACCGCTAACTCGTCTCCCTCCGCCGCGGTGATCACAGCGACCCGGGTCTCCCCGAACCGGCCCTCGGTCCGCACCACGTTCGTCCTCGGCAGGTACCGCTGAGTGACCGAGTCCGCCCGCCACAGCGGCAGCGCCGGCCCGCCACCGAGGCTGACCCGCGGCACGATCCCGGTGTCGGCCGGCACCGTTCCCGCCGCCTGCCGGGCTGAGGAGTTGTCGATCAGCGCCGGCCCCGCCGGCGAGGGGCGCAGGTCGACGACGTCCCCGTATGCGTCCACCGCCGCGGTGGTCCCGCCACCCCCCGTCACCGCCGTGCCGAGGAAAGGAGGCGGCATGCCCGGCAGTGCCGCGGGAGTCCGCGGATCCGACCCCGAGCCCCCGGACACGGCAACCGCCGCGACGAGGATCGCCGCCAGCACCGCCAGCCCTGCGCTCTTCCAGGCCACGACCGAATGCAATCAGCCCATCCTCTGCCAAGGCCCGCTTGTAAGATGGCGAGCCCGGAGACTGGCCCAGAAGCGCAGTTTCCCGGCCTGGCGAGGTAGCTCAGTTGGTAGAGCACACGACTGAAAATCGTGGTGTCGTGGGTTCGATTCCCACCCTCGCCACTTCTCCCTGGTCGAATTGACCGGAGGTCGGCGGGTCGAGATCACCCGGATCGGGCGATGGGCGGATCGCGGACCTGCTCCTAGCGTAGGGCCGACAAGAAACGTCGGTGCGTCGTCCCGCCATGCTCGGCGACGGCCGCTAGCTAGGAGGAAGAGATGAGGGGAGCCGGACGGGCGATGTTCGTCGCGATCCTGCTGTTGATCGCCGGCACGCTGAACGTGATCTACGGGATCGGTGCGATCGCCAACGCGAACTTCTGGGTCGGTGAAAACCATTTCGTGTTCGGGAATCTCCACACCTGGGGATGGATCACGGTGATCCTCGGCGTGGTCGAGATCTTCGCCGGCTGCTCGCTCTTCGCCGGCGGCGCCTTCGGCCGGGTGGTCGGTCTGATCGCCGCCAGCTTTGGCGCGATCGGCTCGCTGCTTGCCGTCGGCGGTGCCTATCCGTTCTGGGCGCTTGGCAGCTTTGCGATCTGCGTCATCTGCATCCACGGCCTCGTCGTCCTCGGCGAGCCGCTCGAGGAGGCCTGAGAGCGTCGCCCTAAGGGCGGGCGGACCCGGCGGGGTCCGGCCGCCTGCCGGGGCCGTCGAGCAGGCCGGCGGCCCGGGCCCGGTCGACGGCCTCCCGGCGCGAGGAGACGCCGAGCTTGCGGTAGGCGGCCTGCGCCTGCGTCTTCACCGTGTTCGGTGAGACGACCAGCTCGGTGGCGATCTGCGGGAGCGACAGGTGGGTGGGAAGGAGGCGGAGGACGCGCAGCTCGGCCGGGGTCAGGTCGCTCCCGCCCTCGCGCGTCATCTGCTCGACCGCGACCTCGATGTCGGCGACCCAGGAGTCCAGCATCGGCGCGTCGGGGACCCGGGCCAGGTGCGCGCGTGCCTGGACCAGATGGGCTCCTGCCAGGGGCCCGTCGCCGAGTCCCGTCGCCGCGGCGGCCAGAGCGGCGCAGGTGCTGGCCACGTACCAGTCGCCGAAGCGATCGAGTTGGTCGAGCAGCGCCCGTGCCGACCGCAGGTCCGCGATCGCGTCCTCGTTGCGCTGTTCTCCGGCCCGCACGTAGGCCGAGAGCGCGAGTGGGAGCGCCACGGTCGGGTGGCCGGCGATTGCCGCGCGGTCGATTTGGGCCCGTGCCTGGGAGGTGAGGATCACGGCGCTCTGCCAGTCCTCTTCCGCCGCATCGAGCAGGGCGAGCTGGCCAAGGGCAATCACCTGGATGATCGTCACGCCGTGGGAAGCCGCTCGGCGAGCCGCGTCGGCGATCAGTTCGCGAGCACGCTCGGGATCGCCCCCCAGCTGGGCGGCGATCCCTTCGAGCATGTGGGCCATCGAGGTCCACGGGCTCCCCCCAGCCACCGCTTCGGTACCGCTGGCCGCCGCCTTCGCCATGCTCGCGACGCCGTCGCGGGCGAGCGTTGCGTCGATCATCGCCAGGCCGGCGCTGACGCTGTCGCCGACGTCTACGCGATCTACCAGCAGCTCCCGGGTCAGATTCGCCCAGTGCTCGGCGTCAGCCCCCCTGCCCGCAGCCAAGTGGGAGTGGGCGATCGTGAGGCTGAGGTGCGGATCGTCCCCGATCCGCTCTGCCCCGGCTGCTAGCACCCATTTCTCGAGCGTCGCATAGCGACCGTTTGGCATGTAGGTGGGCACGGCCTCCCAGATCAGCTCTCCGGCCCGGTCGAGGTCCTCGGCGTCGAGCGCGAAGCCGACCGCACGCTCGATGTCGTCATGCTTCTGCCACCAGGTCGAGGCGCGGCGATTGAGATCCGCCACCTCGCCGGGGTGACGGCGGCGCAGCTCGCTGCGCAGCATGTCGCCCAGCAGCGAGTGCATCCGAAACCATTCGTCGCGGCGGTCGAGCGGGATCAGCAGGGTGTTGGAGCGAGCCAGCTCGATCAGCCTCACCGCCGAGTCGCGGCGCTCGAGGATGGCGTCGCAAAGGTCGCCGCAGAAGCGGTCTAGGAGGGAGATGCGGATCAGGATCTCGATGTCCGCCTCGGGGGCGGAGGCGAGGAACTCGTCGCGGATGTAGTCGACCACGTCACGGTCGTCGCCGGCAAAGCCGGCGACTCGGTCGCTTTCCCCGGGCTGGTCTCGAAGCGAGAGGGCGGCGAGGTAGAGCGCCGCTGGCCAGCCCTCGGTCTTCGTCATCAGGCCGTCCAGCTCCGCGCCGCCCACTTCTCCGATGCCGGTGGCACCGAGCATCTCCCGGGCCTCCCCCGGAGTCATCGTCAGGTCGCTGGCTTCGATCACCGTGAGGCGGCGCGAGGCGAGGAGCCGGGCGGCACCCGGGAGGTTGCGCTCACGGCTGGCGAGGGCGACCTGGCAGCTGCTGTTGGCGCCGGCGACGAGCGCCTCGAGGATCCGCAGACTCGTCGGCGAGCGTAGGTGCTCCACCTCGTCGAGGGCCAGCACCGAATCGATCTCCCGTTTGGCGAACCACTCTTCTAGGCGCCGGGCGATCACCTCGACGTTCGGCTGGGGCGCTCGCAGGGGGGAGGAGATCGAGCTGGGCAGAGCCTCGATCGGCGCCAGGGCCTCGATTAGGGCGGCAAGCAGCACCGCGGGGTCGTCGTGGGCGGGGCCGAGCAGGATCGAGGCGAAGGGTCGCGCGTCGCTCGCCTCCCATTGCCTGAGAAGGACCGACTTGCCGTATCCGGCTGGGGCCTGCACCAGGACGACGGCGGTGCCGGCGCCCGCTGCCTTCTCCAGCAGTCGCCGTCGTTCGACCATCGACCCGAGAGGACGGTCGGCGACCTCGCTCATGGAAAGGAATCCTATTCCGGCTGCGGCGCCAGGTCATGCGGATGGACCCAGGCGTCGACGAGAACCTCGGCGCCGATCGCCTTGACCGCGTCCCGCAGCGGGATCGCCCAGCGGTGCTCGAGCAGGACGATCGCGGCCGTGCTCCCGGCGGCGACGTGGTCGGCCAGACACCAGCCGTCGCCGGCTCGATCGGGCGACCCGGTGGGCTCCGCGTTGCCCAGGCCAAGCAGGGGAGCGACGATCGCGCCCTCGGCACTGCCGAGCAGCTCGAGCCTGCGCTCTCTCAGCTCGGCGAAGCTGCCGTTGCGCTGGCGGTGGACGACGAGGACGTCGAGCAGGGCGACGTCCCGATTCGCCGCCACCTCGCGCAGCTGCCGTTCCAGCACCTCCTCGGCGCCGGCGCGGTCCAGGCCGACGACCAGGATCTGGACCGGGCCGAGTCCGCTGGGATCGCCCATGGCGCCCACCCCTCAGCTCCCCAGCAGCCGCTCGCGCTCGGCGGCGAACTGCTCCTCGGTCAAGACCCCGGAATCTCGCAGCGCCGCCAGCTTGGCCAGCGCCTCGACCCGGCCGGTCGGGGAGGTCGGGGGAACCGAGGGCCGCGCCGCCGGGGCGGAGGTCGGTGCAGGGCGAGGGAGCGCGCCCGGGTTCCCGCCGAGCATCCCGGAGCGGCGCAGCCGTCGCTTGCTCAGCGCTGACACTCGACCTTCGTTTCGTTCGCGATGCCGTTCCCGATCGCTCCATTCGAGCAGGGGGAGACTGGCTCGGCCTCATGCGAAACGGGTGAAATCGGTGCAGCTCATCCGATTCGGGTGATGCTCGGCCCCGGTCCGGGGATTAGGTTGGCGAGGTGTCCGAGGAAGGCTCGCAGACGGCATCGCGAACCTCGCGACGGCTGCAGGCGAAGCCGCTGACCGCGAGCCGGGCGGCGCGGATGATCGCCGAGTTCACCTTCGTCATCACGATCGCCGGCGGCAGCTTCGCCTGGCTGATCGATCGCGACGACTTCCCGACCCTTGGCACGGGCCTGTGGTGGGCGATCCAGACGGTCACGACCGTCGGCTACGGCGACGTCACCCCGACCCACCCCGAGGGCAGGGTGATCGCGACGATCGTGATGCTGGCGGGGATCGGGTTCCTGGCTGTGATCACGGCATCGATCACCGCCGCCTTCGTCGAGGCCGCCCGCGAGCGGCTCAAGGGAGACGAGGAAGACCGCCTGCTCGAGCAGTTGCGGCGGATCGAGGCGCGGCTGGAAAAGCTCGAAGGCAAGGGCGGGGCGGAGGATTGAGGTCCGAGCTCCTGGCCAACGCCAGGGCACTCGTCCGAGTCGCCCACCGAGACCCCGAGCACATCCCCGAGCGGATCGCCCTGTTCGCCGCCGAGCGCCAGAGCAAGGACGCCCGCGAGTGGGCGGATCGGGCTCGCGAGGCCAACCCGGAGACGAGCCGCTTCGACCTGGCCGAGCGGCTGCGAGGGCGTTCGGCGCACGTCGCCCGGATCGACGGCGCCGTCGCCGGGACGCCGTTCTTCATCGCCCTGGTCCCCGGCTACGTCGCCTACCTGCAGCAGGAGGCGCGGCTGACGCTTCGGGTCGCGGCGCTATACGACCATGACCCCGGGAGCCTGAGGACGACGGCCGAGATGCTCGTCCTGCGCGGCGTCCATCCGAGGCCCGAGGCCGCCGAAGCGGCGCTGCTGGAGGTTCGTGGCCGGCCCCTACCGGAGAAGCCGGCGCATCGGCGGCCGTTGCGAACCTGGTGGCACAGCGTCTATCTGCTGCTCGTCTTCGGCGGCTTCCTCGGCGCCCCCGACAACGACGCTGAGGCCGGCGCCGAGCGTCACCCCTGGCTGCGGGCGATCGGCGGGATGACGATCGGGGGTCTGGTCTGGCTCACCACCTGGGTCTTCCCGGTCACCTTCATGATCGCGATGGCCTGGGGCTGCGAGTCCCACGCGCGCGAGCTCGGCCGTCGTGCACTCGTTCTCTACGACGGCGAAGCCGCCTCGGCCCGCGAGGCGATCGAGCTGGCCGACCGGCGCCAGGACGCCGGGCACGGTCTCCGCGATCTCGCCCGGGTCGCCGCGCTCGCTGCCTCCGTCGCGATCCCGATCGCCTTCGTCGCCTACGCAGACTCGGTCAAACAGACGACCGGCGTCAACTGGCTAGGAGCGCTGGGGGCGCTGGTCGCGCTCTCGGTCGTGATCGCGGTCGGGGTCCTCGCCTCGCGCGACTAGGTTTTGACTAGGCTCGCCGGGTGGCCGGCGTGGCGCTTTCCTGGAGTGGGGGCAAGGACTCCACGCTGGCGCTGTGGGCGATGCGCCAGGCGGGGACGGAGCCGGTTGCCCTGCTGACCACGTTGACCGAGGACTACGACCGGATCAGCATGCACGCGGTGCGCGGGGAGCTGTTGCGGGCACAGGCGGCGGCGGCCGGGGTGGAGCTGGTCGAGGTCGGGATCCCGGCGGCCTGTCCGAACGACCTCTACGAGGCGCGGATGGAGGCGGCGCTCGCCTCGCCGCCGCTCGCCGCGGTCGAGGAGATCGCGTTCGCCGACCTCTTCCTCGCCGATATCCGCGCCTATCGGGAGGAGCGGCTGGGGAGGATCGGGCGGCGCGCCTCGTTTCCAGTCTGGGAGCGGGACACCTCTGAGCTGGCGCTCGAGTTCGTCGACACCGGCTTCGAGGCGATCCTCGTCTCGGTCGACCCCTCCCAGCTCGATGCCTCGTTTGTCGGCCGCGCCTTCGACCGGGCGCTGCTCGAGGACCTGCCGGCCGGCGTCGACCCCTGCGGCGAGAACGGCGAGTTCCACACCTTCGTCCACGCGGGACCGATCTTCTCCGCCCCGATCGAGGTCGAGCGCGGCGAGGTCGTGATGCGGGACGGCTTCGCCTTCCAGGACCTGCTCCCGCGCATCCGACACTGACCGCACCGTGGTGTGGTCAGTGTCGGATCGGGGTGTCCTAGGCGCCGCGCGGCTTGTGGGCGAGGCGGGTGAAGTCGAGCGTCACCTTCGTCTCGATCCGGACCGGCATCGTGCCGCTGACCCCGGGCAGACCCTTGGGGAAGGCGTCCACGTGGGTCGACGTGTGTCTTTTCAGCGTGAAGCGCTTGCGCTTCAGCAGGTTGCGGAGCGAGACCGCGAGCGTCAGCGGCGGCGTCAGTTCGGTTCCCAGCTGGCTGCTGATCAGTTCACCCCGGCCGATGCTCGGGCAGTTCTCGAAGGGCGGCCCGCTGGGCCACTCGGTGCTGAACGGCCCGTCGAGCACGAGCACGTCGGTCAGCGGCGCCGGCGTCTCGTAGGGCCAGGAATCCGGCGTCCGGTAGGCGACGGTGACCTCGGAGTCGGGCGGGTAGGCGAAGCTGCCGCAGTCGGGGGCGATCGGCTCCGGCTTCGGGCACGCACCCGGCGGCGGGGCAACGACGTCCCAGCCTTCGATCGAGCCCCGGCGGGTGCCGTGCCCGCCGATCGGCAGCGCCAGCTCCTCGCCGCCGCTGCGGAAGACCGGCTGGCCGATCCCCCGTTCCAGGACGGCGGTGACTTCTCGCGTCGAGTGCATCGTCGCCGTCGAAGAGCCGCTGCCGACGGTGCGCAGCACACCGAGGCCGTTGCAGCTCCCGGTCATGTCCTCGGTCCAGTTCAGCTTGACGCTGGCCTTGAGGCCGACCTTGAAGTAGGCGTATGGCTTGGCGGCGCTGGCAACAGCGGGGAGGGCCAGCGCGGCGAGCAGGGACAGCGCGGCGGCCGCGAGCGCGGCGACGCGGGTCAGGGCGGTGTGAGTCGGGGAGGTGGGGCGCAGGGGTTTCATGCCGCCGAAGCTAGGCCGGCGGGCTGAACGAATCCTTGACGCGACGCGCGGCGTTCAGGTCCCGGTCGCCGAGAAGTGCTGGAAGTCCTTCGGCCAGGGCCAGTTGCCGCCCCAGCCCCAGCCGACGCGGGCGAAGGCGGCGACGGCGGCGCCGTGGGCGTGGACCAGGCCCTTGTGGTGCTGGGAGCGGTCGGCGAAGGGTCGCCCCTGGGGCGGGGAGACGTAGCCGTGGCCGTCGGCGTAGGGGTTCTCGACCGGGTTGAGGTCGATCGCGCGGCCGTAGGCGTGCTGTGACCAGTGGCTGGTGCCGGCGACGAAGCGGCAGTTGAAGGCCGAGGTGTTGTCGGCTTCCATGCTGCGATGGTCGTCGGCGCCGTAGGCGTCGACCAGCCGCATGCGTCGAATCGGGAAGCGGTCGCTATATAGAGTCTGCATCGCAGTGCTCATCGCCCGAACCGCGTCGCGGTTGACGACGAGGCGACCGACGTGGACCTTCCCATCGAACCCCCAGAAGGTGACCGCCAGCAGCCGCAGGTCATCGAGCCCGACTGGGCAGCCCGGGTGCCAGGAGATGCCGGTCATCCGCGCCCGCAGCTCGCGATCGAGGGGCTGGGCGTGGGCGTGGAAGGCCGCCGCAGCAGTTGCCGGAACGGAGCTGAGGACGGCGAGGCAGGCGATCGCCGCCACCGTTAGCCGCGTCTTGCGAGCCATCGCCGACATATAACCAAGCGCGGTTGGCGGCAAACCGAAGGTTCGGCGCAGAGGAAAGCGGCCAGAATCAAGTGATGGCGCGCCGCATCCTGATCGTCGACGACCACGACGGCTTCCGCCGCAGCGCCGCCCGGGCGCTGACCGCCGAGGGCTGGTCGGTGGTCGGCGAGGCCGAGGACGGCGAGGGCGGGTTGCGTGCCGCCGCCGATTGCAAGCCGGACGTCGTCCTGCTCGACGTCGGTCTGCCCGACGTGAGCGGGATCGAGGTCGCCCGCGAGCTGCACGAGCGCTCGCCCGAGGTGGCGGTGGTGATGGTCTCCACCCACGGCCGCGAGGACTACGGCGAGCTGGCCCTCGCCAGCGGCGCCCGCGGCTTTCTCAGCAAGCTCGAGCTGAGTGGAAAAGCGCTGGAGGCACTCGTAGAGTCCTGAGCCGAAATGGCTCCGGCGCGGATCGAGCAGGAGGTGGCGAGAGCGGTCAGCTCGGCCGCGGACGCCGCCGACGCCTACTCGCGCGCGCTCGAGGCGATCGCCGCCACCCTCGGCTGGGACGTCGCCGCCGCCTGGGAGGAGAGCGAGAGGGCGACCGTGCTGCGCTGCACCGCGCTCTGGGCTGCGCCCGCGGTCGATGCCGGCTTCCTCGACCTGACCCGCGCGATCGTCCTCGCCCCCGGCGAAGGACTGCCCGGCGCGGTCTGGGCGAGCGGCCAGGCGCAGTGGGTCGCCGACGCCTCCAGCGACGAGCGTCTGCCCCGTCGCGAAGCCGCCGCGGCCGCCGGGCTGCACGCCGCGGTCGGCTTCCCGGTGCGCAGCGAGCGCGGCGTCGTCGCTGTGATCGAGGGTTTCGCCGCCGCCGCCCAGGCGCCCGACCCGGAGTTGCTCGAGCGGCTCGAGGTCGTCGGCGCCCAGCTCGGCCAGCTGATCGAGCGCCGCCGCGCCGAGCTCTCGGGCGACGCGGTGCAGCGCCGCCACCGGGCAACGCTCGACGCCTCGCTCGACTGCGTGATCGCGATGGACCACCGCGGCGCCGTGATCGAGTTCAACCCCGCCGCCGAAGCCACCTTCGGCTACTCGGGCGCGGAGGCGGTCGGGCGCGAGATGGCCGATCTGATCGTGCCGCCGGATCTGCGCGAGCGCCATCGGGCCGGGTTGCGGCGCTACCTGGAGACCGGCGAGCCGACCCTGCTCGACCGGCGGATCGAGATCGAAGCGATGCGCCGCGACGGCAGCCGCTTCCCGGTCGAGCTGACGATCACCCGCATCGACGTCCCCGGCGAGCCGGTCTTCACCGGTCACCTGCGCGACATCACCGAGCGGCTGCGGGTCGAGCGCGAGCTGCGCGAGTCCCGCGCCCGCCTCGTCCACGCCTCCGACGACGCCCGGCGGCGGATCGAGCGCGACTTACACGACGGCTCCCAGCAGCAGCTCGTCAGCGTCGCGATGACGCTGGAGGCGGCGGCCGGCTCGATCGCGAGCGACCCCGAGGGTGCCCGCCGCCTGCTCGCCGAGGCCTCGGCCGAGCTGCGCGAGGCGATCGGCGAGCTGCGCGAGCTGGCGCGCGGGATCCACCCCGCGGTGCTGACCGAGGGCGGGCTGGAGCCGGCGCTGAGGGGGCTCGCCACGCGCAGCGCGATTCCGGCGAGAATCGAGTCCGTGCCCAGCGCTCGCTACCCCGCCCCGGTCGAGGCGGCCGCCTACTTCGTCGTCGCCGAGGGGATGACCAACGCCGCCCGCCACGCGGACGGCGCCAGCGCGGTCGCGGTCAGCGTCCGCGAGGACGGCGAGCTGCTGCTGGTCGAGGTCAGCGACGACGGTCCGGGCGGCGCCGGCGCCGGCGGCGGCCTGCGGGGGCTCGCCGACCGGGTCGCCGCGCTCGGCGGCGAGCTCGAGGTCGAGAGCCCGGCCGGCGCCGGGACCAGGCTCCGCGCGGAGATCCCATGCGGGTCGTGATCGGCGAGGACTCGGTGCTGCTGCGCGAGGGCGCCGTGCGTCTGCTCGAGGAGGCCGGGATCGAGGTCGTCGGCCAGGCCGGCGACGCCGAGGACCTGGTCCGCAAGGTCCGCGCCCATAAGCCCGATGTGGCGATCGTCGACATCCGGATGCCGCCCGACAACAGCGACGACGGGTTGCGCGCCGCGGCGGCGGTCCGCGAGGAGCTGCCGGGGACCGGGATCCTCGTCCTCTCCCAGTACGTCGAGGAGCACTACGCGGTGCGGCTGCTCGCCGACGGCAGCGAGGGGGTCGGCTACCTGCTCAAGGACCGGATCGCCGAGGTCGACCGCTTCCTCGACGCCGTCCGCCGCGTCGCCGACGGCGGCTCTGTGCTCGACCCCGAGGTCGTCGCCCAGATGCTCGGCCGCCGTCGCGAGGAGGGGCCGCTCGACACCCTGACCGAGCGCGAGCGCGAGGTGTTGAAGGCGATGGCCGAGGGGCAGACCAACAAGCAGATCGCGGCCGAGATGTTCGTCTCCGAGCGCGCCGTCGAGCGCCACGTCACCGCGATCTTCCAGAAGCTCGGCCTAAGCGACGGCGACGGCGGCCACCGCCGCGTCCTCGCCGTCCTCACCTACCTGCGCGAGTAGTTCGCCGGCCTCGGCGCGAAACGCGTCGAACCCGTTGGCCGTGAACAGCATCGACCCGCGCACCGGCCGCCAAATAGCCACCGTCGCCCCGTCCCGCTCAAGGCTGAAGCCTTTTCCCGGCCCTGGCGAGGGGAAGTCTTCAGCCGCGGAAGCGACGCGGCCCGCGGCGGCCTCGTCGTCGAGCTCTGCGACCACGGCGATCGCGGCGAGCGGGCGGTCCGTCGTGTAGGCGATCTCCCTGCCGCGGCTACGCAGCTCCGCCGCGTCGCCGAGGGTGAGGAAGTAGCCGCCGAGGGCCGAGCCCGGGATCGGGCCCGCCATCACGTGCGCGGCGACGCCGGGCAGGGGGAGGTGGCGGTGGTCGGAGTGGAAGCGCCAGCGGTCGACCTCGCGCAGCCCGTGGGAACGGGCGTATTCGGCGATGAACGCCTCCAGCGCCAGGCGCTGGGCGGAGATCGGTCCCCAGCTGTAGCGGTAGCCGGCGATTTCGCGGCCGAGGGCGAAGCCCCCCGAGAGCGTCAGCAGGCCGGCGGCGGCGCCGAGCGGCCCGTAGAAGAGGGCGCCGGCGGCGGCGCCGACGAAGAAGCCGAGCAGGGCGCAGGCGAGGCCGCTGAGGACCACGGTCGGCCGCCAGCGGGCGGCGTGGCGGAAGGCCTCGAGCGCGGCGCCGACGCTCGCCGGCGGCTGCTTGAAGCTGACCTTGGTCAGCGCCGCCGCGATTGCCGCCCGCTTCTCGGCTTCGTCGAAGAGGCCGCTCGCGACTCCCTCCTCCTCGGCCTCCTCGCGCAGGCGCCGGGCGACCTCGGCGGCGAGCGCGCGCAGCCGCTCCAGATCCTCCTCGCCCTCCAGATGCCCGGGCAGGGCGACGACCAGGTGACGCTCGTTGAGCTCGAAGGAGAAGCCCTCCGGCACGTCGTGGGCGAGCCAGGCGATCAGCGAGGGCGAGAAGACCTCGCGCACGTAGACCGCGTCCTGGCCGGCGAGCGAGAGCAGCCGGTAGCGGCGGTTGAAGATCGTGCTCTCGAGCTCGGTCGGCTGCCAGCGCTCGGTCGGCAGCTGGGCCGGCGTGCCGGCGCCGAGCTCGCGGCGGTCGCGACAGACCAGCGCCGGGGCGAAGGCGATGCCCTCGGGAATCGAGGCGAGGACGATCGTCGACTTGCGCCGCGCCGCCCCCTCAGCGAAGACGTGGCGGCAGAGCTGGCCCTCGAGGCCTGGGGCCAGCTCCACCTTGCGCAGCGGGGTCACCCAGCCGCGGCTGCCCCGGATCAGCGCCGGGGTCAGCTCGCGGTTGGGGTCGGCGGCGGCGATCATGACGCCAGCATCTCCAGTAGCGCGTCGGTCTCCTCGTCGTCGACCGTGCTCGGCCGCCAGACCTCGACCTTCTCGCCGCAGAGGTCGAGGGTGCCATGGGCCTCCTTGCCCGGCAGGGCGGCGAAGGCGACGCCATCGCGCGGCCACGAGCCTTGCTGCTTCTCGCGGACGATGACCCGGTAGTTCTCGCCATCGTCGTCGTCGGCCACCCCGACACAGCCATAGGCGACCGCGCGGGTCGGCGTCAGCGCCAGGACGAAGTGCTTCGGCACCGACTTCGAGCGCCGCGGCCGCGCCAGCTCGATCAGCGCCGTGCCGGTCAGCATCGAGGCCATCGATGGCTTCCGCCCCTGGCGGATCTCGCCGGCAGCGATCACCTCTTCTCCGGTCTTCGCTTCGACCTGCGACTTCATCGTCTCGACCTGCGAGCTGAACATCTTGGTCAGCGTTCCCATCTCACTTCTCCTTCGCTTGCTTGAGCTTGATCACGATCTCCGCGGTTCCGGTTCATGCCGCCCAGGCTCCCAGCGGGTCGGCACCCGATCCATGGAGTCCGCCGCCAACCTGGGCGTCGGTTTTCCGCCAGGCCAGCTCGGCTATCCTGGGCGCCGAGCGATGGGGCTCGCTCCTTCATAACCGCGGCGCGACCGCTGATGGCTCCTATCGACCGTCCACCGACGCTGATAGGAGGCACACGCGATGAGATTCCAGCGACACCCGCGCCGCAAGCTGGCGGCGATCTACTGCGGTGGGGTCGCCGGGGCGCTGCTCCGGGTCGGGCTCGCCCAGGCGCTCCCGCCCGCTGCCGGCAGCTGGCCCTGGCCGACCTTCGTCGTCAACCTGGTCGGGGCGCTGCTACTCGGTTACTTCTTCGCGCTCTTCCGCGACCGCCCGCCGCAGAGCCTGCACCACCCCTTCTTCGCCACCGGGATTTGCGGCACGCTGACCACCTTCTCGACCCTGCAGCTCGAGCTGTACCAGCTGGTCGACGGTGGCGATAGCGGCCTCGCCGCCGTCTACTGCGCGGCGACCCTGCTGGCCGGCTACGCCTGCTTGCGGCTTGGGATGGCGTACGAGTCGCGGGCGCGGCCGAGGTGGGCGGGATGAGCGCCGCAGCTTGGGTCGCGGTCGGCCTGATCGGCGGGATCGCCGCCGGCGCCCGCTTCCTGCTCGACGCCGAGGTGACGGCGCGCCGGCCGGGCTCGTTCCCGCACGGGATCCTCGCCGTCAACCTGCTCGGGGCGCTGGCGCTGGGAATCGTCGCCGGCAGCGGGCTCGCCGGCGACCGCTACGTGATCGTCGCCGGCGGCGCGATCGGCTCCTTCACCACCTTCTCGACCTGGATCCTCGACGCCGACCGCCTTGGCCGCGCCGGTCGCGCCGACCTCGCCTGGCTCAACATCGGGCTTTCGCTGCTCGCCGGCTTCGCCGCCGTCGCCCTCGGCCACTGGCTCGGCAGTGGCTTCTGATCGCTCCCAGCTAGATCAATCGATCATCTAGGCTGACGGGGTGAAAGACGTCGCCAGGCCGCAGCGGCTCAGCCGCGAGGGGACGCCCGAGCGCGTCGTCCACGCCAAGGGCAGCGCCGCCCATGGCTTCTTCGAAGCGAGCGAGGACGTCTCCCAGTTCACCAAGGCCGGCCTCTTCCAGAAGGGCGCGAGGACGCCGCTCTTCCTCCGCTTCTCGACCGCCGTCGGCGAGCCGGGCTCGCCCGACACGGCGCGCGACCCGCGCGGCTTCGCGGTCAAGCTCTACACCGAGGAAGGCAACTACGACCTGGTCGGCAACAACACGCCGGTCTTCTTCATCAGCGACCCGGCCAAATTCTCCGACCTGATCCACGCCCGGGGGCGTCAGCCGGACACCGGCATGCGCTCCAACGACATGCAGTGGGACTTCTGGACCCTCTCGCCGGAGAGCGCCCATCAGGTGACGATCCTGATGTCGGACCGCGGCACGCCGCGCACCCTGCGCCACATGAACGGCTACGGCGGCCACACCTTCTCCTGGATCAACGCCGCTGGCGAGAAGTTCTGGGTCAAGTACCACTTCAAGACCGCCCAGGGGATCGAGAGCTACAGCGAAGCCGAAGCGGCGGCGGTGGCCGCCGAGGACCCCGACGCCCACCGCCGCGACCTGCGCCGCGCGATCGACGCCGGCGAAGCGCCGGAATGGCACCTGCAGATGCAGGTGATGCCCTTCGAGGAGGCCGCCGGCTACCGCTTCAACCCCTTCGACCTGACCAAGGTCTGGCCGCACGGCGACTACCCGCCGATCGAGGTTGGCCGCCTCGTCCTCGATCGCAACCCCGACCACTTCTTCGAGGAGGTCGAGCAGTCGGGCTTCTCGCCCTCGAACCTGGTCCCGGGGATCGGCCTCAGCCCAGACCCGATGCTGATGGGCCGCATCTTCAGCTACCACGACACCCATCTGCAGCGGATCGGCGCCGACTACGAGCAGCTGCCGATCAACTCGCCGCGTTCGCCGGTCGAGGACGGCGACGGGCCGACCGTCGCCGACCTTTCCTGGTCGGAGGAAGCCGCCGAGCTCGGCGGCCAGGCCAATGCCAGACACGCCGAGGACGACGACTTCGGCCAGGCCGGCACCCTCTATCGCGAGGTGATGGACGACGAACAGCGCGCCGAGCTGGTCGCCAACGTCGTCGCCCACGCCAGCGATGAGGTCAGCGACGAGGTCCAGGATCGCGTCGTCGACTACTGGACCCAGGTCGACGCCGAGCTCGGCTCGCGGGTCGCTTCGGGCCTGCGTCGCTAGCGCCCCTCCTCGGCCTAGCTCCCTGGCCAGTGGGCGCGTCCGGGGTGCTCACTACCTTGGGTCGGGATGGATGGTCAGACGCAGATGGAGGGGCTGGCACCGGCGCCGCCGGTCGATCTGGAAGCCCGTGAGGAGGTCGCTGCTCCGGCCGTGCGGACGCCGCTCGCCGAGTGCGAGGACGGCCAGCGGCTGCAGGGCGTCTACGCGGTGCGCGAGCGCGAGCTGCGCCGTAAGCGCAACGGCGAGCCCTGGCTGCGGCTGCTGATCGGCGACGCCAGCGGCAGCGCCGAGGCGGTCTCTTGGGAGGGCGCCGAGGAGATGTATGCGCTGGCGGTTCCAGGGACCGCGGTCCACATCGGCGGCGTCTTCGAGGTCAGCGAGCGCTGGGGGGCGAAGGTGAAGATCTCGGCGTTGCGTGCGGCGGCGGCGGAGGAGTACGAGGAGGCCGACCTGGCCAGCGTCTCCGACGTCTCGGCGGAGCGGCTGGAGGCCGACTTGCGCGACCTTTTGGAGACGGTCCAGGACCCCGAGCTACGCGAGCTGCTCGACGTCTTCTTCGCTCCCGGTTCTCCGACCTGGGAGCGCTTCCGCGTTGCCCCCGCGGCGAAGACCTACCACCAGGCCTATCGCCACGGGCTGCTCGAGCACACGCTCTCGGTCGCCCAGGCCGTCTCCGCGGCGGCCAACTTCTTTCCCGGGATCGACCGCGACGTCGCCGTTACCGGGGCGCTGCTGCACGACATCGGCAAGATCGTCGCCTACAACGACGACCCGCTGGCGATCGATCTCACCGACGCCGGCCGCCTGCAGGGGGAGATCCCGCTCGGCTATTACACGGTGCGCCGCGCGATCGAAGACCTGCCCGGCTTCGACCCCGGCCTGGCGCAGTGCGTCCTCCACATCATCCTCAGCCACCACGGCTCGCTCGAGCACGGCTCGCCGGTCGTCCCCGCCACCCGCGAGGCCGTCCTCGTCCACATGATCGACAACCTCGGCGGCCGGCTCGGCTCCTTCGACCGGCTCGAGCGCGCGCTCCCCGCCGGCGAGTCCTGGTCGGGCTTCGACCGCGCCCTCTCCGGTAGCGCCTACTTCGCCCCGCAGCGCGAAGCGGCCTAGTCGCCGCTCGCCCGCCGCACTTCCGGCACGCTTCGGCGCGCGAATTGGTCCACTTGCGCCTTGTTTCGTGCAGACAGAAAGTTACGCTACTCTCATGTCGACGATGACCCAGGACGACCTCAACAGTGCCCGGATCGGCAGTTTCGAAAAGCGAGTCGACGAACGCTTCAACCGAGTCGACGAACGCTTGCAGCAGGTCGATGGGCGGCTGGAGACGCTCGAGGAGCGGATGTATGCGCTGCACCGGATGCTTGCGGTCGGGATGTTCGCGACCATAGCCGCCTTGCTGGGCATCATCGGCACCGGGATCGGTGTCATCGTCACGCTCGCCTGAGCGCTGCGCGACGCCGCCTGGGTCGCCCTAGAACTTGACGGTGCAGCGCTGGATCTTGTGGACGTTGCCCTGGGCGCGTTCGATGCAGTGGATCAGCTTCTTCGGGTTGCCCTGCTTCTTCGCCACGTGGAAGGAGCGCTGGATCTGGACTTCGACCTGGTGGTTGACCTGTTCGAGCGTCTTCGAGACGTTGTCCAGGCCGCTGTTTTCGAGCGAGTGCTGAAGGGTGCTGTTGGTCGTGTTGACGGCGTTGTCGGCGGTCTTCAGGACCGGCTTGACGATGAAGAAATAGACCGCGGCGAGGATGCCGACGGTGACCGCGAGCCGGATAACGCCGGAAGTCAGGTTGCCGAAGAGGTTGCGCAGGATGTCCATGGAGGTGGCCGCAGACTATCCTGCCCACCGTGGCAAAGGACACCGAGAAGCTGATCCGCCAGCTCTCGCTGATCTCGTTCCTGATGGCCCAGGGGAGGCCGGTTTCGGCGCTCGAGATCAAGCGTGAGGTGGAGGGCTACAGCGACATGAACGACGACGCCTTCGCGCGCCGCTTCTACGCCGACCGCGCCGAGCTCGAGAGCCTCGGCATCGTGCTCGGCGTCGAGAAGCCCGGCGAGGGCTTCTTCGAGGCCGAGCTCTACTCGCTGCCGCCCGAGAACTTCTACCTCGACGCGATCGAGTTCAGCGACGACGAGCTGGCGGCGCTGAGCACGGCGCTGCTGCTGCTCACCGACGGCGGCTTTGCCTACGCCGAGCCGTTGCGGCTGGCGCTGCAGCAGGTCGCCTGGGGCCACCCGAACCCGCTCGAGGGCGAGCGCGCCCCGATCGAGATGGCGATGACCGCCTCCGCCGGCGGCCGCGACCTCTCCCAGCGCCTCTCCAAGATCGAGACCGCGATCAGCCGCCGCAAGACGATCGAGTTCACCTACTACACGATGGAGCGGGGCGAGAGCGAGAAGCGCAAGGTAGACCCCTACCACCTCGTCTTCCGCGGCGGCCAGTTCTACCTGATCGGCCTCTCGCACGAGCGCGAGGCGGTGCGCGTCTTCCGTCTCTCGCGGATCCAGGGCAAGGTCGGCTACGCCTCCAAGGCCGAGCACGACTTCTCGCCGCCCGAGGACTTCGACCGCCGCGACTACGGCAGCCGCGCCGACTGGCAGCTGGGCGAGACGCAGGGCACGGCGAAGATCTTCGTCAAGGAGCGGATCGCCTGGCTGGTCGAGCGCGACTTCGGCGCCTACGGCTCGCTGCGCGACGCCAAGAAGTCCGACGGCGCCCCCGGCAAGGGCCGCGTCTTCGAGACCGACTACGCCTCGCACCGGGAGCTGGTCGCCTGGGTCCTGCGCTGGCGCACCAACGCCAGCGTGCTTGCCCCCGATGACCTGCGCGAGGAGACCGAGAGCCGCCTGGCGCTGCTGCGCGAGCGCCACGAGAACGGCTTCCAGCCGGCCAAGGTCGTCGACCGGCCGCTGCGCGAGCAGCCGCGCCGCGCCCGTGCCAACGGCCGCGGCGAGGCAGCGATCCGGCCCGAGCGCTTCGCCCGCCTCGTCACCCTCGCCGGCCTCCTGATCGAGGCGGCGAAAAAGGGCGAGCGGCTGCGGGTCGCCGAGCTGCGCCAGCGGCTCGAGCTGACCGACGAAGAGCTGCGCGAGGACGTCGAGCTGCTCAACGTCGTCAACTTCGGCGGCGGCACCTACGTCCTCTACGCCGAAATCCTCGGCGACGAGATCGAGGTCGACTCCGAGCCCTACGGCGACAACTTCGCCCGCCCGGCACGGCTGCTGCCGCTGGAGGCAAAGGCGCTGGTCGCCGCGATCGACCTCTTCGGCGACCACCTGCCGCAGTCCAACCTGCAGAGCGCGCGCAAGAAGATCGTCACCGCGCTCGGCCACGACCCCTCCGAGGAGGGCCTGGAGATCGTCCCGACCGGCGGCGGCGACGCCGACGTCGCCCGCACGGTCAACCAGGCGATCGCCTCCAACCGGGTGCTCGAGCTCTCCTATTACAAAGAGAACGAGGATCAGCTGACCGACCGCCGCGTCGAGCCCTACCTGCTGCAGAACGGGCGCGAGGGCTGGTACGTCGCCGCCTACGACCTCGGCAAAGAGGGCGTCCGTCACTTCAAGCTCGACCGGATCAAGGAGGCGAAGGTGGGTGGCGACTCGTTCGAGCCGCGGCCCGAAGTCTTCGACCTCACCGGGGCCGACTGGATGACCCACGGCGAGGTCCCCGCCGCCGAGGTCGCCCGCGTTTGGGTCTCCCCCGAGCGCGCCCGCTGGCTGCGCGAGGAGCGGACCGTGGTCGAGGAGCTGGCCGACGGCGCCGTCGTCGTCGAGCTGCCCTACGCCGGTAAGCCCTGGCTCGTGCGCGAGATCCTGCGCGGCGCAGGCGACCTCGTCGTGCTCGAGCCCGAGGACGCCCGCGAGGCGATCGCCAAAGAGGTCTCCGACTGACCCCAGACATCGCTCCCGGCCACCCCGAGGTGGCGAAGATCGTCGCCCCCAACCCGGGGCCGATGACGCTGGAAGGGACGAACACCTACCTCTACGGCTCGGGGCCCTGTGTGGTGATCGACCCCGGCCCCGCCGACGCCGGCCACCTCGACGCGGTCCGCGCCGCCGCCGGGGAGCGCGGCGGCATCGGGCTCGTCCTCCTCACCCACTCCCACGGCGACCACAGCGAAGGGGCGGAGGGGCTTGGCGCAGAGACGATCCTCCCCGCGGGTGGCGAGATCCACGCCGGCCTGCGCGCGATCGCGACGCCCGGACACGCCGCCGACCACGTTTGCTTCCTCGGCGCCGAGGGCGTCTGCTTCGCCGGCGACCTCGTCCTCGGCCTCGGCTCGACGATCGTGCCCCCCGGCGGCGGTTCTCTGGCCGCCTACATGGGCTCGCTGCGCCTCCTGTTCGAGCAGGAGATCGACCTGATCGCCCCCGGCCACGGCCCCTGGGTCACCGATCCGACGGCGAAGCTGGAGGAATACGTCGAGCACCGCGAGATGCGCGAGCGCCGCCTGCTCGCTGCCCTCGACGACGGCGAGCGCTCGCGCGCCGCGCTGCTCACGAACGTCTGGAGCGACGTTCCAGCCGAGCTGCTGCCGATGGCGGCGATGGCGATGGAGGCCCACCTGGAAAAGCTCGAGGAAGAGGGCCGGCTGCCAGGCGACGTATACGAGTGAGAACTGGCCGGCTGGCCAGTTCTCGTGCATAATCGTGGGATGGGCAGGACGAGGACGCAGAGCGCGGCCCGGGCGGGGCTGATCGCGGGGGTTGCGGGGACGGGGCTGATGACCGCCGCGGCGGCGACCGCCTGGCACCGGCTGGCGCGGCGGCCGCTGCCGAAGGTGCGCGGCGAGATCGAGCTCGAGGGTTTGGAGGGGCGCGTCCGGATCCGGCGTGACCGCTGGGGAGTGCCCCACGTCGAGGCCGACGAGCGCCGCGACCTGCACTTCGCCCAGGGCTTCTGCCACGGCCAGGACCGCCTCTGGCAGCTTTCGTTCTACCGCCGTGTGGTCGAAGGTCGCGTTGCCGAGTTCGCCGGCGAGGAGGGTCTGCCGGTCGATCGTCTGACGCGGACCCTCGGCATCCACCGTGCGGCCCTGCGCGAGGCGGAGGAGCTGGAGCCGTCGCTGCGCCGGGAGCTCGAAGGCCTTTGCGCCGGGGTCAACGCCGCCGCCTCGGCGGCCCGGGCGAAGCCGCTGGAGATGCAGTTGCTGCGCCTGGAGTGGGAACCGTGGCGGCCGGTCGACGTCCTCAGCCTCGGCAAGCTGCTCGCCTTCGGCCTCTCGACCAACTGGGAGCGGGAGCTGTTGCGCGCCGACATGGTGCGCGAGCTGGGGCCGGAGCTGACCGCCCGTCTCGACCCGACCTACCCCGCCGACAATCCGGTCGTCACCCAGGAAGCGTGGTCGGGCGACGGTCTCTCGCTGGTCGAGCAGATCGATTCCGTGCGCCGCTCGATCGGGCTCGCCGCCGAGGCCAGCGGCTCCAACAACTGGGCGGTCTCCGGCGCCCTCTCGGCCACCGGCTCGCCGCTGATCGCCGGCGACCCCCACCTGCCCCCGAGCATGCCCGGCATCTGGTACGAGATCAGCCTTCGCCACGGCGACCGCTTCATCCGCGGCGCCTCGCTGCCGGGAATGCCCGCCGTCTACATGGGCCAGGGCAACGACGTCTGCTGGACGGTGACCAACGTGATGGCCGACGTCCAGGACCTCTTCGTCGAGCGGGTGGAAGGCGACCGCTACCTGTTCGAAGGCGAGTGGCTGCCGCTCGAGGTCGTCCGCGAAGAGATCCCGGTCAAGGGCCGCTCCGAGCCCGAGCCGCTCGAGGTTCGCAGCACCCACCACGGCCCGATCGTCAACGCCGCGCTCGGCGCCGACGACGCCGAGCCGCTGGCCCTGGCTTGGCAGACGCTCTCGGAATCGACCGCGTTCGCAACGGTTGACGCGATGCTGGAGACCACGTCGGGGGCCGAGCTGGTCGAGCATTTCTCCCAGCACACCTCGCCCGCCTCGAACATCGTCTGGGCCGACCGCCACGGCTCGATCGGGTACAAGCTGATCGGCCGCCTGCCGCTGCGCCGAGGCGGTTGCCCCGATCTTCCCAAGCCCGGCTGGACCGGCGAGTTCGAGTGGGAGGGGACTGTCCCCTACGAGGAGCTGCCCGAGGTCACCGACCCCGAGAGCGGCTACATGGTCACCGCCAACAACCGGATCGTCGGCGACGACTACCCGCACCACATCACCAGCGAGTGGCTCGACGGCTTCCGCGCCAAGCGGATCGAGCAGCTGCTCGGCGAGCGCGACGACCACGACCTCGACAGCTTCGAGGCGATCCAGACCGACTACCTCTCGCTGCCCGGGCTGGAGGCGGCGCGCCGGCTCGGCCGCCTGCACCCGCCTGGCCAGCGCGAGCGCAGCGCGATCGAGCGGCTGCGGGCCTGGGACGGGCGCCTTGACCCGGAGACGATCGCCGGCTCGATCTACCAGGCCTTCCTGCTGCGGCTGGCGCGCGAGGTCGCCCGCGCGGCGATCGGCGACCGCGACCTCTGCGAGCGCTGGCTCGACCGCGCCGACAACGGCTTCACCCCGCACACGACCTCGCCCTGGCGCTGGCACTCGCACCTGATGGACCTCTGGGAGGAAGCCGACGAGGAGCTGATCGGCCGCGACTGGGACGGGCTCGCGCTCGAGGCGCTGGCTGGCGCCCTGGACGACCTCGAGGAGCGCTTCGGCCCCGATCCGGAGGCCTGGCGCTGGGGCCACATCCACGAGATGGAGTTCCCGCACCCGCTGGGCGAGGCCAACCCGGTCCTGCGGCGTGTCTTCAACCGGCGCCTGCGCGCCGGCGGCGCTCAGGAGACGGTGAGCCAGATCGCCTACGACCCCAACGACCCCTACCGTGCCGTCTGGGCGCCGAGCTGGCGAATGGTCGCCGACCCGGTCGACCCCGATCGCTCGCGCTGGCAGATGTTCACCGGCCAGTCCGGCCACCCTGCCAGCCCCCACTACGACGACCTTCAGGCCGACTGGCTCGAGGGCCGCACGCAGGCGATGTGCGGCGAAGGCCCGTGGGACGAGCTCGAGCTGGTCCCGGCTTCCCGATAGCTCGAGCCAAGGCGGGGCGGGACGCGGCAGAGCGTGCGTCCGATGGCACGCGCGCGAGAGGCGATTCCTCGATTTAGCTGCGGTTTCTCCCGGCCCTCGGTCCCGGTCGAGGCGCTGACCTGCAAGCGAACTGGGGTGTGCTTGCCCCCCAGGTGCTGCCGCGCTTGGCTGCGGAGGGATCGGGGTGGGCAATCCTCCGCCCCCGGGAGCGAAGGGAAGGACGCGATGACTCGCAATCTCAAGGTCTTGACGCTGGCGATGCTGGTGCTGGGAGGGCTCGGCGCCGTGAGCGCCGGCGGAGCCCAGGCGGCGGTGCAGGAATTCCACTGCACAAGCGCCTCTACGGCCACCTGCTTGGTGACAGGCAGCTCGGCGGCGGCCAAGATCACACTGCCGGGTGGGGCGGTTGTCGCATGCACCGCCGAATATCGGGCGACAATCGCGAAAACAACCGCGACGGCGACAATGGAAGCGACGTACGCGAAATGTAAAACAGCTGGCGTCAAAACCGAAGTCAAGATGAATGGCTGTGACTACACCCTGACCTCAGTGAGCCCGCTGGAAATGACAACGACGGTGACCATCAACTGCCCAGAAGGCAGGGTGATCGAACTCGTCGATCCCGCGATCCCGTGCACGATCACAATCGGCCCCCAGGGCCCCCGGACCCACATCGTCTTCACAAACGAAGGCGCGCTCGAACCGACAGACCTGACGGCGCACGTGACAGTGGGCGGGGTCGCGATCTTCGGACACGACGCCACCTGTCCCAATGGCGGTGGCGCAGGTGTGGCGGAATTCGACGACACAGTCACACTCAGGGGCTTCGAAGACGAACCTACGGGGGAGGGCCCGCAGGTCGGGCTGCACGTCTTCTAGGGTCTGAGCGCCATCGATCGGGCCGCACCGTCCACCTCGAGAAAGGCGGCTTCGGCCTGCGCCGGGTAGCGTTGCCAGGGTGAGCCGCCGCGCCCAGATCGTCCTCAGCCAGGCCGAGATCGACGAGCTGCTCGCGACCGAGCGAGTCGCGATCGTCTCCAGCCTCGGCCCGCGCGGCTGGCCGCATTCGATGCCGATGTGGTTCGTCGCCCGCCAGGGCGAGGTCTGGATCTGGACCTACGCCAAGTCGCAGAAGGTGCGCAACCTCGAACGCGATCCGCGGGCGACGGTTCTGGTCGAGACCGGCCACGAATACGGCGAGCTGCGTGGGGTGATGATCGAGGCAGAGGCGAGTCTGCACCGCGACCCGGAGACGATCCTCGACTTCGCCAAGGAGCTGACGCTGCGCTACGCCGAGGGCATCGAGACGGTCGAGGGCGACGCCCTCGCGGCGCTCGAAGCCCAAGCCCCGAAGCGAGTTGCGATCAGCTTCAAACCGATCCGCGTCTCGACCTGGGACCATCGCAAGCTCGGCGGGACGTACTAAGGGGGGCTTGCGGGGGGCAGGGGTAGGTGACCCTCTGACAAAGGCTCCAGTGCTGACATCTGAGCCCTGACCCCGGCCCAGCTGCGCGACGGTCTTTGGCAGAGGGTCACCTACCCCTGCCCACGAATCCTGCCTAGCGGCGGCGCCTGTGCTGGTGATGCGGCTTGATCGTCAGGCGCCGTGAGGTCGCGGCTTCGAAGCCGTCGCCAGCGGCGATCCGCGAGCGGAAGCTAGAGCGACGGCGGATGCGCGGCCGGAACTGGGCGGTGCAGGCGCGGCTGAGACGGTGGCTGCCGAGGTTGCGGTTGCCGCGGAACAGGTGCACCCGTTCGCCCTGGCGCCCGGCGCAGGGCGAGACCCAGACGGTGAGCAGCGCCCGCTTGCCGCGCTCGACCCTGCGGTTGAAGGCCCGGATTCCGGCGAAGGCCGGGTGCAGCGGCCCGCCTTCGCTGGCGCAGGGGGTGGGCTGCGATCCGACCAGGCGCGAGACGGCGCCGTCGCCGGAGACCGCGTAGAGGCGGCCGCAGGCGTCTTCGCCGAAGCTGTTCAGGTTGGTCACTTCGAGCCCCTCGGAGCGGTCGCTGCCGGCCGGGTTCGAGGGGGCGAAGGAGCGCAGTTCGCCGCTGCAGAGGTCACCGTAGAGATAGCGGCCGTAGAGGCCGGCGAGACCTTCGTCGCGGACCACGTAGCCGCCGATGATGGCGCAGCCGTGGGCGGCGCCGTTGCCGGGGTCGGTATGGGGGTATTCGAAGACCGGGGCGGTGAACTCGCTCGCTTCGGCCCCCGAGCAGCCCGGATCGTCGGCTGGCCCCGGTTGCATCCCCTCGAGGCAGTTCCAGCCGTAGTTGGCGCCGCCGCCCAGCCCGGGCGGCGCGCCGCGGTCGACCTCCTCGCGTTTGGATTGGCCGACGTCGCCGATCCAGATGCCGCTGCCGCCGCGGTCGAAGGAGAAGCGGAACGGGTTGCGCAGGCCGTAGCTCCAGATCGTGTCGTAGGGCGCGGGCGCGGTGCCCGCGAACGGGTTGCCCGCCGGCACCGTGTAGGGGAGGACGCCGCTGGGGTTGGGATCGATGCGGAGGATCTTGCCGAGCAGGCTGGTCAGGCTCTGCGAGTTGTGGTGTTCGTCGTTGCCGCCGCCGCCGTCGCCGGTCGAGACGAAGAGGTCGCCTTCGGGCCCGAACTGGAGCTGGCCGCCGTTGTGGTTGTCCTCGCCGGGATGGGGGATGGCGAGCAGCGCTCGCGGGATCGACCCCAGCGCCGAGCCGCCGCTGACGGTCAGTTCGACGACCTGGATCGTGCCGTCCGGTTCGCCCGCGTAGTCGGCGAACAGCCGCCCGTTGCTCTCGTACCCCGGCGAGAGCGCGATCGAGAGCAGGCCGCGCTCGCCGCCGCAGCCAGCGGGCGCGCAGCCGACCGCGGCGCTGAGGTCGGCGAAGGTGGTGACGGTGCCGCCTTCGACCTTCTCGACCAGGCCGCCGCGCTCGACGACGAAGAGGCGGCCGGCGTCGCCGGGATCGGAGGTGACGTAGATCGGCGAGTCGAAGTTGCCGATCGGCTGCAGGCTGGCGCCCGCGGCCTGGCCGACCGGGGAGCAGGCCGCGATCGCGGCGAGGGCGAGGACTAGACGGAGTGCCCGCATCTACTACTCAGACTACGAGGTGCATTCGACGCACCCGATCATCCGGCCAGACCCTCGCCCGCGGGCGCCGTCGACCCGTTCGCTACATTCTCGCTCCGCCGTGTTTGAAGGCGCGCGGCCCTCGGTCCCCTCGCCGCCACGTCGAAACCCGCAATGCGACTCAGAATCACAGCCGCGCTCGTTTGCGCCTGCCTGGTGGCGGCCCTCGTCGCTGCCGGCGGTGGCGACGCCAAACCGCTGCCCGCGGCTCCGACCGGGTTCTTCGGGATCGGGCCGCAGACGCCGATCGCCTCCCAGGACGTCGAATACATGCGCGCCGGGGGCATCGAAAGCATCCGCTGGCCGCTGCTGTGGTCGCAGGTGCAGCCGACGAAGAAGGGCGGTTACGACTGGTCCAGCTTCGACCAGGTCGTCGAAGTCGCTTCCAAAGGCGGCCTCTCGGTGCTGCCGGTGATCACCTCGACCCCGCGCTGGGTGGCGAGCAGGGAAACGACGATGCCGGTCAACAGCGCCGCCCAGCAGGTGGCCTGGCAGGAATTCCTTCGTGCGGCCGCGGCCCGCTATGGCCCGGGCGGCGAATTCTGGAAAGAACATTCGACGCCGGAATACGTCGAAGGCGTTCGCTACGAAGCCGAAATCCCGAAGGCGGTGCCGATCCGTACCTGGCAGATCTGGAACGAGGCGAACTACTTCTACTTCGCCTTCCCCGTCTCTCCGGTCCGCTACGGGAAGCTGGTGACGATCTCCAGCGTGGCGCTGAAGTCGGTCCAGCCGGGAGCCAAGCTGCTGCTCTCGGGGCTGTTCGGGGAACCGTCCGCGAAGGGCAGCCGGGGGATGCCGGCGGCGACCTTCCTCAAACGCCTCTACGCCTACCCCGGGATCAAGAGTCGCTTCGACGGGGTCGCGCTCCACCCCTACGCGGTCGACAGCGAAAAGCTGGAAGAACTGGTCGAAGCCTTCCACGAAGTGCTGGTCGAAAACCACGATCGCCCGGCCTTCTACATCACCGAGATGGGCTGGGGCTCGCAGAACGACTTCGCCGACGACGCCTTCGAGCAGGGTCCCTCGGGCCAGGTCCGTGAGCTGCGCGCGTCCTACGCCTACCTGCTCGAAAACCAGCGCCGCCTCAACCTCAGGGGGGTCTACTGGTTCTCCTGGAAAGACCTCCGGGAAAGCTGCAACTTCTGCGACTCGGTCGGCTTCTTCCCGGCCGGCACCCGCTTCAAGCCGAAGCCCTCCTGGCGCGCCTTCATCCAGCTCACCGGCGGCAGCCTCCGCCCCTGATCGCTCAGCCGCCGGGGGTCAATTGGAAGCAGCGCCGGCCGGGCAGCCGCTCGCCGGCGACCGCCAGCGCCGCCGCGTAGCCATCGCCGACCGCCAGCGACTCGAGCGCCACAGCGGCCGCTCGCGGAGGCGACCCGAGGCCGCTGCCGAGGCACTTGAGCCGCGCCTCGTGCCGGGTCCAGGCGCGGTAGAAGGCGGCGCCACGCTGCGCCGGTGGCGCCGCGCGGATCGCCGCCACCGCCTCCGCTTCCAGCTCGCGCTCGGCCAGGGCGAGTAGGTCGCGGCGGGGCTTGATCAGCTCGACGTCGACGCCCACCTCGCGGCCGCGGCAGACGGCGACCAGGGCGAGGCGGCCGGAGTGGCTGAGGTTGAAACGAGGCGCGCTGGCGTCGCTCAGCTGCGGCTTGCCGTGCTCTCCCGTCGCCAGCTCGATCGCCGCCGGCTCGACGCCCAGGTAGGCGGCGAGCACGCGGCGCAGCGCCCAGCGCGAGGCGGGCCAGCGGCGCCGCGAGTCCTCGACCCGGATCGCTGCCGCCCGTTCGCGCTCGGCCCGCGGCAACCCCTCGGGGCCCGGCCAGCCCTGGGCGTCGAGGTCGGCCCTCCAGACGTGGACCTCGTCGCCGAGGTCCGCCGAGCTGGGGCCCGAGGGCCAGTCGCGGGTCAGCGCCCCTCCAGCGCTTCGCGGATGCAGCGGTCCAGGCACTCGGCGAGCAGGCCGGCCCCTGGGGCCCGCAGCATCTCGACGTGTCCGAGCGGCAGCGGCCTGCGCTCGACGCCGCCCTGGGCCCGCTCCGGCCAGGCCATGTAAGCGGGTTTCTCGGCGAACTCGGCCGAGGTCACGAGCACGACCCGGCCCGGCCAGGGCTCGGCCCGGTAGCGCTCCCGCGCCGCGCGAGCGGCGGAGATCAGCCGCTCTTCGCGGCGGCGCCGCGCCCGCGGCAGCGCCCTGCGCAGGCGCCGTTCGGCGGCGTCGAGGGCCCGGTCTCGCCGCTCGTCCAGATCCAGCCCGGGAAGCGCGTCCGGCGGCAGCTCGCGAAGCGCGCGGAGGAGCCTCTCCTGGAGCGGCCGTACGGCGCTGCGGGCGCGGAGCCGGACCGGCATCTGCGCCGCGCCGCCGGGGAGCAGGTCGGGCGCCAGGCCCTCCTCGACCCCGTGCTGCCAGGCCCAGAGCAGGAGATCCTCTGCGTCGGAGACCTCGGGGTCGGGAAAGGCATCACGCAGGTCGGGCCGGCGCGCCGCCGCCAGCAGGTAGCGGTTGACGCCGGACCTCCGGCTCGCGAGCAGGTGGGCCTGGAACTCCCGCCAGCCGGCCGCCGAGAGCGGGTCTTCGGGCCATCGCCCGGCTTCCTGCCAGGCGGTTGCCATCGCCCAGTCCCAGGCTCGACCGTCTGCCGTGCGGCAGGCCGGCGTCTCAACCGGCAGCAGCAGGTCCCGGATCAAGCCGTGTTCGCCGACCCCGTGCTCCCAGGCCCAGCTCGCCAGCTTGGCCGCGTCGGCGCCAGCAGGGTCGGGCCAGAGCCGCTGCAGATCCTGCCTCAGATGCCAGCCCTCCGCCGCGTAGCGCGAGAGGCCTGGCCCGACCTCCTGCCGCAGCCAGTGGCGAAGGTCGGTCGGGCCGCCGTGGCTGCCCGCCGCAGGTGTGGGTTCGCCGCGATCGCGGGCGCGGAGCAGCGCGATCTCGACCAGGTCGTCTCCCTCTAGCCCCTGCGCCAGCCTGGGCAGCGCCGCGGGGGGAGGGTCGGAGTCGAGCGCGGCGAGGAGCGCGACGCGATCACCGGCGCGGCGCAGCCGCTGCGCGATCTCGAAGGCGACCGTGGCGCCGTTGCAGCGCCCCGCCAGGAGGTAGGGACCATCCGGCTGCACCAGCTTGATTTCCTCGACGCAGCGGGCCGCCATCGCCTCGATCCCGCGGTCGATCGCGCTGCGGCCGTCGAGCCCGCTCGGCTGCAGCGCGTAAAGGGGCTGGGCCGAAGGGAGCGCCCGCGAGAGCGCCCCGAAGCCGACCACGTTGCCGTCGCCGGCGGTGACCGCGAACAGCGGCGGCCGGCTGCCCTGCGGCTTCAGCGCGATCAGGTTCTCCCAGCGCACCGCGGCGCCGCTCTCGAGGCGCCGGGCCAGCGCCCGCGGCGTCGGCGCCTCGAAGATCGTCGCCAGCGGCAGTTGGCGGCGGGCGCGGCGGTCGAGCTCGGTGAAGAGGGCGATCGCGAGCAGCGAGTGACCGCCGAGCGCGAAGAAGTCCTCTTCGACGCCGACTCCCTCGACGCCGAGCACCCGTTCGAAGGACTCGACGACGATCCGCTCGGCGGCGGTTTGCGGCCTGCCGCCGCCGGGCGCCCGGGCGAGGTGGCGGCTGTCGGGGGTGGGCAGGCGCTCGCGGTCGACCTTGCCGTTGGCGGTCAGCGGCAGCGCCGCGACCGGGACCCAGGCCGAGGGCACCATCGCAGCCGGGAGGCGGGCGGCAGCGTGGGCGCGGAGCTCGGCGGCTTCTGGCTTCGCTCCCGGGACGGGGACCAGGTATGCGGCCAGGGTCCGCTCGCCGGACCCCTGTCCGTGGGCGACGACGGCGACGTCGCCGACCGCTGGGTGCTGGCGCAGGACCCGCTCGACCTCCAACGGCTCGACCCGGATTCCCCGTACCTTGACCTGCCGGTCGATGCGGCCGAGGAACTCGATCGTGCCGTCGGCCCGGCGCCGGCAGCGGTCGCCGCTGCGGTAGCGGCGCTGGCCGGGACGATGGGGGTCCGGCTCGAACCGCGAGGAGGTCAGCTCGGGGTCGCCGCGGTAGCCGCGGGCGACGCCGTCGCCGCCGATCCAGAGCTCGCCCGCGACCCCGTCCGGCAGCTGCCGGCCGTGCTCGTCGAGGACTTCGCAGGAGGTCCCCTGGATCGGTCGCCCGAGCGGGATCGAGGAGCCGATCTCGGCGCCGCGGCGCAGCCGGTGGGTGAGGGCGAAGGTCGTCGTCTCGGTCGGGCCGTAGCCGTTGCTCAGCAGCCCGTCGGCCGGCAGGGCCGCCAGCGCCCGGGCGACGTGGCGGGGGGAGAGCACGTCGCCGCCGGCGAGCAGGTGACGCAGCCCCCGCAGGCAGTCGGGCCGCCGGTCGACGAGCTCGTGGAACAGCCCTGCCGTGAGCCAGGCGGTTGTCACCCCGTGACGCTCGATCGCGGCGGCGATCGAGTCCGGCGAGGGCTGCTCGCCGAGCACCGCGACCGTGCCGCCGTTGGCGAGCGGCCCCCAGATCTCGAGCGTCGCCGCGTCGAAGGCCGGCGAGGCGGCGTGCAGCATCACGGTCCCCGCTCCCAGCTCGGCGAAGTCGGGGCCGTCGACGAGGCGGACGACGTTTCGGTGGGTCACCTCGACCCCCTTCGGCTCGCCGGTCGAGCCGGAGGTGTACATCAGGTAGGCGAGGTCGCCCGGCCGCGCCGCGGGCGCCGCCGCTGGCTCGGCGGCGAGGGCTAGCTCGATCGCGATCGCCCCGACCCCGGCCGGCAGCGTCGCCTCCAGGGTGGGCTCGACGAGGGCGACCCGGGCGCCGGCGTCGGCAAGGATGCCGGCGATTCGCGACGGCGGGTGGGCGGGGTCGAGCGGGACGTAGGCCGCGCCCGCTTCCAGCACGCCGAGCTGGGCGAGGATCGCGGCGGCCGAGCGCCCGGCCAGCACCGCCACCGCGTCTCCCGGTTCGACCCCGGCCTCGACCAGGGCGGTGGCGACACGCCGGGCGCCGTCGAGCAGCTCGCCGTAGGTGAGGCGACGGTCGCCGTCGACCACGGCGATCGCGTCCGTCGCCCGGCGGGCCTGCCGCGCGACCAGCTCCGGCACGGTCGCCTCGCGGTCGAAGTTCGCCGCCGCGGTCGAGGCCGCTCTCAGCTCGGCTTCCTCGTCTTCGTCGAGCAGGCTGAGACCGGAGATGCGGGCGTCGGGGTCGGCGACGAACTGCTCGAGCAGGCGCAGGTGCTGGCCGGCGAGGCGATCGGCGGTCGCGTCGCTGAACAGGTCGGAGTGCTCCCAGATGAAGAACGCGTCGTCGCCGCCGTGGTCGACGCCGATCACGTTGAGGTCGGCCTTGGCGGTGCCGTTGGGCACGGTCTGCACCACCCTCGCCTCGAGGCCGCTCCAGCGCGCCGGCCGGGCCGCCGCGTCATCGAAGGAGAACATCGCCTGCACCAGCGGCGAGCGGGTCGGGTCGCGCTGCGGCGCCAGCTCCTCGACGACGCGCTCGAAGGGGACGTCGGCGTTGGCGATTGCGTCGAGCACGACGCTCCGCACCCGTCGCAGCAGCTCCCGCACGGTCGGGTCCCCGGCGAGGCTCGTGCGCAGCGCCACCGTCCCCACGGTCATCCCGATCAGGCCCTCGGCGGCCGGGTCGCGCCGGTTCGCCAGCCCGCTGCCGACCTGGACGTCGTCGCTGCCTGAGCAGCGGCCGAGGAGGAGGGCGAAGGCCGCCAGACCGGTCATGAAGGCGGTCGCTCCCTCCTCGCCGGCGAGCTCGCGGACCGCCGCTGCCAGCTGCGGCGGCAGCGGTCGCCGCACCGAGCCGCCGGCGAACGACTCCCGTGCCGGTCGCGGCCCCTCGGTCGGCAGCCGCAGCAGCGGTGGATCGGGGTTCAGGGTCCGGCGCCAGTACTCGAGCTGGCGCCGCTGCAGCTCGCCGTCGGCCAGCTCTCGCTCCCAGCGGGCGAAGTCGGCCGGCTGGACGGGGACGTCGTCGAGCCGCGGCTGGCGACCCTCGACCCGCGCCGAATAGAGCTCGGCCAGCTCGGCGAGGAAGATCACGAACGACCAGCCGTCGTGGGCGGCGTGGTGCTCGACGTCGATCAGCGACCAGCGGCGCGGGCCGCGGCGGACGAGGGTCCAGTGGACCAGCGGCGCTCGGCCCAGCGGGATCTTGCGGCGCACCGTCGAGCGGACCAGCCGCGCCCATTCGACCCCGCGCTCGCCGGGCAGGTCGATCGTCTCCAGCGGCACCGGCACCTCGTCGAAGACGACCTGGACCGGCTCGCCGCCATGGGTCTCGAGGGCGGTGCGGAAGATCTCGTGGCGCTGCATCAGGTCGCCGAGCGCCGCAGCGAGCGCCCCCTCGTCGAGCTCGCCCTCGAGGTCGACGATCGCCGCGAACTGGAAGGCGAGCGAGGTCGGGTTCATGCGCTCGAACAGCCAGGCCCGGCGCTGGGCGAAGGTGGCGGGAGCCGGCCCGGTCCGCGGCTCGCAACGCAGCGGCGGTCGCGAGTTGGCGCCGCTGCGCTCGAGCGCCGCCGCCAGCCGGCGCGGGGTGCGCGCCTCGAAGACCGCGCCGATCTCGAGCTCGGCGGCGAAGCGGTCGCGCAGGCGGCCGACCAGCTGCAGGGCGAGGAGCGAGTCGCCGCCGAGCGCGAAGAAGTCCTCGTCGGGGCCGATCCGCTCGAGCTCGAGCAGCTCGCCCATCGCCTCGGCGACGCCAGCGCCAGCGCCAGCCGCCGCTCTGCCGCGATCGATTCGCCGCGGCGCCGGCAGCGCGTCCCGGTAGACCTTGCCCCGCGCGGTCAGGGGCAACTGCGGCAGTAGCTCGATCGTCGCCGGCAGCATGAAGGCGGGCAGCCGCTGCCTTAGGTGGTCGAGCAGCTGCTCCGCGGTCGCTCCATCGCGCTCGCGCAGCGAGGCGTAGCCGATCAGCCGCTTGTGGCGGGCGACGTCCTCGCGAGCGACGACCGCGGCGCGGGCGACGGCGGGATGGGATCCGAGCACCTGCTCGACTTCTCCCGGCTCGACCCGGTGGCCGGCGATCTTGACCTGATCGTCGTTGCGGCCGACGAACAGCAGCTCGCCGTCCTCGCGCAGCCGGACGACGTCGCCGGACCCGTACATCCGCGCCCCTGGCTCTTCAGAGAAGGGATCCGGGCGGAACCGGTCGCGGTTGCGCTCCGGGTCCCCCCGGTAGCCGCGGGCCACCCCCGGACCGCCGATCCAGAGCTCGCCCGGCTCGCCCTCGGGGACCGGTCGCAGGTCGGGGCCGAGGACGTGGAGGCGATAGCCGGGCAGCGGCCGGCCGATCGGGATCGGCGAGCCGTCGAGCGTGCCGACCTCGAAGCCAGTGGCGAGGATCGAGGTCTCGGTCGGCCCGTAGCCGTTGACCACCCGCACTCCTGGGTGCGCCGAGCGCAGCGCCGCCACCGCGCCGGCGGAGATCAGGTCGCCGGCGGAGGTGACCAGACGCAGGCTGCCGAGATCGGGCAGGGCTGCGTCGACGAGCTGCTCGAAGAGGCCGGCGGCGAGCAGCCCGGTGGTGACGCCGCGGGCCGCGATCAGGCGGCCCAGCTGGCGTGGGTCCGGCCGCCCCGGCGGTGCCAGCACCAGCCGCGCGCCGGCGGCGAGGCTCCCCCACAGCTCGAAGCTGGCGATGTCGAACTCGACCGGCGCGACGGCGAGGACCCCGTCGTCCTCGCGGGGCAGCATCTCCGACCCCGACTCGAGCAAGGCCAGGAGGTTGGCGTGGGTCAGCTCGACCCCCTTTGGCCGCCCGGTCGAGCCTGAGGTGAAGAGCACGTAGGCGAGGCGATCGCCGCCGGGCGCGGCAGGCTCGCGTTCGGGCTCCGGCGCGGCGAGCAGAGCAGCGCAGTCGAGGACGCGGACCGCAGGGGAGAGCAGCGCGCCCGCCTCGCCGTTGGCGATGACGAGCCCGGCGCCGGCGATCCGCAGCAGCTCGCGGATGCGCTGGGGCGGGTAGGAGGGGGGGATCGGCACGCAGGCGACGCCGGCGCGGACGCAGCCGACCACGGCGCAAACCGCCTGCCAGGAGCGCGGCAGGCAGACGCCGACCGCCTCTTCCTCACCGGCGCCGGTCATCCTCCGCAGCGCCGCTGCGACCCGGGCGCTGGCGGCATCGAGCTCCGCGTAGGTGAAGCGGTCCTCGCCCGCCTGCACCGCGATCGCGCCGGGTCGCTCGGCGGCGCGCTGCTCGACCAGCTGGGCGAGCCCCGGCGGCGAGCCGTCGGATCGGGCGAGGGTCCGTCGGGCGGCGGCGGGCTGAGGTTCCATCGGAGCCATTGTGAACGTCTAAATGCCCCCGCGCCCGAATGTTAATCCGGCCCGGTTGGAGCCTCGATGTCGACGGCGTGCGCTAGGTTCCGACGCTCAAATGCCCCGGCTCCTGATTACCGGCGGCGCGGGCTTCGTCGGCTCCAACCTCGCCGTCTCTCTCGCCAGCCGCCACCCCGACTGGCACGTCCTCGCCCTCGACAACCTCTACCGCCGCGGTTCGGAGCTGAACCTGCCGCGGCTGCGTGAGGCCGGGGTCGAGTTCGTCGAGGGCGATGTGCGCGAGCCCGGCGACCTCGACCAGCTGCCGGCGATCGAGGCGCTGGTCGAGTGCTCGGCGGAGCCCTCGGTGATGAGCGGCGTCGACGGCGACACCGGCTACCTCGTCCACACCAACCTGACCGGCGCCTACAACTGCCTCGAGCGCGCCCGCCGCGACGGCGCCTTCCTCGTCTTCCTCTCGACCAGCCGCGTCTACCCGGTCGCGCCGCAACTGGAGCTGGCGCTGGAGGAGACCGAGACCCGCTTCGAGCTCGCCGCCGCGCAGCCGGTGCAGGGCGTCTCCCCGGCCGGGATCTCCGAGCGCTTCCCGCTCGAGGGCGCCCGCACCCTCTACGGGGCGACCAAGCTCGCCGCCGAGCTGCTGATCGAGGAGTACCGCGCCAGCCTCGGGGTGCCGGCGGTGATCGACCGCTGCGGCGTGATCGCCGGCCCCTGGCAGATGGGCAAGGTCGACCAGGGCGTCTTCACCCACTGGATGCTCGCCCACCACTTCGGCCAGCCGCTCAGCTACATCGGCTTCGGCGGTGCCGGCAAGCAGGTCCGCGACCTGCTCCACGTCGAGGACCTGGTCGACCTGGTCGAGCGCCAGCTGCTCTCGCCCGCCGAGTGGGACGGCCGCACCGTCAACGTCGGCGGCGGCCGCGAGTGCAGCCTCTCGCTGCGCGAGACGACCGAGATCTGCCGCCGCCTGACCGGCAACGAGATCGAGATCGGCGCGGTCGGCGAGACGCGCCAGGGGGACGTGCCGATATACCTCTCCGACTGCACGAAGCTCTTCAGCCTTGACGAGTGGCGTCCCCGCCGCAGCGCCGAGCAGGTGCTGGCCGACATCCACGCCTGGATCGCGGCAGACGAGGACCGGATCGCCGGGGCACTGAACATCGACGTCCCCGCGGGGGGAGGAAGGGAGTAGGCAAATGCCGGTCGCGATCATCACCGGGGCGGGGGGCCTGATCGGGTCCGAGGCGGTGGAGCACTTCATCGGCGAGGGCTTCGACGTGGTAGGGATCGAGAACGACATGCGCGCCCGCTTCTTCGGCCCCGAGTCTTCGACCTCGCACGTCACCGAGCGCCTCGTCTCCGAGTATGCGAGCGAGTTCCGCTGGGAGGAGGCCGACATCCGCGACGCGGCGCGGATCGAGTCGATCTTCGCCGCCCACGCGGGCCAGATCGAGCTCGTCGTCCACACCGCCGCCCAGCCCTCCCACGACTGGGCCGCGAGCGAGCCGCAGACGGACTTCGGCGTCAACGCCAACGGCACCCTCAACCTGCTCGAGGCCGCCCGCGCCCACGCGATCGACGCCCCCTTCGTCTTCTGCTCGACCAACAAGGTCTACGGCGACACGCCGAACCGGCTGCCGCTGCTCTCGCTGGAGAAGCGGCTCGAGCTGCCCGAGGACCATCCCTACTACAAGGGGATCGACACGACGATGTCGATCGACAGCTCGACCCACTCGCTGTTCGGCGTCTCCAAGGCGGCCGCCGACCTGCTGGTCCAGGAGTACGGCTACTACTTCGAGATGCCGACCGTCTGCTTCCGCGGCGGCTGCCTGACCGGGCCCCAGCACGCCGGCGCCAAGCTGCACGGCTTCCTCGCCTACCTGATGAAGTGCACGGTGACCGGGACCCCGTACACGGTCTTCGGCTACGAGGGCAAGCAGGTCCGCGACAACATCCACAGCGCCGACCTGATCGCCGCCTTCGACGCCTTCCGCCAGGCGCCCCGCCCGCACGCCGTCTACAACATCGGCGGTGGCCGCTTCTCCAACTGCTCGATGCTGGAGGCGATCGAGGTCTGCGAGCGGATCGCCGGCCGCGAGCTCGACTGGGAGATGGGCGAGGAGCCGCGGATCGGCGACCACCGCTGGTGGATCTCCGACCTGGAGCCGTTCAAGGCCGACTACCCGGGGTTCGACCTGCGCTACGGGATCGACGAGATCCTGCAGGAGATGTACGAGCAGAACGTCGAGCGCTGGACGGTGAGCGCCGCGTGAAGCTCTCGGTGGTGATGCCGGCCCAGAACGAGGAGGGGTCGGTGGGGGCGACGGTCGAAGGGATCGTCGCCGTGCTGGAGCGCGAGGGGATCGACTACGAGGTCGTCGTCGTCAACGACGACAGCCGCGACTCGACCGAAGCGGTGGTCGCCGCGATCGGCGCCGAGAACCCGCGCGTGCGGGTCCACCGCTCCCACTACGAGCGCGGCTTCGGGATGGCGATCCGCGCCGGCCTCGACGTCTACGAGGGCGACGCGGTGGCGATCGTGATGGCCGACGCCTCCGACAACCCCGAGGACCTCGTCCAGTACCACCACCTGCTCTCCGAGGGCTGGGACTGCGCCTTCGGCTCGCGCTTCATGCCGGGCGCCGAAGTCCATGACTACCCGCCGCTGAAGATGCTCTTCAACCGCCTCGCCAACACCTTCATCCGCGTCCTCTTCCGCCACCGCTACAACGACACCACCAACGCCTTCAAGGCCTACCGGCGCGAGGTCATCGAGACGATCCAGCCGCTCCTCTCCAAGCACTTCAACCTCACCGTCGAGATGCCGCTGAAGGCGATCGTCCGCGGCCACACCTACGCCGTCGTCCCCACCAGCTGGACCAACCGCACCACCGGCGAGGCGAAGCTGGCGATGAAAGAGATGGGCAGCCGCTACCTCTTCATCGTCCTCTACGTCTGGCTCGAGAACGCGCTCAGCCGCGGCGACTACCAGGTGCGGAACCCGGTGGGGCGTCGCTCGGGCGCTCGTCGCGACTGACGCCGAGCTGCTTCGCGGCGCCCCAGACGAGCACCCCCAGGGCCGCCGCGAAGGCGAGCATGCCGAGCACCGCGACCGCGTCGCTGAGCTCGAAGCCGTCGCCGAAGACTTCGTGGCGGGTCGCCAGGGTCGGCACCATCGCCATCAGCAGCACCTCCAGCGCGCGCAGCGAGAGGATCGCCCGCAGCGGCTTCGAGCGAAGCCAGCCGAAGCCGCTCGCCGCCTGCTCGCAGGCGAGCACCGCCATCACGGTCAGCACCCACGGCTGCAGCCCCTCGCGCAGCATCCCGCTCGAGAAGACCCCCCAGTAGACGGTGAAGAGGGCGAAGGGGATGACGACGGTCGCCAGCACCGGCCAGGTCCAGCGCCGCAGCGCCTTCCAGAGGCCGACGAGAAGCAGCGGGAAGAAGACGATGGCGACCCCGAACGGCAGCGTGTTCCAGTACTGGAAGAAGAAGTGGACGACCCCCGGCGAGGTCCCTTCGACGACGTTGATCGAGGGGTTGTGCGCGGCGACCAGCGGCAGCAGCAGCGGCACCACCGTGTTGCCGAGCGAGCGCATGCGGAAGGCGAGCCAGTGGCCGAGGTCGGGGTGGGGCAGGACGCCGGCCTGGCGAAAGTAGTCGAGGAACCCGTTCTGGTCGTAGTGGCCGCCGTTGACCAGGCGCCAGGCGAGGAGGAAGACGGCGAGGCCGGCGAGCAGCGCCAGCCCCTGCTTGATCCGCGGCCGGTTCCAGACCGCTCCGCGCAGCGGCCAGAGGGCGATCAGCCCCAGGGTCGGGACCGAGAGCAGCGCCACCGGGTGCATCAGGTAGCCGAGCCCGGCCAGCAGCCCGCCGCGCAGCGAGCGCCTCGAGATCACGCAGACGGCGGCCAGGAGGACGAGCGCTGCCGCCAGCAGCTTCGGCCAGGTGAACCAGATGTCGTGGACGAGGAACGGGGTCGTCACCGCCAGCAGCACGGCGAAGTAGGCGCCGGCGCCGCCGGCCAGGCGCCGGACCAGGTCCCAGACAGCGAGGAACGAGGTGCAGGCGAAGACCATCATCGCCGCCCGGTAGGCCATGAACCCCTGCGGGTCGAAGGGCAGCCACGGCTGTTCGGGGAATTCGGCCGGCGGCCGGCCGCCGCCGAGGAGGACGATCGGGCTGCTGGCGATCCCGGGCAGCGGCCCGCGGCTGGAGAAGTTGTAGGGCGAGAAGACCAGGGAGGCGAGCGGGCCGTAGGGGCGTTCCCCGGTGGCGACGAGCTGCACCACGTGGAAGGAGATGCGGCTGTCGGAGCGGTCGCCGACTTCCAGCGTGCGCGAGATCGTGCCCGCGTAGAGCTCGCCCTCCGGCCCCAGCGACCACAGCGCCTTGGCCAGGGCCAGCCCGAGCACGCAGCCGACGACCAGCAGGACCCGCCGTTCCTCGCCGTCGAAGGCTTCCTCGCGCGGGCCCCAGACGAGGACGGCGAAGATCAGGCCCAGCGCCGGGCCGAGCAGCGCCAGGCAGGTCGCGCGGGGATCGGTCCCGGGGGCCAGCAGCCAGGCCAGGCCGCCCGCTCCGATCAGCAGCGCCAGGCCGGGCAGCGGCAGGAAGCCGAGGCTCGGTCCGCCCCGCCCGCCGGCCAGCAGGCGCCAGACCACCCCGGGGCCGAGCAGCAGCGCCAGCGCCAGCGCCACCACGCTTGCGAGCCGCACCAGGTCGAGAGCCTGGTCGGCGCTGCCGTGGCCGTTGCCGGGCTGGTCGGCGACGCCGAGCAGGCAGCCCAGCGCCGCCAGCAGGGTCAGCGCCACCATCGCGGCTCGCTCGCGGTTCACTTGTCAGGCGCTCCCTCGGGTCGCTGGGCTGGGAGAGGCGGCGGCGTCAGGCGCGCTGGCGGGGACGGGCCCACCGCCGCGGGCGCGGCGGCCGGCGACGCAGCCAGGCGAGCTGTCCGTTCAGCCGCGGCAGTCCGGCGCGGATGTTGGGGTTGCCGTAGGGGTCGTTGGCGGTGACGTGCATCCAGCGGTCGGTGAGCTGCTCGATCTCCCAGGCGGAGACTTCGGGGGAGCGGGTCGAGGACTCGAAGTGGAGCAGGACCACGTCGGGGTCGTAGACCGTGCGGTAGCCGGCCTGGTGCAGCTTCAGGCAATAGTCGATGTCGTTGAAGTTGACCGGCAGCGTCCGCGTCAGGCCGCCGACCCCCTCGAAGGCCTCTCGTGGGCTCATCACGCAGGCGCCGGTGACGGCGAGGCAGTTGCGGGCGATCAGGACCGCGTTGAAGTAGCCGCGGTGCTCGCCGGAGAAGCCGCGGTAGACGTGGTTGGGAAGGCCTTCGTCGAAGTCGATGCCGACGTGCTGGAGGCGGTCGTCGTCCCAGAGCAGGCGGGCGCCGACGGCGCCGACCCCCTCGCTGCCGGAGTACATCACCATCCGCTCGAGCCAGTCGGGCGTCGCCACCTCGATGTCGTCGTTGAGCAGCAGCAGGTGCTCGCCACGGCTGTTGACGGCGCCGAGGTTGATCTTGGCCGAGAAGTCGAAGCGGCCGCTGAACTCGACCAGGCGCAGGCGCTCGCCGGCGATCTCGCGCAGCTCCTCGATCGCCGTCGCCGGCACCGAGCCGTCGATCACGCAGACGATCTCGTAGTTCTCGTAGCTCGAGCGCTCGACGATGCTGCGCACGCAGTGGACGACGAGCACCTTCTCCTCGAAGCGGATCATCCGTGTCTGCCCGGCGGTCGGGATGATGATGCTGACCAGCGGCTCGCGCTCGAGTCGCGGTTCCAGGTGGAGGATGCCCGGGTCCTCGGCGTCGATCTCGACCTGCGCCGGGAAGCCGGTCCGGTCGCAGTGCGCCTGCACCGCGCGCTTGCCGGCTTCGAAGGCCCAGGGCTTGGCGGCTGCGTCGTCGGCGGCCGAGCTCGCCAGCATCCGCCAGTGGTAGAGCACCCGCGGCACGTGCAGCACCCGCCGCGCCCGCTCGGTCACCCTGAGGACCAGGTCCCAGTCCTGGGACCCCTCGAACTCGGGGTCGAAGCCGCCGACCTCCTCGACCAGCGCTCGTCTCAGCGTGCTCAGGTGGCAGGTGTACATCTGCGTCCGCATTCGCTCCGGCGACCAGCCGGGCTTGAAGAACGGGCTCGAGTGGTGGCCGCCGAGGTCGATCTTGTCCTCGTCGGTGTAGACGTAGTCCGCGTCGGGCTCGCGGTCGATCGCCTCGCCGACGAGGGCGAGCGCGTCGGGGTGGAGGACGTCGTCGTGGTCGAGGAGGACGACGAACTCGCCGCCGGCCGCCGCCAGGGCCGCGTTGGAGGCGGCGACGATGCCCTCGTTGCGCTCGCGCCGGATCACCCGCACCCGCGGGTCCTCGGCGCTCGCCCGCGCGAGGATCGCGGCGACGTGCGGCGCTTGCGAGCCGTCGTCGGCAAGGCACAGCTCCCAGTCGCCGCAGCTCTGCCGGCGCACCGAGCGGATCATCCGCTCCAGCACCTTGGGCGGCGTTTCGTAGACCGGGGTGAGAATCGAGAAGCGGGGCGAGGACATCTCGGCCGCTAGCCCTGGCGGCCGCGGAGCAGGCCGATCAGCAGGCCGAACAGCCGTCCCAGCCCCGGCACCTTCGAGAGCCGCTGCTGGGCGCCTGCGATCCGCTGCGAACGGTCTTCGAGGGCGACCAGGCGCCCCATCGCGTGGCCCAGTTCGGCGTTCTTGCCGATCAGCAGGTCGCGCAGTTCGAGCAGTTCGCGGTTGCGCAGCTCCAGCTCCGCCTGCAGCTTGGAGCGCTCGCCGCCGGCTTCGAGCTCGGCGATCCGGCTCTGGGAAGAGAGGATCGAGTGGCGCAGCTCGATCGTCTCCTGCCGCAGCCGGTACCAGGAGCGGTCATAGCGCCGCACGGTCTCGCCGAGGGTCTCCTCGCGGCGGACGTAGAGCGCCGCCCAGGGCGAGACGTAGCTGAGGTCGACCTCCGGCTCGCGCAGGAAGCCGAGCTGGGCCAGCTTCTCCGCCCAGTCCTCCGGCGCCCGCACGCCGACGTGGGTCGGCTCGCCGAAGTCGGCCGGGGTCGAGGAGAGGAGCAGGCGGTCGGTCGCGCCGCAGAGGTTGGCGAGGGCGGCATCGGCTTCGGCCGGCGGCAGATGCTCCAGCACCTCGATGCAGGCGATCAGGTCGTAGCGGCGCTCGAGCGGGTCGGTGACCGAGCCGACGCGGCAGCGCTCGGCCACCGCCTTGTCGACCTGGGATATCGCGTACTCCGACACGTCGACGCCCTGCGCGTCGACGCCGCGCTGCGCCAGCGCCTCGACCAGGAAGCCCATCGCGCAGCCGGCATCCAGCACCGAGGCGGGCTGGAGGTCGCGGACGATGCCGTCGGCGACCCCGGCGAAGAACGCGAGCCAGCGCTCGTTGCGCTCGTAGGGCCCGGCGTCGCCCCAGTAGTTGGCGAAGTACGAGGCTCCGTATTCCGCTTCCGCGTCCCCCTGCCGAAGAGGACTCGTCGAAGTGGCCTGCTCTGACATTCCGGCGCAGTGTACCCGGACCACTCAGGGGCTACGCCTCGCTTGACATCGGTGCGAAGCTGTCGCCCGATGGTGGGGTCCTCCACGGCAGGCCGCGATGAGCGGTGACGCCGAGCTTCTCGCTCTGCTCGCAGAGCACCTGGTGCTGACCGCGGCTCCGGCGGTCTTCGCCGTCCTGCTCGCGGCCCGCCTCGGCCTGCGCAGCCTCACCCTGCTGCTCGGGGTCGCCCTGCTCGCCTCCGGTGCCAGCGCGATGCTCGTCTTCTGGGCCTTCTTCGGCTTCCCGGTGCTCGGCCAGACGGTCTCCTTCATGATCGTCCTCGGCTCGCTCGGCGGGATCGCCTGGCTCGGCTTCGAAGGGGGCTTCGACCGCGCCCTGCTGCGCCGGCTCGCGGTCCCGCTCGCGCTCTGGGCGCTGGCCAGCGTCTTCATCGCCTTCCTCGGCTTCGACCACGGCGGCATCCACAGCTCGCTCGAACTCGCCTCGACCCGGTTCTCGCAGGAACTCCCCACCGACAACGCGATCCCCCGCTACTTCGCCGACTGGTTCTACGTCCACGGCCACGACGGCACGCCGCCCCCCTTCGCCGACTGGCTCTCCAGCGACCGCCCGCCGCTGCAGATCGGGTACACGCTGGCCCAGCGACCGTTCGGCTGGGACGCGCACGACCTCCATTACCAGCTGATCGGGATCGTCCTCCAGCAGCTCTGGGTCCTCGGCGCCTGGGCCGTCCTCTGCGCCGCCAGGCTGCGGCCCTTGCCGCGAGCGCTGGGCATGATCGCGGCCCTGGTCAGCGACATCGCGATCGTCCACGGCTTCTTCGTCTGGCCGAAGCTGCTCGCCGCCGCCTTCCTCCTGGCGGCGCTGGCGATGGTGCTCGACGGGGATTGGCGCCGCTGGTCCCGGCAGCCATGGGCCGGTGCCCTCTTCGCCGGCCTGCTGGCGCTGGCGATGCTGGCGCACGGCTCCAGCGTCTTCTTCGCGATCCCGCTGCTTGGCCTGGCGGCGCTGCGCGCGATGCCGAGCTGGCGCTGGCTCGGCGTCGCGCTGCTGGTCGGGTTCGTCCTCCTCGCCCCCTGGAGCGCCTACCAGCGATGGTTCGACCCGCCCGGCGATCGCCTGATCAAGTGGCAGCTCGGCGGCTCGCTGGAAATCGACGACCGCGGGTCGCTGCAGACGATCGTCGACGGCTACCGCGAAGCCGGCCTCGGCGGCGCCCTCGAGAACAAGTGGGGCAACGTCACCCAGCTCCTCGGCGCCGGCGAAGTCCACAAGGCGATCGTCCAGGCCGGCGACGGTGACCTCGGCAACGCGATCATCGCCATCCGCTTCCCGCGCTTCTTCTCGCTCCTGCCCTGTATCGGCTTCCTTCTGATCGGGCCGCTGGCGATGCTCTGCCGCTACCTCTTTCGCTCCCGCGCCGGTCCCCCCGGCGGTCCCGAGTGGAGCTTCGCCCTGACCGCGCTCGGCCTCCTCGCGGCTGCCTGCCTGGTCTGGGTGCTGCTGATGTTCGGCGGCCCCGGCTCGGGGACGACGATCCACGTCGGCAGCCTGGCGGTACCGCTGTTGGCGCTCTCGGCCTGCGCCGTCGGCGCCTACGCGAGCTGGCGGCCGCTGGGAATCGGCCTCGTCGCCTTCAACGCCGCCTTCGTCCTCTTTCTCTACGCGCCGGAGCTGAGCCCGCCGCCGGGCAGCTCCTATTCGGTCCTCGCCATCGTCCTCGCCGCGGCCGGCCTGCTCGGCTTCGCCACGGTCTCCCTCCGCGCCCGCTGAGCGGCGGCGGCCACCGGCCCCGCCAATACACTCAGCCGCCGATGCAGAGGACGATCCGAGCGAACGGCCCGAACCTGCTCCTCGGGCTGGCGATGGCCGCCGCAGCGGTGCTGATCCTCGTCCTCACCGCCCACCTCACCTTCTTCGGCGACTGCTGGGAGTTCCTGATGAACCGGCGGCACCTGACCGCCGACGCCCTGCTCGAACCGCACAACGAGCACATCGTCCTGATCCCGGTGCTGATCATGCAGGCCTCGCTGCGGATCTTCGGGATGACCTCGGCGCGGCCGGAATTCGTCCTCCTCGTGGTTCTCCTGCTGGCCGCCGCGGCGCTCCTCTACGTCTACCTGCGCCGCCGCGTCGGTCCCTGGCTGGCGCTCTTCGCCGCGGTCGTCGTCCTCTTCCTCGGCCCCGCCTACGAGGTCCTGCTCTGGACCTTTGAGCTCAGCTATGTCGGCTCGATCGTCTTCGGCCTGGCGATGCTGCTGGCGCTCGAGCGCGAAGACCAGCTCGGCGATCGGCTCGCCTGCCTCTTCCTCATCCTCTGCTTCGGCTTCTCCAGCGTCGGCATCGCCTTCGCCGTCGCCGGCGCGGTGGCGATCGGGCTCGGCCCGCGCTCGAGCTGGCGCCGCCGCGCCTTCGCCGTCGTCGTCCCGGTCGCCCTATTCGCGGTCTGGTACGCCGGCTGGGGGCACAACGCCGAATCGCACCTCAGCCTCCACAACGTCCTCGCCTCACCCCGCTACGTCGCGGAAAGCATCGCCGTCACCGTTGGCGCCCTCCTCGGGCTCGGCACCGACCCGACGACCGGTTCGGCCGATCCCGTCTGGGGCCGGGCCCTGGTCGTCGCCCTCGTCGTCTGCTTCGGTTATCGCGCCTACCGCCAGCGCGGCATCCCGGTGGGCACCTGGCCGGTCGCGGCGGCGGCCCTCGTCAACTGGTTCCTCACCGCCTTCAACTTCATCCCCGGCCGCGAGCCGACCGCCAGCCGCTACCAGTATCTCGGCGCCTTCTTCGTCCTCATGGTCATCGCCAACCTGTTGCAGGGGGTGCGGATCGGCCGCCGCACGGTCCTCGCCGGCTTCGCCGTCACGGCGCTGATCCTCGCCGGCAACCTCGTCGTCCTCAAGTACGGCAAGAACTTCTTCCAGGAACAGACGACGCTGACCCGCTCCGACACGGCGGCGCTGGAGATCGCCCGTCCCACCGTCGATCCGGAATTCGCGCTCAGCCCCGAGGTCGCGGGCACCGGCGCCCTGATCGACGTCTCCGCCGCGCGTTACTTCGAAGCGATCGACGAATTCGGCTCGCCCGCCTACACGCAGGCCGAGCTCGAAACGGCGCCGCCCGCCGGCCGCCGCCAGGCCGACCTCGTCCTCGCCCAGGCGCTGCCGCTCTCGACCGTGATCGAACCCGGCGCCTTCGCCGAGCCTGGCGCCGGCTGTCAGCGCCTGCCGGCTGGGGAAAAGCCGGAGACGGCGCTGGCCCCGGGCACGAACCGGATCGAGGTTGCGCCCGGCGGCGAAGCCAAGCTCAGCCTGCGCCGCTTCGCCAGCGGCGAATACCCGGTCCAGGCCGAAGCGGCTCCGGGCGGCTCGGCGGTCGAGCTGACGGTCCCCGCCGACGAATCCCCGCTGCCCTGGTACCTGATGGTCGAAGCGAGCCAGCCAGCCTGGGTCTGCCCGGCAGGCTAGGCGTCGCTCAGATTTCCTCGGCGATCCTGGGCGCTTCGCGCTTGAAGATCCAGACCCCGAAGATGCAGGCGGCGACGTAGATGAAGAAGGCCGGCAGCAGATACAGCTTCCCGCCGGCGACCTCAGCTGCGGTGGGTGCTCCGGGTTCGAGGACCCAGACCCGAATCTGCTCGATGATCACCGCCAGGGGATTGAACATCAGGATGCGTTCGAGCGTCTCGTTTTGGAGACGGTCGATTGGATAGACCACCGGCGTCGCGTAGAAGAGAACCTGGGCCACGACCGTCCAGATGATCGCGACGTCGCGGAACCGAACGTAGAGGACCGAGAGGCCCATGCTGGCCGTCGCGGTCAGCAGCAGAAGTGCCGCCACCGCGATCGGGTACAGCAGCCAGGTCCAGGTTGGGTCGACACCCCAGGCAAGGATGAAGACGAAGACGACGACCAGGTTGAGGCAGAAGGTGAAGCTGCAGGTGAGCACCGAGGAAAGGGGGATCACCAGACGTGGGAACTGAGTCTTGCGGACGACCCCCTCCTGGCGGGCGACCGAGGTGACCGCTTCGGTCGTCGCTTCCTGGAAGAGGGTGAAGTTGACGATTCCGAGCAGCAGCAGGACGGGGTAGTCGGGGAGTTCACTGCCGAGTTTGAAGACCTGGGTGAAGACGAAGAGGAGGACGCCGAACAGCATCAGCGGCCTTGCCAGCGACCAGACGTAGCCGAGCACGGTGCCGTGGTAGACGCGCTTGAACTCGGTCGCCGCCATCAGCCAGAGCAGGTCGAAGAAGCGGCGGGTGCCGCCGCCGAGGGCCGAGGGGCCGCGCACCTCGCGCAGCTGCGACTGCGCCTCGGCGCTCATCCAGGTCCGTCCTTGCCGATTCGAGCCCGCGCCTCGTGCGGCAGGCTGACGATGCCGCCGAGCGGCGCGCCGAAGACGACGAAGTCGAGGGCGCTGTGCACGTAGAGGGCGACCCCCGTCGCCTCGCTGCGGTTGACCCCGCAGTGGAGGATGTAGCGGCCGGGCGCCAGCAGGTTCTCGAACTCGGCCCCGAACGAGATCCGGTCTCCGGCCGCCAGTTGCTTGGACCCCGCGGCGCCGAGGGCGTCGGCGGCGATGACGGCGACCGCGGTGCCGTTGGCGTCGGCGATCGCGAAGGAGACGCTGAGGCCGGGGCTCTCCTGCAGCGCCTCGAACTCGGCCCTCAGCCGCAGCCGCTGGCCGTGTTCGCCGTTTTCGACCCGCTTGCCGGCCTCGTCCTCGAGCCAGGCCTCGAGCAGCCGCACCTCCTCGCTGCCCGCCAGCGCCTTCGCGTGATCGGCCGGGCTGCCGCGTTCGAAGTTGAGCTGTAGGTACTCGCGCCCGATCTGACCGGGGTCGCCGATGTGCCTGACCCGGCCCGAGTCCAGCAGCATCGCCCGGTGGCAGTAGGTCTCGACCGTCGACATCTCGTGGGTGACGAGGATGATCGTCTTGCCCGCCGCTTTCATCTCGTGGAAGGCGTCGGCGCACTTCTGCTGGAAGGCGGCGTCGCCGACCGCGAGCACCTCGTCGATCAGCAGCACGTCGGCGTCGGCCTCGAGCATCGCCGCGAAGGCGAGCCGGACCAGCATCCCCGAGGAGTAGTTCTTCAGTTTCAGGTCGGCGAAGTCCTCGAGTTCGGCGAATTCGATCACCGCCGGCAGCCGCTCCCGCGTCTGCTGCGGGGTGAGGCCCATCATCACCCCGTTGAGGATCACGTTTTCGCGCCCGGTCAGCTCCGGGTTGAAGCCGACGCCGAGCTCGATGAAGGGAGCGAGGCGCCCCGCCATCCGCAACCGGCCGCCGTCGGCGCGGTAGATGCTGGCCAGCAGCTTCAACAGCGTGCTCTTGCCGGAGCCGTTGCGGCCGACGATGCCGAAGAACTCCCCCTGGTGGATCTCGAAGGAGACGTCGTCGAGCGCTTTGAGGACCCGGACTTCGCCGGATGCGTAGGGCCGCAGGATCCGCTCTTTGAGCGAGTCGACCCGGTTGGTGGGGATGCGGAAGGTCTTCTTCAGGTTGCGGGCTTCGATCGCGACTGGCGCCTCGCCCGCGGTCGCCGCGGCGTCTATGAGCGTGCCCTCCAGCGCCGGATGTCGTTGCGGACCAGCGTCCAGGCCTTGCGCGCCCGTCCCTTCCACAGCTCCAGCTCGCCTGGGGGGGTTGGCGGCGGCCCGGGGTTGGCGGGGGGCGGCGGCGGTGCCGGCGGCACCGGGAAGGCGCCGGCCTTGCGCAGGACGACGACGAACTCGATGCCGGTGCGGGCGGCGGCCTCGATGTCGAAGCTCTCGCCGAAGCTCCGCCGGCAGGTGAGGATCATCTCGAGGAACTCGGCCTGGGTCCAGACGTGCATGTGGATCGAGTACTTGGCCGCTTCCAGCTCGCGGGCGCGGGCGTCGATCTCCTCGTCGGTCTTCGGCGCCTCGCGCTTGACCGCGGTCGGCGCCTCGGTGACCAGCTCGGCCCACTCGCGGTAGTGCCCGGCGCGGGAGCCCTCGGGCCCGTCCTCGTAGTCGCCGACCATGTGCTCGACCGGGGTCAGCGGCCGCCGGAAGTCGAAGGTGTAGCGCTTGTCGGGGACCGCGTAGAAGAGGACGCCGCCCGGCTTCAGTTTCGAGAGGTGGGTCTCGATCGTGCCGATCGGGTTCTCGCAGTGCTCGAGGAAGTGGTTGGCGACGATGAAGTCCTGGCTCTCGTCGGCGATCGTCAGCAGCCGCTCGCCGTCGTCGACGACGGCGACCTCGGTCAGGTCCCAGTCGGCCAGCTCGGGGTACTCGCGGCGCAGGTCCGGCGTCAGCATCCGGTCGACGTAGCGAACGTGGGCGTGGGGCGGTACGGGCAGAGGCTGGTGCAGCGCTCCGATCTCCAGCCCATCGCCCAGCAGATAGCTGTTGGCAAAGGCCCGGCGCACGTCCAAATACGCCGGCGTCGGATCGAGCGGAGCCTCCGACCTGGCTCGTTTGAGGGGGTTCATCGCCCGGGAGGCTACCTCTCGTCCCGGTGCGTCCGCCGCCTCTTTCGCCAAGAAGTAGTGTTGAAGCCTCGCATGGAGCCCCTCAAGGGATTGATCCTTTCCGGCGGCGCGGGGACGCGGTTGCGGCCGATCACCCACACGTCGGCCAAGCAACTGGTGCCGGTCGCCAACAAGCCCGTGCTCTTCTACGGGATCGAGGCTCTGGTCGAGGCCGGGGTCGAGGAGATCGGGATCATCATCGCCCCCGAGACCGGCGACGAGATCCGCGCGGCGGCCGGCGACGGCTCCGCCTTCGGCGCCCGCATCACCTACATCGTCCAGGACCGCCCCGCCGGCCTCGCCCACGCGGTCCTCACTGCCAAGGACTTCATCGGCGACTCGCCGTTCGTCATGTACCTCGGCGACAACCTGCTCCGTGACGGCCTCCGCGGGCTCGTCTCGACCTTCGAGTCCGAGCAGCCCGACGCGCTGATCCTGCTCACCGCGGTCGAGGAGCCCGAGCACTACGGTGTCGCCGAGCTCGACGGCGAGCGGATCGTGCGCCTGGTCGAGAAGCCGAAGGAGCCGCCGTCGAACCTGGCCCTGGTCGGCGTCTACCTCTTCAGCCCACTGATCTTCACCGCCGCCGAAGCCCTGGAGCCATCCTGGCGCGGCGAGTACGAGATCACCGAGGCGATCCAGGGCCTGATCGACGACGAGCGCCGGGTTCAGTCGGAGATCGTCCGCGGCTGGTGGAAGGACACCGGCCAGCTCGCCGACATGCTCGAGGCCAACCGGCTCGTGCTCGAGGAGGTCGAGACCCGGGTCGAGGGCGATGTCGACGAGGACTCGCGGGTCGAGGGCAGGGTCGTGCTCGAGCCCGGCGCCTCGCTGACCCGCTCGGTCGTCCGCGGCCCGGCCGTGATCGGCGCCGGCGCCACGATCGAGGACGCCTACATCGGCCCCTACACCTCGATCGGCGACGACGTCGCGATCCGGCGCGCCGAGGTCGAGCACTCGATCGTCCTCGCCGGCTCGGTGGTCGAAGATCTCGGTACCCGGATGGAGGCCAGCCTGCTCGGCCGCAACGTGAAGCTGACCCGCAGCGACGGCCTGCCCAAGACCCTGCGCCTGCTGGTCGGCGACAGCTGCGAGATCGAAATCGTCTAGTGGAGGTTGGGGCGTGAAGCTGCTCGTCACCGGGGCGGCCGGGATGCTCGGCCGCGACGTGATGCTCGCGGCCGGCAACGCCGGTCACGAGATCGCCGGCTTCGGCCGTGCCGAGCTCGACGTCACCAACCCGGAGGCGCTGCGGCGGCGGATGGAGCTCGAGCGCCCCGACGTCGTCCTCAACTGCGCCGCCTGGACCGACGTCGACGGCGCCGAGGAAGCCGAGGAGGCCGCCTTCGCCGTCAACGGGGCCGGTGCCGGCAACGTCGCCGCCGCGGCCGCCGAAGTCGAAGCCCGGGTCGTCCACGTCTCGACCGACTACGTCTTCGACGGCGCCAAGCGCGAGCCCTACGTCGAGAGCGACCAGCCGGCGCCGCTCGGCGCCTACGGCCGCACCAAGCTGGCCGGCGAGGAGGCTGTCGCCGCCGCCAACAAGCGTCACTTCATCGTCCGCTCCGCCGGCCTCTTCGGCGTCGGCGGCAAGAACTTCGTCGAGACGATGCTGCGCCTGGCCGAGACCCACAACGAGGTCACGGTCGTCCGCGACCAGATCGGCTCGCCGACCTACACGTGGCACCTCGCCTACGGCCTGGTGCGGCTGATCGAGGGGGTCGAGTACGGGATCCACCACATGGCGGCCGCGGGGCGCTGCTCCTGGTATGAGTTCGCCCGCGAGATCTTCGAGCAGGCCAAGGTCGAGTGCGGGGTGCTCTCGATCACCAGCGCTGAATTCGGCGCCCTGGCGCCGCGGCCGTCCTTCTCGGCGCTGACCAGCCAGCGCGAGCACGCGATCCGCCTGCCGTCCTGGCACGATGGCCTCGCCGGCTACCTGGCCCAACGAGAAGCGGAGGAAGCTGCATGAAGCTGCTGGTCACCGGCGCCGCCGGGTTCATCGGTTCGACCTACGTCCGCCTCGTCGGCGCCGACCACGAGGTCGTCGTCCTCGACAAGCTCACCTACGCCGGTCGCCGCGAGAACCTGCCCGCGGGCACGCCGCTGATCGAGGGCGCGATCGAGGATCCCGTCGCCGTGCGCGAGGCGATGGCCGGGGTCGACGCCGTCGTCAACTTCGCCGCCGAGTCCCACGTCGACCGCTCGATCGAAGATCAGGACGCCTTCGCCCGCACCCACGTGATCGGCACCGGCACCCTGCTCGACGCCGCCCGCGAGCTCGGCGTCGAGCGCTACCTCCAGGTCTCCACCGACGAGGTCTACGGCTCGATCGATTCCGGCTCCTTCACCGAGACCTCGCCGCTGGACCCCTCCTCGCCCTACTCGGCGACCAAGGCCGCCGGCGACCTGCTCGTCTCCGCCCACTTCCACACCTACGGGATCAACGCCTCGATCGTCCGCGGCTCCAACAACTACGGCCCGCGCCAGTACCCGGAGAAGCTGATCCCGCTGATGGTGCTGAACGCGCTGCACGGCGACTCGCTGCCGGTCTACGGCGACGGCAAGCAGGTCCGCAACTGGCTCTTCGTCGAGGACTTCTGCCGCGGCATCCATGCCGTCCTGCTCGACGGTCGCGCTGGCGAGGCCTACAACGTCGGCGGCCCCGACGAGTGCGAGAACATCGAGGTCGTGCGGCGGGTGATCGAGCTGGCTGGGGGAGACGAGTCGCAGATCGAGTACGTCACCGACCGTCCCGGCCACGACCGCCGCTACTCGCTCAGCTCCGAGAAGCTGCGGACCGAGATCGGCTGGGAGGCCCAGGTCCACTTCGCCGAGGGCCTCGAGCGCACCGTCTCCTGGTACCGCGAGAACGAGGAGTGGTGGGGCCCGATCCGCTCCGGCGAGTACCGCGAGTACTACGAAAAGCAGTACGGGAAGGCGCTCGGCTGAGCTGATGCCAGAGGTCCTGCCGACGAAGCTCGACGGCGTCGTTCTGCTCGAGCCCGCGGTCCACGGCGACGAGCGCGGCTTCTTCGTCGAGACTTTCAGCCGCGCCAGTTGGGCGGCCCTCGGTGTCGACGCCGAGTTCGTCCAGCACAACCACTCGCGCTCGGGCAAGGGGACCTTGCGCGGGCTGCACTTCCAGACCGAGCCGGGGCAGGCGAAGCTGCTGCGCTGCGGCCGCGGCGCGATCCTCGACGTCGCCGTCGACCTGCGCCGCGACTCGGAGACCTACGGCCAGTGGGAGGCGCACGTGCTCGACGACGAGCGCCATCGCCAGCTCTACGTCCCGGTCGGCTTCGCCCACGGCTTCGTCGTCCTCAGCGACGTCGCCGACGTCACCTATCTCGTCTCCAGCTACTACGACCCCGCGACCGAGGCCGGGATCGCCTGGGACGATCCCGACGTCGGGGTCGAGTGGCAGGTCTCCGAGCCGCTGCTCAGCGGGCGCGACCAGACCGCGCCCCGGCTCGCCGAGATCGCCGACCAGCTGCCCTGGTGAGGACGACATGAAGAAGACCGGGATCACGCTCGTGGCGATGACGCTGGCGAGCTCGATGATCCTGGTCGACCAGACCGCGGTGCCGCTCGCCTCGCCGGACGCGATCGACGCGCTCGGCGGCTCTACCTCTCAGGGCCAGTGGCTGATGACCGCCAACATCCTGCCCCTGGCGGCGCTGATGGTCTTCGGCGGCCGGCTTGGCGACCTCTTCGGGTTGCGCCGGGTCTTCGTCTGGGGAGGGGTGCTGTTCGCACTTGCGACGACGGCGATGGGGGCCGCCCAGAACATGGAGTGGGCGATCGCGGCCCGCGCCGTGCAGGGCTGCGGCGCGGCGCTGATGATGCCGACGGCGCTGGCGATCGTCGCCGCCGTCTACCCCGAGGAGCGCCGCGGCAGCGCGCTCGGGATCCTCGCCGGCGCCTCCGCCTTCTTCGCCGCGCTGGGCCCGGTGCTGGGCGGCGTGCTGACCTCGATCGACTGGCGTCTCGTTTTCCTCGTCAACGTGCCGCTGGCGATCGTCGCCATCTTCCTCACCCTGCGGGCGACGCCGCGGCTGGACCCCGACCCCGACGCCTCGCGCGACCTCGACCTGCCCGGCGTCGTCAGCTTCGCGATCGCCGTCGGCGCGATCGTCTTCGGCCTCAGCCAGGGACCGACTGAAGGCTGGGGTGACGCTGCGACCGTGATCCCGATCGTCGTCGGGGTCGTCTTCCTGCCGATCTTCGTCCTCGTCGAGCGCCGCGCCGCCAACCCGATGATGCAGTTCCGCCTCTTCCGCCACGACAACTTCCTCGCCTCCAACCTGAGCCAGTTCCTGGCCGGGATGGTCGAGCTCGGCCTCGGCTTCCTGACGCCGTTCTTCCTGCTCCTGGTCGTCGGTGTCTCGCCGGCGACGGCGGGGATCGCGCTGATCCCGGCGACGGTGCCGATCATCCTCGCCGGCCCGCTCGCCGGCAAAGCGTTCGATCGCTTCGGCGGCCGCTGGCCCCTGGTCGCCGGCTTTCTCGTCCTCTCGCTCTCGGGCGTCGTGCTCGCCCTGACGGCATCCCAGGAGAGCGCCGTCGCGCTGATCCCCGGACTGCTGCTGCAGGGCCTCGGCCTCGGCATCGTCCTCACCGTCAACGATCCGACCGGGCTCGGCGCCGTGCCGCCAAGCGACAGCGGTGAGGCGGCGGGGATGATCAACACCTCCGAGCAGCTCGGAGGGGCGATCGGGATCGCCGCCCTCTCCGCCGTCGAGCTCGGCGTCAACTTCAGCACCCTCGACGAAAAGTTCGCCGAACACGGAATCCATCCGACGGCGCAGCAGAACGTCGAAGGCCACGAACTGATCCAGAAGGCCGAGCAGTCCGGGATCAACCACGTCGGCGGCCACCTGATCGAACTGATCCGGCCGGAGGTGATCGCCTCGCACGTCACCGCCTTCCAGGTCACTTTCGCCGCCTCGGCGGGCATCGCCCTGGTCGGGGCGATCGTCTCCCTGGTCCTCGTCCGCCGCACCGACCGGCTCAAGACCGGCCCGGTCTTCTCCCGGCGCTCGCGCTGGATCTACGCGACCCAGGGCCGCTCGGCGGCGATCACCAAACGGCCGCCGCCGGAGACGCCCGCGGGCGCCTAGCCGTAGAAGGTCTGCATCCCGCCCTCGACCTCGCCGCCGATGTAGTCGAGCCACGGAGGCGCGGCGCCGGTCTTGCGGGCGAGGACGATCGTCGTGTGGCCGGCACTGGGCCAGAGCTGGTTCAGCGGCCGGGCCGCGCGGGGCGGGAGGGGGTGGAAGCCGGCGCTCTCGCGACGCTCGATCTCATAGGCGCCGCCGCGCTCGACCAGCTCGCAGAATGCGCTGAAGGCGAAGCCACGGACGTGCGGACCGAAGATGCGGATCGAGGTCGGCTGGCGACCGAGCCCGAGCAGGACGCGGTTGTGGAGGCTGGCCAGGTTCGGCACCGAGAGGACCGCGTGGCCGCCGGGGCGCAGCACCCGGTTCATCTCGGTCATCGGCAGCCAGACGTTCTTCAGGTGCTCGAGCACCTGGTTGCAGACGACGACGTCGACGCTGTCGTCCTGCCAGGGGAACCGGGCGGTTTCGAGGTCGACTCGGGCGACCTCGAGGCCACGCGCCTCGGCCACCGCCGCCTGCTCCTCGTAGACCTCGATCCCGAGCAGCCGCTTCGCTCCCAGTGCGGCACCGCAGCGGCTGCTGAAGGCGCCGTCCCAGCAGCCGACGTCGAGCAGGGTCGGGTCGCGTCGCTCGGCGGCGATCGCCCGCAGCAGCTCCTCGATCCGGTCGCCGACCTCGAAGAGGACGCGCTCGCAGCGGCTCGTCGCCCTGCCGCTCATCCCTCCGCCTCCATCGTCGCCGCGATCAGCTCGCGCATCTGGCTGGCGAAGCGCGCGCGGGAGAAGTCGGCGGCGCGCTCGCGCAGGCGTTCGGGATCCCATTCGGCGGTGGCGACCTGCTCGACTGCGGCGCGCAGGGTGGCGGCGCTCACCTCCCCGACCAGGACGCCGTCGACGCCGTCGCGGACGATGTCGCGGGCGCCGCCGGCGTCGAGCGCGATCACCGGCGCCCCGGCGCCGAGCGCCTCGACCATCGTGATCCCGAAGTCCTCCTCGCCGACGTGGAGGAACCCGGCCGCGCGCCGGTAGAGGCCGACCAGCTCCTCGCGTGAGATCCAGCCGCGCAGCTCGACGTTCTCGGGCAGCGTCGTCCGTAGCTCCTCTTCCTGCGGCCCGATCCCGACCATCGTCAGTCGCTGCGGCAGCCCGCGAAAGGCCTCGGCGACCTCGAGCGGGCGCTTGTAGGGGACGAGGCGGCCGACCCAGAGGAAGCGGTCGCGCTCGTCGCTCGCCCCGGCGCCGAGGTCGCCCAGCTCGACCGGCGGGTGGACGACGTCGGCCTCGCGCCCGTAGAAGCGGCGGATCCGCTCGGCGACCGCGGTCGAGTTGGCCACCACCCGGTCGGGTCGCTGCGCCGCCGCCCGGTCCTGCTTCCGTAACCAGCCCGAGACTGCCCGCAGCCCCGCCCCGCGAACGCCGCCGATCCGCCCGCGCTCGGTGTCGGGTAGCCAGGCGTATCGCATCGGCGTGTGCGAGTAGAGAACGCAGGGGGTCGCGGCCGGCGGCGAGGCGTTGATCGCGCAGGCGTGGGAGGAGACGACGACGAGGTCGTAGGGAGAGAGGTCGAGCGAGCGGAAGTAGCGCGGCATGTAGGGCAGCAGGTAGCGCCAGCGACCGGGATCGTGCCCGACCTGCCGCAGTCCCGGCAGCCGCGCCAGCCGCGATTCGCGCACGATCCGCGCCGCCAGCCGCGGCGGCAGCAGCGACCGCTCGGCGCTGAAGGTGAGCACGTCGACCCGCCCCGCCTCGGCCAGCACGTCGTCGGCAATCGCCTCCACCACCCGCTCGGAGCCGTGATACCCCTGGAACCAGTCGTGGACGATCGCCACCGCCCGTCCAGCCCAGGGAACGCTCGCGCTGCTCATCGCGCGGCATCGTAGGACAGAACAGCAGCAGTGAAGGAGGCGAGCGCCTGCGCCGCGGGGGAGATCCCACTCCCTCGCCACCTTGTACGGCCTATAGCCCGTACAACGTCACGATCGAGGAGCGATGGCCACTCAAGCGCCCAGGTTT
>Ga0335070_10000093_pt1 | contig 99053 bp, 102 predicted proteins | sample Lox_Sample_13_FD_206722 | JGI IMG/M metagenome (GOLD analysis project Ga0335070, IMG submission 206722) | Soil microbial communities from Loxahatchee National Wildlife Refuge, Florida, United States - Lox_Sample_1.3 | ecosystem: Environmental > Terrestrial > Soil > Wetlands | place: USA... | reverse complement strand
GGGAGGTGCCGGACCTGGGGATGCCCTACCGCCCCGGGGACGCCGCAACGGTCGCGGCCCTACGCGCGTCGGCGGCCCTGGGGCTGGCGCTGCTCGAGTCCTCGCCGGAGCCGTGGCTCGAGGTGGCCTCGCGCTGGTTCCCGCGCTCACACGCGGTATCGACGGCGGGTACCGCGGACCTGCGCGGGGCCAAGAGGAGGCTCGCCCCCCAGGTCGCGGCGGTCATCGCCCGACTGCCTGCGAGTGGGCAGATCGCCCCCGCCGTCGCCGCCTTCCTGCAGCACTTGGCTGGGGCACCGCTTTCCGATCAGCCATCGGTCGGGACGACGGTGCTCTTGGAGGGCGGTGCGGCGAGAGGGCTAGCGGCCCGGCTGACGCTCCGCCTCGAGCCGCGTCTCCCGTCTGGGCTGACCGCGGACCCACGGCGGATGATGCTCTTCGCTGGCGACGAGGGATTCCGGTCAGCGCTCGACCGGGCCTGGCGGGCGACCCCGGCCTGGCGACTCGGTAGCGGTGTCCTCTGGTCGCTCGAAGCCGACGGCGCCCCGCTCACCCACGCATACGAGGAATCGCTCGGCGCCGCGTTCGCCGTGCTGCTGGCAGAGCTTCACCGACGCCGCGGTCCGCTGCGCCGCGGCCTCGATCCGCGCAGGCTGCGAGCCCAGACCGCGATCGTCGGAAGTCTCGGCGATGGCGACGAGATCCGCTCGGTCGGCGGCTACGAGGGGAAGCTGAAGGCGTTGGGCCCCGCCCGGAGAGTCGTCGTCCCCACTGCCGATCGCAAGCGGTGCCGCGAGCTGGATGACACGCTCGACATCGTCGGTGCCGCGGACTGGCCTGCGGCGTGGCGTGCGGCCCGTGGGAACGACCGCGCTTCGATCCTTCGCCTGGGGGCGGCGATCGCGATCGTCGTCCTCGTCGCGGTCGCGGCCTTCCTGACGCTGAACTCCCGACAGGAAGCGGACAACGCCCACCAGGCGCGGCTCGGCGAAGCCGCCGCCCGGGTCGCGAACGAGGCGCAGAACCTCTCAGAGGGGGATGCCGACGGGACCGGCCTGCTGCTGGCCATGGCCAGCGACGAGCTGGCGGCGCGGGCGGGGCGACGGACCCATGTGCTGGCCGGCGTCTCCGTCGACGCCGAGAGCCTCGTGCGCATCCTGCGCGGTCCTAGCGACTACTCAGATGGCGCGATCGCGCCCGACGGAGCCGCGGCGTTGTTGAGGACCGAGACCGGGGTGGTCCAGCTCGTCGACACCTTCGACGGCAGGGTCGAATGGGAACACGCCTATCCGCCCGGTCTCGCGCTGTTCAGTGGACAGACGCAGATCACCGCCCTGGCCTTCTCCCCCGACTCGCGCCGAGCGGCGTTCGCCACCTCCGCCGAGGATGTGGTTTTCCTGGAAGAAGGGCCGCACGGCTGGCACAAAGCGGCCAGCGTGCAGCTCGGCCTGCCGGTGCAGGGCGACGCGCTCGATCTCAACCGCAACTACGCCGCCAAACTGGCTTTCTCGGCCGACGGCGATTCGCTCTACGCCTACGGCGACACGATCGGCCTGTTCCAGATCTCGATGGCGGGCGACATCGGCGGCCGGTGCCCACGGGTCGGCAATGTCAAATCGCTCGAGCGGGGTCAGGGCGGTGCCCTGCTCACCTACCACGGTCGGGTGGCAGAGCTCTCGCTCGGCTCGTGCCGGCTGCACACTGTCCTGCGCGCGTCGCCTGACGAGAACCTGATCGACGCCGTCGAGGGATCGAACGGTGGAGTTACGGCGGTCGCCAGGGTGGGCGGTCAGGTCCAGGAGCTGCAGCCGGGCCGTCCGCCGCAGATGATCGTGGGTCGCGGGGTCAGCGAGGTGAGGCTGTTCCAGGCCGAGGAAGGCCTGCTGATGACCGCCGGTTATGTGGACGGCACCTCGGGCTGGAGCCTCAATCCGATCTCGGGGGTGTTCGGCTTCCGCGCCGCCGGCATCGCGCTCACCAGTGGCGGGCGGGCGGTCCTGATCCACGACGGGATCGCGGAAGTCCACACCGTCGGTTCGAACACCTTCGCTTCGTTGCAGGAAATTCCAGACCCTGGGATCTTCCGCCTGGCTTGGGCCGGGCAGCGAACGCTTCTCCTCGGGAACCTCGTCGGGGCCGAGGTGATTCCGGATGCCACCGCCGACGACGCCCTTGACCGGGCCAGGTCACTCCGATTCCCGATCCCGGGTCAGCCGGTGCAAATCAGCGGAGACGCGAGCGGCGAATGGGCAGCGGCGATCGTCCAAACCGAACACAAGGGACGACAGGTGATCGCGTGGCCGCTCCCGGCCGGTGAACCCGAGTTTCTACCGGCCAGGATCGGCGACGCGCCCCTGGCGCTGCAGTTCTCCCGCGAGACGCTCTACGTCGGCTGGCGCAGTGGCTGGGTCCAAGTCTTGAAGCCGCAGGGTGCGCAATGGGCGCATGCGTCGAGCGTCAAATTGAACGGCGAGCCGGTGGCGTTCGCCACCTCGCACCCCGGGCGCCTCGACGTCTTGCTGACCAAGAGCCCGTCGAGCTCACCCGAGGTGGCCCGACTGGTCGAAGGCGGAGGTGGCCTGGAAGTGGTCGACGAAGCCTCGCTGTCGGGGACGGGGCCAACCGGGACCGCGGCCCTGCTCGACCTGCCGGACGGGCGGGTGATGGCTGCGTATGGAGATGGGACCGCGGTGTTCTTGACCGGCGGGCTGAAGCGGGACGGGCCACCGGTCCACGATCGGGTTTCGATCCTGACCTCGGCCGCCGACGTGCCGCGGACCGGGGAAGCGCTGGTGACCGGCACGCTGGAAACGGCGGCGATCGACACGAGCAGCCACGAAGCCCTCGCGACCAAGGCGTGGAGCCGGGCGGGGGTGATGACGGCGGCCTCGACCAGTGCCTCGGGCCGCTACATCGCGACCGCCGACTTCGGGTCGAGCTCGGTCACCGTCTGGTCGCTGGAAAAGAAAGCCCTCCAGAGGCGTGCCTGCGCCGCGGTCGGCAGAAATCTCACCATTCCCGAATGGCACCACTATGTCGGCCGTGACATCGAATACATCCGGGTCTGCCCGGATCAGCCCGTCGTCTCCCCCTGACGGGGGACCCGGATGCCCTGCTCCCCCGCCGAAGCGTCGCGTTTAGCGGGCCGGGAGACGAGGGAGAGCTAGTTGCCGTCGCTGGTGAGGAGCCTTGCCTTCTGCTGCTCGAACTCGGCCTCGGTCAGGGCGCCGCGGTCGCGGAGGTCGGCGAGGCTGGTCAGCTGCTGGGTGACGTCGGGTGGAGCGGGGGTGCCGAGGGGGACGGGCGCTCGGTCGACCAGCAGCTTGCTGGTCCGCTGACCGGCCAGCTCCTGCGCTGCGGCGATTTTCGCCTTGATGTCTTCCTGGACGAACTCCTCGAGGCGGCCGTTGTCGAGCGCCTCCTGGCGCTGGCGGCGCCGCTCGGTCGAGCGGCGGGCTTGCTCGGGGCTCATCCAGGCGGGGACGATCTCATCCTCGAGCACGGCGATCTTCGAGGGCTCGGCGGGGTCGTAGATGACCTTGGCTTTGAAGCCCTTCTTCGGGGAGCGGCCCGGGAAGGTCTGCTTGACGGTCGCCTCGAACGGCGGCTCGCCATCGGGTTCGACCCGCAACTTCACGGTCATGTGCTCCTTGTTGCCGACCGTGTAGGGGCCGTTCTCGTAGTTGGTGCCGCTGGTCCAGCGGACCTTCGCCTCCAGGACGGTTGCCCAGGCGACCATGCCGCCGGTCTCATCCAGCTGCTCCTGCAGGTGCTTCTTGTTCCCGAACATCGTTCTCCTCGTCGCTCGTTGCCAGGGCGACGGTAGCTCGCGACAGGACGCCGCAACGGTCGGTTTTCCGCCAACTTCGCCTCGGCGCTGCGCTCAGCGCCACAGCTCGCGACGCAACACCTCGTTGCCGCGTTCGAGCTGCTCGATAGTGGCGCCGGCGACCGAGCGCACGCGGGTGTCGCGATTGACCCGGGCCTGGATCTCGCGGTGGGACTTGCCAGTGCGGCGGGCGAGGTTGGCGACCAAGCGGCTGCGCTCGGCGCGCAGGCGCTCGCGGATCGCGTATGCGGACTCCCGCTTTGGTTCCTCTGGTGCGGCTTCGGACCTGGCGGGGGCGACCGCCTTCCTCGGCTGGGGCTCGGGGTCGTCGGTCGGGAAGAGCTGCAGCGTGGTCTCGCTCATGATCGCCCCGGCCAGCTCGGCGTCGCCCGAGCTGAGGGCGGCGAAGGCCTCGCCCGGCTCGCGCCGCTCCGCGGCGGGCTCGTCGAACTCGATCTCCTCTTCCTCACCGCCAGGCGAGAGATCGAGCGCGTGGCGGCGCTCCTCCTCGATCTCGTGGGCAAGTGCCTTCAGCCGCGGGTCGGCGGGCATCAGCAGGTAGCTCATCTGGCGGCGCGGCCTCGGGGTGGCGCGGATGAAGCGGCCGACCACCTGGCGGAAGAAGAGCTCGGTGCGGGCGGCGGTCGCGTAGACGCCGACTCGCAGGCGGGGAATGTCGACGCCCTCGGAGACCATCAGCACCGAGACCAGCCAGCGCCGGTCGGAGGCGGCGAAGTCGGCAATCCGCCGGCTGGCGCCGGGCTCGTCGCTCATCACCAGCTCGGGTCGCTGCCCGGAGATCGAGTCCAGGCGCGCAGCGATCGCCCGCGCGTGATCCTGGTCGGAGGCGATCACCAGCCCGCCCGCGTCGGGGTGGCCGTCGGCGCGCACCTCGCTCAGCCTGGAGTCGGCGTCGCGCAGCACCTCACCCATCCACTCGCCCTCCGGGTGCAGCGCCGTGCGCAGGCGCCGCGCTGCCTCCGCCGCCGGCAGGACGAGGTCGAAGTCGGCGCTGCGCAGGCGTCCGTCGGAGAGCCACTCCATCTCGCCGTCGTATGGCAGGAAGGTGATCGGGCGGCAGACGCGGTCGACCAGCGCCTGCGGATAGCCGTAGACGTAGTCGGCCCGGCTGATCCCGTCATCGTCGTAGTCGACCCAGGGGATCGCCGAGTTGTCGGAGCGGAAGGGCGTGCCCGAGAGGAGGAGGCGGAAGTGGGCGCCGTCGAAGGCCTTGCGGGTCTGCACGCCCCAGGCGGCCTGATCGCCCATGTGGTGGGGCTCGTCGGCGATCAGCAGGGTCGGCCGGCGATCGCTGGCCAGGCGGTGCGTCTCCGGCCCGGCCGCGATCGTCTGGTAGGTGACGGCGACGCCGTGGAAGTCGGCCGACTCCGGCCCGTCAGAGTTGGGCCGGTTCGGCTCCAGGTCGATGCCGTAGCGGGCCGCGTCGGCGGCCCACTGGCGGCAGATGTGGGTGGTCGGTCCCGCCACCACCACGCGCGAGACGAACCCGGCGCTCAGCATCCGATGGGCGATGTGGAGGCCGAAGGTGGTCTTGCCGGCCGCCGGCGTCGCCGAGGCCAGGAAGCTGGCAGCCGAGTGGGCGCGCACGGCCTCGGTGGCCTCCTCCTGCCAGGAGCGCAGCGGCCGGCCATTGGGCCAATCCGGCAGCGATCGGGCACGCGCCCCGCCGCCAATCAGGTGAGGGGCGTCGTACAAGGACGCGCAAGGATAAGGACGCCCGCGGCGGAGGGCGGTGAGCCCCTGCGGGCTCGATCGGAGCCGCTAGCTGCCGGTGCGCTCGCGGTGCTTGCAGCCTGGCCAGCAGCAGGGACGGCGCTGGCCTTCCTCCAGCTCCTCCCGGGTTCGGCGGATGCGGCGTTGCCGGGTTTTCTCCTGCTTTGCGTCCTCGACCCAGCAGATGAACTCGTTGCGGGCCAGGGGCGTGATGTCCTTCCAGGCATCGAGCGCCGTGGTGCTCGAGATCAGCGTCGTGCGCAGGTCCCGAGGCAACCGATGCACCACGCCGCCGGGCACTCGCTGGCCGCTCATGAGCCGAAGACTAACCGGCTCTGGGGCCGCCGGACTGTGGCCGGGGGCGCTCCCCGGTGCGAGACTGGGGTCATGCCGTGGGTTCCCGAGCTGTTCTCCGCAGCGGTGCTGGCTCAGTGGGAAGAGCGGCGGCAGGAGGTCGTCGACGTTCCCTACTTCGACGGGCTGGCCTCGGGCGAGGTCGATGCGCTGGTCGAGTCGTTTGGCGGGGAACCGCGGATCCAGCATCCGCTGCGCGGCCTGATCGCCGGCGAGGAGGCCTTCCGCGAGTTCGTCGCCGACGTCGGGCGGTGGCTGCTGGACCACGACGCCTCGGTCGAGGACGTCCAGAGGTCGGTGCTCGAGCAGCGCGGGTTCGAGGAGGTGGTCATCCACCTCGACACCGAGGCCGGGCGGATTGCCCTCCCGCACGGGCTGGTCGCCGACCACGACCGCGACGGCCTGCTCGAGGAGATCCGCGTCTACTTCAGCACCCGGCCGCTGACCGGCCATCGCGCGGACAGGCCGCCGCTGCTGGCGCCCGACCCCGAGCTGTCGGAGCCGGATGCGGTGGCGGAGTACGGGCGGGCGTTGGCGGCGGGCGACGCCAGGGCAGTCGCGGCGGCGTTCGAAGCCGGTGGCTACGCCCGCGAGGCCGACACCGCCAGCCGTGTCCACATAGGCGCAGATGCACTGTGCTCCTTCTATGGCGGTTGCCTATCGGAGGGGGCCGTCGAACTCGAGCCCTGCGTCCTGGTCGAGGACGACGCCACCTGCGCGCTCGAGTACAACCTCAGCCGCCCAGGTGCGACTGCGCCTCAAGCCGGCTTCACCGTCTTCGTCCACGGTGAGGCCGGCAAGCTGGCAGCGGTGCGGATCTACGACGACCTTGGACCGCGCTAAGCCCCGCTGGCTGCGCGCAGCGCTTTCAGCGCCTCGACGTAGACCTCGGAGAAGGTCGGGAAGGGCTGGATCGTGTCGGCGAGGACGTCGAGCGGGACGCGGGCGCGAATCGCCAGCGTCGCCTGCTGCAGCCACTCGCCCGCCTCGGGGCCGAGCGCGTGGGCGCCGGTCAGGCGCTCGCCGTCGCCGAGCAGGGTGAGGTAGCCGTTGGAGTCGGCGTAGGCATGGGTGTAAGTCGCGGTCTTGGCGACCTCGGCGAGCCGGGCGGTGCCGCTGAACTCGGCTTCACTGGCGCCGACCGCTCCGGCTTGGGGGTCGGTGTAGGTGACCCGCGGCACCGCCTCGTAGTTGACGACGCGGTCTTCGCCGAGGATGTTGGCGGCGACCACCTCGCCCTCGTACTTGCCGACGTGGGTGAGCGGCCAGGCGCCGTTGACGTCGCCGATCGCCCAGACCCCGTCGGCGACCCGCAGGCGCTCGTCGACTGCAACCCCGTGCGGATCCGGCTCGACCCCGATCGTCTCCAGCCCGACGTCGGCGACTCGCGGGCGCCGGCCGGTCGCCACCAAGAGGCGGTCTCCGCGCAGCTCGCGGCCGTCGTCGAGCTCCATCGCGAAGTCCTCGCCGTCGCGGCGGGTGCCGCTGACCTGCACGCCAAGCTCGAGCTTGATCCCTTCGCCGCGCAGGACTTCGCCCAGCGCCTCCCCGAGCGGGGCCGGCTCGCGGGCGAGCACGTGGGCGGCGCCGTCGACGACGGTCGCGCTGCCGCCCAGCCGGTTGACCGCCTGGGCGAGCTCGACCCCCGCGGGCCCGCCGCCGAGGACGAGCAGGTGGCGCGGCACCGCCTCCATGCTGGTCGCCTCGCGCGTGCACCAGACGCCGTCGAGCTCGCGCAGCCCCGGCACCGGCGGCAGGAACGGGTCGGCGCCGTTCGCCAGCACGACGTGATCGGCCGTGTAGCGGCTGCCGTCGACCTCGACCGCGCCCGGTCCCGCCAGCCGCCCCGAGCCCCTGATCAGGTCGATCCCGTTGTCCGCCAGCCAACGCTCCTGGCCGGCGTCGGAATGGTCGGAGACCATGAAGTCCCGCCAGGCGAGTGCGGCCTCGACGTCGACTTCGGCGCTGGCCGCGGCCTGCCGGGCGCCCTCGACCGCCTCGCCGGGACGCAAGAGGGACTTCGAGGGGATGCAGGCCCAGTAGGAGCACTCGCCGCCGACCAGCTCGCGCTCGACCACGGCGACGCGCAGGCCGCCGGCGGCGAGCGCCCCGGCGCAGTGCTCGCCGGGCGAGCCGCCGCCGAGCACGATCGCGTCGTAGTCGGCGCCGCTCATTGCGGCAGCTCCTCGCCAGCCTGCTCGCGAACCATGTACTCGGCGTACCAGTCGGGCCAGTTGGCGTCCTCTTCGCCGGTTCGTTCCTCGTGTTCGCCGTGGGCCGCGGCCGCCCGCCGCATCGCGTCCGCCAGCTCTGCGACCGAGTCGTAGCTCGTTGCCATCGTTCTGCTCCTTTCTGCGGCCGCGCCTCAGCGGCCGGGGGCTCGGGTGCGGATTTCCTGCAGCAGCCAGCCGTTGCCGTCGGGGTCGCTGAAGGAGGCGAACGACCCGTAGTCGGCGTGCTCGGGCGCGGCGCCGCTGACCCGCTCGGCGGTCCCGGCGTGGTGGAAGATCCCGCCCGCGTCGTGGAAGACCTCGCTGACCTCGACCCCGCGGCCGACCAAGGCCTGGCGCGTGGCTGCGATGTCGACGACGGTGAGCTGCAGCCCCTCCAGAGAGCCCGGAGCCGCGTCGGTGATCCCCTCGCCGATGATGATCGAGCACTCCGAGCCGGGTGGCGTCAGCTGCACGACCCGGAACCCCTCCTCGTTGCCGACGTAGTCGATGTCCATCCGCCAGCCGAGCCCCTCGTAGAAGCTTTTCGCCCGGTCGACGTCGGACACCGGCACCACGACCACCTCGAGCTTCATCTCCATCGCAACCCCGTCCATAAACCCCTCCTCGATCCATGTTCCGATTTCCCGTTCGGCTTCGGACATTCTCCAACCGCCCTGGGAGCGGCCCCCTCGCCGTCGTTTCGAGCCCGGAGATACTGGCCGAGATGGGTGAGCACTACGGTTATCGCGACGCCTGGCCGCGGGATCCGCAGACGCCGATCGTCGCCGCTTTCCACGAGGCGATCCGGAAATTGGCCGAGGAGCGCTTCGAGGCGAGCGGAAAGAGCTGGGAGGAGGCCGTCCACGATCGCACGCTACAGCTCAGGCGCGAGGATTTCGAGAAAATCGAGGCCGGCCTGCTGGCGACCGGGTATCGCTTCGAAGCCTCGGCGACGGTCACCTACGAGGAGGCGCCGGAGAAGCACAAGCCGCTGGCTGACCTCGAGGACTCCGGTGAACAGGAGATCGACGAGGCGGGCCGGCGCATCGTCGGCAGCGGCGACAACGTCTTCGCGACCCCGCAGGACCTGGAGGGCATCGCCCGCCACGTCCACACCGTCGACAAGGTGATGGAGTGGCTGACCGAGGGGGTCCCGGAGGAGACGATCGCCGTGATCGACGACTGCGGGGGGACGCTGACGGCGCCGATCCTCGGCGAGTTCAAGGCCGTCGTCTGCATGGGTGGAACGGTCCGCTCCCACCTCGGCATCCTCACCCGCGAGTACAACGTCCCCTGCCTGATGAACGCGACGATCGATGGCCTCCGCGACGGCTCGCGGATCGCCGTCGAGTACAGCCGGCCCGCCGCCGACGCCTACGCCGACGAGGAGAAGGCAGCGGCGCAGCGCTCGCGGATCTACGAGCTGGGGACGGCCTAAGGTGCCGGCCGACCACACCTATCAGGCGCTGCTGCGGGCCAACCAGCTCCAGCGCCGCTTCTCGGAGTCCTGGGTCTGGGGCCTGCGCACGCGCACCGTGCAGGAGTCAAAGCTCTATCCAGTCAGCGCCTACATCGCCGGCTCCTACCTCAACGCCTTCTACCGCTGGCCCGAACTGCTGCGCCGGGTCGGCGAGCGGATCTCGCCCGAGGACATCGGCGAACGGGCGCGCCAGGGCGGGATCGCGGTCAACACGCTGATGGCCGGGATGCTGGTCCAGTTCTACACCGGCGGTCGCCAGATCCTGATCGACATGGGCCTGATCCGCCCCAGCGACGCGGTCGACGACGTCGTCTACGTCTACGACTTCGTCGAGCGCCTGCTCGCCGCCTATCACCGCAACAACCACCACAACCTGCCGATCGACTGCAACATGAAAAACCAGATCCACAGCGCCCGGGAGACCGAGCGTCTGGAAAGCGAGGCGCTCGGCGTCGCCCCCGGCGACCGGCTCCACACCGCCTTCTCGAGCTTCCTGCCGGCGGCCTCGACCTACGGCTTCCTCGCCCAGTGCGAGTGCCGGCTCGGGTTCTTCAACCACGGCCCCTACAGGACCCCGGACGGCAACCAGATGCTGGTCCGCGACCTGCTCAGCATCGGCGAGGGTGACCTCCCGTGGATGGACGGGATCGCCGCCGGGATCCCCTACGCGAACCTGACCGCCACCGTGATCATGAAGGACACCGACTTCTACATCGTCGACGACTTCGGCTCCTTCGAGGCGGCCCCCGCCTACGACAACGACAACCTGGTGGCGGTCGGCCTCTACACCTCCGACTTCCTCACCGACGGCTACGTCCCGGTCCACATGGACAACGCCGACGATCTCGCCGACCATCTCGAGGAGCTGACCGAGAAGCTGCACACGGCGACCTCGGAGACCTGGCAGATGATGGCCGGCTGGACGCGGACCCAGATGCTCGAGGCGGGGCTGCTGGTCTATTCGGGCGTCGGCCGGGAACTCGCCCACCTCGCCGGCGTCTACGAGCAGGAGGACTGGTGGGAGGTCGACGACCAGGCCCGACGCTTCTACCCGCTGTTGAACGACGAGTACGGCAACGGCCTGATCTGGGAAATGGTCGACCAGCTCTCGCTCACCTCGCAGCAGTGGTCTCCCCACCACATCGAGCGCTTCCGCGACGGCCGGCCGGAGATGTGGACCCCGATCCCCTATTCGGTACTGGCGGACGAGGAGTGGACCGCGACCGTCGGCCCGATGTCGACCGGCGGCACCGACCTGCCGCCGAAGACCGGGCTGTGGCAGACCTCGGAGGGGAAGCTCGGCCTCGAGGAGGCAAACCGGCGCGCCCGCGAGTTCGAGCCGCCGAGCTGGAAGCACCGCTTCTACGACGAAGACGTCTTCGCCAAGCACCACCCTGGCGACCCGCGCCTGACCGCTTAATCGGCCCAGCCGGGGTGGTCGACGGCGAGCTTGGCGCGGACCTCCTCGCGGAGGCGGGCGGCGAGCTCGGGCAGGCGCTCGTCCCAGGCGCCGGCGCGGATCTCGGCGGCGAGCGCCGCCTGGGCCGAGCGGTCGGGGGCGAGGGGGGCGGTCTCGCGGGCGAGGATCGCGCAGACGTTTGCGGCGACGCGGACGCCGAAGCGGTGCTCGGCCGCAACCGCGTCGAGCAGCTCGCCGCGCAGGTAGAGCTCCAGCGCTTCGAGCAGCTCGTGGGCGTCGGGACGGTCCTGCATCAGTCGATCATCCCCAGCAGGTCCCACTCGGCCTCGCTCGTCCGCCGCCCGATTGCCGCCAGCTCCAGTGACGGTCGTGCGCCCGAGAGGTGCTCGTGCAGCTGGCGGATCGTCAGCACGCCCCAGCGCAGCGCCGCCAGCGTCTCCCAGAAGCGCAGCTCTTCGAGCCCAACGTCGGCGCCGCCGGCCTCGCGGTAGGTGGCGAGCAGCTGCTCGCGGCTCCCAAGCCCGGCGGCGGGCAGCTGGTCGCGGCCGAAGCGCCAGGTCCGTGCGCAGAGCCAGCCGAGGTCCTCGGCCGGGTCGCCGACGTGGACCAGCTCCCAGTCGAGCACGGCAACCAGTCCCGCCTCGTCGACCAGCATGTTGCCCATCCGGAAGTCGCCGTGGACGAGGGCCGGGCCGTGGCCGGTGGGGAGGCGCTGGCGCAGCCAGCGCAGGCCGAGCTCGAGCGTGGGGTGGGGGTCGCCGAGGCGGTCCAGCTCGGCCTCGATTGCGTCGAGCTCGCCGCGGGCTCCGGCGCGGCGGGGGGCGCTCGGCACCTGTGCCGCTGGGATCGAGTGGATCGCGGCCAGGGCCGCAGCCAGCTGGGCGAGCAGCTTGCCGCGTGCCGCGGCGAAGCCCTCCTCGCGGAGGATGCGCGGCGCGATCGCCTCACCCTCGAGCCGTCGCATGACGACGCCGCTGCGGTCCTCGGACAGCCAGAGCGGCTCGGCGACCGCGACGCCGGTGGCGTGCGCCGCCCGCAGCGCCTCCCACTCCTGCGGCGCCGTGCCCTTGGTGACGAGGAGCACGAGCCGCTGCTTCTCGCCGCATCCGTCCTCGACGTCGAACCCGAGCAGCGACCGAGAGGCGCCGCCGGCGAGCGGCCACGGCTCGCTCAGCGACACCGCGCCTAGATGGCGCTCGGCTTCGGACCGCAGTTGCTCGAGACCGCTCATCTCGCCAAGAATCTTCGATCCTCGGCGGGTCCCTCGCAGACGCACCCATGGCGGCTTTGGAGTCGGCCACGAAGGGTCGGTGGCTGGGGGCTAGCCAGAGCCGCAGGGCGCTCGTAGGTTCGGAGCATGGACTTCGACGTCCCCGCCTCGACCCGGGCGAAGCTGGCCGAGATCGACGAGTTCATCGAGCGCGAGATCCGCCCGCTCGAGCAGGAAGACGACAACGCCCGCTTCTTCGACCACCGCCGCGAGCCCTCGCGCACCCTCTTCGACCGGGACGGCATCCCCAACCCCGAATGGGAGGAGCTGCTGGCCGAGGCGCGCCGGCGCGCCGACGCCGCCGGCCTCTGGCGTTTCGCGCTGCCCACCGAGCTCGGCGGCTCGGACGGCAGCAACCTCGACGTCGCGATCATCCGCGAGCACCTCGCCCACCGGGGCCTTGGCCTCCACAACGACCTGCAGAACGAGTTCTCGGTCGTCGCCAACCTGATGGTCGTCGAACTGATGCACGCCTTCGGCAGCGCGGCGCAGAAGGAGGAGATGGTCGAGGCGATGATCACCGGCCGCTACGTCGTCGCCTTCGGGCTGACCGAGCCCGAGCACGGCTCCGACGCCGCCCACATGCAGACGCGGGCGCGGCGCGAGGGCGGCGACTGGGTGATCGACGGCGCCAAGCGCTTCAACTCCTGGATGCACACGGCGACTCACGACCTCGTCTTCGCCCGTACCTCGGGCGAGCCCGGCGAGGCGAAGGGGATGACCGCCTTCATCGTCCCGACCGAGGCGCCCGGGATCCGGGTCGAGAAGTTCTGGTGGACCTTCAACATGCCGACCGACCACGCCGAGGTCGCGATCGAGGGCGTCCGCGTCCCCGACGAGGCGATCCTCGGCGGCGAGGGGGAGGGGCTCGCGGTCGCCCAGCAGTTCGTCCACGAGAGCCGCATCCGCCAGGCGGCGGCGAGCCTCGGCGCCGCCCAGTACTGCATCGACGAAGCGGTCCGTTACGCCAACGAGCGCCAGACCTGGGGCCGGCCGCTGGCGATCAACCAGGGGATCCAGTTCCCCCTGGTCGAGCTGCACACCGACGCCGAGCTGCTGCGCGGCCTCGTCCGCCGTACCGCCTGGGAGCTGGACCGCGGCACCCAGCTGGAGCTGACCCACCTCGTCTCGATGGCCAACTTCCGCGCCAATCGCCTTGCATGCGAGGCGGCGGACCGGGCGATGCAGGTCCACGGCGGCCTCGGCTACACCCGCCACCTGCCCTTCGAGCACCTCTACCGCCACCACCGCCGCTACCGGATCACCGAGGGCGCGGAAGAGATCCAGATGCGCAAGGTCGCGAGCAAGCTGTTTGGATTCTCATGAATGTGGATCCAGCGCAAGATCGGGCTGCAGCCGCGCCCCCGCGGCTTTCATCTCGTCGACGGCGAAGTGCTCGCGGCGCTGCCCGAGCTGGCTGAGATCTCGGTTGGGATCCTCCATCTGCTGATCCAGCACACCTCGGCTTCGCTGACGCTGAGCGAGAACGCCTCGCCGGAAGTGCGGCGGGACTTCGAGTCCTGGTTCGACCAGGCAGTGCCCGAACGGGCGCCCTACTGGACCCACACCCTCGAGGGCGACGACGACATGCCGGCGCACGTCAAGGCGACGCTGCTCGGGCCGGCGCTGACGTTGCCGATCTCGGGTGGCGGCCTCGCGCTCGGGACCTGGCAGGGGATCTACCTCTGCGAGCACCGCGACCACCCCGGCCCGCGCTCGCTGCTCGCCACCGCCTGGGGCGAGGCTGACGGCTAGCGCCGCTCGACGAACGCCTTCAGCTTGCCCGGCATCGACTCGACCATCCGCCCCCGCAGCAGGTCGACGACCGGACCGCGCAGTGCCATCCCCAGGATCCGGCCAGGGTCGACCTCGAGCCGGTAGGTCGCCTTGGTGCGGTCGGGAGCCAGCTCCTCCAGCTCCCAGCTGCCGGTCAGCGACTTGAGGTCGCCCTCCTCCTGGGTCCAGGAGATCAGGGTCGGCGCGCGGTAGGTGTAGGCGAGGACCGAGGTGAGGCGCTTGACCGGGGTCGGGGTCTCCAGCCGCACCCGCAGCTGGTTGCCGTCGGCGTCGCGCTCGAGGCACTCCGCGGCCTCGATCTCAGGCTGCCAGCGAGGCGCGCCTTCGGCGTCGGCGGCGACGGCATAGACGTCGGCGATCGCCGCCTCGATCTCGGCCGCGGCCTCGCCACTGATCGTTCCCATCTGCCCACCCTATGCGCTCGCGAGGCGGTGCATGCGCAGCTTCATCGCGACCGGCAGACCGACGCTGAAGACCGCGCCGGCGCCCGCTGCGAGCAGCGCCCCGCGGCGGCTGAGCCGTCCTGACCGCCGCAGGCTGCGGGCGCCGAGCGCCGCGTGGGTCGCCATCAATCCCGTCGCCGTCGCTAGCCCCGGGTTGTAGCGGCGCTCGCGCAGCGCCATGCCGGCGTGCATCGCAGCGTTGCCGGCCTCGATCGCGAGGACGAAGGCAGCTGGCGCCGCGCTGCGGTGCCAGACCGCGGTGGCGAGAATCGCGCTGCCCCAGCCGAGGGTGACGTTGACGTGGAAGCCGTCGCGCTCGGTCAGCGGCCAGGCCGGCCGGTTGCTGCCGAGCAGGCGTTCGTTGCAGAAGGGGAGGAAGCCGCCCGGTCGCACCCACTCCTCGGTCTGGTGGCTGACCAGGATCGGGAGGCCGAGCGCCGCCACCCACGAGTCCTCACCGCTTGCCGGGCGCGCGAGCGCCGCCGCCCAGGCCGGCCCGACCAGAGCCGCCGCGGCCCAGGGCCAGCGTCCATGGGTGTCGACCGGCATCGCGCGATTCTGGCTGCCGCTGCGGCGGCAGCGCGGCTAGCTGCGGCAGCGGAAGGGGCGGCTGACGTCGCTGTCACTGCCGAGCACGGTGCCGTCGCGGGCGATCGCTTCGGCGCTCGCGGTCGTCCGCCAGACGCCAGCGACGCAGCCGGGCACGCTGACCTGGGCGAGGATCAGTTTGCCTCGCGCTTCGGCGCTTTCGCAGCGGACGTCGAAGGAGCGCTTGCCGATCTTCTTGCGCAGGCAGACGGTCAGCTTCAGCTGGGCTCGCTGCGGGGCACGGTAACCGCCTTTGCCGACCAGTTCGAGCGCCGACGCGTCGTAGCTCGGGCGTCGTGCATGGGCGCCCGGCGCCGGGGCGGCGAGCGCGTCGACGGCCCCGATCGCGATCATGATCAGGACCAGGGCAAGGACGGTGGCGCGTGCACGGTTTCTCATTTCAAGCTCCGAGGGTACGAACAACGGCCGGGCGTGTTTGTCCCGGTGAAAGACGATGGTTGCCGCAATCTCGCTGACCCAAACCCAGCGCAGCATCCTTGTCGCCCTCTGCCGGCCCGTCGCCGCCGGCCGCTTCCAGACGCCGGCGACCAACCAGGAGATCGCCGACGAGGTCTACCTCAGCGTCGATGCGGTCAAGGCTCATCTGCGCACCCTCTACCGCAAGTTCGGGATCGAAGACCTGCCTCACAACCGCAAGCGTGCTCGCTTGGTCGAGCTCGCGCTCGAGGGCGGCTACCTCGGCGAGGACGCGGCTGGGGGCGAGGAGAAAACCCCCGCCGCGTCCTCGCCGACGGCGGCCCCTCCCGCCGCCGTGTCGGAGCCGTGGCGCACTCGCCGGCGCTGGCTGCCGCTCCTCGCGGCGCTGGCGGTGGCGCTCCTGGTTGCGGTCTTGGGGCTGGCCGGCGTCTTCTCGAGCGGCGATTCGGCGCCGAGCACGGGTGTCGCCGCCTACCGCGAGGCGGTTCGCGGCTACTGTCGCCTCGCTCTCGCCAACGAGGGCGACAGCGCCGGGCGCACCCGCCGCCAGCGCGCCGGTTCCTACCTCGAGGTGATCGAGACCGTGCGCGGGCGCGTTGCCTCGCTGCCGCCGCCGGCCGCCGCGAGCCGCGCGCTCGAACGCTTCCGCGCCGGCCTCACCAGCGCCGCCAACTTCACCAGCATCGTTGCTCAGAGCCCCCCGGCCGCCGGCTCGGCGACCGAAGCCAAGGTCGTCGCCGAGCTGACCTTCGCCGCCGGCCAGGTGCAGGCGGGCGCGCTCGGCTACGACCTCGGCACGGCCTGCCTGGAAGTCGGCGACCTGGTCGCCGCCTCCGCCGCCAACGCAGCCGCGCCGTAGGGAGGGGCCGGCGGGCTGGCCGCCGACCCCTCCGCTCGCGGTGCCAGGGAAAGCCACGGCGCCGGCCTCAGGGCGCGGTTTCGTCTCCGGTTTCTTCGCTCGCGTCTTCGTTCGCCTGCGGGGCGCCGACCCGGACTCGCTCGCAGCTCGGCCGCACGACGTCGCTGGGGTCGGCGACGACGACGTCGAAGCCGCTGCCGCAGGCGACCACGTCGGGCTCGCCGTCGCGGACGAAGACCATGTCGTCGCCGGGGCCGGCGAAGACGGTGTCGGCGCCCGGTATCGGGACGTCGACGCGGGCGCGGGCGAAGATCGTGTCGTTGCCACCGCCGCCGAGGACGATGTCGACGCCGGGGCCGGCGTAGATCAGGTCGTCGCCTTCGCCGCCGTCCTCGCGGTCGTCGCCGCGACCGCCCCGCATGAAGTCGCGCCCGCCTTCGCCGGCGATCGTGTCGTTGCCGAGCCGGCCGAGCAGCTGGTCACCGCCGTCGCCGCCGTAGAGGGTGTCGTCGCCTTCGCCGCCGCTGAGGCGGTCATGTCCGCCTTCGCCGTAGATCGTGTCGTTGCCGCTGCCGCCGCGGACCTGATCGGGGCCTTCGAGGGCGTTGACGGTGTCGTTGCCGCCTTCGGCGAGGATCTTGTCGTGCTTCGGCGTCCCGGTCAGCACGTTGTCGCCTTCGTCGCCGATCACGGTGGCCGCCGCGGCGACGCCCACCCCCAGCGCCAGCAGGAACGCGGCCAGCGCCAGGGCGCCGCCGCTCAGTCTCAGTCTTGCTCGCATTCGATTGCCTCCTTGTCGTGGGCTTGCCGGTGCATCCCGGCCAGCCAAGCCTGCGCCGCGATCGCGCACAAGGCACCCGGGGGCTAGGGGGTACCCACCCTGGGTGTCGCCCACCCGGGTGTGGGCGCGGATTTGGCTCCCTGGGCGGCTCTGGGGGTTGGTCAGGCGCGGGGGAGACGCAGCGTGCGGCGCACGACCTTGTGGTTGCCGGCGCGGTCGCTCAGCGCCAGTCGCAGGCGGGCGGGGCCGGCGGCGACGCCGTTGGCGACCGGGATCACGAGGTTGCGCTCGCCGGCGGCGAGGGCGCCGATCCGCTTCTGGGCGATCACCTTGCCGGCGCGCAGCAGCTCGGCGTTGGCGGCGACCCGCTCGCCGGCGTCGATCCGCAGCGCCACCTCACGGCGACCGCCGCTACGGCGCAGCTTGCGTCCGATCAGCTTCGCGTCGACGCCGTCGTCGCTCGATTCGAGCCCGCTGCTGCTCGCAGGCAGGCCGCTGAGCCCGATTCCAACCGTTGCAGAGAAGCCGCTGGAGGCGCTGCCGCTCAGCGCCGGCTGCAGGTTGTTGCCGGATTTCGCCCCCTGCTGGTAAATCGAGTCCTCGGCGTTGGTCGTGTCGGGGGTCGTGCCGCGGGCACTGTAGGGGCTGGTCGCGAGGACGGCGGCGATGTCGCTCTGGGAGAAGAAGATCTGGCTGGTGAAGTTGAAGGTCCGAGTCGAGCCTTCGAAGGTGCGGACGCGGAGGTGGATGTGGACGGTGCGCCCCGAGTACCAGCCGGGGAAGATCGTCGTGAACTTGGCGAGGCCGGCGGAATCGGTTTCCTGGTAGCCGCGCAGCCAGGTCTGGCCGCTGGTCTCGTTCACGGCCTCGTCGGAGTAGAGCCCTTCGGCGTTGCAGTGCCAGATGTCGACGACGGCGCCCTGCTCGGGTTCGCAGCTGTCGTCGGCGCGGTAGACGTAGAGGCTGAGGTCGAGCTCGACGCCGGACTGACCGGCGCGGACGTCGGAGCGCTTCAGCCGCTCGTCGACCCAGTAGGGGCCTTCGGTCAGTTCGGGCGCCAGCACGCAGCTCGCCGCCGCGTCGGCGTTGGTCGGCTGTGCCGCGCCGTCGCCGTTGCTGCCGCCGAAGGGGGTCAGCGGCCCCGCCACGTAGGCGGCCCCGGCGGCGCCCGCGATCCCCAGCGCCTGGCGCCGCGTCAGTCGCCTGCTCCTGCTGCTTTGGTTCTCATCCATGTCGCGACGGTAGCTCGTGCGAGGCCGGATTTGGGCACTTGGAACCGACTCCCAGCAAGCTCTCAGGAGGCGCCCGCGAAAGGCCCAGGCGCCAGGCACGGCTCTCAGGGAGCCGTCGTCAGGATTCGATCGTGACCAGGGTGCCGATCGGCGTGTAGGGCCAGACTTCGGCCGCCGCTTCAAGCGGCATCTCGACGCAGCCGAGGCTCTGCGGCGTCCCGTAGGACGCACGGTCGAAGGCGTGCAGCGCGTCGCCGCCGTTGAAGTAGCTGACCCACATGATCCCCGGGTCTGAGTAGTGGGAGCCGTCGGGGTTTTCGCCGCTCATCGTCGTTTCTTCGTAGCGCAGGTAAACCGGGAAGGTGCCGAGTTCCGTTTCGGCGCCGGGGATGCCGGTGTTGGCCGGGGTGGTGAAGATCTGCTTGCCGTTGTGCCAGAGGAAGACCGTCTCCGGCAGCGACTCGGTGACGTGGACGTAGCTGTAGCCCTTTTCGGGGTTGCGTTCGCCGGCGATCGCCGCCTTCAGCAGCTCGTCCCAGACTTCGGCGCCGGCGACGCCGTCCGGTTCCATTTCGTGCTGGCTCTCGAACGCCATCAGCGCCCCTTCGGTGGCGAGGTTCGGTTCGCCGGGTGACCAGGATTCCTTCAGGCCGCTGGGGACGTTGGGGTAGCGCCAGCCGAATTCGCCTTCGGGCGGAGCGACCGCGGCGGCCAGCTCGCCGGCCGGCGTCGTCGCCACCGGCTTGCCGCTCGGCTTCCAGCTGACCGGGAGGTAGCCGGCCTGGGCGAGCAGCTGCTGCAGGCGCAGTTCGTTGCCGGGCGGGATCGTCCATTCGACCGTGTCGGTCTTCCGCACCGAGCCGTCGCCCTCGACCACGTTGGCCGGCTTGGGCAGCTTCACTTCGACCGTGGTGCTGAGGCCGGCGCCCCAGCCGGAGGGCTGGAAGACGAGGGTGTGGGCGTTCGTTTCGACCCATTTGCCGCCGGCGCTGGGGGAGATCGTCGGTTCGCCGCCGCCGAGCGCCTTCTTCACCGGCTTGGAGAAGGTCAGCTTCAGTTCGGTCGCCGGCGAGACTTCGGAGCCGGGTGCCGGGCTGGCGGCGAGGCTGGCCGCGTTGCCCTCGCCCTTGGGGAACCAGGTCACCGTTTCCGGCTTGCCGAGTTGCTCCCAGGAGCGGGGCGCGAGCCGGGCCACGATCGAGCCGGCCGGTGGCTGCGAGCCGAGGCTGGCGGAGCTCTTGGGCCCCGAGAAGCGGCGGTGGACGAGTTCGTCGGGTTGGCCGTAGGCGAAGGCGCGGATCGCTTCGTCGAAGGCGACGCGGGGAGAGTGGGGCTTCTTCACCGTCAGCCACGGATCCTCGACGTGGGCGACGGGAGTGCGCAGCGTCAGCTGCTCTTCGCTCGTTTCGCCGACCAGCCAGCCGACCGCCGCTGGCCGCTTGAAGGTGACGGCGAGGGAGACGGTCTCGCCAGGTGGGAGCTTCTGCGTCGGGACGAGCCGGCCGCCGCTCTCGACCTTGATCGGGATTTCCTTGCCGTCGGGGCCGGTGGCGACGACCCGTTCGACGTTGCCGCCGAGCGTTTCGGTCCGGACCCGGGCGAGTGCGTTGGGGTCGTGGCCGATGCTGGCGCCGGAGAGCGAGAAGGCCGCTGCCGCGAAGCCGGCGAGGACGAGGACGACCAGCGCTCCGAGGATCACGGCGATGCGCAGCTTCCAGCGCGGCGGCTTCTTCTCCGCGTTGATCGGAAGCATCTCGGTCGTCGAGTCGTCGTACATTCCTCAGGAAAGTGTAGGAAGGTCAAGCGGCGGCTAGACCGTCGTTCTACTTCGGTGAAATCGATCCTTCGGATGAATGCAGCGATTTCTGGGAGTGAGGTTGTAAGAATGGAGGGTGGTGGAGGGCTCGCGGGACCATGACTTGGCGCTGTTCGGCGCCACCGGCTTCACCGGCGGATTGACCGCCCGCTACCTCGCGCAGAACGGCCCGGCGGAGCTTCGCTGGGCGCTGGTCGGCCGCAACCGGGCGAAGCTCGAGGCGGTCGCCGCGGAGCTCGCGACGCTCGCTGGCCCGGCGCCCGCGCCCGCCCTGATCGTCGCCGACGCAGCCGACCGGGCGGCGCTCGACGGGGTCGCCGCCGCAACCCGCGTCGTCATCACCACCGTCGGTCCCTACGCCCTCTACGGCGAGCCGCTGGTCGCCGCCTGCGCCGCCGCCGGCACCGATTACGTCGACCTCACCGGCGAGCCCGAGTTCGTCGACCGGATGTGGCTCGAGCACCACGCCGAAGCCGAGCGCAGCGGCGCTCGCATCGTCCACTGCTGCGGCTTCGACTCGATCCCGCACGACCTCGGCGCCTACTTCACGGTCAAGCATCTGCCCGAGGGCGTGCCGCTCACCGTCAACGGCTACGTCCGCTCCAACGCCAGCTTCTCCGGCGGCACCTACCACTCGGCGATCAATGCCTTCGCCCGCGGACGCAAGACGATGGCGGCGGCGAAGGAGCGCCGGCAGCAGGAGAAGCGGCCCGAGGGCCGCAAGGTCCACTCGGTCAAGACCCGGATCCGGCGCGACGAGGAGATGGGCGGCTGGACCGCGCCGCTGCCGACGATCGACGGCACCATCGTCCGCCGCTCGGCGGCCGCGCTCGACCGCTACGGCCCGGACTTCAGCTATGGACACAACCTCTTCGCCCGTCACTTGGTGACGATCGGCGCGATGGCGGCTGGGGTCGGGACCGTCGCACTGTTGGCCCCGCTGCCGCCGACCCGCAAGCTGCTGCTGAAGGTCAAATCGCCCGGCGAGGGGCCGAGCGAGTCCGAGCGCGAGCGCAGCTGGTTCAAGGTCCGCTTCGTCGGCGAGGGCGGCGGCCAGCGGGTCGTGACCGAGGTCTCCGGCGGCGACCCGGGCTACGGCGAGACCTCGAAGATGCTCGCCGAGTCGGGTCTCTGCCTCGGCTTCGACCAACTCGAGCCGCGCGCCGGGCAGCTGACGACGGCGACGGCGATGGGTGACGTTCTTCTCACAAGGCTCGAACGGGCCGGCATAACGTTCAAGCTGCTGGAGCGGGGAAATGCCTGAGCAAGGGAGCCAAACAGTGAGCAGCGAGACCGCCGAGCACCTCGAGGTGCTGATCGTCGGCGCCGGGATCTCCGGCATCGGCGCCGCCCATCACCTGCAGCGGACGCTGCCGGGCAAGCGCTATGCGATCTTCGAGGCGCGGGCCGACCTCGGCGGCACCTGGGACCTGTTCCGCTACCCCGGGATTCGCTCGGACTCCGATATGCACACGCTCGGCTACCGCTTCCGGCCCTGGACCGCGGCGAAGTCGATCGCCGACGGCGAGTCGATCCTCGAATACGTGCGCGAGACCGCGCGCGAGGAGGGGATAGAGCCCCACATCCGATATCACCACCGCGTGCTCTCGGCCGCGTTCTCGAGCGAGGAGGCGCGCTGGACGGTCGAGGCCGAGCGGGCGGACACGGGGGAGACGGTGACCGTCACCTGCGACTTCCTCTTCGTCAACAGCGGCTACTACCGCTACGACGAGGGCTACTCGCCGCAGTTCCCCGGGATCGGGAGCTTCGGGGGGACCGTGATCCACCCCCAGCACTGGCCCGAGGACGCCGACTACGCGGGCAAGCGGGTGGTCGTGATCGGCTCCGGGGCGACGGCGGTGACGCTGGTGCCGGCGATGGCGCCGGAGGCGGCCCAGGTGACGATGCTGCAGCGCTCGCCGACCTACATCGTCTCGATGCCGGGCGAAGACCCGATCGCGAAGCGGCTGCGCAAGCTGCTCCCCGACCGCGTCGTCTATCCGATCGTGCGCTGGAAGAACGTGATCCTGCAGTCGATCACCTACCGCCTGGCCCGCAAGCGGCCCGCCCTGGTGAAGAAGGTGGTCCGCAAGGGCATCGTCAACGCGCTTCCCGCCGGCTACGACGTCGACAAGCACTTCAAGCCGAAGTACAACCCCTGGGACCAGCGCGTCTGCCTCGTCCCCGACGGCGACCTCTTCAAGGCGCTCTCGAACGGCAGCGCCGAGATCGTCACCGACACGATCGAGAGCTTCGACGCCGGCGGCATCCAGCTCGCCTCCGGCGCCCATCTCGACGCCGACGTCGTCGTCACCGCGACCGGCCTCAACCTGCTCTTCCTCGGCGGCATGCGGATCAGCGTCGACGGCGAGGAGCGCGATCTGACCCAGGCCTACGTCTACAAGGGGATGATGCTGGACGGGATCCCCAACTTCGCCTTCACGATCGGCTACACCAATGCCTCCTGGACGCTGAAGGCGGACCTCACCGCCGAATACGTATGCCGTCTGCTGCGTCACATGGACGCCGGCGGCTACGACGCCTGCGCGCCGCAGCTCGGCCCCGGCGGGGTCGAGGAGATCCCGCTGATGGACTTCAACTCCGGCTACGTCCTGCGCGCGCTCGACCATCTTCCGAAGCAGGGCGCGGTCGAGCCCTGGAAGCTGAAACAGAACTACCCGCTCGATCTGCGCGCGCTGCGCCACGGCGCGCTCGAAGACGGGACGATGCGCTTCTCGCGGCGGGTCGCCGCGAGGGAGCCGGTGGCCTCAGCGGCTACCGTCTCCGGGGCGTGAAGCTCCGCCTCGCCCTCCTCTTCAGCCTCCTCCTGATCGCAGCGGCTCCGGTCGGCGCAGCGGCAAAACCCTGGATCGGTGTTCGCGGCAACCACCTGGTCGACGGCAGCGGCCGGACGGTGCGGCTGCTCGGGGTCAGCCGCTCGGGCGCCGAGTACGCCTGCCAGCAGGGGTTCGGCTTCTTCGACGGCCCGATGGACGCGGCCTCGATCCGGGCGATGAAGGGCTGGCGCATCAACTCGGTGCGGGTGCCGCTGAACGAGACCTGCTGGCTCGGGATCGACGGCATCGCTCCCGAATACGCCGGCGCCAGCTACCGGCGCGCGATCCGCGGCTATGTCGCGCGGCTCGAGCGCGCCGGCCTCTACGTCGTCCTCGACCTCGAGGCGGCGGCGCCCGGCAGCCAGCAGGCGGCTGGGATCCCGCCGATGCCCGACGCCGACCACACGCCGGACTTCTGGCGCGGCGTCGCCAGCGAATACCGCGACGACCGCGCCGTCCTCTTCGAGCTCTTCACCGAGCCCCACGACGTCGGCTGGGCCTGCGTCGAGGATGGCTGCGAGATCGAAGACCCGCGCCGCGGCAGCTACCAGGCAGCTGGCATGCGCAGCCTGGTCGAGGCGGTGCGCTCGACCGGCGCCCGCCAGCCGATCCTCGTCCCAGGCACCGACTGGTCCCGTGTCTTCGACGGCTGGCTCGCCCACCTGCCGCCGGATCCCGCCCACGCGTTGGTCGCCTCGGTCCACACCTACAATTTCGCCCCCTGCTACGCCAAGTGCCGCGGCGACCTGGCGCGGATCGCACGCCGCCACCCTGTCGTAACCAGCGAGCTGGGGGAGGGGGACTGCCGCGATCGCTACATCGACCCCTACATGCGCTGGGCCGATCGCCACGGCGTCTCCTACCTGGCCTGGACCTGGGACGCCCACGGCGGCTGGACCTGCCGCAACGGCCCCTCCCTGATCAGCGACTACGACGGCACCCCGACCCGCTTCGGCCGCGGCTTCCGCGACCACCTCCGCACCCTCGCCCGCCACCGTGGTTGAGCTTTCCCACGCTATGCGCGGTTAACCTCAACCACGGTCTCATCTAGTCTTCCCGGCCATGGACGACCAACAGGTTCTCGACCGGATCGACGCCCTCGTCCGCGAGGAGGAGCAGCTGCTGCACCGCCACCAGGGCGAGGGGCTCAGCTCCGACGAGCACGCTCGCATGGAGGAGCTGAAGGTCCAGCTCGACAAGATGTGGGACTACCTGCGTCAGCGCCGCTCCTTGCGCGAGGCCGGCGACGATCCCGACGACGCCAGCGTCCGCGACGGCGGCACCGTCGAGGACTACGGCACCGTTACCCCCTACGACGACACCGATCCCGACGCGCCCGCCTGAGCAAGTCCGAGGCCGGGCGAGCCCGGAATCGAGACACTTGCACGCGAGGTCCGTCGGCGTCTAGGTTTGAGCGCAGCCGATAGTCCGTCGGGTCTGGGGAAACGAGAGGCAGCAGTTCGCAGCGATGGCTCCTTCAGCAGTTCGCACTCGTTCGGGGGCAACCCTCGTCCTCGGCCTCGCGCTTGCGACCGTCGCCCTCCTGCTTCTCCCGGCCCCGAGCCGGACGAAGGCCGCGGACGGCTGGGGGTACTGGTGGGGCCGGGTCCACGCCGAATGCGTCACCTTCACCACCTCCAGCGAAGAAGAACGCGTCTACGCGCACGTCTCGACCACGATGAGCGTCCACAATCGGGGGCACTTCAAGCACTGGGTGACGAACTTCCGCCTCAAGGTCCGTCTCGTCGCCACGACCGAAGGTCTCGACATCAACAACAACTGGCGGACCAAGCGCTGGCCGGTCCACGGCGAGCTGAACCAGGACTACGACTACGACCACTTCCCGATGGTCGAAAACACCTGGGCTCAGGACGCCGAATCCGAATGGGACCTGCAGGCCCGGCTGATCTGGGACCGCCGGGCCCCTCTCGCGGACATCGTCCACGAGGTCGAAGTCCCGTTCGACACCAGCAAGTGCAAGCGAGGGGCGAAGCCCAAATCCCCCTCCGAAGCACCGTCCCTCGGCTAGCGGGCTCGAAGCTCAGTACCGCCGAGCTGCGCCGCCCCGGACGCGCTGGAACAGGTAGATGGCGAGCAGCACGAGAATGATCAGGATGATGATGCCGACGATGGTCACGGGCACTCCCTTCTCATTGGATTGAGAACCCTGTGCCCGGATCGACGCGGTCTAAACGGCGGACGGGCGCCGCAAGGCCGTCTCGCACGGCGGCACGCTCTAAGCTGTCGTCCGCTCGTCTCGGCGCCTTGGCGGAGTGGCTACGCAGCGGCCTGCAAAGCCGTTTACACCGGTTCGATTCCGGTAGGCGCCTCTGGCTCTGGCAAGCGGTTTCCGGCTTGCCAGAGCGGTTTGCGGGAGATTCGGGACCGAGCGCGGATTCCGGTTGATTCCGGCTGAAACCGGCTATTTGGGTGGCACAGGGTGGCACGGAGGCATCGATTTTCTGCCCTGTCGGAGTTGCCGTGAGCGCTGTTCGGCAGCTTGGTGCCCAGGGGTGTCGCGCTATAGGGAGGAGAGAGCGGGCTCCGGGGTTCGGCGCCGAATTCGTCCGACGCCATCTCAATACTCATAGAGTCCCCGACCTGGGAAGCCCCGGCATTTACATAGCTCGCCCGGCGGCCCCAGCTTAGCCCGTCAAAGGGGCCGGATCTTTCTCTCCAGACCTTGTGACCGTCCCAGTGGCTTAGGCCAGGGTGGGTCGGATGATGCGCCGTAGGGCGCAGCGCGGTAAAGCTGGACCTGGACGCGCCAGAATCCGACGCCGACGGCACACGGATACCTCTCGTTCCGACGGGAATCCCGTTGTGTCGCACTGCCTCTCGTTGCAACGGGGGCAGTGCGCCTCGGGTCAGCCGTTGGCCTCTTTTCCTCCGGGAATCAGCAGCCCTTCCCCTCGGGGGGTTCGGGGGGTGTCCCCCCGATTTCGCCCTGGCGTTCCGGATTCTTCCGCTCCAGATGCCGGACTGCCATGAGCGCGGCTCGAACTTAGGCAAACTCTATGAACTAAGCAGAACGAGGTCGAATGCGCAGAAAATCGGCCCGACTCGCGGCCTAGCCTTTGGCGAGTGAGGCGTGTCAGCGGCCAGCTTCAGCGAAAGGCCATCTCGTCCCTGAAGCGGGCCATCTCGGCGTTCAACTCGACCGACAACGAGGGCCGCCAGACGGCCGTCCTTCTTCATCTTCAGCACGCCGCCGAGATGATGCTCAAGGCTGGTTTGACGGATCAGCGGATCAAGGTTTTCGACAAGAATTTTGGCCGGTCGATCGGCTTCGATCGCTGTCTTGGCCTCGCCACCGAGCACCTACGACTCGACGCCAGCGATCTTGGCGTTCTGCGCACGATCGACAGCCTCCGCGACGACGAGCAGCACTGGCTCGGCGACATGAGCGAGGAGCTGCTGTTCCTCCATGCCCGTGCGACGGTGGGGGTTCTCGACAAGGTTATGCAAACCGCCTTTGACGAACGTCTCGCGGATCATCTGCCTCCGCGCGCCCTACCCATTACGAGTCAGCCGCTTGAAGACTTCGATGTCCTGATCGACCGCCAGTACAAGCAGATCAACGACCTTCTGCAGACGGGGAAGCGCCGCAGGGCCGAGGCGAGGTCCCTGATCCGGAGCATGCTGGCCATGGAAGGCCATGCGGCCGAGGATGTCAAAGTCAGTGAGCGCGACGTGAACCGCGTTGAGAAGGGCATGAAAGAAGGCAAGAGCCTGACCGAGGTCTTTCCTCGCCTAACGACGGTCGCAGCCGATATTCAGACCGAGGGACCGACCGTGACGGTTCACTTCACCAAGAAGAAAGGTGCCCCCGTTCATTTCGTGCCAGCGGACGATCCTGCCGAGTCTGCTGCTGTGCGCGAGGTCGATCTACAGAAGAAATTTCATTGGACCGCGACCGAGCTTGCCAAGAAGCTCGACCTCACGAACCCGAGGGCGACGGCCCTCAGGCGGCATCTTTCCATCGACGATCAGCCCGATTGTGTCCATCGGTTCCATTTCGGAGGTCTTGAGGTGATTCGGTATTCCGATAACGCTTTCACCCTGATGCGGCAGGCGCTCGATGATCCAGCAACCGACATGGACGCGATCTGGGCTGGGCATGGATTTGGACGAGGAAGCGGCCGGAAGACCTAGCCTCGCGGCGAAGGGGCCTCTCGGTAATCCGCCTCTCATGGCCTCTAACGACTTCTCGTGGCCTCTGGCGCGCAGGCGAATTATTGCCCTGTCATTTCGACCGCTTGCGGCGCACCGTTCTTCTGACGTACCGAATGGCAACCGCCGATCGGGCCACTAGCGTAAGACCGATATGTCGGTCTCGGGCGCGGAAATGTCTCTGAAGCAGGCTGAGCGGAATCTCGATTCGGCTGAAAAACGCCACCTTGCCGCCGCTAAAAAGCAGACTGGCCTCGAAAACGACATCACGAAGCTCGAAGGGCGCGCTGTTCAGTCGCGTTCGGAGGCGCAGGTTCGGAGCTATGTCCGCCAGGTCGACACGAAGCGCGGCCAGCTTTCCGGCGCTCGAACGGATGTATCCAGGCGCCTGGAAGATGCGACGAAGGCGAGGGAAAAGGTAGGTAAGGCCAAAGAAAAGCTGCGCACGGAGGAAGAGGCGGAGCGCAAACGTCAGGAGCGGGCCGACGCACAGAAGGCGCGTCAAGCAGACCAGCGTCGACAACAGCAAGAGCGTGCGGACGAACGGCAGCGCAAACGGGAAGAACAAGCACAGCGCGCCGCTGACGCCGAGCGGGACAGGCGCGAGGCTGAGCAGGACAACAAAATCACCGAGCTTGAGAGGCGCCTCGAAGAGGCGAGTCGGGAAGCGGCGCCCGCGGAGGTAGCGGTTCTGTTCCTGGCTTCGGCGCCCGAGGATCAGGATGCTCTTCGGCTCGACAAAGAGACCCGCGAGATCGAAAAACGCGTGCGGTCGTCCGAGCATCGAGACTCCATCTACTTCCGGGCTCGGATGGCCCGTCAGTTGGTGGACCTCCTTGACGACCTGAACGAAGTGCGACCGGCAATCCTCCACTTCAGCGGACACGGCGACCAATCAGGTCTCGCGTTCGAGGATGAGAGCGGGGCAACCGCAGCTCTCGACAACGCGCTGCTGGGACGCCTGCTGGATGCTGCTGCTCAGGGAGTGCGCCTCATCGTCTTCAATAGCTGCGATTCAGCAAGCCAAGCCGAGCTAGCCGTCCGGCACGTCGACCTGGCGATCGGCATGGATGCATCCATCGATGATGAGGACGCCAAGGTCTTTGCCGGCCAGTTCTACAACTCGCTGGGCTTTGGTCACTCGATAGCCGACGCCTTCCGGCAGGCAAAGGTACATGTCGAACTCAGCGGAGGAGATGGCGAGGTTCCCGCTCTCTTTTCTGCTGAGGAGGTTGACCCGGAGACCGTTGTGCTCGTGAACCCGGACGCTGGCGAAGATGCATAGACGGTCGGACTGTGGCACGGGACCGTGCCGCCACGACACGTTCTTCCTCTGACAAGGCCTTAGCTGTAGCTAGAGAGCAACTTGTTCGTTGATTTCAGTTCCTGTCTCAACGCTCGAAGGTGGGCAACGTCATTTGGCGTGAACGGGCGGTCGGGACCACCGAGCTTGTGCATGCGGTCCATGGTCCGCAGGTGGCGCATGGCTTCGCGCAGGGTGGCCCACTGATCTTGGGGTAGCCATTCGGCTAGCACGTGCTGGTACTGCGGCCAGGCGTTGAGGTAGAACGGGGCATTGCCAACTGGCGTCCAGTCTCCGACCTCAAGTGCGGCGGTCGTAATTGAGAGGTTCGTGCTGACCTCCTCGCCAACGATGCGGGCACTCGTCCTCATTGCTTTTCGACCTTTGCGTGCCTCGATCGCGGTCGTCGTCAAGTAGTTGAGGAGGCCACCGATGGCTACACCTGCCAAGGCAAACACGCCACTTGCGGTAGCAGCGCTCAATTTGAGTCAGGATCCGGAACTCGCCACACTTCAAGGGGTCTCGGCGGTGACATGCGCCCTGCCCTTAGCGAGGAGCTGCGGGGTACTCGGAGCACGTAGCCGCCGGCCTCGGCGAGAGCCCGTCGAGCTAGCCGAGTCGCTTCCGGACGATCGAGAGCGTCCTTCTGGCAAAACTCGTCGATGACCCGCGAGTGATCGATCGAGCGCGCCGCGCGATCCTGGCGCCGATAGGGGTCGATTCCTGTATGGAAACGCGGTTCTACGATGATCTCCGCCGCGGTAGGTAGATCCACGCCATCAAGAGTACGAAGGTGGGTGGTCGGTGACACGAGCCACCCACGCCAGCCGTTCTTAGATATTCCTCCGAGCCGCCGCGTCGACCCAGGTGAGACCTTCGTCCGTCTCCAGCTTCTCGATGCTGGGCTCGTTGGCGGTCGGGTCGTCCTGGATCCTGATTTCGGGCTGGTCGCTGCCGGGGTTGACGGGGTGAGGACGCTGGCGCCATCGATTCAGCTCGATCCGTTCCTGCCCGAGCAGCCCCACTGCGGGGGGAGCGAATCCCCGTCGCCGCCGATGGTTCTTGTGCCAGCGACCCTCCGAGCGGGCCAGGGCGGAGAATTCCCGCACCTTTGCGGTGGCCTCGTCGCGGTACTGGTGCAGGGCGAGACGCATCGCAGCGTAGACCCGGTTGGTGACCGAGCCCGAGTAGAGCTGGTTCCCGGCTCCGTTCACGATGCCGCGGATCTCGATCTCAAGCTCCCGGCCACGATCTCGAACCCAGCGCCGCAGGTCCTCGACCAGCTCGGAAGCTCGGGCATCGTGTTCGGCTATTTCCTTCGGAACCTCGAAGTAGCGGAACGTGATCGCGACCGCCGGGCCGCCGACCAGCGCAACGAGGATCGGCGCGACCAGATTGTCGCCGATGTAGGAGGCGATGCAGGAAAGCACAACGACAAGCTAGACCCTGGCCCGGCATCGATCATCACCCCCGCGAAGGCGCTCGCGCGCGGCCGTCGACGCTGGCCGGCGTGGTGGTGTTGCTAGTTAATCCAACAGGCACAAAAGTCGCCAAAATCAGCTAGCTAGATCTAAGTCAGAATCAGGCACCAGAAAGACGCAGAAGACACCAGGCACGAATCCCAGAAGTCAGATCAGACAAACCTAGGCACCTACACAGGGCTAACAGAAACACCCAACAGCAAACCCTTCACTCCCTATCACTGGGTGCGAGTGTCCTCTCTCGGAGCACGGTGGCGGCAACGTCCAGCCACTGGCCTGGGGTCCTCAGCGCGGCCTTGCTTTGCAGGTCCTTGGCCCGAACGAAGCTCGTAGCCGGCAGGCGGAGTCTGGCTTCGGTTGAAGGCCGTGTTGTGAAGACAAGTGTCTGAGGTAGGATTGGGATGCCAAACGGTGGAGCATGCGCGGGAGGAGTAGCTTTCCGGCCAATTGTCCTAAATCTAGATCAAATGATCTATATTTAGGACAGTATGGATGTGGCACGGCCCTTTTCTGCTCTCTCGGACAGCGTCGATGTCGATGTCCTCGTCGCCCTGGCGGGCTCTTCTACGCCGCGCAGTGGCCGCGAGCTGGCGCGCTTGGCCGGGCGCTCGAATACCGGCGTGCAGCACGTACTCGATCGACTGGTGACCCACGGACTTGTCGAGCGGACGGAGGCGGGCCGCGCGTTCATGTACGTCCTCGACCGGGACCATCTGCTCGCGCCTGCCGTCGAACAGATGGCGGAAGTCCGGGTGGAGCTGGTCCGCAGGCTTCGAGAGGCCATCGCTGCCTGGATCGTGCCGGCGGCTCACGCATCGCTCTTCGGCAGCACCGCTCGCGGCGACGGCGGCCTGGCGAGCGATATCGACCTCTTCATCGTTCGGCCCGCCGGCGTCGACGCTGAAGACGAGACGTGGCGCGGGCAGATCGACGGTCTGGCTGAAAGCGTCCGACGCTGGACCGGCAACCATGCCGGCATCGCTGAGATCTCCGACGCCGAGCTGCCGCAGCTGCGACGCGACCGACCTCTGGTCGTCGAGGAGGTTCGCGCGGACGCCATCGACCTCGCGGGCCGGCCGGCCCGCGAGGCTCTGGCGGGGACCTGATGGCATCGAAACGCGGGCGCACCCAAGCGTGCGGCGCGCCTCAGGCCCGGCAGCGACTTGCACAGGCGCGGAGCTATATGGACGTCGCGAGGCTGACGGCCGACGAGAGGGATCCGAACCTCGAGTACGCGGCTGTCGCGGCATCGGTGGCGATCCTCGCCGGCATCGCGGCAGCGGACGCCGCGTGTTGCTTCGCCCTGGGACGACGATCTCGGTCCGAAAACCACCACGACGCCGAGGGTTTGGTGGCCGAAATCACCCCGGGCGGGAAACAGGCTGCCAAACAGTTGCGCCAACTCATCCAGATCAAGGACACGGCCCACTACGGCTTCATCAGCATCACGTCGTCCCAGCTCAAACGCTCGCTGCGGCAGGCACAGCACCTCGTCGAGTTCGCCGAGCAGGTGCGACTGCGCTCCTGATCGCGACCCCGCGCCAGAACTGACGACAGCGCCGTAGAGTGGCCGGGATGCGAGGCGGGTCTTGAACGAGCAACGGCCATCCGAGGTTGCCGCTGCTGGGGTTCGCTTCCCGGTTGCGATCGTCGTTGCCGGCGCTGTTGGTCCCGCGCGCGTTCAGCAATGGGGTGGAAAGACCGAGTCGCCGGACTCTCTGACCATCTTCTACGAGGCCGAGGAGATCCAGGTCACGACCTGCCCAATCCGTTTGTCCGAAGACGAGTTCGCCGACCTTATTGCCGAGGAGGTCGGCGACTGGGTCGAGAGGTCCTACGCCTGGTCTTGGTGGGCTCAGCAGCAGGAAGCACTTGACTTCACGGGCCTCGACATCGTGGAAACGACTTTCGTGAAAACGGAGAAGGGATACCTGGAGACCAGGATGTATGAGTCGCTTCCCGCGGAGGAGGAAGAGAGGCAGCGACTAGCCCGCAAAGAGGCGGCGAGCAATGCCGAGCACCGCGTCGTCGCCCTCGCCCTGGGCAGCTTGACGGTGGATGCGACCGTGGTCGGCGGCTCCGAAATGTGGTCGGCGGGCTTCGAGACGCCTCCTGGCGAGGTGCCGCTGTCGGTCCTGCTGAGCGGCGGCTCCGTGCCGGTCGACACCCTGAAGATGGAGCTGGTCGCCGATCTCGTGACCTACCTGGGGCAAGCTCGATAAAAGGTCATCGGGCGTGATGGAGAGTCCTTGACAGGCATCCTCCGTCCGGAGCCGCCGTCCGCCGCCCAGGGCACTATGGTCGCCGGCCCGGCAGATGATCGGAGACTTGGTTGCGGCCGCTTGACACTCAAACGACGCTGACGCTCGATTCGACAGGGGTGGATTCCGAAGAGGATCCGCGCTTCCTGCGCGAGCAGCTCCTGACTTACATCGGCAACAAGCGGTCGCTGCTGCCGCAGATTCGGGGGGCGATCTCGGAAGTGACCGCCTTGCTGGGGCGCAAGCCGCGGTGCCTCGATGCGTTTGCGGGGAGCGGGGTCGTTTCGCGCCTCCTGAAGTCGCAGGCATCGCACATCGTCTCGAACGATCTCGAGGCCTATGCCGAGGTGATGGCGCACTGCTACCTGTCGAACCGCGACGAGGTTCCATTCGATCGGCTGGAAGCAGCGATCGCGTCGCTGAACGCGGAGGCGGCCCGCGGAGACTCGCCCGGGGGCTTCATCGAGCGGCTCTACGCCCCCGCCGACGATACGGACATCCAGCCGGGGGAGAGGGTCTTCTACACGCGCGACAACGCGCGGCGGCTCGACTTCTATTCGCGGGCGATCCGGGCGCAGGACGCCGAGCTGTTCCCCTACCTGCTCGGCCCGCTCCTCTCCGCCGCTTCCGTCCACGCAAACACCGCCGGCGTCTTCAAGGGGTTCTACAAGGACAGCGCGACCGGGATCGGCAGGTTCGGCGGCAAGGGCGAGGACGCTCTCACCCGGATCAAGGGCAGGATCGAGCTCCGCCCGCCGGTCCTCAGCGCCTTCTCGACCACGTTCGAGGCCCTGAGAGGCGACGCCAACGCCTTGCCGGACATCGTCGGCGACGTCGATCTGGCCTACCTGGACCCGCCCTACAACCAGCATCCCTACGGCTCGAACTACTTCATGCTCAACCTCCTAGTCGACTATGACGAGCCGGAGGAGGTCAGCCGCGTATCGGGCATCCCGACCGATTGGCGACGATCGGGCTACAACGTCAAGAAGGAGTCCGAAAAGTTGCTCCGGGATCTCGTCTGCCGGATTCCGGCGAGGTTCGTCCTCCTTTCGTTCAACGACGAGGGATTCGTCTCGCCTGGCGCGATGAACGATCTGCTGGCGGAACTCGGGTCCGTCAACGAGTTGCGGACGACCTACAACACCTACCGAGGCAGCCGCAACCTGCGGGGACGCAGCCTCCACGTCACCGAGCACCTCTATCTCCTCGACCGAGAGGGCTGCTGATGGCCGAGAAGCACCGTCTGCGCCTGAACCGCGCCCGAACGATCATCAATCTCACCTCGAGGCAGCAGGAGACCGCGCTCGGCCAGGCGTTGAAGGTCGCGACCGCTCACCTGCTGGAGGAGTTCGGGCTCGAACTCGTTCACAAAAAATCCTGGAAGCTGAGCGAGATCGTGGCGGAGTTGAGGGGGGAGTTTGCGGACGTCGACTTCTACGACCCCTCGCCGGCCGCTTCGATGAACCCGGATGGCGGCGTGCTCTCGATCGTCGCCAGGGAGGACGGCCGGGAACATCCGGTTCTCGTTTCCGAGGTGAAGAATCAGGGGACGAACGACCTGAGGAAGGAAGAAGGAAAAAAACCGCAGGCGAAAGGCAACGCGATCGAGCGCCTGGGCAAGAACGTGATCGGGATCCGCACCGCGATGCTCGCCCAGGGGATCGTTCCCTTCGTCTGCTTCGGCTACGGGGTCGACTTCGCCGAGGGCAGCTCGATCCTCGACCGGGTCGCGACGATCGCCATGTTCGGCACCCTCAACGAGGTCAACGTCGTCAACGCCGGCAGCGACGAGCAGTTCAACCGCGGCAGCTTCTTCTTCCGCGAGAAGGAGTGGGACGAGGCCGAGATGTCCGAGATCCTGATCGACGTCGGCACCCGCAGCATTCACTACTACCTGGCGAAGTACGGCAGCGACGCGTTCGTCGAGGCAACCGAAACGGAGGGCTAGATCGTGGCGAAGGCAAAGGACAAATCTCCCTCGCAGCTGATCGACGGCCGGATCGAGGAGCTGGGCGACTGGCGGGGAGAGATGCTCGCCCGGATTCGGGCCCTGATCAAGGAGGCCGACCCCGAGGTGGTAGAGGAGTGGAAATGGCGGGGGGTGCCGACCTGGTACCACGAGGGCAAGATCATCTGCACGGGGGAGACCTACAAGGGCGCCGTCAAGACGACCTTCGCCAAGGGCGCCTCCCTCGAAGACCCGGCGGGCCTGTTCAACTCGAGCCTCGAGGGCAACGTGCGGCGCGCGATCGACTTCCACGAGGGAGACGAGATCGACGCAGAGGCCTTCAAGCGCCTGGTACGGGCGGCGGTCGTGACGATCGAGTCCTGACCCCCGGTTAGGGGGTTGACTCGGGTGCGCCACCCGGGGAAGCTGGCCCCTCGATGGCGACGATCATCCACTTCGTCGGGAAAGACCAGGTGATGGTGCGCGAGGAGGAGGCGGAGGTGCAGGCCGCCTTCGCCGACAACAACGGCCGGCCGGTCGCGCTCACCCACCAGCGGACAGGCAAACCCGTGTTCGTCAACCTCGATCAGGTCACCTACTGGCACGGCCGCGGCACGCGCGAACCGGCGGCGATGCCCTGGTCAGTCGTCAGCCGCGCCCCCAGCTCCGTCTGACGGCTGCCAGTTCGGGCAGAGGTAGGCCTCCTTGAAGCCGGCGCGGAGGATGTTGCGATAGCTGCCGGCGGGCCGGCCCTCGAGCCGCTCGCCGGTCTCGACGAAGAGCGTGTGGCAGCCCGCCTCGGCGGCGTCGACGATCCGCTGCCGCAGCAGCGCCAGCTGGCAGCCGCGCCGCCGCGCCGGCTCCAGCGTCGCCCCGACCCCGAGCTCGGCGATGCCGTCGGCGATCACCATCGCGCCGCAGGCGCCGACCTCGCCGTCGACCTTGGCGACGTAGCAGCGCCAGCCCTCGCGACTGGGCAGCTCGGAGAAAAGCGCGGCGGACCAGGCGGGCATGCCGAAGCCCGCGGCGGCGATCGCGGCGAACGGCTCGTCCGGATTCGGCCCCAGCTCGATCACCTCGACGTCGTCGGGAACGGAGAAGCGCGGCGGGTGCGGGTCGCGGACGAATTTCATCCAGGCGTAGCTGGGGGAAAGGCCGTTGCCGGCGAGCCAGCGCTCGGCGGCAGGCGTATCGGGCAGGCCCGGGGTGACTGGGACGCAGGCGCGGGCGCCGCGCTCGGCGACCCACTCGAGTGCGGCGCCGAGGTGGCCGTCGGCGACCGCGCCCGGCTCGGTCGCGCCGAGCACGAGGTTGAGCATCCCGACCTGGCCGAGGTCGGCGATCACGGTCGCCTGCACCGGGCCGAAGTCGCGCAGCTCGACACCGTGCTCGCTCGCCACCGCCGCCGGCACCGCCTCTGAGATGTCGCGCCAGAAGCGGCGCTCGATCGCGTCCAGGCGCAGCGGCTCGTAGCGGACGCCGTCCTCTGTCTCCCCGACGCTGCTCACCGCGGCCAAGCATAGGCGGCCGAGTTGCGCATCTGTCAGCCTGGGGGCGTGAGCGCCGTCACGGCCACCGCCACCGCCAGCGAGACCCGCGCAGACGTCGAGGTGCCGGAGGACCTCGTCATCGTCCTCTTCGGCGCCACCGGCGACCTCGCTCGCCGCAAGCTGCTGCCGGGGATGTTCCACCTCGCGCGGGTCGGCCTGATGCCGGAGCGGTTTCGGATCATCGGCACCGCCCGCCGCGGGGTCGAAGTCGGGGAGTTCCGCGAGCTGGCGCGAGATGCCGTCGCTGCCTCCGGTCGGCGGGCGCTCGACGACGAGCAATGGGAGCGCTTCGCCGAGTCGCTGCGCTTCGCCCCGGTGGGCGAGGGATTCGAGCCGCTGAGGACCGCGATCGGCGCCGCCCGCGAGGAGATCGGCGCCGAGGCGGGTCTGCTCTTCTACCTCTCGTTGCCGCCCCAGGCTGCCGCCGGCACGGTCGAGGCGATCGGCGCCCAGGGGCTCGGCCACGGCGCCCGGGTGATCACCGAGAAGCCGTTCGGCACCGATCTCGACTCCGCGCGCCGGCTCAACGCGCAGCTGCAGGCGGTCTTCGAGGAGCGCGACATCTACCGAATCGACCACTACATCGGTCGCGAGGCGGTCCAGAACCTGCTGGCGCTGCGCTTCGCCAACGGGATGTACGAGCCGATCTGGAATCGCAACCACATCGACCACGTCCAGATCGACGTCCCCGAGACGCTTTCGATCGAGATGCGTGGCAGCTTCTACGAGGAAACGGGCGCCTTCCGCGACATGGTCGTCACTCATCTCTTTCAGGTTCTCGGCTTCGTCGCGATGGAGCCGCCGGTGGCGCTGGAGCCGAAACCGCTCGGCCTCGAGCGCGAGAAGGTGTTCGAGTCGATCCCACCGCTGCAGGCGGCCGACGTCGTTCGCGGCCAGTACGCCGGCTACCGCGAAGAGGACGGCGTCGCGCCCGACTCGGAGACCGAGACCTTCGTCGCCGTCCGCGCCACCGTCGACAACTGGCGCTGGGAGGGGGTTCCGTTCTACCTGCGCACCGGTAAGCGGCTGGCGCAGAACAAACACCTGCTGACGATCGCCTTCGCGCAGCCGCCGCGGCGGATGTTCCCGCTCGATTGCGACCAGGTGGTCGAGTCCTTCGGCCACGACCACCTGACCTTCGAGCTCGGCGACCCCGGCAGCATCTCCGCTTCCTTCCTGGCCAAGGTGCCGGGTCCGAAGATCCAGCTCGGCGAGGCCCACATGCGCTTCTCCTACGACGACAGCTTCGGCGGCAGCGAGGGCGCCCTCGATCCCTACGAGCGTCTGATCCACGACGTGATGCTGGGCGACCGCACCCTGTTCACCAGCTCGGCGGCGATCGAGCGGCTGTGGGAGATCTCCCAGCCCCTGCTCGACGAGCCGCCGCCGGTCCAGGTCTATGAGCCTGGCTCCTGGGGCCCGGTCGACAGTGGCGGCCTGATCGCGCCCCGTCGCTGGCACCTGCCCAGCGACCACGTCTGATGGCCGACCCCGCTCCAAGTACGGAAAAGGGCCCCGTTTAAGGGGCCCCTTGATTCCGAAGGACGTACCACCAACGGGGTTTAGGTCGTTGGCTCGTCGGTCCTCAAGCTGCGAAGTTTTAATCGTCAAAGCAGCGACGACGCTTCAATAAACCCCGCAGGGACAGGAAAGTTGCACCGCTGCTAGATTCACCGCCCCCGGGCGTTTAGCTCAGTTGGGAGAGCGCCAGCTCGACAAGCTGGAGGTCACTGGTTCGAGCCCAGTAACGCCCATCTCCTCCCTGCTCTGGAACCATTCAGGCGGTGACCGATCGGCTGCCCGAGTGGATGATCGCGCTGGGGCGAGTCGTTCGGGCGGTGACGATCCGCGTGCCGCTGGTCATCAAGGCGTGGGTTCTGATCGTCGCCGTGTATTGGCTCGGCGTCTTCCTGCATCTCTGGCGCTAGCGACGGGGCGCTTACTCGCCGCCGACGACGCCAAAGATGGCGAGAACGATGACCACGACGAAGTACAGCGTGAGCGTGCTCACCGCGGCGACGATCAGGAAGGCGATGGCGCCGGCCACGCGGAGCCAGATTGGCGTCCTTTGGTCTCGGGCGGCGTCGAGCAGCCCGGTTGGGTCCCGCCACGCCATCGCCTACTCGCCCCCGCCGGCGAGTTCGAAGTTGGCGATGCATTTGACCAGCAGCCAGGTGGCGATCGCGCAGAGCGCGACGACGAGCAGCAGGGCGAAGAGGGCGCCGAGGCGGAAGATCGGCGACGCGTGCTCGTCGCGGATGACGTAGGTCAGCCCGGTCGGGTCGCGTCGAGGCACCGAGGGAACTACACGGCTCGTCGGCTCAGGTAACGCCGTGCCGAGGAGCGGCGGGATGCGCCGCGCCCCGGCAGGCGTCGGTCAGGCGTTGGCCGGCATCATCACCTGGGTCAGGCGGATGCTGTTGCCGGAGGGGTCGCGGAAGCCCGAGTCGATCCCGTAGGGGCGCTGCTCCGGGGCTTCGCTGAACTCGACGCCGCGGGCCTTGAGGGCCTCGTAGTCCGCCTGGCAGTCGTCGGTGGTGAGGAAGACGGTGCCGCAGAAGCCCTTCGCCATCAGGCTTTCGACTTCGGCGGTGGTGCTCTCGTCCATGACCGGCGGGCCGGGGATCGCCATCAGGACGATCGAGACGTCCTCCTGCCCGGCCGGTCCCACCGTCAGCCAGCGGAAGTCGCCCAGCTCAGAGAGGGTGACGTCGGCGCGAATCTCCATCCCGAGCTTCTCGGTGTAGAAGGCGAGTGCCTCGTCCTGGTCGTGAACCCAAAGATGTGCGTTGGCGATCCTCATCTGCTTCTCCTTGTCGTTGCCGATCTGGTCTCGCCGATGCTAGGTCGGGGCGGGCGCGCTGTCTTCTCGAAACGTGCGGTGTTGGGGGCGGGCGTGGGCGCGGACGATGCAGCCGGGGACCAGCGCCTGTGCGGCTGCAGGCGGAAAGGCGGCCCGGTAGGCGGTCGGCGTCTGGCCGTAGGCGCGCTTGAAGCTGGTCGTGAACGAGCCGACGCTGGTCAGACCGACCCCGAGACAGATCTCGGCGACCGAATGATCGGTGTTGCGCAGCATCGCGGCGGCCCGCTCGAGCCGCCGCGTCAGCAGGTAGGCATGAGGCGAGACGCCGAAGGCGCGCCGGAACTCGCGACTGAAGTGCGCCCGCGAGAGCCCCGCCGCAGCGGCCATGTCGTCGACCCCCAGCGGCTCCGCGAACCTCGCATCGGCGAGGTCACGGGCGCGGAGCAGGTGCCGGGCGGGTGGGACGAACGCCATCCCCTGAGTCTATGGCGAGGCTAACCGCTGACGTACCAGGTCACTTTGCATTCCGGTTCGTCCATCTCGACCGCGAGCTCGCCGCTGTCGCTGAGCCGGATCGACATTTCCGCTCCGCAGCCTTCGATCGTGTTGGGCCCGGGACTCGTCACCCAGACGCCACGCCCGCTGAACCCGCGACTGCTGACCCGTTTGATCCCGGTCATCTGGGCTTGGGGTTGTTGGGGGTGGGTTCCGAGAAGGGCTTCCCAGAGGGCTTTGACGGCGCGGGGTCTGGCGAGGTAGGGCGGTTCATCGGATTTACAGCGATGGCTGACCACCCGGCCCGACGGCCCGGCGCCAGTCAGGCCGACCGCGATCCTGAATCTGCAGTCGATCTCGATCCGATGACGTCTCGCTTCCCCATGTGAGTTGACCACGCAGTTGACCCGACGAGCCTCGATGCGAGTGCAATCGGAGACCTCGTAGGTCCTCAGCCTGTGGCTGCGGCGCACGATGCTGGCGCCGATCTGATTTGCGATCTTGCTCGCGGCCGGCAGCGCGAGGCGATCTTGCCTCGCGGTCGCCGCCGAGCTCAGCGTTGGTGCCGACAACACCAGGGCAGCCGAGGCCAGGGCCAATCCGGTCCAGATTCTCATCTTTTGCTCTCCTCCCGTCTTTCCGGCCCCCGCCGGAACGGATTTCCCTGGGAAGTAAAGAAGGTCATGGGAACTCCGCCGTAGGGACTAGGCTCGCGGCCTCGTGATCGGGACCTACGCAGCCGTCATCGCCGTTTGCGGCGCCTCGCTGGCGATCGGCCAGGCGGCGATCGCAGCCTGCGGTCAGCGAAAGTGGTCGTGGCTGGGAGCTCCGGTGGGGTTGGCCCTGGTCTGCGCTGTCTGCTGGGCGACGGTGCGGATGCCCGGGGACGGCGTCGTCTCCGCGATCGTCGTCGCCCTGCTCGCGGTGGGCTCGGTCGCCTTCCTCTGGGGCAGGCTCGAGGGCGGGGCGGAAGCGCTGCGGGTGGGGTGGCCGGTGGCGCTGGCGGCGCTGGTCGCGGCCTCCCTGCCGTTCGCGGTCGAAGGCCATTTCGGGATCCTCGGCACCAGCTTCAACCCCGACATGTCCCAGCACCTGCTGGCGGCGGCGCGGCTCGCCGAAGGGCAGTCCTCGCCGCTGCTGCACCAGGGTTACCCGCTCGGCCCGCACTCGGTCGTCGTCGCCCTCAACAAGGGGCTGGGGATCGGCCTCGTCCAGGGGTTCAGCGGTCTCTCGGTGGCGGTGATGGTGCTGGCGCCGCTGACGGCGCTTGCCGCCTTTCGCGAGCTCCCCGCCCTGCCGCGCGCGGCGGGCGCGCTGGTCGTGGGTCTGGCCTATTTGGTCGCCTCCTACTTCGCCCAGGGCGCATTCAAGGAGACGATCGAGGCGCTCTTCGTCCTCGCCTTCGCCCTCGCCCTGCGCGAGACGACGCGACCGGGGTGGCGGGAGCTGCCCCTGCGCTTCGTCCCGGCCGCCCTGATCGCCGTCGGCACGATCTACGTCTACAGCTTCCCCGGCGTCCTCTGGCTGGCGGGGACCTTCGCGCTCTGGGCGCTGGCGACGGTCGCGCTCGACCGTCCTGCGGCCCGCACGGCCAGGCGCCCGGCCGTGCTCGCCCTTCTCGTCTTCCTCGTCCTCGTCGTCCCCGAGGTCGGCCGGATGATCGATTTCCACAACTTCGAAACGTTCGACCCCAACGGGCCCGGCCTCGGCAACCTCTTCGGCCAGGTCTCGCCGCTGGAGGCGCTCGGGATCTGGCCCTCGGGGGACTTCCGGCTGGCGCCGGGCGACGGCGCGGTGCCGGCGATCGGCTACTACCTCGGCGCTGCCTTCGCCATCGTTCTCCTCGTCTACGGTCTCGCTCGCTGCTGGCGCCGGCGCGAGGTCGCGATCCTCGCCGGGCTGTCCACTTGCGCGCTCGCCTACGCCGCCGCCCGAGCCGGCGGGACCGCCTACACGGCCGCCAAGGCGATCGAGATCGCCGCCCCCCTGACCGCGCTCACCATCGCCCTGCCCCTCGCCACCGAGTCGCGGTTCCTTTCGGCCGGTCGGCGGCCGAAAGGAACCGCGAACAGGGGCGCGACGGAGTCGCGGTTCGAAACGGACGCCACACGTCCAAAAGGAACCACGCGATGGGGGGAGGGGGGGTGGCAGGGCGCTGCGCTGGCGCTCTTCGTCGCCGCGGCGGGGCTCTGCTCGCTGCTCGCCTTCGCCAATGCGCCGGTCGGGCCCTCGTCCTATTCCACGGCGCTGAGCGAGTTCAGGAAGGTCGTCGGCGAAGGCCCGACCCTCGTGCTCGCCTCCCCGACCCTGCTGCGCGACGAACAGGGGTCGCCCTTCATCTCCTGGGAACTGCGCGGCGGCCGCGTCTGCATCGCCGCCGACGGCGAACTCGACGCGCCTCCCGCGGGAGTCCGCTACGTCGTCACCCGGGGCGGCCGCGGCGAAGCGCCGTTCCCGGGCCTGCGCGTCGCCGAGGTCGCGTCGCCCTACGTCCTCTGGGAAGTGATCGACCCGGCCCCCGGCAAGACCCCCTGCCCCCTGATCGGCGAACGCCAAGCCCGCCAAGGCGAACCCCGCTGAGCCCCACGATCGATGTTGAGGTTTGCCGCGGATAGCGCGGGAAAGCTCAACATCGTTTCCGTGGCTGCGCTGGCGGGCGCTCGCCACGTACCATGGCCCGGATGGAGGCCGCGACCGACAAACTCGTCGTCACCCTGCCTGACGGCAAGCCGCTGGAGCTGGAGCCGGGCGCGACCGGCGCCGATGCCGCCGCGGCGATCGGGCCGGGCCTGGCGAAGGCGGCGCTGGCGATCAAGGTCGACGGCGCGCTGCGCGACCTGGCGGCGCCGCTGCCCGAGGGTGGGGCGGAGGTGGCGATCGTCACCGACCGCGACCCCGAGGCGCTGGAGCTGATCCGCCACGACGCCGCCCACGTGATGGCGGAGGCGGTCACCGACCTCTACCCGGGGACCAAGGTCACGATCGGGCCGCCGATCGAGTCCGGCTTCTACTACGACTTCGAGTTCCCGCCCGATACAAAGATCACCGAAGACGACCTGCCGAAGATCGAGGAGGCGATGCGCCGGCACATCGCCGCCGACGAGAGCTTCGGCCGCCGCGACGTCCCCGTCGCCGAGGCGCTCCAGCTCTTCCGCGAGCAGGGCCAGGACTTCAAGGTCGAGCTGATCGAAGACCTTGTCCGCGACGAAGGCGTCGAGACCGTCTCGCTGTACCGGAACGGGCCCTTCGAGGACCTCTGCCGCGGCCCCCACAGCCCTTCGACCGGCCGGATCAAGGCGATCAAGCTGAGCTCGGTCGCCGGCGCCTACTGGCGCGGCGACGAGCATCGCGAGCGCCTCACTCGCATCTACGGCACCGCCTTCTTCTCGCAGAAGGACCTCGACGCCCACCTTGAGCGGATCGAGGAGGCAAAAGCGCGCGACCACCGCCGCCTCGGCCCCCAGCTCGGCATCTTCATGCTCCGCGACGAGGCGCCGGGGATGCCGTTCTGGCTGCCCAACGGCACCACGCTGCTGCGGCTGATCGAAGCCGAAGTGCGCGAACAGCTGCGCAAGCGCGGCTATCAGGAGATCGCGACGCCGCAGGTCCTCGACGTCGACCTCTGGCATCGCTCGGGCCACTGGGACAACTACAAGGACGACATGTACTTCATGGACGACGGCGACCGCCAGTACGCGCTGCGGCCGATGAACTGCCCCGGCGCCTGCCTCGTCTACGGCTCCGACCGCCACTCCTACCGCGAGCTGCCGCTGCGCCTGGCCGAGTTCGGCCGCGTCTCCCGCAACGAGCGCGAGGGTGTCCTCCACGGCCTGCTTCGCGTCCGTGCCTTCACCCAGGACGACGCCCACGTCTTCTGCACCGAGGACCAGATCACCGCCGAGGTCGCCTCGATCTGCGAGGCGATCGACGAGCTCTACGCGCGCTTCGGCTTCGAGGACGTCCACGTCGAGCTCTCGACCCGGCCGGAGAAGTCGATGGGGACCGCCGAGCAGTGGGAGCGGGCCGAGGCGGCGCTGGCCGAGGCGCTCGACAGCCAGGGGCGCGAGTACGAGCTGAATCCTGGCGACGGCGCTTTCTACGGCCCCAAGATCGACTTCCACATCACCGACGCGCTGGGCCGCTCCTGGCAGTGCGGCACCTGCCAGCTCGACTTCCAAATGCCCGAGCGCTTCGACCTCTATTACACGGGCGCCGACGATGCCGCCCACCGCCCGGTGATGATCCACCGCGCCCTGCTCGGTTCGATGGAGCGCTTCGCCGGGATCCTGATCGAGCACTACGCCGGTCGCTTCCCGGTCTGGCTGGCACCGGTGCAGGCGATCGTGCTGCCGATCTCAGACCGGCATAACCCCTACGGCGTGAAGGCGATGGAGACGCTGCGCGAAATGGGCGTCCGCGTCGCCCTCGACGATCGCTCGGAGTCGGTCGGCAAGAAGATCCGCGACGCCTCGATCGGTCGCTACCCCTACATGCTGGTCGTCGGCGACCGCGAGGAGGAAGGCGAAGCGGTCGCCGTTCGCTCCCATGCCGATGGCGACCTCGGCGAGATGACGCTGGCCGAGTTCGCGGCCAGGATCGAGCGTCAGAACGCCGAAAGATGAGCGTCGGCTTGCCAAGCGGCCATAGCCCTCTATACTGCGCCGAACTTGATCGCAGGCACGTCAGACACCCCTCGCCACTGAGCGCTCCGTGCCGCTTGACCGACTCCTCGTCCTCTTGAAGTCCCCGAGAACCTCTTCCTAGTGCCGGTCCCACGTAGGTTCGATCGGCGCCCCCCAGAGCGCGACACGACGCGGATCAACGAGCGTATCCGCGTTCCGCAGGTGCGCCTGATCGGCGCCGACGGCGAGCAGCTCGGGATCGTCGACACCCCCGAGGCACTGCGCCGCGCCCAGGAGGCCGACCTCGACCTGGTCGAGGTCGCGCCCAACAACAAGCCGCCGGTCACCCGCCTGCTCGACTACTCGAAGTACAAATACGAGCAGGAGCAGAAGCAGAAGGCGGCGCGCAAGCACCAGCAGCAGGTCAACATCCGCGAAATCAAGCTGCGGCCGAAGATCGCGGACAACGACTACCGGACCAAGAAGGGCCACGTCGAACGCTTCCTCAAGCACCACGACAAGGTCAAGGTGACGATCATGTTCCGCGGCCGCGAGCAGGCCCATCCGGAGCGCGGCCGGGCGCTGCTGCAGAAGCTTTTCGAGGACCTCGGCGGGATCGCGGTGATCGAGTCGGCGCCGCTGCAGGAAGGCCGCAACATGAGCATGCTGCTGGCGCCGAGCAAAGAGGTCGACAAGCTTGCGGCGCCGGACGAGGCCGCGCCGGCTGAGAACGCGCCGACCGAGGACGCTCCCGCCGAGGTCTCCGAGACCACCGTCGACGCGGCTGTCGCGCCCGCGACGGACCCACCGGCCGATGCCCCCGCCACCCCGGCGGCGGATCCCCCGGCGGCCGACGCAGCCGCAGACGCCTAGCCGGCGATCACGTCGGCGATTCGCTGGGCCGCCTTGCCGTCCCAGAGCGGCGGCGGCTCGCTCGGCGCGGGTCCGCGGGTTTCGAGGGCGGCCGGGATCGTCGCGATCGCGGCTGGGTCGAGGCCGAGCAGGGTGTTGGTGCCGGCGCTGATCGTGATCGGGCGCTCGGTGTTGTCGCGCAGGGTGAAGCAGGGGACGCCGAGGTAGGTCGTCTCCTCCTGGATCCCGCCGGAGTCGGTGAGGACTGCGCGGGCGTCGGCCAGCAGCGAGAGGAAGTCGAGGTAGCCGAGCGGCTCGCTGAGGACGAGGCCGGGGTGCTCGGGCGCCAGCCCCTCCATCATCTTGCGGGTGCGCGGGTGTACCGGGAAGACGACCGGCATCTCGGCGCTGAGCGCGGTCAGCTGGGCCAGGGTCTGCGGCAGCAGCGGGCCGTCGACGAGGGCGGGGCGGTGCAGGGTGACGAGCGCGTAGCGGCCGGGGTCGACGCCGACCTTCGCCGCCGCGCCGGCTTCCCGGATCCGGCCCTCGAGCGCGACCAGGGTGTCGATCATCGTGTTGCCGACGAAGTGCATGCGCTCGTCGGGGATGCCTTCGGCGCGCAGGTTGGCGATCGCCTCCTCGCTGTGGAGGAAGAGGTAGGAGGCGAAGCGGTCGGCGACGATCCGGTTGACCTCCTCGGGCATCGTCAGGTCGAAGCTGCGCAGGCCCGACTCGACGTGGGCCACCGGGATCCCCATCTTGACCGCGGTCAGCGCCGCCGCCAGGGTCGAGTTGACGTCGCCGGGGACGATCACCAGGTCCGGCTCCTCCTTCTCCAGCACCGGCTCCAGCCGCTCCATCGTCCGCGCCGTCTGCACCGCGTGGCTGCCCGAGCCGACCTCGAGCATGTGGTCGGGCGCCGGTACCCCGAGCTCCTCGAGGAAGACCTCCGACATCAGCTTGTCGTAATGCTGCCCGGTATGGACGATCGTGTGTGTGCCGTCGGGTATGCGCCCGCGCAGCGCCCCAATCACCGGCGCCGTCTTGACGAAGTTAGGCCGCGTCCCGACCACGTAGACAATTCGCATGGCCGCGGAGCGTAGCCACCCCACCGGGTGCTCTGCCCGAGCGGTTCCGCACCGGGGAAGCTCCCTAGCAAGGCTCGCGTGGATCGGTTGTCGATAGCCGATGCGGCCCGACCCTTGGGCGAAAACGCTCCTCCGGGTGGGTGGCACCGCAGGGGGGTCCCCAGCCTGAGGAAGCTTTAGCTACCGGAAGGCTGGGGGGTTCCTGCGGTGACAGGACCCGCCCGGTCGGGCGCTTTGTCCCTGCGTCGAGTCGCTTCGTGCCCGCTGTCTGCTTCAATAGCGAGCCGCATGCCGAAGATGAAAACCCATTCCGGCGCCAAGAAGCGCTTCAAGAAGACCGCCACCGGGAAACTCCGGGGCCGTCGCGCGTTCTCCAGTCACATCCTGGAGAAAAAGTCGCCGAAGCGGAAGCGGAAGATGGCGAAACCGGTGGACATCGCCCCGAGCGACGCTCCGACTGTGCGCAAGCTGCTGGGAGGCAAGTAGATGGCCCGCGTCAAGCGCTCGGTCAACGCGCGCAAGAAGCGCCGCAAGGTGCTGAAGGAAGCGAAGGGCTACTTCGGCCGCAAGCACTCCTCCTACCGCTTCGCCAAAGAGCAGGTGCAGCGCTCGGGGATGTACGCCTACCGCGACCGGCGCAACCGCAAGCGCGAGTTCCGCAAACTCTGGATCACCCGGATCAACGCCGCCGCGCGCCTCGAGGGCATGAGCTACTCGGAACTGATCAACGGCCTCAACAAGGCCGAGGTCGAGGTCAACCGCAAGATGCTGGCCGATATCGCGGTGCACGACCGCGAGGCCTTCCGCCGATTTGTCGAGCTAGCCCGGGAGGGTGCGGCCGCCTAGCGGCACACCCAACACTCCACTCTCCCGGGCGGGCCGTGAAAACGGCCCGCTTTTTCGTTCCAGGACTTCAAACCGCCAAACAGAAACTCGCCGAGATGATCGAAAGCCCAAGCAACGAGAAGCTGAAGCTGGTCCGCAAGCTGCGCGAGCGCAAGCACCGCGAGCGCGAGGGGCTGTTCGCGAGCGAGGGCGAGGACTTGGTCGAGGCCGGCCTGGCGGCGGGTGCCGAGCCGCGCTTCGTCCTCACCGCCGCGGGCGCCGGGCTCGGGGGCGAGGAGGTCGCGCCGGAGCTGCTCGACGGGGTCTCGGCGCTCGGCTCGGGGACGCGGGCGATCGCCGTCTGGCCGCTGCGCTGGGCCGAGCGCCCGAGCGAGCGCTGCCTCTACCTGCATGGCGTCGGCGACCCCGGCAACGTCGGCACCATCCTCCGCAGCGCCCACGCGCTGCTGCACGGCACCGTCGTTCTCGGCCCCGACTGCGCCGACCCGTTCTCGCCGAAGGCGGTGCGGGCGAGCATGGGCGCCGTCTTCGCCCAGCCGCCGCTGCGGGCGGGGGTGGGGGAGACGCCGGCGCCCCGTGCCGCTCTCGTCGCCCACGGCGGCGAGGGCCTCGAGCGGCTCGCCGAGGCGAGGACGCTCTGCCTCGGCGCCGAGCGCGAGGGCCTGCCCGCCGAGGTCCTCTTCGAGTGCGAAGCCGAGGTGACGATCCCCCTGCGCGGCGAGGGCGCGGAGTCGCTCAACGTCGCCGCTGCGGCGGCGATCGGCGCCCAGTGGATATCGTCGTCCGCGATGCCGAAGGACGCGCCCCGTGCTTGAGCGGATCGAGGAGATCAGGAGCGAAGCCACGGCGGCGATCGGGGCGGCTCAGACCAGCGCCGAGCTGGAGGAGCTGCGGGTTCGCCACCTCGGCCGCAAAGCCGAGCTGACCACCGTCCTGCGCGGGATCGCCGAGCTGCCCGCGGAGGAACGGGGCGCGGTCGGCGGCGCCGCCAACAAGGCGCGCCAGGAGCTCGAGGCGCTGCTCGAAGAGAGCGCCGCTCGGCTCGACGCTGCCGAGCTCGACGCAAGGCTCGTCAGCGACCGCGTCGACGTCACCCTACCCGGGGCGCCGCCGCATCCCGTCGGCCACGCCCACCTGATCGCGCGCACGACGCGGCAGATCGAGGACATCATGGTCGGGCTCGGCTACCGGGTCGCCGAAGGCCCCGAGATCGAGCACGATTACTACAACTTCACCGCGCTCAACCACCCGCCCGGCCACCCGGCGCGGATGCTCCAGGACACCTTCTACGTCCAGTCCCACCCCGACGTCCTGCTCCGCACCCACACCTCGCCGATGCAGGTGCGGGCGATGGAGTCCCAGCCGCCGCCGATCTTCATCGTCGTCCCCGGCAAGGTCTACCGGCGCGACTCCGACGCCACCCACAGCCCGATGTTCCACCAGATGGAGGGTCTGGCGATCGCCGAGGGCCTGACCCTCGCCGACCTCAAGGGGACGCTGCTGGAGATGTGCCGGGCGCTCTTCGGCGAGACCCGCGAGGTCCGCCTGCGGCCGCACTTCTTCCCCTTCACCGAGCCCAGCGTCGAGGTCGACGTCTCCTGCTTCCAGTGCGAGGGCACCGGCACGCTGCCAAGCGGCGAGCGTTGCAACCTATGCAAGGGCCAGGGCTGGATCGAGATCCTCGGCGCCGGCATGGTCGACCCCAACGTGCTCGGCTTCGTCGCCGGCTCCGGATATGACTCGGAGAGGGTCCAGGGCTTCGCCTTCGGCCTCGGCGTCGAGCGGGTCGCGATGCTGCGCCACGGCATCCCCGATCTGCGCCGCTTCTTCGACAACGACGTACGGATGCTGGAGCAGTTCTCGTGAGGGTGCCCTACACCTGGCTGCGCGAGTACTGCGACCCCGGCGTGTCGGTCGAGGAGCTGGCCGACCGGCTGGTGATGACCGGAACCGAGGTTGAGCGGATCGCCGTCGCCGGCCCGCCGAAGGCCGACGGCTTCGTCGTCGGCAAGGTGCTCGCCGCCGAGCAGCACCCCGACGCCGACCGGCTGCGCGTCTGCACCGTCGACGACGGCGAGGGCGAGCGGACGATCGTCTGCGGCGCCCCCAACGTCGCCGCCGGCCAGACCGTCGCCGTCGCCCTGCCCGGGGCGCGGATGCCGGGGGGAGAGAAGCTGCGCAAGGCGAAGCTGCGCGGGGTCGCCTCGGAAGGGATGATCCTCGCCGCCGACGAGCTCGAAGTCGGCGAGGATCACGAGGGGACGCTGGTCCTCGACGACGCGCTCGCCGCCGGCACGCCGCTCTCGCAGGTGATCCCGCTGGCCGAGCCGGTGCTCGAGATCGAGGTGACTCCGAACCGGGTCGACTGCTTCGGCGTCCACGGCGTCGCCCGCGAGGTGCACGCGATCAGCGGCGCCCCGCTCGGTCCCGACCCGTGGGCGGAGGACGTCGCCGCCGAGGCCGAGGGCGAGGTCGCCGACTACGCCTCGGTCGCCGTCGACGTCCCCGATCTCTGCCCGCGCTTCACCGCCCGCGTCTTCACCGAGGTCACGATCGGGCCCTCGCCGCGGTGGCTGCAGGCGCGCCTCGCCGCCGCCGGCCAGCGGCCGATCAACAACGTCGTCGACATCACCAACTACGCGATGCTGCTGACCGCGCAGCCGCTGCACGCCTTCGACCTCGACAAGGTCCCCGGCGGCGCTCTCTACGTCCGCACCGCCGAGGCTGGCGAGAAGATGACGACGCTCGACGACGTAGAGCGCGAGCTCGACGCGGAGACCGTTCTGGTCTGCGACCGCGACGGCCCAACCGGGATCGCCGGGATCATGGGCGGCCAGGTCTCCGAGGTCTCCGAGGCGACGACGCGGGTCCTGCTCGAGGCGGCCAACTGGAACGGGACCAACATCCTGCGCACCTCCCGCCAGCTCGGGCTGCGCTCGGAGGCCTCCTCGCGCTTCGAGAAGCAGCTGCACCCGGAGCTCTGCTTGCGGGCGCAGTCGGTCGCCTCGAAGCTGATGGTCGAGATCTGCGGGGCGAAGCTGGTGCCGGGGACGATCGACGTCGCCGCCGAGATTCCCGCGCCGCGGAAGCTGACGCTGCGCGCCGCGCGCGTCGTCGGCCTGCTCGGGATGGAGATCTCCCAGGCGGAGCAGACCGAATATCTGGAGCGCCTCGGCTTCGGCGTCGAGGCGGCCGGCGAGGACCTCGAGGTGACGGTGCCGCCCGACCGCCACTACGACGTCACCCGCGAGGTCGACCTGATCGAGGAGGTCGGCCGCGTGCACGGGATCGACGAGCACCTGCCGACGACGCTGCCCGCGACCGCCGGCCGGGTCGGCGGCCTCAGCCGAGAGCAGCGGCTGCGGCGACGGGCCGAAGACGGCCTCCGCGACCTCGGCTTCGACCAGGTCGTCGGCTGGAGCTTCACCGACCCTGGCGAGCCGGCACGGCTGCGGATTCCGTTCGACGACCTGCGCGCCGCCGCGGTGAGGATTTCCAACCCGCTCTCCGAGGACCAGTCGGCGATGCGGACGATGGTGCTCGGCTCGCTGCTCGACGTTGCCTCGCGCAACCGCGCCCGCGGCGCCGACCGGCTTGCCCTGTTCGAGGCCGGCAGCGTCTACTTGCTGGAGGCGCCGCCCGACGGCCCGCCAGCGCCCGAAGCGCTGGAGCGCGGCGGTTCGCCGCTGATCGACCCGCTGGCCGGCGTCTTCCCCGGCGAGCGGCCGGCACCGGTCGCCGAGCCGCACCGGATCGCGGCGCTCGCGGCGGGGCCGCTGAGCGCCCGCTCCTGGCGGGGTGACGCCGGCAACTACGACTTCTTCGCGCTCAAGGGCGTGCTCGAGGCGCTTGTCGGGCAGCTCGGCGCCGAGCTCGACTTCGCACCCGCCGCCGAGCCGTTCCTGCATCCGGGGCGCTCCGCCGCGGTCGAGATCGACGGGCGCGCCGCCGGCTGGCTCGGCGAGCTGCACCCGCTGGTCTGCCGTGAGTGGGACCTCGACGCCGCCGTCGGCTTCGAACTCGACACGGCGCCGTTGCTGGCCGCTGCGAGCGCCGGCGAGGAGACCTACCGGGACTTCACCACCTTCCCAGCCGTCTATCAGGACCTCGCGGTCGTCATCCCGGCCGAGGTGGCGGCGACCGAGGTCGGCGCCGCGGTCCGCGCCGGTGGCGGCGAGCTGCTGCACGCGGCCGAGGTCTTCGACCGCTTCGAGGGCGAGCAGCTCGGCGAGGGCAAGGTCAGCCTGGCTCTAGCGCTCGAGTTCCGCGCCCCCGACCGCACCCTCACCGACGAGGAGGTCGCCGCTGCGCGCGAGGCGATCAAGGCCGAGCTGGAGCAGATCGGGGGGACGCTGCGTGAATGACAAGGCTGCCCAGCCACTCAGCGGCGAGCCCGCAGCACGGGTCCTGGTCGCTGGCGCCAACGGCTTCACCGGGGCACTGGCGGCGAAGATCGTCTGGGACCACCCGCGCCTGCAACTGGTCGCGGCGACCTCGCGCAGCGATGCCGGCAAGTCGATCGAGGCGCTCTACCCCCGCTACCGGGTCCCAGTTGTGCTGACCGAGCTGGACCTCGAGAACCCACCCGAGGTCGATGCCGCGATCGTCGCCTACCCGCACGGCGCCGCGGCGCCGACGGTGGCGGCGCTGCGCGCGCGGGGGATCCTCGTCGTCGACCTCTCCGCCGACTTCCGCCTGCGCGACATCGCGACCTACGAGAAGTGGTACGGCGAGCACGGCGCCCCCGACCTGTTCGGGACCGGCGTCTACGGGCTGAGCGAGATGTACCGCGAGGAGCTGCGCGAGGCGAAGCTGGTGGCGACCCCCGGCTGCTATCCGACCGCGACCGTGCTCGGCCTGGCGCCGCTTGCCGAACAGGGGCTGCTCGGCGAGGTCTTCGTCTCCGCCATGCAGGGCACCTCCGGCTACGGCCGCTCCAGCGACGACCTCGTCCACTACTCGGCGATGACCGAGAACGCCTTCCCCTACAAGACGGAGGGGCACCGTCACCGGCCTGAGATCGAGCAGGAGCTGGCGGCGCTCGGCGGCCCGGCGCCGGTCAGCTTCGTGCCGCACCTGCTGCCGCTCGACCAGGGCGAGCTGGCGACCTGCTTCGCGACGCTTGCCGAGCCGACCTCGCGCGAGGCGATCGTTTCTCTCTACGAGGAGCGCTATCGCGAGGAGCCCTTCGTCCATCTGCTCGACAGGGCACCCAACCTGCGCGCGCTGAGGGACACCAACGAGTGCCACGTCTACGTCACGGTCGAGGAGCGTGGGAGGGTGATGGCCTTTTCGGCGATCGACAACATCTGGAAGGGGGCGTCCAGCCAGGGGATCCAGAACCTCAACCTGATGCTTGGGCTCGACGAGACGGAGGGTCTGTTGTGAGCGAGCCGGCCGCGGTTGAGCCCTTTTTCCGCTCTAGGTGGGTGCAGGCGCCCAGCGGCGTCGAGCAGCTCGACCCCGCCCAGCTCGCACCCGGCTTCCGCGCCGGCGGCGCTCACTGCGGGCTGAAGGGAGGGGGTCGCACCGACGTCGGCCTGCTCGTCTGTGACGAGGCGGATGTCAGCTCGGCGATGGTGCTGACTCGCAACGCTTCCGCCGCCGCCCCGATCCGCGTCTGCCGCAAGGCGATCGACCTTGCGCGCGTCCGCGCCGCCGTCGTCAACTCCGGCAACGCCAACGCCGAGACCGGCGAGAAGGGCTACGCCGACGCGCTGGCGATGTGCGAACGCGCCGCCGACGCGCTCGGCCTCGAGACCTCGCAGGTCGCCGTCGCCGAGACCGGGACGATCGGCGTGCCGCTGCCGGTCAGTGCAGTGCTGCTCGGGATCGAGGAGGCCGCCGCCGAGCTCACCGCCGACGGCGGCGGCGCATTCTCGGAGGCGATCACGACGACCGACCGCTGGCCGAAGAGCTGCACGCTGACGATCGACGGCGTCACCCTCTCCGCCCAGGCAAAGGGGGCCGGGATGATCGAGCCGAAGATGGCGACGATGCTCTGCTTCGTCCAGACCGACGCCGTCGTCGAGAACCCCGCGGCCGAGCTGCAGGCGGCGGTCGATGCCTCCTTCAACCGGATCACGGTCGACGGCCAGATGAGTACCAACGACTGCGTCCTGCTGCAGGCGACCGGCGCCAGCGGCGCGCCACTCCCCGCCGGCCTGCTCGAGGCCGTCCTCGCCCAGCTCGCGATCGAGATCGTCCGCGACGGCGAGGGCGCCGCCCGGGTCGGGCGGATCGAGGTCTCCGAAGCCGCCACCGCCGGTGAGGCCGAGCGGGTCGCCCGCGCGATCGCCAACTCGCCGCTGGTCAAGACCGCGCTCTACGGCCGCGATCCCAACTGGGGCCGGATCGCGCAGGCGGCCGGTGCGGCGCTGATCGGCGAGGACCTGGAAGAGATTGGCGCCGAGCGGATCGACGCCGACGAGCTCGGCGGCGAGGCCGAGGAGGCCGAGATCGGGCTGCGCCTCGGCCGCGGCCCGCACTCTGCTCACGTCTGGTTCTCAGACCTCGGCTACGAGTACGTCCGCATCAACGCGGAGTACACGACCTGATGACCCCGACCAGCGAGAGGAGACGGTGATGCCCGAGCAGGCCCCGCAATCCCGCGTCGCCGGAACCAGCGTCGAGACGCTGCTCGAGGCGCTGCCCTACATCCGCGAGTTCCACGGCCGCACGGTGGTGATCAAGTACGGCGGCGCGGCGATGCTCGACGACGAGCTGCGCGAAGCCTTCGCCACCGACGTCGTCCTGCTCAAGTACGTCGGGATCAACCCGATCGTCGTCCACGGCGGCGGCCCCGAGATCACCCGCTACATGGAGCGCCTCGACCTCGAGGTCCGCTTCCACGAGGGCCTGCGCGTCTCCGACGCGGAGACGGTCGAGGTGGCGAAGATGGTGCTGGTCGGCAAGCTCAACTCCGAAATCGTGCAGCGGCTGAACCGCCACGGCCAGGCGGCGGTCGGGCTGGCCGGGGAGGACGGCACCCTGTTCGAGGTCTCCCCGGTTCCCAACGCCGACGAGGTCGGCTTCGTCGGCTCGATCGAGCGGGTCGACGTCGACGTCCTCAACCACATCGCCGCCGACTACATCCCGGTGATCGCCTCCTCCGCCTCCGACCGCGACGGCCAGCCCTACAACATCAACGCCGACGAGGCCGCGGGCAAGGTCGCCGCCGCCCTCGGCGCCTACAAGGCGATCTTCCTCACCGACGTCGAGGGCTGGCTCGAGGACCCCGCGGCGGAGGACTCGCTCGTCTCGCGGGCGACCGTGGTCGAGGTCGAGGAGGCGCTGCCCGGGATCGACGGCGGCATGCGGCCGAAGCTCGCCGCCTGCGTCGAGGCGATCCGCGGCGGCGCCCAGTCCGCCCACATCATCGACGGCCGCAAGCCGCACAGCCTCCTGCTCGAGCTGTTCACGGTGGCCGGGATCGGGACCATGGTGACGCCATGAGCGCCGGGCTGCAGGAGACGCAGGCGCTGGTCGACTGCTACCTGATGCAGACCTACAAGCGGGCGCCGGTCGACTTCGTCCGCGGCGAGGGCGCGATCCTCTGGGACGCCGACGGCAAGGAGTACCTCGACTTCCTGACCGGGATCTCGGTCTGCTCGGTCGGCCACTGCCACCCGAACGTGGTCACCGCGGTCAGCGAGCAGGCCTCGCGCTTGATGCACGTCTCCAACCTCTTCTACACCGAGCCGATGGCGCGGCTGGCGCAGCGCCTCTCGGATTCGAGCCTCGGCGGGCGCGTCTTCTTTGCCAACTCGGGGACCGAGGCGAATGAGTGCGCGATCAAGGTCGCCCGCAAGCACGCCCACGGGCGCGGCATCTCGGCGCCGGAGATCGTCAGCTTCGAGGGCGAGTTCCACGGCCGCAGCTACGGCGCCCTCTCGGCCACCCCGGGCCTGGCCAAGAGCGAGGCGCTGGGGCCGATGCTGCCAGGCTTCCGCTCAGTCCCCTTCAACGACGTCGCGGCGCTGCGCGCGGCGGTCAACGAGAACACCGCGGCGCTGCTGCTTGAGCCGATCCAGGGCGAGGCCGGTGTCTTCCCGACCAGCGACGAGGCGCTCGCCACCGCCCGCCAGCTCTGCGACGAATCGGGGGCGCTGCTGATCCTCGACGAGATCCAGACCGGGGTCGGCCGCACCGGCTCGCTCTGGGCCTACCAGCAGACACCGGTCCGACCCGACGTGATCACCACCGCCAAGGCGCTCGGCGGCGGCTTCCCGATCGGCGCCTGCATCACCGGCTCGCTCGCCGCTGACGCCCTGCAGCCCGGCGACCACGGCTCGACCTTCGCCGCCGGCCCGGTCGCGACCGCGGCGGCGCTCGCCGTCCTTGACCTGGTCGACGACCCCGAGCTGCTGCGCGGCGTCCGCGAGCGCGGCGCCCAGCTGCGCGAGGGCCTCGCCGCGCTCGACGGCGTTGCCGAGGTCCGCGGCCGGGGGTTGATGGTCGGCATCGGCCTCGCCGCCGGTCGCGACGCCGCAGCCGTCGGGGCGACGCTGCTCGAGCGCGGGCTCGTCGTCAACGTGCCGCGCCCCGACACGATCAGGCTGCTGCCGCCGCTGATCGTCGACGCCGCTCAGGTCGAGCGCGCGGTTGGCCTGATCGGCCAGGCGCTCTAGTCTTCCCCCGCAGATGGGCGCGAACGACGAGCGGATCAGGCGCGAGCGGCTCGAGGCGACCACCGCCGAGCGGCTGGCAGAGATCGTTGCCGCCGCCGAGCGGGCGGCGAACCAGGTGATCGACGACGCCGAGCAGGAGGCACGGCGCCAGATCGAGGCGGCACGCGCGCGCGCCGACGATCTGGTCGCCGAGCGACTCGCGAAGCTCACGACCGAGGTCGACGCGCTGGTGGAACAGGCGAACGCGATCCGCCTCCAGTCCCAGGAGCTGCTGGTCTCACTTTCGCAGCTGCGTTCGGAGCTTGGCGCAGACGGCGTGGTCGAGGTCGACTCGCCCCCTGGGCCTCGGCCGGAGGGGGGAACGGGCTACGGGCCGAGGGTGGTCGTTCGCGGCACCCACCTCAGCGCCGTGGGCGAGGCACCGGACCCAGCCCCTCCGACGCCCCTGCCCGAGCGCCGGGACGGTCCTTCGGGCGCCCGTTTGCTGGCCACGCAGCTGGCGATCTCGGGCACGAGTCGGGAGGAGATCGCCGAGCGGCTCCGAAACGGATTTGAAATCGACGACCCCGAGGCGATCCTGGACGCGATCCTCGGACCGGAGGGATAGGACGTGCACGAGGACCCGACCCGCATGATGAGAACCGACCGCGAGCCGCCGCACCAGCGACCGCACGGCAACATCCGCCTCGTGATCGCCTGCCTGATTGCCGTGATCATCGGCCTGGTGATCGCGATCCTCATCATCTCCGGCAGCGGCGGCAGCACGACCACGGTCACCGCTCCCGCGACGACCGCCGAAGAAGGCTCGATCGAAAAAATCGAACCCGAAGAAAAAGAAAAAGAAGCCGAAGAAGGCGAAGAAGCCGAAGAAGGCGGCGGCATCGAACCGGCCGAACCCGAAGAAGGCGAAGCGGCCGAAGAAGAAGGCGCGATCGAACCGCTCGGACCCGAAGGCGGCGGGATCGAATCCGAATAGACTTGCGGGCCGTTTGAGCCCCGAGCCGCCCCAGACTCCACGCACCGCCAGCTACGAGGCCGACCCCGCACAGGTCGACCGCGTCCTCCTGCTCTACTCGGGCGGGCTCGACACGAGCGTGATGCTGAAGTGGATCCAGGACTCCTACGAGGCCGAGGTCGTCTGCCTCACCGTCAACCTCGGCCAGCCGGGCGAGGACTACGCGGTGATCGAGGACAAGGCGCTGAAGCTGGGCGCGGTCGAGTGCCACGTGGTCGACGCCCGCGAGCGCTTCGCCGCCGAGTTCCTGGCGCCGGCGATCAAGGCCAACGCCGTCTACGGCAACGGCTACCCGCTGTTCACCGCGTTGGGGCGGCCGCTGATCGCCGCGCTCGCGGTCGAGTACGCGCGTAAGACGAGCTGCGACACGATCGCCCACGGCTGCACCGGCAAGGGCAACGACCAGGTCCGGATCGAGGCGACGGTGGCGACCCTGGCGCCGGAGCTGCGGACGATCGCCCCGGTTCGCTCCTGGCAGATGGGGCGCGAGGAGGAGATCGCCTACGCCCGCGAGCACGGGATCCCGGTCAAGGGCGGCACCGAGGTGGCGCCTTACTCGATCGACGACAACCTCTGGGGCCGTTCCTCGGAGGGCCGCTGGATCGAGGACCTCGACCACGCGCCCGAGGACGACGTCTTCCAGCTCGTCACCCGGCCCGAGGAGGCGCCCGACGAGCCGCAGACCTTGACGATTGGGTTCGAGCGCGGGCTGCCGGTCTCGCTCGACGGCGAGCGCCTCGGCCTCGTCGACCTGCTCGAAAGGGCGGCCGCGATCGGCTGCCGCCACGGGGTCGGGATCGTCGACCACATCGAGGACCGGATCGTCGGCCTCAAGGTGCGCGACATCTACGAGGTTCCGGCGGCGGCGCTGGTCCTGACCGCGCACGAGGAGCTCGAGCGCCTGGTCGGGACGATCCATCAGAACCAGTTCAAGCCGGGGCTCGACCAGAAGTGGGGATACCTCGTCTACGCCGGCCTCTGGTGGGAGCCGCTGCGCTCAGACCTCGACGCCTACATGGACGCGGTCAACGCTCAGGTCACGGGCGAGATCGGCCTCCGCCTCTACAAGGGCAGCGTCCGCGTCGTCACCCGCTCCTCGCCCAACGCCGTCTACGACGCCCAGCTCGCCAGCTTCTCCGAGTCCGGCGGCCTCTTCTCGCAGACCGCCTCGCCCGGCTTCATCGAGCTATGGTCGCTGCAGTCGAAGATGGCCCACATGATCCGCGAGCGCGGGGAGGAGGAGGGCTGATGTACGACAAGCTCGGCAGAGCCGCGATCACCTTCGCGGTCGCCTACGTGCGCCACCGCTACAAGCGCGAGATCCGCGTCGGCGTCGGCGTTGCCGCGGTCACGGTCGGTATCGCCGCCTACCTGGCGACCCGCAACGTCCGCGAGGGCTAGCCGGTCGATTTCACGTCGAGGCGTGGCCGGGGAGGGTGCCGGCCACCCTCCATGGGCAGGTAGGGCGGCCGTCACCCTCCCCTCCAGGTCCGTGCGCGCGAATCCGTGGTTCCTTTTGGTCGTATGGCGTCCAAAAGGAACCACGGCATGGGATCCGGGCCCGATCTGGCCGGTGTGGTTGAGCTTTCCCGCGAATAGCGAGGCAAAGCTCAACCACGGGTGGGCCGCTAGCCTCGCCGGTCGTGGCTTCGGCTCGACCGAGACGTAACCTTGCCGCGCTCTGCATCGCGGCGGCGCTCGCCGCTGCCCTCGTCGCCGCGGTCCTGGCCTGGGACGCGAGCGCCCGCGCCGCCGATGCCGAAGGGCTCGCGGGCAAGCTCGCCTCGGCTCGCGAAGAAGCTGGCTCGCTGGCGGCCGGGATGCGTGAAAGTCGTGAACAGGTCGCCGGCGCCGAAGCCGAAGCGGCGGCTGCGGCAGCGCACGAGGAACGGCTCAGCGGCCTGCTGGCCGAAGGCGAAGCTCGCACCGCGGCGCTCAGTGCGAGGCTGGCGCGCACGCGACGCGAACTGGTTGCCGAGAAGGCGCGGCTGCGGCGCTCGCGGCAGGCGTTGGCGGCACGGCTGGTCTCGATCTACGAGAACGGCTCGCCGAGCGAACTGAGCCTCCTTCTCGCCTCCGAAGACTACGACCAGCTCGCGGCCCAGACCGACTACCTGCGCCAGATCGCCGAATCCGACAGCGCCCTGGCGACCAGGGTCGCGGCGGTGCGGCGTGCGGTCGGCGAGGAGGCGCAGCGGGTCGCCGCGCTGCACGACAAGGCTCTCGCCTATGACGAACGCCTCGGCGCCGCCCGTGACGAAATCGCCGGCGTCCGCGAAGCCGCGCAGGCCTCGGCGGCGGAACTGCGCGCGGTCAGCGCCGAGCGCGAGGCGCAGCTCGCCGACCTCAAGGACCGGATCGGCAATTGGGCAGCCGAAATCCAGGCGCAGCGCCAAGCGAGCGCGGCCGAAGCCGAAGAAGAGGTCGGCCGCTGGCTCGGCGGCCCCTACTCGATCCCGACCTACATCGTGATGTGCGAGTCGGGCGGCGACTACTCCGCGGTCAACCCCTCCTCGGGCGCCGGCGGCGCCTACCAGATCCTCCCTTCGACCTGGGAACTGTACGGCGGCAAGGGCGAACCCCAGAACGCGCCGAAGTCCGAACAGGACCGCATCGCGTCTGAAATCTGGGCCGACTCGGGACCCAGCGCCTGGGTCTGCGGGTAGAGCTCCGAGGGGAAGCTCCCGGTAGGCCCTCCACTTAACTTTTTTCAGGTTTCGTCTGGGCTATCGCCCGAAGCTCGCCAGGAAAAAAGTACAAGACGTTCCAGGGCCTACCGGGAGCTTCCAATGAGATCTGCGCCGGAGATCCGAAGCTTTGGCGGCCCGCTGGAGCGCAGATTTCGGCCGGCTCTCGAGCAAGCTTCCGTGACTCGCGAGCTGGTCCAGGCTTGTCCCGGCGCGAGGTTCGGTTCCGGTCCGAATCTCGTCTCCAGCTTTCTCGGGAGGGTCTTGGTAGGCCCGGAACGTCTTGTACTTTTTTCCTGACGCGCATCGCCGCATGGCCGGAGCGCGATCCTGAAAAAAGTTAAGTGGAGGGCCTACCAAGACCCTCCCTTCGCCAGCCGAAATGAGCTCGGACTTAGCGGGAATGGGGTCCGGTGCCATCTGGTCCACTTGGCATGATCGTGACTCTCTCGTGAGTCCTTCGCCGGCCGTACATCTGCATGCCCACAGCGAGTATTCGCTGCTCGACGGCGCCTGCAAGATCGACGCGATGGCGGCCCGTGCGGCGGAGCTCGGACAGCCGGCGCTGGGGCTGACCGACCACGGCGTGATGAACGGCGCGGTCGACCTCTACAAGGCCTGCAACAAGCACGGGATCAAACCGATCGTCGGGCTCGAGGCCTATCTCGTCGACGACAGGGTGGCGATCAAGGAACAGACCAAGTACGAGCGCAACCACCTGACCCTGCTGGCCGAAAGCGACGTCGGCTTCGCCAACCTGGTCAAGCTCACCTCGGCCGGCTTCCTCGAAGGCTTCTCGCGCGGCAAGGCCAACGTCGACATGGAGCTGCTCGCCGCCCACTCCGAGGGGGTGATCGCGCTCACCGGCTGCCTCGCCTCGCGCTTCTGCCGGCGCCTGGTCGAAGAGCGGCCCGACGACGCCCGCGCCCACCTCGACGACCTGATCCAGGCCTTCGGCCCCGAGCAGGTCTACTTCGAGGTGCAGAAGAACGGGATCGACGAGCAGGACAAGGCGAACGAGGGCATCGTCCGCTACGCCCGTGAGCTGGGCCGGCCGCTGGTCGCCACCGCCGACGTCCACTACCTGACTCGCGAGGACTTCGACAACCACGCGGCGCTGCTCTGCGTGCAAACGAAGTCGACCCTGTCGGCGCCGAAGATGAGCTTCGACACCAACGAGTTCTACATCAAGAGCTCCGAGGAGATGCACGAGTCCTTCGCCGAGTGGCCGGAGGCGGTGCCGACCTCGCTGGAGATCGCCGAGCGCTGCTCGCTCGACATCGAGCTCGGCAGCCTGCTGTTGCCGCGCTACCCGACTGAGACCGGCGAGGAGCCGGAGGCGATGCTGCGCCGGCTCGCCGCCGAGGGGCTGCGCGCCCGCTACGGCGACCCGCCGCCGGCCGAGGCGGTCGAGCGGATGGAGTTCGAGCTCGGGGTGATCGAGGAGATGGGCTTCTCCTCCTACTTCCTGATCGTCTGGGACTTCGTCCGCTACGCGAAGCAGAACGGGGTCGCCGTCGGCCCAGGTCGCGGCTCGGCGGCCGGCTCGATCGTCTCCTACGTCCTCAACATCACCGATCTCGACCCGCTCGCCAACGACCTCATCTTCGAGCGCTTCCTCAACCCCGGGCGCAAATCGATGCCGGACATCGACATCGACTTCTCGGTCCGCGGCCGCGAGCGGATGATCCGCTACGTCGCCGACAAATACGGTCGCGAATCGGTCGCCCAGATCATCACCTTCGGCAAGATGGCGCCGCGAGCGGCGACCCGCGACGCGGCCCGCGTGCTCGGCTTCGACTACGGCACCGGCGACCGCCTGGCGAAGCTCATCCCGGAGCCGATCATGGGCCGCAGCCCCTCCTTCGAGGAATGCCTGAAGTCCGGGCAGGAGCTGAAACAGACCTACGACGAGGAGCCCGACGCGAGGCGGATCGTCGACGTTGCTCGCGGCCTCGAGGGGATCATCCGCAACAACTCGATCCACGCCGCCGCGGTGGTGATCTCCGACCGGCCGCTGCAGGAGATCGTGCCGCTGCAGCTGGCGGAGGACCGCAGCGCCCCGGCCGCGACGAACGGGAACGGGAATGGCTCGGCCAAGCCCGAGCGCCAGTACAAGATCGTGACCCAGTACTCGATGGGCCCGATCGAGGAGCTGGGCCTTCTGAAGATGGACTTCCTCGGGCTGCGCAACCTCGACGTGATCGAGGACGCGATCGACATCATCCAGCGCTCGCGCGGCGAGACGATCGACATGGAGCAGATCCCGATCGACGACGCCAAGACCTACGCGATGCTCGCCCAGGGCGACTCGACCGGCGTCTTCCAGTTCGAGTCCGAGGGGATGCGCGACGCGCTGCGCAAGGTAGGCCCGACCGAGTTCTCGGACATCGTTGCCCTCGGCGCCCTCTATCGCCCCGGCGCGATGGCCTACATCCCCACCTACGCGAAGGGGAAGAAAAACCCGGCGACCGTGCGCTATCCGGACCCGCGCCTGCGAGCGATCACCGAGGAGACCTACGGCTGCGTCATCTACCAGGAGCAGCTGATGGCGATCGCCCGCGAGATGGCCGGCTTCTCCGGCGCCGAGGCGGACGACCTGCGCAAGGCGGTCGGCAAGAAGAAGCGCGACCTGATGGCGACGATGAAGGACAAGTTCATGCAGGGACTGTCCGAATCGAACACCGAGTCGGGTGTCGCCAGGGATCTCTGGAAACTGAACGAAGCCGCCGCCGACTACTCGTTCAACAAGTCCCACGCCGCCTGCTATGCGCTGATCTCCTACCGCACCGCCTACCTCAAGGCCAATTACCCGGCCGAGTACATGGCGGCGGTGATCTCTTCGGTGATGAACACCAAAGACAAGGTGCCCTTCTTCGTCAACCGCTGTTCGGAGATGGGGATCGACGTGCTGCCGCCCGACGTCAACTCCTCCGACCACAGCTTCGTCGTCTCCGAGAACGCGATCCGCTTCGGCCTCGACGCGGTCAAGAACGTCGGCCATGCCGCGGTCGAGGCGATCCTGCGCGCGCGCGAGGAGAAGCCGATCGCCTCGATCTGGGACTTCTGCGAGCGGGTCGACTCGCGGGCGGTGAACAAACGGGCGATCGAATGCCTGATCAAGTGCGGCGCACTCGACTCGACCGGCGACACCCGCAAAGGGATGCTGGAGATGCTGCCCCAGGCGCAGTCCGCCGGGCAGAAGGCGCAGGAAGACGCGCAGCTCGGCCAGGGCTCGATCTTCGACTTCGGCGACGAAGGCGGGGGCGGGGCGCAGGCCGCTGTCGTCCACCAGCGGCCGCCGATCTCGGCCGCCGAGTTCGACCGCGCCGAGCTGCTGGCGATGGAGAAGGAGACGCTTGGCACGTACCTGTCCTCGCACCCGCTGACCGAAGTCGGGCCGGCGCTGCGGGCGCGGGTCGACTGCAGCCTCGCCGAGCTCGGCGGCAAGCCCGACGGGGCCTGGGTCACCGTCGGCGGCATCGTCGTCGACTGCAAAAAGATCCGCACCAAGAGCGGCAGCCAGATGATGTTCGCGACGCTCGACGACGTCGAGGGCCAGATCGAGATGCTGGTCTTCAAGGCCGACGAGTCCGAGAGCGCCCAGGTGATCGCCCCCGACGCGATCGTCGTCGTTCGCGGCCGCCTCGACCACAAGGACCGCGGCGAGACGAAGCTGGTCGTGCAGGAGGCTCAGCGCTTCGAACCCGATGCCGACGAAATCGCCAACGCGAAGAAGCGGGCGCCGGCGGCGACGGTCTCCAGCGGCCCCTTCGAGCTGACCGTCGACGCCGCCCGGCTCAGCCCCGAGCTGTTCGGAGAGCTGAAGGCGGTCTTCGAACACCACAAGGGCGAGGCCGACGTCCACCTCGTGGTCAGGACCAACGCGGGGGAGAGGCAGCTGCGCTTCGGCGAGGGCTACAAGGTGCGGCCCTCGACCCACCTGCGAAACGAGCTGGACCAAGTCCTCGGCGCCTCAGCGCTAGCCGCGTAAAAAGCGGCTTTACCGGGGCCTGGCTGCCCTAGACTTTGTCAATGACCGCAACGCGCACCGAGCTCGGCGAATGCCGGCAGTGCCGTTCCTTCTGCGACAAGATGGTCGAGCCGCGGGGCTGCATCGAGCTCGGCTGCCGCTTCCTCTACAGCTACGTCGACCGCCTCAACGGCCGCCAGTACGTCGGTTGCATGCAGGAAGTGTTCGGCGCCGAGATCGAGCTGGCGGCGGTGCTCGAGAAGGGCGGCTTCGGCGGCGTCAAGATGACAGGCGAGCCGCTGCCGCATTGCCAGTTCTCGGTCGAGCGTGCCTACGAGGGTCGCGGCGAGTCCTACGACTGTGTCAACCGCCGCTTCTTCGACTGCACCGACGGCGGCGTCGAGGGCCTGCGCGCCTTCGACCTGCGCGACGCCGTCTGACGGTCGCCGCGAGCATCGCCGATCGTTAACACGAATCCGTGTAGATTCGACACGTTTTCATGTAATATCGCCGCCATGTCAGATGGGGCAGCAGTCGCCGAGCCGTCCGCCGACGACGTCCTCAGTGGGATGGCTGGAGACGGCACCGAGGCGCCGAGCGGTCCCGTCTTCACCCTCGAGCTCAACCAGGACCAGAAGGACATCCGCGAGTGGGTGCACGGCTTCGCCGAGGGTGTCGTCCGGCCCGCCGCCGCGGAGTGGGACGAGCGGGAGGAGACCCCTTGGCCGGTGATCCAGGAGGCCGCCAAGATCGGCCTCTACAGCTTCGAAGCGATGGGCCAGTTCTGGGCCGACGAGACCGGCCTGACCTTGCCGATCGCCAACGAGGAGCTGTTCTGGGGAGACGCCGGCATCGGCATGGCGATCATGGGCACCTCGCTCGCGGTCGCAGCGATCTTCGGGCAGGGAACCCCGGAGCAGATGGGGGAGTGGATCCCGCAGTGCTTCGGCACGCCGGACGACGTCAAGCTGGGCGCCTTCTGCGCCTCCGAGCCGGACGCCGGCTCCGACGTCTCCGCGATCCGCACCACCGCCAAGTACGACGAGGCCAACGACGAATGGGTGCTCAACGGCCAGAAGGCCTGGGCGACCAACGGCGGCATCGCCAACGTCCACGTGGTGATCGCTTCGGTCGACCGCGAGCTCGGATCGCGCGGCCACGCCGCCTTCGTCATCCCGCCGGGCACCGCCGGTTGCGAGCAGGGGGCGAAGGTGAAGAAGCACGGCCTGCGCGCCTCCCACACCGCCGACGTACATCTCGACGACTGCCGGATCCCCGGATCCTGCCTGCTCGGTGGCAAGGAGAAGCTCGACGAACGGCTCGCTCGTGTCCGCGAGGGCAAGAAGGCCAAAGCGCAGGCGGCGATGCAGACCTTCGAGGCCTCGCGGCCGACCGTCGGCGCCCAGGCGCTGGGGATCGCTCGCGCCGCCTACGAGTACGCGCTCGACTACGCCAAAGAGCGCCAGCAGTTCGGCCGCGCGATCGTCGAGAACCAGTCGATCGCCTTCACCCTGGCCGACATGAAGCTCGAGATAGACGCCGCCCGCCTGCTCGTCTGGCGCGCCGCCTGGATGGGGCGCAACGGGCACCGCTTCGAAAACGCCGAGGGCTCGATGTCGAAGCTGAAGGCCGGCGAGGTCGCCGTCTGGTCGACCGAGCGCGCGATTCAGATCCTCGGCGGCAACGGCTACACCCGCGAGTTCCCGGTCGAGCGCATGCACCGCGACGCCAAGATCTACACCATCTTCGAGGGCACCTCCGAGATCCAGCGCCTCGTCATCTCACGCGCGATCTCCGGCGTCCACGTCAAATAAGGGTTTACGGCGGGAGAGCAAGGGCCGGCCGCAGGGGCCGGTCCTTGTCGCCTGCGTAGAACTGGCTGACGCGCCAGTCAACCGCGGCGTTTGAGACCCTCTGTGCGCAGGCGCTTGGCGAGCTGGACTTCGGCCTTGCTGCTGCCCTTCTTTTCCGGGCCCGGAGTCTCCAGCGTTGCCGGGAGGCCCTCGAAGCGGGGCTCGGAGAGGAAGGCGGCGAGGCCTTTGCGGCCCATCTCGCCTTTGCCGATGTTGGCGTGACGGTCGAGGTGGGAGCCGAGCGGGGTGGCGGCGTCGTTGACGTGGACGGCGCCGAGGCGCTTGATTCCGACCTTGGCGTCGGCTTCGTCGATGACCGCGGCGAGGTGGGTTTCGTCGGTGACGTCGTAGCCCTGAACGAACATGTGGCAGGAGTCGAGGCAGAGGCCGAGGCGCTTGCCCGAGCCGGCCAGTTCGATCAGCTCCGCGGTCTCGTCGAAGTCACGGCCGAGCAGGCCTTTGTGGCCGGCAGTCTGCTCGAGTAGCAGCGGGCAGCTCTCGCTGTCCTTCAGCGCCGCGGCGATCACTTTCCCTGCCCGTTTCATCGAGGGGCCGTGGGGCTCGCCTTTCTGGGCGCCGGGATGGAGGACGACGCCGCGGGCGCCGATCTCGTCGCCGATCCGCAGCGCGTGGGTCAGCGAGGCGAGCGACTTTTTCCGCAGGTCTTTGTCTTTGGTCGCGCAGTTGATCAGGTAGACGGCGTGGATGATCACGGCGTCGACCGTCTTCGAGGCCGCCATCGCCTCGCGGAAGGCGGCGAAGTCGTCGGGGCCGTAGTTGGTCGGCCGCCACATCCGCGGGCTCTGGTGGAAGATCTGGATCGCTTCGCAGGTGCGCTCCTCTCCCCGTTCGACGGCTTTCTCGAGTCCCCCCGCGGTAGATACGTGCGCCCCGATCAGCATCGCGGGGAATCTATCTGGCGCCCGCCTCTGAAAGCATGGGCGCGTGAGTCCTGTCTCCGACTTCAAGGTCCGTTTCGCCCCCTCGCCGACCGGCGCCCTCCACATCGGCGGCGCTCGCACCGCCCTCTACAACTGGCTCGCGGCGCGTCACGAGGGCGGTGAGCTGGTGCTGCGGATCGAGGACACCGACCGCGAGCGCTCGACCGAGGAGAACGTCGCTCAGATCCTCGATGCGCTCGAGTGGCTGGAGCTGGACTGGGACGAGGGCCCGGTCTCCCAGGCGGGCCGGGCCGAGCGCCACGCGGAGGCGCTGGCGCGCCTGCTGGAGTCGGGCGCGGCCTATCGCGACGCAGCCACCGCCAAGGACGTCGAGGCCTGGAAGGCCGAGCACGGGGCCGGCAGCGGCTACCGGGGCACGCCGACCGACGAGCCCGGTGCCGCGATCCGCCTGCGCGTGCCCGACGACGGCGAGACCGTGGTCGAGGACCTGATTCGCGGTCCTGTCGCCTTCCCCAACGCCAGCTACGACGACTTCGTCATCGCTCGCGGCGACGGCAGCGTCCTCTACAACTTCGCCGTCGCGGTCGACGACGCCGAGATGGGGATCACCGACGTGGTCCGCGGCGACGACCACCTCTCCAACACCCCGAAGCAGCTGCTGGTGCTGGAGGCGCTGGGGGAGAGGGTGCCGCGCTACGCCCACCTGCCGTTGCTGCACGGCCCCGACGGCAAGAAGCTCTCCAAGCGCCACGGCGCCGCCTCGGTCCAGGAGCTGCGCGAGGCGGGATACCTGCCGGCGGCGGTCCGCAACTACCTGGCCCTGCTCGGCTGGGGGACCGACGACGACACCACGGTCATGTCGACCGAGGAGCTGGTCCGCCGCTTCCGTGTCGCCGACGTCGGCAAATCGGCGGCGATCTTCGACGAGAAGAAGCTGCGCTGGCTGAACGGGCGGGCGATGCGCGAGCTCTCGCTCGACGAGTACACCGCGGCGGTTGCCGCCCATCTCGGCCGCGAGCCCGACGAGCGGCTGCGCGCCGCCTCTGAAATCGCGCAGGAGAAAGCGCAGACGCTGGCGGAGGTCTGGCCGCTGATCCGCTTCCTCTTCGAGCCGCCGGTCGACGATCAGCAGGCGTGGAAGAAGGTGATGAAGGAGGGCAGCGCCGAGCTGCTGGGGGCGGCAGCCGAGACCCTGGCGGCCGTCGATCCCTTCACGCCGGAGGAGATCGAGGCCTCGCTGGCGCCGCTGCTCGACCGTTTTGACGTCAAACCGGGGCGCCTCTACCAGCCGCTACGGGTCGCGATCACCGGGACTTCGGTCTCTCCTGGGATTTTCGAGTCACTTTCCGTACTCGGCCAGAAAGAGACTCTTGAGCGGGTTCAAGCAGTAATCATGCGGCTTTCAGGCACTTCGCTGGACGGATAGACGGCTCTCCCGAGCCCGATGGTTAGGACCTTCGGCTAAACCAACCGTCCCCGGCTGCCGATGTGTTGGGCGAAATGGAGGCAACCACCGCCCAGACCATCGCTCCCGCTCGCACGCAGGAGAAGGCCGCTGGCGCCCGCAGCGGCTCCCGCGGTGCCCCAGCGCCCGGCAGTAGGCTGGCCGAGGCATTCGAAGCCGTCGAGCGCTTTCCCGTCCTGATCGAGTCCCGTGAGCGGGTGATTGCGGCGGCGACGGCCGAGACGCCGCGGATCGGCGAACTGGTCGACGCGGTCGAGGCCGACGTCGCGCTGACGATCTCGGTCCTGCGCTTCGCCAACCGCAGCGGCGGCAGCGGCGGTGTCGCCAGCATCCCCGACGCGGTCGAGGTGCTGAAGCCCTCCGGCGTCCTCGCGATCGCCGGCACCGCCCCTAGCTTCGACTTCTTCGAGTCCAACGGCGGCTGGGAGCTGAAACCCGAGCGCTTCCGCGTCCACGCCCTCGCCGCCCAGCGGGCCGCCGCCCAGATCGGCCGCACCGTCGGCTGGGTCGAGCGCGACGAGCTCGCGGTCGCGGCGCTCCTGCACGACGTCGGCCGGCTCGTGATCTCCCGCCTGCACCCCGGCTACAAGGTCTACTTCGACGCGATCTCGCGCACCCCCGAGCAGCGCCTCAAGGACGAACGCGAGCAGCTCGGCATCGACCACGCCCTGGTCGGCGGCGTCCTCGCCCGGCGCTGGAACCTGCCGCAGCGGATCGCGATCGCGATCGAGCGCCACCACGCCGAGGACGCCGATGGTCTCGCCGCGATCGTCACCACCGCCGACATGGTCGCCCACTACTCACAGGGCGAGGCGATCTCGCCCGACCGGCTGCGCACCGGCGCCGACCGTTGCGGCCTCGGCCAGGAGGCCCTGCGCGACCTCCTCTACGAGCTGCCGATCAACAGCCGCGAGCCCTCGCGGATCAGCGAGCCCTGCCCGCTCTCGGCCCGCGAGCTCGACGTTCTCCGCCACCTCTCCGAGGGGATGGTCTACAAGCAGATCGCGAGCGAGATGCACCTCTCGGTCTCGACCATCCGCACCCACCTGCACAACGTCTACGGCAAGATCGGCGCCGTCGACCGCGCCCAGGCCGTGCTCACGGCTCGCGACAGGGGTTGGATCTAACCATGGTCCACCAGCCTGCAGTCGCCGCTCCGGCGGCTCCCGCCAAAGATCCTAAAGCGCAGGACCCCACCTGGCGCCGCCGCTCGCTGCTGCGGGTGCGCCGCCCGGCCTGGTCGCCCCAGGCCAAGCCGCCGGCCGGCAACTAGTCGATCAGCGCCTCGCGCATCGCGATCGAGACCGCGTGGGTGCGGTTCTTGGCCCCGAGGCGGGCGAGCGCGGTCTTGATGTGGGTCTTCACCGTCTCTTCGCTGAGGTCGAGCTCGCGGGCGGCGACGGTAGTCGACTCGCCGTCGGCGAGGAGCTGGAGGATCTCGCGCTGGCGGCGGGTGAGCTTGCCGCGGCTGCCTTTGGGCGGCACGTCGGGGTCGACGAAGCGCTCCTGGGCCGCCGCTGCGTCGACCGCCCGCCGCAGTTCCGCCGTGCCGGCGGTGCGGGCGACGTAACAGGTGGCGCCGGCCTGCAGGGCGGCGCTGGCGAGGTGGCGCTCTGCGCGCTCGCCGTGGGCGACGATGCCGAGCACAGGCGAGGAGCGGTGCAGGGCGCGGATCGCCTCGTGGCCGCTGATCGCGGCGGCACCGTCGCCGTTGAGGCGCCAGCGCATGTCGACGATCGCGACGTCGAAGTCGCCGATGTCGCGGACTAGGTCGAGCGCCTCCTGGCGACTGGCGGTCTCATGGACCTCGAAGCCGTCGGAGAGCACTTCGCGCACACCCAGGCGCACCAGCGGGTGATCGTCGACGACAAGGCAGCTTGGGCGTTCGCTCGACACTGCTTCCGATCACTTGTCGCGGTTTGGGCGCGCAGCGAGAGCCGGCGCCCCTTGCGGTTCGATCCTAGCCCAGGCCGGGTGGGTGCGGTAGAAACCCCGCTGTGATCTCGATCACCTCGAAGTCGCGCTATGCGGTCGTTGCACTCGCCGAGCTCGCCCGCTCGGGCGATCGGCCAGTGCCGATCAAGGAGCTGGCCGAGCGCCGCGAGATCCCCGAACAGTTCCTCGAGCAGCTCTTCTCGACCTTGCGGCGGTCCGGTCTGCTGACCAGCCACCGCGGCGCTCGCGGCGGCTACACGCTCTCGCGACCGGCGGAAGAGATCACCGTGCTCGAGGTCGTCCAGGCCCTCGACGGCAAAGTCGGCGACGAGGCCGACGAGGCGGGCGGCATCTGGGCAGAGGGCGTCGCCGCCCTGCGCAAGGTCTTCGGCCAGACGACGATCGCCGAAGTCGCCCGCCGCGAGGCCGAAGAGTCCGGCTCCGGCATGTACTTCATTTAGGGCAGGTCGCAGCGGGGCTGGCGTTCCGCTTGTTCAAGCGGTGGGGGGTCCGGCTGGGGCCGGTTGTTTCCGGTCGGGCTGGCGCACGACTGGCGCACAGGTGGCGCAGGGGTGAGCACCGCCGCCTCTCGGACTAGCCTCGACGTGGTGAAGATAGATCGTGAAGCCAGAATCGCCATCGTGCGCGGGTTGGAGCAGCGGAAGGTCAGCCGCAAGCGTCTCTGGGCCTCATTCGCAGAAGATCAAGGGCTTGGCAAGCCATCGGGCATCATTGATCGGGTCGAACGCGACTTCGGCGAGCCTGCGATGAAGGAGATGATGGAAGTTGTTGGCGAGCGCCTTCGGGAGAGCGGGGGGTTGCCGCCAGTCGCATCCCCGTCTCGTCGGCAGTCGGCCTTTGAACACGCGCTCGAAACTCAACCTGCTGGCCTCTATCCAGAGGCGCTGCCAGATGAGCTTTTCGCCCGGTTGGTCGAGATCGGGTGGGCGCTTTTCGTCTTCGACTACAACGATAAGTACGAGATGTACGCGACGGGCGGGCCGTATGAACCCCCAAGTGATGCGTTCGTCAATGGCGCCTTTGAGAAGAACGGGGCTCCCTGTCAGCTGGTTGAAGGCCGAATCGAATGGACCGACGAGTTGGCTGGTGAGCAAGTCCTAACCACGGATCTAGCGGATTGGCCCCGGCTGCGGGAAGAAATTGCCGGCACCCGCGAACGCTTCCGTGCGGCAACCGGTCCGGACGATTACAGCGACGTAGGGAATCGGTGTATCCGCGCGATCACGGCAGTTGCCGATCTTGCCTTTGAGCCAGAGACTGATCTCCCCGAGGGACAGGAAGTCCCCAAGGCCGACGCCGCGAAGCTAAAGCTGGATCTCTTGTTTCGGGCTCGACTACCTGGAAAGGACGCGAAGCCGATGCGGGAGTCTGCGGCCGCAGCATGGGACATCGCCCAAAAGGTGAAGCATCGACAGAATCCAACTCGGATGGAAGCCGGCGTGGCCCTCAGCGCGCTCTGCTTGTTGGTGGATCTCGTGGAGGCAGCCCGTCGGCCGTAATTGCGGCTTCTGTTCCTCGCCGGCGTCCTTTGGGAACGCTACGGTTTCGATCATGGCCGAAACCCTCATTAGCCGGGCGCTTTCCGCACACGAGGCTGCTGGCCCCGGGCCACGGTCGTTCGCGGACTCCGCCGAGTGGGGACAGCGGCTTGGGATGAGCCCCGAAGAACATCTCGTTCATTGCGTCTATCTCGCAGAGAAGGACAAACACCTTCCCGACGGTGAGGCCTTCCTTCAACGTGTCCTCCGCGACGCTCGGGGCGCGGGGATTCCCGAGGCCGAGATTAAGGCTGCGCTCGAAGCCGCCCGGGGGGCCTCACAGTAGAAGGCGAAAACGACGGCCGGGACACAACCAATTCGGATAGGAGTTGCTCGTGAGACGGATCGACATTGTAAAAAAAGGCGACAAGTGGGTCGGCGAGAGCGGCGGCAAGACCGTCCGTGGAACCGGCGCTCCCAAAAAGGTTGATGCGGTCAAAAAGACGGCCGGAGTTGCGCGGCGAGCGGACGAGAAGATCACCGTGAAGATCCATAAAGAAAACGGCCGGTTTCAAGAAGAGAGGACCTATCCCAGATCGGCGGATCCGAAGAAGAGCAAGGGCTAGACGCGCCTCGTGCCACAGCAGCGACTTTGGCAAGCCGTTGAAGCGCTCGCGGTTAGTCCGGCTCCGATGCAGGACCGGCTGTATTCAGCCGGTATGGCACTGTCGCCGCTCCTCCCGGACGATTTCGAGGGCGAGTATCGGGCTGAGTTCACCGGCATTATGGATGCCCTTACGGCAAGGGCTGCAATGGGCGATGAGGGAACCTTGAAAGCAACCACCTCGACCATGGGCGACGACGACGCTGTCGCGATCGCCGCGCGGATCTTTGCTTTGGACGCGGCCTATAGGCCGCTCCGTTAGGAGTCGGTTCGTGCTGAGCCGCTGAATCGGGCCACTGTGGACACGCGCATCGAAGACGACATTCTGACCGAGGCACGCCGGGCCATTGACGTGCAGGTGGCCCAGCTGGATGAGTTGCGCACCCGCACCGGCTTGCTCTTTGCAGCCGCTTCGCTGTCTGCATCCTTTCTTGGCTCAGCCACCGTCAACAGCGGGGTCGGTCTGGGCTTCTGGGGTGGAGCGTCGGTGGTTGCTTTCGTTTGCGTAATTGGCGCTTGCATCAAGGTGCTGTGGCCGAAGAAAAAGGCGTGGATATTTGTGAACAGCCCCAAGCATCTGATTGGGGACTGGGTGCGGATCGAGCGCCTGCCTGAGGAATCAATGCATCTGTTCCTCGCCGAATCTCTAGAGGAAAATTTCGACGAGAACAAAAAACGGCTCGATGAGCTCTACCTGTGGTTTCAAGCCGCAGCTGTTTCCGTCGGGGCCGAGGTCATACTGGGAACGGTCCAGTTGGCAAGCAGTCACTAGCCCGATGAGCGATCAGAACAAACCGCCGCCGCCTACGAATCCGGGTAAGCCGGGAACTCGAGACGCTACGGGCGGCGGCAATCCGGCTCCAAAGCCACCGCCTCCGACCAATCCGGGCAAGCCGACGAACGCGGGTCGGGGCGGGCCGACGGGCCGCAAACGGTAGGTCCGGCTGCACGTGCGGATCGGGCGCGGTAGCGCCTAGGGTTGGATTGGGCTCAGGCGAGCGACGGCGGTAGTCGATTCCGTTCGCCTATCTGCCTATGCGCATAGGCAGATGTGTAGACCTCGCGCTTCTGCGGCGGTACGAAACGTGCCATGCATTCGCTTCCTCATACCGCTCTCGCCCGACGACGAGTACGGCTTCAGCGACGACGATCCGTTCGGTTCGGGAGCGGCAGGCGCGTCGAAGTCCGTTTGGGCCGTTGGGGCGATCCTCGCCGGGACGGTGGTGGCCTGGTGGTGGTCGGTGTATTCGAATACGGATTCGGATCAGAGCATCGGTGCGCACCTCGTCGTCGTCCTGGTCTATGGGATACCCAGTTGGGTGATTCTGTTCGGAGCCTTCATCGGGGGACGGGCAGCGATGCGGAGGATCCGTCGTCGGACCTGACCTCTTCGTCCAGGAGGACCGAGAGCATTCCGTCGGCGTGAGACGCTTTGGGCGTCTCGTTTCTCCGAACCTTTCAGGAGGCCCCATGAAGCGCATCAGCAGGCGGCTGACCTATGCCAACGTCGTAGCGACGCTCGCCTTGGTCCTGGTGGTTGTCGGTGGCAGCGCCTACGCCGCGAGCCAGCTCGCTAAGAACTCGGTCGGCTCCAAGCAGATCAAGAAGGGCGCCGTGACCACGGCGAAAATCAAGAAGGGCGCGGTCACGGGGGCGAAGGTCGCCGGCGACACGATCACCGGTCGGAATGTCGACGAGTCGAGCCTGGGCCAGGTTCCCGACGCGAAGACCCTCGACGGCCTCGGGGCGTCAGCGTTCACGCGGCAGGCGCACGCCTTCAGCACCGAAGGCTTCCCCCTCCGCAAGAGCGGCGCCAACACGGTCAGCGTCGACATCGTCGCTCCGCAGAACGGATTCCTGCTGGCGATCGGGTCGGGGTCGATGCGGGCCGGACCGGGAATAGGCCACGTCTACTTCTGCGGGCTGACGATCGACGGCGTCCCGAACGAGGAAAGCTGGCGCTTCCTCACGCTCAGCCAAAACGAAGAAGACGAGTGCGGGACCAACGCGATCTTCCCGGTCACGGCGGGCAAGCACACCCTCAAGCTCGGCTTCTTCTCCGGCCTGATAGAAGACGAATTGAGCGCCAACTTCAGCGAGCTGGACGTGGTCTTCATCCCGTTGGCTGGTTGAGGCCGAGCCAGCGATCCCGACGCTTACCAGACAGGAGAAGCAGTGTTCAACGACCAGCAGCTGAGGGCCGCTCTCGACGCCAGGGGCGCGACGCGCAAATGCCCGTCCTGCGACAGCCAGTCGTGGTCGACCCACGGCGGCGCCCACGTGCCGGCCGAGGACCCGGCGGACGTCTTCACCGCCTACATGCTGATCTGCCAGGCCTGCGGCTTCGTCCGCCTGCACGCCGCCCACGTCCTCGAGGGCTCCTAGCCGGGGATCGTGTTGCGCAGGCCCGAGCCGGGCGATGAGGCGGGGTACGTCCGCGTCTTCGTGCGGCCCGAGGTCAACGCCTGGTTGCGGCCGCCGCCGTTGCCCCCGATCAGCGCCGCGGAGGCGGCGGCGATGCTGGCCGACGACCTGCGCCACTGGCGTGAGCTGGGGTTCGGGCCCTGGGCGGTGATCACCGAGGACGGCGGGGTCTACCTGGGCCGCGGCGGCCTGCACCAGACTCGGGTCGGAGGGGAGGAGGCGATCGAGCTGGCCTGGGCGATCGACCCCGACCACCACGGGCACGGCCTCGCCACCGAGGCGGCGCTGGCCGGCGTCGAGCTGGCCCGCGAGGTCGGGCTCGACGAAGTGGTGGCGTTGGCGCTGCCGGGCAATCTCGCTTCGCGCCGCGTCGCCGAGAAGGCGGGGATGAGGCTGACGGGGGAAATCGATCATGCAGGGCTGCCCCACGTCCTCTATCGCCTTCGCCTTGCCTAGAGTCCTGCGGATGAAGATCGGCGCAGAGGCTTCCGCGGTCGTCGGCGAGACGCCGATGGTGATGCTCGACCGCATGTCCGAGCAGGTCGGCGGCCAGGTCTGCGCGAAGCTCGAGTACTTCAATCCCGGCGGCTCCGTCAAGGACCGGATCGGGGTGGCGATGATCGACGCCGCCGAGGAGGAGGGCCTGATCCGGCCCGGCCGCTCGGTCGTCGTCGAGCCGACCAGCGGCAACACCGGAATCGCGCTGGCGATGGTCTGCGCGGCGCGCGGCTACGAGCTGATCCTCACCCTGCCTGAGGGGATGAGCCGGGAGCGGGCGAAGTTGCTTCGCGCCTACGGCGCCGAGGTCCGCGAGACGCCCTCGCTGGGCGGGATGAACGAGGCGGTGGCCCTGGCCGAGGAGATCCGCGAGCAGCGCAAAGCGTTCATGCCGATGCAGTTCTCCAACCCGGCCAACCCCGCGGCCCACCGCCGCACCACCGCGGAGGAGATCTGGCGCGACACCGACGGCCAGCTCGGTGCCTTCGTCGCCGGCGTCGGCACCGGCGGCACGATCACCGGCGTCGGCCAGATGCTGCGCGAGCGCGCCCCCGAGGCGCTCGTCGTCGCGGTCGAGCCGGCGAGCTCCCCGGTCCTCTCGGGCGGCCCTCCCGGCCCGCACAAAATCCAGGGGATCGGTGCCGGCTTCGTCCCCGAGGTGCTCGACCGCTCGGTCATCGACGAGATCCTCTCCGTCACCGACGAGGACGCGCTGGAGACGGCGCGGTTGATGGGTCGCAGGGAGGGGATCCTCGCCGGCATCTCCGCCGGCGCCAACATCTCGGCGGCGCTGCAGGTCGCGGCGCGGCCCGAGATGGCCGGCAAGCGGGTCGTGACGATCGTCTGCGACTCGGGCGAGCGCTACATGTCCCTACCCTTCTTCTCACCATGATCAGGCGCGTATTGGGCGAGATCCGCGCCGACGTGAGCGCGGCCCGCGACCGCGATCCGGCGGCGCAGGGGGTCTCTTCGTTCGAGATCCTGACCAGCTGGGCGGGGGTTCAGGCACTGCTCGCCCACCGTCTCGCCCACGCCCTGCTCGAGGCGGGGGTGCCGCTGGCGCCGCGGGTGATCGCGTACCTGACCCGGGCCGTGACCGGGGTCGAGATCCACCCTGCGGCGGAGATCGGGGCCGACTTCTTCATCGACCACGGCTCCGGCGTCGTGATCGGCGAGACCGCGGTGATCGGCAACCGCGTCACCCTCTACCAGGGCGTCACCCTCGGCGGCACCGGCTTCCAGCGCGGCAAGCGCCACCCGACGCTGGGCGACAACGTCACCGTCGGCTCCGGCGCCAAGTTGCTGGGGCCGATCGCGGTCGGCGACGGTGCCAAGGTCGGCGCCAACACGGTCGTCGTCGAGGACGTGCCGCCGGGGGCGACCGTGGTCGGCAACCCGGGCCACCCGGTACGGGTCGAAGGCAAGCGGGTCGAGGGTCCCGACGCCGACTGGATCCACCTGCCGGACCCGATCGCAGAGGCGATCAAGTCGCTCTCCGAGCGGATCGGCGAGCTCGAGCGGCGCCTGGCCGAGATCGATGGCGGCAGCGCTGCCGGCGAGCAGCCGGACATCCGTCCTCGCACCGGCCGTTCCTCTGCGGGAGGCTGATTGCTCAGCCGATTATGGAATTGTGGCCGACCGCTGATATACCGTCCGCTACACGAGTCCAGTCCAGCCTCCGAAAGGTCCGTCTTGAAGAAGAGTCGTCGTCTGCTGCTGTTTCCCCTGCTCCTCGTCGTGCTCCTGGGCGCGGCCGCCTGCGGCGGCGGTGGCGGCGACAGCGCTGCGGAAGGGGAAATCGAAACGGTGATCGAAGCCGCCGCGACCTCCACCGACCCCGCCAACTGCGGCAAATACAGCACCCTGCAGTTCATGGAACAGACGACGGGCGCAAAGGGCGCGAAGGCCGAAAAATCCTGTGAAGAAGACGCCGGCGAACCCGGCCAGCCGGAATCGGTCTCGGTCACCAACATCGAAATCGACGGCAGCAGCGCGACCGCCGACGCGGCTTTCGAAGGCGGCAACTTCGGCGGCCAGGCGCTGAGCGTCGCCCTGGTCGAAGAAGAAGGCAACTGGAAGCTCGACGAATTCAAGGGCTTCGCCGAATTCGACGCCAAGAAGCTGACTGAAACCCTGGTCAAGCAGTTCGAAGAAGAAGGATCGATCGAACCGAAGGTGATCTCCTGCATCGCGGAAGGCCTGGAAAAACTCGACGAATCCGAATACGAAAAGCTCGTCGTCGAACAGGAAACCCAGCCGATCGTCGAAATCGCCGAAGGCTGCGAATAGGGCGTTCGCAGGGGTCTGGCCGCAGCCGAGCGCGGCCGGGCCTCTGGCTATGCTCGGCGGGTGAGCCTGCAGAGCGAGTTCGAGTTGCCTGAGGAGGGGCCGGAAGGCCCCTCCGGCGCTCCCACCGAGCCCGGTGCCGACCGGGTCGAGCGCCTTCTCGCCGGCCTCAATCCCGCCCAGCGCGAGGCGGTTGAGTACCCACCCGGGCCGCTGCTCGTTCTCGCCGGCGCCGGCTCGGGCAAGACCCGGGTCCTCACCCACCGGATCGCCTACCTGCTCGCCACCGGCGCTGCCCGCCCGGGCGAGATCCTGGCGATCACCTTCACCAACAAGGCAGCCGCCGAGATGCGCGAGCGGGTCGGCCAGCTGGTCGGCCGCTCGGTGCGCGCGATGTGGGTGACGACGTTCCACTCGGCCTGCGCGCGGATGCTGCGCGCCGACGCCGAGAAGCTCGGCTACTCGCGCGCCTTCACGATCTACGACGAGTCGGACTCGCTGCGGATGCTGAAACGCTGCCTGACCGAGCTCGGCGTCGACCCCAAGCGCTTCCCGCCCCGCGCCGTCCGCAACAAGATCTCTGGCGCCAAGAACCAGCTGATCGACTCCGACTCCTACGCCGAAACCGCCGCCGGACCGTTCGAGGAAGTCGTCGCCGAAGCCTTCCCCCTCTACGAGAAGCGGATGCTCGAGGCCAACGCGATGGACTTCGACGACCTCCTCGTCCGCACCGTCAACGCCTTCGAGATCTCCGAGGAAGTCCGCGAGCGCTGGCGCCGCACCTTCCGCCACGTCCTCGTCGACGAGTACCAGGACACCAACCACGCCCAGTACCGCCTGCTGCAGCTGCTCGCCTCCGAGCACGGCAACCTGATGGTGGTCGGCGACGAGGACCAGTCGATCTACGGGTTCCGGCACGCCGACATCTCCAACATCCTCGACTTCGACCGCGACTTCCCCGACGCCGGCGTCGTCAAGCTCGAGCAGAACTACCGCTCGACCGGGACGATCCTCGAGGCCGCCAACGCGGTCGTCGAGCACAACCGGGAGCGGCGGCCGAAGGAGCTGTGGACGGAAGCCGAGGCGGGGGAGAAGATCCAGCTCTCGGAGCTCGGCGACGAGCACGAGGAGGCGCGCTGGGTGGCGGGGGAGATCGAGCGGCTCGGCGAGGAGGACGAGGTGCCGCGCGAGGAGGTCGCGGTCTTCTACCGGACCAACGCGATGAGCCGGGTCGTCGAGGACACGCTCAACCGCTTCAACGTGCCCTACCAGGTGATCGGCGGCACCAAGTTCTACGAACGGGCCGAGATCAAGGACGCGATCGCGTACCTCAGCTTGCTGCTCAACCCCGCCGACCAGGTCTCCTTCGCGCGGATCGTCAACTCGCCGCGGCGCGGGATCGGCAACACCAGCCAGGCGCGCCTCGCCGCCTACGCGAACACCGCCGGGCTGACGATCTGGGAAGTGATGGAACGGGTCGAGGAGGTGCCGGGGCTGGGCGCCGCGGCGATCAAGGCGGTCGGTCGCTTCTACGAGACGATGGACCTGCTCGCCGCCCGGGTCGACGCCGGTGCCGCGGTCGCCGAGACCCTGCAGGCGGTGCTGAGCGAGACGGGGTATCTGGAAGCGCTCGAAGCCGAGCGCACGATCGAGGCCGAAGGGCGGGTCGAGAACCTGGAAGCGCTGGTCGAGGGCGCCGCCGAGTACGACTTCGAGCGCGAGCAGGAGGGCGAGTCCGAGGTGCCGCCGCTGGAGGGCTACCTGCAGCAGATCTCACTGCTCTCCGATCAGGACTCGCTCGAGGACGAGAAGCAGCAGGTGACGCTGATGACCCTGCACAACGCCAAGGGGCTCGAGTACGACGCGGTCTTTGTCGTCGGCTGCGAGGACGGCGCCTTCCCCCACATGCGAGCGCTGGAAGAGGGGGGAGAGGAAGAGGAGCGCCGGCTCTGTTACGTCGCGATCACCCGCGCCCGCAAACGCCTCTACCTGACCTGGGCGAAGGAGCGGCGGCTGTTCGGGCGGGCCGAGCACAACCTGCCCTCGCGCTTCGTCGACGAGCTGCCGGTCGAGCTGACCGAACGCCACACGACCGTCCCCGCCGGCGGCGGCGGGATGACTTGGGACTCACCCTCCGGCGGGGCGGAGGCGGCGCAGCCGCGCGACCCCGGGCCGGCACTGGAGCTGCAGACCGGCGACGACGTCGTCCACGCCAGCTTCGGCGACGGCGTCGTCACCGCGGTCGAGCCCGGCGGGGTGGTCGTCGTCCGCTTCTCCGGCGACGGTTCCGAGCGCAAGCTGATGGCCGACTACGCACCGATCCGGAGGCGATGAGGATGGCACGCGGTGACTTCGACGCGGTCAGAGAGGTCGCCGGCGCGAGGCGGTGTAGGCTCGGCCCCTCGTGAGGGAGGCGGGGAAGAGGCGGATGAGGTTGGGCAGGCTGGGCCGGGGAGAGGCGATCGCCTCGGTGTCCGCGTTCGTCCTCTTCGTCGCGACGTTCCTCGACTGGTACGACGTCGAGGCGCCGCCGCGGTTGGACCTCTCGCGGCTCGGCCTCTTCGACACCGGCGGCAGCGCCTGGCAGAGCTTCGAGGTCGCTCCCTGGCTGATCGTCCTGGTCGTAGTCCTCACGCTCGGCGCGGCGGCGCTCGTCGTCCGCGGGTCGACCTGGGAGCCGGCGATAGCTCCGAGCGCAGTGGTCGCCGTCGCCGGCGGCGCCGCGGCCCTGGCGACTCTCTTCCGGATCCTCTTCCCGCCCGATTTCGGACCGGCTGGCGTGCCGCTTGTCGTCAGCGTCGACTTCGGCGCCTACCTCGCCCTCGCTGCTTCCCTCGGCATCGCCTACGGCGGCTACCGGGGGATGGGCGAGCACGGCACTTCGTTCGCGAAGATCGCCGACTCCCTCTCAGGGTCCGGCGCTAAACAGATGCGGCGGCGGGAGCCTGCGCCGCGATTCCGCGAGAAACGCGCTTCGAAAACGCAACGACCGTCATCATCGGGTTGACCCCGACCGAGGTTGGGAAGAGCGAGGCGTCGGCGACGTAGAGCGCTTCGGTGCCGTTGACCGAGCCGTCGGCGGCGCAGACGCCCTCGGGCGGGTCGGCGGCGATCCGCGCCGTCCCCATCGGGTGGAAGGCCTCGAGTCGCAGCTCGGAGGGCTTGAAGGTCGCGGCCTCGAACTCGGCCAGGCCGCCGGGCTTCAGCACCCCGACGCGCGGGATGTTGGGGTAGACCTCGGTGGCGCCGGCGGCGAAGTGGATTTCGGCGGCGCGGGCGATGCCGAAGGCGAGCCGGCCGGCGTCCTCGCGGGTCAGCCCGTAGGAGGCGCGCAGGGAGCCATTGCCGAGGCCGACGCGGCCGGCGGACTCGTCGGAGAGATGGACCCCGATCGAGCCGATGTGGCCGAAGTCGAGCATCGCCTCCTGGTGGGCGCGGCCGGCGCCGAGCAGCCAGGCGCCCCCGAAAGCAAGCGGGGTGAAGGTCGCCTCCAGGAGGATCCGCTGTTCCTCCCACTGGTCGACGTAGAAGCTCTGCATCACGCCCTCCCAGCCGCGCACCTCCTCCGGGTAGCGAGCGCCGACCCAGCAGGCGGGGTGGATGTGGAGGTTCCGTCCCACCTGCCCGCCCCCGACTCCCGAGCGCAGCAGCAGCTCCGGCGTCCCCAGCGCCCCGCCGGCCACGATCACCGCCCGCCGCGCCCGCACGCGAGCGCGAGGTTGCCTTTTCCCCTCTATACGACCGGAAAAGGCAACCTCGACGCCGATCGCACGGCTTCCCTCGAGGAGGATTCGGTCGACCTCGACCCCGGCGCGGAGCCGGGCCCCGGCGGCGACCGCCCTCGGCAGGTAGCTGACGTGCATGCCGCGCTTGGCGTCGATCCGGCAGCCGAAGGGGCAGGAGCTGCACTGGACGCAGCTGCCGGCATTGCGGTGGATCGGGCCGCCGCTGGCGCCGATCGCCGCCGCACCCTCCATCGCCAATTGGCCGTTGCGACCCATCCGCTCGGGGTCGAGCTGGGTGACGTGGAGGAACTCCTCGGCCTCGGCGAAATGGGCGTCGAGGTCGTGTGCCCAGGAGACGCCGTAACGGCTGCGCCACTCCTCGAGCACCGGCTCGGGCGCGCGGAAGCAGGTGCCGGAGTTGATCACGGTCGTGCCGCCGACGACGCGCGCGACGGGCACCGGGATCGGCGGCTTGCCTTCGGCGATCGTCAGGCCGCCGTCGCGGTAGAGCTCCGCGATCGCGTCGAGGTGGTCGCTCGGGTAGTTGTCGCGGTTGTAGTGGTCGCCGGCCTCGAGCACGATCACGTCGAGCCCGGCCTCGGCCAGCTCCGCCGCGGCGACCGCGCCGCCGGCACCGGAGCCGACGATGACCACGTCGCATTCCTCGCCGCCCTCGGGCGGCGTCGTCTCGCCGAGCGGGCCGGCCGGCTCGGGCAGGCTACCGTCGGCGAGACCGCAGGAGATCTCGAATCCGATCGCGCCCCGCACCTGCGGCGTCACCGCGTAGCCGAGGGTCGAGAAGACCTTCGCCATCAGCAGCAGGTCGTGCTTGAAGGCGAGGCGGGAGCGCGCGAGCTTCTGCAGGAAGCGCTCGCGGCCGGCGGCGTCGAGGCGGCTGAAGCTGCGCGGAAACGGCAGCCACTCGAAGGCGCGCAGGCCGAGCCGCAGCTGGGCGAGGACCCGGGGCGAGACGGACCTGAGGAACTCGGCGACCGGGCCGGCGACCTCGACGTCGCGCTCGGCGGCCGGCAGGCCGGCGACGCCCGGGGCCATCGCTGCGCAGATCGCGCTCAGCGTCCGTTGCTCAGCGGCCGACAGCCCTGGCGGGCTCTGTCAACCGGGGTCGATCGGGCGGCCGATCCGCCCCGCGAGGGCGTAGAGAGCGAGCGCGATCAGCACCAGCGAGCCGTCGAGGGTGAAGTTGAGCAGGTAGGCGAAGACCTGTTCGTCGAAGACGAAGAAGCCGAGCGTGGCCATCGAGGAGGCGGTCTTGCCGGCGGCGAGTACGAGCAGCAGCGGCCGGTAGCGGACGACGTCGGTCTGGGCCAGCAGGCAGATCCCGGTGATCACCACCATGTAGGCGAAGCCGAGCGAGAGCCAGAGCTGCTCGGAGCCGTGCGGGGCGCGGGTGTGGTTGCCGAACCATTCGCCGAAGTCGGAGAGGACGTCGAGCGTCGGGTTGGGGACGGCGATGAAGAGAAGGCCGACGACGGCGAAAGTCACAGCCAGCAGGCGCAAGCTGATGACGACGAATCTCTCGGCCGCAGCTCCCTGCATCGGGGGCAGCATAACTGGCTGCCCAGCCAGTGGCTAAAGTGCGCGCGATGATCGACCGCGACCAGGTCCTCCACGTCGCCCGGCTGGCGCGGCTGCGCCTCTCCGAGGAGGAGGTCGAGACGATGGCCGGCGAGCTCTCGGGGATCCTCGAGCACGTCGACCGGATCGGCAAGCTCGACCTCGAGGGGGTCGAGCCTACCTCGCACGTGGTCGCGCTGGAGAACGTCTGGCGTGCCGACGAGCCGCGGCCGAGCCTGTCCCACGAGCTCGCCCTCGCCTCCGCGCCCGACCCGCAGGACGGCGCCTTCCGCGTCCCTTCGCCGCAGGCCGAGTGATGAAAGACGTCCTCGACCTGACCGTCGCCGAAGCGGCGACGCGAATCGCCGCCACCGAGCTCTCGGCAGCCGAGTACTTCGGTGCTTGGCACGAGGCGGCGAGCGGCGACGACCTGAACGCCTACCTTCATCGGGTCGACCACGCCCAACCCCACCAGGCGATCGACGGTCCGCTCGGCGGCATCCCGGTCGCGGTCAAGGACATCTTCTGCACCGAGGGGACGCCGACCACCGCCGGCTCGAAGATCCTCGAGGGCTACCTGCCGCCCTACACCGCGGCTGCGGTGCGCAGGCTCGACGAAGCCGGCGCCCGCGTCCTAGGCAAGACCAACATGGACGAGTTCGCGATGGGCTCCTCGAACGAGAACTCGGCCTACGGCGCGGTGCTCAACCCCTGGGACCGAACGCGCGTCCCGGGCGGCTCCTCCGGCGGCTCGGCGGCCGCGGTCGCCGGCGGCCTCGCTCCTTGCGCGCTCGGCACCGACACCGGCGGCTCGATTCGTCAGCCGGCGGCGCTCTGCGGGATCGTCGGCCTGAAGCCGACTTACGGCGCGATCTCGCGCTACGGGATGATCGCCTTTGCCTCCTCGCTCGACCAGTGCGGGCCGCTGACCCGCGACGTCACCGACGCGGCCCTGCTGCTGGTGGCGCTGGAGGGCAGGGACCCCTTCGATTCGACCTCGGTCGGGATCGCCGGCGGCATCGTCGCGCCCAGCCGCGAGGACCTCAGCGGGCTGCGCTTCGGCGTCCCCCGCGAGCTCGCCGCCGACGCGATCGACGCCGGCGTCCGCGAGGTCTTCGAGGCGACGCTGAAGCGGATCGAGGAGCTCGGCGGAGAGATCGCCGAGGTCGGCTTGCCCAACGCCGAGCACGGCATCTCCGCTTATTACGTGATTGCCCCCGCCGAGGCCTCCTCCAACCTCGCCCGCTACGACGGCGTTCGCTACGGGATGCGCGCCGCGGCCGCCGGCGACCTGCTCGAGATGTACGAGGAGACGCGGGCCCAGGGGTTCGGCGCGGAGGTCAAGCGGCGGATCATGCTCGGCACCTACGCGCTCTCATCCGGCTACTACGACGCCTACTACGGCCAGGCGCAGAAGGTCCGCACGCGGATCGCCGAGGACTTCAGCGGCGCCTTCGCCGAGGTCGACTTCGTCGTCACCCCGACCTCGCCCTCGGTCGCCTTCGGCCTCGGCGAGAAGACCGCCGACCCGCTGGCGATGTACCTCAACGACTTTTTCACGGTGCCGATGAGCCTCGCCGGGATTCCCGCGATCTCGATCCCCGCTGGACTTGCCGAGCCTGAGGGCGGCGGCGCGAAGCTGCCAGTCGGCTTCCAGATCGCCGCGCCGGCCTTCGCCGAGCAGAAGCTGCTGGAGGGGTCGTTCGCGCTGGAGCAGGCGATCGGGTTCAACGATGCCTGGCACTCGCGGATTCCCTGGATCAGCGGGGTGGACGATGGCTGAGCTGGAGGCCGTGATCGGGCTTGAGATCCACGTCCAGCTGGCGACGCGGACGAAGATGTTCTGCGGCTGCGAACTCTCCTTCGGCGACGAGCCCAACACCCACACCTGTCCGATCTGCCTTGCCCACCCGGGTGTCCTCCCGGTACCCAACGAACAGGCGATCGTCTATGCCCTGCAGATCGGGTTTGCGCTCGGTTGCGAGATCGCGCCGCGCTCGATCTTCCACCGCAAGCAGTACTTCTATCCCGACAGCCCGAAGGCCTACCAGATCAGCCAGTACGACATCCCGATCTGCGGCGAGGGCAGGCTCGACCAGGTGCGGATCCACCGCGCCCACCTCGAGGAGGACGCGGCGAAGACGATCCACGTCGGCGATTCTGGCCGCATCCACGGCTCCGCGGCGTCGCTGGTCGACTTCAACCGCGGCGGCACGCCGCTGGTCGAGATAGTCACCGAGCCCGACCTGCGCGACGCCGCCGAAGCCGCCGAGTGGGCGCGGCTGCTGCGCGAGACGGTGCGCCAGCTCGGCGTCTCCGACGTCAACATGGAGGAGGGCAGCCTGCGCGTCGACGCCAACGTCTCCGTGCGGCCGGCGGGCTCGACCGAGCTCGGCACCAAGACCGAGCTGAAGAACATGAACAGCTTCCGCTTCCTGCAGCGCGGGATCGAAGCCGAGCTAGAGCGCCAGCGGGCCCTGGTCGCGGCGGGGGGGACAGTCGAACAGGAGACCCTCCACTTCGACCCCGCCAGCGGCGACCTCACCTCGCTGCGCTCGAAGGAGGAAGCCCACGACTACCGCTACTTCCCCGAGCCCGACCTGGTCCCGATCGTGCCGACCGAGGCGATGCTGCGGGCGGCACGCGAAGCGCTGCCCGAGCTGCCGGCGGCGCGAATCGAGCGCTACACGAGCGAGCTGGGACTGCCGGCCGACGTCGCCGCGACGCTCGCCGCCGACCCCGAGACGGCTGCCTACTTCGAGCAGGTCGCCACCGATGCGCCGGAGTCCGAGCCGCGCGTCGTCGCCAACTGGGTGACTGGCGAGCTGGCGGCGGCGCTGCGCGCCGCCGAGGTCGACTCCGCCGCCGAGTCGAAGGTGACCCCGGCGGCACTGGCTGAGCTGGTGACGATGGTCGCCCGCAAGACGATCTCCCACGGCTCGGGCAAGGCCGTCCTCGCGGCGCTGGTCGCCGAGGGCGGCGACGCCGAGGCGATCGTCGAGCGCGAGGGCCTGGCGATGGAGGCCGACGACGGCGAGCTGGCCGCGATCGTCGCCAGGGCGATCGAGGCCGACCCCGAGGCCGCCGAGCAGATCCGCGCCGGCAACGGCAAGGCGATCGGCGCCATCGTCGGCGCCGTCATGCGCGAGACCAAGGGCCGCGCCGACGGCGGCGAGGTGAACAGGCTGATCCGGGAGCAACTGGGGATCTAGAGCTGCGAGGGGCCACCTGGGGAGGGTCTCGTCGCAGCAACAGCGGGGAGGCTGCGTCGAGACCCTCCCCAGGTGGCTCAACACAGCGCAAGCTGCCACCGCTCGCGATTCACAAGTGGCGCCGCCTCCGGCTTGCCTCGAAGCTTCCGAGTCGCGGTTCGTTTGTCGCGGGACGCGCAACAAAGGAACCGCGCGATCACCCGTGGTCGTCACAAGTAGCACTTTGTAACAAGTTGTTACAAAGTGCTAGATTGGGCTCATGGCCTGGAACGTCGTCATCGCCGGGGGTGGATTCGGGGGAGCTGCGGCTGCTCGCGAGCTGGAGCGGGTGATGCCGAAGCAATCGGCGCGGCTGGTGCTGGTCAACGAGACGAACTTCGCTCTGTACACGCCGTTCCTGCCGGAGGCGGCGGCGGGAACGCTGGAGCCGCGGCACGTGGTGACGCCGTTGCGCGAGATCCTCAAGCGGACCTATCTGCGGCTCGGCTCGATCGTCGGCCACGACCCCGAGGCAAAGACGGTGACCCTGCGGGCCAAGTACGGCGAATCGGAGACGCTGCCCTACGACCAGCTGCTGCTCTCGCTCGGCTCGGTCTCGCGGACGCTGCCGGTGCGCGGGCTCGCCGACCACGCGGTCGGGTTCAAGAGCCTCGCCGACGCGATCTACCTGCGCAACCACGTGGTCGAGACGCTCGAGGAAGCGAACGCGACCGAAGACCCGGCGCGGCGCGAAGAGCTGCTCACCTATGTCTTCGTCGGCGGCGGTTACGCCGGTCTCGAGGCGCTCGCCGAGCTGCAGGACTTCGCCGCCGACGCGATGGAGAGCTATCCGCGGGCGCGGCTGCATGGGATGCGCTGGGTCCTGGTCGAGGCCGCCGACCGGGTGCTGCCCGAGATCGACGCCGAGCTTGCCGATTACGCCCTGCGCGAGCTGCGCGGCCGCGGCATCGACATCCGCCTCGGGACGACCCTGGAGGAGGTCACCGCAAACAGCGCCCGCCTCTCCAGCGGCGAGACGCTGCCGGCCCGGACCGTCGTCTGGACCGCGGGCGTCGCCCCGCAGCCGATCCTGCGCGAGCTGAACCTGCCGCTTGACGAGCGCGGCCGCGTCCCGGTCGATGACCACCTGCGCGTCCAGGGCCTCGACTCGGTCTGGGCGATCGGCGACTGCGCCGCCGCCCCAGATCCGCGCGGCGGCACCTGCCCGCCGACCGCCCAGCACGCCGTCCGCCAGGGCCCTGTCGTCGCCCGCAACATCGCCGCCGAGCTCGGCATCGCCTCGCCGCAGCCGTTCACGTATCGCTCCGAGGCCTCTTTCGTCAACCTCGGCCGCTACAAGGCCGTCGGCCGGATCGGCGACCGCACCTTCCGCGGCTTCCCCGCCTGGTGGCTGGCCCGCAGCTACCACATGTCCCAGATCCCGGGCGCGGCCCGCAAGGTCCGTGCGGTGATCGACTGGACCGCCGGCCTCCCGTTCAAGCGCGACCTCGCCGAGGTCGGCGAGATCGGCCGCCCCAAGCGCCTCGACTGACCCGTCTCAGCCGCTGACGACGAGAGTCGTTTCCATCCCTTTTTCGCGGTGCTGGGGGAGGGAGCACCAGAGCTTGTAGGTGCCGGCGGGGAGGTCGAACTTTGCGGTCGAGTGCTGCAGCGACTGGGTTTCTTCGATTTCGAAGACGGGTTCTTCGCCGCCCCCTTCGCGCTGCAGGTGGAGGTCGTGGGCGTCTTCGCCCTGGTCGTTGAGTTCGATCGTCAGCTCGCCGGCGCTGACGCTGGGCCGGGAGAGGATGAAGTAGTACTCGGAGGCGCGCACGCCGAGCCGGTTGGCGGTTGGTTCGGGTTCGGGCGGGGGCGGCGCCGGCGGCGAGGGCGTGCCGCCGGGGTCCCCGGCGGCCGCGTCGCAGGTCCACCAGTGGCGCACTCGCACGACCCGCTGCCGCTTGCCGTGGCGCCGCACGTGGCGGACGACGCGCTTCGCGTGCCGGTGCCAGGAGCATTCCGGCGTTTCGGCGCGCGCTCCGGCTGCGCCCGGGCCGGCGACGGGGAGGAGTGCCGCCGCCCCGAGCAGAGCCAGGCAGACCGCGGCGGCGGCGCCCCGCCTCATGCGACCAGCGTCGGCCGTTCGAATCCGCTGGCGCCGGGGATGATCGAGGCGGCGTCGAATTCGAGCCACTGCTCGAGCAGCGAGCAATACATGCCCCGGAAGTCGCTGGTGACGCGGACGTTTTCGTTGGCGTCGAGGTTGGTCAGGCCGGGGAACTCGCCGACCATCTCGCCTTTCGCTCCCGAGCCGATGACGAAGGCGCAGCCGGCGGCGCCGTGGTCGGTGCCCTGCGAGCCGTTCTCCTCCGGTCGCCGCCCGAACTCGCTCCAGGCCTCGACCAGGACGCGGTCGTCGAGCCCGCGCGCTTCGAGGTCGCGCTGGAAGGCGAGCAGGCCCTCGCAGGTCTGCCTGAGGTTGTTTTCGAGGTCTTCGGCCTCGCCTGAGTGGGTGTCGTAACCGCCGGCGGCGCGGATCGTCACCACCCGGATCGGCAGCCCGAACTGGATGTAGGCGGCAAGGCCGGCGAGCTTGTGGGCGAAATAGGTTTCCGGATAGGAGACCGGGCTGGTGATTTTGCCGACGCCTTCCAGTTCCAGGCGCAGCTTCTCGGTCTGCGCAGTCGCCCGCCGCACCTGGCCCAGCGCCGGCGAGTCGGCCGGTAGCGAGCCGAACTTGGCGAAGCTCTTGAACATCTCCGCCGTCAGCGGTTCGGAGACCGCCGACCAGAGGTCGTAGCTGTCGACGCTGTCGATCGCCGCCACCGGCTTTTCCGCGGTCGCGATCATCGGCGAGAGGCTGCCGTCCATCGATAGCCCCTGCAGCGGGTTTTCGTCGTCACCGACGGCATCGAGGTAGCGGCCGAGCCAGCCGGTGTGGAAGCCGACGTCGAGCTCGCCGATCTCGTAGTAGTGGCGTGAGGTGAAATGCGACTGGTCGGGGTGTTCGTAGCCGATCGCCGGGAAAGCGCTGACCTTGCCCTCCCCGTGCAGCGTCGCCAGCGCTGCCGCAGCGGGGTGCCACTGCAAGCTGGTGTCCTCGGTGAAGGTCGGGCCGGCGCCTTCGGGCAGCGCCAGCGTCGGCCGCAGGGTCGCGTACTTCGGGTCGCCGACCGGCGCCAGCACGCTGAGCGCGTCGATGCCGCCGTCGAAGAAGACGGACACCAGGATCTTGTCGCCCTGGGCGGCGCGCGCGATGCCGGCGTCGAAGGCGGAGAGCGGGATCTTCGAGGCACCGTAGATCGAGAGCGCGAGGCCGGCGCTGCGAGAGAGGAACCTGCGCCGCGAGAGGCCGGTCCCGGCCGGCTCCGGCATCCCCGGCTCGATCGCCGGCAGGCCGCGCCCGGCTTCGGCGGCTGCCGCCCGCAGCAGCTGCGAGCGCGTGTAGTCGTTGCAGCACTCGTGGCTCATTGCAGGATCAGGTCGGGGCTGGTGCCGATCAGTTGCAGCAGCGCGTTCTGGCGCAGCGCCCGGTAGGGACCCTTCTGCCAGTTGGCGAGGATCAGTTTTTCGGCCCGCGTCGCGAAGTCGAGCAGCTCGGCCCGGTGTTCGTCGCGCAGCGCCGGCGAGCCCCAGGAGGTGACCGCCCGCGTCAACGCTTCTTCGGCGGTCTCGGTCGTGCTGTAGGGCTGTCCCCAGGCATCGACCGAGATTCCGTCGAGGACGTAGTCGGCGATGTTCCAGCGCGCCCGCATCCGCGAGGTGTCGAGCCAGCGAGTGTCGTCCCAACCGCTGACGTTGGGCGGCCAGAACAGCCGCTGGCCGGCTTCTTCGCAGAGCCAGACCCAGGCGGTGGTGTCGACGTAGCGGCCGACGGCGCGGAGCATCGAGGCGAGCTGGACGACCGGCGGCTTCACCATCGGCGCGCCTTCGTAGAGGTCGGGGCTGAGCAGGATCGCCTCCAGCACCGGCCGGATCTGCCAGCCGGAGCCGACGTAGATCCCTTCCAGCGCCGACTGCCGGTCGCTGGGCATTGGCCCGGGGACGAAGTAGCTCCACAGCTTGGTGACGAAGAAGGAGGGGTGGAGGGGGTTTTCGACGCAGAGGCGGCAAGCGTCTTCCCAGCTCCAGTTGCCGGCCCGGCCGAACACCGTCTTCGTTTTTTCGTCGTGGCGTTTGGGGTCGAAGCGGAAGTTGTGCAGTCCTTCTTCGCTCGACCAGTCGGCGCGCCACCCGGTCAGCGACCGCGCCTGTTCGCGCACGTCGTCCTCGCTGTAGGCGCCGCGGTCGGCACCGAGCGAGAACAGCTCCATCATCTCCCGCCCGTAGTTCTCGTTCGGCGCCGACTTGACGTTTTCGAGCCCGTTCAGCCACTGCAGCATCGCGTGGTCGATCGTCACCGCCTTGAAGAGGTCGAGGAAGGAGCCGAAACCGGCGGCGCGGAAGAGGTTGGACTGGTCGATCATCTGCTGCGTCGTCGAGACACCGGCGGCCGAGGTCGCGAACCAGTCGTGGAGGACGAGCGCCATCCGCTCGACCAGGGGCTGGTCGCTGCGGACCATGCGGTCGAGCCACCAGAGGTGGTCGTGGCCCCAGGCGTCGGCGGGGGCCAGCGGTTCGCCGTCGTCGTCGACCGGGGCCGGGCCCGAGAGGGTCGCGGCGCCGTTCGGCCGGGTAAGCGACTGCACCGCCCCGACCAGGCCGAGCGAGGCGAGCTGGTCGGCCTGTCCCGGTCGCGGCCCGAACCCGGCCCGGTGCAGGAGGCGGGTCGCCTGGGCGGGTCCGAACTCGCCCTGGTAGGAGCCGGCCGGTCGCGATTCGCCGCTGGGGGCGGAGACGACCCGGCGCGGCGGCTTTGGACCGGGACCGCGAAAGTGGTGCTTGGGCGGCTTGTGCTTGTGGTGGAAGATGTAGCCCTGGACCCGCCAGCCGCCGTCGGCGGTCGGCACCCAGCGCCAGTGCTTGTCGTTCCAGACGCGCTTGTGCTTGCGGCGCTTGTGGGGCCGCTTCTTCTCCGCGCCGGCTGTCGCTTGGGGGATCGCCATGGCGAGACGGGGGCGCTCATGGCTCGGCGCCCGGCTCTCCGTGACCCGTCGGCACCGGAAAGGCACCCTTGAGCGAAATCGCTGCGGCTGGACGGAAGGACCAGTGGCGCGCTCTGCCGCCACAATGTGACCGTGGAATACATCCTCCTCATCGTTTTCCCCTTCGGCCTCGCGACGGGGATCATCGGCAAGGCGAAGGGCAGCTCCTTCTTCCTCTGGTTCCTGATCGGGGCGGTGCTGCCGATTCTCGGCCTGGTCGCGGTCATCCTCTACCGGTTCGAGAAGGACGAACCGGAGCGCCCCTGCCCGACCTGCGGCAAGGTGGTCAAGCTCTATGTCCAGGTCTGTCCCCGCTGTGGAACCGACCTCTATCTCCCCGACCCGGCGGAAGTGCACCACCCCGGCGTCAGGTAGTGGCGCCGGCCACTCCCGGGAGCAGCCGGCGTCGCCTTGTCTCCGCTCAGCCGTTCTTCGTGATCGAGGCGAGCGGGAATGCGCTTGCGGTGTGCATCGTCATCGGAGCTACCCCCTTTCGCTTGCGCTTTCAGGGGAGACCCGAAGTTTGCTGGAATCAGATCCAGCAATAAAGAATCGGGCTCCAAATTATCCGCACGGGCCGGCTAAAGCCGAATAGTCTGCGGAGCGCTAATAGGAACTCGATCAATGAAGGCGTGTTCGGGGGATTGGTGAACGAAACGGCGACAGGGACCGTCGAACGTCCCGTCGTGGGGCACATCGAGCTGCTCAAGGCGCTTGCCCACGAGACCCGGCTGCAGATCCTCGGCATCCTCAGCTACCGCGACCTGAGCCCGGCTGAACTCGCTCGCCAGCGGGCCGAACCGGTCTCCAAGGTTGCCTACCACTTCCGCCTGCTGGAGGAGCTCGGCTGCGCCCGGGTCGTGCGCGCGCGCCGGGTGCATGGCTCGGTTGAGCACTTCTACCGGCGTACCGGCGCAGTCGTCTTCGACGACGACGCCTGGGCCCAGCTGCCTACCGAGGTCCGGGATGTGGTCACGGACACAGCGATCAAAGAGCTGGTCGGGCGGATGGCGCGCGCGGTCCGTGCCGGCACCTTCGAGTCCCATCCCAACCGGCACTTCACCTGGCGCGCCGTCCGCCTCGACGAGCGCGGCTGGGAAGAGATGACGGCGGCGCTGAATGCGACCTTCGAAGCGGTCGCCGAGATCGAGCGACGGGCGCGGGAGCGGCTGGCGGCCGAGGGTGAGCGGGAGCGGGAGATCCTGGCCACCGTCGCCCTCGCCGGCTTCGAGTCGCCGGTCGACTGAGCCCTTGTGGCGACCGCTCTAGCGCAGCCAGGTGCGGACGATCGCGTTGGCGAAGCCGACTCCGTAGCGGAACACGGCGGGCTTCTTCGAGTGGCCGTGGAGGCGCTGTTCGACCGTGATCGGGACCTCCTTGGCGGGGATGCCGCGCTTGATCGCCTCGATCATGAACTCGGAGGTGTGGAACTGCTCCTGGCGCAGGACGAGCTGCGGCAGCACCGTGGTCCGGACCGCGCGGTAGCCGTTGGAGCAGTCGCTGACGTGGGTGCGGGTGATGAAGGAGACGACCCGGTTGAAGAAGACGATCCCGAGCTCGCGCGCGAAGTGGTTGCGGTCGGCCTGGCCGAGGACGCGAGAGCCGTGGGCGACGTCGACCTCGCCGTCGAGGATCGGCTGCACGAGGCGCGCCATCTCGTCGGGGCGGTGCTGGCCGTCGGCGTCGAGGGTGACGACGATCTGGGCCCCCGATTCGACCATCAGCCGGTAGCCGGTGCGCAGCGCGGCGCCGCCGCCGCGGTTGGTGACGTGGCGGGCGACCAGCGCCCCGTGCTCGGCGGCGACGTCGCCGGTGCCGTCGCGGGAGCCGTCGTCGACGACCAGAACCGCGATCGGCAGGCCGCAGACCTCGGCCGGCATCTGCTCGAGGACGGCGCCGATGTTGTCGGCCTCGTTGTAGGCGGGGACGAGGACGGCGACCTTGCCGCGGAAGCGCTGCGGCAGTCCTGCCTGGCGGAACTCCTCCCAGGCGAGACCCTCGAGTGCGGCGGAGAGCTGGCGCGAGTTGCGAGCGCCGACCGAGAGCGCCCGCAGCGTGATTAGGAAGAGGATCAGGATCGCGAAGACGGCGAGGCCGAGGATGCGCCCGCCGTTGCCCTTTTCGAAGGAGAAGGCCGAAAGCAGGCCGTTGACGGCTTCGGTCCCGGCGACGAGCGCGAGCGCGACCCCGCTGGCGAGCAGTAGCAGCACGTCGGCGTTGCGCAGGGCCCGGCGGCGGATCACCGCGTAGGCGATCAGGGCCAGGCCGATCAGCAGCCCGGCGGCGCGCAGCGCCGTCAGTTCGGCGGGGAAGATTCCTGCTTGGGGGACCATTCGCGTGCTGAGGATATGGCCGCGAGCCCCCAAGTCAGTGCCAGGGCGACGAGCGGAAAGACGAGCGTCATCAGCACCTCGTTGCGACGCGGCGCCGCCAGGGTCGCCGCTGCGACCAGGGTGACGAGGACGATCGGGGTTGCCATCGCGACCAGCTCCCACCAGCGGCGGCGCAGGCCGAGCAGGACGAAGCCGGCGAGACCGAGGAGGACGAGCAGAATCTGGACGACGCGGCCGGGAGTGCTGCTCATCGCTTCGCCGGGCCCGCTCGACCACATCCGTCCGACCTTGCGCACGGTCATTTCGAGGTAGCCGACCGGGTCTTCGCCGAAGAACTTGGAGAAGTTCTGCTTGCCGATCTTGCCCAGGGCGGAGTCGCGGGGCAGGTCGGGATAGCGTTCGGCGACTTCGTTGAAGAGGTCGGTCGGATCGACTTCGTTCAGCGCTTCGGACTGCGGCGGCAGCGAGATCCCCGTCTTGCGCTCGTAGAGGATCGCCTTGACCCGCTGGTATTCGCCGTCGGCGGGGAGGAAGGTGCCGACGTAGAGCGCCTTGCCGCTCCCGGTCGAGATCGGCACCAGGCGGCCGAGGACGTCGGCGTTGCGAATCGTCCAGGGGACGATCACCGCGATCAGGGAGGCGGCGAGCAGCGCCGCCCCGGCCAGCCCGGGTCGCCAGCCCCGCGAGAGACCGACCCGCAGCGCCGCGAGGACGACGAAGGCGCCGCCGACCAGCAGGTACTCGGGCCGGAACATCGCGGTCAGCCCGAAGAGAACGCCCGGCACGAGCCAGGCCCACCAGCGCCGCTCGGTCTCGCTCGCCCAGAGGAAGGCGAGGACCGCAGCGGGCAGCGTCAGGATCGCCGGCGGCTCGCTCATCAACTCCCCGGTCGAGTGAATGAACGCCGGGTAGACCGCCACCCCAAATGCCGCGACGAGCCCCGTCAGCTTTGCCGCCGACGGGCCGATTTCCCGTCTATATCGCGGGAAATCGGCCCGTCGGCCGGTCGCGCCTGTGGCTAGGCGGAGGGTGAGGAGGAAGGCGACGAGGATCGACGCTACGCCGAGGAGGGCCTCGACGATGCGGGCGGTGCCTTCGCGGGCACCGCCGGTTACGAAGAAGCTCGCGGCGTAGAGGAGGGGTGCGCCGGGCGACCAGTCGCTCGAGTTCTTGAAGCCGGGCCCGCCGAAGCTGCCTTCTTCGTAGAGCGCCTTGGCCAGGCCGTAATAGGCGTGGGAGTCGTCGGCCGGGTTGGCGACGGGGTGGACGACGGCGACGCCGCGCAGCAGCAGGCCGAGGGCGGCGATCAGCGCCAGCGCGATCAGGGTCCGCCGCCCGAGGCGGGCGGGCAGCTCGCGGATCCAGTCGGCGGCGCTCACGGCCCGCTCAGGCTATCCGCGGCGGCGCCCGGTCGGCGGCCGGCGGCGCCTGGGTGGTTTTCCCCCAGGCGCCGCCGCGGCAGCCTCTGGGGGCGTCGTCATCTCGAATAGGCTGCGCCCGTCTTCGTCCGCCGAGCCAGGAGAGCCGCCCATGATTCGCCCGCTTCGCAACGCCCTCGTCCTCGCCTTCGCCGCCGCGGCACTGCTCGCCGCCACGGCCACCGCTTCCGCTTCCTCGATCACGCTCAAGTGCGGCGGGCCGGGTAAGCACAACAAGGACAGCGTCGGGTCGGTGCTTTGCGCCGAGAAGCCGAGCAAGCCGCGGATGATCGAAGGCGTCCTCCGTGACGACTCCAACAAGCCGGTCTCGGGCCCGGTGACCGTGACGCTGAGCAAGTGGACGCCGCAGGGCGGCTACTACACGGTCGAAGACTTCAAGACGGTGACCGTCCACGCCAACGCCGCTGGCAAGTTCAGCTACCCGGCCAAGACCGCGACCAAGCTGACGATCAAGTTCGAAGCGGCAGGCGCCTTCGCCCAGGCCGAAGTCTCACGCGAACTGCAGGTGTCGATCAAGAAGCTCGGCGGCGGCAGGGTGAAGATGACCGTCAAGGGCGCCGGCAAGATCCCGCTGAAGCTCTACCTGCTCGACGAATCCGGTTACCCGCTGCCGGGCACCAAGGCGAAGAAGGCGAACAAGGCGGGCAGCGCCGTCTTCAGCCTTGGCAGCTTCCACGGCAAGTTCACCTACTACGTCGACGCCGGCGAATACGGCGACCTCTTCTGGGAAACCCGCGGCCCGACCTTCCATATCTGAGCCCAGAGCCAGACGATGCCGTAGCCGGCCAGCGCTGAGGTCAGCGGCAGCAGCGTCAGGGTGCGGCGCGGCGAGGCGATGTAGACGGCCTGGACGAGGGTGACGAGGAGCAGGATCGCGGCGATCGCGGCGACGTCGAAGCGGCGCTGGGCGAGGCCGACCGCGAGCCCCAGTGCCGCCGCCGCCAGCAGTGCGATCTGCAGCGCCCGCCAGAGCGGGAGATGCATCACGCCGCGGGCCGGATCGGTCCAGGCGAACCAGACCTTGCCGGCGAGGAAGCCGGCCAGCTGCAGCGGTTCTTCGCGCGCCGCCGTCGTGTAGGCGTCGATCGCCATCCCGGTCAGTGCCGCGTCGGTGTTCTCGCCCGGGCGCTGACGATGGGCGAGGGCGGCGACCGCCTGGCCGCGGTAGATCGGTCCCGGCGCCGGGCCGAGCTCGTTGCGTAGCCAGGGATAGCGTTCGAGCAGCACCGGGGTGATGTTTTCCGGGTTGGGCCCGGCCGGCAGGTAGCTGCCCTCGTAGAGGACCTGGCCGCCTCCGGTCGAGAGCGGCACCAGGCGTTCGAAGGCGACGTAGTTGCGCACCGTCCAGGGCAGCAGCACGAGCAGGGCGCAGCCGGCCATCAGCGCCGCCAGTCGCCAGCGCCGCGCGCCGCCCGGGGCGCCGCGCCGCCACGGCCATGCCGCCAGCGCCGGCAGGACGATGACGAATGGCAGGTACTCGGGCCGCAGCATCGCCAGGGCGCCGATCGCCAGCCCGGCCGCTGCCCAGCGCCAGGGCCGCTGGCGCTCGTGGGCCCGCAGCACCAGGAGGTAGGCCCCGGCCAGCAGCGCCGTCCCCACCGGCTCGGTCATCAGCATGCCGCTGTACTCGAGCAGCGCCGGGTAGATCGCGACCGCCGCCGCGGCGATCAGGCCCGCGGCGCTGCCCCCCAGTCGTCGCCCGATCGCGAAGGCGAACGGGACCGCCAGTGCCGAGAGCAGCACCAGCACGATCCGGGCGAAGCGTTCGTCGGGAGCCCGCCGGACCTCGTAGAGCCCGGCCACCGTCAGCGGCAGCCCCGGCTGGTAGTTAGAGGCCGACTGCAGGTAGCCGAAGCCGGGGCCCTGGGTGTACCCCTCGCCCTCGTACAGCGCCCGCGAGATCCGCGCGTAGGCGCGGGCGTCGTCGACCGGGTGCTGGGGGGCGCGGATGGCGTAGTCGAGGCGCAGGCCGAGGCCGAGCAGGGAGATGGCGATCAGCGCCAGCGCCGCCCGTCTGCCATCGCATGCGTTCTGCAGGCGCGCCCACACCGGGGCGATTCTAGGCCGGGAGCGGGGCCGCGCCGAGCCCCCTCCCGTCCCACTCCGGCCGCCGGTTCGGCTACGCTGCCGCGCCTATGCGAGTTCTGATCCTCGGTGGCGACGGCTACCTCGGATGGCCGACCGCGATCCGCTTCTCCGCCCGCGGTCACGAGGTCTCCGTCGTCGACAACTTCTCACGCCGCCGCTGGCACGACGAACAGGGCAGCGGCTCGCTGACCCCGATCGCCGACCTCGACGCTCGCATCTCCGCCTGGTCGGAGCTCGGCGGCGAGCCGATCCGCAAGTACGTCGGCGCGGTCGAGGACGGCGACTTCCTCGAAGAGGTCGTCGCCGAGACCAAGCCCGAGGCCGTCGTCCACTACGGCCAGCAGGCCTCGGCGCCGTTCTCGATGCTCTCGCGCGAGCGCGCGGTCGAAACCCAGCACGCTAACGTGATCGGCAACCTCAACCTGCTGTTCGCGATGCGCGACCACGTCCCCGACGCGCACCTGGTCAAGCTGGGGACGATGGGCGAGTACGGCCAGCCCAACATCGATATCGAGGAGGGCTACATCGAGATCGAGCACAAGGGCCGCCGTGACAACCTGCCGTTCCCGAAACTGCCGGGCTCGCTCTACCACTGCTCCAAGGTCCACGACTCGACCAACATCCACTTCGCCTGCCGCACCTGGGGCCTGCGCGCAACCGACCTCAACCAGGGCGTCGTCTACGGGATCGAGACCGACGAGACCGTCCGCGACGAGCGCCTGATCACCCGCTTCGACTACGACGAGCTGTTCGGCACCGTGCTCAACCGCTTCTGCCTGCAGGCGGTGATCGGCCACCCGCTGACCGTCTACGGCGCCGGCCATCAGACCCGCGGCTTCCTCAACATCCGCGACACCCTCGCCTGCGTCGAACTGGCCGCCTTAAACCCCGCCGACCGCGGCGAGTTCCGCGTCTTCAACCAGTTCACCGAGCAGTTCTCGGTGCTGGAGCTGGCGGAGAAGGTGAAGGCGGCGGCCGAGCACCTCGGCTACAGCGTCGAGATCGCCCACCTCGACAACCCGCGGGTCGAGAAGGAAGAGCACTACTACAACGCGATCCACACCAAGCTGCTCGACCTCGGCCTGCAGCCGACGCTGCTGGGCGAGGATCTGGTCGACTCGATGCTGCACGTGATCGAGCGCTACAAGGGCAACGCGATCGAGGCCTCGATCGATCCCCGCCACCGCTGGAATCCGGCGAAATCCACCGCGGCGCAGGCGTAAGGTCACGCCTGAGCGCGGCAGCGAGCGGGCGGCTCGGCGCTGGTAGCATCGGCTGTTCGATGAGAGCCGCCGACACGTTGATGGAATCGCTCAAGGCCGAGGGCGTCAAGCACGTCTTCGGGATCCCCGGTGGGGCCAACCTGCCGATCTACGACGCGGTCGTCGACGCCGACTTCCGCCACGTCCAGGCGCGGCACGAGCAGGCTGCCGGCCACGCCGCCGAGGGCTACGCGCGGGCCTCGGGCCGCGTCGGCGTCGCCTTCGCCACCTCCGGGCCTGGGGCGACCAACCTGATCACGGCGATCGCAGACGCGATGATGGACTCGACCCCGACCGTCTTCATCACCGGCCAGGTCAAAACCGAACTGATCGGCACCGACGGCTTCCAGGAGGCCGACGTGCTGGGGGCGACGCTGCCCTTCGTCAAGCACTCCTTCGCGGTCACCGACCCGCGCCAGATCCCCGAGTACGTGCACGAGGCCTTCCACATCGCCTCGACCGGGCGGCCGGGGCCGGTCCTGCTCGACATCCCGACCGATCTCTCGCGGGCCGAGATCGACTACGAGCCGCGCACCGAGCCGGTCGAGATGCCCGGCTACAAGCCCTCGACCGAGGGCAATATCAAGCAGATCCGGATCGCGGCCAAGGCAATGGCCAACGCGCGCCGGCCGATCCTCTACACCGGCGGCGGCGTCGTCAACGGCAACGCGAGCGAGGAGCTGCGCGAGCTGGCCGGCTCCGACCGCTTCCCGGTCACCTCGACCCTAATGGGACTCGGTGCCTTCCCTGCCTCCAGCGATCAATGGCTGGGGATGCTGGGCATGCACGGCACCTATACCGCCAACCACGCGATGGACAAGGCAGACCTGATCGTCGCGATCGGCGCCCGCTTCGACGACCGGATCACCGGCAAGCTCTCCGAGTTCGCGCCGCACGCGAAGGTGATCCACATCGACGTCGACCCGGCCGAGATCTCGAAGAACGTCGGCGCCCACATCCCGATCGTCGGCGACGTCAAGCTGGTCCTGCCGAAGCTGACCCGCGAGTACCGGGCGCTGCAGACCGATTCCAGCCGGCTCGACGTCTGGTGGGAGACGCTGCGCGGTTGGCAGGCGGAGCACCCGCTCTATTACGAGCCCGGGGCGGAGGGCGAGATCAAGCCGCAGTTCATGGTCGAAGCGATGGAGCGGGTGACCGGCGGCGACGCGATCGTCACCTCCGACGTCGGTCAGCATCAGATGTGGGCGGCGCAGTACTACGGCTTCGAGAAGCCGCGCCGCTGGATCAATTCCGGCGGCCTGGGGACGATGGGCTTCGGTCTGCCGGCGGCGATCGGCGCCAAGGTCGCCTGCCCCGACGAGACCGTGGTCTGCATCGCCGGCGACGGCAGCCTGATCATGAACATCCAGGAGCTGGCGACCTGCGTGACCGAGCAGATCCCAGTCAAGGTCTTCCTCATGAACAACGGCTACATGGGCATGGTCCGCCAGTGGCAGGAGCTGTTCTGGGATCGCCGCTACAGCGGCGTCGACATGACCGGCAGCCCCGACTGGGTGAAACTGGCCGAGGCCTTCGGCGCGACCGGAATGCGCTGCGAGGCGGCCGACGAGCTCGAGGCCACGATGACGAAGGCGCTGGAGACCGAGGGGCCGGTCCTGGTCGACGTCCGCGTCACCGCCGAGGAGAACTGCTACCCGATGATCCCGCCGGGCAATGCCGCCCGCGACATGGTCGAGGCGCCGCGCAGCGGCGCCCGGGCGACGGGGGAGAGCTGATGGAGGCTGGGACCCCCCAGGCCGTCAAGCTCGAGGACCTGCACGTCCCCGGGCAGCTCAGCGGCCGCAAGCACGTGCTCTCGATCCTGGTCGAGAACAAGCCGGGTGTCCTCGCCCGCGTCGCCGGGCTCTTCTCGCGCCGCGGCTTCAACATCGACACCCTCGCGGTCGGGCCGACCGACGACCCGAGCATCTCGCGGATCACGCTGACCCTCGACGGTGCCGTCCACCCGATCGACCAGGTGACCAAGCAGCTGCACAAGCTGATCAACG
>Ga0335070_10000092_pt1 | contig 99296 bp, 101 predicted proteins | sample Lox_Sample_13_FD_206722 | JGI IMG/M metagenome (GOLD analysis project Ga0335070, IMG submission 206722) | Soil microbial communities from Loxahatchee National Wildlife Refuge, Florida, United States - Lox_Sample_1.3 | ecosystem: Environmental > Terrestrial > Soil > Wetlands | place: USA... | reverse complement strand
CGAGCGGATCTCCGAGCGCGGCGGCGTGCTCGGCGCGATGGACACGATGTACCAGCGCAGCAAGATCCAGGAAGAGAGCCTCTACTACGAGCGGCTCAAGCACGACGGCAGCCTGCCGCTGATCGGCGTCAACACCTTCCTGCCGAAGGAGGGCGCCGGCGAGCCGACCGGCGGCCTCGAGCTGATGCGCTCGACCGACGAGGAGAAGGACGACCAGATCGCCTCGGTGCGGGCCTTCCAGGCGCTCGGCGCCGAGCGCCGCGAGCCGGTGCTGGCGCGGCTGCAGCAGGTCGCGCGCGAGCGCGGCAACGTCTTCGAGGCGCTGATGGACGCGGTCAAGGTCGCCTCGCTGGGCCAGGTCTCGGCGGCGCTGTACGAGGTCGGCGGCGAGTACCGGCGGAACATGTAGGTGATGTCGGGTAGCTTGGCCCGATGGCCGCCGAGCCGCGCATCGTCTGCCTGGTCCCCAGCATCACCGAGCTGATCTGCGCGCTGGGCCTGGCCGGGCAGCTGGTCGGCCGCACCGGCTTCTGCATCCATCCCTGGGAGACGGTGCGGACGGTGCCGAAGGTCGGCGGCACCAAGGACGTCAAGCTCGAGCGGGTGCGCGAGCTGGCGCCCACCCACGTCGTCGTCAACGTCGACGAGAACCGCCGCGAGGACGCCGAGGCGCTGGCCGAGTTCGTGCCCGAGGTCCTCGTCACCCACCCCCAGTCCCCCCGCGACAACCTCGCGCTGTTTCGCCAGATGGGCGAGGCCTTCGGCCGCGAGGAGGAGGCCGAGCGGCTCTGCGCCGAGTTCGAAGACGCCTATGCACGGGCGAGCGCGGCCGAGCGCTCACCCCGCGATGTCCTCTACCTGATCTGGCGCGAGCCGTGGATGACCGTCGCCCCCGACACCTACATCGCCCAGACCCTCGCCCTCTTCAACTGGCACACCGTCCCGCGCGAGGATCCCGATGAGCCCAAAACACGCGAAGAGATCGAAGTTTGTCGCCCACAGGGCGACAAAGTGCGAGGGCTTGGGCGGTTGCGGTACCCGGAGGTCGATTTGGCGGCGCTCGCTGGGAGGGTCGACCGGGTGCTGCTCTCCAGTGAGCCGTTTCACTTCAAGCAGGAGCACGTGGCCGAGGTGGCGGAGCTCGTTGCGGGCGCGGCGGTCTCGCTGATCGACGGCGAGATGACCTCCTGGTACGGGTCACGGGCGATCGCCGGGCTCGAGTACCTGACGCGCTACACGGCGGAGCCGGAATGAGAAGCTTGCTGTCTCTTGAAGCTCCTCCTCGTCGACAACTACGACAGCTACACCTACAACCTGCGCCAGCTGCTGGCGCAGATCCTGGGTGAGGAGCCGGAGGTCCGGCGCAACGACGAGCTGCCGCCGCTCGAGGCCGTCCAGGCGGAGTTCGACGCGGTCGTGATCTCGCCCGGCCCGGGGCGCCCCGAGCGCGGGCGGGACTTCGGCCCCGGCATCGAGCTGATCCGCGGCTTCGACGGGCCGCTGCTCGGCGTCTGCCTCGGGCTGCAGGGGATCGTCCACGCCTTCGGCGGCGAGGTCGGACCGGCGCCCGAGCCGGTGCACGGTCACTCCGCGTCGATCCGCCACGAGGGGAGCCTGCTGTTCAGCGGGATCCCGCCCCAGTTCGAGGGGGTCCGCTACCACTCGCTGGCGGCGCTCGAGCCCCTGCCTGACTGCCTGCGGGTGAGCGCCCGTGCTGCGGACGGCGTGGTGATGGCGGTCGAGCACCTGGAACACCCGATCTGGGGGCTCCAGTTCCACCCCGAGTCGGTCGGGACCGCCTGCGGCGAGCAGGTCCTGCGCAACTTCGTCGCCCAGGTGCCCTCCGTGCGCAGCCTTTCCGGCGCTCCGCCGCGCCCTCCCGCCAGGCGCGCCGCCGCGCCACTCGGGTTCCGCCGCTTCGAACGGGAGCTCGCCGTGCCGCTGGATCCCGCTGCCGCCTTCACCGCCCTGTTCGGCGCCGATCCCCACGCCTTCTGGCTCGACGGGCAGGGGGACGGTGGGGGCGAGGTCGTGATCGGCACCGCGGACGGCCCCGGAGGCGAGGTGCTCGCTCACCGGGTCGGAGAAGGGGCCGAGAGCTTCTTCGCGCTGCTGCGCCGTCGCCTCGCCGAGCGCCGGATCGAGCCGCGCGCCGGCGGCGGCTTCGGCGGTGGCTACGTCGGCTACCTCGGTTACGAGTTGAAGGCCGACCTCGGCTCGCCCTGCTCGCACCGCGCCGACACCCCGGACGCCTGCCTGATGTTCGCCACTCGCGCCGTCGCCCTCGACCCCGTCACCGGTGCCGCCCGCGCGCTCTGCATCGCTCCGCCGGAGCTGTCTGACGCCGAGGCCGAAGCGACCCTCGACGAAATCACGGCGCGCCTCACCCCCCCGAAGCCGAGGTTGCCTTTTGCCTGTCATGAACAGGCAAAAGGCAACCTCGGCGGGGAGGGGGGGCGGGTGGATTTCGGATTGTCTAGTGGGGGGTACGTTGCGGCGGTGGAGGGGGCGCAGCGGGCGCTGTTCGAGGGCGAGTCCTACGAGGTCTGCCTCACCGACACCGCCACGGTCGCGCTCGACGACCCCGATCCGCTCTCCATGTACCTGGGCCAGCGCCAGGCGATGCCGGCTCCGTACGGGGCCTTCATCCGCTGCGGAGAGGTCGCGTTGCTCAGCTCCTCGCCGGAGCGGTTTCTCGCCATTGCCGCCGATGGCGTCGTCGAGTCGAAGCCGATCAAGGGCACTCGCCCGCGCGACGCCAACCCCGCCGAGGACGCCGAGCTGGCTGAGGAGCTGGCGGCGAGCGCCAAGGACCGGGCCGAGAACATGATGGTCGTCGACCTGGTCCGCAACGACCTCGGCCGCGTCTGCGAGGTCGGCTCGGTGGTGGTGCCGGAGTTGATGGCGGTCGAGAGCTTCAGCCACGTCCACCAGCTGGTCTCGACCGTGCGCGGCCGCTTGGCCCAGGGCCGCGATGCGATCGACTGCTTCGAAGTATGCTTCCCGGCGGGCTCGATGACCGGCGCGCCGAAGCTGCGGACGATGGAGATCATCGATGCCCTCGAGCCCGCTGCGCGCGGGGTCTACTCCGGCGCCCACGGTTACTTCGGCCTTGACGGCGGCGCCGACCTCGGCGTCGTCATCCGCTCCCTCGTCCTCAGCGGCGACAGCGCCCGCATTGGCGGCGGCGGCGCCGTCACCGTCCTCTCCGATCCCGAGGCCGAGCACGAGGAGATGCTGGTCAAGGTCGAGCCGCTGCTCCGGCTTCTCGGCGCCGCAACCGGCCCGGCTCAGCGCCCGTCGGTGGCGAGCAGCGTGGCGAGCTGAGCGCGGCGGTGGACGCCGAGCTTGCGGTAGACCCGTTCGAGGTGGGCGTTGACCGTCTTCGCGCTGATCATCAGGGCAAGCGCGATCTCGGGGTTGGACATGCCGCGTCCCGCCATCGCCGCGACCTCTCGCTCGCGCGGGGTCAGCTCGGCCAGTCGCCCGGCGGTGCCGGCTGCCGGGGCGGCCGCCTCGATCCGCCTCAGGCAGGCGGCCAGGTGCGGTCGCAGCAGTGCCAGGACTTCTCGGTCACGCTCGTCGAAGTCGCGGCGCTCGCGGTTCAGAGCGAGGCCGACCACGGCTGACCCCGAGCTCAAGGCGCAGGCGAGCTGATGCTCGATTCGCAGGTTCCGGTAGAGCGCCGCGTGGATCTCGAGCCGGTGCAGCTGGCGACGGGAGATGAAGTCGGAGAACATCACTGGCGCGCCGTCGCCGCTCTCGACGTAGTAGGAGATCAGCGGGTTCTGGGAGGCGAGGCGGCCGAATTCCGCCAGCCCATCGGCGGTCACCTCCTCGGGTCGGTCGCTGACCACGAGCGGCGGGCTGCCGTTGAGCTCGATCCGGTTGTAGGAGGCGCTCTCGCAGTGGATCAGGCCGGAGATCTCAGCCAGCGCCACCGCCGGCAGCGCGGCCCGGTCGCCGACCTCGGCCAGCGCCGCGGCGCTGGTCAGTACTGCCCGGAAATCGTGCGCGCTGAGGTCGGCCATGGTCGGGCCCCAGACGCGCTCAAGATAGGGCAATCGCCCGATTGACGCGAGCGGCGGCGCTCGTTTGGATGCCGGTCGTGCTCCGCCTCCGCCCCGATCGCAGCCTCTGTGCCGTACTGGCAGTCGTCGTCGCCGTTGCCCTGGCAGCGCCCGCCGTCGCAGCGGCAGGGGGCACGCGCATCGCCGGCACCCTGACCGGCCTGCCGAAGAAAGCCGACCTCGCCGCGGTCGAGGCGGTCGACCCGCGCGGTCAGATCGGCGGCGTCGACCTGGTCGGGGGCGGCGGCGCCTTCAGCCTCGCGGTCAAGCCGGGTACCTACGTGCTCGCCTCTAGCGCGATCGAGGGCGAAGACGAACTGGCCGGCTTCGGGCCAGCGAAGAAGGTGCGGCGGGGGGCCAAGGTGAGGGATCACTCGAAGCTCAAGCCGCTCGCCCGCAGCGCGGCCGCCGGCAGCCGCGCCCTGCTCCGTCGGGGCTCGGTGCTGACCGTCACCGGCTTCGAGTTCACCGACAACTCGACCGATCCAGACGTCGTCCACCAGCTCCGCTCGCAGCTCCTCAACGACCTCTTCCGCCGCTGCGAGGACTACGTCTTCGTCGACACCTCGCCCGAGTTCGTCAAGTTCGCGCAGCAGGAGTCAGCGCTCTCGCGGGCCGGGAAGCTCTCGACCCCGTTCCAGTACCGGCCGATTCCGCCGCAGTACGAAATCTTCGGCTCCGCCAGCTTCGAACGCGAACGCTTCCTGCTCGAGCTGACGGCGACGACGACCGCTCACCAGGGGGTGCCGAACGCGCCCACCGACCTCGAAGTCAAGCTGCCCGAGATCGATCTCGAAACCGCCGAGAACGAGCTGCGCAAGGCCGACGCGGCCTTCGCCAAGAAGCTCTGCGGCTGAGCGAGCCGCGCTCGGCCGGCGTCTTTAGAAATCCCTTCGCAACCTTTTAGCGATCCCTTCGCGCGCCTTTAGGGAGCGAGCAGCGCCGCCGGCGACCCTGGCTCCATGCTTAGGAAGAGAAGGTCCCACAGCTTCGGCTCCGCCCTCGTCGGCGGGGCAGTCGTCGCCATCGCCGCGCTGGTCGTCGTCGCGACTGGTCTCGTGCACACCGGCGGCGGCTCCACCACGACCCCGAGCGCCGTCGCCGCCGCCGGCGACTCGCAGCCAGCTGCCTCCGTCAGCCACGAGGAATCGAACACGATCAACCAGATCTACAAGGACGACGGTGACGGCGTCGCCTTCATCGAATCGCGCGAGGCCGAAGGCGTCGCCTCGGGCTCGGGCATCGTCCTCGACTCCGAAGGACACGTCCTCACCAACAACCACGTCGTCGAAGGCGCCAGCTCGATCTCGGTCAAGCTGGAAGCCGAAGGCGAGGCCTACCCGGCGACCCTGGTCGGCGCCGAACCGAACTCCGACCTCGCCCTCCTGCGCGTCGAAGCGCCGGCCGACAAGCTGCACCCGCTGACGCTCGGCAACTCCTCGGAAGTGGAAGTCGGCGACCCGGTGGTCGCAATCGGCAACCCGTTCGACCTCGAACGGACCGTGACCAGCGGCATCGTCTCCGCCCTGCAGCGCGAAATCCAGGCGCCGAACGGGAACACGATCGCCAACGTGATCCAGACCGACGCGGCGATCAACCCGGGCAACTCCGGCGGCCCGCTGATCAACTCCTCCGGCGAAGTGATCGGGATCAACTCCCAGATCGAGACCGGCGGCGAAGGCTCCGAGGGCAACGTTGGCATCGGCTTCGCGATCCCGATCGACACCGCCAAGGAAGAGATCGCCCAGCTCGAGGCGGGCGGCTCGGCCAGCGCCCAGGGCGCCGAAGGCCAGGCGACCGAAGCCGGTGGCTTCCTCGGCGTCAGCGGCCTCACGATCACCCCCGAACTGGCGCAGGAGTTCAACCTGCCGGTCAGCTCTGGGGTGCTGATCGAGGAAGCGGTCGAAGGCGGCCCCGCCGCCGAAGCGGGTCTGCAGGGTGCGACCAGCGCCGTCGAAGTCGAAGGCGGCGAGGTCGGGATCGGCGGCGACGTCGTCACCGCGATCGACGGCCAGCAGGTCGGCGGCATGGAAGAACTGGCCCAGATCGTCGGCGCGATGCAGCCCGGCGAAGAAGTGCAGCTGACCGTGGTCCGCGGCGAACAGAGCGGCAGCGTGACGGTTACCCTCGGCCAGCGCTGAGGGCGGGACGGGGCTCAGCGGCCGGTGCCGCTGAGCCCCGCCGCCACCCGTACCGCGGCGGTGCGGTCGTAGAAGTCGACGGCGAAGATCGCGCCTTCGCCGGCCCCGCCCCTTGCCTGCTCCGGAGCCCCCGCAGCCGCCGAGCGTGAGGACGAGAACGAGCAGCGATCCGCAGAGGAGGCCGCTAGACGCCCTCGGTCGCAGCGACCTCTCCGTTCGCGATCGCTTCCAGCAGGCGCTCGTGGTCGGCCTCGTTGCGGTCGGCGTAGCGGACCGAGAACTCGGCGATCGCCTCGTCGAAGGCGCTGCCCTTGCCGAGGTAGGCGGCGATCGCCATCCGGTCGCCGGAGCGGGCGTGGGAGCGGGCCAGCGACCAGGCGCAGGCGCGGGTGTAGGTGAGCAGGCCGCGCTCGCTGATCCGCGCCAGGTCGGCGGACGCCTTCCAGTCCCAGAGCTGGCGCACGTAGAAGTCGTGCTCGAGCCCGTCGAGCCCGGTGCTGCGCTGCCAGCTGAGGAAGAGGTCGGAGGCCGCCTGCATCATCCGCTGGCCGCGGACGACGCGCTCGCCGTGGCTGCCGTACTCGCTGGCGCCGAGGTGCGGCTCGAGCACCGAGGCCTGCGCCTCCTTCGCCTGCAAGACGAGCGGCTCGCCGCCGCTGCGGGAGACGAGGAGGAATACCCAGGCGCGGGTGCCGACGCTGCCGACCCCGACCACCTTGCGCGCCATGTCGGCGAAGCGGTAGGAGCGGAAGAGGTGCTCGACGTCGGCGTGCAGCCCGGCGACGTACTGGTCGAGCAGCTCCCGCACGTAGGCGGCGCGCTCGTCGGGGTCGGCGCTCGCGTGCAGCTCGGCGAGCGGCGTCAGCAGCGGCGGCGCGCTGGCGAAGCGCAGCTCGCCGTCGACCTCCTCGGTCAGCTTGCGGGCGGCACGGGCGCTGTCCTTGCGCCGGCCCTTGGCGAAGGTGCGCTCGAACAGCTCGTGGCCGTCGGCGTCGAGGCGGGTGCCGAAGCGCGCCGTCAGCTCGTCGGCGTCGAGCCGCTCATACCAGGCCTCGAGCATCGTCTCGGCGGCGAATTCGCGCATCCCCTCGCGGTACTGGCGCACCGCCCGCTCGACGATCCGGCGCCGCCGCCGCGGCGGCAGATCGATCTCGCGGCCGGCGATCTCGATGCTCGCCGCCATTCGCTTCACGTCCCACTCCCACGGTCCGGGCAGGGTCTCGTCGAAGTCGTTGGGACCGAAGACGAGCCGCCGGTCGGGCGCGGCGAAGCCGCCGAAGTTGGAGATGTGGGCATCGCCGCAGAGCTGGACGACGAGGCCGGAGTCGGGAGTGGGGGCGAGGTCGGCCGCCATCACCGCGGCGGCGCCGCGGTAGAAGCTGAAGGGCGAGGCGGCCATCCGCCCGTAGCGAATCGGCAGCAGCTCCTGCAGTCGGGACTCGGCCTGGCGGCGGAGGATCGCGACCGGGTCCTCGCGGCTGGCAGCGGGCTCCCACTCGGCGTGGACGGAGCGCGGCGCGGCCTTTCGGGCCGCCCGCCCGCGCTCGGGCTCCTCGCCGTGTTCGAGGCGGGCGATCGCGTTCGGTGGCGGCATCTCGGGACCCAAGATAAGCTGTCGACCGATGCGCTCGGCACTTGCTTCCGCTCTCGTCCTAATCGCGGTCGCACTGGGGGCGGCGGCGCCGACGGCGTTCGCGGCGAACGAAATCGCCTACCGCTGCAACGTCGACATCTGCCTGCTCGACCCGGCCAACCCGAGCGCGGTCACCAACCTGACCGATTTCGAAGAAGGAAAAGGCTTCACGGCCGAGCAGCCGATCTGGTCTCCCGACGGCAAGAAGGTCGCCTTCGTCAGCAACTTCACCAAATCGGGACCGGGCGAAAAAAACGTCTTCGTGATGGACACGACGGCGACTGACCAGGCGATCAACCTCGCGACTCAGATCACCCCGTACGGGTCGGGCGGGAAGACGATTCACGACCTCGCCTGGTCCCCTGACGGAAGCCGCATCGCCTATACCCGCGGGAATAGCAGCAGCGATTACGGGGTCTGGGTCGTCAACGCCGACGGCACGACCACCTTCCCTCTGGCGATCGGCTCCCCCGGAGAAGCCAAACACCCGACCTGGTCCCCCGACAGCTCGAAGATCGCCTACTCGAGCGGCAATCAGATCTACGTCGCCAGCTCCACCGGCGGGCTCGGCACGGCGCTCGCAAACTCTCCCGGCCGCGAACCGGCGTGGTCGCCGGACGGGACGAAGATCGCCTTCGACCTGCCCAACGGCATCGCCGACTACGTCAACCTCCGCATCGTCAACGCCGACGGCAGCGGCTCACCGACCACCGTCGTCGACCCCTTCCCCTATTCGGAGTGGACCTTCGCCGCCTGGTCGCCCGACTCCAGCCGGGTTGCCTACCGTGGCCACGGCGAAGGCGAAGACTACGACGAGCGCGTCGTCAACGCGAACGGCACCGGCAGTCACCCCCTTGCCAGCTCGACCTCGGAGAACGTCTACGAACCGTCGTGGTCGCCGGACGGCACGCGCGTGGTCTACGAGGCTTTCCGCTTCCTCGAACCGAGCCCGAACAACAACATCTTCGTCGCCAACGCCGACGGTTCCGGCTCCGAGCAGCCGCTGACGACGAACGGCAAAAGCTACGAACCGGTCTGGCGCGTCGTTCTCAACACGCCGCAGGCGCCGCCGCCGCACCCGGGCGCGGAGAAGCCGAAGGTCGTCTGGATCACGAAACGGATCCCGTGGAAGGGCCCGCCGCCGCCGATGATGATCGTCGGCTGCGACGCTCCTACCTGCTCCACCTCGACCACGGGCAAGATGAAGGGCGCGGTGGTGGCGGGGCTCACCTTCCGGCCGACCTCGGCGCTGGCGAAGCCGAAGGGCGGCAAGGTGCCGAAGTGGGTGGTGGTCGCCAAGGGCAAGCTGAAGCTGAAGGAAGGGCAAAAGCGCAAGCTGAAGCTGCATCTGAACAAGACCGGCGTCGCGGCGCTCAAGAAGCTGGGCAAGGCGACGGTCCAGGTGACGGTGACGATCAAGGTCACCGGGCGCAAGAAGCCGTACGTCTTCACCCACGCGATCCACCTCTACATCCCGAGGGGCAAGAAGTAGTGAAGGGATGGGCGGCGGTGACCCTGCTCGCCGCCGGCCTGCTCGTCCTCGCCGGCTCGGCGGCGGCGCGGCCCGCGCGGCGGCTGCAGAAGGGCTTTCCCTACGCCGCTGAGATCCAGGCCGAAATCCAGTACGACGGGACCTACGAAGTCAACCGCCGCAGCTTCCAACCCTGCAGCAGCGGCGAAGAAGTGGTGCGGGTCCCGATCTCCGAACGGCATCAGGTCCACATCGAGCGCACGGTTTTCTTCCGCCACATCACCGTCCCGGTGGCGACGCCCGGCGAACTGGGCAAGGCGGCGGCGAAGCTGGGGCTGCAGCCGACGGTGACCACGCCCGGCAGGATCAAGAACGACCACTCCTCGATGGATCTCGAAGACGAGCTGGTCGTCCCCAACCCCGAGAGCGAAGGCTGCCACCAGGCCCCGGTCAACTGTCACTGGGAGCTGGCGCCGCTGCCGAGCGGCGCGTTTCAGGAGATCGCCGCCCACGACCACGGGTTCCTGCCCGTGTTCTGGTCGATCAGCGTGCTCGGCTCGAACACGACGATCGAAGAGGAATGCCCGGTGACCAACGGCAGCTCGGAGCTCGCGGCGCAGCTGACCGAATCCGGCAAGCTCTATCCGAAAGGCCTCGAAAACTTCCCCGAAGTGACGATCAGCCGGCCACTCGCCTCCGACTTTCACCGCCTCCAGCACCAGAAGTCGGTCGAGTTCCAGGTCAGCCTCGACACGCCGCAGTCGGGCACCGCCAACTGCGCCACCCACTTCAGCGAAGAAGAAGAAACCTGCACCCACGGCGTCAGCGGCACCGCCTACGTGAAGCTGAAACGGCTCTTCCTCTACAAGAGCAAGCAGTCCTACCCGCGCTGAGCCGCGGCGGCGAGCCCGGCGCCGGCGGCGCGTAGCGCCTCCAGCGTTCCGGCCTCGCGGATCGAGCGGACCGGCAGGCCGTCGAGCGCCGCGGGGTCGAGTTCGTCGAGGCCGACGAGGACATGGAGGTCGCGCTTGGCGCGGGCGCAGATCGCGGCGATCTGGCCGACGATCTTGCCTTCCAGGCTCTGCGAGTCGATCCGGCCCTCGCCGGCGATCGCGGCATCGGCTGCACCGAGCCGGCGCTCGAAGTCGAGCAGGTCGAGGACGAACTGGGCGCCTGGGCGCAGGTGGGCATCGAAGGCCGCCCAGAGGCCGCCCGACAAGCCGCCGGCGGCGCCGCTCATCGGCACCCCGCGCGGGTCGCGCGGCAGATCCCTGGCGTAGGCATCGAGGCGCCGGCCGAGGCGGGCGACGGTGGCCTCGTCGGCGCCCTTCTGCGGGGCAAAGACGCGGGCGGCGTCCTCGAACGGGGTCGTCACGTCGCAGAGGATCTCGAGCGTGGCGTCGCCGCTGCCGCCGCGCTCGCGCAGCGCCTCGACCGCGCCGCGGCCGCCGTCGGTCGTCGCGCTGCCCCCGGCGGCGAGGATCACGCGACCGGCGCCGGCCTCGATCGCGGCGGCGATCAGCTCGCCGGTGCCGCGGCTACTGGCCGCCTCGGCGTCGCGCTCGGCGGCGGTGAGGAGCGGCAGGCCGGAGGCCGCGGCGGTGTCGACGACGGCGGTCTCGCCATCGGCGAGGAGGACGTACTCGGCCTCCAGCGATCGTCCCAGCGGATCGTGCGCCGGTGCCTGGCGAGTCTCGCCGCCGAGCGCGGCGCGCAGCGCTTGCGCGGTGCCCTCGCCGCCGTCGGCGACCGGGCAGAGGTCGGCCGCGGCGCCCGCCTCGCGCAGCCCGGCGGCGATCGCCTCGGCGACTTCGGGGGCGCTGAAGGTGCCCTTGAAGGAGTCGGGGGCGACGAGGAAGCGGGGGGTATCGGTCACGCCTCTATTCTCGCTTGTCTTGCGACTCTCGATCCGACCGCCGCTGTCCCTGTCGCTGGCGCTGCTCCTCTGCGGCCTCGCTGCGACGCCCGCCGGCGCCAGCGCTTCCAGCCCGGTCACGATCGCCGCGGTCGGCGACACGATCCTCGGCAACACGCCGCAGCTGCCCTCGCGGCCCGCGCTCTACCTGCGCCCGATCTCGCCTCAGCTGCGCGCCGACGCCGTCTTCGGCAACCTCGAGGGGACGCTGACCGACGCCTCTTCCTCGCCCAAGTGCGGTGCCGGCTCGAGCGATTGCTTTGCCTTCCGCAACCCGCCGCGCTTCGCCCGCGTCCTGCGCGGCACCGGCTTCACCGTGATGAACGACGCCAACAACCACTTCGGCGACTTCGGCGCCGCCGGAGAAGCCGACACCGTGCGGGCGCTGCACCGCGCCGGCATCGCCCAGACCGGCCGACCGGGGGAGATCGCGGTTCGCCGGGTGAAGGGGACCACCGTTGCCTTCCTTGGCTTCGCGCCCTACGCCAACACGGCGTCACTCACCGACCTGCCGGCGGCCCGGCGGCTGATCCGCCGCGCCGACCGGCGCGCGGCGATCGTCGTCTGCATGATGCACGCCGGGGCCGAGGGCGCGGGAGAGACCCACGTCAGCGGCCACGAGGAGCATTACCTCGGCGAGGATCGCGGCAACCCGGAGCGCTTCGCGCGGATGGCGATCCGGGCCGGTGCCGACCTGGTGCTCGGCTCCGGGCCTCACGTGCTGCGCGGGATGCAGCTCTACCGCAGCCGTCTGATCGCCTACAGCCTCGGCAACTTCGCCAACTTCCACAACTTCGGCGGCGGCGGGGTGCTCAGTCTCTCCGCCGTCCTCCACGTCAGCCTCGACCCCCGCGGCCGTTTGCTCGCTGGCCATGTCACCTCGGTCCGGCTGGCGGGTCCCGGCCGGCCGCTCGTCGATCAGAGCCACGCCGCGGCGCACCTGATCGGCCGCCTCTCCCGGCAGGACTTCGGCCAGGCCGCGGTTCGGCTCGGCGGCCGCGGACGGTTTCTACTGCCGGGCCGCCGATAGAGGGGGTGGCTAGGCGCGCTGGCGAGCGGCGGCGGTTGCCTCGATCAGCGCGTCGAGCTGGTCGAGGCTGAGCGCCGCGCCGGCAAGAGGCTCGGCACCGTTGTTGCCGAGGCCGTCGAGGAGGACCGGGAGGAAGCGGCGCCAGGCCGCGGGCGTGTCGCCGACGGCTGGCTCGGCAACGGCGTCGAGCATCAGCTGCACGATGATCAGGTCGGTCGTCTCGACCCCGGGGCGGAGCACGCCGGCGGCGCGTGCCCGCTCGACCAGCTCGTCTACCTTGGGTTTGAGCTGGGCGCGGGCCTCGTCGACGAACTGGCGGTGACGGGGGGAGCTGAAGACGAGCTGCTTGAGCCCACGGTCGCAGGCGTGCAGCTCGATCGAGCCTTCGAGGTAGCTGACGACCCCCTGCCAGGGGTCCTCCTCGGCGAGGGCGCGCTCGACGACGCCTGTGACTTCGTCGATCCGGTCTTGGAAGAGGGCGCCGATCAGCTCGTCCTTGTTGGCGAAGCGGCGGTAGGCGGTGCCGACGCCGACGCCGGCACGAGCGGCGATCTGGTCCATCGTCGCCTCGAAGCCGTGCTCGGCGAAGACCTCCCGGGCGGCTTCGAGCAGGCGGCGGCGGTTCTCCTCGGCGTCGCGCCGCAGCGGCCGGGCAGCTGGCTCTACCGCGGCGCCCTTGGTCTTCAGCTCAGTGGCCATATCTCACAGATTAGCCGAAGCGGAGGCGATGACTCCGTTTTTCTGCTAGCTTGATCCGAAACCGGAGGTTACTCCTCCACTTGTCCAGCTCCCCACTTCCCGTACGAGGCCGAATCGATGAACCCCCACGAAAACCCGCACCACGAGCGCCGCTGGCTGATCCTCGCGATCCTCGGCCTCGCCCAGCTGATGGTCGTCCTCGACGCCACCATCGTCAACATCGCCCTGCCCTCCGCCCAGGAAGCGCTCGGCTTCTCCGATTCGGCGCGCCAGTGGGTGGTGACCGCCTACGCTCTGGCCTTCGGCAGCCTGCTCCTGCTCGGCGGCCGGATCGGCGACCTCTTCGGTCGCAAGCGCGTCTTCATCGTCGGCTTGATCGGGTTCGCCGGCGCTTCGGCCCTGGGCGGGCTGGCCCCCAGCTTCGCGGTCCTGATCGGCGCCCGCGCTCTGCAGGGGGCCTTCGGCGCGATCCTCGCCCCGGCGGCGCTCTCGCTGCTGACCACCACCTTCACCGATCCCGACGAGCGCGGCAAAGCCTTCGGCCTGTTCGGCGGCATCGCCGTCGCCGGCGCCGCGATCGGGTTGCTGATGGGCGGCATCCTGACCGAGTACCTGTCCTGGCGCTGGTGCCTGTACGTGAACATCCTCTTCGCCGTGCCGACCGCGATCGGAGCCCTCTCGCTGCTGCACCAGCAGCGTCACGGCAGCCAGCCGCGGCTCGACATCCCGGGCACGCTGACCGCCTCGGGCGGCCTCCTGGCGCTGGTCTACGCCTGCTCGGAGGCGGCCAACCGCGGTTGGGGCGATCCGCTGATCCTCGGCCTCTTTGCCGCCGCCGCGGCCCTGCTCGTCGCCTTCGTCGTGATCGAGCGCCGTAGCGCCCACGCGCTGCTGCCGATGCGGGTCGTCCTCGACCGCAACCGCGGCGGTTCCTACGCGGCGTTTGCGATCGCCGGCGCCGGCATGTTCGGCGTCTTCCTCTTCCTCACCTTCTACCTGCAGGACACGCTCGGCTTTAGCCCGGTGCAGTCGGGCCTCGCCTTCCTGCCGATGACCCCGGCGATCCTGCTCAGCTCCGGCCTCTCGAGCACCAAACTGCTGCCCAGGTTCGGGCCACGGCCGCTGATCGTCGGCGGCATGCTGATCACGATGCTGGGGATGGTGATGTTCACCCGGGTTGGGGTCGACAGCAGCTACTGGACCCACGTCCTGCCCGGCCTCATCGTCAGCGGGCTCGGCATGGGTCTGATCTTCGCCCCGGGGATGAACACCGCCACCGCGGGTGTCTCCAGCGACGACGCCGGCGTCGCCTCGGCGATGGTCAACACGACCCAGCAGGTCGGCGGCTCGATCGGCACGGCGCTGCTCAACACGCTCGCCACCAGCGCGGTCAGCTCATACCTCGCGAGCCGCCAGCCGAACCCGCAGGTGCTCTCAGAAGCGGCGGTCCACGGCTACACCACCGCCTTCTGGTGGTCGGCCGGCATCTTTCTCGCCGGCGCGATCGTCACCGCGCTGCTCCTCCGTCCCGGCGTCCCCGAGTTCGACCCCAACGCCCAGCCCGCCTTGGCCCACTGAGCGTCGTCATAGCCTCCGCTTGACATGTGACCATTTGGTCACCTATCATCCGCCACATGGACGAGGTGTTCAAGGCGCTGGCGGATCCGACGCGCAGGCAACTGCTCGACGAGCTGTTCGCCCGCGACGGTCAGAGTCTCAGCGACCTGGAGGAGAAGCTGCCGATGTCGCGCTTCGGCGCGATGAAGCACCTCAAGGTGCTGGAGGCGGCAGGGCTCGTGACGACCCGCAGGCAGGGTCGCGAAAAGCTCCACTTCCTCAACCCCGTCCCGATCCAGACCATCTACGAGCGCTGGGTGAGCAAGTACGCCGCCTCATGGGCGGCGCCGCTGACCAGGCTCAAACGAGATCTAGAGGAGGAGCAGCTATGAGTGAGCGTGAACCCTGGGAGGTAGTCGACGGCCGCGCGATGGCGGTCTTCGAGATCTACATCAAGACGACTCCGGAGCGGCTCTGGGAGGCGATAACCGACCCCGAGCAGCGTGCGAAGTACAGCTTCGGCGTTCGCGTCGAGTCCGACTGGAAGCCAGGGTCGGAGTACAGGTCCGGCGTCCCCGGCGTGGTCGAGATCGCCACCGGCGAGAACCTCGAGGTCGAGCCGCCGCGGCGCCTGGTCCAGACCTTCCAGGCGCTGTGGAGCGAGAACGTCAAGAGCGAAGGCACCTCCAGGGTGATCTGGGAGATCGAGCCGGTCGGCAGCTCCTGCCGCCTTTGCGTCACCCACGACCAGCTTGCCGACGGCGCTAACAGCGAACTGTTCGGCGGCTGGCCGATGATCCTCTCCGGCCTCAAGACGCTGCTCGAGACCGGCGGGCAGCTCGACACCCCCGGCTCCCTCCGCTACTCAGGCGCCGCCAACGGCTCCTAACCCCCGCCTCGCCTGACGCCCAGCGATGTTGAGCTTTGCCGCGGATAGCGCGGGAAAGCTCTACATCGGTCGCCGCTCGGCGAGAAGGCGGCGGATTCGCGCCATCACCTCGTCCGGTTCGCGGTCAAAGCGAGGGCCGGTCACGCGCGTCATCCCGATTCCGTCGAGCAATAGGTCCTCCTGGCGGATCCGGTCGTCCTCGAAGGAGTCGCGAGTGCCATGGGTCTCGTAGAGATCCAGTTCCACCGCAAAGCGATGCTCGGGCCAGCAGAGGTCTAGCTCCATGCCGGCGACGACGTAGTTGACGCGTGGGGTCGGAAGCCCTGCGGCGAGTACAGCTTCGTAGAAGAGGGTCTCGAACTCAGAGCGGGTGAAGGGAGGTGGCTCATAGAGGGCGATGGCGCGCCTGAGGCGCTTGTGGCCTCTGTGTCCCCTGTTGCGGTCCAGGACGTCGAGGACCGCGGGGAGGTCGAAGAGCTTTGCTTCTTCGGAGCGCTTCAGGAGACGTTTGAGGCGTCGCCTGTCGAGCAGCACCGCTTGGTCGAGGAGCGTGCGGGGGACCGAGGTGAGCGGGATGTTGTCGAGGAGGGCGCGGTCGGCGTCGACTAGCGTGGTCGAGCGATGGATGTGGATCGGGAGCCGTCTAGCTCTCGGAGACGGTCCGGTCGTATGGGCCGGGATGGGCTGGGTAGGGGTGAGTTTCCAGAGCCACGCGGCCGAGTAGTGGCTCAAGAGGGCCCTCGGTCCCGAAGCGAGAACGGCAGCCAGGCATTCGCCGTGGGGGGAGATATCGGTGTGGCCCACGGCATAGACGCCTTGATAGAGGCGATGCAGGTAGCCGGCCGAGGTAAGTCGCTCCACGGCATCCTGGGAAAAGCCAAGAAGCCCTCGCAGCTGCCGGATCGAGACCACCCCATGCTGCTCTTTCGCCAACGCGGCCAGCCGAGGTCCCGACTGTCCCCGATCCCGATGTTGAGCTTTGCCGCGGATAGCGCGGGAAAGCTCTACATCGGCCTGGGTTCTCCCCCCGGTGGGGGGCTTCGCGGCCCTTTCGTTGCCTCTACCTGCTGCTGTTTCGTCCCGGCGCGCGGCTTCGAGCCTCGGTCAATAGCCTGGGTGGGACAACTAGCGGAGGGAGGGCCATGTTCTCCTGGTTGGCCAAGCAGATGATCGGGCGCCAGATGCGGGCGCTGAGGGCGGGTGACGTCGAGCCGGGGTTGGCGCTCGATGCCGAGGAGGTCCAGTTCAGGTTCCCGGGCGATAGCTCCTTCGCGCCGGGAGCGAACGGGAAGGACGAGCTGCGGGAGTGGCTGGGGCGGTTCGTCGCGATCGGGCTGCAGATCTATCCCGACGAGGTGATCCTCAAGGGGTTCCCCTGGCGGCAGACGATCTGCGTCCGCGGTCACATCCACCTCGACGACCCCGGCAAGGGCCGGGTCTACGACAACCGGTACGTGATCTGGGGCCGGATCGCGTGGGGCAAGTTGCGCGAGTACGAGGTCTACGAGGACACCGAAGAGACCCGCCGCCTCGACCAGCACCTGGCGGCGACGGGCGGCGGTTAGCGTGACGAAGGCGGCAGTCCGGGCGGTCGTGCGCGGCGATGTCCAGGGGGTCGGCTTCCGTTACGAGACGGTAGAGCGGGCGCGCGGGCTGGGCGTCCTCGGCTGGGTCCGCAACGAAGACGACGGCAGCGTTCGGGTCCACGCCGAGGGGCGGGAGGAGGACATCGCCGCGTTGCTCGAGTTCCTCGGCGCCGGCCCGCCGGGCGCCCGGGTCGAGGACCTCGAGGTCGAGAAGACGAAGGTCGAGGGCCACGAGCAGTTCGCCGTGCGCGGGGTCGCGGCCGGCGTCTTCGTCGTCCAGGAGCACGCCGCCACCGCTCACCACTTCGACCTCCGGCTCGAGGTCGACGGGGCGATGCGCTCCTGGGCGGTGCCAAAGGGCCCCTCGCTCGATCCGGCGGTGAAACGGTTCGCGATCGAGGTCGAGGTCCACGAGATGTCCCACAACGATTTCGAGGGGCCGACGGGCAAGGGCGGCGTCATCGTCTGGGACCACGGTCCCTACGAGCAGGGCGGCCGCGTGCCCTGGCCGGAAGCGATCGAGCGCGGCCATGCCGTCTTCGTCCTCCACGGCGAGAAGCTGCGCGGCGGCTTCGCCCTGCAGCGCACCAGCCGCGGCGACAAGCCGCAGTGGCTGCTGATCAAGCGCCGCGACGAGGAGGCTCGATCCGGCTCGGACGTCATCGCCGAGGAGCCGCGCTCGGTGCTCAGCGGCCTCACCCTCGATCAGGTGATCGAGGGCGGCTGACGCTCGATTGCACCGGGATCCGCTCCGACACCGTTCCAGCCTGTCCGAGTAGCAAAGATTTCTTGCCTGCTCGGCCGGAGGCGGCTAGAGTCGAGATCGTGGGAGATGGGGGACGCAGGGGGCGTCGAGGTTTCTTGCTGGCCGCGTGCTTGGCGCTGGCCTGCTGGGCGCTGGCGGCGCCGGCAGCGGCCGGTGCCGAAACGATCACGGTCGACAGCACCGCCGACGAAGCCGATGCCTTGCTCGGGAACGAACTCTGCGCGACGGCTGCGAGCAAATGCACGCTGCGCGCAGCGATCGAAGAATCGAACTTCTCCAGCGGCGAACCCGACCAGATCGAATTCGACGAAAACGTCTTCGACGGCGGTGCCTCGAGCACGATCACGCTCTCGTCGGCTTTGCCGCCGCTGACCGATCGCGGTCTCATCCACGGGCGGGTATGCCAGACCGCCGCGGGAGTTGCCGGGCCATGCGTGGAGATCGCCGCCAATGGAGCGGCCACGGGGCTGACGATCGCCGCCGAAGAAGTCGAAATCGAAGGCGTCGCGGTGACCGGGGCGGACGTCGGCATCGAGATCGAAGCCTTCGGCTTCTTCCACATCACCGGCAGCTGGTTCGGCATCCACCTCGACGGCAGCCCCGGCGGCAACGGAGTCGGGGTGCTCGCAGATCCTGGGTCCACCCGCGGCCGGATCGGAGGCGAAGGACCGGAAGCGGGCAACCTCTTCGCCAACGAGTCCGAATACGGGGTGCGCCTCTTCGGCGCTCGTCACGTCGCCGTTCTCGGCAATCGCTTCGGAGTGGGTGCCGACGGCACCACCACCGCCGCCAACGGCACCGACATCGCGGTGGCGTCGGCGCCTGTGGCGGGCTTCGAAGCGATCGAAGACACGATCGGGACGCGGGTCTCGGTGGTCGCCAGCGCGACGCCCGCCTGCGACGGTGGTTGCAACCTGATCGCCAACGCCGACGTCGGCATCGACCTCAGCGGCGTGGGCCCGGAAGAGGGGCCGGCGGTGGCGGCGACCGTTCGTGGCAACCAGATCGGGCTCGACGCGAGCGGCGCTGAGGCCGCCGAGGAACAAGGCATCGCCGTCGGCGCAGCCCCCCAAGCCGTGGTCGGCGGCCCGCGCCCCGAAGACGCCAACCGGATCAACGGCGGCGACGTCGCGATCGCCGCCGGTCCCGAAGCGCCGGATCTCGTCGTCCGCAGCAACCTTATTGGGCTCGATGCCGCCGGCCAGGCGGTGCAGGCGGCGCCTGCGAGCGGGATCGAAGTCGATTCCGGAGAACTCACGAACCCGGCGCTGGAAGCGATCCTCGCCGACAACCGAGTCGGGATGGAAGGCGGGACCGGGATCGCCCAGCACGGTTCCGGGGCGACGATCGCCGGCAATTTCGTGGTCGGCGCCAGTACCGGGATCCTCGCCGTCGGCGCGAACGAAGAACACGGCAGCCGGATCGAGCGCAACATGGTCGAAGGCGCTGGAGAAAACGGTATCCGCGTCGAAAACGGCTTCAACGAAATCTTCGGCAACGAAGTGCTCGGCTCCGGCGCGGCGGGGATCGCGATCAAAGGCGGACCGCCTTCCGGCGTCACCGAAAACCTCGTCGGCGGCGATTCGGCCGCCTCCGAAAACGTCGTCTCGCTCAGCCTCGGACCCGCGATCGAGATCCTCGACCTCAAAAACTCGATCAACACGGTCGCCCGCAACCGTGGCTTCGGCAACCTCGGGGCGTTCATCGACCTGGTCGCGGCGGAAGCGGGGCCGAACCCGGTCGGTCCCAACAACGGCATCCAGCCGCCGGCCGTCGCCAGCGCGACCCAGGCGGGAGCCAGCGGCAGCGCCGAGCCCGGCGCTCGGGTGCGTGTCTTCCGCAAGCAGTCGAGCAGCGCGGGCGAGATCGAATCCTTCCTCGGCGAAGCGGTTGCCGGCGAAGACGGCAACTGGCAGGTCTCCTACGCCAGCGCGATCCCGGCTGGGTCCTTCGTCGCCGCGACGCAGACCGGCGAATCCGGCACCTCGGAGCTGTCGATCGCGGCTACCGCCGGAGCGACCGGTGGGGGAAGCGGCCCCGCACCACAGCCGGACCTGACCGCGCCCAAGACTCGTCTGCGCGGCGGCCCGCCGCGCCGTTCCTCGCACCGGACCGCTCGCTTCACCTTCAGCGCCGACGAGGCCGGCTCGACCTTCCAGTGCCGGCTCGACCGGGCTCGCTTCCGGCCCTGCCGCTCGCCCCTCACCTACCGGCACCTGAAGCCCGGCAGCTACCGCTTCGAGGTGCGGGCCGTCGATGCCGCCGGCAACGTCGACACGACCCCGGCGAAGGAGAGCTTCACGGTCCTTCGCCCGCGCCGATGAGCCTGCGGGGCTCTGCCCTGGTCCTGGCGTTTGCAGCCATCCTCGCGTTGGGGCTGCCGTCGGCATCGTTGGCCACCACGGTGGTCAACGGCAACTTCGAGTCAGGCGGGCTGGCTGGGTGGCACGTCAGCCGTCAGAACGGCCTCGGAGACTGGTTTGCCTACAGCGGAACCGAAGCCCCGATCGGGAAGACCCGAACCCAGGGGGCACGTGCAGCTCCGGTCCAGCCGCCGCCCGAGGGGACCCATGCCGCGATCAGCGACGAGCTGAACTCGGACTCGCTGATCCTCTACCAGGACATCGCGATCGACCCTGGTGCTGCCCAGCAGCTCAACCTGCTCGCCTATTACAACTCCTACGCGCCGATTGCGATCCCCACCCCGGACACCCTCTCGGCCGAATACGAACAGCTCGGCGACGAACACAACCAGCAATTCAGGATCGACCTGATCAAGCCCAGTGCTCCGCTCGACTCGCTGGCGCCGGAAGACATCCTGCAGACCGTCTTCGCGACCCGGGAAGGTGCCACGGAGACGATGAAACCGACCTGGATCACCGCCGACCTGACCCCGCTCGAGGGCCAGACGGTGCGCCTGCGGATCGTCACCGTGGCCCACGAGGAAACCTTCAACGCAGGTGTCGACGCCGTCTCCGTCACCTCGGGCTCCGGGTCGAATCCAGGCATCTCCGGCCGGTTCCGGGTCGGCCGGACGCAGGCGGTCGCCGAGCGGGGGATCGTGCTCGTCTCCGTGCGCGTTCCCGGCCCCGGGCGGCTGCGGGCGACGGGCGGGAGCGAGGTCGCGGCGGCCGAGCGCGAGGTCGCCGCCGCCGGCAAGGTGACGCTGCGGCTGCGTCCCAGCGCCCGTGGCCGCCGCCTGCTCTCGCGCAAGCATCGCTTCAAGACCACGGTGCGCTTCACCTACACGCCCGCCGGCGGCAGCCCGCAGCACGCAACCCATTCGGTCGGATTCCGGTTGACGGGCCCGCGGCCCTGACCGCGGCGATGGCCTGAGCGTCCAGCTTTATGGCCGAAGAACGCCTGACTGTATAGATTCCCCTACGTAACGGGGGACGAGTCGCCTGCAGGGGGCGGCAGGGGCGGCCCCATGGCACAACACATAGGGAGGCAAGGAAGAATGACCAAGAGATTGCTGATCCTCGCTGCGCTCGCAGCGCTGCTGACGATGGCGGTGCCGGCGCTCGCTCAGGGGGCCGTCTGGAAAAAGGAAGGCGTGAACCTGACGAAATTCACCGAACTGGGCCTGACCGGGGGCGAACTGTTCGAAACGTCGAGCGGCAACGGCATGTCGTGCGAAATCCACGCGACCCTGACCACCGAAGGCGGCAGCACCGGGAAAATCTCCAAATTCGAAATCAAAAGCTGCCCGACCGGGTTCGGCACCTTCAGCGGCTGCACGGTGAAAACTGCCGAAGCCAAAGGGCTGCCGTGGACCGTGACCGTCAACGCGACCGACCTCTCGATCACCAACATGCACATCAAGCGCACCTTCAACGGTGGCTGTGCCGAAGTCGACAAGACGGTCACGAGCACGACAGTGACCTTGAACACCCCGTCGGCGATCACCGAAGTCGAATGGGTGAGCGAAACGACCGGCTACAAGTCGGTCGGCTCGGCCACCATCGACGGCACCAACAGCGGCAAGTACGGGATCGGCTGAGTCCCACCGCGGGGCCCGGGTGCGACGGCGCTCGGGCCCCGCTCAGAGCCGCGCGGCTTCGACGGCGGCGCGGTGGTCGTGGACGAAGCGGACCACCGCGGCGCCCTCGCCGACGGCGATCGCGCAGCGCTTGATCGAGCCGGCGCGGACGTCGCCGGCTGCGTAGACACCGGCAACGCTCGTCTCCAGCAGGCCGTCGGCGCCGGCTTCGGCGCCGGTGAGGACGAAGCCGTGCTCGTCGCGGGCGATGCAGTCGCCCAGCCAGTCGGTGCAGGGGGAGGCGCCGAGGAAGAGGAAGAGGAAGTTGACCGGGACCTTCTCGCCGTCGGTCAGGGTGACGCAGCTGAGCTGGCCGTCGCTGCCGTGCAGCTGCTCGATTTCGCTGCGGTCACGGACCGCGACGCCGTAGCGGTCGAGCTCCTCGATCAGATAGGCGGACATCGTCTCGCGCAGGTCGGCGCGGCGGTGCAGGAGCGTCACCAGGGCGCCGCCGCGGGCGAGCCAGACGGCTGCCTGCCCGGCCGAGTTGCCGCCGCCGACGACGCCGACGCGGCTGCCGCCGCAGAGCTGCGCCTCGGGCGGCCCGGCGGCGTAGAAGACGCTGAAGCCCTCGTACTCGTCGAGCCCCTCGACCGGCAGCCGCCGGTATTCGGCGCCGGTGGCGAGGACGACCGCCCCGGCCCGCACCTCGTTGCCCTCCTCGAAGCGGACCAGGTGGTAGTCGTCGCCCGGCTCCAATGACGCCGCCCGGTAGGGGGTCGCGGTGCGGGCGCCGAACTTGCGCGCCTGCGTGATCGCGCGGCTGGTCAGTTCGGTGCCGCTGATCCCAGCCGGGAAGCCGAGGTAGTTCTCGATCCGCCGCGAGGTCCCCGCCTGGCCGCCCATCGCGGTGCCGTCGATCATCAGCGTCTCCAGACCCTCGGAGGCGCCGTAGACGGCGGCACCGAGGCCGGCCGGGCCGCCGCCGATTATCAGCAGGTCTACCTCTTCCACCGGCGCCAGCTCGCGACCGATCCCGAGCGCGCGAGAGAGGACGCCGTTCGATGGCGCCCGCAGCTCGGCCCCGCCCGGCAGCCGCACCAGCGGCAGCTCCTCGGGCGACAGCTCGGCGACCGCGGACGCGGCCTCGGCGTCCTCGGCCGGGTCGCGGACCGTGTAGGGCAGGCGCTGGCGGTTGGCGAACTGGGCGAGGCGACGGGTGTGCTCCTCGTGCTGGGGGCCGAGGATCTCCAGGCCCACGCCCTGACGACGCTGGAGGCTCTCGCGGCGCTCGATGAAGGCGGTCAGAAGCAGGTCGGACAGCGAGCTGTCGTCGAAGAGGAGCTGGCGCAGCTCGTCGCGCTCGACCCGGATGTAGCGCAACGGCTCGGTGACGATCGCGTTGAGGAAGACGGTCTGGCCGGAGAGCAGGTTCATCTCGCCGAGGAAGCCGTGATCGGAGTGGCGAACCATCTCCTCGCCCGCAGCGTTGACGATCTTCACCTCGCCCTCGAGGATGGCGATGAACGGGTAGCTCTCGTCGCCGATCTCGTACAGCGTCTCACCGACCTCCGCGCTCCGCTTCTCGCCGTGCATCGCCAGCATCTGCAGCTGCGAGGAGGAGAGGACGCGGGTGGGAAAGGGAGCAGCCACTTGCAGAAGGGTACTTTTTCAGCGAGTCCGCTCGGCCAGGTGTGCGAGCAGTCCCGCCTCTCCTCTCAAGCGGCCGGACGCAGCGCGACCACGATCAGGTCGTCACGCAGCTCGCCGCCCGCCCGGGTCACGGCGTCCGCGGCTAGGCCCGTGGTCAGTCGGCCGAGAGTCCCGCCGGCCAGCTCCTTGGCCTTGACGGCCAGCGCCCTGGTGTCGGCGTGGCGGGCGACCGGGCCAGCCTCGAGCCAGCCGTCGGTGCAGAGGACGAGCGTCTCGGCGGGGCCGAGGGTCACCTCGTGGACCGCGAGTCGCGGTTCCTCCCAGCCGCCGAGCACGGCGCCGCCGCCGAGCTCAGCGTGATCGTCGGCGCGCAGGTGGATCGCGGGAGGGTGCCCGGCGGAGGCCAGTGCCAGCCGCCAGCCCGGGCCCTCGCGCCGCAGCCGCGCCAGCACTGCGGTGGCGAAGTCGTTGAGACTCTCCCCGGCGAGCAGCAGCTCGTTGACCCGGGCGAGGACGTCGGCGGGGTCGGCGATCTCCCGGGTTAGGCCGCGGACCGCGTGGCGCAGCGCCACCGAGACGCCGGCCGCGGCGCTGCCCTTGCCGGCGACGTCGCCGACCAGCAGCCAGCAGCCATCCTCGGTCGGCAGCACGTCGTAGACGTCGCCGCCGATCTCGATCCCCTCCCCGGCGGGCTCGAAGACGACCGAGATCTCCAGGCCGGGGACCTCCGCCGGGCGCGGCGGCCGCAGACCGCGCTGCAGGTTGCGGGCGATCTCGTCGCGCTCGCCGTAGAGGCGGCCATTGTCGAGGACGAGCGCTGCTCGGGCGCCGAGCTCGGCGAGGAAGTCAAGGTCGCCGGGGTCGTAGCGGACGTCGCCATGGACGTGGAGGAAGGAAAGGGCGCCGATTCGCCGGCCGCGGGCGATTAGCGGCACGACCGCCGCCGAGTTGTAGCCGGCGTCGTCGATCAGCGCCCGGTGGTCCTCGTTCTGGGCGACGTCGTCGATCACTCCCGGCGCCTTCAGGTCGCGCCAGACCATCGGCACCTCCTCCCGCATCACCCGGGCGACGGGATGGTTGCCGGCGGCGGCGAGCGGCGAGCGGCGGCGGATCTCCTCCAGCCGCGCAGCCGCCTCGGGGTCGACGCCGGCGACGACGCTTTCACCGTAGCTGCCGTCGGCGCGGAGGAAGTCGATCACGCAGATCTCGGCCAGCTCGGGCACCGCCGTCTCGACGATCGTCCGCGCGGTGCGGTCGAGGTCGAGCGAGGTGTCGAGGCGGCGGCTGGCGGCGAGCAGGAAGTCTTTCGCTTTGCGGCGCCGCACCTCGGTGGTGATGTCGCGGGCGATCACCGAGGCCCCGGCCAGCTCGCCGTCTTCGCCGTGGACTGGCGAAACCGTCAGCGAGACGGCGATGCGGCCGCCGTCGGCCCGAATCCGATCGGTCTCGTAGGTCTCCAGCCGCCCTCCAGACTTGATCACGTCGAGGATTTTCATCTCCTCGTTCTCGTGGTCCGGTGGAACGATGAACGAGATGTGGCGGCCGATCGCCTCCGTCGCCGCATAGCCGTAGAGCCGCTCGGCAGCTGGGTTCCAGGAGGTGACGATGCCCTCGAGGTCCTTGCTGATCACCGCGTCCTGGGAGCCGGCGACGACCTCCGCGAAGTGGCTGCGGAGGCGTTCGGCGTCGGCCTCGGCGGCGCGGGTGCGGGCCTCGGAGCGGCGGCGCAGGACGAATGCGCCGAGCTGCTCGGCGAAGCTCTCGACCAGTTCGGTCAGCTGCTCGGACTGGTCGCCGAACTGGCGGCTGTGGAACTCAGCAACGGCGACGACCTCGCGCTCGGGGCCGGTCATGATCGGGATCGCCATCGAGCCCTGGAGGCCGAGCTCGAGCGCGACCTCGAGCCGCGGCAGGTGCTCGCGGTCGACCCGGACGGCAGGAGCGCGCTGGGTCCGGCGGCTCTCCCAGGCGCGGCCGGGGATGCCGAGGCCCGGGGTGAACTTGAGTTCGCGCGTTCGCCGCCAGAGCGGCTCGGCGTCGAACTCGGGCAGGCTCCATTCGCAGACGAGTCGCAGCGCCCGCTCGCCCGCGGCCACCTCCCACATCGCCGCCGCATCCCAGCGCAGCAGTTCGGCGACGATCTCGAGGAACTCGGGGGCGACCTCGGCCAGCGAGTCGGCCTCGACCATTCGTTCCGACAGCCGCCGCTGCCCCTCGAGGTACTCCCTCAGCTCCAGTTCCGCCACCCGCTCCACCTGCTCAAGCTACTCGCTCGGGCCAAGCGGGGTTGAATGCTCAGCGCGCCCCTGCCACCGCGTGCTGCAGCTGGCTCTTGCTCATCTTCGAACGGCCCTCGATGCCGAGTTTCTTGGCGTCGTTGTAGAGCTGCTCGCGGGTGCGGCCGCCGGGCCCGTTGCCCGACTGCTTGCCGCCGCGGCTGGAGGCCGAGCGGCCGCTGGTCGAGCTGCGCGAGGCGCTTTTCGACTCTCCCGAGCGCGCTTTTTCCTTGTTGACGGCACGGGCGGCGATCTCCTCGGCCCGTTTGGTCGAGCGTCCGGCTTTCTTCTCGCTCTGTTTGATGTGTTTGTACTGGCGCTCTCGTTTGCTGCCTTTTTTCACTCCGCGGGGCGGCATCAGTGAATCCCCTCCTCGATCTCCTCGACGACCTTGGCGCTGAAGGCCGGGATGTCATCTGGTTTGCGGCTGGTGACGAGGCCGCGGTCGACGTGGACCTCCTCGTCGACCCACTCGGCGCCGGCGTTGCGCAGGTCGGTCTGCAGGCTCGGCCAGGAAGTGACCGTGCGGCCCTGCAGGACACCGGCCTCGACCAGGGTCCAGGGCGCGTGGCAGATCGCTCCGACCGGCTTGCCGGCGTCGAAGAAGGCGCGGACGAAGCGGACGGCGTCCTCCCTGGTCCGCAGCTGGTCGGGGTTGGCGACTCCGCCGGGGAGGACGAGGGCGTCGTATTCGCCGGGGTCGGCGTCGCCGACGGTGCGGTCGGGTCCGAAGACGTCGCCCTTGTCGAGATGGTTGAAGGCCTGCACGTCGCCCGCCTCCGGCGCGACCAGGTCGACCTCGGCGCCGGCCTCGCGGACCGCTTCCATCGGCTCGGTCAGCTCGACCTGCTCGACGCCCTCGTTGGCGACGAGGAAAGCGACGCGTTTGCCTTTGAGCTGCTCGGACATCGGGCCTCCTCTCGTTCGGTGATGGGGTAGGGCGGAGGCCGGCCCGAACGCCGCACCGCCGCGAGCCGGTGCAGTTCGCAGGCGGTTGGTCTTCTCACCCAGTGCGGGAATCGGGGGAACCGATGAAAGCCGCAGGGATTCGGGCCGGCTCCGCTGCCTCCCGGCTACCCGTGGCTCTCAGCGCGAAACCGGGACGGCGGGGGAGAGGCCTTCTAACCCTTTTGGCGGCTGGCCAGGGAAGACGCCGGCTTTGGCGTAGGGGAGGGCCTGGCGGAGGAGGCGGGAGAAGGCCTGGGCGCCGGCCAGGGTGAGGTGGAGCCCGTCGGGCTGGAACCATTCGGGGTGGCCGGCGCTGTAGTTGACCCAGTCTAGGAGGACGGCGCGGCGGGGGTGGTGCTTGGCGGCGCCGCGGACGACGTCGGCGTCGCTCGAGGTGCCGCCGCCGAGCTCGCGCGGGGTGACGAGGCCGAGCACGCGTTTGGCGCCGAGCAGGCGGAAGACCTTGCCGAGCTGGCCGGGGGAGATGCTGGCGTCGGCGCCGAGCGCGACCACGACCAGGTGGGGGAGGCGGCCTTCGCGTTTGAGCCCGGCGAGCAGTTCGGTCCCCTCGGTGATCTGGCGGCAGCCGTGGGCGTTGACGGTGTAGCCCTCGTGGCTGAGGTTCGGCAGCGCCAGCAGCATCGTCGAGTCGCCGATCGCCAGCGGCGGCCGGCCGCCGGGGTTGGGGTTGCGCTGCGCCTTCGCCGTCTCGACGTTTCCGCAGGCGGGGTCGTAGACGGCGCCGCCGGCGGGCGCGAGGACGAGCGCGACCAGCAGCGCCGCCGCCGTGGCGGTGATGACGACTGCGGCTCGGTTCTTCGCCCTCCGGGTCATCTGAGTTCTCGATTAGCATCGCGGCGCTCGCTGCCCGATGCCGCCGGCAAGCTAACAGAGAGGCCACTTGCTTTTCCCGACCGTCCAGTTCGCGATCTTCTTCCCGATCGTGCTGGCGCTGAGTTGGGCCCTGATGCCCAAGCAGCGCCTCTGGAAGCCGTTCATCGTCGTCGCCAGCTACGTCTTCTACGCGGCGGCTGATCCGCGCTTCTGCATTCTCCTGGCCGCGGTGACGCTGCTCAACCAGGCGGCGGCGAAAGCGATCCACGCAACCGAGAACCAGCGTCGGCGCAAGTTGATCACCGGGGTCGCCGTCGCCCTCGACCTCGGCCTGCTCGGTGCCTTCAAGTACTACGGCTTCTTCGCCCAGAACGTCGACGACCTGCTCAATACCTGGGGGCTCTCGCCGACCGCGCCGCTGCTCTCGATCGCGCTCCCGGTCGGGATCAGCTTCTTCACCTTCCAGGCGATCTCCTACACGGTCGACGTCAAGCGGCGGCTGGTCGAGCCGGCCTCGACGATCGACGTCGCCATCTACCTCAGCTTCTTTCCCCACCTGGTCGCCGGGCCGATCGTCCGCGCCCGGGAGTTCATCCCCCAGCTGCAGAGCGCCCGCGACCCCGAGCACGTCGCCGTCGGCGCCGGCCTCGGGCTGATCGGGCTCGGGCTGGTGAAGAAGGTGATGATCGCCGACTACCTGGGGCGGGTCGTCGTCGACCCCGCCTTCGGCGTGCCGCAGGCCTACGGCGGGCCGGACCTGCTCTTCGCCGCCTACGCCTACGCGGCGCAGATCTACTGCGACTTCTCCGGCTACACCGACATCGCGATCGGCCTCGCCCTGCTGATGGGGTTCATCTTCCCGCAGAACTTCCGCAGCCCCTACCGGGCGACCGGCTTTCGCGACTTCTGGCGCCGCTGGCACATGACCCTCTCGCGCTTCCTGCGCGACTTCCTCTACATCCCGCTCGGCGGCAACCGCAAGGGGCGGCTGCGGACCTACTTCAACCTGATGGCGACGATGGTCCTCGGCGGCCTCTGGCACGGCGCCTCCTGGACGTTCGTGCTCTGGGGCGGCTTCCACGGCTCGATGCTGAGCATCGAGCACGCCTGGGACGGCCGCCGCCGCTTCCCGGCGGCCATCCGCTGGTTCGTCACCTTCAACCTCGTCGTCTTCGCCTGGATCCTCTTCCGCTCGCCCGACCTCTCGCTGTTCTGGACCTACTTCACGGGGATCTTCCACGGCGGCTCGCTCAGCCTCGCCACCTTCCCCGCGGTGCTGGCGCTGCTCGCCGTGATCGGGCTGCAGCTCGTGCCCGAACGGACCAGCCACGGGATCGAGGTCGGGATCGAGCGGCTCTCGCCGATCCTCCTCGCTGTCGCCTTGGCCGCGCTTATCCTCGTCGTCGGCGCCACCGTCCCCAGTCAGGGCGTGCCGCCCTTCATCTACTTCCGCTTCTGAGATGCCACCCGAGAACGCCCCCCGCAAGCCCGCCCGCGACGACAGCCTGATGCAGCGCTTCGACGAACAGCGGCTGCGCCGCTTCAGCGCCCGCGACGCCGTCCTGGCGACCGCGCTGATCGCCTTCCTGCTCTTGATCTTCTCCGGCGGCTCGGTCAAGCGAGCGGGGGAGGAGCTCAACCCCGGCGTCGGGCGCGACGTCGTCCTCGCCGTCGGCAAGCCCGCCGCCTGGGTCGCCGAACAGCTTCCCTTCGCCCAGATCGGCCACACCCTGACCGGCTGGCTCTCGCCCGACCAGAAGCTGGTCGGCCTCGGCTTCGAAGAAGGGAGCGCAACCGGTGCGGGCGCCGCCGCCGGCAAAGGGCCCTCGCCGGTGACGCCGGAATGGTTCGACGGGCGGGAACTGGGCGAAGAAGCGCCGCGCCCGAAGCTGACGAAGCTGCTCGTCACCGGCGACTCGCTCTCGACCCCGCTCGACATCGAGCTCGGCCAGCGGCTGACGCCCGACGGCGTCGAAGTGATCCGCGAACCGCACCTGGCGACCGGGATCTCGCGCAGCGACGTGGTCGACTGGGGCAAGCTCTCAGCGACCCAGGTGGCCGAAGACCACCCGCAGGCGGTCGTCATCTTCATCGGCGCCAACGAGGGGCTGCCGATGCCCGGCCCGGGCGGCGAAGAAGTGAGCTGCTGCGGCCCCGAATGGGCGGCGATCTGGGCCAACCGGGCGCGGCAGATGATGGAGAACTACATCCAGGGCGGCCGGGCCAAGCTCTACTGGCTGACCGTCCCCGCCGCCCGCGACCCCGCCCGTAAGCCGATCGTCGACGCCGTCAACGCCGCCGTCGACGCGGCGGCGGCGCCCTTCCGCAGCTCGGTCCGCGTCGTCGACATGAACTCCGTCTTCACCCCCGGCGACGAGTTCCGCGACGCGATGGAAATCGACGGACAGGAAACGATCGTCCGCGAACCTGACGGCATCCACCTGAACAAGGAAGGGTCGGCGCTGGCCGCCGAAATCGTCGAAGAAGAACTCGACCGCGACTTCACGCCGTAGCGGCGAGGGCTCTTGGGTTTGCTTGGAGGCTCGGGTGACCCCCTTCACTTGCCTGCCTAGGTGAGTCGGCTGCCGCCTTCCGAGCAGCGAGCTCCCGCCTAGCGGCACAAAACGTTCAGGGGGTCACCCGACCCTCCCAACGAATCCAAGCTCTTACTTCGAGCTCCGAAAGGCGGCGCAGATCGCGCTCCGGGCTTGGTTCGGGAGAACCGGTAGCTCCCGTCCCTCGGCAGCTCAGAAAAAGACGAGCCATCGTCTCCGCTTGGGGGAGCTGACCGAGGGACCGAGGCCACCATCTCTCGGCAGCTCTCGGCCAAAGAAAACGCAGACCTCCGAGGGTTTGACCACGCTTCGGGAGGAGGAGTGGGGGTGTGCCCCTGAACGTTTTGTGCCGCTAGGCGGGAGCTCGTAACTCGGACGGCCGTAACCGATCCACCTAGGCAGGCAAGTGAAGGGGTACACCCCCACTCCTCCACGCAATACGTGGTCCTTTGCCGCGGCGCCCTACGTGTTCTGCGTGTACGTGCTGAAGACGCGCTTGGCGCCCCAGACACAGGTCACTTTCGAGCTGTACTGGACGCCCGGCACGGCGTCGTAGCGCTTCTCGGTGCAGGTGTAGTTGCCGACCTTGCGGTTGCACTCCCCCTGCGGCTTGCCGCCCGAGGTGCGGCAGCGGTTGAAGGCGAGGGTGACGTTCTTGCCGGCAGCGCAGCTCGTGCCCTTGACGCTGAGCGAGGTGACGTAGGAGGCGCCGAGGTGCCGCTGGTCGTGCGTCGTCAACGTGCACTTGGTCGCGCGGTGTGCGGCGGCGGGGGCGGTGCCGGGGATGACGATCGCCGCGGTGAGCAGGGCGGCGGCGAGCGAGATGCCGAACAGCGTGCGCATTTGTTCCTCCTTGGTGGCCGGTGAAGCGGCCCCGGATCCTAGCTGCCGCCGTCGGCATACTGTGATCGAAGGCGGGAGGAGCGGGAAGGTGCGGGAGAGACTGGGAGAGCAGCGGCGCGAGGACGTGATCAGGTGGCTGGCGGTCGGCTCGATAGCGGGCCAGCTGGTCTGGGTCGCGATCGTCGCCTTCGCCGGGGCGATCGAGCCCGGGTACAGCCCCGTCCGCGATCCGATCAGCGCGCTCGGCGCCCAGGACGCCGCCCGTCCCTGGCTGTTCGACACCGGTGTCGCGATCTGGGGTCTCTCGTTCCTCGCCGCTGCGGCGGCGCTCTGGCTGGACGCGCCGCCCAGCCTGCGCGGTCGGCTCGGGCCGGCGCTGATCGCCTTCACCGGGCTGGCGGAGATCCTCGACGGGTTCCCGCTCCCGGCCGACTGCCGGCGCACGATCGACCCCGGTTGCCACGCTCGCGAAATCGCCGGCGAAGTCTCCTGGCGCCAGGTCGCCCACGGCTGGACCTTCGTCTTCGGCGTCCTCGCGCTCGGCCTCTCGGTCTTCGCGATGGCCTGGCGCTTCCACGGCGACGAGCGCTGGGGCCCCGCCGACCGGCTGGCGCTTGCCGCCGGCGCGATCGGCGTCGGGATCGTTGTCACTCTTCTCTTCGCCGTCTCCCACGAAGCCGGGGGGCATTACGGGCTGTTCCAGCGGCTCGCCCTGGGCGCCGGCGCGATTTGGGTGCTGGCCCTCTGCTGCGGCCTACTCTTCGTCCACCGCCCCTCCGAGCGCTAGCCGGGGAAGACGCGGACGAACCGCTCCCGCTGCCGCTGTTGCTCGTAGCCCGCGGCGCTCCAGAATGCGAGCGCCTCGTCCTCGTCGTCGGCGACGATCGCGGTGAGGCGGACGGCGCCACGGGCCCGCAGGCGTCGCTCCCCCTCGCGCACGAGCGCCGTGGCGAGGCCGCGACGGCGGCGATCGGGGTAGACCGCGAGCCGGTAGAAATTGCCGCGCCAGCCGTCCCAGGCGGCGATCAGCGAGCCGACCACTCGCCCGCCCTCGACCCCGACGAGCACCGCTTCGGGATCGTGGTCGAGCAGGGACGCCAGCGCCTCGCGGCTGTCGGTCACGGTGGGGACGCTGCCCGCGTTGCTCCAGAGCGCGAGTAGATCCCCGGCGTCGGTCCGGGTGGCCGTCCTAATCTCGAAGGCGACTACGTCCACCGTTAAAGCATCCCTTTTCGGGCGTCGATTAGGGGGCATGCCCACGACTCGAGCCGTGCCCAAGCCCCTGCCCGCCCGCTTCGCCCTCGCCTTCGCCGTCGGTGTCCTCGCCGTCTTCGCGGCGCTGGCGCTCGCCTCCAGTGCCACCGCCGCCCCGAAACCGGCGACGCTGACGCTGACCACCGCCGTGATCGGAGATCCGGGCAACCCCTCGGTCTCGATCGTCCCCTTCGAAGACGCCGCCTACAGCAGTTGCGAAGCGGCGCCGGTGACGAAGAAAGGCTGCCAGGCGATCGGCAGCGTCGGCTACCCGTACAAGATCGGCAAGCTCGAGGTCACCGTCGCCCAGTGGATCGCCTTCCTCAATACCGCCGATCCGCACGGGACCAACCGGCACAACCTCTACAGCACGACCGAGAGCGGCGAAGCCTGGCCGCGATTTGGCCAGATCGACTTCCGCGCCAAGGCCAAGCCCGGCCGCCACTACCGGCTGGCTGCCCCCGAATGGGCGAACAAGCCATACGGCTTCGCCAACTTCCTGCGCGCCGCCCGCTTCGCCAACTCGCTCTACAACGGCAAGGTCCTCTCCAAGCAGACCAGCGGCTCCGGTTCCTACCGCTACGTCACCTACAGGGTGCGGCTCTCGCCCGAAACCGAGAACGGGATGTACGACATGCGGGTGCGCAAGATGACCCGTCAGCACAAGCGCGGTTTCGTCATCCCGAGCCAGGACGAGTGGGTCAAGGCCGCCTACTTCGACCCCAACAGCAACTCCTACTGGAAGTACCCGACCAACGCCGGGGTCTTCGGCGACGGCAACGCGACCGCCCCGACCCCGACCGTGCTCAACGCCGCCAACGGCGACGTCGTCAACACCTCCGAACAGCCGCTCGCCAACTACCACTTCACCGAAAAAGAAAAAGAACTGCCGGCGCCCTACTGGTGCCCGTCGAACCAGACGGCGGAAGCGTGCGCGACGGTCAACCCCTTCGGCCTCGACCCCGAAACGTACGCCAAGGCCTTCCAGGGCAGCCTCAGCAGCGTCGGCCAGGCGCTGACCCCCTCGCCCTGGGGGACGCTGGACCAGGGCGGCAACGCGGTCGAGTGGACCGACACGATCACGCCGCCCCCGTTCGGGGTCAAGAGCGCCCGCATCTGGCGCCGCCTGCACGGCGGCATTGCCAACGCCGCCGACTATCAGCTCTGGCTCTCGGCGGTTGGCCTGCAGCCGCAGGACAACGCCTTCTACACCGCCACCTACCCGTGGCTCGGCTTCCGCATCGGCGCACTCGGCAACCCGGGCAGCAAGTAGCGCCGGCGACGGGGTGCATTTGTTCGGCACGTCCGAGCAAATGCGCCCCGTCCGGCTGGCCCCGGCGGCTACGGTTCATCCGTGGTCACGGTCGACGAGCTGAGGGTCGCTGACGCTCCTGAGGCGTGGGCGGCGCTCGGCTTTGCGGTCGAGGGGGACGTCTGCGCGCTCGGCGAGGTGCGGCTGCGCTTCGTCGGTGCCAACCTCGGCGCGGATGGAGATGGTCCTCCACAGGAGTCCGGTGCCGTGGCGGGCGGGCTGTTCGGCTGGACCCTGCGCGAGGTCGAGTCGACCGAGCTCGACGGGCTCGCCACCGCGCGTTCTGAGGCGCCGCCGCCGGCCCCCGCACCGCAGCACCCCAACGGCGTCACCGGCCTCGACCACGTGGTTGCGATCACGCCGCAGCTGCAGCGGACCGTGGCGGCGCTGCAGGCGGCTGGGCTCGACCTGCGCCGGATCCGCGAGGACCCGACCCCCGCAGGCGCCCCGCGCCAGGCCTTCTTCCGCCTCGGCCCGACGATCCTCGAGGTCGTTCAGGAGCCGGCCGACGTCGTCGCCCACAACGGATCCGACCGGCCCGCCTTCTTCTGGGGCCTGGCGCTGCTCGCGCCCGAGATCGACGCCACCGTCGCCGGCCTCGGCCGCGAGCTGGTCAGCGAGGTGCGCGACGCGGTCCAGCCTGGCCGCCGGATCGCCAGCCTGCGCCGCGGTGCCGGCCTCGCCCTGCCGGTTGCGCTGATCACGCCGCCGCCCCCGCGCGAGGCCGGCGCCGGCTGATGGCCGACGCCTTCCCCGAGCACCTGGTGCCGATGCTGGCCAGGCTGGCGCAGCTGCCGGCGCAGGACGAGGGCTGGGCGGCGGAGGTGAAGTGGGACGGGGTGCGGGCGATCGCTTACTGCCGTGGCGGCGAGCTGCGCTTGGAGACGCGCAACCTCAACGACGTCACCGCCCAGTACCCAGAGGTGGGGGAGGTCGCCGCCCAGCTCGACGGTCGCGACGCGGTCCTCGACGGCGAGCTGGTCGCCTTCGACGCCACCGGGCAGCCCAGCTTCGAGCGCTTGCAGCAGCGGATGCACCTGCTCGACGAGCGGGTCGTGCGCCAGCGGATGCCCGAGTACCCGGTCACGTACGTCGTCTTCGACCTGCTCCACTTCGACGGCCACGATCTGATCGCCCAGCCCTACGAGCGCCGCCGCAAGCTGCTCGAGGCGCTCGAGCTCGACGGCCCCAGTTGGCAGACGCCCGGCTACGCGACCGGCGACCTGGCGGCGCTGCAGGCGGCCAGCGCCGAGCAGCGGCTCGAGGGGCTGGTGCTGAAGCGGCTTGACAGCCCCTACGCGCCGGGCAAGCGCAACGGCAACTGGCTGAAGGTGAAGAACGTCGGTCGCCAGGAGCTCGTGATCGGCGGCTGGGAGCCGGGTCAGGGGCGGCGCCAGGGACGGCTCGGCTCGATACTGCTCGGCTGGTTCGATGTCGAGGGCAGGCTGCGTTACGCCGGCAAAGTCGGCACCGGATTCAAGCAGCGCGACCTCGACGAGCTGGGCGCGCGGCTGGCGCCGCTGGCAAGGGAGACGAACCCGTTCGCCGCCGGCCGCGGCCCGCGCGGCGCCCGCTACGTCGAGCCCGAGCTGGTCGCCGAGATCGAGTACCGCGAGCTGACCGCTGACGGCCTCGTCCGCCACGGCTCCTTCAAGGGCTTGCGCGAGGACAAGCCGGCGCGCGAGGTGACGCTGGAGCTACCCTGAGGTGCGTGTCGAATCCACTCGCCGAGCTGATCGGCGACGCTCACGCCTTCGAGGATCTGGATGAGTTCCGCCACGGGATCCCCGGGCTGCTGCGCCGTTTCGTCCCCGCCGACGTCGCCTCCTACAACGAGATGGACGACGACCCCGATGGGTCTTGGTGGATCAGCGACCCCTTCCTCCAGATCACGCCCGACCAGGAAGAGCGCTTCGCCGAGCTGGCCGAGGAAAACCCGGTGCTCGCCTACACGCGGCGGACGCTCGACGGCCGCCCGCGGCGGATCTCGGACTTCCTCAGCCGCGAGGAATTCCACCGGCTCCGCCTCTATCGCGAGTTCTACGGCCAGATCGCCGCCGAGTACCAGGTCGCCCTCTGCCTTCCTTCGCGGCCGCCCGTGGTGATCGGTCTCGCCCTGACTCGGGCCGAAGAAGACTTCAGCGATCGCGAGGTGGCGATGCTCGGCGCCGCCCGCCCGCACCTGATCCAGGCCTACCGCAACGCCGAGCTGGCGGCGGCGCGCGAGGCGACGATCGCGGCGCTGGAGGCCAGCCTCGAGGACGTCGGCACGGCGGTGATCGTGGTCGACCGATATGGCCGTGTCGACATGGCGACGCCGGCGGGGAGGCGCCTGATCGACGGTCGCCTCGGCGGCGACAAGGGCCGCCTCTCCGCCGACGTCCTCGCCCGCCTCGCCGCCCGTCGCGAGGCCGGGACCCCGGCGACCGAGCCGCTGCTGGTCGAGGACGGCGAGGAGCAAATCTCTCTGCGCGTCCTCCGCGGCCCCGAGGGCGGCAGCGAGATGCTCGTGATCGAGCCCGAGGCGAGCGGCCTCAGCGTTCCCTCGCTGCAGGCGCTGGGGCTGACCCGTCGCCAGGCCGAGGCGCTGCGCTGGGTGGCGCTCGGCCGCCGCGGCCCCGACGTCGCTCGCCTCATGGGGCTCTCGCCGCGCACGGTCGAGAAGCACCTGCAGGGCGTCTACGCGCGGCTCGGCGTCGACAACTCCTCGCAGGCCGCCGCCACCGCCTGGTCGGCTGTCGGCGTCCGCCTGCCCGAAGCCTGAGCGCGGCAGATGGTGCTCGCAAGGCCTGACTCAGTCTGCGGTCGCCGTCTGCGGCAGGTGGAGGCGGAAGCCGTCGCCGCCGGCGGCCTTGGCCTCGTACATCGCCAGGTCGGCTTCGGCTAGCGGCCCCTCCGGGGTGAGGTGGTCGGTGCCGGCAAAGGCGGCGACGCCGACGCTGATCGAGACCGCTCGCGGCGGCTCGCCGGTCGGCATCAGCGCTTTCTCTCTGATCGCCTCGACCAGCTTCGAGGCCACCGTTTCAGCCTCCTCGCGGCCGGCCTCGGGCAGGAGGACCGCGAACTCGTCGCCGCCCAGGCGCGCGGCGCGGTCGCTACCGCGCAGCTGTTCATCGAGGGTGCGGGCGACGGCGACGATCAGCTCGTCGCCGCGGGCGTGGCCGAGGGTGTCGTTGACCGCCTTGAAACGGTCGACGTCGAGCAGCAGCAGCGCCCCGGTCCGCCCGTAGCGGGCGATGTGGGTGAGGTGGCGCTGCAGCTCGAGCTCGAAGCGGCGCCGGTTGAGCAAGCCGCTCAGCGTGTCGTACTCGGCCAGGTGCTTGAGCTCGCGTTCGAAGCGCTTGCGTTCGGTGACGTCGCGGGAGATGGTGAAGACGCCCACGGTCTCGCCCTCGCGTTCGTAGGGGACGACCTCGACCTCATAGATCGAATCGCTGCGGTGCGACTCGTACTCGAGGCTCGTCGTGCCGCCGGCCAAGGCCGCCTCCATCGCTGGGACCAGCTGCGCAGCGCGATCGGGCGGGACCGTTTCCTCGATAGTGCGGCCGACGAACTCGTCAGGGCGCAGGCCGCGCGAGTCCAGGGTGGGGCCCTCGACGGCGATGCAGCGCAGCTCGCTGTCGTAGAGCGAGATCAGCGTATCCGGCAGGTTCGAGATCAGAGTGCGAAAGCGGAACTCCGACTCGGCCAGCGCCGCTGCAGCGGCGCGCCGGGCACTGACGTCAGTGGCGATGCCGATGAACCCGGACGGCGTGCCATCGGGACCCTCGATCGCGGTGATCGTCAGTGCGACCGTGAAGCGCGAGCCGTCAGCGCGAACGAAGGTCCAGTCGCGGCGGTCGGCGCGCCCGCGGCGGGCGTGGTAGGTGAGCGCCTCGAAGCCGGGCTCGAGGCCGACCTCGGCGGCGCGGGCGGCCACCTCCTCGGGGACGTGGAAGATCTTCGGCGTCTGCCGGCCGATCATCTCCTCCGCGGTGTAGCCGAACATCCGCTCGGCGCCGCCGTTGAAGACCGTGATCAGACCCTCGGCGTCGGTGCCGATGATCGCGTACTCGGTGCTTGCCCGCAGCACCGAGTCGAAGCGGTCGCGCTCTTCCTTCAAGGCTCGCTGCGCCGCTCGCTCCTCGGTCACGTCGAGGCCGGTGGCGATGAAGCCGACGATCTCGCCCGCGCTCCCCCGCAAGGGGTCGAGCGTCCAGTGGACCGTGTGCTCGGCGCCGTCGCGGCTGACCATCGGCGTCTCGGCGACTCCGACCCGCCGCTCGGGCTCCAGCGCCGACCACCACTGGCCCATCGCCCGCGCCTGCTCGGGCTCCATCAGCACGTCCCAGAAGTAGTGGCCATCGATCTCGTCGGCGGTGAAGCCGCCAAGCTTTTCGCAGGCGGGATTGATCCGGCTTACCCGCCCATCCGGTTCGACCACGGTGACGAGGGTGCCGGCGGCGGCGAACATCGCGTCGAGGAAGGCGTTCTGTTCGACGAGCGCGCGGCTCTGGTGACGCTGGCGGGTGACCAACGCCTGGGCGGTGAAGCCGACCAGGGAAGCGACCGAGAGCCAGGTCGCCGCGTAGCGCAGGTTGCCGGCGCTGTAGCCGTCGCCGACGATGCCGGCGAGCGGCAGGGCGAAGAGTACGGCGGCGCCGCCGAGAACGACGCCGAGCTGCCAGCGGCGTCCATAGAGAGCGATCCAGAAGACCGAGAGCAGCGCCAGCGGGCCGAATCCGGTACCGACGCCGTTGTCGCCTCGCAGCAACCCGACGACGAGGAGGAAGGCGAGGGGAGGCAGGACCGCCAGCGGCGCCGGCGGCCGTGCCCAGGCGCAGAACAGCGAGCAGAGGCCGATCGCGCCGACCAGGGCGGCGGCGAGGACGATGTTGAGGACCGGCGGCGTCGGCGGCAGCAGCGCCAGCAGCAGGCCGAGAACGGCGGCCGCCGCGAAGGGCAACGTGCGCCGGGCGTTGTCGCGATCGAACCACCGGGTTTCCATCGGGTATGGATCGGCGCCTGGGCGTCGCTTCTTTACTGCTGGCGGAGCGGGATTCCTGATGGGTCAGGAAGCTTTGCGCGCTGCAACCAACGCAGCGCGAGCAGCACGGCTGCGGGGACGACGAGGGCGCCGCTGGCGGCGAGGAACCAGACCTCGCCGGCGTCGCTGCCGGCGCCGATCGTGTGGGCGACCGCGGCGACCCAGAAGACCGCGGTGAGACGATGCAGCCGGCGCCAGCGCGCGGCGCCGATCCGCTCGCGAGCGTAGTAGGAGAGGCCGAGCAGGGCGAGCCCGTAGCCGGCGACGATCCCGACCCCGGTCCACAGCGGCCGGTAGCTGCCGGCGAAGGGGATGGCGATGCCGGCGAGGCCGGGCTGCAGGTAGGAGTCGCCGAGCAGGGCGAGCCCGTGCAGGGCGACCATCGCCAGCGTCGTCAGCGACAGCGCCTCGTGAATCGCGCGCAGGTCGCGCTTGCTCTCCGACTTCCGTTTCGAGCTCACCATCAGCCCGGCGGCGACGCTGGCGCTGGCGAGGATCAGCGCCGCGCCGCCGGCGGCGCGGCTGGTGATCCAGAAGAGATGCGGGGCGACGTTCACGCGGTCGCCTTTGCGACCGGGCCCGGGCGGAGGGCGTGGGTTGCGGCGGCAACCACCTCAGCCGAGCCGTCGTCGGCGACGAGGACGCCTCCGTGCGGCAGCCAGCGGCCCGCGTCCCCAGAGCCCGTCAGCAGGGCCACCTTGGCGAGGACCTCCGCCTCCAGCGCGGTCGGTGCCAGCGCCGTGACCTGGACGAGGCCGGTGAAGGCGGGCTCCCCCGTGGCCGGGTCGAGCAGGTGATGGGCCGGGCGGCCGTCGGCCCGGCGCCAGCACCGGCGCCCGATGCCGCTGGTGGCAGCGGCGCCCTCGCGCACGCTCAGCTCATGAAGGGGCGGCCCGCCGAAAGGGTCTTCGACGAGCAGCCGCCGGTCGAGACCGGCGCTGCCGCCGACGCGGACGTCGCCGCAGCAGTCGACCGCGAAGGCCGGCTCGGCGGCGAGCTCCGCGGCGATCCAGTCGGCGAGCAGCCCCTTGGCGATGCCGCCGCCGTCGAGGCCGAGCCCGGGCGGGCGAACCACGCACCCCGTCGTCTCGTCGATCGAGACGTGCCGCCAGCCCCCGGCCGGGCTTGGGCCTGCCGCCCGGCGCGGGGGTGCGATCGCGAGCGCTTCGGCCAGGGTCAGGACGGAGGCCGCTGGCCGCGGCCCGGCCAGCGACTCGCGGTAGCCGGCGCGCTCGATCTCCCCCAGCAGGGTCGCGTCGACGAGGCCGCCGCTCTTCTCCCCGGCTTCTCCCGCCGCGGCGGCCAGGGCCATCAGCAGGGCGGAGGCGGGGACGGCTTCGCGGCGGTCGCGGTTGAGCCGGCTCAGCTCGCTGTCCGGCTCGAAGCGGGAGAGGCCCCGGTGGGCGCCGAGCAGCAGCTCGTGGCAGCGATCGGCGTCCTCCTCGCCTCCGTTGGGGCCGGCGCCGCGGATGTGGACGGCGACCGCGCCGCCGAAGCAGGCGAAGCTGCGGTGGGTCTCGGCGCTCACGACTGACCCGTCGTCACCGGCGCCAGTTCTTCTTCGACCGGTTCCGGTTCGAGTTCAAGTTCGACCGGTTCTTCTTCGACGGGTTCAGGTTCGGCCAGTTCGGCTTCGACCTCGTCGGGCTCGGTCGTTTCGATCGCTTCGGCGGCGCGTTCGACCGCGTCGGTGCCGCCGCTTTCGACCGTCGTTGCACTTTCGCCGCGATTGCTTTGCTGGGTCGAGGCGACGGTCTTCGAGTTGTCGCCAAGGACGGGATCGTTGCCGGTCGCCATCTGCACGAAGACAACGCCCCAGATCAGCGCGAAGATGACAAGGGAGATGACGACGACGCGACCGCGCAGCTCGCCGGCGCGCATCCGCTGCGCCCGCAGTCGCTGCTTCGCTGCGCGGAGCTTCTCCTGTCTTTCGGAATGGTCCATAGGCTCAGCTTGCCCGGGAGCGCAAAATCCCTGCTAAGCGGACGCTGAGAGTTCTCTTAGAGCACATGGCCTAGAGCCAGCTCCCGGCCAGGGGCAGGGTTGCGAGGGCGATCGCGAGTCCCGCCAGCAGCGAGCCGGCGAGCGCCAAGCGGCGCCCACCCGCCCCTGCCAGCCGCGCCTCGGGGGATGTCCGGCGCCAGTCGGGCAGCGCAAGCGACGGCAACTCGAGCAGGTGGCCGAGCACGTGCGCGGCCATCAGCGCGAACCAGGCGATGAAGGCGAGCTTGTGGGCGAACTTGAGCGTCTCGCTGGGCGGGCCGGCGAGGAGCAGGGCAACGCCGGTCCCGAAGAGGGCGAGCGTCGTGAGGACGACCCCTGGCGCCAGCAGCCGCAGCGGCAGCGGCGGCGGGCCCTTGCGCACGTAGGTGGGGGCGCCGCGGTAGTAGCGGACGAAGCGGTAGCCGGTGCTGCCCAGCTTCATCGCCACTGGCCCGAGCAGCAGCATGCCGATGAAGATGTGCGGCCCGAGCAACTGGCCGATGAAGGGGATCGTGACCCCCTCGGCGGCGAGCAGTATCAAGAGGGCGACGGCGACCGCACCGGTCAGGCGACCGTTGCCGGCGACGCCATCGCGGAGCCTCTCGGGCAGCCTCGGAAGCCCTCGGCTGCCCGGTAGCTCGCCGAGGCGAGTCTCGTCTTCCAGCTGGTACATGCCGCGATCGTCGCCGCGGCTGCTTGCCGGACGCTAAAGCTGGTGTGAGACCTCTCTTATGCGCCGGCGGAGAAACCCGGCAGCTCGAAGGCGAGGCGGGCGCCGCCGAGCGGGGAGTCCTCGACCCAGATGCGGCCGCCGTGGGCGGCGACGATCGCACGGGCGATGCCGAGGCCGAGGCCGCTGCCGCCCGCGGCTCGCTCGCGCCCCGGCTCGCTGCGGTGGAAGCGGTCGAAGACGCGCTCGCGCTCGGCGGCGGGGATGCCGGGCCCGTCGTCATCGACGGCGACGAGCAGCCGGTTGCCGGCGCCGTGGGAGGAGAGGACGACGCGGCCTGCTGCGTGCCGGTGGGCGTTTTCGAGCAGGTTGCGGACCACCCGGGCGAGCAGGTCGGGATCGGCTCGCAACATGCCCTCGGCCAGATTGCCGACCTCGGTCGCGGCCGGCGTCGTCGCCGCCAGCTCGCGCAGGAAGTGGGCGGCGGCGAGATCGCGGGGCGCCGGTGGGGCGCCCTCGTCGAGACGAGCGAGCGAGAGCAGGTCGTCGACGAGGCGTTCTACCCGGCCCATCTCCGCCATCGCCATCGCCTCGACCCGCCGCACCTCCTCGCCGCTCGGATCCTCGCTGCGGGCGAGCACCTCGAGCTGCCCGCGGATCGCGGTCAGCGGGCTGCGCAGCTCGTGCGACGCGTCGGAGACGAAGCGCCGCTGCTGGTCGAAGGCGCGGTCGAGGCGGTCGAGCATGTGGTTGAAGGCTTCGGCCAGGGTGCGCAGCTCGGCCGGCGCACCGGGCCCTGGGTCGAGGCGCGGCTCGAGCGCGCCTGCGTCGACTTCGGCGGCGGTGGTGGCGAAGCGGCGCAGGGGCGAGGCGGCCCGCGTGGCCACCAGGTACCCGGCCAGCAGCGCCGCCAGCAGGCTGGCGCCGCCAACCGCGAAGAAGGTCTTTTCGACGTCGGACTGGGCATCCTCGATCGGCGAGACCTCGTCGCCGCCGCCGGTGGCGCCGGCACCCTCGGTCCCGGTCTCCTTCGCCTCCTCCTGCGAGATCACGTCCGACTCGTGCGCCATCTGGGCGCGCACCGCGACGAAGACGACGGCGAAGGCGAGGACGACGATGCTGCCGATCGAGAGCGCCAGCCGGCCGCGCAGGCCGAGCCGCGCCCACGCCCCTCTCACCCGTCCACCCGCAACCGGTAGCCGACCGAGCGCACCGTCTCGATCGGCGCTGGCGAGTCCGGCAGCGCCAGCTTGCGCCGCAGGTAGCCGACGTAGACCTGGACCACGTTGGTGCCGGGGTCGTGCTCGAAGCCCCAGACCGCGGCGAGGATCTCCTCGCGGCTGCAGACTCGGCCGGCGTTGCGCATCAGGTGGGCGAGCAGGTCGGCCTCGCGCTCGGCCAGTGCCACCTCGAGCTCGTTGCGGGTGGCGCGGCGGCGGATCAGGTTGAGCCGGATCCCGGCGGCGGAGAGGACGGTTTCCGACTCCGCCGCGGCGCCTTTCAGGCGCGCCCGCACCCGTGCCAGCAGCTCCTCGAAGGCGAACGGCTTGGTCACGTAGTCGGTGGCGCCGCGGTCGAACCCCTCGACCCGGTCGGCGATCTCGCCCCGTGCGGTCAGCATGATCACCGGCAGCGCCGGTCGCGCCACCCGGATCGCCTCCAGCACATCGATCCCGTCGCGCCCCGGCAACATCCGGTCGAGGACGACCAGGTCGGTCTCCGGCGCCAGCGCCAGCCGTTCCCCCGCGGGCCCGTCGGCCGCGACCGCGACGGAGTACCCCTCGGCTTCGAGCCCGCGGCGGAGGAAGTCGGCGATCGCCGCCTCGTCCTCGACGACCAGGATCTCCATGGCTCGCGATGTTACGGCCGTGCTCGCCGCTCCCCGTGAGAACGCTCTTATACGAACGCGGAGTCGCTAGAGGTTCCAGAACGGCGCCAGCCGCTCGCGAGCCGCTGTCGCCAGCGGGGATTCGGTGGCGGCCGGGACGGGGTCGCCCTCGCCGGCGAGCGCCGGCAGGGTCGCCAGCAGCGAGTCGACCAGGGCCGCCGGTTCGTAGCCGCCCTCCTGGACGGCGCCGACCGGGGCGCCGACGCGGGCCCCCAGCTCGCGCACCTGGCGAGCCATTCGCGCGAACGACTCCGCCTCCAGCTCGCAGCTGGCGAGCGGGTCGGCGCGGTGGGCGTCGAAGCCGGCCGAGATCAGGATCAGGTCGGGATCGAAGCGCTCGCCTAGCGGCACCACCACGTGCTCTACCAGCGATAGCCAGGTCTCCTCGCCGGAGCCGGGCGGCACCGGCAGGTTGACGTTGAAGCCGCGGCCCTCCCCGGAGCCGAGCTGCGCGGCGGCACCGGTCCCCGGGTAGAGCGGCATCTGGTGGACGTTGACGACGAGGACGTCGGCGCGGTCGCGGAAGATGGCCTCGGTGCCGTTGCCGTGGTGGACGTCCCAGTCGAGGATCATCACGCGCTGAGCGCCGAGCCGGTCGATCGCCAGCGCCGCGGCGACGGCGACGTTGTCGAAAAGGCAGAACCCCATTGCTCGGTCCGGTTCGGCGTGGTGGCCGGAGGGGCGGATCGCGCAGTAGCCAGCCGTGTCCTCGCCGGCGAGCAGCGCCCGGGCCAGCTCGCAGGCACCGCCGGCGGCATGGAGCGCCGCCTCCCAGGAAGCTTCGCCGACGGCGGTGTCGGCGTCGATTCGCCCGCCCCCGCTGTGGCATAGGTCGCGGATCGACCCGATCAGGCGATCGCTGTGGACGAGCCCGAGGTCGTCCTCGCTCGCCGCCGGAGCCTGCCGCCGCTCCATGCCCAGCCAGTCGCGCTCGGCAAGCGCCGCCTCGACCCGGATCAGCCGCTCCGGCGTGTCCGGATGGCCCGGCATCTGCGCCTGCGGATCGTGCTCGAGGCTGGAGGGGTGACCCAGGTACAGCACCGGCTCAATCTAGCTTTCCGTTGGATGCCGGACGTCGTCGTACTCTTCCTCGCCGCCTGCGGCACCGCGCTCGCCACCGGGCTCGGTGCCGTGCCGGTCTTCTACCTCGGCTCGCACGCGGCGCAGCTGACGCCCTGGTTGCTCGGCTTCGCCGCCGGCGTGATGGGGGTCGCCGCCGTCGCCGGGCTGCTGATCCCGGCGGGGGAGGAAGGGAGCGCCGCCGAGGTCGCCGGCGGCCTGCTCGCCGGCGCCGCCCTGCTCTGGCTCGCCCGCCGCCACCTCGACCCCGATCTCGAGTTCATGGGACGCAGCGGCCCCCGAGCCCGCACCTCGGCGCTGGTCTTCCTCGTCCTCTTCGTCCACAGCCTGCCCGAGGGCTTCGCGGTCGGCACCGCCTTCGCCTCCGAACGCGCCGGCCTCAGCCTCTTCGTGATCGTCGCGATCGCGGTCCAGAACGTCCCCGAGGGAACCAGCGTCGCGATCCCGATGGCCGCCGCCGGCTTCAGCCGCACCCGCCAGTTCTGGGCGGCGGTGGCGACCAGCCTGCCGCAGCCGATCGGTGCCCTCGTCGCCTACTTCCTGGTCGAGGAGGTCAGCGCCCTGCTGCCCTTCTCGCTTGCCTTCGCCGCCGGTGCGATGCTGGTCCTGATCGCGGTCGAGCTGCTGCCCGACGCCTACGCCGGCGGCCGGCGCCTCGGTCCCAGCGCCGGCGCCGGGTTGGGCGCCGCCCTGATGCTCGCCCTCAGCTTCGCCCTCGGCGTCTAAATCCCAACCCCGTGGTTGAGCTTTCCGTCGCTATGCGCGGGAAAGCTCAACCACGCCATTCGGCGCGGCCGATCGCCCAGGTGCAGTCGACGCCTTCCTCGCCGGGAGCCTCGGGGGCCTTGCGCGCCTCGCCCTCGAAACCGAAGCCGAGCTTGCGCGGGACTCCGGCGCTGGCCAGGTTGGCGCGGTCGTGGTGGATCTCGACCCGCTCGATCCCGTCGATCGCGAAGGCGGTTTCGGTCAGCAGGGCGGCGACCCGGGTGGCGAGGCCGCGGCGGGTGCGCCCGGCGGCGATCCAGTAGCCGATCTCCAGCGTGCGTGGGCCGCGGCGGCGGTGCAGGCCGCAGGAGCCGGCCAGGGCGCCGCCGAGGAAGATCCCGTAGGTGGCGTCGCCGCCGACCTCCCACTCGCGTTCCCAGCGCTCCAGCATCCGCCGCCGCGTCGGCAGCCCCTGCGGCTCGGCCGCGGCCCAGGGCATCCAGGGGCGCAGGTGGTCGAGGCTGGCGATCACCGCCGCTTCCTGCGCCTCGGCGTCCTCGACCTGCCAGCGGCGCAGGGCGAGATCCCCGTCGGCGATCAGCTCCGGCAGCCTTCCCATCGGACGATGCTAGATCCAATGCGGCGCGGCGCAAGCGGGGGTGTGGCCAGCACCACCACGAGACGCCGGCCTCCCGTATTGCCCGCACGCGCCCGGCGGGGGATCATGCCCGCCATGGAGCAGACCCCATCACTGCCGGGCCGGGTTGGCGCGGTCGCCGCCCGCGGCGGCCTCGACCTCGCCTATCTCGCCGCGATCTGGGCCTGGGCCGTGGTCGGCTTCTGCGTCTGGGTGACCTGCCTCAGCCTCACTCTCTCGCTGCTCGTCTTCGTCGTCGGCGTCTTCGTCTGGCTCGGCAGCGCCTACCTCTTCCGCTGGACCACCTGGGTCGACCGCCGGCTCGCCGGCTGGGCGCGGGGGGAGCGGGTCGGCGCGGTCTACCGCCAGCCCCGCGAGCCCGGCGTCCTCGCCCTCCTGGGCTGCGTGACGACCGACCCGCAGACCTGGAAGGACCTTGGCTGGTTGGTGCTCAACTCGGTGCTCGGCTTCGTCGTCGCGACGGTGGCGCTGACCGTGACCGCGCTCGTCGTCGGCTACGTCCTGATGCCCGCCTGGTGGTGGGCGATACCCGACCCGACCACCCAGTACGGGACCCTCGAACTGGGCTTCATGACCGTCGAATCGACCGGCCAGGCGTTCGTCGTCACCGCGATCGGGTTGGCGCTGGCGCCGCTCGCCTGGTGGCTCAACCGCGGCTGCGTCGCCGGCCACGCGAAGCTGGCGGTGCGGGTGCTGGCGCCGTCGGAGAGCCAGCGGCTGCGGGCCCGGGTCGACGACCTGGCGAGCAGCCGCGCCGGCGCGGTCGAGGCGGCGCAGGACCAGCTGGAGCGGATCGAGCGCGACCTCCACGACGGCGCCCAGGCGCGTCTGGTCGGACTGGCGATGGAGCTGGGCATGGCCGAGGAGGAGCTGGAGAGAGATCCCAGTACCGCGGTCGAGACCGTGCGCCGGGCGCGGGACGAGACGCTGGCGGCGCTGGGCGAGCTGCGCGACCTCTCGCGCGGGATGCGGCCGGCGCTGCTCGAGGAACGTGGCCTGGCGGCGGCGGTCGAGTCGCTGCTCGCTCGCTCGCCGTTGCCGGTCTCCCTCAGTCTGATCGGCGAGGTCGACTCTGCCCCCGAGCCGGTCTCCTCGGCCGCCTACTTCGTCGTCGCCGAGGCGCTGACCAACGCCGCCAAGCACAGCGGCGCCGAGCGGGTACGGGTGCGGGTCGAGCGCACCGCGGCGGCGCTGGGCGTCACGGTGGAGGATGACGGCGCCGGTGGCGCCCGCGCCGGTGGCTCCGGCCTCGAAGGCCTGCGCAAGCGGGTCGCCGCGCTCGACGGCCGGCTCGAGGTGATCAGCCCCGCGGGCGGCCCGACCGTGATCAGGGCGGAGCTGCCGTGCGGGTAGTCGTCTGCGAGGACAGTGCCCTGCTGCGCGACGGCCTGGTGCGTCTGCTCGGCGCCCACGGGTGCGAGGTGATCGCCGCCGTCGGCGACGCCGACTCGTTCCTCGCCGCGCTCGACGACGAGCGTCCGGACGTCTGCGTGCTCGACGTGCGGCTGCCGCCGGACTTCTCCGACGAGGGGGTGCGGGCGGGTCTCGAGGCGCGGCGGCGCCATCCGGGGCTGCCGATCCTGATCCTCTCCCAGTACGTCGAGCAGACCTATGCGCGCGAGCTGTTCGCGGGCGGCGAGGGCGGCGTCGGCTACCTGCTCAAGGACCGCGTCGCCAACCCGCGCGAGTTCGTCGAGGCGCTGCAGCGGGTCGCCGGCGGCGGCACCGCGCTCGACCCCGAGGCGGTCGCCGAGCTGCTCGGGCCTGGGGAGGACCGTCTGGCGCTGCTCACGCCGCGCGAGCGCGAGGTGCTCGAGCTGATGGCCGAGGGTCGTTCAAACAGCGGCATCGCGGCGCGGCTGACGGTCACCGACCGCGCGGTCGAGAAGCACGTCTCCAACATCTTCTGGAAGCTCGATCTGCCGGCCGGGGCGGAGGACCATCGCCGCGTCCTCGCGGTCCTGCGCTGGACTGGCAGCCGCTGACCGAGCGGCGAACCGGGGTGTTACCGGTATGAAAACGATGATGGTTTCTTTTCGGCATCCCTTCGGTTAATCTCTGGCCGGTCAGCCAGACGGGGGAGCCCCCTGGCGGGGTGGCAGGGAAAGAGCGAGACGCGGGCGGCCGTCGCCGTCGCTGCTGTCTTTGCACCGACGAGAAAGGGAGTCATGACCAAGTTTCGAACCAAGGCCCGGCGCGGCCTGATCCTCGCGGCGGCATTCGGAGCGATGGCGGCCATCGTCACGGCGGGGATCGCCGCTGGCGCCGGCAGCAAGGAAAAAGCCTGCGTCAGCAACGTCTGCTTCGAAGCCGGCGGCACCTTCACGCCGAAGAAGCTTTCGAAGACCAAGCAGACGCCGATCGCTCTGGCGATCGAAGGCGCGATCAAAACCACCGACGGGAGCCACCCGCCGGCGCTGACCGAAGCCATCGTCGAAACCGACAAGAACGGCGCGATCAACGTCACCGGATACCCGAAATGCAAGAAAAGCCAGCTGCAGTCGCGGGACTCCAAACACGCGAAGGCCGCCTGTGAACCGGCACTGATCGGGACTGGCACCACCGACGTGGCGATCGCTTTCCCGGAATCGAAAGACATCATCGCCCACAGTCAGCTGCTCGTCTTCAACGGCGGCCAGAAGGGCGCGACGACGACGCTCTTCATCCACGCCTACATCACGGTGCCCGTGCCTGCGGCGATCGTCACCACGGTGAAAATCACCAAAATCCACAATGGCCGCTACGGCCTCAAATCGGTGGCAACGATCCCGAAAATCGCCAGCGGAAGCGGCTCGGTCACGGCTTTCAAGCTGAAGATCGACAAAAAATTCACCTACAAGGGGAAGAAAGTCAGCGTGTTGACCGCCAAGTGCCCAGATGGGCGCCTGCAGGCCCACGCGGTGGCCAAATTCGCCAACGGCCTGACGGCGACGACGGAATACGTCCGTCCCTGCACCGGGGTCTAGGTAGGTAGGGGCTTCGGCACCAGGACGGTGTTGAGGGCGGCTGCCGCCGAATCGATTCCCTCCGGCGGGCGGCCAGATCAAGAAGGGGCGGTTCCGGGTATCTCTCCAGCTCCCGGGCCGCCCCTTCCGCATCTCGCGGCGAAGCCGAGCAGGACGAGCCAGGCACCGAAGACGACCTGGTCGGCGCGCTGGAGGGCGCCCTTGACCGAGTCGAGCGCGTCTCCCAGGTAGGTGACGCCGGTCAGTGCAGTCAGCAAGAGCCAGAGCGCGCCGAGGGCCAGCGTCAGCCACCCAATCCACCTTCCTCTTGTCCTTTGTCGCCCTCTGGGCGACAAAGGACAAACGATGGTGAGGAGGCCGAGGCCAACGAGGAGGAAGGCGAGGACGGTGGCGGCGATTTCGCCGGCGGTGGCGAGCGAGTGGAGGACGTCGACCGGGTCGTAGGCGAGCGAGCAAGTCGGTTCGAGCCCTTCCGCGCAGCTCAGGGGCGCGGCGCTGGCGAGGACCGTGAAGAGGCCGGAGGCGAGCAGCGCCCAAAGCCCCAGGCGCAGGGTTCGCTCGGCGCCGGTCGCGTCGCTCCGGGTCAGCCGCCGCAGCAGCGCCAGGGCGAAGGCGGCGATCGCAAGGCCGGAGAGGATCCCGAGGACGACGAAGCGCCAGCCGGTCGACTCGGTGCGGGTGGCGAGGTCGCTGATCCAAGAGGAGTCGAAGTCGCTGCGTTCGGCCAGCGCTCCTTCCAGTGCCCAGTAGTTGCAGAGCAGGCCGGCGCCGATCCCGGCGAGCGCTATCGGGGCGGGGCGGCGCACGCCGTGACCCTAGCCGTGACGCCGGGGGCGTTTGCGAGGATGCCGGCCGATGAGCGGGAGCGGACCTGGCCGCGGCAACCTCGACGCGATCCTCGCCACGGCCGAGCACGATCGCACCCGGCTCAACTCCAATGCGCTAGGCGCCTTCAGCCTCACCCTGCTCGGCGTCGCCAGCGTCGTCGGCGCCGGCATCTTCGTCGTCACCGGCGACGCCGCCGCCCACTACGCCGGCCCGGCGGTGGTGATCTCCTTCGTCCTCGCCGGCGTCGTCGCCGCCCTCACCGCGCTCTGCTACGCCGAGCTCGCCTCATCGATCCCGGCCGCCGGCAGCACGTACTCCTACGCCTTCGCAGCCTTCGGCTCCTTCGTCGGCTGGTTCATCGGCTGGGACCTGCTGCTCGAGTACCTGTTCGCCGCCTCGACCGTCGCCGTCGGCTGGTCGGGGTACTTCGACAGCCTGCTGCAGTCCTGCGGCGTCCATTTGCCGCACGCGCTGATCACGCCGCCGTTCGGATCGGATCCCGGCATCGTCAACCTGCCCGCGGTCGCGATCATGCTGCTCACCTCGGGCGCGCTCTGGCTCGGCACCAAGGAGTCGGCCGTCGCCAACAACACGATGGTGATCCTGAAGCTGACGATCCTCGTCCTCGTCATCGCCGTCGGCGTCTTCTACATAACGTCCTCGAACCTGACCCCGTTCGTCCCCGCCCACGCCGGCGGCTTCGGCGACTTCGGCTGGAGCGGGGTCCTGCGCGGCGCCGGCATCGTCTTCTTCGCCTACATCGGCTTCGACGCGGTCTCGACCGCGGCGGCGGAGGCGCGAGAACCGCGGCGGACGATCCCGATCGGGCTGATCGGCACCGTCCTGATCGCGACCGCGATCTACGTCGCCGTCGGCTTCGTCCTCACCGGCATGCTCGACTACCGCCAGCTCGGCGTCGACGACCCGATCGCCGCCGCGATTCAGGCCGCCGGTCCCAACCTCGACTGGCTGCTGCGGCTGACCGACGTCGCCGCCGTCGTCGGCCTCGCCTCGACCGTGCTCGTCACCCTCTACGGCCAGACCCGGATCTTCATGCGGATGTCCGAGGACGGGATGCTGCCGCCGCGCTTCGGCCAGGTCAGCCCGCGGACCAAGACGCCGCAGTTCTCGATCGTCCTCTGCGGGATCGTCGGCGGCGTCGTCGCCGGCCTGGTGCCGCTTTCGGTGCTCGGCGAACTGATCTCGATCGGGACCCTGCTCGCCTTCATCATCGTCTCGGCGGGGGTCGTCACCCTGCGCCGTCGCTACCCGGACCTGGAGCGCCCCTTCCGGGTGCCGGCGCTGCCGCTCGTCGCGGGCGTCGCGATCGTCTCCTCGCTGGCGCTGATGGCGACGCTGCCCGGCGCGACCTGGGTCCGGCTCGTGATCTGGGCGCTGATCGGCTTCTGCATCTATTTCTTCTACGCCCGCGAGCACAGCGGCGAGAAGATGCGCGCGGTCGCTGCTCACGGCGCGGCCGGGGCGGCAACGGCCGCCGAGGCCGAGGGCGCCTGATGGGGTTCCGGCCGTTCGGCGGCGCCTCGCGCAACGCCGATCTCGGCGCCCTGCACGAGGTCTTCTTCATCGCCGCGGTGACGACGATCCTCTGCATCCGCACCGAGCTCTGGCTGACCCACTACCCGCAGCTGGGCGGTCACGGCCTCCACATCGCCCACCTGCTCTGGGGCGGCCTGCTGATGACGATCGCGATCGCGATCTTGCTCACCCTGCTCGGCCGCCGCGCCCGCTGGCCGGCGGCGCTGATCGGCGGCGTCGGCTTCGCCTTCTTCATCGACGAGCTCGGCAAGTTCATCACCGCCGACAACGACTACTTCTTCAAGCCCGCGGCTGGGCTGATCTACCTCGTCTTCGTCACCATCTTCCTGCTCTCGCGCGCCTACCGTCACCATCGCGGGCTGAGCGAAGCCGAGCGCCTTCGCAACGCGATCGAGCTTCTCGGCGAAGCGGCCGTTGGTCCCTTCCGCCGCAGCAGCCGCGACCGCGCGATGGCGTTGCTGGCGGGGGTAGCGGCCGAGAACGGGCTGCGGGCGCCGCTGCTGGCGCTGGTCGAGGGGGTGGAGGCGGAACCAGACCCCTCGCCGCCCTGGTACGAGCGCGCGGCCGACGGCCTCGGCGCGCGCTATCGGGCGTGGTCCGAGCAGCGCTGGTTCCACCGCTTCGTGCTCGCGGTCTTCGCCGTCTGGGCGGTGCTCGGCCTGGTCGCGGTTCTCGGCCTCGTCCTCGGCTTCGACGGCGACTCCGTCGACCACCTCAGCTTCGTCAACTGCGCCAGCCTCGTCACGATCGCGGTCTCGACCGTTCTCGTCGCCGTCGGCCTTGCCCGTCTGCTCGAGGGCAGGCGCCTGGATGCCTACGCCTGGATAGTGCGGGCGCTGCTCGTCTCGATCTTCGTCACCCGGGTCTTCTCCTTCGTCGAGTCCCAGTTCGGCGCCATCTTCGGGCTGGGCGTCGACGTCCTGCTGCTGATCAGCGTGCAGCTGATGGCGCGCCAGGAGCGCCGCCGCGATGATGTCGGCGGGAGCCGATGAGCGACAAGGCCGAGATCGAGACCGAGGTCCTCTCGAAGAAGGGCTACGAGAAGGAGCTCGAACGACTGCAGATCGAGCTGGTGCGGCTGCAGGAATGGGTCGTTCACGCGGGACTCAAGGTGGCGGTGCTGTTCGAGGGGCGCGACACCGCCGGCAAGGGCGGCGCGATCAAGCGGATCGTCGAACGCACCAACTCGCGCGTCGTCCGCATCGCCGCCCTCGGCAAGCCGACCGAGCGCGAGGAAACCCAGTGGTACTTCCAGCGCTATGTCGCCCAGCTGCCGGCGGGCGGCGAGGTCGTCCTCTTCGACCGCTCCTGGTACAACCGCGCCCTGGTCGAGCGGGTGATGGGGTTCTGCACCGACGCCGAGTACGAGGAGTTCATGCGGACGACCCCGCGCTTCGAGGAAATCCTCCAGCGCAGCGGCCTGATCCTGATCAAGTACTGGCTCTCGGTCTCCGACGAGGAGCAGGAGCGCCGCTTCCAGGCCCGCATCGACGACCCCGCCAAGCAATGGAAGCTGTCCGAGATGGACCTCGAGGCGCGCGCCCGCTGGGTCGACTACGCCGAGGCCAAGGACCAGATGTTCGCCTACACCGACACCAAGGAGTCACCCTGGTGGGTGGTCGAGGCCGACGACAAGCGCACCGCCCGACTCAACCTGATCTCCCACCTACTCGAACAGATCCCCTACCAGCCGGTCCGCAGCGAGAAGGTCAAGCTCCCGCCGCGCCAGGAGCGCGCCTACGTCCGCCCCCCGGTCGACACCCAGACCTTCGTCCCCGAGCGCTACCGGGTCGAGTGAGCGGCCGTCGGCCGCTCAGGGTCCGGTGCGCTGGCGGATCGGGGGCTCGAGGACGCGGCTGAGGACGGGAACGTCGAGGAAGCCCTCGACGCTGGCGTAGAGCATGGCGACGCGGGGGAGGTCGGAGGCGTCGTCGATCACGACCGAGCGGGGGACCCACTCGGGGTCGAACTTCTGGTTGAAGTCGCGCAGGCTCTGGATCTGGAAGAAGGGGTTGAGGCCTTTTGCCATCAGCCGCTGCAGCTTGCTGCCGAGGCCGGCGTCCTCGGCGCTGTCGAGCAGGCGGCCCCAGGCGGCGAAGTTGAGCGAGAGCCGCCTGAAGCCGCGGGAGCCGAGCGCCAGCGCCGCCTCGGAGATGAGGAACTCGGTCAGCCCGTTGGCGGAGTCGGGGCGGCGCCGCATCAGGTCGAGCGAGTAGCCGGGCTGCTCGCCGTAGACCGGGACGAAGCGGAGGAAGCCGGCGACGCGGCCGCCCTGCTCGCGGGCGATCGCGATCACGAAGTCGGGGTTCGTCCCCTCGACCTCCTCGCCGAGCTCCATCGTGAAGCCGCGCTCGGGCGAGCCGTCGCGCCACTCGGCGCTGATCTCGTTCAGCTCGGCGATCAGCTCCTCGCTTGCCTCGGTCTCGGCGATCAGCTCGAAGCTGTGGCTCTTGGCGATGTGGTTGACGGCGGTCCGCGCCGCCTTCATCCCGGCCCCTTCGAGGCTGAAGCGGTCGGGGTGGACGATCGCCTCGTCGCCGAGGTAGATCGGGTGCATGCCGCGCTCGCGGTAGATCTCCGCGTCGGCCTCGCGGACGGCGAAGAAGGCGACCCGCCAGGCGCGCTGGGCGCAGAAGTCGAGGAACTCATCGACGGTGCGGGCGGTGTCCGCGGGCGGCCCGATCGGGTCGGCGGCGACCATCGCCGTGCCGCGGACGTAGAGGTAGGCGATCAGCGAGCGGCCGTCGGCGGAGAAGAAGTAGTTCTTGTCGCGGCGCAGGGCGAAGTAGTCGAGCGTGTCGTCGCCCCAGTGGCGGACTATGTCCTCGGCGTGGCGGCGGCGCTCGGCGCTCGGCGGCTCGGCCTGGACGAAGGTGCGCAGCAGCAGGAAGAGGAAGGTGAGAAAGCCGATCACGCCGAGCATGATCAGGGTGATTTCGAAGAAGTCGCCGAACACCTCGCGGCTGTAGGTGTAGGGGCCGTCGAGGCCGATCATCCCCTTGTACGCGGTCTCGACGTTGCCCCAGAAGGTCAGCGGCTGCGGGATGTTGTCGCGCTCGGCGAACAGCGTGATCGTCGCGAAGACGAAGACGAAGACGAGGTAGGCGGGGACGAAGACGGCCGCCTGCAGCAGCGAGCCGGGATCGCCGTGGGCGCGGAAGTCGCGCCGGAACCAGACCAGCGCCAGCAGCATCGCGACCGAGAGCAGGACCGAGACCGGGTCGGGGCCATGGATCAGGTGGACGACCGCGGCGGCGGCGAAGAGGATCACGGCGATCGCCCAGGCACGGCGCTTGCCGCGGGCGAGGCCGCGGGCGACGGCGAGGATGCCGAGGCCGATTGCGACCGAGGCGATCAGGCCGGCGGATCGGCCGCCCGCATGAATGAACCCGAAGTGGCCGAGGTCGAATCGCCAGGACGTGGCGGTCGGGAGCAGCGAGAAGATCGCAACGATCACTGAAGCCCAGGCGAGGGGACGGGTGCTGCGGGGGCGGAAGAAGGGGGCCGCTACCGGTACCCCTTCTGAAATCGCCCTTACGGGCTGAGTGATTTCAGAAGGGGTACCGGCATCGACCCCGCCAACCGTCTCGGCAGATCCCGTCGCATCGTCCGCTGCGAAGTCCACGGCGCGTGGCGCTCCGTCCGATCCCCTCGTTGAAGCTGACGAGGGACCAGCCTCCCCCTCGATTCCCTCCGGTCTCAGGGTCGGGAAGAGGATTACGTCTCGGATTGCTTCGGCGCCGGAGATGAGCATTACGAGGCGGTCCATGCCGATGCCGAGGCCGCCGGTGGGAGGGAGGCCGTATTCGAGGGCTTTGACGTAGTCGTCGTCGACCGGTTCGGCCTCGTCGTCTCCGTCGGCCTGCAGGCGGGCCTCGGACTGGAAGCGTTCGGCCTGGTCGACGGGGTCGTTGAGCTCGCTGTAGGCGTTGGCCAGCTCGCGGCCGGCGACGACGAGCTCGAAGCGCTCGGTCAGTTCAGGGTCGTCGCGGTGGGCGCGGGCCAGCGGCGAGACTTCGCGCGGGTGGTCGATGACGAAGGTCGGCTCGACCAGCAGGTGCTCGGAGCTGTCGTCGTAGACCTCGGCCATGATTTTCCCCGAGCCCCAGCCGTCGAGGTACTCGACGCCGCGCTCGTCGGCGATCTTCCGCGCCTCCTCCACCGGCATCGAGGGGTGCATCTGGACCCCGGCGTTCTCCTCGATCAGCTCCGCCATCGTCGCCCGCCGCCAGGGCGGCTTCAGGTCGACCTCGCGGCCGTCGATCGTCACCACCGTGGTCCCGATCGCCTCCTCGCAGGCGGCGGCGACGATCGCCTCGGTCAGGTCCATCATGTCGTGGTAATCGCCGAACGCCTGGTAGGCCTCGAGCAGGGTGAACTCCGGGTTGTGGCGGGTGTCGAGACCCTCGTTGCGGAAGACGCGACCGATCTCGAAGACGCGGTTCATGCCGCCGACGATCAACCGCTTCAGCGGCAGCTCGAGCGCGATCCGCAGCGTCATCTCGATGTCGAGCGCGTTGTGGTGGGTGACGAACGGCTTTGCCGCGGCGCCGCCGGCCTGGCCGAGCAGGACCGGCGTCTCGACCTCCTGGAAGCCGCGCTCGACCAGGATCCGTCGCGTCGCCGCGATCACCGCGGTGCGGATCCGGAAGATCCGCCGCGAGGGCTCGTCGAGGATCAGGTCGAGGTAGCGCTGGCGGTAGCGCATCTCGGCGTCGGTGACGCCATGGCGGACGTCGGGCAGCGCCCGCAGGTCCTTGGAGAGCAGCGCGAACTCGTCGACCCGGACCGAGAGCTCGCCGTGGTTGGAGGCGACGACCGTCCCCTTCACCCCGACCCAGTCGCCGAGGTCGAGGTCGGAGAACTCCTGCAGCTCGTCGCCGCCGACCGCGTCGCGAGTGACGATCAGCTGGATCTGGCCGGTCTCGTCGTGCAGGTCGGCGAAGTCGAGGCCGCCGTGGCGGCGCTCGCCGAGGACGCGGCCGGCGATCGCGACCTCGCGGCCGGTCTCCTCGCCGGCGCCGAGCCCGTCGAACTCCCCGTGGATCGCCGCCGCCGTCGTGTCGCGGTCGAAACGAACCGGGTAGGGCTCGATGCCGCGCTCGCGCAGCTTCTCGAGCTTGGCGAGGCGATCGGCACGGGTCTGCGCCTGGAAGTCGGCGGGCTCGGACTCGACACTCATGCGACGGTGGATGCTAAGCGCTGGACGGGCGGAGATTCGCTCTGCGAGCGGGCGAGGATCGCCATTCCCGCCAGCGCGGCGGCGAGCGAGAGCAGCGTCGCCGCGACCTCGGGCGGGCTCGCGTCGAGCGTCTCGTGCAGCAGCAGCACGCCGAGGAAGACGCTCGTGATCGGGTCGAAGGCCATGCTCGTCGCCACCGCCGGCGCCAGCGCTCCGGTGTTGAGGGCGAGCTGGTTGAGCGTCATCGAGGCGTAGCCGACGGCGGCGAGTGCGTAGAGGTGCCAGCCGGTGACGATCGCGACGACGCCGTTGTCGAGCTCGTCGACGACCGCCTTGGTCAGCGCCGCCGAGAGGGCGAAGAGGACGCCGGTTGCGACCCCGAGCATCGCCGCCCGCCGCGGCGCCGGCCCGCGTTGGCCGAGGAGGACGAGCGGCACGCAGACCGCGGCGCAGATGCCGCCGGCGATCAGCCAGTCGCGGACCGGGGCGTCGGCCTCGCCGCCCGAGGGGTTGGCGACGGTGAGGAAGACGACGAGCGCGGCGACGACGAGGAAGGCGGCGCCGACGTCCAGGCGCCGCACCCGCTGGCCCGTCAGCCGCGCCCCGAGCGGCAGCGCGAAGACGACGCTGGAGACGAGCAGCGGCTGCACCACCGCCAGCCGCCCGACGCCGAGCGCCGCCGCCTGGGCGAGGAAGCCGAGCGAATCGGCAGCGATCCCGATCAGCCAGACCGGCCGCCGCACCATCCGCAGCAGCAGGCTGGCGCTGGACCCCTCGGAGGGCTCGTCGATGCCTGCCTTCTGCTGGAGGACGGTGCCGAGCGCGAAGAGCAGCGCCGCGACGAGGGCGAGAACGATGTCCAATGCGTGGCCTCCCGGGGTGGGACTGGGCGTCGCTGCGGACTCTAGGGAGTGCATCCGACTTGATCCGCAGGCCCGGGCCAAAATCTTTCAAAGCCCTCGCGCGCTGTTTCTCGCCGGCGATGTAGGTAAGACTTCGAGCCCGCATGGCGGATGTCAAGTCGAAATCGCCGGGGAGGTCGGAGCAAGCCTCCTTTGTCGTCGATACGCAGCTCTTCAGGGAGCTCGGGGAGCTGCTGGTCGGTAGCGACGCCACCGCTCTGCTCGAGCTGGTCAAGAACTCCTACGACGCTGATGCGACTGTTGTCACCGTGTACGGCCAGAGGTTGGACTCCAAGTCGCGCGGACAGATCCTTGTGATCGATGACGGCGATGGCATGAACTTGAAGCAGTTCCGAGCTGGCTTCTTGCGGCTTGCTGGACGATCCAAGACTCTCGGCAAGCGCCGGTCAGTGCGCTTTGGGCGCCGCTACACGGGAGAGAAGGGTGTCGGGCGGCTGGCAACCCACAAGCTTGCGCGCCTGATCGAGGTCGAGTCCGTTCCCTTCTCAAAGGAAGGCAGGCCTCGGGGTGTTCGAGCGACGGTCGACTGGAGTCGGATTGAGAAGCTCAAAACCGTTGAGCAGGCGGGGAAAGCGGTCGATCTGCAGACGTTCACTCCGCCGAATGGTCGCTCCTCGGGTACTCAGATCCGGCTCGCGCGTCTTCGCCACACCTGGGATTCGAAAGACCTCACGGATTTCATCGCCAGCGCGGAAGTTTTTGGGCCGCCTCGTCCATTGATCGACTCGGAGAGACTCCGGAAGCGTTTGGACCCACCGAAACTCCTGTTTAAGACCCCGCGAGTGCGGGACATGAGCGGCGGTGAGACTGATCCAGGGTTCGACATCCACCTCACCGGTGACTTCGCAATCAGCGACGACCATTGGGATGAGATGGTCGAGTCCGTCGAGTGGGTGCTGGAGATTGACGCCCGTCGCTCCGGCGTACGTTTCTGCGCTTCCCCTACCGAACGGGAGATGACGGTCACCAAAGGGCACGCACGGCGCCATGAGTTCAAGGTGCGGCATCCCGAACCGAAGGTGGGGCCATTCTTCCAGGCACGGATTTTCGTTAGAGCGAGGAACGTAGGCCCGGACATTTTCCGTGCGTGGTCGAAGGACGTAGCCGGAGTCAGGGTGTATTCGGAGGGATTTCGAGTTCTTCCCTACGGAGCCCCGGACAACGACTGGCTAGAAATCAACCGAACCTATGCGGCCCGAAAAGGGGCCTTGGAGCTTCTTGAGGCAAATCAGCTCCTTGAGGAGGAAATCGGTGATGCGGACGAGGACGACACGGGCCTTACCTTGCTGCCCTCAGATTCGTATCTCGGTGCGGTTTTTCTGACTAGGGAGCGCAGTGGCCAACTAGAGGCGCTGGTGAACCGCGAGGGCTTTGTCCCCAATCGTGCGTTTTACAACCTGCGCGACTTGACCGGACTTGGCATCACCTTGCTGACCCGGGCTCGGGCTGCGGGTCGTCTTGAGAAAAGAGAAGCGGCCAAGGCGGCGAGGGAAAGACGTCGGCGTCAGCCGTCAGAGGCCGCAGACGCTCCCCCGCCCGCCGAGAGCTGGCGCCGAGAGGTCGATCAGCGGATCAAAACCGCCGTACAGGAAGTCGGCGAGATGCGGGTGGCCGCGTCGAGCGGGAAGCTCGCGAGATTTGAGCAGGATCTCGCCAGGCTGGAGGGGGAGCTCGAAAGTCTTTCGGCCGCCGTCGGGGGACTGATTGCCGAGCAGCGGCTTACTCCGGTTCTGGCATCGGTTGGGATCCAGATGGGGGAGTTCATCCATGAGATCAACGGGCTTCTCGCAATGGCCGTGACGATGGATACGGCCCTCGGGCGCCTGCGCGAGAATCCAGAAAATTTCACCACCCCAAGCGTGCGTCGTGCGGTGGGAGAGGCACAGCAATCGGCCCGGGACTTGCGGGCTCGTCTGGAGCGTCAGGCGACCTATCTGATCGACCTGACCAGCCCTGCGGCGGTCCGGCGCAGGTCGCGGCAACGGATAGCCGAGCGGATTGATCGGGCGGCCGAGTTGGTTGCGCCAGCGCTTGACCGGAGATCCATTACCTTCGACAACCAGGTTCCGTCGGGCGTGCGTACGCCGCCAATGTTCCCAGCGGAGATAACGGCCGTGCTGTTGAATCTACTCACCAATGCCGTCAAGGCAGCGGGCGAGGGGGGTAGGATTCGCGCGGCGACGCAGGGTAAGGGGAACAAGATTCGTCTTGAAAACACCGGAAGTGCCGTTGACCTGGGCATAGCGGAGCGCTGGTTCCGGCCATTTGAGACGACGACGACCGAGGTCGACCCGCTCTTGGGGCAGGGTATGGGATTTGGTCTCCCGATCACTCGCGGCATTCTTGAGGAGTACGGCGCGAAGGTCCGGTTTGTGAAGCCCCGTGCGGGTTATGCAACTGCGATTCAAGTGGAGTTCCCGTCGTGAAAGCCGGTCCCCCTGCGATCCTCGTCGTCGATGACGAGCTCGATGATGCACAGAACTTCAAGCGAGATGTAGGCGACGCTGCGCACGTCGAGATTCGAACCCCGGACGAAGTTCGGAAAAGCGACCTCGAACGGGCGGACCTGGTGCTCGTCGACTATGAACTGGATGCCTGGCTTGGGTCTAAAGAAAGACTGATGTCTCCCGCGAACGGTCTCGCGCTGAGCGCGGTGATCCGGGAGCAGATAAGCGCCTTGTCGCGAGGCACTGTGACGGCTGTGGCACTGTGGTCGGGCCAAGTCGAAAAGATCGCCTCGACGTTGCCCGCCGGGCTGCAGAGTTTTGCATTTGCCCGGTTGAACAACTTGGAGTGGGTCTTTAAAAAGGGGACTGATGAGGCGGCCCCCGGAGCCGTGTCGCTTGCGTGGGCGGTCAGGGAGCTGCCCCGCACCTGGCCAATCGGCGATCCAGAGATGGCGACGAAGGAGCTGCACAAGCTGCTCGGCCTTTCAACGGACATGCCTTTCTTTGTCAGCGCCGCCGATGAAGTCAGCGCCGGGCATCCACCGATCCACGAGTTATCAGCGGCCACCCACGGCCTCGTTGTGATCAGGTGGATTGCGCACCGCATCCTTCCCTACCCAGCGTTTCTCCTAGCGCGTCTCGATTTGGCATCTAGATTGCGCATCGACCCCTTGGGGCTCGACCGTCTTCTCGTCGAGAAGTCCGAATTTTCTCGGCAGCTCGAAGGAGTTGAATACAAAGGTGCCCTCCGTGGTCTCTACGATAGGAATTGGTGGCGTAGCGGTCTGGAGGGGCTGATATTTGATTGGACCGGGGGGTCTGGAGGGCTGGACGTTCTGCACCAATCGATACGCGAGCGCGCGAAGCACGAGGTGGTGTTTCTCGACCACGAGGTCGTACCGGGGATTGACGAGTCCTACCGTGCGGCTGAGTTGATCCCCGTTGAAGATGCGCTCAGGCTGCGGCTGGACGATTGGCCACCCTTCGCCGATGCCGCTTGGGCGGAACGGAGCCTCGCGGCAGACTCCGATCAACTTCGAGGCTTGGTGCTACCGCTCGATAGAGAACTGTTGGCGTAGCAGTGGCGGAGGGACCCAAGCGACTGCGGTTCAACTTTGCGAGTCTCCAAAAGGAGCTCGAGGCGATCGTCGATCTTGCCGGCCCGTTTCTCACTGCCGAGAGCGTTCGACGCCTGCAACAAAGCAAATACTGGCTTGCCAGTTTGAAGTCCCAGCCTGGAAAGCGTGTGACCTGGTCCGTGCCCAGCGACGAGCCCATCAGGACGAGGGAGAGCGAAGGGGAGTACGAGGCCAAGGACGGCGGCAAGGGTCCAATCGTGGAGGGTGCCCTCAGCTTTGTCTGGGACATGGAGACCAGCCCGAAGAGTGTCACCGAGGTGGAGTTGATCGGGAAGGCCAGCACGATGATCCGCCTTTGCGAGAAATCCGGAGACACACACCGCGAGCTGTCCACGTGGAAGATGGAGATCGGGATCGGCGCGGCTGAATCCCCTGGGTGCTTCTTCCACGTTCAGATGCCCAGTCAGCTGCCCGTCCCGCGGTTGCCGATCTTCCCTCCGACCCCGATGGTTTGCATGGAGTTTCTACTCGGCGAGCTATTCCAGCGCGACTGGCAGCGAAGAGTCGACGGGGACGGGCAATCTATGACGATCTGGCGTGGCGTTCAGCGCGATCGCCTCGGGCGATTCTTCCAGTGGCAGCAGGAGCAGCTTAAGGGAGGCGGGTCGCCCCTGATGCACCTCAAGGGGTTTCCGGGCCCTGACCTTTTCGTGGGCCCCTCTCCGACGGTCTAGTGGCGCCGGAGGGCTTCGAGGGAGTCTGCGGCCGTGCGGAGCCTGTCGAGATCTGAGCGCGTGATGCCCATGCCGGCAACCAGGATCTTTCGATCGGCTACCTCGCGGGCCATATCGACACCACCCAGTTCGAATGCCTCGACAATTTCATCGAGCATGGAGGAGTCGGCGGGGGGGAGCCGAAGATCGACCGCTCCATTCGGCTCGAGCTTGAGGATTCCGCCGCCGTAGCTCCTGCCGGAGAGCTCTGCCGACACTCTGTAGAGAGTGGTCCACGAAGAGGCGGCGATCGAGTCCGCCAACCGTTCGACCCCGGACTCCAGCCAGACGCGGTGAATTGCGTTCGTGCAGGTGGCTGCGGCTTCGTTGGTGACGAGCCGCGGCGCTGCAGATCCCATGTAGGGGAGGAAGATTTGCGGCGTCGCGCTGTCTCGCACCTTGAACCAGGGACTGCGTCGGTCGCAATGACTGCGCTTGTCGATCTCCTCTCCCTCCGCCCGTCGCAGCTCCTCGGCAGCGATCTTGCTGAGTCGCATCGTGCTCTCTGGGAATAGCAGCAGTCGAGATGGCTCGCCGGACTTTTCGGCCTGGGCCTCCGCATTCCAGCGTGGTCGCTTGAGCCACGCACCACGGGGAACTATGGGCACCGACTGCACTGACTTGCCCAGCCGGTCAGCTTCCGCAACCGACCTGACGAAAAAGGAGTTGGCGCCCGTGACGACCCCGATTCGTATTCTCGCGATCTCGCCGAGCCGATCGACCCCTGGATGAGCGCAGACCTCCTCCCAGGCGGCGGCCTGGGAGGAGGTCAGGCGCCAGGGGAGCCGGGGGTCATGGCGGGCCCGTTGTGCGGATCTTGCCTTTCGGCGAAGTGGTTGTCTCAGGGCGGGTGCAAGCCCCTTCAGGTTCGCGATGCGTCTGTAGATCGGCGGACCGCTGGGCCGACCGCGGTCAATCAACAGGATGACCGTGCGCTCCTGTACCTGGGGGAACAGGCGCTTGGTGATCCTGACGAGTTGAACTTCCCCCTTCTCAGTCGCCAGCGCATCGAAAAGAGGTTCTGCGTATTCCGCGTGGAGAATCGAGCCCGGTAGAACAAGCGCCAGCCTGCCTCCAGGCGCGAGAAACGTCACGAGGTGCGCGCAGAAATAGGCCCACGCGTCGCTTCTCCCGTTAAGGTCGATTCCGAGCCGCTGACCACTACGCCGCCCGCGCTCGGTGAGCTCACTCTTAAGCGCGTGGTGGCGAATGTACGGCGGGTTGCCGACTATCGCGCCGAACGGACCGTTGAGTTGGTCCGCGTCCAGGGCAAGAAGGTCGCCGTGGTGCAGGTTTCCCTCCGGTAGAACCAGCCCGCGCTTGAGGAGGTGCAGGGGTCCATCGGGATCTATCTCGACGCCAAACAGCCTGGGGCCCGGTTCGAGAACGCCAAGATCGCTCAAGGTGTGGTGGGCTGCCTCCAGGAACACCCCATCTCCAAAGGCGGGCTCGAGGACCCGATCTGGACACCGCGCAAGAGCCCAGCGAACGAGCAGATCGGCCAGGCGGGGTGGCGTGTAAAAGATGCCATTGGCCTTTCGACGGGCCATGGAAGGAGGGACGACATCGTTCTTCGTCGCCGTGGCAGCCGAGCCGAGTGGGGGGGCTGCCATCGCAAGCTTCGTCACGCTTTTTGCAGCCTAGAGATCGCAAATGACGCGAAAGCATCGGGGGCCACTTCCGCCCGCGACCAATGGGCCGCGGCGTCGGCTGGGACTCTTCAGATCGGCTTGAGGAATCGGCGACGAGGACTTCGGCGAGCTCGGTGGCAGGTGCCACCCCGGGTCCTCCGCGCCGGCGTAGCCGACCTTGGTCGGGAGGAAGCCGTGGTTACGGCGAGCGCTTCCGCGCGTCCTCGTGGCGCGCTTCCCCTTTTCGCGGTGAAAGCGCATTTCGCCCCGCTGCGATGATGGGCGAATGCGCGCGATGGTCCTCGAGCGAGGCGACGAGCCGCTGCGGCAGATAGAGCTTCCCGAGCCCTTGCCGAGGCCCGGGCAGGTGCTGATCGCGGTTCGCGCCTGCGGCGTTTGCCGCACCGACCTCCACATCCTCGACGGCGAGCTGAGCGAGCCGAAGCTGCCGCTCGTCCCCGGTCACCAGATCGTCGGCACGGTGGCCGAGGTGGGGGAGGGGGCGGAGCGCTTCGAGCAGGGGCAGCGGGTCGGCGTCCCCTGGTTGGGCTGGACCGACGGCAGCTGCCGCTACTGTGCCTCGGGGCGCGAGAACCTCTGCGACGCGGCCCGCTTTACCGGCTACGACATCGATGGCGGCTACGCCGAGTACGCGGTCGCCGACGAGCGCTTCTGCTTCTCGCTGCCGGACGGATATCCGGACGAGCAGGCAGCGCCGTTGCTATGCGCCGGGCTGATCGGGTACCGGGCGCTGCGCCTGGTCGGCGAGGCCGAGCGGATCGGTTTCTACGGCTTCGGCGCCTCCGCCCACATCCTCTGCCAGGTCGCCGTCCACCAGGGCCGTCGTGTCTTCGCCTTCACCCGCGAGGGCGACGAGAAGACCCAGGCCTTCGCCCGCTCGCTCGGCGCGGAGTGGGCCGGCGCCTCGACCGAGGCGCCGCCGGAGGAGCTCGACGGTGCGATCGTCTTCGCCGCCGCCGGACCGCTGATGCCGGCGGCGCTGCGGGCCAGCGCCAAGGGCGCGCGGGTGATCAGCGCCGGCATCCACATGAGCGAGATCCCCGCCTTCCCCTACGAGATCCTCTGGGAGGAGCGGATGCTGGGCTCGGTCGCCAACCTGACCCGCGCCGACGGCGAGGAGTTCCTGGCGCTGGCGCCCACGGTGCCGGTGCGGACCGAGGTCACGAGTTACCCATTGGAGCGCGCGGGCGAGGCCCTCGAGGATCTCCGCGCCGGCCGCTTCCGGGGTGCCGCCGTGCTAGAGATCGCGGGATGAAGATCGTCTCGCCGCTCGGCGAGTACCCGTTCGTCTTCGATCGCCTCGAGCGCCGCAACGGCGGCATCGACGTCGTCGGCTCCGTTGCCGGGATCGAGTCCCGCGTCTCCCTCGGCAGCGACGACCTCCGCGCCGCCGCCCGCTTCGCCGGCCCGCCGCTCCTCGCTGCCCTCGCTACCGCCACCCTGCTCGGTTACGCCGCCGCTCGCCGGTAGGTTCGCAGGGTGCACGAGGATCCGACGCTGGCGCGGATGTACGCGGAGGTGGAGCGCGACGGCGAGCGCGACGCGGTCGCGGTCGAGGAGCCGCTCGAGATCCGGGTCGACGGCGAGCCCCTGAGCGTGACGATGCGGACTCCGGGCCACGACGAGGAGCTGGCGCTCGGCTTCCTCTACGGCGAGGGGCTGATCGACGGCCCCCGCCGCGCCGGCCTCAGCGCGGACCTGGCGGCGAACGCGGTCGAGGTCGAGGGGCCGCTGCTGCGCGACCCGGGCGCCCGCCGCTTCTACACGACCTCCTCCTGCGGGGTCTGCGGCAAGGGGGCGCTGGAGGAGGTGGTGGTGACCAGTGAGCCGGCGCCGCCCGGCCCTCGGATCGCCCGCGACCTGCTCGCCTCGCTGCCCGACCGCCTCGCCCAGCCGACCTTCGAGCGCACCGGTGGCACCCACGCGACCGGCCTCTTCGACGCCGCCGGCGAGTTGCTGATCGCCCGCGAGGACGTCGGCCGTCACAACGCGATGGACAAGGTCGTCGGTCGCGCCCTGCTCGACGGACTGCTGCCGCTGCGCGGCCGCGTCCTCTGTGTCAGCGGCCGGGTCTCCTTCGAGCTGGTCCAGAAGGCCGCCGTCGCCGGTGCTCCGATCCTGGTCGGCGTTGGCGCCCCCAGCTCGCTCGCGATCGAGCTCGCCGCCGACCGTAACCTGACCCTCGCCGGCTTCACCCGCGCCGGCCGCACCAACGTCTACACCTGCCCCGAGCGGGTTTTCGGCTAGCTCTCCAGGACGCGCTTCAGCTCGGCGCAGTGGGCTTCGAACTGGCGCCTCAGCGGGCGCTTCATCAGCGGGGAGGCGATCTTCAGCAGGCCGTTGGGGCTGCCGTGGACGCGGAACGCCATCCGCGTCCCGGCGCCGCGCGGTTCGAACGTCAGCCGCGCGTCGAGCGGCAGCGGTCCCTCCAGCACGTGCAGCGCGAAGAGGCGGTTCGGCTCGTGCTCGGAGACCTCGACCAGCGAGGGGACCTCGCGCCCGCCAGGGGCGCTGTGTACCTCGCGGATCCTGGTGCCGCGGCCGACCGGGCCGATCCCGTCGGGCACCGCGGAGACGGTATTCAGCTGCCAGGTCGGCAGCTTGGCCGGGTCGGTCGCATAGGCGAAGACCTCCTCCACCGGCCGCTCGATCTCGGTCTCGATCGTGAAGTCGATCACTGCGGCGAGATTCTCTCAGCGATCTCCTGCAGCTCGGAGGCAGCTAGCCCGCTGCGGCCGGCGGCCCAGCAGGCGAGCGGTGCGGCGGGGCGCTCGGAGGAGTGGGCGGCGGTTGCCGCCAGCTCGAGCAGCGCCTCGATTTCCTCGGCCGAAGGTGGGTCGACGCCGATCTGACGGCAGAACTGCTGCACCCATTCTTCGCGGTCCATCTCAGCCTCCGATCGCGCTCATCGTCCGCGCCGGCGGCCGGAAACCCGGCTCGTCGATGCGGTGCTTCAGCTCCTTGCGCCAGACCGCGGCGCGCACGATCTCGGCCAGCTCCTCGTCGCTCGCTCCGCCGCGCAGCGGCTCGCGCAGGTCGGTCTCGTGCTGGGAGAAGAGGCAGGTCCGCAGCTTGCCGTCGGCGGTCAGCCGTAGCCGGTTGCAGTCGGCGCAGAACGGTTCGGAGACGGGGTTGATGAAGCCCAGCTTGGCGCCGCCGCCGTCGGCAAACTCGAAGATGCGGGCGGTGGCGTGCGGCTCTCGGGGCAGCTCCCGCAGCGGGTGGATCGCTTCGACCATCGCCCGCACCTCGGCGCCGCTCAGCACGTCCTCGGCGCGCCAGGCGCGCTCGCCGTCGAGCGGCATGAACTCGATGAAGCGGACCTGGAAGTCATGGTCGCGGGCAAGCGCGCAGAAGCGGCGCACGTCGTCCTCGCCGAAGCCGGGGATCGGCACCGCGTTGACCTTGATCGGCCGCACCTCGGGGAAGGCGGCGATCGCGTCGAGCCCGGCCAGCACTCGGTCGAGCGCGTCGCGCCGCGTCACCTCGATGAAGCGCGCCCGCGCCAGCGAGTCGACCGAGACGTTGACCCGGTCGATCCCCGCTGCGACCAGCGCCTCCGCCTGCTCGGCGAGCAGGTAGCCGTTGGTGGTCAGCGAGAGGTCGCGGATCCCCTCGATCGCCCCCAGCCGCGCGACCAGCGCCGGGAACTCGCGTCGCACCAGCGGCTCGCCGCCGGTCAGCCGCACGTCGCGGATCCCCATCCCCACCAAGAGCTCGACGAGCCGCTCGATCTCCTCGAAGCTGAGGATCTGCGAGCGCTCGATCCAGGGCACCCCCTCGGCCGGCATGCAGTAGCGGCAGCGGAAGTTGCAGCGGTCGGTGACCGAGACCCGCAGGTCGCCGAGCAGCCGGCCGTGGGCGTCTTCGAGCGTCATTGCCCACCTCCGTGCGAACTCGGCTCGCCGGCGATCAATGCCAGGGCGTGGGGGAGGGCGACCGCGAGCGCCTCGCCGGTCTGCTCGACGGCGAGCGGGCTGCCGGGGAAGTTGACGATCAGCGTCTCGCCGCGGGTGCCAGCGACGCCGCGCGAGAGCATCCAGTTCTCGGTGTGCGGTCGCGAGGCGAGCCGCATCGCCTCGGCGATTCCGGGCGCCTCGCGGTCGAGCACCGCCCGCGTCGCCTCCGGCGTCACGTCGTCGGGCGAGAGGCCGGTGCCGCCGCTGGTCAGGATCAGGTTGACCGCTTCGTCGTCGGCCCAGTGGCGCAGCCGCGTCTCGATCGCCGTGCGGTCGTCGGGCAGCAGCTCGCGGCCGGCGACCTCGAGCCCCAGTCGCGCCGCCAGCTCGGCCAGCCGCTCGCCGCTCTCGTCGCGGCCCTCGCCGCGGGCCTTGGAGCTGCTGACGGTCAGCAGCGCCACCCGCATCAGCTCTCCTCCAGACGCCAGTCGGAACGGCCGCCGCTCTTCTCCAGCAGCACGACCTGCTCGATCGCGACCCCGCGCTCGACGCCCTTGACCATGTCGTAGACGGTCAGCGCCGCCACCGCGCAGGCGCTCATCGCCTCCATCTCGACCCCGGTGCGGCCGACCGTGCGCGCCTCGGCGACCAGCTCGACCAGCCCGGCCTCGGCGTCGACCGTGGCCTCGACGTCGACGAAGCTGAGCGGCAGCGGGTGGGCGAGCGGGATCAGCGTCCCGGTCTGCTTCGCCGCCTGCACGCCGGCCAGGCGCGCGACCTCGAGCACCTCGCCCTTGGGTCCGTCGCCGGCGGCGACCAGCCGGGCGGTCTCCGGGCTCATCCGCAGACGCGCCCGCGCCCGCGCCCGCCGTTCGCTCTCCGGCTTGGTGCCGACGTCGACCATCCGCGCCCGCCCGTCCTCACCGATGTGGCTCAGCTCGCTCACCGAACCTCCTCGGCGCGGGTGCCCTCGACCCAGCGGGCGGCGCCGGTCGACTCGACTTCGCGCTTCCAGATCGGGGCCTCGGCCTTGATCCGGTCGATCGCTTCGCGGGCGCCGGCGAAGGCTTCCTCGCGGTGGCCGGCGGCGACGGCGACGACGACTCCCGGCTCGCCCAGCGGCACGCCGCCGACCCGGTGCTCGGCGGCGGCGGCGAGCAGCCCGTGGCGCTCGGCGCTCTCGGCGAGGATCGCCGCGATCCGCTGCTCGGCCATCTCGCGGTATGCCTCGTACTCGAGCCGCGCGACCTCGCGGGTGACCCCTTGGAAGGTGACCACGGCGCCAGCGCTGGGGTCGGCGACGAGCCGGGTCAGAGCGTCGGCCGAGAGCGGCTCCTCGCTGACCCGAGCGTGCAGACGGGGGCCGGCGCCGCCGCTGATCGGCGGGATCAGCGCCAGCTCGTCGCCGCTGGCGAGCGCCGTCTCCGCGCTCGCGTACTCGCGGTTGACCGCCATCCGCACCGGCAGCCGGGCCAGCAGATCCCCGAGCGGCGGCCGCCGCGCCATCTCGGCGAGCGCGTCGGCGACCGTCGCCCCCTCGGGCAGCTCGACCTCGACCGCGTCACGGCCGGCGTGCTCTCGCAGGCTCGCGAAGAGTCTCACTCGCAAAGTCATGAGCCGATGCTAGCTCCGTCGGGAAGCGCGCCGGCGCCGTCGAGCAGCTCGACCTCGACCGTCTCGCCGGCGTTGCCGCCCGGCCCCTCGGCGGGGACCAGCGCCAGCCCGTCGGCGCCGACCAAGGAGGTGAGTACATGCGAGCCCTGGCGCGGGAACGGGTGGGCGAGCCAGCCGCCGTCGGTCAGCTCGAGGCGGCAGCGGGCCGCGTGGGCGCGGCCGGGCGGACGCTCGACGTCGGCGGCTAGTCGGGCGTGGACGCGCCGCCCCGCCGGATCGCCGCCGCCGAGCGCGAGCAGCGCCGGCCGCGCCAGCAGCAGGAAGGTGACGACGACCGAGACCGGGTTGCCGGGGAGGCCGAAGACGAGCGTCCCCTCGCGCCGGCCGAACCAGGTCGGGCCTCCCGGGCGCAGCGCCACCCGCCAGAACGCCTCGACGACCCCGAGCCGCTCCAGCGCCCCCTTGACGTGGTCGTGCGCGCCGACCGAGACGCCGCCGCAGACGATCGCGACGTCGGCACTGAGCGCGGCGGCCACCGCTTCCTCGGTGGCCGCCGGCTCGTCCGGCGCCCAGCCGACCGAGACGACCTCGGCCCCGGCGAGCCGCGCCAGCGCCGGCACCGCGTACCCGTTCGAGTCGCGGATCGCCCCCGGTGCCAGCGGTTCGCCGAGCGGCGTCAGCTCGTCGCCGCTGGTGAGGACGGCGACCCGCGGGCGGCGTACGCAGGGCACCGGGTCGGCGCCGATCGCGGCGAGGACGCCAAGCTCGGCAGCGCCGATCGCGGCGCCGCGGGGCAGTACCACCTCGCCGGCGGCGAAGTCCTCGCCGGCGCGGCGCACGTTGCGTCCCGTTGCCACCTCGGCTTCGACCAGCACCGTCTCGCCCTCGAGCCGCGTGTCCTCGACCCGGACGACGGCGTCGGCCCCGGCCGGCAGCACCGCGCCGGTCGAGATCGCGATCGCCTCGGCGGCACCCACCGTCGCCTGCGCCGGGTGCCCGGCGCGCGACTCGCCGACCAGGCGCAGTGTCGCCGGTGCACCGGGCGCGGCCCCGGCCGTGTCGGCGGCGCGCACGGCGAAACCGTCCATCGCCGAGTTGTCGAACGGCTGCATCGGCTCGGCGGCGACGGCGTCGGCGGCCAGCCGTCGTCCCAGCGCCGCGACCAGCGGCACCTCCTCCGCGGCGAGCGGCTCGAGCCCAGCGAGAATCGCGGCGCGCGCCTCCTCGAGGGCGATCGGCCCGCCGGTCATCGCTGTGCTCCCTCGACCACCGGCGCGCTCTCCAGCAGCGCCCCGACCACCGGCGGCAGCAGCTCGGTCTCGCGGGTGACGATCCCGATCGTGTAGCCGACCTCCGGTGCGACCAGCGACACCGCCCGCATCCCCTCCGGCACCCCGTAGAGGCTGAGCCAGGTCTCCGAGACGATGCTCGACCAGCCGGCGCGGGCGAAGGAGAGCAGGGCGGAGATCGAGTTGCTCTCGATCCGCGCCCGCGTCTTCGCGCCGCTGCGCTCGAGCGCCGCCTCGACGATCCGCCGGTTCTGCATCTCGGGGCTGAGCAGGCAGAGCGAGGCGCCGTCGAGCGAAGCCCAGGGCAGCTCGTCCGGCCCCTCCCCGTCGGGGCTCAGATAGACGTATCTCTCCTCGTAGAGCGGCCGGCCGCGGAGGCGGCCGAGCGGCTCGTTGTCGAGGTAGGTGACGCCGGCGTCGATCCGGAACGATTCGAGCTGGGCGCCGATCTCGGTCGAGGAGAGCGAGCGCACCTCGAGGTCGACGTTCGGGTGCTGGCCGAGCAGCGGCGCGGTGATCTCGGCGACCGCGGGCAGCGCGGTCGGGATCACGCCGAGGCGCAGGCGCCCGCTCAGCTCGCCGGTCAGCCGCGCCGCGGCGGAGACGAGGCCGTCGACGCTGGCCAGCGTCTGCCGCGCCCAGCGCAGCAGCTCGTGGCCCTGCGGGGTGAGGTCGTCGTAGGTGCGGCCGCGCTGGACGAGTTCGACCCCCAGCTCGGCCTCGAGCTTGCGGATCGCCACCGAGAGCGCCGGCTGGGTGATGTGGCAGGCGGCCGCGGCGCGGCCGAAGTGGCGCTCCTCGGCGAGGGCGGAAAGGTATTCGAGCTGGCGCAGGACCACTGCCTCGATGATAAACAGCATTTATCGAAGCACGCACACATGGCATTGGACCGGCGCCGCCTCCGGTCCTAGCCTGTGACCAGAGAACCGTGTCCCAGAACCTCGTCGAGCTGATCCGTCGCCACCACTCGGTGCAGGCTCCGACCGCGCTCGAGGTGCTGAAGGAGGCGGTCGACGATCACGGCGAGCTGACCGACGAGGACCGCCGCCGAGCCGCCGAGCTGGCCGGGATCCCCGAGGCCGCCGTCTACGGTGTCTCGACCTTCTACGACGACCTGCTGGCGCCGCGCGGCGAGCGCCACGTCCGCGTCTGCACCGGCACCGCCTGCTTTGCCGCCGCCGGCGACGCCCACGTCGACGCGATTCGCGCCGGGCTCGGCCTCGAGCTCGGCGAGCGCAGCGCCGACGGCGCCGTCTCCCTCGCCGAGACCGTCTGCCTCGGCTTCTGCCACTCCTCGCCCGCGCTCCGCGTCGGCGCCGAGGTCGACGCGGGGCCTGGGGTCGTCGAGCGCGTCCTCGGCGGCGAGGAGCGAGCCGCCACCGAGCCGGACTGGGAGAGCACGCTGCCCGAGCCGGTCCTCACCCGGCCCAGCGAGTGGGCGGGCCTGCGCCGGGCCCTCGCCGAGCTCGACCCCGAGTCGCTGCTGGCCGAGGTCGAGGCGGCCGAGGTCCGCGGCCGCGGCGGTGCCGGCTTCCCGGCCGGCACCAAGTGGCGCTTCACCCGTCAGGCGGCCGGCGGGGAGAAGTTCATCGTCGCCAACGGCGACGAGGGCGATCCCGGCTCCTACATCGACAAGTACCTGATGGAGCGCAGCCCCGAGCGGCTGCTCGAGGGACTGGCGCTGGCCGGCTTCGCGGTCGGTGCGGCGCACGGCTTCGTCCTCACCCGCTCCGAGTACCCGCGCAGCAAGCCGGCGCTGGATGCGGCGATCGAGCGCGCCCGCGCCGACGGTCTGCTCGGCGAGGACGTCCTCGGCAGCGGCTTCGACTTCGACGTGACGATCGTCGAGGGCGCCGGCTCCTACGTGGTCGGTGAGGAGACCGCGCTGCTCGCCTGCCTGCAGGGTCTGCGCGGCACCGTCTCGGCGCGGCCGCCGTTCCCGGCCGAGCGCGGCGTCTACGGCCGGCCGACCGTCGTCAACAACGTCGAGACCCTCTGCAACGTCCCCTTCGTCGCCGAGCGCGGCGCCGCCGCCTACCGCGAGCTCAGCCCCGGCACCGAGACCGCCGGCTCCAAGCTCGTCTGCTTCAACGAGCGCTTCGCGCGGCCGACTGTGGTCGAGGTCCCGTTCGGCCTCAGCGTCCGCCAGCTCTGCGAGGAGGTCGCCGGCGGCCTCCGCGACGGCGCCGCGATCAAGGCGGTCCAGATCGGCGGGCCGCTGGGCGGGATCCTGCCCGCCAGCAAGCTCGACACGGCGTTCGACTTCGACCCGCTCGCCGCCGAGGGCTGCATGGTCGGCCACGGCTCGATCCTCGCCTTCGACGAGGCGACCGACATGCGCGACGTCGCCCGCCACCTGCTCCGCTTCGGCGCCCACGAGAGCTGCGGCAAGTGCTTTCCCTGCCGGATCGGGCTGCGCCGCGCCCACGAAGAGTTCGCCGCCGACGCCCCCGTCGACCGCGAGCGCTTCGAAGCGCTGCTCGAGGCCCTCGAGGTCGGCAGCCTCTGCGCCCACGGCGGCGGCATCCCGGCCCCGATGCGCAGCCTCCTCACCCACTTCCCCGACGAGCTGGGCCTCTCATGAGATCGAAGTTTGTCGCCCACAGGGCGACAAAGTGCGAGGGCAATGGAGGTTTGGCGTGATCTCGGTGACCGTCGATGGTGCTGCGGTCGACGTCGCGGAGGGGGCGACGGTGCTCGATGCGGCGAAGGCCGCCGGGCGCTGGGTGCCGACGGTTTGCTTCGACGAGCGACAGGCCCCGTTCGGCGCCTGTCGCGTCTGTCTGGTCGGACTTGCCGGCTCGCCCAAACCGGTCCCAGCGTGCACCACGCCCTGCCGCGAGGGGATGGAGATCGAGACCGAGGAGCCGACCGCGCGCCGCGTCGCCGGCGCCGTCGTCGAGCTCGTCCTCTCGGAGATGCCGACGCCGCCGGCGCCGCATACCGAGCTGGCCCGGGTCGCGGCCCGGCTAGGAGTCGAGGACACGCGCTGGCCGGGCGCAGTCCACGCCCGCGAGGACGACTTCCGCCACCCCTACCTGGCGCTGCGACACGAGCTCTGCATCTCCTGTGGCCGCTGCGTCCGCGCCTGCGACGAGGTCCAGGGCGCCTTCGCGCTGACCGCGACCGGGCGCGGCTTCGAGGCCAACGTCACCGCCGGCCTCGACGCCGGCTTCGAGGACTCGACCTGCGTCGCCTGCGGCGCCTGCGCCGACACCTGCCCGACCGACGCGATTACCGAGATCCGCCTGGTGCCACAATCTGAGAGGGGTTGAAGATGGCAACTGCCGTGAGCAACTCAGAAGCGAGCGCGACCGACGAGCGCTTCGACCGCGAGGCGACGACGACCTGCGGCTACTGCGGCGTCGGCTGCCGCCTCGAGACCCACGCCGCCGAGGGCCGCGTCGTCTCGATCACGCCGGCGCTCGACGGCCCCGCCAACGAGGGCCACACCTGCCTCAAGGGCCGCTTCGCCCACGGCTTCACCCGCTCCCCCGACCGCCTGCAGACGCCGCTGATCCGCGGCGCCGACGGCGAGCTGGCGCCGGCCAGCTGGGAGCAGGCGCTCGACCGCATCGTCGCCGAAGTCGAGCGGATCAAGGATGCCCACGGCGCCGACGCGATCGCCGGGCTCGCCTCCTCGCGCGCCACCAACGAGGACTGTTACGCGATGCAGCGGCTGATCCGCGCCGCGGTCGGCACCAACAACATCGACAACTGCTCGCGCGTCTGCCACTCGCCGACCTCCTTCGCCCTGCGCAAAGCGTTCGGGCTCTCCGGCGCCACCGGCCGCTTCACGGACATCGACGACGCTGAGGTGGCGCTGCTGCTCGGGGTCAACCCGACCCAGGGCCACCCGGTCGTCGGTGCCCGGATCAAGCAGGCGGCCCTGCGCGGCTGCAAGCTGATCACGATCGACCCGCGCCGGATCGAGCTCGCCGACTATGGCGCCATCCACCTGGCGCCACGGCCCGGCACCAACGCCGCCGTCGTCCTCGGCCTCTGCCACGTCGTCCGCCGCGATGGCTTCGTCGACGCGGAGTTCGTCGCCGCCCGCACCGAAGGCTACGAGGCGGTCGAGGAGCTGCTCGAGTCCTACGACCCGGTTGCGGTCGAGGAGATCACCGGCATCCCCGCCGCCGAGCTCGAAGCCGCGGCCCATCTCTACGGCGAGGCGGCCAGCGGCTGCCTGCTCTGGGGGCTCGGCGTCACCGAGCACAAGTACGGCTCCGAGGTCGTCCAGCTGCTCTGCAACCTGGCGATGATGACCGGCAAGGTGGGGAAGCCCGGCTCGGCGCTGCTGCCGCTGCGCGGTCAGAACAACGTCCAGGGCTCTTCCGACATGGGCGCCCTGCCGGACACCTACACCGCCTACCGCTCGGTCGGCGACGAGGAGGTCGCCGCCCAGTTCGAAGCGGAGTGGGGGGTGCCGCTCTCGCGCCAGAAAGGGCTGACGATCCCGCAGATGTTCGACGCCGCCGTCGCCGGCGAGCTGAAGGCGATGTACGTCTTCGGCGAGGACGTCGCCCAGACCGACCCCGACACCGCCCACGTCGCCGCCGCGCTCGAGAATCTCGAGTTCCTCGTCTGCCAGGAGATCTTCCTCAACGAGACGACGAGGTTCGCCGACGTCGTCCTGCCCGCCTCGGCCTTCCTCGAAAAGGAAGGGACCTTCACCAACGCCGAGCGCCGCTTCCAGGTCGTCGAAGCGGCGATCGACCCGCCCGGGGAAGCGCGCACCGACTTCGAGATCATCACCACGGTCTCGCGCCGGCTCGGCCACGAGATGGGCTGGGAGACGCCCTGGGAGGCGACCGACGAGTTCGCCCGCCTCACCCCGCACTACGCCGGGGTCAGCCGCGAGCGGCTCGGCCGCCACGGCCTGCAATGGCCGGTGCGCGCCGACGGCACCGACTCGCCGACCCTCTACGACACCAGCTTCGACCGCGAGGGCGGCCGCGGCCACTTCGCGGCGCTCCCCTACAAGCCGCCCGGCGACGCCGCCGACGAGGAGTTCCCGCTCGTCCTCGTCACCGGCCGCGTCCTCCAGCACTACAACGCGGGGACGATGACCCGCCGCACCGCCAACGCCGAGCTGGTCGACCGCGACCTGCTCGAGATCCACCCCGACGACGCCGCCCGGCTCTGGATCGCCGAGGGCGACCGCGTCTCGGTCCGCAGCCGCGTCGGCCGGATCGAGGTCGAGGCCCGGGTGACGGAGCGGATCGAGCCCGGTCACGTCTTCACCACCTTCCACTTCCCGGAGACGCGGACCAACCTGCTGGTCGGCCAGTCCGCCGACGTCAACACCTCCTGCCCCGAGTACAAGGTGATCGCGGTCGACGTGCGGCCGATCGGCGAGCAGGCGGCGTTCACGCCGGCACTCGTCGCCGAACCGGCGTGAGCGCGGCCGCCCCGGAGGCGCCGCTCGGCGCTGTCCTCGCCGGCGGCGCCGGCAGCCGCCTCGGCGGCGCCAAGGCGACAGCGCAGCTCAGCGGCCGGCCGCTGATCTCCTACCCACTGGCGGCCTTCGCCGCGGCGGGGATCGAGGCGGTCGTCGTCGCCAAGGCGGAGACCGAGCTGCCGCCGCCGGGGGGCTGGGGCGGGGCCGCACCGCGGGTCCTTATCGAGCCCGACGAGCCCCGCCACCCCCTGGCCGGGATCATCGCCGCCCTGCGCGAGGCGGGCCAGCGCCCGCTCATCGTCCTCGCCTGCGACATGCCGTTCGCCGAGCCGGCGCTGCTCTCGGCGCTCGCTTCGGCGCCCGAGCCGCTCGTCGTCCCCGCCCCCGGTGGTCTGCCGCAGCCGCTGCAGGCGCGCTACTCGGCGTCGCTGCTGCCGGCACTCGAGGCCGCCCTTGCCGATCAGGAGCCGCTGCGAAAGACGGTTGCGGCGCTCTCCCCGCGCCTGCTCGGTGAGTCCGAGCTGACCCGCTTCGGCCCGCCCGAGCGCCTCTTTCTCAACGTCAACGACGCCGTCGACCTGAAGCTCGCCGAGGCGCTGTTGGAATCGTCCTGAGCGCGGGCTCCGCTAGCCCCGCATCACCATCACCGAGGTCGCCTTGACCGTGGCGATCGCGCGCGAGCCGGGGACCAGGCCGAGCTCCTCGACCGCGTCGCGGGTGATCGCCGCCGTCACCAGGTGGCCGCCGTCGACCTCGATCTCGACCAGCGCCATCACCCCGTCGGCCTCGACCGAGCGGACGACGCCGGGGAAGCGATTGCGGGCCGAGAACTCGTCGCCGGTCGTGTGCCGGGCCGGCGCGGCGCGCAGCCGCTCGACCTCGGCGACCGGCACCATCCGCCTGTTGCGCTCGTCGCGGATGGTCCGGATCCGTCCCGACCGATCCCAGCGACGCAGCGTGTCGGTGCTGACTCCGAGTTGCTTCGCCGCCTCGCCGATCGCAACCGTCTCCGCCTTCGCCATGGCGCGACTGTACCGCTCCCTCAGGTCGCCGGCACCTGCTGGGTGATGCAGTGGATGTTGCCGCCGCCGAGCAGGATCTCGCGGGCGCCGACGCCGACGAGCTCGCGTTCGGGGAAGGTGTCGCGGAGGATCGCGGCGGCCTCCTCGTCGTGGCGCTCGTCGAGCAGGGGAAAGACGACACGGCCGTTGGCGAGGTAGAAGTTGACGTAGGAGGCGGCGAGGCGGTCGCCGGGGCGACGCGGCTTGGTGCCGTCGATGCGGTCGACGCCGGCGGCCTCCTCGGCGCCGATCTCGAGCGGGCCGGGGGAGGGGAGGAGGATCACCTCGAAGGGGCGGCCGTGGGCATCGGTTGCCGCTTCGAGCCGCGCCCGCGCGTCGCGCGAGATCTCGTGCTGGGGGTCGGCCGCGTTCTCGCTCCAGGTGAGGAGGACGACACCGGGGCGGGCGAAGCAGGCGAGGTTGTCGACGTGGCCGTCGGTCTCGTCTTCGAGCACGCCCTTGCCCAGCCAGACGACCTTCTCGGCGCCGAGGTAGTCGTGCAGCGCCGCTTCGATCTGCTCGCGCGACAGGTCGGGGTTGCGGTTGGGGTTGAGCAGGCACTGTTCGGTGGTGAGGACGGTGCCCTCGCCGTCGACGTGGATTGCACCTCCCTCGAGCACGAGCGGTGCCCGGTAGCGGTCGGCGCCTTCGATCTCGAGCAGCTTGGCGGCGAGCCTGGCATCGCGGTCCCAGGGGAAGTAGAGGCCGTCCTTGAAGCCGCCCCAGGCGTTGAACTCCCAGTCGACCCCGCGCCGCCCGCCGGCGCCGTCGACGACGAAGGTGGGGCCGGTGTCGCGGGCCCAGGCGTCGTCGTTGGACACCTCGACCACCCGGACCTCGGGCGGCAGGACCGAGCGAGCGTGCTCGTGCTGGGCATCGGAGACCGCCATCGTCAGCGGCTCGGCGGCGGCGATCGCGGTCGCCACCTCGGCGTAGGCGGCCTGCGCCGGCTTCGCTCCCCAGCGCCAGTTGTCGCTGCGCTCGGGCCAGACCATCCAGCAACCGGCGTGCGGCTCGAACTCGCCCGGCATCCGGAACCCGTCGGCGGCCGGCGTCGATGCAAGCGTCGCGCTCATCCAGCCATTGTCGCCGACCGGCTACAGTCGGTGCGATGGCGGAGATCCGGGTGATAGCTGCGGACCGAGTCGAGGCCTCGCCCGCCCGCACCCGGCCGCCAGAGCGCCAGCCGTTCCGGGTCGCCGCCGTGCAGGAGAGTTGGCACCCGGACCCCGAGGAGCACCGCGGGGCGCTGGCGACCGGGATCCGCTTCGCCGCCGAGGCCGGCGCCCAGCTCGTCTGCCTGCAGGAGCTGACCCTGAGCCGCTACTTCGCCGTCGACCCGGGCGGGCCCGAGGCCGTCGGCGCCGCCCCCGAGGACCTGCTCGGCGGTCCGACCCTCGAGTTCGCCGCCGCGGCGGCGACTGCGAACGACGTCCACGTCCACGCCTCGCTCTACGAGCGCCACGACGGCCCGGACGGGCTCGGCTACAACACGGCAATCGTCGTCTCTCCGGCCGGCGAGCTCGTCGCCCGCACCCGCAAGCTCCACATCCCGATCACCGCCGGCTACTACGAGGACCGCTACTTCCGCCCCGGCCCGGCCGGCGAGGATCCCTTCCCGGTGCTCGCCCTCGAGGAGGCCCGGCTCGGGCTGCCGACCTGTTGGGATCAATGGTTCCCGGAGGTCGCCCGCGCCTACAGCCTCGGCGGCGCCGAGGTCCTGATCTACCCGACCGCGATCGGCTCCGAGCCCGATCACCCCGAGTTCGACACCGAGCCGCTCTGGGAGCGGGTGATCGTTGCCAACGGGATCGCCAACGGCGTCTTCATGGTCGCCGTCAACCGCACCGGCGAGGAGCCGCCGTTGCGCTTCTACGGCTCCTCCTTCATCTCCGACCCCTACGGCCGTGTCCTCGTCCAGGCCCCGCGCGACGAACCCGCCGTCCTCGTCGCCGACCTCGACCTCGACCAGCGCCGCGACTGGCTCGAGCTGTTCCCCTTCCTCAGCACCCGCCGCCCCGACGCCTACGACAGCCTGGTCCAGTGACCTGCCCGAAGTGCAACGCGCCGATGCGCAGCCACCGCCGCAACGGGGTGACCATCGAGCAGTGCACGAAGTGCCATGGGATCTTCCTCGATCGCGGCGAGTTCGAGCAGCTGCTCGCCCGCGAAACCTCCGCCCTGGGGCAGGAACCCCCCAGGCGGGGGACCTGATTCCCTGCTCAGACGCGTCTTCAGGCGTCGTTTGCCGTGACCTCCGTCACATACGCCCCCAGTGTGAGGGCGGTCACAAAGCGAACACCGGTTCGTCTGCATACTTGTATACAAGCAATCGAAACGGGAGCCACCATGAGGAACTCAACTTGGAAAATCACGACCCTGAAGGACGGGCAAGACGTCTCCAGCGTCGAGGGCGTCAGCCAGGAGAACGCCGTCGCCGCGATTCGCAACGCGATGTACGGCATTGACCCGCTGGCCGGCGTCGCCAAGGGCCGTGTCGCCAGCGAGAAGCAGGAGCAGGTCGTCGAGACCGTCGCGGCTGCCGGCTAGAGGGCGGGTTTGGCGAAACCCCGCCTAGGCAGTCGCCACGGTTCCCCGGCGGCGCTTCAGCCGTCGGCAGGCCCGGCGAAGTAGTCCGGGTGTTCTTCCCGCATCCGCGGCACCTCGCGCAAAACCTGGCGCAGGTGGTCACGCAGGTGCCTCTCCGCCCTATCGGGGTCACGCGCGGCAAGCGCGTCCAGCACCAGCCGGTGCTCTGAGAGCATCTCCTCCAGGTAGTTCGGCATCCCCAGGCTCAGCCGGCGGACCCGGTTCAGGTGCGCCTTGGCGCGCTCGCTCACCGTCCAGACCGTGCGGTGGCCGCTGAGGTCGCAGAGCGAGTGGTGGAAGGAGTCGTCGAGCAGGTAGAAGGCATCGAGGTCGGCTTTCGAGATCGCCCGCTCCTGGTTGCGCAGGTTTTCCTCGAGCGCCGCGATGTCGGCCTCGCCGGCGACCTGGGCGCTGATCCGGATCGCCGCGCACTCCAGCGACTCGCGAATGAACTGGGCGTCGGCGATCGCCGCCGGGTCGACACGGGCGACGAAGCTGCCGAGCTGCGGCACCGTCTCGACCAGGCGGTCCTCGCGCAGCAGGCTGAGCCCCTCGCGGATCGGCGTGCGGCTGACGCCCATGTCGGCGGCGAGAGTGTTCTCGGAGAGCTGCTGGCCGGGCTCGAGCTGGCCGCGGACGATCGCATCACGGAGCGCCGCGTAGACCTGGACCCGGGTCGGGGTCGAGCCGTCGCGCACGCGGTTGAGAGTGATCGCGGTGTCCACCCGCTCAGGGTAGTGGCTGGATCAGGCGAGAGGCAGGGCGGCGGCGCGCCGGGACGCGCCGCTCAGCGGACGCCGCCCGCGACCTCGAGCCGGAACGCCGAGCGCAGCGGGCGTACGGGCTTGTAGAAGGTCGCGGTCTGCGTTTTCACCTGCCACGGGGATGGCAGGCGGCCGCCTGGCTGGGCGAGGAATTTGGTGAAGAGGACCGAGGCGCGACGGCAGGTGATCGCCGAGCCGGCGGGGATGTAGAGCAGGTAGGCGCCGCGGCGGAAGCGCAGCGGGCCGACGACGCTGGTGTGGTTGACGACGTAGTTCCCCGGGCAGAGCTTGCCGATCGCGGGGTTGGTTTCTTCTTCTTCGCGTTCGCCTTCGCGTTCGGCGCTGAAGCTGGCTCCAGCGCCGTTGGTGAATTTCGCCTTGCCGCTCCCCTGGGCGATCACTCGCCAGCTGCCCGGCAGATTGCCGTCCCAGTCCTCGAGGAAGCGGGCGAAGAGGGCCGAGGTGCGCGCGCAGGTCAGACCCGCGCTCGGCGTCAGCGTGTAGGGGCCGGCGGGGAAGCTGGCGGCGCCGATCCGGTCGTTGTGGAGGACGCGGAAGCTAGGGCAGCCAGCGGCGGAGGCGCTGCCGGCACCGGCAGCGAGGATCGCGAGCAGCGCCAAGGCGGCGGCAAGCGTCAGCGCGGCGGCTGCGGCTCTCTTCCCGGGGCGGCGGACGAGCGTCACGGCCGCGAAACCTAGCAGTGGGAGGGGCGGTTGGACAAGTTCGCTTTCACGACCGCGGCGTCGGCGCGAGCCGGTCGATCTCGGCCAGATCGGCGGCGCTCGGGCGCCAGCGGGCGCTGGCGACGTTGGCGAGGATCTGCTCCGCGCGCGTCGCTCCCGCGATCACCGAGGCGACCGCGGGCTGGGCGGCGAGGCCACCGATCGCGACGTCGATCAGCCCCAGACCGCGCTCGCGAGCGAACGCTTCCAGCCCCTCGATCACGTCGAACTGGGCGCTGCTGGCGACCTCGCCGCCGCCGGCCAGCCGCGTGTCCGCAGGCGCCGCCTCGCCGCGCCGGTACTTGCCGCTCAGAAGGCCCTTTTCGAGTGGGAAGAAAGGGAGAATCGAGACGCCGAGCCGTTCGCAGGCTGGCGCCACCTCGACCTCGATCTCGCGTTCGAGCAGCGAGTAGTGGTTCTGCAGCGTCTCGAAACGGGCGAAGCCGTTCTCGGCCGCGACTCGCTCTGCCTCCTCCAGTTCGGCGGCGCTGAAGTTCGAGCAGCCGATTGCCCGCACGATCCCTTCGCGAACCAGCTCGTCGAGCGCCGCCAGCGTCTCGGCGATCGGCGTCTCGCCGTCGGGATGGTGGTACTGGTAGAGGTCGATTCGGTCCATCTGCAGCCGCGTCAGCGAGCCCTCCACCGCCCAGCGGATGTACTCGCGCGAGCCGGGCGCCGCGGCGGGCAGGCCGGGGGTGCCGCTCATGTCCCCCCCGAACTTGGTCGCCAGTACGAACTCCTCACGGCGTCCCCCCAGCGCCAGCCCCATCAACCTCTCGCTCTCACCGCGGCCGCCGTAGATGTCGGCGGTGTCGAAAAGGGTGATGCCGGCGGCCAAGGCCGCCTCGAGCACCCCGGCGGTGCGATCGGCGTCGAGACGGCGGCCGAAGTTGTTGCAGCCGAGGCCGACGATGGAGACCTCGATGCCCGAACGGCCGAGCTCGCGGCGGGGCGGCGAAAAGTCGCTCATCCCCAATCCTTAACATGCGGTCGGCCCATGCCCGAACCAGTAAAGCGCAACCAGCGCTACATGCCCGGGCTCGACGGGCTGCGAGCGATCGCGGTGCTCTCGGTGATCGCCTTCCACCTCGGCTTCGGCTGGGCGCCGGGCGGCCTCCTCGGCGTCGGGATCTTCTTCACCCTCTCCGGCTACCTGATCACCGACATCCTGCTCGCCCAGCTCTCGGCCCGCGGCCGGATCAAGCTCGGCCAGTTCTGGCTCGGCCGCGCCCGGCGCCTGCTGCCGGCGCTGTTCGTGATGCTGCTGATCGTCGTTGCCTGGGTGACGATCTTCGGCCCCGCCCAGCCCGACCAGTTCCGCAAGGCCGTCGTCTCCTCCGTCTTCTACGTCAACAACTGGGAGCAGATCTTCGGCAACGTCTCCTACTTCGCCCGCTTCGCTCCGGAAGGACCGCTCAACCACCTCTGGTCGCTCTCGGTCGAGGAGCAGTTCTACATCTTCTGGCCCTTCCTGCTGCTGATCGGAGTCAAGCTCGTCCACGAGCGTCCCCTGCCCTCCGGCGTGCGCCCGCGGCTGGCCGTGGTGACGCTGGTGATGGCGCTGATCTCGACGATCGAGATGGCGATCCTCTACCACCCCAGCTTCGATCCCTCGCGGATCTACTACGGGACCGACACCCGCGCCGGCGGCCTGCTCTTCGGCGCGGCGCTGGCGATGGTCTGGCCGAGCCGCCGGCTGAGCCGCAAGATCACGCCGCAGGCCCGCGACATGCTCGACGGGATCGGCGTCCTCGGGCTGGTGATCATCGCGGTCATGATCTGGCAGGTCGGCGAGTTCGACTCCTTCCTCTACCAGGGCGGCTTCCTCGTCCTCTCGCTGGCGACGGTGATGGTGCTGATGCCGCTCGCCCACCCGGCCTGTCGCCTCGGCAACTTCCTCGGTGTGAAACCGCTGCGCTGGGTCGGCGTGCGCTCCTACGCGATCTACCTCTGGCAGACGCCGGTGATCGTCCTCACCGCGCTTGACGCGCACCATCCCTCCGACGAGAGCCTGCTGCGAAAACTGATCCAGGTGGCGGCGATCTTCGCCATCGCCGCCCTCTCCTGGCGTGTCATCGAGGAGCCGATCCGCCACGGTGCGATCGGCCGCTTCTTCGCCCGCCGGCGAGCGGTCGGCTGGAAATGGGAGACGTTCGCGCCGGCGATGCGCGGCGTCATCGTCGGGATGGGAATCGTCCTCCTCGTCGCCGTCGCCGGCATGGCCGGCCTCAACTCGGCCGCCGCCGAAGGCGAACAGACGCGGGTCGAAGAAGCGCGCGCCGCCGGCACCACGAAGCCGCCGCCGCTGACCGCCAAACAGCAGTCCGAATCGACCAAATCGTCGTGCAAAGCCGTCGTCCACATCGGCGACTCGACCTCGGAGGGGCTCGACTCGGCCGAATACCTGCCGATCGCCAGCCAGCGGATCGAAAACCGCTACAACGAAGTCGGCGTCAAAGAAGTGCACATGGAGGTGCAGGGCGCCCGCTCGATCGAAGAGCGCTTCGAAGAACAACCCAACGCCCAGGAAGTCGCCGAGGCTTGGAAGGCCGAAGGCTACAAAGGCTGCTGGGTGCTGGCGCTGGGCACCAACGAGGCCGCCAACGTCGCCGCCGGCTCCAACGTCGGTCTGCGCGAACGGATCGACAAAATGATGAACATCATCGGCGACGAACCGGTGCTCTGGGTCAACGTCAAGACCCTCCCCGACGCGACCGAATTCTACGCCGAGGAAGGCATGAAAACCTGGGACGAAGAACTCGTCAAAGCCTGCGACGCCTTCCCCAACATGCGCGTCTACAACTGGGCCGGCGACGTCAAAGACGAATGGTTCATCGAAGACGGCATCCACTTCACCTCGCCCGGCTACGCGGCGAGGGCCGAGCTGATCGCCCAGGCGCTCGCCCACGGCTTCCCGGCCAAAGGCGAAACCAAAGGCGGCTCGGCCAACTGCCTGATCAGCTGAGCGACTCGGTCTGCGCGGGGGAGGCGGGTGCCCGAACGGCCTTCGCCACTTTGTACGGGCTATAGGCCGTACAAAGTGGCGAACGATGAGCCGCCCCAATCGCTGTCGGTTGCGTCCCTCGCTACCGCGTCTGCGGCGGCTTTGGCTCTGCCCGCGGCTCCAGCTGGATCTCCCGCTCGGCTCCCGGGGTTCCCTCGTCGAGCTCGGCGCTCCGCTCGATCTCGGCGTTGAGCTGGTGGCCGAAGAGGATCGCGAGGTTGGTGATCCAGAGCCAGACGAGGAGGGCGACGACGCCGCCGAGGGTGCCGTAGGTCTTGTCGTAGGAGCCGAAGTTGGCGACGTAGATGCCGAACAGGGCGGAGGCGATGGCCCAGGCGACGATCGCGACCAGGCTGCCGGGGGTGACCCAGCGCCAGCCGCGCAGTTTCACGTTCGGCGAGGCGTAGTAGAGGACGGAGACCATCAGCAGGAAGACCGCGGCCATCACGGGCCACTTGGCGAGGTTCCAGACCGTCACCGCGGTGTCGCCGATCCCGAGCGGGCCGGCGACGGCGTCGACGATCGGCCCGGTGAGGACGAGGCCGAGGGCGAGGAAGACGAGCATCGCGATCATCGCCAGGGTGACGCCGATCTGCAGCGGTCGCAGCTTCCAGAACGGCCGGCCCTCGCGCGTCTCGTAGATCACGTTTGAGGCGCGGATGAAGGCACCGACGTAGGCAGAGGCCGACCACAGCGCCGCGGCGAGCCCGAGGACGAAGGTGACGCCGGCCGTGTCTCGGTACTCGGTCAGCGATTCGATCGGGCCGGAGAAGGTTTCAGCGGCGGATCCGGGGCCGATTTCGGTGACGATCTCGCTCAGGCTGCGGGTCGTTTCGCGCGGGTCGCCGAAGAGCCCGAGCAGGGAGACGAGCGCGATCAGCGCCGGGAAGAGCGACAGCAGCCCGTAGTAGGTCAGCGCCGCCGCCCAGTCGCTGAGGTCGTCCTCGACGAACTCGCTGCCGGTCCGCTTCAGCGTCGCCCAGGCGCTGGGGTTGGGCTCGACCCCGCGGGGCCTGTCGTCGTCGCGTCCCACGATCAACCGTTTCCCCGTCTGGCCCAGGCCCGAAACGGCGGGCCGCTGCAAGACCCTGCCCAGATCGGCGCTTCCGTCCGCCGTCGCCGCGACCATCGCCGCATGTTGGTCATCGACGTCGCCTGCTCTGACCCCGGCTGCGAGGAGGAGGAGTTCCAGGTCTGGACCGAGGACCTCGACGAGGCCGAGGGCGTCGCCTGCGCCTGCGGCCACTCGGTCGTTGCCCTGCGCGTCGCCGAGTACCGGCCGGAGCTGCCGATTCGGCTCACCCGCGCCGTCGCCCGCGAGCGGCGGCCGATCGCGGCGTAGCTGTCGCTACAGGCCGACGATCTCGATCGGCTCGATCTCGCCGGCCGGATCGAAGCCGAGGATGCGGCCGTAGAAGTAGAGCTCGGCTTCGAGGCAGCGGATCGTCGTCTCGGCGCGGCGGAAGCCGTGCTGCTCGCCCTCGAAGGCGAGGTAGGCGTAGGGGACGCCGTTGGCGCCCAGCGCCGAGGCCATCGCTTCCGCCTGGTTGGGCGGCACCACCTCGTCTTCCAGGCCCTGGAAGAGGATCACCGGCACCCGCAGCCGCTCGACGAAGTGGATCGGCGAGCGTTCGCGGTAGAGGCCGGCGCGCTCGGGGTAGGGCCCGATCAGGCCGTCGAGGTAGCGGGCCTCGAACTTGTGGGTGTCGCGGGCGAGCGCCTCGGCGTCGGCGACGCCGTAATAGCTGGCGCCGGCGGCCATCTCTTCGTGGAAGACGAGCGCGCAGAGCGTCGCGTAGCCGCCCGCCGAGCCGCCGCGGATCGTCAGCCGGGCGCCGTCAGCCGCGCCCTCGGCGGCGAGATGGGTGGCGGCGCGGACGCAGTCCTCGCTGTCGACGACGCCCCAGGTCCCGCGCAGACCTTCGCGGTAGGCGCGCCCGTAGCCGCTGGAACCGCGGTAGTTGACGTCGACGACGCCGAAGCCGCGGCTCGTCCAGTAGGCGAACTCGCGGGAGAGCTCCGGCGTCGCGTGCGAGGTCGGGCCGCCGTGGCTCTGCACGATCAGCGGCGGCGCTTCGCCGGCCGGCGCCTCGAAGCCGGGATTGGTCGGCGGGTAGAAGAAGCCGTGCGCGGTCTCGCCGTCGCCGGTCGGGAACTCGATCGCCTGTGGCGGTGCGGCGAAGGCGGGATCGAGAGGGACGTCAGCCGACTCGCGGACGATCTCCGTGCCGCCGCTGGCGACGTCGTGGACGACCACGGCCGGCTCGCGCTCGGGGCCGGCGGCGGTGAAGACGACGCGGTTGCCCCGCGCCGAGACAACCGGGAACCCGAACGAGGTGTAGGGGAGACCTGCATCGCGCAGGTGCTCGGCGCCGGGGTCGAGCAGGGCCAGTCGTTCGCTCGCCCGCTCGGTCCGCACGCAGGCGATCGCGCCGTCTTCGAGAAAGGCGTAGGTGGCGCCGTCGAGGAGCCACTGCGGGTGGGCGAGATCGGCCTCCTCGTCGGTCAGCTGCACCGTCGCGCCGTTCTCGACCCGGTAGAGGTTCCACCAGCCGTTGCGGTCGGAGACGAAATGGAGGCGGCCCTCGCGGTCCCACTCGGGTTGGAAGACCGACTCCGCCGGCCCGCCGGCGACCAGGCGCGCTTCGCCCGGCGCGTCGATCGGCGCCGTCCACAGCTCGGTCCCGTCCCAGGGCATGTTGGGGTGGTCCCAGCAGGTCCAGGCCAGCGTCCGGCCGTCGGGGCTGGGCCGGGGGAAGGAATAGAAGTCGCGCCCGCGGGCGAGCACCCGCGGCGCGGCCGAGCCGTCGAGCGGCAGCGCCACGATCCGGTTCTCAGGTTCGCCCTCGCCGTGGACCTCCTCCACGCAGAGGACGGTCGCCCCGTCCGGGGTCACGCGCATGTCGGCGTAGCGCAGCGCCGCCGGCGCCGCCGGCTCGGGCGAGATCGCGACCGGCTCCTCGCCGAGTCGCTGGCGGTAGAGCCTCTGGTCGGCGAAGTCGACGAAGAGGACGAGGTCGGACGCAACGAGGTGCCAGGCTCCGCCGCCGTACTCGTGGACCCGGGTGCGAGCGTTGACCGAGGCCGGCGTCACGTCCTCGGGCTCAGCCCCCGGCGCCCGCCGCACCAGCGCCACCCGGCCACCCTCGTTCGGCCGCCCCTCCGCCCACCAGACGGCGCCGTCGCCGGCCAGTGCCGCAGCGCCCAGCCGCCGCCCGGCGCGGGCGACGGTCTCCGCCGCAATCGGCGAGGGCCAGGAGCCGTAGGCGGCGGTCTGCGCCAACCGCGCTAGCCCTCCTCGACCTCGATCTCGCGCAGTCGGTGGCTGTCGACGTCGTAGACGAAGCCGCGCACCGCGTCGCGATGGAGGATGAAGGGCGAGCGACGGACGCGCAGGATCGACTGCCGCACGTCGGCGTCGACGTCCTTGAACGACTCGATCGCGAAGGCGGGGGCGACGCCGGTCGCCTCGCGCAGCTCGTCGCGGAAGCCGTCGTCGCTGATCTTCTGCAGGCCGCAGTCGGTGTGGTGGATCAGCATCACCTCGCGCGTCCCCAGCTTGCGTTGGGAGACGGCCAGCGAGCGGATCACGTCGTCGGTGATGACGCCGCCGGCGTTGCGCAGCACGTGCGCCTCGCCGTCGCCGAGGCCGAGCGCGGCGAAGACGTCCAGACGCGAGTCCATGCAGGCGACGATCGCCAGCTGCCGGCTGGGGCGGACGTCGAGATGGCGCTCGCTGAGGGAGTCGGCGAAGGTGCGATTGTTGGCGAGCAGCTCGTCGATCGTTTCCATGCCCGGGGAGCCTAGTGGGGACGACGGGCGATCTGGGCGATTCCCTAGGCTGCTTGCGTGGCCCTCGCCGAGACTGTGATCCGCCCCGCGACCGAGAGCGACTGCGAGCTGCTGGTCGAGCTGATTCACGAGCTGGCCAGCTACGAGAAGCTCGCCGACGAGGTCGTCGGCACTCCCGAGCTGCTGCGCCGGACGCTGTTCGAGGAGCGCGCCGCCGAGGCGCTGATCCTCGAGACCGACGCCGGCGAGGCGGTCGGCTACGCGATCTTCTATGTCACCTTCTCCAGCTTCGAGTGTCGCTCGGGGATCTGGCTCGAGGACGTCTACGTGCGCCCCGAGCACCGCCGCGGCGGCATCGGCCAAGCGGTGATGGAGCACCTGGCGGCGCTCTGTGTCGAGCGCGGTCACACTCGCTTCGAGTGGTGCGCCCTGGACTGGAACCGGCCGGCGCTCGACTTCTACGCCGGGCTCGGCGCGGCGCAGCTCGGGGACTGGACGATGCTGCGCCTGGAGCGCGACGGGATCGAGGCGCTCAGTCGGGCGCGCAGCTCGCCGCCCGTTTGAGCAGCACCTCCCGGGTAGACGAACATCATGAGTCGCATTGTTCGCTCCTGCTCAATGTGTGTGTTCGTCTGAACGTAGAGGCGGTGAGCGCCTCCACCGTGGCGACGAATACCGGTGAGAAAAAACGACATGTTCTCTTGTATGGGTTGACAAACGACCTTGAGTGGGTGAGGTTTCCAGAGCAGGGGGCGAAGAGGAGGTGAGTGTGTGGGTGAGCTGGTTCGCAAGGCACTGATGATCGGCGAGCACCCCGGTGCGGCGCGGACGGTCGAGCAGCTCTTGGCAGACGTGGGCATCGAGCTGGTGCAGACCGATGGCGGCGGGCCCGGGCTGAAGGCGTTCTATTCCGAGCATCCCGACATGGTCACGCTCGACCTCCTGGTCTCCGACGTCGATCCCTTCGAGGTGCTCGGCACCGTGCGCGAGCTGAGCGACCTGCCGGTGCTGGCGGTGAGCGGCGACGACGGCGAAGAGGAGCGGCTGCGCGCCCTGCGCGCCGGCGCCGATTGCGTCACCGGCCCGGTGTCCGAGCGCGAGCTGGCGGCTCGGATCGAGGCGATCCTGCGGCGTGCGCAGCCCGGCCATCTGCTCGGCGCGGTGGTCGACGACGAGTTCATCCACATCGACCACCCGCGCCACCGCGTCGAGGTGCTCGGGGTCGAGGTGGCGCTGACCCCGATCGAGTTCCGGATGCTCGCCTGTTTCGCCGAAAACCCGGGCAGGGTCCTCGGTCACGGGCAGGTCCTCGACATGGTCTGGGGCGACCGCATCCGCGACAAGGACGAGGTCAAGCTCTATGTCAGTTACCTGCGCCGTAAGCTCGGCGCCGCCGCCGGCGTCGACCCGCTCGAGACGGTGCGCGGCGTCGGCTACCGCTATCGGCCCAGGACGACCGAGGCCGCCGAGCGCAAGGCCCGGCGCGACCGCTAGCCGCTCCGCTCGACAGGCGGTTCAAACCAATCCCTAACCAACCTCAATCCCTGTTCAGATCGAGTGCGTCGAAGCAGGGAGCGTGGTCGGTGCACTCACCAAGATCTTCCTCCCGGCAGCGCTGATCGCGGCGCTCGTGGCGCTCGTGCCGAGCGGCGCCGCGAGCGCCGCGATCGTGCCCGTCCCGGGGGGCGTCATCCACGCCTGTCTGCAGGTCAAGGGCAAGGCGAAGTCACGGGGTGCGATCCGCGTCGTCGGCACCCGGCGCCAGTGCCGCAGGCGCAAGGGCGAGCGGGCCATCGAATGGAACCTCAGCGGTGGGACCGGCGCCACCGGCGCCCAGGGGCCGGCGGGCCCGGCGGGAACGCCCGGCGCCAAGGGCGAGCCGGGAACGAACGGCCTTCCCGGTCTGCCGGGATCCTCGGTCGCCACCGAACAGCTCGAAGAACGGCTGAAAGAGGTGGAAACGACGCTCTCGGCGACGATCGCCGCGCAGGCGACCGAAATCGCGACTCTGAGCGACGAAGTCACCGCTCTCGGCAGCGCGCTCGGCGCCGCCGAAGCGACTCTCGCGACCGCCTGCAGTCAGCTGTCCACGGTCAGCGGGCAGGTGAACGAAGTCGCTGCCGCGGTCGCAGGCATCTCGCTCGTCAACCTGCTCAACCTCGGCGGCCTCGGCCTCAAAATCCCGTCGCTGCCGGCGCCGCTCGGCGGTGGAGGCTGCTGATGGCCCGCGCCCGCGCCCGTCTCGAGCTCGCCCTGGCCGCGACGTTGCTGGTCATCGCCGTCGGCCTCTGGCTCTCCGGGGCCGGCTCCTCGCGAGCTGCCAGCGCCAACCTCACCCAATCGGTCTCGGCGACCGTGACCAACTCGATCTCCTGGGGCAACCAGGGGACCTGTCTGCAGAGCGCCGGTGCGGCCGCCTTCGGCTCGCTGGCGGCGGGCTCGGCCGCCAGCGCTCCCGGCGTCGGCACCTACGTCGGCTGCGTCGGCTCCAACGCGAAATGGAGCGTGACCGGGACGATGAGCACCGAACCCGCCGCGGGCGGGGAAAAGATCCCGGCGAGCGCCTTCCGCCTGGAAGCGGTGACGGTCCCGCTCGGCGCCGGCTCGATTGCCTGCCCGGTCGGCAACTCGAGTTCGTCCTGCACGATGAACAACGGCGCCGTCAGCCTCGTCAGCGAAGCGCCGGCGACGCCGCTCGTGGGCACCGTCCTGACCAACGGCTTCACCTACGGCTACAAGCTGAACGTGCCGAGCAACCAGCCGGCAGGCGAATACACCGGCGGCGTCATCACCCTGACCGCGTCGAACTGAGGCGGGCGTGCACTTCCTCCTCGACCGCGACTGGGTGGGGGTGCCACAGCTTCTCGCCGGCGCCCTGCTCGCGCTTGCGGCGGTGGCGCTGCTGCTTGTCTCCGGCGGCGAGGCCGGAGCGGGCGGTGGCGGCGATGCTGCCGCGGTCCCGGCTGGTGGCGCGCCGCCGCCGCCGATTGCGGTCCGGCGGCTGGCGCCCGGGGAAGCCGTGACCGTCGCCGGCGCGCGGTTCGCCGCCGTCCCCGAGCCGGCCAGCGCCTGGGCGACTCGGGCGCGGCGCGCACCTGCCCGCCCCGGCCAGCGCTGGGTGACCGCGGCGGTCACGGTCATCAACCGCACTCGCAGCGGCTTCAACCCAGCCCTGCTCGGCTATCTGGTGCGCGGTCCGCACGGGCTACTCGTCGCCCCGTCCAGGTCGGGCGTCGTCGGGCCGGACGGCCTCGGCCGTGCCAGCGGGCTGCCGGTCGGGGCGGCCGCCGAAGAGCGCCTCGTCTTCTCGCTTCCCACGCGCCTGCGCCACCCGGTGCTGGCGATCGAGCCGAGTCCCGGCCGGGCCCTGGAGCTGCGCCTGCCCCTGGCGGGCTGAGCACCCGTTTGCTCAGCCGTAGCGCCGCCGGCGCCAGCCGAGGTAGAGGAGAACCGCGGCGGCGAGGACGAGGGCCAGGGCGCCGACCTGGCGCCAGGGGATGACCCAGAAGCTTGCCTCCTCGTGGGCGGAGCCGGCGCCGGCTGCGACCCTTGCTTCAGCGCTGAAATGGCCGAACAGGGGTGGGTCTTCCCAGCGGCTGACGAACTCGCGCGTCTGACCTGGGAAGAGCTGGCCGGAGAAGGGCAGGCGCGCCCTCCGATCGGAGCCGTCGCGGATCGTCAGCGCGGCTGGGTCGGCCCGATCGAAGTCGAGCGTCGCGTTGCCGGTGTTGCGCACGGTCGTGCTCACGGTGAGCGGGGCGCCGCCGACGATGCCGGGGACGTCGAAGCCGACTATCCGCGCTTCTGGCCGCAGCGGACCCCTCACCCGGACGGTGAGCCGGACCGCGACCGCCTCGGTTGCGGCGGCGGTGGTGGCGCCGCCGCGGCCGAGCCGCTCGACGGTAAGCGCCGCGAGGTGGTCGCCCGGTTCTGCGTTGGCGGGGACGCTGACCCTGTACTGGAGCGGCTGGACCCGATCCGGAGCACCGGCGAAAGTAGTGGGGGTGGCGAGGACCCAGGTCGAGGCCGAGTGAGGCGCGCGCGAGGGAGCGGAGAAGACCGGCGTCCCGTCGGCTCGCTGCGAGACGTCCTGGATGAGGACGCGGAAGCGCTGGCCGGGTTCGCCGTGAAGGGCGACGTTGACCGTTCCCAGAGCGGCGCCGCCGGGGTTGCGGGCGACGTCGAGGATCGTCGGGTACACCTTGAAGCTTGCCGCTGCCGTGTTACACGAACAGAGCAACACCAACACACACGCAAGCAGGAGCACCCGCGGCCTTCGCGGTAGCCGTGCGTACCCACACACACCATGAGTATTTCAAACCGTATTACGGGAAAACCCGCGGCGTGCCGGATTACTCGTCGCGCGGGGTGATGCGGAAGACGGAGACGACCTCGGCCTGGTGCGCCTCGGGATGGACGACGTAGGCGCTGGGGCCGCCGCCGAACCAGCCGGCGGCTTCGTTGTAGCCGACGAAGACGCCCGGGTGGCGGTTGCCGTCGGCGTCCTGGACCCAGACCTCGTCGCCCTCCTTGAAGCCGTCTTCGATCGCGTCGCTCATCGGGCGGCAGTCTACCTTCAGCAGGGGCCGAGGCGGCGCAGCGCGCGGCGGTAGACCTGCATCGAGCTGTGCTTCCAGTCGCCGTGGGTCTGGGTGCGCAGGCTCGGCACCAGCTCGTGGTGGTAGGGCGAGCTGAGGCTCTCGGCGTGTCCGATCACGTCATGGACGGGGATCCCGAAGTGACAGCGCAGGTACTGCGTCAGACGCAGCGAGGCGCGGAACTGGCCGGGGTTGTCGAGGACGTCGGAATCGGCGTAGCCGACGTGCTCGATCCCGATCGCGGTCCAGTTGAGGCCGACCGTGTGCCGGCAGCGGGTGTGGAGGTTGACGAGCTGGAAGATCCGGCCGGAGTTGCCGATCACGAAATGCGAGCAGACGCCCGGCAGCTCGTGCAGCTCGACGTCGGGGACGTCGGGGGCGAAGGTGTTGTAGACGGCCTGGGCGGTGCTCGCCTCGGCCATGTGCTCGACGATCACGTGCGGATCGAGTAGCCGCCACTGGTAGTGGCCGTAGTGGCGCTGGGAGTATTCGGCCATCTCCCGCTTGCGTTTGTGGCCATAGGGGATCGGCCACTGGCTGATTGGCGGCCGCGCCGCGGCTCGCTCCGAGGCCGCACTCGGAGCGCCGGCCCAGCCCGCGGCGGCGAGGCAGAGGAGCGCTGCGAAGGCGGCGGCGAGGGTGGCGATGGCGAGCCTCATCGGCGCGATGCTAAACGCCGGCAGGCAACCGTGCCGGAGTCGTCGGGGGTTGCCACGGCCGTCCCGAGACGCTACTGTTTTTTAAGTAGGGCGTTCTGAATGGACCGCAAAGGGGGAGATGGTGGACTGGACGGCGATCGGAGCTGCGGCGGCAGCCGTGCTCGCGCTGGGGCTGCTCGCGATCTCGCACCTGCGAGCGCGCCGCGAAGCGGCCCGCTTTCGCGTCCTCGACGAGATCGCCCGCGCCTCCGACCGCGCCTCCGACCTCGGTGAGACGCTCGACGCGATCGTCGAGATTCTCGTCCCCGCGGTTGCCGACATCTGCGCGATCGACGTGATCCGCGACGGCCGCGCTGAGCGTGCCGCCAGCAGGGTCTCCGCCCAGGGCGGCGAGGACGCCGCCGGGGGGGTCGCCGCTCGCCGGCCCTCGACGCCGGCGGCGATGGTCGATGCCGACGACGGCGATCTGCTGCAGCCGCGCTTCATCCCGCGGATCGGCGAGAAGGAGCTGCGGGAGCTCGCCCACGGCGAGGCCGATCTCGAGTTCCTGCGCAGCCTCGGCCTGCGCTCCTCGGCGACCGCGGCGCTGCGGGCGCGGGGGAGGGTGATCGGGGCCGTCACCCTGACCACCGCCTGGTCGGGTCGCCGCTACCGTCGCCACGACGCTGGCTTCGCCCGCGTCCTCTCGGGCCGCATCGCGCTGGCCCTCGACAACGCCGGCCTCTTCGCCGACCTCGAGCGCGCCGAGCGCGAAAGGGCGGAGATCGCCGCGACTCTGCAGCGCGGGCTGGCGCCGCCGCCGCTGCCGCGGATCCCGGGCTGGAGCGCGGCCGCGATGTACCGGCCTGCCGGCGACCAGAACGAGGTCGGCGGCGACTTCTACGACGCCTTCCCGATCAACGGCGGCTGGATGCTGGTGATCGGCGACGTCACCGGCAAGGGCGCCGCCGCCGCCTCGATCACCGCCCAGGCCCGCTACACCCTGCGCACCGCGGCCTGGCTCAGCGGCGACCCGCTCGTCGCCCTCTCGACGCTCAACAGCGCCCTGCTCGCCCGCGAGGACTCGGCGCTGTGCAGCGCGATCGCCTTCACCCTCTCCTCGGACTCGCGCGACCCGGTCCGCCTCGCCGTCGCCGGTCATCTGCCGCCGCTCCTGATCGACGACGGCAGCGTCACCGAGATCGCCGAGTCGGGGCCGGTCCTCGGCGCTTTCGGCGACGCCAGCTGGGAGCTGGAGCGGGCGTCGGTCGAGCCGGGGCAGCAGCTGGTTGCCGTAACCGACGGGGTGACCGAGGCCTGCGGCCCGGGAGGTCGCTTCGGCGAGCAGCGGCTGCGGGCGGAGCTCGGCGGCGGCGGCCAGCCCGCCGCCGCGCTCGGCCGCCTCGAGTCGGCATTGCGCGATTTCACCGACGGCCGCATGGACGACGATGCTGCCGCCCTGGCGATAGCCCCGAGTTCGCGGGTTCGGCTGGCGGCCTGATTCGAGGGGTTTGCGTGGAGGGGTGGGATGACCCTCTGGGCGAATTCAGTCGCGCCCCTATGTCGGGGCTGCGACGCCATGTTTGAGCCCGCCTATGGCGGGCCCAGAATCAGATGACATTTGGGGCCTTCGGCACATTCGCCCAGAGGGTCATCCCACCCCTCCTCCCGGAGCCATCCAAAGCCCACGAGGTCAACAGCTTTCGCTGGCCGCGAGAGCTGACGAGAGACAGCGCGCCTGGTCTCGCGAGAGCTGGCAAACCACGATGCGATCGGTTCCTTGGGAGCTGGCAAGACAAGGTTGGCTCGGTCCTGTTTTGGAGCTTCCAAGGGACGAGGCTCAGCTTTGCCCCATTCAGCTCCCGAACCAGGGATGAGACTCCGTTGGGGAGAGCCGGGTGACCCCCTGAACGTTTTGTGCCGCTAGCCGGGGGCACAATTCTCGGACGGCTGGAACCGATCCAGCTAGGCAGGCAAGTGAAGGGGGTCACCCGGCTCTCCCAAGCAATGCCTCGGGCCCTTGCCCGGAGCTAGACGAGCGGCAGGCGCTCTTCGACCCCAGTGAGTTTCAGAACCCGGGTCACCGCTGGTGCCGTGCTGGGGACGAACGCCAGCCGCCCGATACCCCGCTCGTCACCCATCGCCGCGACCAGGATCGCGATCCCGGTCGAGTCGATGAAGGAAAGGGCGCTGAAGTCGATCACGAGCCGTCGGCCGGAGTCGGACAGGCCCTCCTCGACCGCGGCTTCGACCGGGGGTGCGGCGGCGAGGTCGAGCTCACCGCCGAGCTTGATCGTGAACAGCCCGCCCTCCTGCGCCGTCTCCAGCGAGAGGGTGCCCGCACGGTCCTGGGAGTCTTCGACGGCCACCGGAAGCCGATCCTACTGCCGATCCCGACGGCGGCAAGTGCCGGCAGACGAGTTGCGCGGGGTGTTAGGGCCAGCCGCGGGGCGGGTACTCGGGGTGCATGTCGGTTAAGCAGAAGATCGCGCGCAAGGCGGTCAAGTCGACCGCGAAGCACTCTGCCCACGGGACCGCCGCGAAAATGCGGCGCCGGCCCCTGCGAACGACGACGCTTCTCGCGGCCGGAGGCGCGCTCGGCGCCTTGGTCGGCTGGATTGCCGCACGTCGCCACGGCAATGGAGCGGTGATCGGCGAGGCCGGCTGAGGGAGTCGGCGATGGCATCGCGCAGCCTGCTCGCGATCGTCACCGACGCCTTCGGCGGCGCCGAGACGATCGCCGAGCTGCGTCGCGAGGCAGGCGATGGCGCCGACGACGTCCGGGTCGTCGTCCCGGCGGTTGCAGAGACCCAGTTCCGCGACCTGACGGGGGACGTGGACAGTCCGGCGGTCGCCGCCGCAGAGCGCCTGCGCGCGACGCTGCTCTCGCTGCGGGACGCGGGCGTCCAGGCAAGCGGGCGCGTCGGCGACCCCGACCCGCTGCGGGCGGCGCAGGACGCGCTGCTCGAGGGGCCCGCCGACGAGGTGCTGATCTTCGAGCACGTGAGCAGTCAGGCCCGCTGGTTCGAGGAGGGTCTCTTCGAGCGCGTCCAGGAATGCATCGAGCCGCCGCTGCGAATGGTCGTCGTCGAGGCCGACGCGGCTGGCGCCGAGCACGTCGTCGACGTCGAGAGTGCCGCTGCCGGCACCGTCGACCACGAGGCTGCCAGGGAGGTCGGCTCGGCCTACTTGCCGGGTCTCAGCCGCGGTGACTTTGCGGGGATGGTGACGGGGATCGTCGGAACGATCGTCGTCATCGTCCTCGCCGCCGCGGCCACCGCCGAGGCGACGCCGACCGGGTGGCAGGCGGCGGCGATCATGATCGCGATCGTGACCGCGCTGATCAACATGGCGCACGTCGTCGGCCTCACCCTGATGGAGACGGTTCGCTACCGCGGCGGCTTCGCCGTGTTCTTTCGCACGCTGGCGCTGGTCGGGACTCCGCTGGCGCTGGTCGTCAACCTCTTGATCCTGCTCCTGGCCTGAGCCGGGCGCTCACCGCGAAAGAGAAAGGCAGCAGATGCAGAGCAGAGAGCTGGGCCGCTCGGGACTGGAGGTCTCCGCCGAGGGCCTCGGGTGCATGGGGATGTCGGAGTTCTACGGCAGCGCCGACGAAGCCGAGGCCAAGGAGGTCATCCACCGCGCCCTCGATCTCGGGGTCGACTTCCTCGACACCGCCGACATGTACGGGCCGTTCACCAACGAGGAGCTGGTCGGCGAGGCGATCTCGGGGCGTCGCGACGAGGTCGTGCTGGCGACCAAGTTCGGCTTCGTCCGCGGGCCGCACGGGGAGCGGCTCGGCGTCCGCGGCGATCCGGAGTACGTGCGCCAATGCTGCGAGGACAGCCTGCGCCGGCTCGGCGTCGAGCAGATCGACCTCTATTACCAGCACCGGGTCGACCCGGAGGTCCCGATCGAGGAGACGGTGGGGGCGATGGGCGAGCTGGTCGCTGCCGGCAAGGTCGCCCACCTCGGGCTATCGGAGGCCTCGCCGGAGACGATCCGCCGCGCCCACGCGACCCACCCGATATCCGCGCTGCAGACTGAGTACTCGCTGTGGAGCCGCGATCCCGAGGCGGAGATCCTGCCGACCGTGCGCGAGCTGGGGATCGGCTTCGTCGCCTACAGCCCGCTCGGCCGCGGCTTCCTCACCGGGCGCTTCCGCTCCGCTGGGGACCTGCCCGAGGGCGACTTCCGCCGCCTCAACCCACGCTTCGAAGGCGAGAACCTCGACCGCAACCTGGAGTTGGTCGGCCGGGTCGAGGAGCTGGCGGCGGCGATCGGCGTCGCCCCTGGCCAGCTTGCCCTCGCCTGGGTCCTCGCCCAGGGCGAGGACGTGGTCGCGATCCCCGGCACCAAGCGGCTCGCCTACCTCGAGCAGAACGTCGCCGCGGCCGAGCTCGAGCTCAGCGCCGAGGACCTGCTGCGGCTCGATGCCGCTGCGCCGGTCGGCTCCGCGGCCGGCGACCGCTACGCCGACATGTCGCCGCTCGACCGCTGAGCCGGGATCTGGCGACGCTCAGCCCGTGGCCGTGGTCGGTTCGCCCGCGCGCAGCGAGGAGAGGACCTCCTCGGCGAGCTGGGAGCCGTCCTCGGCCCGCAGCGGCGTCGCGTTGACGCGGAGGACGACGGCGTCGGCGTCGAGCTCCTCGAGCGAGACGCTGGGCGGGTAGCGGGTCGGCACCGTGATCCCCTGCAGCAGCAGGCGCTCGACCCGCTGCGGGCTGGCGTCGGCGGGGAAGCGGACACGGAGGTCGACCTTCTCCGGCTCCCGCAGGGGGACGACCACGAGCGATAGCAGGACGCTGTTGGGGACGAGGAGCTGGTCGGCTCCCTGGCGCAGGGTCGTGTAGAAGAGGCCGAGCGAGGCGACCGTCCCTTCCAGCGAGCCGGCGAGGACGCCGCCGACCAGCCGCACGCGTTCGCCGACGCGAAAGGGGCGCGTGCTCTGCAGGACGATGCCGGCGAAGACGCCGCCCAGCGCTTGCTGGGCGGCGAGGCCGAGGAGGACGGCGGTGAAGGCGCCGCCGACGGCGAGGGTGCTGGCGTTGACGCCGGCGATGCGCAGGGCGAGGATCACGACCGTGGCCATCGTCAGCAGCCGCAGCACGAAGCCGGCGGTCCCGGCGGTCGCGGGGTCCAGGCGCCGGTAGAGCCGCGGGGTCAGCCCGCGCCCGAGCCAGTGGCTGGCGGCGCTGCCGACGATGAGGAGGACGACGACCGCGCCGACCCGAATCCAGTCGGCGTAGCCCGGGGCGATTCGCTGCCGCTCGGAGTAGACGACCAGCGTCGCCCCCAGCGCGACGAGGGCGACGAGGAGCCCGGCCAGAGCGCGCCTGGAGACGGCCCGGGGCGCGAGCTGGTCGTCGAGGCCGAGCGACTGCCAGGCGTGCGTCCGGGTCTCGAACAGGTCGCTCGGGAGCTTGCGGCGGCGCGGCATGGGCATCGCCTGCGACTACCCGCTCGCCCGCCCCCTATGCATCTGTGAGATCAGTCCGCAACGCTGCGCCGCAACGCCGCGAGAGCCGCGTCGCGGCCGGGGAGGATCGGGATCGAGTCGCCGAGGCCGCTGACTGCCAGGACCCGCTGCACCTGGTCGTTGCCGATCGCGATCGCCAGCCGTGAGCCGGCGCCCTCGCCGTCGAGCCGCTGCCAGGTACGGACGATCAGCGCGATCCCGGTCGAGTCGATGAACTCGCAGGCGCTGAGGTCGAGCAGCAGCGGATCGCTGCCGACATCGAGCGCGGCTTCCAGCGGCTGCTCGAGTCCGGCGGCGGTACCGAGATCGAGCTCACCGTGGACGGCGAGGACCCTGACGCCGTCGATCTCGGTCGCGTCGACCTGGAAGGGGGTTGGCGACACCCGCGCGATGCTAGCGAAGCCGCTACCGATTTCTGCCGATCCCGGTTTGTCCGAAATCGGCCAGGGGTAGGAAATCCCCGAGGCAACTGATGGATATGCTCGCCGCCGGGACAGAAGGCGCAACGGCAACCCGCGAATTGGGCGAACACTTGGACACGACCACGGATGATCGATCGGGATTGCGGATGTCATTGCCGGCCCGGGCGGAGAACGTGGCGGTCGTGCGGCATGCGATAGCCGGCCTCGGCGAGCGGCTCGGGATGGACGAGCCCGCCGTCGCCGATCTCAAGACCGTCGTCACCGAGGCGGCGATGAACGTCGTCGTCCACGCCTATCCGGAGGGCAGCGACGGAGTGCTCGAAGTCGACGCCTTCGCCGAGGGGGACGGTCTCACCGTCGAGGTCCGCGACCAGGGGATGGGGATCCGCCCCCGCCCCGACGTCGACCGGCCGAGCCTGCGGATCGGCCTCACCCTGATCGCCGCCCTCTCCTCCAGCTTCGAGATCGCCGGCGGCACCGGCCGGGGCACCGCGATCCGCATGCACCTGCCCCTGCGCGGCGCCGCCGACGACGTGCTCGACCCCGATCCCGAGACGGTTGCCACCGCGCCCGCGCCGGAGCTGACCGAGGTCAGGGTCGGCCCGCCGGAGCTGGTCGGCGCCGTCCTCTCCCGCGTCCTCGGCGCCCTCGCCGCGCGCCAGGAGATCAGCGTCGATCGCCTCTCCGACGCGATGCTGCTCAGCGACGCGATCGCCGCCGCCGCGCCGCGCGGCTTCGCCGACGGCCATGTCTCGCTCAGCCTCGCCGACGGCCCCTCCGGCGTCGTCCTCCGCATCGGCCCGATGCTCGAAGGCGCCGGCGCCCGCGTCCGCGACAGCCTCGACCTCCCCGAAGGCGGCTCCCTCGCGACCCTCGCCGACGACCTCCGCGTCGAATCCGACCCCAACGGCGATCACCTGGTCATAGAGATCGCGGCGCTGGCTCGGTAGGGCGCTGGGTCAGTGTCCAGGGGTCCTGGGGCCGAGAGCCGCCCGAATCTCGTGGTTCCTTTGTAGCGGCAGGAGCAACAAAGGAACCGCGCGATTCGTCTCCTCGGCAGCTGAGGGCGATCCGGTTTGCCGGGTGGCCCGAACCCTTGCGAGCCCGTGGCCCCACGAAAGCTGCCGACCTCGTGGGCTTCGCCGCGCTTCGGGGGGAGGGGTTGGGTGACCCCCAGAACGTTTTGTGCC